>Ga0302279_10000078_pt1 | contig 125874 bp, 108 predicted proteins | sample III_Bog_N3_3_FD_194541 | JGI IMG/M metagenome (GOLD analysis project Ga0302279, IMG submission 194541) | Peat permafrost microbial communities from Stordalen Mire near Abisko, Sweden - III_Bog_N3_3 | ecosystem: Environmental > Terrestrial > Soil > Wetlands > Peat | place: Sweden: Abisko... | reverse complement strand
CAGGTCGCGACAGACCGTCGCTGTCATTGCGTTGAATGCACCGTCCCAAGATCCCCAGTCGAACATCATGGCGGCCTTGGTGGCCTCGGAAGTCGTCAGGGGTCCGGGCGTCAGCAGGATCGGGTCGGTCATGGAATTGTCGGTCTTCTTATCGTGTGTGCAAATCGGCCACTGCGGCCGGAGATGGGCCATCCAGCCATTATAAGTCGCGTCGCCGTCATGGGTCGCGCCGGTAGCGTCAATTCGCATTCGAAGGCGATGTCGATGCCGGGCAGCGATACGCCGGCGCGTCGTAGAACTCGCGCGAACCTCAGGTTTCCCCCTACAGATCAAGGGCTTCGCGGCGATGGTGCAGCGCCCCCTTGTGATGCGGCTCGCATATTATGTCACGCACCTGGCATACACTACTTCGCGACGTGAAACGACGAGTGCATCGGGCCAAGGAGGCGCCATGCCTTGGAGCACGCGAATTCAAATCTCCTTCGATCACGGACGATCGCGCAGATCCCGCTGCAACCGGCGGCGGGATTCTTCGGAAGCGATTGCTGTTGCACGGCACCGCCCGCGCGCAAATAGCATGCGCGCCCCGCCTTCGATGCGCATCAGGACATGCGGCACCCGCGCGCGTCACCAGCGCGACGAACCGAACGCCCATGGCCTCCCGTAGCAATCGCCACTCAGACGAGCGTGGTGCGCAGGGCGACGATCGATCCGGCTCCGGCGCGGTGTATCGAATATTGATCGTCGAGGACGAGAGGATCGTCGCCCTCGACATCGAGGACACGATCGAGGGACTCGGCTATCAAGCGGCCGGCCGCGCGGCTTCCGGGGAGGACGCGATCGAACAGAGCGCGAAATTGCATCCCGATCTCATATTGATGGACATACGCCTCGGCTCGGGGATCGATGGCATCGAGGCTGCCCAGCGAATCGGCGAACAGCAGGGATGTCCCATCATCTATCTCACGGCAACCGGAGATGAGCGGACGCTGCTGCGGGCCAAGCAATCGAATCCCTATGGATATCTCATCAAACCCTTCAAGGCGCAGGAACTGCGCTGTGCCATGGAAGTCGCGCTGCACAAGCACGAAACCGAGGTCATGCTGCGCGAACAGGACCGTTGGTTCTCGACCACGCTGCGCGCGCTCGGCGACGGCGTGGCGATCACGGACACCGCGGGAAACATCAAGTTCCTGAATCCAGCGGCCGAGGCGCTGACCGGCTGGAGTGACGCGGAAGCGGCGGGAAGGCCGGTCGAGGAGATCCTGCCCCTGTGCAGCAAGGAAAGCGGCTTGCCGATCGATAACCCGATTCGGCGCGCGCTCGAGGACGGCAAGACGCAGACGCTCGAGGACGGCACCGTCCTCTTGGGCAGGACGGGAAATGCCATACCCATCGGCGACAAGGCGACGCGCATCGTGGATGACGACGGCCGGCTGCTCGGGGGCGTCATGGTGTTTCGGGACGTCACCGAGCAGCACACCACGCAGGAACGCATCCGTCACCTGGCCGAGCATGATCCGCTGACCGGACTGCCCAACCGCCTGCTGTTCCGCGATCGCGTGGGGCAGACCATCACGCAGGCACGACGGAGTCAGCACGGCGTCGGCATCCTCTTCGTCGACATCGACCGCTTCAAGGACATCAACGATTCGCTCGGCCATGAAGTGGGCGACCGCGTTCTGATCTTGGCGGCCGATCGATTAAAGGCGTGTCTGCGCGAGGGCGACACGGTCGCGCGCTTCGGCGGCGATGAATTCGTCGTCAACCTGCCGGGCCTGACCGGCAACTCGTCGGCCCAACTCGTGGCCGGCAAGATCCTCGAGTCGTTGCGCGAGGCCTTCCTGATCGACGGCCATGAATTGCACATCAGTGCGAGCATCGGCATCAGCCTCTATCCGCTCGACGGCGAGGACGCCGAACACCTGATGCGCGCCGCCGACGCGGCGATGTATCACGCCAAGGAGCATGGCCGAGACCAAAGCCAGTTCTACACGCAGCGCCTCAACAGCGGCGGGCAGCGGCGCCTCGAGATCGCCGCCTGCTTGCGCCACGCCATCGAGCGGAACGAATTCAGCCTGGAATTCCAGCCCATAGTCGAGATGAAGGGGGGCACCATCGCCGCGGCCGAGGCGTTGGTGCGGTGGCAGCATCCCGAAATCGGCCCGGTCCCGACCAGCGAATTCATCAAGGTTGCCGAGGATATGGGGTTGATTGCGCAGATCGGAGAGTGGGTGCTGCGGCAGGCCTGCGTCGCGGTCAAGGGGTGGCGCGAGAGCGGCTTTCCGAACCTGCGGGTCGCCGTCAACGTTTCGCCCCACCAAATCCGCCGTCCCGTATTCCCGGAACGGGTCGCATTCGTGCTGGACGACGTCGGCGTAGCGCCGGAAGCGCTGGTGATCGAGATCACCGAGAGCCTGCTCATAACGCGGCGCGTCGAGAACATCGCGATCCTGCAGCAGTTGTCGCGCCTCGGCATCGGCCTGGCGGTGGACGATTTCGGCACCGGTTATTCGAGCCTGGCCTACATCCAACGATTTCCCATCGATTACCTCAAGATCGATCTCTCATTCCTGCAGGGTCTCGGCCAGATCGAGAGGGATACCGCCCTGGTCACGGCCATCATTGCCATGGGACGAGGCCTGCAAATCGAGGTCATTGCCGAAGGAGTGGAGACCGCCGAACAGGCCGCGTTCCTCAGGAGGCAGGGATGTCTCGCCGCGCAGGGCTTCTATTTCGGCCGGCCGGCGCCCGCGCGCGAATTCAACCGTTTGTTGGGAGCGCCGAAGGGCGCCATCGCCGTCGGGTGACGCCCGTGCCGAGGGCTGCGCAGCGCGAGGGGCCGCCGGACAGGGTTGGCGAGCAGCATGTGCGTCTGCTGGTCGACGCCCGGGACTACGCCATTTTCACTCTGGACGGCGAGGGTCGGGTGCTGACCTGGAACAGTGGCGCGCAGAGATTCAACGGCTACGAGGAGCAAGAGATCCTCGGCGAGCATTTTTCGTGTTTTTACGCGCTCGACGACCGGAAGGCCGGCAGGGCCGGGCATGAACTCATCGCGGCCCTGCGCCATCCCGGCGGACGGCTCGTCGGCTTTGGACATGTCACGCGCGACATCACCGAGCGATTGCAGGCCACGGAGCGGTTCAGGCTGGCGCTGGAGGGAGCTCCCACCGGAATGATCATGGTCGACGCGCTGGGACTCATCGTCCTGGTGAACGCCCAGGTGGAAAAGCTGTTCGGGTACCCGCGCGAGGATCTGTTGGGAGAATCGATCGAGTTGCTCGTACCCATGCGGTACCGCCAGGGTCATTCCGGCCATTGGGGCGCGTTCCTGGCCGTTCCGGAAGCGCGACCCATGCGCGCGGGACGCGAACTGTTCGGGCTGCGGAAGGACGGCACCGAAGTCCCCATCGAAATCGGCCTCAATCCGCTGAAGAGCGCCGATGGCGAATTCGTGCTGGCCTCCATCGTCGACATCACGGAGCGCAAGCACGCCGAGCGCGAGAAGGAATTGCTGCTGGACAAGTTGCGCGCGTCCAATGCGCAGCTGACCACCAGCCTCAAGGAGCGCGAAGTCCTGCTGCAGGAAGTCCACCACCGCGTCAAGAACAACCTGCAGGTCATCTCGAGCCTGATCAACATGCAGCTTAGAAGGTTCAAGGGAGGCTCGAGCCGGGAAGCGCTCGAGGAATGCCAGACCCGCGTTCAGGCGATTGCGCTCATCCACGCGCAACTCTACCAATCGGACGACCAAGCGCGGGTGCCGCTCACGGCCTACGTGCGCAGTCTCGCCGCCAACGTGTTCGACGCAACCAGCGTCTCGCGCTCCTCCGTGTCCCTGGTTCTCGACATCGACGATGTGGTCCTGGCCGTCGACCGGGCGATCCCTTGCGGATTGATATTGAACGAACTCATCACCAACGCACTCAAGCATGCCTTTCCCGATGGCCGCCGCGGCACGGTGCGGATCGAAATCAAGCGGATCGGGGGCGGCAAGCTGCGGCTGCGAGTGGCGGACGATGGAATCGGCATCGCGCCGGGGACCGAAATCGGCAAGACCGGCTCGCTCGGCCTGCATCTGGTCACCACGCTGTCCGAGCAATTGAACGCCGAACTGGATGTCGACGGGCGGGAGGGAACCGCGTTTCAGCTCACGTTCGCGGCGGAGGAGCCGTGAACGCCGGTCCGGGCGCCGGCTGGCTGCCGCCGGGACGATGTTCGGCGGCGCCGGCGCGTGACCGGTGCTCCATGAGAACGTCGCTGCGGAGGTCGCCGGCGCGGTTGAGTCCGATTTGGCCCATGGTCAGGTCGAGCTCTTCGCGGAGGATCTCGATCGCGCGAGTTGCGCCGGCGAGGCCACCGGCCGCAAGGCCGTAGATCGGCGCCCTTCCCAGGAATACGAAGTCGGCACCCAGGCAGAGCGCGATTGCGATATCCGCGCCGCGCCGCACGCCGCCGTCGACCATGACGGCAAGGCGGCCGCCGACGGCCTCGCGAATTTCGGGCAGGACCTCGATGGCCGTGGGAAGGCGCCCGAGCTGGCGGCCGCCGTGGTTCGACACGATGACCCCGTCGACTCCGCTGCTCACCGCCCTCGCCGCATCTTCGACGTGCTGAATTCCCTTCAGGACCAGCTTGCGCGGCCACGCGCGCCGGTACGCGTCGAGGTCGCGCCAGACCTGGGGTGCATGGGACTGCGCGGCCACATACTCGGCAACCTCGCGGGCCGGCGCCCGCGGGCGGGCGTACCGGCTCCAAGTGCCGAACGCAGGCATTCCGCCGTGAGCGAGATACCGCGAGGCCCAACGTGGGTGGGCGAGGCCGTCGAGCAGGCGCGACAGCGACATCTTGACGTCGAAGTCGAATCGATTGCGCCTGTCCCGCTCGCGCTTGGCAGGCACCGGCAGGTCGACCGTCACCACGAGGGCCTCCATCCCCGCTTGCTCGGCCCGCGCGACCATGTCCAGAGTGACCTTCGAATCGCGCGCCGGGTAGAGCTGAAACCACACATTCGTCCGGGCAGCCCCGGCAACCGCTTCGATCGATGCGATGCTCGCACCGGACAACACGTAGGGGATGCCCGCCGCGATCGCGGCTTGCGCGAGCAGACATTCGCCGTTGGGAAGAAACAATCCGGTGAGCCCGACCGGGCCGATTCCGAACGGCGCCGAGTAGCTGCGGTCCCAGAGCCGCGTCTCGAGGCTCCGTTCGGACACATCGACGAGATATCTCGGCCTGAAGCTGTAGGCCTGGAAGGCCTGCAGATTTCGGCGCAGACCGGATTCATCGCCCTCGCCGCCGTCGATGTAGTCGAAGAGTATTCGCGGCAACCGCCGGCGGGCGATCCGCCGAAGGTCCTCGATATTGATCGCCCGGTCGATTCCATCGATCCAGGCCGCAAGCCGTCTCAACATGCTCATTCGCCCGCCGCGCATCCCGCCTGTGATCCTAACGCATGGGCCGGGCAAAGCGGCGCCGCGCTGCGGCTCTCTTTGTTGCCAAAAAACATCAGGTGCGCAAGGCGCAGGGCCTATGAGTCCGGCTTTGGCCGAAAATCCATGTATTGGCCAATGACTTACAGCACCTTAATGGTGCATGGCCATGGATTCTGGTGTAGCATTCTGCCCACAATTGGTTCCATTCCAGAATCCAACGAGAGAGATTTCATGCGAATAAAGAACTGGGGCAAGGCTCTGACTATCGTTCCGGCTACGGCGCTGCTGGGTGCGAGCGGCGTGGCTTTGGCGCAGCAGGAGACCAAATCGGATCAACTGCAAGAGATCGTCGTCACGGCGCAGAAGCGCCTCTCGACCGTGCAGGACACGCCGATCAGCATCACGGCGCTCACGGGGCAGGACCTCGGGGAGCGCGGCATCACGGACATCACCTCGGTGGTGCAATCCGTGCCCGGCGTGTCCATGAGAAGCAGCGGCCCGGGTCAGACCGAACTCGAGATGCGGGGCATGACCTCATCCGGCGGCAATTCATCGACGGTGGGTTTCTATCTCGACGATGTGCCGCTGACGGCGCCCGCCTCGGCGCAGAACGGCAAGGTCGTCATCGACCCCAACCTGTACGACCTCAATCGCATCGAGGTGCTGCGCGGCCCGCAAGGGACGCTCTATGGTTCCGGCTCCATGGGCGGCACGATCAAGCTGGTTCCCAACGCACCGGATCCGAACGCCTTCGATGCGTCCGGCGAGTTGATCTTCGGGCACACGAACGGCGGCGATACGCTGAACAACGGCGAAAACGCCATGGTCAATCTGCCGATGTCCGATTCGGTGGCGTTGCGCATCGTCGGCTCGCAGGAGCATCTGAGCGGGTGGATCGACCGTAAAGTGATCGCGCCGGGGGATTTTCCCGCCCCGATCAACTCGACCACGCGCGGCGACGTGGCGGCCGCGCCGCTCGCGGCCGATTACCACGACGTCAATGACGAGGTCATGACGAGCGTTCGCGCCGCGCTGCTGTGGAAGGTGAACGATCAGCTGTCGATCACGCCGTCCTTCATGTACCAAAAAATCACCCAGGACGGCCTCAGTCTCATCGACAGCCAGCCGGGGACGGATACGAACTACCAGCCGTTCAACGCGCCGGAGCCGTTCGCGGACCGCATCGACATCGGCAGCCTCAACGTCCAGTACCATCTCGGCTTTGCCGACCTGACCTCGACCACGTCCTACTGGAACCGCGATGAACAGCTGCAACAGGACGGCGCCGAGGAAATCGCGACGGTGCTGACTCCGAGCTTCGGGTACTTCCCGCTCTATCCCGCCGACGGCGGAATCGGACCCAATTCCCCGACCTCGCTCGAGGATGACAAGTCGAAGCAGAAGAGCGAGGAGATCCGGCTGACGTCCGCGGGGGACTCCAACCTCAAGTGGCTGGTCGGCTACTTCTATCAGGACTTCGAGTCCGATTGGGACCTGTTCGTCCTCACGCCCGCGGCGGTTCCGGTGGTCGGTACGGGGGATGGCTTCACCCAGTACCAGCCGACGAAGATCCTGCAGAACTCCTTCTTCGGCGAAGCGTCCTACACGTTCCTGGATCAGTTCACGGCCACCGCGGGCCTGCGCCGCTACTACTATCATGGAACCGTGAATACGGCGGTGTCGGGATGGCTGAGTTCGTCCGGCAACAGCTCCTACGATTACTATTCGACCGGTGAGAAGGATTCGGGCATCACTCCGAAGCTCAATCTTTCCTATCAGGTCGACAAGGAAATGATGGTGTACGGAACGGTTTCCCAGGGCTTCCGGCCCGGCGGCGGAAACCAGCCCATTCCGGTCACGGGCGCGCTGGGCAGCGGACCCACCGGGTGCCTGGCGAATCTCGAGGCCATCGGCTTGACCTCCGCGCCTCCCGGCTTCAAGCCGGACAAGGTGTGGAGCTATGAACTCGGCGAGAAGTTCCGCGACAGCGAGGGCCGGGTGACGGTCAACTCGGCGGCCTACTTCGAGAATTGGCAGCACATCCAGCAGAACATTCCGCTGTCCTGCGGCTTTCCGTTCACCGGCAACGCGGGCGACGCGCACATCTACGGGGCGGAGCTCGAGCTCAATGCCGTGGTGTTCCCCGGGCTGATCGCCACGGTGAACGGCAGCTGGACGCATGCGCAGTACATTGCGAACGCGGTGCCGGGCACGACCATCGACGAGCGGGTCCAGGACGTTCCGGAAGTGACGGCGTCCGCATCGCTCGCGTACCGTCATCCCATCAACGAATCGCTCGGATTCATCGGGCGGCTCGACAACGACTACGTCGGCTCGCGGATCGACACCACCGCGCAGGCCAACTACCTGCCCGCCTATGACCTGACGAACATCCGGGCGGGCGTCGAGGCCAGTCACTGGTCGGCCCTGTTCTTCGTCGACAACGCGACCAATCGGGTGGCGCTGCTGACCAATTCGCCGGCCATCAACGTCAACGTGGGGACCTTCAACCGGACCGCCATGTCGCAGCCGCTGACCTTCGGCATCGATCTGACGTACCACCTGGGCGGAAAATAGGCCGCCGCCCAGCCGAGCCATCCCGGCCCGGCTGGGCCGATCGAACCGGCTGGCAGGGCCCGGGTCGTTTCGCGACCCGGGATCCCGCCGCCGACCCCGGACGGACTTGCGTCCGCCGCGTGCTATAGTCGCCCCCGCCCACTGACTCGAATAACACCGAATTCGGTAAGAACAACCGGGGGGACTGATCATGAAGACGACCACGTCGGGAACGATCGTTGGACTTTGCTTGGGGCTGGCGTTGGGCTTCGCCACGCCGGCGGCCAATGCACAGATGGCGGAGGTGAAGGAAAAGCCGCGGATGTACACCTATCAGGCCAGTTGGGAGATTCCACGTGCCCGTTGGGCGGAGTATGCCAAGGGCAACCCGACCAGCGACAAGATCCTGGACAAGGCCCTGTCGAGCGGATCTCTGGTGGGCTACGGCGGGGACGAGAATCTCATTCATCAGCCCGACGGCATGACCCACGACGGCTGGTGGAGCGCGATGTCCATGGCTGGCGTACTGAACATCCTGGACGAGATGTACAAGAGCGGATCGGCCGCCTCGCCGGTGTTCGAGAGCGCCACGAAGCACTCCGACGGCATTTACGTGTCGCGCTACTACAACTGGCGTCCGGGAACCTACAAGGGCGCCTACACGCATACCGCCGTTTACAAGCTCAAGGCGGACGCCCCCAACGACGCCGTCACGATGCTCAGCAAGACCTTCATCGTGCCCCTGATGGAAAAGCTGCTGGCCGACGGCTCGATCGTCGAGTACGAGATTGACGAGGAGGCCATTCACACGCAATCGCCCGACTATTTCTTCCTGGACTACATCACGGCGACTGCCGAGGGCCAGGACAAGGTGTCCGCGGCCCTGACCGAAGCCCTAAAGGACAGTCCCCTGGCCGGACCGGCGTTCGGCTCGATGGTGGACTTCTCGGGGCACCGGGATTTCCTGAGCCGCACCAACGCGGTCTATAAATAGGCCGCAGCGGGACTGGAGTTTCCCGCGCGCCTGCGCAGGCCCGCATGGGCTGCGCAGGTGTTGCGGGGCCCGGCACTCGAGGCCGGATTGATCCCGGCCCGGCTCACCCGACCGGGGGAGCGGCGGCGAATCGCGCCCTGAATTGCGTGTAACGCTGCCGGGCCTTCTCGAGAATGGCGGGATAACCGGCGGAACCGCGGATCGGCTCGAGCAATGGATCGCGCTCGATGTACGGATACGGGAAGAAGCCGCCTTCGACGCTCTTGTCGAGCACGCTGAGCGCGGAGGGCAGGTCGCCGAGCTGGGCGTAAGCCTGGGCGACCTTGTAGATTCCTTCCGCGTCGGTCACACCGTTGCGCAGCACCTGCTCCGCCACCTCGTGCAGCAGCGCGATGCCATTGGATGGATCGTCCTTCAGCTTATGGCTGAGCGCCCTGCCCACCTGGGTCTGCAGGAACGAGGGGTCGAGGTCGTAGGCGCGGTCGAAGTCGCGGAGCGCCTCGGCGTTGCGGCCGAGATGGTATTCGGCGAATCCGCGATAGAAGAGGATGTACGCGCCCGCACCCTGCGAGGGGAGACTCGCCAGAAACTCATCGTACCGGCCCAGATACAGGTAGCCGTTGATCGCGGAACTGCTGAGCTTGACGCTCGGATCGAGCCGGCGCGCGCGCTCCGCGCTCGCGACCGATTCCGCCAGCTGGCCTCCAAAGCGGTAGGCGTAGCTCATCTCCCAAAGGGCTTCGGCGTAATTCTGATTCAGCTTCAAGGCGCCCTGCAGCAGGGGTACGGCATCTTCCACGTGCCCCGTGTCCGTGAGCATGTTCGCCATGTAGACGCGGGGCTCGATCTGGGCCGGATCGAGGCGCAGCGCATTTTGGTAGGCAAATCGCGCCTTTTCGTAGTCCCGGGTCCCCCCAAATTGCAATGACGCGTTCGTGGTGTAGGCGCGACCCAGCATGGTCCAGGTCTGCGGATACTCCGGATCCAGCTTGGCCGAACGTTCCAGCGACTGGATGGATTGCTCGAATCGATTCATGGCGTAGAAGTCGACGCCCCTGAGATACTCTTCGTAGGCATCGGCCTTCGCGGAACGCTGCTGCGACATGCGCGCCGCTTCGGGCGCCGACAGCGGCACCTGCAGTCCCGCCACGATCTCCTGGGCCACGCGGTCCTGGATGGTCATCAGGTTCAGATACTTGAGATTGATGGTATCGCTCCACAGCATGCGCTGCGAGTTGCTTTCGACGAGTTGCACGCTCAGCCGAAGGTCGTCGCCCTCGTGGAGGTAGGTGCCCGTGAGCAGTGTGTCGACCTTGAGGTCGGCCGCGATTTTTGGCAGGTCGAGCGCCGGCGTGTTGAACCGCGACACGGCGGAGGAGGAGCGAACGCTCAGCTGACTCACATAGCCCAGTTGGGTGATGACGGCATCGGCCAATGCGAACCCCAAGAAATCATCGGCGTCCGCACCCTTCAAATTCTGGAAGGGCAGCACCGCCACGTTCCGCAACGCGTTGGCGCCGACCGCGGCGGAGGGGGAATCCTGGCTCAGCGGGCGCATGGTGAGATAGACGCCTAGGCCGATGCTCAAGCCCAAGAGGATCAGCGCGGGGCGATACCAATGAGCCCCCGAGCGGCCGCTCGCCACGCGGGGCGGAATGGGCGCCGCGGATTCTTCGATCGACATCGGCGGTGCGGCCACGGCCGCGGCTCCTGACTCAGCCGCCGCTGTGGCGCCCCGTGCGGCGAACGTGGCGGCATCCGCGCTCGAGGGCTCTCCCCCGGGAAGCTCGATCACGCCCGAGTGAAAACGGTAGCCGCGCCGGGGGATGGTTTCGATGTAGGGCTTGCCGTCCGGGGCGTCCCCCAAAATCTTTCGCAGCAGCGACACGTTGACGGTGAGGTTGTTCTCCTCGACCACCGTGTCGGGCCAGATGCCCTTCATGAGTTCATCGCGGGTCAGGAGCCGGCCGCGGCGCTCGACCATGAACACCAACAGGTCGAACAGTTTGGGCGCAAGCGACATGGCCTCCATCCCCCGCAGCAGCCGCTGATCGGATGGAATGAGGGTGAACGACCCGAATTGGAATCGCTGTGGCGTCAAGCCGACAACGATACACACTCCCAAGAATATTCCAATGTATTTCCAATATTTCGCCGCATGAAATTCTCATGAAAAATCAATCGTGTACACACAGAGGGGTGGCGTTGGGGACAGGTCCCCGCGCGTGCCGCCGGGCGTTGAAAGCCTAACGGGCCGCGGATTTGACGGTCGCGATCCGCGCATTGACCCGGATGTTGGCCGAATGCAGCCCCGGTGCCTGCCCGTGCAGATCGAAGTCGAGGTCCACGCCCGGTCGGAATATCAGGCAATGCGTCGAACCCCCGAAATGGAACATGCCGAGTTCGTCGCCTTTTCCGACCCGCTGCCCGTCGTAGACCGTGACATCGCAGGTCGAGACCTCGGCCATCCCGATGCCCATGAACGCCATGAGTCCGATGTCCGGATTGTCGGCCTCGATGAAGACGATGGCCCGGGTGGCAATGCCCGCGATGTAGCCCTGCGACTCGTTCGGGCCTTCCGGATCGAGGCCCTCCGCCAGCGCCTCGGCGTAGTACGTGCCCTCGCGCACGTAGGCCCGCACCACGGCGCCGTCGACGGGGCAGTGCCAGCGGTGGTAGCTCAAGGGACTCAAGTAGGCCTGATAGACGGTGCCGCCGACGAATTGTTCCGTGAACGCATCATTCGCGAGCATGTGCAGGAGCGAGTAGGGCTGGGCCTTGATCCAGAACCGGTCGCGCGCCTTGACGCCGCGCGCGATCCGGTAGGGCGCCGACTCGCAGGCGTTGACGACGACCGCGCCGTCGCCGGGCGATGCGACCGGGCGGCGCCCCGGACGAAAGCGCCTCGTGAAGAAGTCGTCCCATGATGCGAAGCCGCGGTGTGGCTTCGCAGGATCGCATGCGAAATCCGCCTCGAAGTCCGGCATGGCCGCCATGGCGTCCTTGCCGAACCAACCGCGATGAGGGTCCGTGGTCAACACGTAGGCGGAATCTCTCGAGCTCAAAAAGCGGCCCCATTCATTCAGAATTTTCTTCAGCTGCCGGTTGATCTTTTCGCTCAGGAAAAATGCGACTCCCCCTTCGGTCCCCATGGACCAGTCGAGAATCGCGTTCAAGGGGCAGCCGACCAGCGCGGTCCTGTCGAACACGGGGGCCGTCGTCATGACGGCGGAGATGAGCTGGAGCATCACCCGGTAATCGCGCACCTGGGGCTCGCCGGTGGGGCTCTTGTCGAACGGCGCCCGTTTCGGGATCTGCGTGAACATCTGGTGGGCCCGCATGTACAGGTGCGCATCGCCCTCGATGAGATCCTGAAGCTCCTGCACCAGCGGATGCAGCTGGCGTTCCGCGCCGTGCACGTCCGCGACGAGCGCCCGGACCCAGTCATCGAGGATCCGGTGGTCCGAGGGCAGCCACCTCCCGATGCGATACGGTGCCGGTTGATTCATAGCGGGGCCTCCATCGCGCCCCGGCCATCATACGCCCGAAGGGCGTATGCCATAATTGTGCCGATCGACATGAACATCCGTGACTTCGATTTGCGGGCGTTGCCGAGATCCTTTTACGAGGATCCTTATCCGGTGTATGCGGCCCTGCGCTCCCAGGCGCCGGTGTTCGAACTGCCCGACGGCGGCTACTTCCTCACGCGCTACGCTGATCTGGAGCGCGTCTACCGCGATACCGCGACGTTCAGCTCGGACAAGAGAATCGAGTTCAAGCCCAAGTTCGGCGATTCGCCGCTCTATGAGCACCACACCACCAGCCTGGTGTTCAACGACCCGCCCCTGCATACCCGGGTTCGCAGGATCATCACCGGCGCGCTGGCGCCGAAGGCCATCGCCGATCTGGAGGACGGACTGGTCACGACGGTGGAGGGGTTGCTGGACCGCATCGAGTCGGCGGGCCGTTGCGATGTGATCGCCGACTTCGCCTCGGCCATTCCCGTCGAGATCATCGGCAATCTGCTCGGCGTTCCGCGCGGCGATCGGGGGCCGTTGCGCGGCTGGTCGCTCGCCATCTTGAGCGCACTGGAGCCGGCGCCGAGCGCGGGCATGCTGCAGGCCGGCAACGAGGCGGTGCGGGACTTCCTGCATTATCTCGAGGGACTGGTTGCCGACCGGCGGCGCGTCCCGAAGGATCCGTCGCGCGACGTGCTGACGCGCCTGCTCGCCGATGAATACGGCGGCACCGCGCTCTGCGAGTCCGAACTCCTGCACAATTGCATTTTCATCCTGAACGCGGGCCACGAGACCACGACCAACCTCATCGGCAACGGCGTGCAATTGTTGATCGACTGGCCGGATCAGCGCCGCGCGCTGCTCGCGAACCCGGATCTCGCCAGGACCGCCGTCGAGGAGATCCTGCGCTTCGAAAGCTCGAATCAGCTGGGCAATCGGCGCGCCACGGCCGACACGCAACTGGGCGAAACCCGGCTGCCGGCCGGCGCTCAATTGAACCTGTGTATCGGCGCGGCCAACCGGGATCCGGAACAATTCGAGCATCCGGACCGGCTCGACCTGGCACGAGCCCCCAACCGGCATCTCGCCTTCGGATCCGGGCCGCATCAATGCGTCGGATTGAGCCTCGCGCGCTTGGAGGGCCGAGTGGCGATTGCTCGCTTCTTGAGCCGTTTTCCGCATTACCGGCCGGCCGGTCTCGCAGTACGCGGCGGCCGCGCGCGCTTTCGCGGCTTCCAGACCCTCCCGATCTACACGCGCTGAGGAGTCATCGAATGCTCTATGCCGAGGAAGGAGGCGTGGGTGCCGATCTGCTGGTCCTGCTGCATGGCCTCGGCGCCACCGGGGCGGTGTGGCGGCCGGCGCTGGACGCGGTTGCGGCCCATTGGGGCGGCCGATGGCTGACGCTGGATCTTCCCGGCCACGGAGGATCGGGGCCGCCGGAGGGCGGCTATCGGACGGGGCAGACGGCGGCGGCGGTGGCGCAGGCGATCAGGGCACGGGCCACCGGCGGACGGCTGGTGGTGCTCGGTCATTCGCTGGGCGGCGTCATCGGATTGGCGCTCGCGTCGGGCTGGTTCGCCGTCTCGCCGAGCCGCGTGCTGGCCTTGGGCGTCAAATGCTCATGGCCCGATTCGGACGCCGCGGCCATGGCGGAACTGGGCGCGCGGCCTGCCAAGCGATTTGCCGATGCGGCCGGCGCCTGGGCGCGATACCTGAAAGTGAGCGGTCTTCAGGGGCTAGTGGAAGCCGGATCGCCGCTCCTGTCCCGCGGCGTCACTGAGGAGGCGGGCGCCTGGCGCCTGTCCATGGATCCCGCCGCCAACGATGCGGGCATTCCCCCTTTGAGAGCGCTCATCGCGAGCGCTGCGTGTCCGGTGCACCTCGCGCGCGGGACCACGGACGCCATCGTGTCGCTCGACCAACTGCGCGCTCTGCATGTCTCGGCCGTGGACCTTGGCCCCGGCGGACACAATGTCATGGTCGAGTCGCCGCAGCGGGTCTGGGAATGGTTCGACCGCGCCGAGGCGGGCGCGGCGGTGCGCCCTGCTTAAGCTACTGGGGCAGCCGCGCCGCCTCGGTGAATCGATCGATGAGCGCCTGCGCAGGAAACCGGTCGGCATCGTTCTCGAACTGAATGCGATTGTTCAGGAACTGCGCCGGGTGGGAGTCCATGAAGGTGAACAAGTTGTCGATCGCATCGAAGATGGCACGCCGATTGCGGTAAACCGGCTCGAGCGAGGCGTCCTGCTGCCGGGTCGCCTCGCGTGCCTGGGCGGACATCCGCTCCTGCACTGGCACCGGCAGCTTCAGCGCCGGCACGCTGGCCTCCCGATCCTTGTTGAGCTTGTGCATCCCGGTCTGGTAACGGTCGAGCTCAGCCCGGCGGCATTTCAGCACCGCGTGCACATGCTCCCGGAACTCGGGATCGACGAGCTGCGGCGGTCCGAATTGCGGGTCGCCGCAATGGCCCGCCGAGCCGCGCGCCCAGTTGACGGCGGCGGCGAGTTCGAGCCGTTTGCGCTCGATCAGCCGCAGGTGCAGCGGTACGCTGGTATCGCCGAGAGCCGGTTTCGCCGCCCCCGTGCTCATCAGTTTGGCGATCTCGGGCGACGGCGCCTCGGCCGAGCCCGACATGACCCGCGCCAGCTCGGCTTGCAGAAGGACATTCAGCCGGTCGATCTCGCGTGCTGCGAGCGCGAATTCCCGATCGACGGACGCCTGGGCTGCGCTGGCGGCCGGCGGGGGCCCGGCGGTGGCCGTGGGGCCGGCCGCGGGCGAGGGGCCGGCATCCGCCGTGGGGCCGGCCGCGGAGGTGGGTCCGGTGGCGCGCGCGGGTGAGGCGAGGAGCAGCGCCGCACACCCGGCGGCCACCCCGGCGATGAGCGTCGCCGGCCTCATGGCGCGCCCGCGAGCAACGTGCGCGCGATGATCGTGCGCTGGATCTCGGACGAGCCTTCATAGATGCGCATGATCCGCAGGTCCCGCACATGGCGCTCGAGCGCGAGGCCCGTGGTATATCCATAACCGCCGTGAATCTGCAATGCCCGGTCCGCGACGCGTCCGGCCGCCTCCGCGGCATGAAGCTTCGCCATGGAAGCCTCGAACGAGAAACGGGCCGGACCGCTGCGCCTGCGCGCCGCGTCCAGCGTGAGCAGCCGCGCCGCGCGCAAGTCGGTGGCCATGTCCGCAAGCATCCACTGAATGCCCTGGTATTCGCCGAGGGGCTGCCCGCCCACGTTGCGCTCCCTGGCCCAGCGCAGCGCCGCATCCAGGGCGGCCTGCCCGATGCCGACACACATCGAGGCGACTTCGATGCGCCCGTTGTCGAGCACCTTCATCGCCGTCTTGAAGCCGCTGCCCTCCGTGCCGAGCCGTTGCGCCGCCGGCACGATGCAATCGAAATGCAGCTCGAATATGTGTCCGCCTCGAAGCCCCATGGTGGGCTCAGGGCCGGCCGCCGTGAATCCGGGAGTGCCTTTGTCGATCACGAAGGCGCTGATCCCCTTGTGGCCCGCCGCCGGGTCGGTGATCGCGAACACGACGATGAAATCCGCGATGCCGCCGTTGGAGATGAAGTGCTTCACTCCCTGAAGGCGATAGCCATACTCGCCAGCCGTGGCGCGGCAGCGCATGTCGGCTGGATTCGACCCCGCGCGGGGCTCGGTGAGCGCGAAGGCCCCGAGCCGGCGGCCGGCCGCCGCATCGGGCAGGTATTGCGCGCGCTGCGCGTCGTCTCCGCCCAGGAGGATCGCGTCGGTGGCCAGAAAGTGCGCGGTGAGGGCGGAGGCGGTGGACGCGCAGGCCCCCGCGATGGTCTCGACGCACTCCGACAGCGCGCCGCCCGAGAGGCCGGCTCCGCCCCATTGCGCCGGTAGGTTCATGCCCATGGCGCCGAGATCCCCCAGGGCACGTATTTGGCGCACCGGAAATTCCGCGCGCGCGTCCGTCGCCTGAGCCATCGGGGCCAGCACCTCCCGCGCGACGCGCTTGATGCTCTCGACGGCCGCGAGGTCGACATCGGTCTGCGGCGAGTCATCGGCAGGCCGCTCATGGACAGTCATGAATCTTCTCCTTCATTCGTCGACGTCGCCCAGCCAGCGCTCGAGCACGGCCTGATGATGCTCGTCCAATGCGGGAGCCGGCCGTTGCCGGCCGCGGCCCAGGCCCGAGAAATGCACCGGCTGCTCCATGGCGGGAATGGCCCCGAGCAGGGGATGCGCGGTCGTCGACAGCACCGCCCGCTCCCGCACGTGGCTGCCCGTGAATACTTCTTCGGGAGATTCCACCCGCGACGCCGGAACCCCCGCGGCGTGCAGCCGCTCGAGCGCCGCGGCGACCGTGAGTGTGCGCGACCAGTTCGTGAGCAGGGACGTGATCTGCGGTTCATGGCGGGTGCGCAGCTCGTCGCTCGCGTAGCGCGGATCCGCGGCGAGCTCGGGGCGCCCGATGCAGGCCGTGAGCGCGGCGAACTGGGCGGAGGAGAGCACGCAGATCACGACGTAGCCGTCGCTCGACGGATAGACGCCGAAGGGAGTCGAGATCGGATGCCGATTGCCGTTGCGCGTGGGCGGCGCCGCGCCGAACATCCATTGGGCCACCGCAGTCGGCAGCATCGCTATCAGCGCATCGACCATGGCCACGTCGATCTGCCGCCCGCGGCCGGTCCGCGTCCGTTCGAAGAGGGCGGCGAGGATGGCCCAGGAACAGAACAGTCCCGCCGCGAGATCCCCGATCGATTCCCCGGACTTCATCGGCGGGCCCAATGGCTCCCCGGTCAGTGCCATGAAGCCCGACATGGCCTGGGCCACCAGGTCGAAGGCGGGCAGCTCGCGCAGCGGTCCCGACTGGCCGAAGCCCGAGATGCTCGCATGAATGAGGGCCGGGTTCCGCGCGGACAGCGACGGGTATCCGAGGCCGAGCCGCGCCGCCACTCCGGGCCGGAAGTTCTCCACCAGGACGTCGGCCCGTGCCGCCAGCTGCGCGGCCAGGCTCCGTCCGGGCGGGGACTTGAGGTCGAGCGCGATGCCCTGCTTGTTCCGATTGACGAGTTGGAAGAGCGCGCTCTCGCCGTTGCGAAACGGTCCGATGTGACGGTACTCGTCGCCCTGCGGTGATTCGACCTTCACCACGTCGGCGCCCAGGTCGGCGAGCAGCGCCGTGCAGTACGGGCCGGAGAGCACGCGCGTGAAATCGAGAATCTTGACCCCGGCGAGCGGTCCGCCCGGGCCGCGGTCTGCTGAAAGTGGGGTCGACATCGTTGAATGCGGGGGCGCGCCTCGCGCTACGCCTCGATGAGGCCGTGGCGAATCGCAATCAGGGTCAGCTCCGATTGATTGGCCACGTTCAACTTTTGCTTGATGTTGTACAAATGGGTGCCGACGGTCGACGCCGACAACTTGAGATCCTGGGCGATTCGCTGCACCGTGGCGCCGCCCGCGAGGCGCACGAATACCTCGAATTCGCGCTCCGAGAGCTGGTCCACGGGCGACTGGGTTCCGCCGCCGAATTCCGCAATCGCGAGCTTCTGCGCCAGCGAAGGTTCGATGTAGCGGTTGCCCGCGGCGACCGTGGACAGCGCCTCGAGCAGGGTCTCCGGCGCGCTGCGTTTGGACAGGAACCCGAGGGCCCCTTCCTGCAGCGTGCGCCGTGCATGGATGAGGTCGTCGTGCGCCGACAACGCCAGGATCTTGGCCTGCGGATGCCGGGTGCGAATGCGGCGCAGCGCCTCCAGGCCTCCCATGCCCGGCATGGCGATGTCGAGGATCGCGACGTCGGGCGCAAGATCGGCATACATCTGGCAGGCGGCCTCGCCGGATTCGGCCTCGGCCACGACGGTCACGTCGGGATTCGATTGCAGCAGGAGCCGGAATCCCATGCGCACCACGGCATGATCGTCCGCCAGGAGCACGCGGATCACGCGGCCTCCTGCAGCGGTATGTCGGCGGTGACCCGGGCGCCGCCGTCCGGATTGTTGCCGATCTCGACCGAGCCGCCCAACTGTTTCACGCGGTCGGTCAGGCCCCGCAGCCCGAAATGCCCGGGCCGCGACCAGTCCTGCGGCAGGCCGATTCCATCGTCCGTCACGGACACCACCACGTGTTGCGCGTCGCCGTGCACCTCGACGTCCACCCGCTTGGCCTGGGCATGGCGCAGCGCATTGATGACCCCTTCCTGGACCACGCGATAGATCGCCAGCGTGATGCTGGGCCCGAGATCCGGCGGCAATCGATGGCGCAGCGTCAAGGCCACGGCCGGGTGCCGCCGCTGCCAGTCGCGCGCCAGATCCTCGAGGGAGGCCGCCAGACCGACGGTGTCGAGGGTGAGCGGCGCGAGTCTTGGTATGAGGCCATGCATGGCATCGTACAGACGCGCCGCCTCGTCCGATATCAGACGCGCGATTCCCGCGGTGGAATTGTCGCGCCCGTCGGTCTGGGCGGCGATCGCCAGGGCGAGACTGCGGATGGCCGTGACCGACTGGCCGAATTCATCGTGCAGTTCGTGCGCGATCAGGCGCCGCTCTTCCTCCACCCGCTGATCCGCCAGGGAGGACATTTCGCGGCGCTCCTCGAGCTTCGCCTCGGCGTCGCGCGCCTGGCGCTCCGCGTGGACCTTGTCTTCCACGGCCTGCGCCATGCGGTTGAAGGCGATGCCGATGGTGCTCGCCTCGTCTCCGGGGAGCGGCGGCAGCCGGTGGCTCAGCGAGCCCTGCTGAATGCGATCCAGCGCCTCGGCAATGATGGGAAAGGGTTTGAGCGCGCGCGCGACGCTCCAGAACGCCAGGACATTGATGACGATGAACATGGCGGCGCCGAAGGCGGACAGGCGCACGATGTCGTCCCAGGCGTCCAGTACGGCGCGGGAAGGCTGAGCCTCGATCACCAGCAGCAGGCCGCCGCGCAGCGGGAGGGTCACTTTGCTCGCCTGCGGGGCCAGCAGCCGTGAAAACCACGCGGGCGCCTCCCGCCCGGCCTTGTAGGTCGCTTCCGGCGACCGATAGAGCACGGTCCCGGAGGTCGTCACGAGGCTGATTTCATTGGCGCGCACCCTGCCGGTCTGCTCCAGGAACTCGAGCACCAGGTTCGGTCCGCCGATGTTGGAGTAGATCGAGGCCAGTTGGCCCAATAGTTGCGACGCAACGCGATTCGCGGCCTCGATTTCCTCGCGCACCGAGGCTCGGGTGCTCTGGATCTCCGCGGCGATGAGAACCACGACGAACGTGGCGCTGAGCCCGGCCACCACGAGATTCAAGCGCGTCCGCAGTCTCATTCGACGCATGGTAGCAAACGCCGGGGGAGGGCGGACATAATGCGGCGTGGCCCCACCTCATGAAAATCATGAGGCCAGTTTCATGATGCTGTTGATTCGGCGCCCGGGTCCCGGGTGGATCATGGGAGCCTCGACAAACGAAGGAGATTCGCCGATGAAATGGGAAACCCCGCATGCCATCGACTATCGGTTCGGCATGGAAATCACGATGTACATTTCGACTCGCTAGACGCTGACCGGGCGCGCCGTCCGGCCCGGGCGGCGCGCCCACCTCGACTTGCCCGACCGGCACGCCTGCCTCGACGTGAAAATTCGTGTCCTCGGATCCGCCGCCGGCGGCGGCTTTCCACAATGGAACTGCAACTGCCGGAACTGTGCCGGCATCCGCGCCGGCACGCTGCGAGGAATCAGGCGCACTCAATCGTCGATCGCCGTGACCGGCAGCGCGGGGGTCGAGTCGGTTCTGGTGAACGCCTCGCCGGACATCCTGACCCAGCTGCAGGCCGCCCCCGATCTTCAGCCCAATCGTTCGCTTCGCGACAGCGCGCTCGCGGCGATCATCCTGGTGGACGGCCAGGTCGATCACACCACGGGGCTCTACATGCTGCGCGAATCGGGGCGTCCGTGGCCCATCTGGTGCACCGATAGCACGTTTGCGGATCTCACCCAGGGTAATCCGGTGCTGCGGGTGCTCGGCCACTTCTGCGGAGTCGAGCGGCGCCGCATCGAACTCGACCGCGAGTTCACCACCCCGCCCGTGGCGAAGGTTCGCTGGCGCGCGCTTCCGGTGGCGAGCAAGCCCGCGCCGTATTCTCCCAACCGCGATTCGCCGGTGAGCGGCGACAACCTGGCGCTCGTCATCACCGATGAGCTCACGGGCCGCAGCGCCGTGTACGCGCCGGGGCTGGCCGCGATCGACGGCCGGCTGTGGGAGGCGATGCAGGGCGCCGCCTGCGTGATGGTGGACGGCACGTTCTGGACCGACGATGAAATGATCCGCCTCGGCATATCGCGCAAGCGTGCACAGGACATCGGTCATTTGCCGCAGAGCGGCCCTGGAGGCATGTTGGAGTGGCTGGCGCGGCTGCCGGCGGCCACCCGAAAGATGCTGATACACATCAACAATACCAACCCGATCCTGGATGAGGATTCGGCCGAGAGCGCCGAGCTCAGAGAGCGGTCGGTCGAAACCGCCAGGGACGGAATGGAGATCGTATTGTGACCCAAGACACCCGCACCCAGGCGGCGCCGTGGAGCCGCGAGGAGTTCGAGGCGCAGCTGCTGGCCGAAGGGAAGTCGTATCACATCCACCACCCCTACAACGTGATGCTCAACAACGGCAGCGCGAACCGCGAGCAAATCCGCGCCTGGGTGGCCAACCGCTTTTATTACCAGATCAGCATTCCGGTCAAGGACGCGGCCATTCTCTCGAACTGTCCCGACCGCGCGGTGAGGCGCAACTGGGTGCAGCGCATTCTGGACCATGACGGCCACGGGGACGATCCGGGCGGCATCGAATCGTGGCTGCGGCTGGCGGAAGCGGTGGGATTGCCGCGGCAATCCGTGGAAGACCTGCGCGAGGTCCTTCCCGGCGTGCGGTTCGCGGTCGATGCGTACGTGAACTTCGCGCGGCGCGCGCCCTGGCAGGAAGCCGTGTGCTCCTCGCTCACGGAGATGTTCGCACCCGAGATCCACAAGCAGCGGCTCGCCAACTGGCCGGATCACTATCCCTGGATCGACTCGGCGGGTTTGCGCTACTTTCAAAGCCGCGTCAGCCAGGCGCGGCGCGACGTGGAGTTCGGCCTCAACTTCACGCTGGATCATTTCAACACGCGGGCGATGCAGGAGCGGGCCATCGAGATCCTGAAGTTCAAGCTCGACGTGCTCTGGGAGATGAACGATGCCATGGCGTTGCGCTACATGGCGCCCGGCGCGTTCGAGACGGCCCAGCCGGGGAGGGGCGCGTGACGGCGCAAGCGGTCACCGGCGGCACGCGGCCGGCCGTCGACCGCCGCTTCAAGCTGCAATGGGAGGCGGCGCAGAACGCGCACGTGCTGCTGTACCCCGAAGGCATGATCAAGCTCAACGCGAGCGCCGGTGAAATCCTGAAGCGCTGCGACGGCAAGGCCACGGTCGATGAAATCACCGCTGATCTCGAGCGGGCGTTCTCGGCGACGGGACTCTTCGCCGACGTCGCCGGCTTCCTCACGATGGCCATCGACAACAAATGGGTGACGGTGCTCCCATGAGCGTTCCCCGGCCAGCCGAGCCTGCGCCCTCCGCGGTCACCGCTGCGCCCGGACCGCCGCTGTGGCTGCTGCTCGAGCTCACCTTCCGCTGCCCGCTGCATTGCGTGTTCTGCTACAACCCGACGAACTTCGCGCGCAGCGGCCCGGAGCTCGACACCGACACCTGGTTCCGGGTGCTGCGCGAGGCGCGGGCGATGGGCGCGGTGCAGCTTGGGCTGTCGGGCGGGGAGCCGCTGGCGCGCGACGACCTGGAGAGCATCGTCGCCGAGGCGCACCGGCTGGGCTTCTACGTCAACTTGATCACCTCGGGAGTGGGCCTGAACGAGACCCGCATCTCGACCATGAAGTCGGCCGGGCTGGATCACATTCAATTGTCGTTTCAGGACAGCACGCGGCAGATGAACGACTTCCTGAGCAGCACCCGCACCTTCGAGCTGAAGTCGAAGGTGGCCGCGCTCATCAAGAAATACGATTATCCGATGGTGCTCAACGTCGTGCTGCACCGCCTCAACATCGATCATGTGGAGGAAATTCTCCTCATGGCCGACCAACTCGGCGCCGAATACGTCGAACTCGCCAATACCCAGTACTATGGGTGGGCCTGGCAGAACCGCGATGAGCTCATGCCGAGCCGGGCGCAGGTCGAGCGCGCCGAAGCGGTCACGCAGCGCTTTCGCGAGCGGGCCGGCCGGCCCATGAAGATCTACTTCGTCGTGCCGGATTATTTCGAGCGCCGACCGAAAAAGTGCATGAACGGCCTGGGATCGGTGTTTCTCACGGTGACCCCGGACGGCACGGCATTGCCGTGCCACGCGGCGCGCATGCTTCCCGGCTTGGAGTTCCCGAACGTGCGCGACACCAGCCTGTCGCACATCTGGTTCGAGTCCGAGGCCTTCACGCATTTTCGCGGCGACGCCTGGATGAAGGAACCCTGCCGCAGCTGTCCGGAAAAGGCGAACGACCTCGGCGGCTGCCGGTGCCAGGCCTATCTCATGACCGGGGATGCGGCCAACGCCGACCCGGTGTGCGACAAATCGCCGCATCATCATCTCGTCACGGAGGCGGTGGCGCTGGCAGAGCGGCGTCCGGCCGCAGGGTCCTCCGCGCCGGAAAAACCGCTGTTGTTCCGTTCGCCCGAGAATTCGGCCAAACTCCACCCGTGACCGGGTACCTTACCCCATGAATTTGCTGACGTGGGGCTTCCTGGCGGCGCTGACGGCGCAGACGGCCGTTCGCCTGTGGCTCGGCCACCGGCAAGCGGCGGCGGTAGCCGCGCATCGCAACCGCGTGCCCGCGGGATTCGAGGGCCAGATCGCGCTCGACGACCAGCAGAAGGCGGCGGATTACACGGTCGCGCGCGTGCGTTTCGGGCGCTGGGCGACGCTGGTCGATGCGCTGGTCAAGGGCGCCTTCACGGTGGGCGGCGGCCTCGCGGCCGCCGATGCGCTGATCCGTTCGCTCAACTGGGGCGAGCCGTGGGCCGGAGGCGTGCTGATCGCCGGCGTGTTCCTGGCGCTGCGGCTGATCGGGCTGCCATTCACGCTGTGGCGCACCTTTCGAATCGAGGCGCGCTTCGGATTCAACCGGATGGGGCCGCGATTGTTCGCGGCGGATGCCCTCAAGCAGCTGGCGCTGCAGTTCGCGCTCGGCGCGCCGATCGCGCTCGGCGCGATTCTCCTCATGGAACGGGGCGGGCGATGGTGGTGGGTGTGGGCGTGGCTCGCCTGGCTCGGCGTCAGCCTGGGGCTCACGTGGGCCGCGCCGCGATTCATCGCCCCGCTGTTCAACCGCTTCAGCGCGATCACTGACCCTGCGCTCCGGCAACGCGTGGCAGCGCTGCTCGAGCGCTGCGGCTATTCGGCGCGCGGCGGCGTGTTCGTCATGGACGGCTCCCGTCGCTCGTCACACGGCAACGCCTATTTCACCGGTATCGGACGCCACAAGCGCATCGTGTTCTTCGACACGCTGCTGGCCCGGATCGATCCGCCCGAGATCGAGGCCGTGCTCGCGCACGAGCTCGGCCATTATCGCCTGCATCACGTGCGCCAGCGGCTCATCGTCTCCGCGCTGGGCGCGCTCGCCGGGCTGGCCCTGCTCGGCTGGCTCGCGGGCCGGCCGGACTTCTACGCGGCGTTCGGCTGCGCCGAGTCGGCGCCGATGGCGCTCCTGCTCTTCATGTTCGTCGTGCCGCCGTTCGCGTACTTCGCCACGCCCGCGGGCGCGTGGTGGTCGCGCCGCCAGGAGCGCGCGGCGGACGACTTCGCCGTTCTGCACTCGAGCGGGGCGGCGCTGATCACGGCGCTCACCAAGCTATATCGCGACAACGCGTCGACGCTCACGCCCGATCCGCTGCACTCGGCGTTCTACGATTCGCATCCGGGTGCGGTCGAGCGCATCGGCCGGCTGCGGCGTTGCGTGGCTCAGCCCTAAGCCGCCGCGCGATGCACCGGCTGGTCCGAGAGTGCGACCGCCAGGACATCCTCGATCGTGTCGGCCCAAACGAATTCCAGCCGCTTGCGCGCGCTCTCCGGGATGTCCTCCAGGTCCCGGCGGTTGCGGGCAGGCAGGATGACGGTGCGGATGCCCGCCCGCGCGGCGGCGACGCACTTCTCCTTGATGCCGCCGACCGGGAGAACGATGCCGCGCAGGCTGATCTCGCCGGTCATCGCCACGTCGGGCCGCACGGTTCGCTGCGACAGGAGCGATGCGAGTGAGGTCGCCATCGCCACGCCGGCGCTGGGGCCGTCCTTCGGGATGGCGCCGGCCGGAACGTGAATGTGCAGGTCGGCGTCGTCGAACAGCGCCGGATCCAGCCCCAGACGGTCGGCCTGAGACTTGACCAGCGTCACCGCTGCCTGCGCGCTTTCCTTCATGACGTCGCCCAGCTGTCCCGTCAGGATGAGCTTGCCGTTGCCCCGCACCCGGCTCGACTCGACGAACAGAATGTCGCCGCCGGCGGGAGTCCAGGCGAGGCCCGTTGCCACGCCGGGCACGCTGGTCCGCAATGCCACATCGTTCTCGAAGCGCGGGATGCCGAGGATAGTCTCGACATCCTTGGGTTCCACGGCGACCGTCGTCGCGGCGCCCGAGGCGATGCTGACCGCGGCGCTGCGCAGCAGCGCGCCGATTTGCCGCTCGAGGTTTCTCACGCCCGCCTCGCGCGTGTAATCCGCGATCACCTTGCGGAGGGCCTCGTCGGACACGCTCACCTGGGCTTCGGACAGGCCGTTCGCCTGGAGCTGCCGCGGCAGCAGATGGCGGCGCGCGATCTGCAGCTTCTCCTCCTCGGTGTACCCGGTGAGTTCGATGATCTCCATGCGATCGCGCAGGGGGCCCGGAATCGCGTCGAGCACGTTCGCCGTGCCGATGAACAGCACCTTCGACAGATCGAACGGCACACCCAAGTAGTTGTCGCGGAACGTGTTGTTCTGCTCCGGGTCGAGCACCTCCAGCAGCGCGGAGAAGGGGTCGCCCTGGTGGCTCGCGGACAGCTTGTCGACCTCGTCCAGCATCAGGACGGGGTTGCGCCGGCCGGCCTTGCGAACGGCCTGCACGATGTTGCCCGGCAGCGAACCGATGTAGGTGCGCCGGTGCCCGCGGATCTCCGCCTCGTCGTGCACGCCGCCCAGGCTCACCCGCCTGAATTGCAGTCCCAGGGACTTGGCGATGCTCTGTCCCAGAGAGGTCTTGCCGACGCCGGGCGGCCCGGCGAAGCACAGGATCGGGCTGCGGCCCTGGGGGTTCAGCTTGCGCACCGCCAGAAATTCGAGGATGCGCCGCTTCACTTTCTCGAGTCCGTAATGATCCTCGTCCAGGATTGCACGCGCGCGCCCGATGTCGATCTCCTCGGCATCGACCTTCGACCAGGGCATGGCGACCAGCCAGTCCAGGTAGGTGCGCGTCATGGAATACTCGGCGGCGCCCTCCGGCATCCGCTCGAGGCGGGCGAGCTCGCGCAGCGCCTGTTCCTCGGCCTCGGCCGGCATTTGCGCTTCCTGGACGGCCTTCCTGAGGTCCGCGAGCTCCGTGCTGGATCCGTCGGTTTCGCCGAGCTCCTTTTGGATTTGGCGCAAGCGCTCGCGCAGCACGGCCTCCTTCTGCCGCTCATCGAAGGCCTCGCGGGTGCGCTCGTCGATCTGACGGGACACCTTGAGCACTTCCACCCGCCGATTGACCAGCGCCAGTATGCGGTCGAGGCGCGTCCGCAGGTCGAAGGTCGCCAGAAGCTCCTGCTTGTCGGCGGGTTTCAGGTCCATGAAGCTCGCGATGGCGTCGGCCAGCGCCGGGATGGATTCGATGCCGCGGACGGCGTTGACGAGTTCCGCGGGCGCCTGCGGCAGCAACTGCAGCGCCTCCAGCGCTCTCTCGCGCAGGTTGATGCCGCGGGCCTCGACTTCGCGATCGATGACGGCCGGATCCCGGTGGTGTTCGATCCGGGCCACGAGGAATGGCTCCTGGCTCACGTAATCGAGGACGGCGAAGCGCTCCTCGCCCTGGCAAATCACATGGTGCGTGCCGTCCGGCGCCGTGACGAAGCGCAGGATGGAGGCGATCGTGCCCACGCGATGCAGCGCGTCCGAACCGGGCTCTTCGCTGTCGTCCTTCTGGAGCAGGATGCCGATGCGGCGTTGCGTGCGCACGGCCTCCTGGGCGGCGGCCACGGCGCGCTTGCCGTGAATCGCCAGCGGCAGCACGACGCCGGGAAACAGCACCACGTCGCGTTGCGCCAGGACGATCAGCACGTCCTCGGAAGCGATTGGATTCTGCGGAAGGGTGTCGGCGGCGCTCATGGGGTCAGCTCGGCGATGCACAGGTGCAGATTGCCGTTCTCGAAACGCTGCTCGCGCAGCGAATAGCGTCCGGGCGGGAGTTCAATGCGCCGGCGCATGAGTCCATAAGGGATTTCCAGGCGGACGACGTGCATGGCGGTCGAGATCATCGGCGGCGGCACCGTGGTTTCGATCACCAGCCCCGCAGTGACGATCCCCACCCGGATGTCCTCGGCGCGAGCGCCGGGCAATGCGACCCGGATGTACAGTTCGGTCTCGGTCGAGAACACATCCGCCGGCGGCTCCCACGCCGGGGTCGCCGCGGGCGCCGCGAGCCGTTCGAAAAAATGGCGATGCCGCTGCTCTGCCTCGTCGAGAAGAGCGCAGGCTTCCGCCCACATCGAAGTATGTCTGCGCCGTGAAGTCATTGGCATCCCCGTCCGTTCATCGGGTTCTACGGCCAAATGAGTGAGGGCGGCCGCCCCGGACTTCAAGGGTACGGCGAGGTTTCGGCGCGCAGGGGTCGTGTCAGCGCGCGGGGGCCCGGTCCGCGGCGCGCACCGTGTAGCCGCCCGATTTCTCGTCCGCCCGCAGCGTGAGCAGGCCCCGCTTCTGGGCCTCCGCCAGCAGATCGTTGAACGACCGGTACCCATAGGCGCGCTCGTTGAATCCCGGGTGACGCCGTTTGATGGCCTGCTTGATCATGGAGCCCCAGATGGCGTCGCTTTCGCCGCGTTCTTCGGCGACCGCGTCCAAGGTCTCCACGATCAAATCGAGCGCGTCCGACAGATCGGGACCCTTGTTCTCGGCGGGGGCGCTCTCGGCGGCCGCCGGTGGTGCGCCTTCGGGGGCCGCGGCCGCGCCTTCCGGGGCCGGTGCCGCGCTCTCGGCGGGCGCCGCGCGGGCCGGCGATGATGCGCTGCGGCGGCGCACCTTGGACCGCTCCTTCCTCACCAAATCGTCGTAATAGATGAACTCATCGCAGTTGTTGAGGAACAGGTCCGAGGTCGAGTTCTTGACCCCGACGCCGATGACGGTCTTCGCGTTCTCGCGCAGCTTGCTCACGAGCGGGGAGAAATCCGAGTCGCCGCTGACGATGACGAAGGTGTCGACGTGGCCCTTGGTGTAGCAGAGGTCGAGGGCATCGACGACCATGCGGATATCCGCGGAATTCTTGCCCGATTGCCGCACGTGGGGTATTTCGATGAGTTCGAAGGCCGCCTCGTGCAGGCCGCGCTTGAATTCCTTGTAGCGATCGAAGTCGCAGTAGGCCTTCTTGACCACGATGTGGCCCTTGAGCAGCAGCCGCTCCAGGACCTTCTCGATGTCGAAGCTCGGGTATTTGGCATCGCGCGCACCGAGGGCAATGTTCTCGAGATCGAGAAACACCGCCATGGTGGCTTCCGTTACGGGAGATGTGCGGTCGTTCATCCGGCGATTCTACCAGCCCTGGGCCGCGCCGCGCTCAAAACCAGTTGTAGTTGAAGCTGATGCTGACCCGTTCGCCGTTCACCCGATTCGGAGCGACCTCGTGCCTCAGCCAGCTCTCGAAGAGGACGAGCCGGCCGGACGCCGCGGGCACGACGACCCAGGCCTGGTTGCCGCCCCGCGCATCCGCCTTGCGCGGCGGCGCACCCATGAACCGGTCGAGGCGCGGGTCCTCGAATTTGATCCCCGGCGATCCGGACGGCACCTGCACGTAGTAGGTTCCGCTCAAGCTGGCGAGCGGATGCAGATGCAGTCCATGAGCGGCGTGACGGGACATGATGTTGACCCAGCAGTCCGTCATGGAGAGTTCGCGGCCTTCGAGGTCCCAATCGAGGGAGGCGGCGAATGCCGCGACGTGGCGGCGGAGCTTGCGCTCCAGTTCCGCGAACGTCGGCGAGTTGCGCTGCAGCCGATGCGCCGAACCGTAGGAGGTGTACCCGCCTGGGTAGTTCTTGGCGGACCAGCGGCGACCCGCGCGGTCGTCCTCGCGAAGCTGACGCGCTTCGATCAACAGCCGGCGATTCAGGCCGCGCGATCCGGAGCGTTGCAGCGGGGCGGTGTAAACCGACGTGGGAAACAGGACTTGGAGGGTCATGCGCGGAGCCTAGCACGCGGGCATCGTGCTAGATTGGGCGGCGAGATTCAGGAGGGCGGGCGCATTCGATTGGAAGTCTACATTCAGCCGGGGGCGTCGAAGACCGAACTCGCCGGACTGCACGGCGGCTGCATCAAGATCCGAATCGCCGCGCCGCCCGTGGACAACGCGGCCAACCGCGCGCTCGTCGAGTTCGTTGCCGAGCGCCTCGGCATTCCCAGACGCCAGGTGCGGATCGCCGCGGGGCTGACGAGCCGCCGAAAGGTTCTGGACATCGACGGGCCCGGCGCGCCCGAGATCGCGGCGGCGTTCCCCCGTTGAGGGGCGGCATCCTGCCGCCGCCGCGCTATGCCTGCAGCATCACCGCATTGAACTGAATGACGGGCGCCGAGTTGGTATATTTTGGAATGTCGGCCACGAGTTCCGCCGCCGCCGGTCCCCACACGGCCGCGAACGCCTCCACCGAGTCGAAGTAAAACTGGCAACCGCCGTGGAAGGCAGGCAGCTCGTCGGGCCGCGTGCCGTGAAGACCTTCGTCGACCTCCGTCCTGCGCAGACCGTTCTTCAGCAACCGCATCGCGAGCGGAATGTGATGATTGAGGTAGTACTTCATGTCGAAGTGGGTGTCGGGTTTCTTCGGATATAGAACGCTGACTTTGATCACGGCGGGCTCCTTGCGTTTCGTGGAAGCGGGATTGATGAGGTCACTGATCCGCGTAGATCCTGACCAGCCGGTAGAGGAACGCCCGGCAGTCCAGCAGCGACTTCACGCCGACGTACTCGTTGAGGCCGTGGATATGGCCGAGGTCCGGGCCGACGAACAGGGGTTCGATTCCGTAGGTGGGAATTCCGGCGGCATTCAAGAATTCACCGTCCGTGGCGCCCGGCTGCAGGATCGGCAGCACCGGCGTGCCGGGAAAGAAATCGGCGGCGAGCTTCTGCACAGGCCCGAGGATTTGTGCGGTCAGGGGCGGGGGCGGCGAGGTCGGACCGCGGACCTCCAGGGTGGCGACCTTGACCTCGGGATCGGCAACGACGGTTTCGAGCTGCCGGCGGACGGCTTCCTGCGTGGCGCCGGGAAAGATCCGGCAATTGATGTTGGCGCGCGCCCGCTGGGGCAGCGCGTTGGTCGCGTGCCCGGCTTCGAGCAGCGTTGCAACGCAGGTGGTGCGCAGCGTCGCGTTCCAAGTCGGGTCCTTGGCGGCCACCAGCGCGATGGCCGCGGCGTCGGAGGGGTCGCGGAGGAAGGCCTCCATCGCGGCGGCGGCATCGGCGTGGCCCCGCGCGGCCTCGATCTTCGCCATCCCGGCGAAATAGGCGCGACTGCCGTCCGTGAACTGCGGCGGGAATTCGTAGCCTTCGATCCTCGTGAGCGCCGCGGCGAGCCGGTAAATGGCGTTGTTCTTCACGGGACGCGAACTGTGGCCGCCCGGGTTGGTCACCTCCAGCCGGTAGTTCTGCGCCGTCTTTTCGCCCGCCTGGACCTCGAGGGCGATGCGGCTGCCGTCCGCGGACAGCTCGCCGTCGGCGCCCTCGTTGATCGCGAACGCCGCGTCGATGAGATCCCGGCGATTGTTCACGAGCCATTCCGCGCCGTTGAGGGCGCCCGAGGTCTCTTCGCCGCACGTCAGCGCCAGCTTGAGGGTGCGCCGCGGGCGGAAATGCTCCTGGCGCAGCCGCGCGAGCGTGTCGACCCAGATCGCCGCCTCGGCCTTGTCGTCGATCGCGCCGCGCGCGTAGAAATTTCCGTTCTCCTCGATGAGCGTGAACGGATCACGCGTCCAGTCCTCGCGCTTCGCCTCGACGACGTCGATGTGGGCGAGCAGCAACACGGCTTTCAGCTTCTGGTCGCTGCCGCCGTAGACCGCCACCAGTCCGCCTTCCTTGGGATGGTCCGGCGCCTCGAATATATGCAGTTCATCGTCCGAGAATCCCGCGGCCTTCAATCGCGCCGCCATGCGCTGCGCGGCCAGGGTGCAGCTGCCGGCCGACAGCGTGGTGTTGGTTTCGACGAGTTCCTGGTAGATCTCGCGGAATTTCGCCTCGCCCGCGTCGGCGGCCGGCGGCGATGCGGCGCAGGCGGCGGCCGCCAGAAAGGCCGCGGCACCGAGAATCGCTGCGGAATTCGCAACATGTCGCATGATTTCATCCCCTGTGTTTTATGAGGCTACGTCAGACTGCGCCGGGAACCGGCAGCGGTCCCAGGGCTCGTTCGAGGCTATGTCCCAGCGCCAGCAGCGTGCGGTCGCTCGAGGCCGGAGCGTCGAACTCGATCGCCACCGGGAGGCCGCCGCTCGTGAGGCCCGCGGGCAGCACCAATCCCGGCACCCCGGCGGTGCTTCCGGGCGCGATGTTGCGCGCGACCGCCGTCTCGAAGGGCAGGCTGCGGCCGTCCGACGTGGTCACGGTGGCGTCGTTGCCGATCGCCGGCGGCGGCACCATCGTGGCGGGGAACACCAGGGCCGCAACCCGGGCTCGCGCGAAGTAATCCCGGTACAGGCGCCGCAGCGCGGGAAGATGCACGGTGCAAGCGGCCTCGTAGGCGGACTGCGGCACGACGTTGGCTCCGCCCGGCAGGACGTCGCTGCGAAACACGGCGCGGATATCGGGGCTCGCCTGAGCGATGAGCTCCTCCACCGTCAGCCGGGCCCCGTAGGTGTCGAGATACCGGGCGAGCGCCGCTGCGACATCGTGGTTTTGCACCGGTCCGGTGGTGAGGTCGACGAGGCGATCGAGGCCCGGCATCGAGCCTTCCACGAGTTCGACTCCGGCGTCGCGCAGGCGACCCAGCGCCAGATCGGTCACGCGGCGCAGCTCCGGATCGAGATCCGCGAACCAGTAGTCGCGCACGACGCCGAGGCGGACGCCCTCGAGGCCCCGGGATTCGAGCGGCGTCCAATCGCCGGCAACCACCGAGTCGAACAGCCCGAGATCGGCGACGTGGCGCGCATGGGGCCCGACCTGGTCGAAGAGCGGCGTGATCGGCACGCACCCTTGCGTGGAGTAACGGCCGGTGGTCGGCCTGAAGCCGGCGATGCCGCAGAATGCCGCGGGCACCCGGATGGATCCCTCCGTGTCCTCGGCAATGCCGAGCGGCGCGAGGCGCGCTGCGACGGCGGCGGCGGTGCCCCCGCTGCTGCCGCCGGGAATGCGCGTGACATCGTAGGGGTTGTGGACCGCCCCGAAGGCCTGGTTGTTGCTCGTCCAACCGTAGGACAGCTCGTGCAGATTGGTCTTGCCGAGCACGATGGCGCCGGCGGCCTTGAGCGCCGCGACCACGGGCGCATCCGTTGCGGGGCGAAAATGGCGCAGCGCCGGTGTGCCGCCGGTCGTCGGGTAGTCGCGGGTGTTCACGCTGTCCTTGACCGGAATGGGCAGCCCGAACAGCGGACCCGCCTTGGCCCCCGCGCGGCGTTCGCGGTCCCGGGCCCGGGCATCCTCCAGAACGCGTTCCGGATCGAGCGAGATGAAGGCGTTGAGCGCGCGGGAGGACTTGCAGCGCTCGAGCAGTGCGGATGCATAGGCTTCGGCCGACAGTTCGCCCCGCCTCATGCGGCGCACGGCCTCGCCCGCGGAGAGGTCGGCGAGCGCGGAGGCGGTCATGGGCGCGGCAGCGCCGGCGAGCGGCGCGCCCGCCGCCGCCGCCATGGCGCCGGCCACGAACGCTCGGCGCGACAGCGGATCAACGCCCGGCACGATCGCGGCTCAGCGCCTGGCACATGCAATGCACCGCTCCTCCGCCGTTGGCGATCATCGACACGTCGGGATCGAAGACGGTGAGGCCCTCCGCGCGGCAGGCGGCGATGAGCGCCTTGCTGGAGGCGGGCACCAGCACGCGCTCGCGGCCGAGCGCGACCACGTTGGTCCCGAGCTGCATCGCATCGCCATAGGATATGGGGATGGTCCGTACGCCCTTCGAATGCAGCCAATGCAGGAGCTCGGGCTCCACCGCCTCGGCGCAGACCACGGCAAGCCCTTCGGCGAGCATGCCCATCTGCACGTCCAGGTGCAGGAAATGCGAGTCGAAAGCGTAAACATGCATCTCCCAGCCCTCCGCCTGGAACCAGCCCCGCAGCTGCTGTACCGCGGGCTCGATGGAACGTTCGCCGGAATAGCCGCAGATCGCCACGCCCGGCTGCAACACCATGAAATCCCCGCCCTCGACGTTGCCCGCCGAGACGAGGTCGTAGATCGGAATGCCGGCATCGAGATAGAAGCGCAGGCAGGCCGCGTACTCGCCGCGGCGATAGGGCTTTTGCATCTGCATGATGACGGCGCCCCACGGGGTCATGACGCTGCTGTCCCGCGCGAAGATCTGGTACGGCAGGCCGGGCTCGGGCGGCAGCACGTGTACGGTCACGCCCGCCTGCGCATAGGCATCCAGCATCTCCCCGTACTGGGCGCGCGCGACGGCGTAATCGAAGCGCAGGCCGGCGCGTTGGGTCCGCTCGGCCACCGCATTGCCGGCCTGCCACTTGAAATGATCGATGGGCCCGATCAGCACGTCGCGCAAGGCGCCGTATTCGCTGTCCACGCCCCAGCGCTCGGGACGAGGAGTGTCGCCCCCGTCCACACGAGTTCTCAAATGCGTCATGGTCCATCCCCCGCGATTGATTCACCCCGATGATAGCCTGTCGCAGCGCTCTTGAGCTCCGCCGCGTGCGCGCCCGGGAATCCGTCCATCGACCAGGCCACGCGGTCGCGCGTGCCGCCGTGCACGGGGTGGCTGAAGAAGCCCTCGACCGTCAAGGCGAGGAGCATCTGAAAAAATACCTGGGACGGCACTCCGGCGAGAGTGGCGCCGCCGGCGGCGAGCTGCCGCAGGTAGGCATCCTGGGCGCCCGCCGGCCATCGGTGGAACGGCGTGCCGCGCATGGCGGACAGGGCCGTGCGGAACAGCAGCGCCGGCGCGAACCGCGCCCATCGCACGACCGACGGCGTGCCGGCCTGCCACGAGCCGCCGCGGTAGGGGATGATGCCCGCTCCCCAGGCTCCGGCGAGCTGGCGGTCGAGGTAGCGGGGGACATCCGCGCCGAGCGCGCCGGGACCTGCCGTGTCGGCGGGAATCAATCGCTCGCAGGCGGCCTCGACGAATCGCGCCTCCGCCGCGTCGAAGAACACATAGGCCGGCGCGCTCGGGCGACCGGAGGTCGGGGCGCCCAGGTGCAGCGCCGCAACCGGGATCAGCGCGGCCGCACCCATCGCGGCGAGCACCGTGCGTCGCGTGAGTCTCGCCGTGCCCGATGCGTCCTCCACCGCCGCGGCGTTGCGCATCGCCGACAGCCGCCGCCTGGCGGGTCGAGCGATGTGCTTCGCGTGTTGGGGTGTGCGAGGGTGCAAACTTATCCTGGCTCCGGCCGGTCTCCCCACGTATTGTATCTCGACTATCCGGAGGGACACGGGATGACGCCAAGGTTCATGTCGATCGGAATCATCGCCTTGTCGTCCGCCGTGGCGGCATCTTCGGCCCTGTCGCCGCTCCGGGAACAGGCGCCCCGAATGCGGGCCGCGCCCGGAACGGCCCACCTGCGGGCCGTCGGCGGGCGCAGCCCGCAGCAGCGTCGCAGCGCCATCGACGCCAAGCTCGACAACGCGCTCGCCGACCTGTCGCGGCATGCCGCGCTCGCGACGGGAGCCCATGTCCTCGCCGACCTGCACGCCATCAGCCCGGCGGCGAAATTCGCGCTCGGCGCGGACGGCGCCACGCCGCTCATCGCGGTGGATGCCGTCACCACCGGCGATGCGGCCCGACTGCAGGCCGCGCTGGCGGCACTGGGCCTCGAGCGCGCGGCCGTCTTCGCCAACGACGTGGGCGGTTGGCTGCCGGTTTCGCAGATCGGGGCCGCCGCCGCCCTCGCCGAGGTCCACTCGATGCGCGCGGCGATGTCCCGCACGCGCGTGGGTGCGGTCACTTCCCAGGGCGATTTCGTGCAGCAGAGCGCGGCGGTCCGCACCAGCACTTCCCTCACCGGGGCGGGAATCACCGTCGGCGTTCTGTCGGACAGCTTCGATTGCTATGCGGTGTATGCGAAGGCGGGCAGCGGCGTGCCCGCGTCCGGGTATGCGGGCTATGCCCCCTATGGATTCACCGCCACCGCGGCCAACGATGTGGCCACGGGCGATCTGCCCGCGAATGTCGACGTGCTCGAGGAGGCGCCGTGCATGAGCTACGGCCAGCCCGTCTTCACCCCGTTCGGCGACGAGGGGCGCGCGATGCTGCAAATCGTGCACGACGTCGCGCCGGGAGCGAGTCTCGCGTTTCACACGGCCGAATCCGGCGAGGCGGATTTCGCCGCGGGCATCGGCAACCTCGCCGCGGCCGGAGCCAAGGTCATCGCCGACGACGTCGGCTATTTCGACGAGCCCTACTACCAGGACGGCATCGTGGCGCAGGCCATCGATGCGGTGGAGGCGAAGGGCGTGGCCTATTTTTCGGCCGCCGGCAACGACGGCGACGCCTCCTACGAGAACACCAGCCCGAGCTTCGCCACGTTGAGCTCCAGCGGCTCGAACAGCGGCGAGTATCTCCTGAACTTCGACACCTCGGGCGCGACCACGGCCACCGCGTTGCCGGTGACTCTCGATCCCATGCAGCCCGGCGAGTTCGTCGCCGTCGTGGTCGAGTGGGATCAGCCGTACGTGACGGGCGCGCCGGCCAGCGGCGGGGCGACGAGCAGCCTCGACCTATGCGTCACCGGCGCGACCAGCGAGTACACCATCGAGGATAACGACGGCAACGACGTCACCTGCACGGGTCCGAACAAGACCGGGGTCGATCCGGTGCAGATCCTCGTCATCGCCAACCCGGCCGACGCCAGCGCGAACACCCCGCAGGAGACCTTGAATCTCGTCCTCGGCCTGGCGAACGGAACCGCGGCCCCCGGCCGGGTCAAGGTCTCGGTCCTCAGCGACGGCCAAACCTCGGCACCGCTCACCCAGTACGCGACCTACAGCGCCACGCTCCAAGGTCATCCGGGAGCGGCCGGCGCGGCCGCCGTGGGCGCGGCGTTCTATTTCGATACCCCGGCCTGCGGCACGACGCCGGCCGCCATCGAGCCGTTCTCCTCTTTGGGCGGCGCACCCATCCTGTTCAGCACCGCCGGCGCCCGGCTCGCGACGCCCGTCGTGAGGCAGAAGCCGAACTTCACGGGCCCGGACGGCGTCAACGATACGTTCCTCGGCTTCACGCTCGCCTCCGCCGGGGTCACGGGGTCGAACGGGCAGCTGCCGACGACCATCACGGCGTGCCAGAACGATGCGAGCTACCCGAATTTCTTCGGCACCTCCGCGGCGACGCCCCACGCCGCCGGGATCGCGGCCCTCATGCTGCAGGCAAATTCCACGGTGACGCCGACGCAGATCTACGCGGCCCTGCAGAGCAGCGCCCTTCCCATGGGTTCGGGCGCGCAGCCGAATTTCACGTCCGGCTACGGATTCATCCAGGCGAGCGGGGCGATGGCGCTGATACCGCCGGGGGCGCCCACCGTGTCGGCGTCCGCCTCCACGCTCGTGGTGAACAACTCCGCGACCATTACCTGGTCGTCGGTCAATGCGGCGAGCTGCACGGCGAGCGGCGCTTGGAGCGGCGCGCTGGCGCCGAGCGGTTCCAAAACCGTTCAGCCGGCCGCCGCCGGTACGCTGACCTACACGCTCACCTGCAGCAATTCCGCGGGCGCCTCCGCCCCGGCCTCCGTAAGCATCGTCGTCAGCCTTCCTGTGGCGGACCCGCCGCCGACGAGTTCCGGCGGCGGCAGTCTGGACGGGCCGGCGCTGCTCGGACTGGCCGGCGTGGCCGGGCTCGCCGCGGTGAAGCGGCGCCGCCGGCTCGCTATTTGTAGCGGCCCATGATTTTCAAGAGGCGATAGGTGAATTCGACGCTCTCGTCGAACGAGCGCACGCCCACGCGCTCGTCGCGGCCGTGCGCGCGATTCTCCTCGCCGTCCATCCAGATCCCGCTGACGTCGTAGCTCGGAATTCCCGCGTTCCGGGTCTGGCGGTCGTCGCTGTAGCCGGTGGCCATGGTGGGAATGATCGGGACGCCCGGCCACATCGAGTGAACCACGGAGGCGACCGCCGACATGATTTGCGGCGTGGGCACAGACTCCGGGCTCACGATCGGCGGCGCGTCGAGCGTCACCTTGATCTTCGGGTCGTTGAGCGTGGCGACCAGCAGGTTCTGCACGTTCGCCTCCGTGTCTCCCGGCATCATGCGGCACTGCACGGTGGCGCGCGCCCGCTGCGGCAGCGCATTTTCCGCGTGCCCTCCGGAGATCAAGGTGGCGACGCAGGTGGTGCGCAGGATCGCGTTCATGAACACGTTCTGACTCAGCCGTTCGGCGGCGGCGAGATCGGGCTGCGGCTGTGCCACGGCCTTCATGTCCGCGCTCATCGGTCCCGGATCCAGGTCCGCAAGCGCGGCGAGGCTGGCGCGAGTCGTTGCGGTGAGCATCACCGGAAACTTGAAGGCTTCGAGACGGCTCAAGCCGTCGCCGAGGCGGTAGATGGCGTTGTCGGGGCCCGGCAGCGAGCCGTGCCCGCCCGGGCTGGTCGTCTCCAGGGTGTAGGTCAGATAGGTCTTCTCGCTGGTCCCGATCGAGAAATCCTGGGGCTTGCCGTTCTTCAGGTCGCCGCCGCCCCCATCGAGGTTGATGGCGAGGCGGGCATCGATGAGATCGCGACGATTCTTCAGCAGGAAGGCCGGCCCGTTCGAGTCGCCGCCGGCCTCCTCGTCGGCCGTGAAGGCGACGATGAGATCATGGTCCGGCACGTAGCGCTCGCGCTTCAAGCGGACCAGGCTCTCGGCGAGCGCGGCATCGCCGTCCTTCATGTCGATGGTGCCGCGGCCATAGAAATAGCCGTCCTGCTCCGTGAACCTGAAGGGGTCCACCGACCAGTCCTCGGGCCTGGCCTCCACGACGTCCAGATGGCCGAGGAACAGCACGGCATTGCCGGGATGCCTGCCCCGATAGCGCACGACGAGGCTTCCCTTGGCGGGGCGGTCCTCCGGCGCAACCAACGTCACGTCGCCCGGCGCGAAGCCTGCGCTCGACAACCAGGCTTGAATGGCCTGCGCCGCGGCCGTGGACCCTTCAGCATGCGTGGTGTTGATCTCCACCAGCGTCTTGAACATGTCGCGCGCGAGGTCGAGATCCGCGGCGGGCGGCAGCTTGGCCGGCGGCGCGGCCGCGGCGGCCGATGAACAACCCAGCAGTGCGGCGGCCGATGAGCAACCCAGCGCTGCGGCGGCCAGCAGCGTGCGGTAGGATTTCGTCATGAGCGGAGGTGTCCTCGTGATCATTCGAATTGCCGATGGGAACGCATCCATCATAGCCCAAGTGAATTATCCCGAACGAAGGGGATGCGAATGCGCGCGGTGATGAGCACGGACCGGTTGGAGGCCTTCAGCGACGGGGTCATCGCGATCATCATCACCATCATGGTGCTGGAGCTCAAGGTGCCCCGCGGCGACACCTTTGCGGCGCTGCTGCCGCTCATCCCCGTTTGGTTGAGCTACGTGCTGAGTTTCGCGTACGTCGGCATCTACTGGAACAACCATCATCACATGCTGCACGCCACCGAGGGCGTCACGGGCGGCATTCTGTGGGCCAACCTGCACCTGTTGTTCTGGCTCTCGCTGTTTCCCGTCGCCACGGCCTGGGTGGGCGAGAACCCCGCCGCGCCGGCGCCCAGCGCGCTCTACGGCATCGTGCTGTTGATGGCCGCCATCGCCTACGTGATCCTGCAGCAGTTCATCATCGGCGCGCAGGGCCCGGATTCGCTGTTGAAGAAGGCGGTGGGCGGCGACTGGAAGGGCCGGCTGTCGCCGTTCCTGTACCTGGCGGGCATCGGGGCCGCGTTTTGGTCCGCCCTGGCGGCGCAATTGCTGTATGTGGCCGTGGCGCTGATCTGGCTGGTGCCGGACAAGCGGATCGAAAGGGCGATGCGCCGCCCTTGAGGGCCGAGAGGGCGGAGTCGCCGGGTCCCGGTTGCTCTATAATGCGCTGTGTTCATTCTTGGGTCGACCTATGGCGCGAGCTCACTTTCATTGGGATGATCCGCTGCTGCTCGAGGCGCAGCTGTCGTCGGAAGAAATCATGGTGCGCGATGCCGCGCGGCAGTACGCGCAGGAACAGCTGTCGCCGCGGGTCGTGGAAGCCTTCCGCGAGGAGCGGGCCGATGCGTCCGTGTTCCGGGAAATGGGCGGTCTTGGGCTGCTGGGCCCGACGCTGCCCGCAGCCTACGGCGGCGCGGGCCTCAACTACGTGAGCTATGGCCTGATCGCCCGCGAGATAGAGCGGGTCGATTCGGGATACCGCTCCATGATGAGCGTCCAATCGTCCCTGGTGATGCTGCCGATCCATCAATTCGGCACCGAGGAGCAGAGGCGCAAGTACCTGCCGCCGCTCGCGCGGGGCGAATCGATCGGCTGCTTCGGCCTGACGGAACCGAACCACGGGTCCGATCCGGGCAGCATGGTCACCCGCGCGCGGTCGGTCGGCGGCGGCTTCCAGCTGACCGGCTCCAAGACCTGGATTTCCAACAGTCCCTTTGCCGACGTCTTCGTCGTCTGGGCGAAGACCGACGACGACACGATTCGCGGCTTCATACTCGAGAAGGGCTGGAAAGGCCTGTCGGCCCCGCCGATCAAGGGCAAGGTCGGGCTGCGCGCGTCGCCCACCGGCCAGATCGTCATGGATGATGTGTTCGTGCCGGAGGAGAATCTGCTTCCCGGGGTCGCGGGCCTGAAGGGTCCCTTCACCTGTCTGGACTCCGCGCGCTACGGCATCGCCTGGGGTGCGCTCGGAGCGGCGGAGAGCTGCTGGCACACCGCGCGGCAGTACGTCCTCGATCGCAAGCAATTCGGCAGGCCGCTCGCCGCCAACCAGCTGATCCAGAAGAAGCTGGCGGACATGCAGACGGAAATCACGCTGGCGCTGCAGGGTTGCCTGCGGCTCGGGCGCATGAAGGACGAGGGCACCGCCGCCGTGGAAATCACCTCCCTGCTCAAGCGCAACTCCTGCGGCAAGTCGCTCGACGTGGCGCGCGCGGCGAGGGACATGCTCGGCGGAAACGGCATCTCGGACGAATACGGCGTCATCCGGCACCTGGTGAATCTCGAGGTGGTGAACACCTACGAGGGCACGCACGACATTCATGCGCTCATCCTGGGGCGGGCGCAGACGGGGATTCAAGCCTTCTGTTGAGCCTCCGGCGCCTAGATGAACATCCCGCCCGACGCCTCGATGCGCTGGGCGTTGATCCATGCGCTATCGCGCGACAACAGCGCCGCAATGACTCCGCCGATGTCGTCGGGCAGTCCCACCCTGCCGAGCGCCGTCTGCGAGGCGATCATGGCGTTGACCTGGGCATCGTCGCGCACCATGCCGCCGCCGAAATCGGTTTCGATGGCGCCCGGCGCGACGACATTGACGGCGATGCGGCGCGGACCCAGTTCCTTGGCCATGTACCGGCTCAGAACCTCGATGGCGCCCTTCATCGCGGCATAGGCCGAATACCCCGGCAGGGCAAAGCGGGTGAGCCCGCTGGAGACATTGACGATTCTGCCGCCGTCCGCCAGCAGCGGCAGCAGCTTCTGCGTGAGGAAGAACACGCCCTTCAAGTGGGTATTGGCGAGTTCGTCGAACTGCGCCTCGGTGGTGTCGGCGAAATTGGCGTGGATGCCCATCCCCGCATTGTTGACCAGAAATTCGAAGCGGTCGCGTCCCCACTGTTCCGCTAGCAGCCGGCGCAGCCCGATCGCGAAATCGACGAAGCTCGCGCTGTTGGCGACGTCGAGCGGCAGCGCCGCTGCGTGCCGGCCGGTCGAGACGATGTCGGACACGGCGGCCTCGGCCTCGGCGCGGCTGTTCCTGTAGGTCAGGATGACGTCGACGCCGCTCCTCGCCAGGTGCTGCGCCGTGTTCCTGCCGAGTCCGCGGCTTCCTCCGGTGATGAGTGCAATGGGCGCGGCGTTGCTCATGGGTGCTTCCTCGGGATTGGATGACGTCTGCGGCGGGCCGCCAGTGTAGTGGCTGATGCCGTCTCGATAAAGAGCGGCCGGCGCGACACCGATCCTCAGCGCGGAGTGCGGTGATCGACCTGGGTGATGAGGCAGGCGCTGCGGTTGCCGGTGAGGTAGATCCAAAGCCAGCTCAAGGCAACCGCCATTCGGTTGCGAAAGCCGATCAGGAAGTAGATGTGGGCCAGACCCCAGATCCACCACGCGATCCAGCCGCGGACCTGCAGCCAGCCGAAGTCGATGACGGCGGACCGCTTGCCGATGGTGGCGAGGTTTCCCGCGTGCCGATAGCGAAAGGGCTGCCGTTTGGCGTCGCCGCGCAGGCGGCGCTCGATGGTTTGTGCGACGTGCAGGCCTTGCTGCTTGGCGGCCGGCGCGATGCCGGGGACGGGCTTGCCGCCCCACGCGTCGATGGTGGCCGTGTCGCCGATCACGAAGATTTCCGGATGCTGCGGTACGGTAAGATCCGCCTCGACGCGGAGCCGGCCGGCGCCGTCAGCCGGCGCGTTCAACCACGCTGCGGCCGGAGATGCGCGCACGCCGGCTCCCCACAGGACGACGTCGGCCGCGACCTTCTGTCCGCCGTACACCACGCCGTAGGCCGAGCATTCGCTCACCGCCGATCCCACCTGGACCTCCACGCCGAGGCGCTCGAGCGCCGCGAGCGCATAAGCGGAGAGCTGCGGCGTGAAGCTCGGCAGAATGCGCGGACCGGCCTCGATCAACAGCACCCGCGCCGCGCGCGTGTCGATGCGCCGGAAGTCGGGGCGCAGATTTTGATGCGTCAGTTCCGCGATGGCCCCGGCCAGTTCGACGCCGGTCGGGCCGCCGCCGACGACCACGAACGTGAGCAACGCGGTCCGGCGCTCGGGGTCGGTCTCGCGCTCCGCGCGCTCCAGGGACAAGAGGATGCGGCGGCGGATCGAGGTCGCATCCTCCAGCGTCTTGAGCCCCGGCGCGTGGGCCTCCCATTCATCGTGGCCGAAATAGGCGTGGCGCGCGCCGGTCGCGAGAACCAGCGTGTCGTAGCCGATCTCATCGCCGTCCTCGAGGCGCACCGTGGCGCGCTCCTTGTCGATGCCGCAGACCACGCCAAGCAGCGTGGTCACCTCCTTGCGCCTGCGCAGGAGGTGGCGGATCGGCCAGGCGATTTCCGAGGTGGCGAGCACCGCCGTGCCGACCTGGTAGAGGAGAGGCTGAAACAAGTGATGGTTGCGCTGGTCGATGACGGTGATCCGCAGGCCGTGGCGGGCCGCGGCCCCGGCCAGGCCGTGACACACCGCCAATCCGCCGAATCCGGCGCCGACGATGACGACATGGGGCGCCGCGGGTCCGCTCACCGGGTCACCGCGGGCTTTTCGATGGACGGCAGCAACGCGGCGACCGTGCCGAGCAGCGGCAGGAAGGCGCACAAGCGATAAACGAATTCGATGCCGTGGCGGTCGGCAACGGCGCCGAGAACCGCCGCGCCGATGCCGCCCATGCCGAAGGCGAAGCCGAAGAACAGTCCGGACACCGCGCCGACCCGGCCGGGCAGGAGTTCCTGCGCATAGACGACGATGGCGGGAAAGGCCGACGCCAGGATGAGGCCGATGCACACGCTCAAGGCCCCGGTCCAGTGAAGGCCGACATAGGGCAGCGCCAGGGTCAGGGGCGCGACGCCGAAGATCGAGAACCAGATGACGCGCTTGCGGCCCAGGCGGTCTCCGAGGGGACCGCCGATCAGCGTGCCGACCGCGGAGGCGAGAAGGAACAGGAACAGATACAGCTGGGCCGATTGCACGGACAAATGGAACTTCTCGATGAGATAGAAGTTGTAATAGCTGCTGATGCCGGCCAGATAGAAGAACTTGGAAAAGATCAGCGTCAGCAGGATGCCGATGGTAAAGGCCGCGCGCCGCGCGGAGACGGGGCTCGCCGCCGCCGCGCGCATCCGGCCTCGCGCCGGGGCGTCGAGGTGGTGGCGCTGATACCAGGCGCCCACCTTCCACAGCACGGCGAGCGCGAGCATCGCGGCGATCCCAAACCACGCGAGGCTCGGCTGGCCATGGGGAATGATGATCCAGGCCGCGAGCAGCGGTCCCGCCGCGCTGCCCGAGTTGCCGCCGACCTGGAATATCGATTGCGCCAGGCCATGGCGTCCGCCCGACGCGAGGCGCGCGATGCGCGAGGATTCGGGATGAAAGACGGCCGACCCCACCCCGACCAGGGCCGCCGCCACGAGGATGCTCGCGTAATCCGGCGCCCACGACAGCACGAGGAGGCCGGCGAGCGTGAATCCCATGCCGGCGCTCAGCGAGTAGCGCGTCGGATGCTTGTCGGTGTAGACGCCGACGATCGGCTGCAGCACCGAGGCGCACACCTGGTAGGTGAGCGTGATGGCGCCGATCTGCGTGAAGCTCAGGTTGAAGCCGCTCTTCAGCAGCGGATAGATGGCGACGATCAACGACTGGATCATGTCGTTGAGAAAATGCGAGAAACTGATGGCTCCGAGCACGTTGAAGCGGGTCGTTTCGGTTTCGGTCACGACCCCTCGCCGGGCGCCGACGCTGTTTTCCATGCGCATACCCTACTAGCTAGTTCGTCACGTGTCCTGCCAGAATGCGCCGATGGAACGCTTCGAGCCTTATGTCTTTCTGAACAAGCTGGCCAGCCGCTGGGACGTGCTGGCGTTCATCGTCGTGATCGGCCTGATCACTTTCCTGGGCGAGACCTCCCGCGGACTGTTCGCTCCGTTGTCCCAGCTGCAGTCGACCCCGGTGTCCCTCGACCCCGCACATCTGCCCGAATACGCCGCACGCACGACGTTTCGGATGATGGCGGCCCTCCTGCTCTCCCTGGTGTTCACCCTGACCTACGCGACCTGGGCGGCGAAGAGCGAGCGGGCGGGCCGGTTGTTGGTGCCCCTGCTCGACATTCTTCAATCGGTGCCCATCCTGGGGTTCATATCGGTGACAGCCGTCTTCTTCATGTCGCTGGCGCCGGGACGAGTCCTGGGCGCCGAGTTCGTGGCGATCTTCGCGATCTTCACCAGCCAGGCGTGGAACATGGCGTTCAGCTTCTATCAAAGCCTGCGCACCGTCCCGATCGAGCTGATCGAGGCCGCCGAGTCGTTCCGATTGACGCCGTGGATGCGTTTTTGGCAGCTCGAAGTGCCGTTCGCCATGCCGGCGCTCATCTGGAACATGATGATGTCCATGTCGGGCGGGTGGTTCTTCGTGGTCGCCTCCGAGGCGGTCGTCGTGGGCCATACCACCTTCGCGCTTCCCGGGGTCGGATCTTATATTGCGGTCGCCATCGCCGAAAAGAATCTGACCGCCATCGGCTGGGCCATCTTGACCATGCTGATCGTGATCTTGCTGTATGACCAACTGCTGTTCCGGCCGCTGGTGGCCTGGGTGGACCGATTCCGGGTCGAACAGGAACCGGGGGCGGGCGTGCCCGGGTCGTGGGCGCTCACCATGATGCGGCGTTCGAAGCTGATACGGGCCTCGACGGTGGCGTTCCAAGCCGCCGTGCTGTGGACCAGCCGCGCGATCAGGCGCAAGGATGGGCCGCCAGTGGAGGCCGCGTCGCGTTCCAAGCGCAGCCTCGACCTGCTGTGGGTATCGCTGATCGTCGCCGCGCTGGTGGTGAGCTTGTGGCACATCTTCGCCGTCCTGATCGCCAACACGCCGCTCAAGGAGGCGTTGCAGGTATCCGGTCTTGCATTTCTCACCATGCTCCGGGTATTCGTGCTGATCACGCTCGCGAGCCTGGTTTGGGTCCCGATCGGCGTCTGGGTGGGAATGCGGCCCGGCGCGGCGCAAATCGTCCAGCCCCTGGCGCAATTCATGGCGGCCTTCCCCGCCAACCTGCTGTTTCCGCTCGCGGTGTATGGGATCGTGGCCTGGAAGCTCAATCCGGACGTCTTTTTGAGCCCGCTCATGATCCTGGGCACGCAGTGGTACATTCTGTTCAACGTCATCGCCGGCGCCGCCTCCATACCGACCGAGATGCGCTACGTCGCCGCCAACTTTCGCGTGAGCGGTTGGCTGTGGTGGCGTAAAGTCGCGCTGCCGGCCGTGCTGCCTTTCTATGTCACGGGCGCGATCACGGCCTCGGGCGGATCATGGAACGCCGCCATCGTCGCGGAACTCGCGTCCTGGGGCGACACCCAGGTGGAGGCGCGCGGCCTCGGCGCCTACATCGCCGAAGCCACGACGGCGGGCGATTTCCACCGTATCATTTTGGGGATTGGAACGATGAGTCTGTTCGTCGTCATCATCAACCGGCTGTTCTGGCGGCCTTTGTACTACTACGCCGAACGCAAGTACCGGCTCACGTGAACGAGTCCAGGAATGAACACCACCCCGATTCTGCAATGCACCGACGTCCGTAAATCCTTCCCCAAGCCCGAGGGCGCGGATCTGCTGGTGCTGGACGGCATGAACCTCGAACTCAACGAGGGCCAGATCGTGGGTCTTCTCGGGCGCTCCGGATCGGGCAAATCGACGCTGCTGCGCTTGATCGCGGGGCTCGCGGAGCCGACGTCGGGCCGCGTGACCTATCTCGGGCAGCCGGTGACGGGGCCGGCGGCGGGGATCGCCATGGTGTTCCAGAGCTTTGCGCTGTTTCCCTGGCTGACGGTGTTCGAGAACGTCGCGCTGGGACTGGAGGCCCAGAACATGGCGCGCACCGAGATCCGCAAGCGGTCGCTCGCCGCCATCGACCTGATCGGCTTGGACGGATTCGAGTCGGCTTATCCGCGCGAGCTGTCGGGCGGCATGCGGCAGCGCGTGGGATTCGCCCGGGCGCTGGTGGTGCACCCCAATATCCTGCTCATGGACGAGCCATTCTCGGCCCTCGACGTTCTGACCGCGGAGACCCTGCGCACGGATTTCCTGGATCTGTGGTCGGAAGGCCGCATGCCCATCAAGGCCGTCATTCTCGTGACGCACAATATCGAAGAGGCCGTGCTGATGTGCGACCGGATTCTGGTATTCGGCAGCAATCCAGGCAGAATCTTGAGCGAAATCAAGGTCTCCCTGCCGCAGCCGCGCAACCGTCTAGATCCCAGCTTCCGTGAGCTGGTCGAGCGGATCTACGTCGAGATGACGGTCCGTCCGCAGGGGACTCCCGGCGGCCGCCAGGAACGCTTTCCGGGGTTGGGGATCGGCAGTGTTTTGCCGCAGGTGTCGACGAACAGGCTCGCGGGTCTCCTGGAGGCGGTGGCGGCTCCGCCCTTCAACGGCAAGGCGGATCTGCCGGAGATCGCCTCGGATCTGCAGATGGAAATCGATGATCTATTTCCGGTGGCCGAAACCCTGCAAATGCTGCGCTTCGCCGAACTCGAGGGCGGGGACCTCCGATTGACGGACGACGGCAAGGCGTTCGCGCAGGGCGGCGTGGACGAGCGCAAGCGCGTCTTCTCGCGGCACCTGCTCACCTACGTGCCGCTCGCCGCGCACATCCGCCGGGTGCTGGACGAGCGCGCCTCGCATTCGGCCCGAAAGAGCCGGTTCATCGACGAACTCGAGGATTTCATGAGCGAGGAGGAAGCCGACCAGACGCTGAGCAACGTGGTCCGCTGGGGCCGCTACGCCGAGGCATTTGCCTATGACGACGAGAATGCCATGTTCAGCCTGGAGAATCCGACTTAAAATACCGCGATGAGCGATACCGCCGCGCCTTATCTCGAGTTGCATGTCCCACCGGATGAAATGGTGCAGTACATTCAAGACCTCATGACCCTGCCGCATGGTGAAATCGCCGCGAGTTCCGCGATGACGCTCGCGCAACGCCAATGGGGCGGGGACACGCCGATGGCGCGGGCGGCGCTGCTGCGCTGGGGCGCGCTCAATCTGGCGTTTCAGGACAAGCGGCTCGAGACCTGGACCGTCACGCGGGAGCGCGACCGCATCCAGGTTCCCGCCGCGCTGGTGGCGGCGGCGGGCGTCGCGCGGCTGGTCATCGACAACGAGCGCGCCGTGTTCGACATTCCCGCCTTGCTCGACGCCACGCTCGAGTTCCAACCGCCGGCGGGCCAGGCCTAGATTCCCATGGTCACCGCCGAGGGTGTCGCGCCGGGACAGCGCCTCGGCATGCTACGCATCATTGCGCTGTACAAGCTCGTCAAGGTCATCCTGCTGCTGGCGGCGGCCTACCTTGAACTGCGGCTGAACGACAAGGCGCTGTCCAGCCAGCTGGTCACCTGGGCCGAGGCCCGTCCGGTGGGGCTGGAACACGAGGTGATCACCTGGATACTCCAAAGGCTCAGCGGCTTGAGCGAGGCGAAGATTCACGCGCTGCGGTTCGTGACTTTTACTTATGCTGCCGTGTTCGCCGTCGAGGGCGTCGGCCTCTGGTTTCGCAAGCGCTGGGCGGAGTGGCTGACCACGGTCATCACCGGGTCCTTGATTCCCTTCGAGATCTGGGAGTTTTTCCATCGGCCGAACCTCGGCAAGGCGGCCGTCGTAGTTGCCAATGCCGCCATCGTCGCCTACTTGATCTGGCACGTCCGGTCGAAGACCCGGCGCGACTCCGGCCCATGAGCATGTGCGGGTGCACCGCCGTGGGGCGGCGGCGCCGGCCTGCGCCGCCGGCGCTCATTGTGAAATGATCTTCATCTGCGCTTAAAGCTGCCGATCCGTCGTATTCTTTCATCTGCTTGTTAATACCCACCGTTTGGAGATCGTATGAATAAGTCCGGTACGTTGATTGTTTCTGCGCTGATGTCCCTGGGCCTCGCTGCGGGCTCGATGGCTGCCGATATGCCGAAGAACGCCTCCCCGATGGCCGCCGATGCGCCTGCCGCATCCGCCCCGGCCAGCACGGCGCCCAAGCATAAGAAGCAGCATCACCACAGCAAGAAGAAGGCCGCCGCCCCCGCGACCAGCAAGTAAACCCTACTTGACGACACGCCCCGGTTGCCTCGCGGCAACCGGGGCGTTTGCATTTATGATCGCCCGCGGTTCTCACGCATGACCGCCCAGCCGGTCGACATCGCGCACCTGATCCAGGTTGCGCTGACGCCCATTTTTCTCATTTCCGCGATCGGGGTCACGCTAAATGTACTCACCAGCCGCCTCGCGCGCATCGTCGATCGCGCGCGGCGCCTGGAGGAACGCGTGCTTCAGCCGGATCACGCGCAGGACCGTCGGGACATCCATGATCAGCTCAGCGTGCTGGCGCGCCGCTCGCGCTGGATCAACGCGGCGATTACCCTGATCACGCTGTCGGCGCTGTTCATTGCGCTGGTCGTGGTGATGCTGTTCGTGAATGCCTTCCTGCGCTGGGAGCTGGCGGCCGTCATCGCCGGCACCTTCATCATGTCGATGGCGACGCTGGCCGCGGCGCTGCTCGCCTTCCTGATCGAGGTGCGCATCGCGACCACCACCCTGCGCATCGGTCTGGAAGTCGCCTCCCGCGACGGAAACCCGGGGACCTCGTGGCAGGGGCGCGCGGCGCGGAAAAAAGGCCCGCGCGGTCCGGCTCCAGACCCTAGAATCGAGAAATGAGACGAGAGTCGCACCCTTCCGAAATACGCCCCAGGGAGCCCAGAATGAGCCGGAACCTATTCAATTGCGCTGCGATGCTGGCGCTCGCCGCGACCCTTGGCGCCGCCGCGTGGGCCGGAGGCCAGATGCCCGGCCAGGGCGGCATGGGCGGTGCGGGCGGCATGGGGCGTCCCGGCATGAGCCAGCCGCAGGAGGAGATGGGCAGTTCGACGGTGTCCGAGAAGCCGGACACCGCGGCCAAGAAGGCTTATACGGCGGCCATGAAGTCGCTGAACAAGGCGCGGGAATTCGAGAGCGCCGCCGCCGCGGCCACCAACCCCGACAAGAGATCAACCGACCACGAGAAGATGGAAGATGCCTATAACCGGGCACTGGATCAGTTCACCGAGGCGTTGAGCAACAAGGGGGACATGTACCAGGCCTGGAACAACGTGGGCTACATTCACCTGCGCCTCGGCGCCTACGCGGAAGCGCTCGATGATTACAATCACACGCTGGCATTGAAGGCGGACCTGCTCGAGGCGGTCGAGGGCCGGGGCGAAGCGCGCATGGCGGTGGATCGGTTGGAGGACGCCAAGGCCGATTACATGGACCTGTTCAACCACGACCGGCCGCTGGCCGATCGGCTGATGGGGGTGATGCAGAAGTGGGTGGCCGATCATCGCGCCAATGCCAACGGCATGCGCGCATCCGACGTGGACGGCTTCGACAAGTGGCTGCAGGAGCGCGACGGGATCGCCCGCCAATCGCCCGCTCCAGGACCATGAACGGAAACGTCATCCGCCGGGGTTCTTGATCGCCTCGAGTTCGACGCGCAGCGCCGCGACCTGGGTTTCGAGGTCGGCCACGCGCCGGGCCAGCGACGGCGCACCGGCGGGTGCCCCGGCGTCCGCCTCGTCCTCCGGCTGCGGCGCGGATTCGATGCTGCCGGAGAACAGGTGCGCGTAGCGCGATTCGCGCGCGCCCGCGCTTCGGGGCAGGCGGGCGATGAACGGGCCGTCCTCGCGCACCATCAATCCCTCGATCGCCGCTTCGACGGCCTCGGCGTCGGGGAATTCGCACAAGCGGTTGGTCCGGGACCGAAGCTCGCCCGGGGTCTGGGGTCCGCGCAACAGCAGGACACAGACGATGCCGAGCTCCTGCTTCGAGAATTTGAGCGAACCGAACTCGGTGTTGCAGAATCGGTGCTTGTACTTGGTCACGCGGCCGCCGTAACCGGCGGATTTGTCGCTCACCAGGTATTTTTTCATCAGAGAGTCCACCGCCTGCTGCACGGCCGCTTCGGAAAGATCGAGCACCGGCTCCCGGTTGGTCTTCTGGTTGCATGCATTGGTGAGCGCGTTGAGCGATAGGGGATACTGGTCGGGAGTCGTGATTTCCTTTTCGATCAGGCAGCCGATGACGCGTGCTTCGATGGGGGAGAGGTCGATGTTCATGAGTGCTTCCAAGTCCGCGCGGGTTGTTCTAGGGTAGCCGCATTTGAAGGAGTCGACATGAGTTCAATCCAATTGGTGTCCGAACATGCCTGCTTTGGCGGCATGCAGCAATATTACAAGCATGAGTCGCGGGAGACCGCCGGCCCCATGAAATTTTCCGCCTACCTGCCGCCGCAGGCGAAGACCGGCAAGGTGCCCGTGTTGTACTACCTTGCGGGTCTCACCTGCACCGAGGAGACCTTCGCCATCAAGGCGCATGCACAGGCCGTTGCCGCCGAATTGGGCTTGATGCTGATCGCCCCCGATACGAGTCCGCGCGAGCCGCGCCTTGCGGGAGACGCGGATGCGTGGGACTTCGGCCAGGGCGCGGGTTTCTACGTCGACGCGACGCAGGCGCCGTGGTCGCAGTACTACCGAATGTACAGCTACGTGTCGGGAGAGCTGCCGCAGCTCGTCGCCGGGAATCTGCCGGCGCTGCCGGATGCGGCCGGCATCTTCGGCCACTCGATGGGCGGACATGGCGCGCTGACCATCGCGCTCAAGAATCCGGCGCAATACAAATCGGTGTCCGCATTCGCCCCGATCAGCGCTCCGACGCAATGTTCCTGGGGGAAGAAGGCGTTCACGAATTATCTGGGCCCGGATCAGGACCGTTGGCGCGACTACGACGCCAGCCTGTTGATGTCGCGCCGGCCGTTCCCTGCGCACATCCTGGTCGACCAGGGTACGGCGGACCCGTTTCTGAAGGATCAGCAGCTCCTGCCGGAGCGGTTGACCGCTGCGGCCGCGCAGTCGGGCCAGAAGCTCACGCTGCGCATGCAGCCCGGCTACGATCACGGCTATTACTTCATTCAGACCTTCATGGCCGACCACTTGCGGCACCACGCGGGTATCCTGCGCCGCGGTTGACTTCAATCGCGCGATGTTGCAACGTACGCTTCCTCGATGAGTTCCCCCTACGGGGATTGAATGGGAACTCGGGTTGCAAACCCGGGCTGCCCCCGCAACTGTGAGCGGCTTGCCGCGCATCGAAATGCCACTGGATCGAATGGATCTGGGAAGGTGATGCAAGGCGTCTAAACCGCGAGCCAGGAGACCTGCTCATCGATGTCGCCCATTCGACAGCCGGGGTGTGCTGCGCGAACGGAGAATCCCGAGCGGCGACGGATTGGGACTGCGTCATGACGCAGGCTCCGGACCGCCGCCGTCGCGGCATCGCCCGAGTCTTCGCCGGACGCATCAGGTTTCGCGTCACGGGAGGGCTGCCTTGAAATACCTCGATCTGGCCGGTGCTTGCGCCGCGCTGTGCGTTCCGTTCCTCGCCGCCGAAGCGCAGGTCGCGGCGGCGCCGCCGGATAACTCCTTGAACGAGATCGTGGTGACGGCCACGCGCAACCCGGAACCTCGAACGCAGGTGCTGGAGTCCGTCATCCTCATCGACCGCGCGCAGCTCGAGGACTCGCTCGCCGTCGACGTGGGCGACCTGCTGCGTTTCCATGCGGGCCTCGACATCGGCCGCAGCGGGGGTCCCGGCCAGCCGCTGTCGCTGTTCATCCGCGGCGCCAACAGCCAGCAGTCCATCGTCATGATCGACGGTGTGCGCATCAACGCGGGCACGGTCGGCGGAGCGCCGCTGCAGAATCTCGCGCCCGAGCTGTTCGAGCGGATCGAGGTCGTCGAAGGTCCGCGTTCCGCGATCTACGGCACCGACGCCATCGGCGGCGTGGTCAACTTCATCACGCGCAGCGCCGGCCCCTCCGGCGCGGACGTCATGCTCGACTACGGCCGCTACGCGACGGGCGAGGCCGCCGCGGACGGCATCTACACGACGGGCGACACCAGCCTGCGCGCGGCGATCACGGGCCAGCGCTCGGATGGATTCCCGACTTTCGCCGGCGACACGGTGAACAGCGGCTACAAGAATCTGTCCGGCGTCGCCGCCGCCTCGACCAAGTTCGCCGGCGCCGACGTGGGCGCGTTGTACTGGCTGTCGTCCGGCACGACGCACTATGGCGAAGGCGACTACGACGAGGCCGGCAACTTCACGGGCTTCGGCCATCTCGACGAGCGCTTTTCCAACAGCGCGCTGGCGGTGCACGCGAGCGGCGACCTGACCGATCTGTGGCACGCACGCCTCACGTTGAGCCGCATCATCGACGACCTGCGCCAGGATCAGCCGGATCCCTATTCGGCGCCGCCGGAACCAGCCGGGGGCGATTTCGACTACACCTCGCGAAACACCCTGGACCTGCAGAACGACGTGAAGGTCGCCGGGGCGGCGGTCGATCAACTCCTGACCTTCGGCGGAATCCTCACACAGGAGCAGACGAACTCGCTGTCCTTCGGCACGGGTTACACGATCGGCACCAACACCGAGACGTACTACGTGCAGGATCAACTCGATTCCGGAGCCAATCGCCTGCTGCTCGCCGGCGGCTACTACCATCATCCGGCCTTCGGCGCCCACGAGACCTGGAACGCCGAGTACGGCTATTCCGTGACGCCGTCCACGCTGCTGATCGCATCGGCCGGGACGGCCTTTCGCGCCCCGACGGCGACCGACCGGTTCGGCTACGGCGGCAATCCCGACCTGTTGCCCGAGAGCTCGCGCGACTTCGAGCTGGGCGTGAAGTCGCGCATCGGCGAGGGGCAGCTGCTGACGCTCTCGGCGTTCCAGAACTCGATAGACGATCTCATCGAGAACGTGTTCAACCCGGTCACCTACACTTCGTTGAACGAGAACATCGACCGCGCCCGCATCCGCGGCATCGAGGCCGGCTGGGAACTGCGCACCGACCCGTGGATGGCGCACGCCGAGGGCAGCCTGCAGGATCCGCGCAATCTGTCGGTCGACGCGCAGGACTCGCAGCTGCTGCGCCGGTCCAAGCACAGCTTCACGCTCGGCGGCTCGCGACGCTTCGGGCGGGGCGAGGTGGGGATCGACGTGCTCCAGTCGGGCCCGCGGGAGGACGTGGGCGCGCTGACCGGAGCTTCCGGAGTGCACGACGGCGGCTACGTCCTCGCGTCGGCGTACGGCAAAGTGTCGTTGACGCAGGCCTGGTCGGTCACCGCGCGGCTCGACAATGCGCTGGATCGCCAGTATCAGCTCGCGAACGGCTACAACATGGCGGCCCGCGCCGCGTCGATATCCACGCGCTACGCGTTTCGGTAGCCGGCTGCGAAACCCGGTGCGGCCCGGGGCCGCCCTAGCGGACCTGGACCATGGGCGCCGAGGTGATGCGTCCCTCGAAATCCGTCCAGTAATGCTGCGCGAAATCGTACAGCTTGCAGCGCCGCACCGTGTTCCAGTAGTAGCGCCACGTGAAGGCCTCGGCATTCAAGCGCTCATCCAGGGTGGCCGTGAGCCGGGCCTGCGCTTCCTTGAGCCGGTACAGCGGAATGCCCATGTTCACGTGATGCGCGCCATGTTCGAGGATGTAGTGGATCAGGCAGTCGAACGGCCGCTTGAGCTTGACGTGAACGGTGGTGGTCGCGTAGCCCGCATTCGCGCTCCACTGGTCCCGGCGCTCGTACCAGGCCACCCGCGGATGCGTGTGCTGCACGTAGATCACGAATCCCATCAGGCAATTCCACAGGAAAAACGGCACCGCAAAACCGAAGATCAGGAGCGAGACGATGGATATCCCGGTACGCGCTCCCCACAGCGTCAGCCCCCCGATCCACAGCGCGCCGAAAATCGCGACCAGAAGGCTGTCGACGACGTGGCTGGCGCGGCGGGTGGTGACGTGCTTGCGGCCCGGGAAGAACAGCTTCTTCCACCACATCTCGATCATGTAATAGACGCCCTGGCCGAAGCCGCTGCGGTAGACGTGTTCGAGCGCCCGCCGCATGCGCGTCAGCTTCGCGAATTCATTCGGCGAGAAGGGTGCCCATACGTAGTCGCGTCCCTTGAGGTTGGTGAAGCCGTGGTGCGCCAGATTATGTCCGACCTCCCACAGGCTGTAAGGGGTCAGCGACGGCAGGAACGCGATCCGACCGATCCATTGATTCAACGTCTTGTTGGGCGTGTAGGAGCCGTGGCAGGCATCGTGGCCGATGACGAACAGTCTCGCGATCCACAGCGCCGCCACCAGCGAGGCGAACACCTTGATCCAGAGAGACTCGACCACCAGGAGCGTGGCGATCGCGGTCCCCATCACCAGCCAATCCAGCAGGAACCAGAGGATCGGCGTCACGATGTCGCGGTCGACGGTGAAGGGCTGGAGCAGCTTTTGAAACTTGAAGCGGGACTTGTCGGAGGGAGCTTCGGCGGCCGTGGCCTCGCTTGGCGCGGGCGCGGGATTCTGCGGTTCAGACGTGGAAGGCGCGTGCATTCAAGACTCCGGCCGGAACGGATGGGTAACCGGGCATTATACGCCTGGGTCGGCCGGCCAGAAACGAGCCGAAGCTCAGGCGGTCTCGGCGTCGGGCCAGAGCAAAACCCCTAAATGTTCGCAGGCCTCGATCAAGGCGGTCGCCGCCTCGCGTGTGCTGGCATCGAGCCGTCTATCATGGGTGAGGAGCCAGGTGAGGCGCGCGCGGCGCGAACGCGCCGACGGTTCGCTGTCGAAAAGCGCAGGGAACAGGCCCAGTGCATCCACGAACTCGCGCATCGGCGCCGTGGACGGAGCATTGGGCGGCGGAGTCAGCAGGAGCTTGAGCCAGGTCACGCAGCGCTTGGCGAGCCCGGCACGGGTGATTCCCAAGCTGGTACGGCGCCGCGACTCGCCATCGGCCAGCGAATCGGCGAGGTTCCGGTAGCGCTCGACCGACAGTTCGTCGGCCGGCAGTGCGGGGCTCGCATCGGAGAGCACCGAGCGCAGGACGTCCGCCAGCAGCAACGACAGCGACTCGGCCAGGAAGCGCTGGTTCTGATCCGCGTCGGGTCGCGCCAGATCTTCCCAGCTCAACGGGCCACCCAACCGTCTAGCGTTCGGAGACTTCGACATGCCTTAAGTGTAGCCGCTCCGGCAATCATCGCAACTGTGTCAAACTGTGAATAGGATCACAGACAAGCGGCTTTCAGCCCAGGTATCGAGATTTGGAACCCCGCACCTCCCTCACTCCCGGCCAGCCGGTCACCGTGGCCCCCGGCGTGTGCCGCATCGTGGCGCCCAACGCGGGCATGATGACGGGGCCGGGCACCAATACCTATCTGCTCGGCCTGCGCGAAATCGCCGTCCTTGACCCGGGTCCCGACCTCGAGGCCCACCTGCAGGCGCTTCTCCGCGCCGCGCAGGGACTCATCCGCTGGGTCGTCGTCACGCATACCCACCCCGACCACTCACCGCTCGCCGCCAGGCTGGCCGCGCAAACCGGCGCGCGGCTGGTCGGCGTGGCCCCGCCCGGCGACGGCCGGCAGGATATGACGTTCAAGCCCGACTGGACCCCGCGCGACGGCGAGCGGCTGCAACTGGGCGACCTGGCCCTGACCGCCATCCATACCCCGGGACACGCCTCGAATTGTCTCTGCTACCTGCTGGAGCGGGAGCGGCTGCTGTTCACCGGCGACCACGTGCTCGAGGGCGTCTCGCCGGTGATCTTGCCGCCGGACGGAGACATGTCGGCCTACCTCGATTCGCTCGACAAGCTCGCGCACTGTGATTTCGAGCGCATCGCGCCCGGGCACGGCAGCGTTCTGGACGGAGGCAAACGAATGCTGGCGTGGCTGCGGGAGCACCGCCTGGCGCGGGAACGCCAGGTGCTGCAACACCTGGCCCGCGCCCCGGCAACGCTCGACGAACTGACGCCGGCGGTCTATGCCGACGTGCCGGCGGATCGGCATTCGTGGGCCAAGCTCACGCTGGAAGCGCACCTCATCAAGCTAGCCCGCGACGGACGGGCCGTTCTTTGCGAGGGACGCTGGCGAATCATCAAGGCATGAAGGGACGCCTGTCCATCGCGCTGCGCGCCGTGAGCGTGCGGCGCGGCACCCAATGGGTTCTGCGGAACATCTCCCTTACCCTGAAGCCGGGCGAACGGTGGGCGCTCATCGGGGATAACGGCGCCGGGAAGACCCAGCTTCTCAAGCTCATCGCCGCCGACGTGTGGCCGACTCCCGGGGGCGGCGAGCGCCTCTACCGGGTCGGCGGCTCGCCGGTCGATCTCATCGACGCGAAACCCCGCATCGCCTACGTCGGCGCCGAGCTGCAGGACAAATATGCAAGGTACCAGTGGAATCCCACCGTACGGGACCTCGTGGGAACGGGCCTGCAGCGCACGCCGCTGCTGCTGCGGCCGCCGACCCGGGAGGAGAGCCGGCGCATCGAGGCAATGCTGCGGATCTGCGGCCTGCGGCCGCTGCGGAACCGGACTTTCCTGTCGCTTTCCTACGGGCAGAAGCGGCTCGCGCTCCTGGCGCGGGCCCTGGTGCAGGATCCGGATTGGCTGCTGCTGGATGAGTTCTACAATGGCTTGGACCCCTGCTTCCGCCGCCGCATCGAGGCCTTACTCGGGCACGCGCTGCAATGCGGCCAGTCCTGGATCGCCACGGCGCATCGGGCCATGGACGTGCCTCGCGGCACGCGCGGCTTGATCGAACTTGCGGCCGGCCGCGTGCTCGCCGCCACCCGCTTAGCGAGAGCCGACCGGGAGCGCCTGGCGCGACGAGCCGCCGAACCTCCCCGCGCCACGCTCCCGGCGGACCCGCTGCGGGCCGCCGTGCGCCCTGCCGGACGGCACCGCGCCGGCCCCCGGCTGTTGCGGCTCCGCGCGGCCGATTTGTACGTGGAGCACCGGGAGGTGCTGCGCGACGTGAATTGGGAACTGCGGATGGGCGAGCACTGGGCCGTCTTCGGCGCCAATGGCGCGGGCAAGTCGAGTTTCCTCCGGCTGCTGTACGGGGATCTCGCGCCGGCTCTCGGTGGGACCATCGAACGCCGCGGATTTCCCGCCGGCACGCCGATCGAGGCGTGGAAACGCCGGACCGGCTACGTGTCGCCGGAGTTGCAGACCGACTATGCGGTCGACGTCACGCTGATCGATTTGGTGGCGAGCGGCCGCTACGCCAGCATCGGCCTGTGCGACGAGCCGACGCCGGCGGACCATCGGCACGCGCGGCACTGGCTCGAGTTCTTTTCGCTGTTGTCCTTCGCGAAGCGCCGGCCCCGGGAATTGTCCTATGGCCAGCTGCGCCGCGCCCTGATCGCGCGCGCGCTCGCGGCGGACCCACGCATTCTGCTCCTGGATGAGCCGCTGACGGGACTCGACCCGCGACAGCGCGCCGCCATGAAGCGCCTGCTCGCGCGGTTGATGACCGAAAGGCGCACCCTCGTGATCGCGGTCCACCATCCGGAGGATCTGCCGCGCGGGATGACGCACGCGCTCAATTTACATAAGCGGCGCGCCGAGGAGCTAGATTTGCGATCTGCGACCTGAGTCCGCGGCAACGCGCAGCGCCACCGGCAACACTCGCGCAGTAGTTCGGCGCGGAGAATGGAATATGTTGCGTATTGCGGCCTTGGTTGCGCTCGACTTGACGATGCTGGTGGCCTGCGGAAACCCGGCGTATGCCGTGCGTCCCGTGCCGCGCATCGCGGCGGACGCGGTGGGCAAGCCCATCAGCCGGATGCGGGAGGCTCTCGGCGAGCCGCGCAAGATCGACACCACGCCGTCCAGGATCGTCTACGTGTGGTTCCTCGAACAGGCGCCCGCCGGGGCGCCGGCGGGTTTTCACGGTTGTGAATTGGAGGTGACGGTCGATCCCCGGTCCGAGCACGTCCTGGGCTACACGCTGTCGAACGTCGGCTGGGCCAGGTGCCCGGAGATCGAGCGCAAGATCCTCATCGCGGAGCGGTAGGGAGCGGATGCGAGGCGCCCGGCCCCGTCCAACCGTGCATAATTGCGCGACGCCCGCCCGGGCGACGGACCGTGGAGCCTTTCGTGTCGCTGATTTTCATTCTGACGATTGCCTTCCAGGCATGCTTGATCGTGCACGTCATCAAGACGGGGCGAAACACCTTATGGATCTGGGCCATCGGGCTGCTGCCGGTGGCCGGTTCGCTCGCATACCTGGTGGTCGAGATTCTGCCGGCGGTGTTCGCCGGACGAACGGCGCGGCGCACCAAGGCGGGCATCGGGCGCATCATCGATCCCAATCGGAACCTGCGGGAGGCCGCCGCTGCGGTGGAGGTGTCCGGCAACGTCGATGCGCGGCGCCGACTCGCCGAGGAACACTGCGAGCGCGGCCAGTTCGCCGAGGCGATCGCCGTGTACCAGGGCGGACTGCGCGGCATATTCGAGCACGATCCGACGCTGCTGCTCGGCCTGGCGCAGGCGCAGTTCGCCGCAGCGGATTTCGCGGGAGCGCGGGCGACCCTGGAGCGTCTCATTGAACACAATCCCGATTTCAAGTCGCCCGAGGGACATCTCACGTACGCGCGCAGCCTCGAGGAACTGGGTGCCCTCGACGAGGCGGAACACGAGTACGCCGCCCTGGCGCCGGGCTATCCCGGCGCCGAGGCGCGGCTGCGCTACGCGCTGCTGCTCAAGCGGCGGGGCAAGCTTGACGAAGCGCACTCCATCCTCAAAGATCTGCTGGACGGCGCGAAGGTGGCGCCCCCGCATTATCGCAAGGCCCAGTCCGAGTGGCTGGAACGGGCGCGCCGCGAAATCTAGGCGCGCATTGGCCGCGAAGGAGTGCCGATGGTGACCCTGCATGGATTCTGCCGCCTGGTCCTCGCGGCCGTCATCCTGGCCGGTTGCGCCGGCCAGGTGGAGCCCGCTCAGAAGGCGATCAGCGACATCGATGCCGCGCTGTCCGCGTCCTCCGCGGAGGCCGCGAAATACGTTCCGGACCAGCTCGCGGCGGTGCAAGCCGGTCTCGATGGCCTGAGAGCCTCCTTCCAGAAGCAGGATTACCCCGCCGTGCTCGCCGGTGCGCCCGCGGTGATGATCAACGCCCGGGCGCTGGCCGGCGCCGCGGCGGCAAAGAGAGACGCGCTGGCCAAGGCGCTCAACGATCGATGGTCGGGCATGGCCGCGGCCGTTCCGGATGAAATCACCGGCATACAGAACCAGCTCGATTCGCTGGCCAGGAAGTCCAGCCGAAAACAGGCCGAAGGAATCGATCTCGACGCGGCGCGCGACAGCTTGAGCGGCGCCGTGTCGCTGTGGTCGAAGGCCCAGGCCGCATTCGCCACGGGGAACCTGCCGGAGGCGGTGGAAGCGGCCCAGAACGTCGAGTCCAGCCTGAAGCAAATCGAGTCGACCTTGAAGATGCATCCGCCCGCGGCGGCGGGCGCCGGCCGGTCATAGGATCATCGTTCCCTCGCTGACGATCACCGCGCTGCCCGCGATGCGCACGGCGCGCAAGCCCTGATCGACCTCGAGGCTGACCCGCACTTCTCCCGGGCGATTCACGTGACGACCCTGATGGCCGACGAACACGGGCGCGCCGTCGGCGGTGAACACGGGCGCGCCGCCGGCGGTGGACCCTTCGGCCCACAGGTAGGCGGCCAGCATGGCGTGGGCATTGCCGCTGACCGGGTCCTCGGGAATTCCAAGCGACGGGCAGAACATGCGCGATTCCGTCGACAAGCCGCCGGCGCCACGGCTCAAGGAAAACACGAAGAAGCCCTCCGCGCCCAATTCGCGGCCGAGCGCGACCAGGGTGTCCGGGTTCGGCGCCAGGCCGTCCAGCGCCCGCGGATCGCCCACGGGCACCAGCAACCGGCTGCTGCCCTTGCGGGCAATGCGGGCGGGGTAGGTCTCGTGGAGGAGGGTGGCCGGCAGGTGCAGCGCCTCCGCCACGCGAAGCGTGGTCTTGAGCGGCAATGGAACGTCGAGTTCCGGCGCGGATTGCCGGAATTCGATCAGGCCGCCCTCGTCCGCGCGCACCTCGACGATTCCGGTGCCGGACAGTTGCCGGCAGATTCCCCGGCTTCTGCGGCCGGCGGCCAGGAGCACGGCATGTGCGGCAAGGGTTGCGTGTCCGACAAAGGGCGCCTCGCCGCGGCTGTTGAAGAACCTCACGCGGACATCGTGGTCGGGGCCGCCGGCCGACAATGCGAACGCGGTCTCGGCGTGCGCGAACTCGCGGGCAATCGCCTTGAGCGCGGCGTCGTCCTGGGCCTCGGCATCCAGCACGACCGTCGCGGGGTTGCCGGTGAACCGCGTGCGAGTGAACGCGTCGACTTGAAAAACCCGCATGCCCACCTCCGCTTGATTCCGGCGCCAGTTTTGCACGCAATTTGCCCACAGGCTACACTTGCACGAACCTTGGGGTGGTCGCCAGGAGACCTGAGACGCGGGACGCCGATTGTTCGGCCGGCCTGCGAACCCGTTGAACCTGACCCGGATAATGCCGGCGTAGGGAGCAGGTGATCCGCAATGCGCGCAGCCGTCGAAATCAGCATGTATCCGTTGACCGGCGAGTACCGGCCGCCCATCCAGGCGTTCATCGACCGCCTGAACACCCATCCGGAACTGCGGGTGCAGACCAATGCCCTGAGCACGCAGATCTGGGGCGAGCTCGATCGCGCGATGGCGATCCTCGCGGATGAGATGCGCCGGGCCGCCGGGGGGCCGCAACTGGTGTTCGTCCTCAAGGTCCTGCCGGGGTTGGAATTCCCTGCCGCCGACGCGCCGCCGGCGCCTGCAACGCCGTGATCGATGCGCTTGCGGCCCAGCTCGCGGGCGCATGGCGCTCGACGAGCGGGATCGAAATGGCGGCTGCGGCGCTGGCGGTCGCCTATCTGCTGCTGGCGATCCGGCAGCGCATCAGCTGCTGGCTGGCGGCGTTCGTGAGTTCCTGTCTCTACGTGTGGGTGCTGTTCGGGGCGCGCCTGTACATGGAATCGGCGCTGAATGCGTTCTATGCGGCCATGGCCGTCTACGGCTTCCGGCAGTGGATCCGCGGCTCGGGAACCGGGCGGCTCGACGTGTCGAGCTGGCCGTGGCAGCGCCATGCACTGGCCCTCGCGGCGGTGGCCGGCCTGTCGCTGCTCAGCGCCTATTTCCTGCGGCGCTGGACCCCCGCCGCGTGGCCGTTGGTCGACTCGATGGTGACCTGGTCGAGCGTGTTCGCCACCTTCCTGGTGGCCCGAAAGGTCTATGAGAACTGGCATTGGTGGCTGGTCATCGACTCGGTCAGTCTCGGCCTGTGCGTGAGCCGCCGGCTGTATCTCACGACGCTGCTGTTCGCCCTGTATCTTCTATTGATCGTCGCCGGCCTGCGCGAGTGGCGCCGCAGCCCGCGGGCCGCCCATGCCGCTCATCCCGCTTGAGGAAATCGCCCGGCGGTGGGTGCCCGGCGAGGGGCCGGTGGACCTCGAGCCGCTGTCCCGCGGGCTGGTGAATGACACGTTCCGGGTGGCGCGTGCCGGGCGTCTGTATGCGCTGCGCGTGGCGGGACGCGAATTGCCGTCCGGCCTGGACCGCTCGCGCGAACTCGGCCTGGATCGCGGCTGGGAGTGCCGGGTGCTCGCGGCCGCCTCGTCGGCCGGCGTGGCGCCGGCGATTCGCTGCTGCGATCCGGCAGCCGGGATTTTGGTGGCCGATTGGATCGCGCATCGTACGTGGAGCGCCGCACAGACGCAGGCCGCCGGCACCATCGAGACGATGGCGCGGCTGCTGCGGCGGGTGCATGCCCTGCCCATCCCTCATCCAGCGCGCGTCATGAATCCCGCGGCATGGATCGCGCACTATTCGCAGGCACTGGCCCGCGTGGATTCCGGCGTACCGCCGCTGCACGAGCGGCTGCGCGGCGCGGCCGCCGGCCGCCTGGCGCGGCTGGCGGCGCTTGGGAGCGATTCCGTGCTCTGCCACAGCGACGTGCACCGGCACAACGTGGCGACGGGCGAGCACCCGGCGTTGATCGACTGGGAGTACGCGCATGTCTCGGATCCCTTCTGGGATCTGGCGGGATGGATCTCGAACAACGACGGGCCGGAGCGTTTCGCCGCCGAACTCCTGGTGCGCTACCTCGAGCGTCCTGCGCTGCCGGCGGAATCCGAGCGCCTGGCGGCGATGACGTGGTTGTACGACTACGTGTGTCTCCTGTGGAGCGAGCTCTACGCTCGATTGCGGCCCGGCGACGCGGCCGACGTGGCGGTGCGGGCCCGGCTGCTCGAGGAGCGCCTGGCGGGGCCGGGTGGTCGAGCCGGGCAAGTTCCGGCACACTAGCCGCCCTAACGAGCCCCGCCCGGCGGGAAATACCCATTGGAGAGTCTAAATGGCGATGATGATCGTGGTGGACCGTGACGGCAAAGCGCACGAGGTCGAGTCGAAACCCGGATTGAAGATCATGGAAATCCTGCGCGAGCTCGATTACGGTGTCGCTGCGATCTGCGGAGGTCTGTGCTCGTGCGCGACCTGCCACATTTTCGTCGATGAGCAATGGGCCCCCCGCCTGCCGAAGCCGCAGAGCGACGAGGCGGATCTGCTCAAGGAACTGCCGGGCTACAATCCCTCCGAGTCGCGGCTTTCCTGCCAAGTCGACTTCACCGAGGCCTTGAGCGGCATCAAGATCACCATCGCGCCGGACACCTGACGCCATGCGGGGCGCGCACCCGGCGCCGTGGGGCGCACATACCTGGGGCCCTGGCGGGCGCGCGCAGGCGGCGTCCCGCCGTCACTTCTTCTCAGTCTGCCGGCGCACCGTCTCCTGGGCAGCCGCGAGCACCGCAGGGTCCCCCAGATACCGGCGGCTCACGGGCTGCATGGCGGCGTCGAGTTCGTACAGCAGCGGAATCCCGGTCGGTATGTTGAGTTCCACGATGTCCTTCTCCGACATCTTGTCCAGCATCTTGACCAGCGCGCGCAGCGAGTTGCCGTGCGCCACCACCAGCACGTTCCTGCCGGCCACGAGCTCGGGAACGATTCGCGACTCCCAGTAGGGCAGCACTCGCGCGAGCGTGTCCTTCAGCGATTCGGCCGCCGGCAGCAATGCGGGGTCGATGTCGGCATAGCGCGGATCGAAGCGCGGGTGGCGCGGATCGCTCGACTCCAGGGCCGGCGGCGGGATGTCGTAGCTGCGCCGCCAGATCTTGACCTGGGCTTCGCCGTGCAGTTCGACCGTCTGCGCCTTGTTGAGCCCCTGCAGCGCACCGTAATGGCGCTCGTTGAGCCGCCAGCTGCGCTCCACCGGGATCCACATGCGATCGGCGACGTCCTGAATGAGCCACAACGTGCGGATGGCGCGCTTGAGCACGGAGGTGAATGCGATGTGGGGCTCGAGCCTCTCGCGAAGCAGCTCCTCGCCCGCAGCCCGCGCCTCGGTGCACCCCAGCGGGGTCAGGTCCACGTCGTGCCAGCCGGTGAACAGATTCTCGAGGTTCCATATGCTCTGTCCGTGACGAACCAGGATCAATTTGCCGGGCATGGAAAGGTCTCCTATGAATCAACGCGGAATGGCGGCGAAGGTCCCATCGAATTCTGCGGCCACGGTGCGGCCCTGGCCGATGACGACCTCGAGGCAAATCCGCCCGCGGCCCGCCCGGCGCAGCATCCTCGCGAATTTCTGGACTTGTTCCGCCGCCGGCGGCACCAGCGAGGCCCGCAGGGGACCTCGCACCGGCGTCAGGTAGCGGATGCTGGATTCCTGGATCACGGCATCGGCGTCGATGTGGGCCGCGACCAGGTAACGAGTGACCCAGGCCCAACCGGTCAGCACGGCCAGCGAGAACAGGCTCCCGCCGAAGGCCGTTCCCTTGTGATTGTCGTTGCGATCGAGCGGAGCCGAGAGCACGAGCTCGAAGTCGCCGGCGCGTTCGACGACCACACCGATGTGACGCGCCAAGGTGATCTCGGCGTTGATGCGGTCCTGCAGGTAATCGGCGCCCAATTGGGGATCATCCCGCATGCGGGCCGCCGTGCACCAGGCGTCTCACCGCCTGCAGAGCCACGGACAGCGTGGCGAAGTCCGGAGCCGAGCCGGTGCGCAGGTCGACGATGATGCGCCGCAGGGACTCGACCGCGCCGATATTTCCGTTCAGCCAATGGTCCACCCGGGCCGCGGGAGTCTTCCCCTTGCCGGCGAGCATGGCGGCGGTGATTTTGCGCTGCAGCTCGTACAGGTTGTCGCTCAGCGTGCCGCGGGCGACGGCCTGCCAATGTCCCTCGGCCGGCAGAGTCTCGATCTGGTCCTTGATCCAGGCGAGCTCGATGCGTTCACCAATGTCGAAATAGGCCCGCGCGGCAAATCCGATCTCGAGCCGGGACAGCATCGCCGCCTCGACCAGGTCCAAGGAGCAGTACAGCCAATCCAGGGAAGCGATGCGGGTGGCGAGTTCGTCGGGCACGCGCTGCTCGATGAGGCGCGACTTGACGACGCGCAGGCGGCCCAGCTCCGATGGGGGCAGCACGTCGCCCAGATTCCGGAACAGCACCGCGACCGGCGCCGCATAACGCCGCACGCCGCGCTCGATGTCGAGGTCGTTGCGCCGGTTCTCGAGCAGCCAATAGGTCGCGTGGCGCACCAGCCGGGTCGTCTGGGACATCGCCGTGTATTGCACCGACGCCGAGATGGAGTTGTCGAGATCCTCGATCAGCGTCCAGATGTGGCGTGCCGCGAACACCTCGCGCGCGATGCTGTAGGCGCGCGCGATGGCGGCGGGCGGGGCGCCCGTGTCCTCCTGCGCCCGCACCGGGAAGACCGGCCCCATGCGGTTGATCAGGCTGTTGGTGATCGAGGTCGCGATGATCTCGCGGCGCAGGCGGTGGCGCTTGAGGCGCGCGGCGAAGCGGCGCTGCACCGGCGCGGGGAAGTAGCGCGTGAGTTCGTCGGACAAGTAGGGATCCTCGGGCACGTCGGAGTGGACCAGCGCCTTATACAGCCAGATCTTGCCGTAGCTCAAGGTCACGGCGAGTTCCGGGCGCGTGAGCCCCTCGCCGGCCTTGCGGCGATCGGCGATCTCCTCGTCGGAGGGCAGGAACTCGAGCGAGCGGTTCAGGTCGCCGGATCTCTCCAGCGCGCGAATCACGTACGCGCTCTCGCTCAGCCGTTCCCTGGCGTGCAGTTCCGCCATGCTGATCGCGAGGCTCTGCAGGTCATTGTTCCGCAGGACCAGGCCCGCGACCTCGCCCGTCATCTGCACGAGCAGCCGGTCGCGCGCGCCGCGCGTGATCTCACCGGCGCGGACGGCGCCGTTCAGCAGGATCTTCAGGTTCACCTCGACGTCGGAGCAGTTCACACCGGCCGAATTGTCGATGAAGTCGGTGTTCAGGCGCCCGCCGTGCCGCGCGTACTCGATGCGCGCGAGCTGGGAGAACCCCAGGTTCCCCCCCTCGCCGATGACCTTGCAGCGCAGCTCGGAGCCATCGATCCGCACCGCGTCGTTGCTGCGGTCGCCGACGTCGGAGTTGCTCTCGCTGCCCGCCTTGGCGTAGGTGCCGATCCCCCCGTTCCACAGGAGGTCGACGCGCGATTTCAGGATGGCCCTGATGATCTCATTCGGCGTCGACTGGGCGGGAAGCTCGAGCAGCGCCTGCGCCTCGCGCGACAGGTTCAGCGACTTGGCGCTGCGCGGGTAGATCCCGCCGCCCTTGGACAGCGCGCCCTTCGAATAGTCCTCCCACGTCGAACGCGGCAGCTTGAACAGGCGGTCCCGCTCCTTGAAGGCGCGCGCCGCGTCGGGCTGCGGATCGATGAAGATGTGCTGATGATTGAAGGCGGCGACCAGCCGGATGTGGCGTGACTGCAGCATGCCGTTGCCGAACACATCGCCGGCCATGTCGCCGATGCCCGCCACCGTGAAGTCCTGGGTCTGGATGTCGACGCCGAGCTCGCGGAAATGGCGCTTCACGCACTCCCACGCGCCGCGCGCGGTAATGGCCATCTTCTTGTGGTCGTAGCCGGCGGAACCTCCGGAGGCGAACGCGTCGCCCAGCCAGAAGCCGTATTCCTCGGATATGGCGTTCGCGATGTCGGAGAACGTCGCGGTGCCCTTGTCGGCCGCGACGACGAGGTACGGATCGTCGCCGTCGTGGCGGACCACGTCGGGCGGCGGGGCGATCTTGTCGTCGAGGATGTTGTCCGTGAGGTCGAGCAGGCCCCGGATGAGGGTCCGGTAGCAGGCGATCACCTCGGCCTGCTGCGCCTCGCGGTCGCCGGCGACGGGACGCCGCACGACGAATCCGCCCTTGGCGCCCACCGGAACGATGACCGTATTCTTGACCTGCTGCGCCTTCATCAATCCGAGGATCTCGGTGCGGAAATCCTCGCGCCGATCCGACCATCGGATGCCGCCGCGGGCGACGCGCCCCATCCGAAGGTGCACGCCTTCCATGCGGGTCGAGAAGACGAAGACCTCGTAGAGCGGCTTCGGCAGCGGCAGCTCGCGCAGCTTCTGGCTTTCCATCTTGAAAGACAGATAGTCCTTGGGCTGTCCCGACCGGGTTTGATAGGCGTTGGTGCGCACCGTCGCGGTCAGGGCGTTCCACAGGGCGCGCAGGATGCGGTCCTCGTCGGATCCCTTGACCTCCTCGAGGGACTCCCGGATCCGGCCGTCCAGCCGGGCGAGGGTCCGTTTCCGGACGCCCGACGACAGGCGCGGATCGAAGCGCGCGGCGAAGAGGTCGGCGAACGCCCGGGCCAGCGCCGTGTTGTTGACCAGCACCTGCGCGATGTAGCCCTGGCTGAAGGGCAGTCCGGCCTGCAGCAGGTAGCGGCAGTACGCGCGCAGCACCGTCACGACGCGCCACGTCGCGCCGGTGGTGATCGTCAGCTGGTTGAAGCCGTCGCTGTCCATGCGGCCGGTCCAGACGGCGGCGAAGGCGCTCTTGATCTCGCGGTCGAGCTGTTCGACCTTGATCGCCGTCGGCGCCTGCATGACGAGCTCCAGATCCTGGATCCAGGCGCGCCGTCCGGCCGCGAATTCCAGCTGGTACGGCCGCTCGGCGATGACCTTCAGGCCCATGTGCTCCAGCATCGGGAGCAGGTCCGAGATGGGGATGGCATCCTGCGCGCGGAATATCTTGAGGAAGAATTTCTCCCTGCGCCGCGGGTCGGGCCGGTAGATGTCCAGGTAAAGATGCTTGGGATCCTTGTCGACAGCCTCCAGGAACGACACGTCGGATGCGGCTTCATCGCCCGAAAAATCCTCGGTGTAGGCGGCCGGAAAGGCCTGCCCGTAGGCGTCATGGAGCTTGAGCGCGTAGGCCTCGTCGAAGCGCGCGAGGAGGGCGCCGCGAAATCCGTCGGCCCACGAACGCACCGCCGCGGCGATGCGCTTTTCCAGCTCGTCCATGTCGGCGGGCTCGCGCTCCACGGGCTTGGTGCGGGCGACGATATGGATGCGCGCGAGATTGGATTCGGCGATCTGCACCTGCGATTCCATGCTGAACGCGTTGAAGGCGTCGCGCACCACCTTCTCGATGCGCTGGCGGACGACCGTGTTGTACTTCTCGCGCGGCACGAAGACCAGGCATGAGTAGAACCGCCGGAACGCATCGCGGCGCGTCAGCAGGCGCACGCGCGGCCGCTCCTGCAGGCCGAAGATCCCCATGGCCACCTTGATGAGCTCCGGAACGCTCGCCTGGAACAGCTCGTCCCGGGGGAAGGACTCCAGTATGTGCTGCAGCGCCTTGCCGTCGTGGCTGTCCGGGGCGAGCGCGAAGTGCTGGATGACCTGGGCCGCCTTGTGCCGCACCATCGGGATGTCGCGCGGATTGGCGCTGTAGGCGGCCGAGGTCCACAGCCCGAGGAATCGCCGCTCGCCGATCAGGCGGCCGTTCGGGCTGAAATGCTTGATGCCGACGTAGTCGATGTAGCCGGTCCGATGCACGGTGGATTGGAAGTTCGATTTCGTCACCAGCGCGAGCTCGCGCGAGCGGGCCTGGCGCCGGATGTCGCTCGAGAGCGCATGGCCCGGGCTCTCGCGATGCTTGTGCCCCGGCCGCAGGATTCCGAGGCCGGTCTCGTGGACGGATTCCAGGGATTCGCTGCCGGCGGCGCCCGTCAGCTTGTACTCCCGGTAGCCCAGGAAGGTGAAGTGGCGATCCAGCATCCAATCCAGCAAGGACTGAGTTTCGCTGACGTCGCGCGGATCGAACCGCGCATTGAGCGAACTCAGGTCGATGGACGCCTGCCGCGCCGCGCCCTGCATCTTCAGCCAATCGGCGCACACCGCGCGCACGTCGCGCAGGGCGTTTTCGATTTCCGATTGCAGGGCGCGCAGCACCGCGGGATCGACGATGCGGTCGATCTCGATGTGCTGAAAGGATTCGAGGCGGCGCTTCTTGTCCTCGGCCGAGCGGCCGCGCTCCTCCACGGCCTGCAGCCGGCCGGCGCGGTCGCGCGCCACCGAAAAAATCGGGTGCGCGAGAAAATGCAGCGTCAGCCCGCGCTGGCTCAGGGCAAGCCCGATTGAATCGACGAGAAACGGCATGTCGTCGTTGATGGTCTCGACGACCGTGTGCGGCGAGGAATATCCGTGCTCCGGGAGCGTCGGATTGAACACCCGGACCAGCGCGCGGCCGGGTCGGCGCGCGGCGGCCAGCTGCGACAATGCGATGATCGCCAGGTCCTTCGGTTCGCGCCCCTCGAGGTCCTCGGCCTGCACGTTGGAATAGTACGCCCGCAGGAACGGCTGGGCGCCCCCGCCGCGCAGCACGGCGCGCAGGGCTTTCGGCAATCGGGCCGCCGCCGCCACGACGGCGGCGACGATCTTGCGGTGTTTTTCTGACGAAGCTTGATGCATGTCGGCAACTCCCCACGAGCTATTCTGGTAATTCCAGGTCGGCGATCACCGCCGCGAGAAAGCGGCACGCCTCGCCGCCGGTGACGCAGCGGTGGTCGAAACTCAACGAGAGCGGCATCCGCGGGTGAGCCGCAACGGTTCCGCCGGCCACCACGGCGTCCTGTCGCACCTTGCCGCACCCCAGGATCGCGACTGCCGGAGGCATCACGAGCGGGATGCCGTACCGGCCCGCGAGCGTTCCGAAGTTCGACAGCATCAGCGTGAATCCGCGCAGGTCCTCCGGCGGCGTGGCGCGGCGGTGTGCGGCGTCCTTCTGCGAGGCGATCGCGGCGCGCAATTCACCGGGCGACTTGCCGCGGACGTCGCGCAGCACGGGGACGATCAGGCCGGCCGTCGTGTCGACCGCCAGCCCCAAGTCGATCCTCGGCATGAGTATTCGCGCCTTCGAGGCCGGATCGTACCAGGCGTTGAGCGCGGGCTCGGCGCCGCAGGCGGCAATCATGGCGCGCACGAGCCGCAGGGTGTAGTCGCCCCTGCCGGTCCAGGCATGAATGTCCGCGTCGTCGCACACCGTGCTTCCCGGGACCTCGGCGTGCGACTGCGACATGCTGTGCGCCATCGCGCGGCGCAGGCCGCGCAGCGGCTCGGCCGAAGCGCCGCCGGGAACAGCGAGCGCGGCGGGAGGCGCCTCGGCTCCCCGGGTGGCGGCGGAGCCGTTGCCCGCGGGGGGCCGGGCGTCGCCGTTGGAGGACGATCGCGGGGCGCCGGCCGGCGCGTGCGCCAGGACGTCGTCCAGGCGGACCAACCCATTGGGGCCGCTGCCCTCGATGGCGCCCAGTTCGAGCCCGAGCCGCTTCGCGAGCGCGCGCGCCACGGGCACGGCGCGCGTTCGGGAGGAGTCCGCAGGGGCGGCGCGGCCGACCGTCGCCGAGTCGACGAACTCCTCCGGCGCGGTGGGAGGCATGCTGCCCACCACGGTGCCGGAATCGAATTCGACGAGGGGCGCGCCGGTGGGCACGATGTCGCCCACGGCGCCGTGCAGCGCGGTCACGGTGCCGCTGTAGGGCACGGGGACCTCCACGACGGCCTTGGCCGTCTCCACGGAAACCATGGGCTGGTCCACGCGCACCTGATCGCCGGGCTTGACGTGCCACTCGACGATTTCCGCCTCCGCCAGTCCTTCGCCCAAGTCCGGTAGCCTGAATGTGCCCATGTCGCGTCAGCCGGCCAGCGTGCGTCGCACCGCGTCGACGATGCGCCGCACGCTCGGGATGTAATCGTGCTCGAGGCGGAACAGCGGTACGACGGTATCGTAGCCGGTCACGCGCTGTACCGGCGCCTGCAGGTCGTACAGGCCGTGCTCCGCCACGATCGCGGCGATTTCGGCGCCCACGCCCACATTGCGCGCCGCTTCGTGCACGATCACGAGTCGGCCCGTCTTGGCCACCGACTCCAGCAGGGTCGCGCTGTCGATGGGGCTCAAGGTCGCGAGGTCGATGACCTCGGCGCTGACCCCTTCGGCCTCGAGTTCGGCCGCGGCGCTCATGGTTTCGAGCGTCATCGCGCCCCAGGTGACGAGGGTGACGTCGCTGCCCTCGCGCAGGATGTAGCAGCGGTCGAGCGGCAGCGCCCGGCCGTCGTCGGCCACTTCCTGGCGCACGGCCCGGTACAGGCGCACCGGCTCCAGGAACATCACGGGGTCCGGATCGCGGATCGCCGCCAGCAACAGGCCGTAGGCGCGGGCGGGCGACGAAGGGCACACCACTCGAATGCCCGGAACGTGGCAGAGCATCGTCTCGGTGCTCTCCGAATGATGCTCGGGGGCATGGATTCCCCCGCCGTGCGGCGTGCGGATCACCACCGGGCAGCTCATGCGCCCGCGGGTCCGGTTCCGCAGGCGCGACATGTGGTTGACGATCTGATCCAGCGCCGGATACAGGAAGCCCATGAACTGGATCTCCGCGACGGGCTTCAATCCATGCGCCGACATGCCGACCGACATGCCGGCGATGGTCGCCTCGGCCAGCGGCGTGTCCTGGACGCGGTCGGCGCCGAACCGGGCCTGCAGCCCGGCGGTGGCGCGAAACACGCCGCCGTTCGCGCCGACGTCCTGTCCGATCACCACGACCGATTCGTCATGCTGCATTTCCCAGCCATGCGCGAGCGCAATGGCCTCGATCATGGTTATTTTTGCCAATTCGAATGACCGCCCGGCGGCGACGCGTACCGGCGCGCGGCGTCGCGCTGTTCGCGCAGGTGCGCCGGCAACTGCGCGAACAAGTGATCGAACATCGCGTCGGCCGGCGGTTTCGTGCAGCGTAGGTATTGCGCAACGGCGTCGTCGACCTGCCGGGCGCAATCCTCGAGCAGGGCCTGTTCCTTCGCGTCGCTCCAGGCGCCCTCCCGGCGCAGATACTCGCGGACGCGGATCATCGGTTCGTGCGCCCAGGCGCGTTCGACCTCGGCATTCGCGCGGTAGCGGCGCGCGTCGTCCGCCGTGGTGTGATCGCTCAAGCGGTAGGTGAGGGCCTCGATCACGCAGGGGCCGCCGCCGCGGCGCGCGGTCTCGAGGGCCTGCGAGACCACCTCGCGCACGGCGAACAGGTCGTTGCCGTCGACCTGGACGCCGGGGATGCCCGCAGCCACCGCTTTCTGCGCGAGCGTCGCGGCGGCGGTCTGCGCGGCGACCGGGACGGAGATGGCCCAGCCGTTGTTGACGATGGCGAACACCACGGGCAGTGCGCGCGCTCCCGCGAGATTGATCGCCTCGTAAAAGGCGCCCTCCGACGTGCCGCCGTCGCCGATGTAGGCGAGCGCGCAGCGCGGCTCCCGGCGGACCTTGAACGCCATGGCGGCGCCGGCCGCGTGCAGCGTTTGGGTGGCGATGGGGATGCACCATGGAAAGTCGTGGCGCGGCCCGGCAAAATCGTTGCCGCGTTCATCGCCGCCCCAGTACGTGAGCATCTCCAGCAGCGTCACGCCGCGCCACATCTGCGTGCCGACCTCGCGGTACACGGGCGCGAGCACGTCCTCGGGACGCATCGCCGCGCCGATGCCGATGTGCGTGGCCTCGTGCCCGAGGCAAGGGGCGTAGGTGCCGAGCTGTCCGGTGCGCTGCAGATTCACCGCCTTGGCGTCGAAGGCGCGCGCGCAGGTCATCGCGGCGTACATTTTCACGACCTCTGCGGCATCTCTTGCGAAATCCGGCAGCGGAGCCACGAGCCGTCCCGCCGGATCGAGGGTTTGCCGGTAGTCGATTTTGAATTCGGCGGCGATCGTCATGCGCGAATTATGCCATGACCACGCGCTCACGGACGGTGCTGGCCCGCGAGGTAGGCTTGCGTCTGCATCTCGACGAGACGGCTGGCCGCCCGCTCGAATTCGGCGCGCAGCCGCTCGCCGCGGTACAGGGCGGCAGGTTTGGCCGCGGCCGACACCACAATCTTCACGCCGCGATCATAAAACTCGTCGATCAACATGATGAAGCGGCGCGCCGCGTCGTCGTCGGGCGCGTCGAACAGCGGAATGTCGTCGATGAACACCGTGTGATAGAGGCGGGCGATCTCGATGTAGTCCATCTGGCTGCGCGGGCCGCCGCACAGCTCGCGAAAATCGAACCACACGGTGCCCGCCGCGCAATTCACCGCGCGCAGCGGGCGACCCGCGATGTCCAGCACGGCGGGTCCCGCTGCGTCCCCGCCGAGCGAGGCGAAGCGGGCGGCCAGGGCGCCCTTCGTCCCGGGATGATTCGAGTCCAGATACGTGGGGGCCTGCTCGAGCTGGCGCAGCCGGTAGTCGATCCCGCCGTCGAGGCGCACCACGTCGAGCTTCGCCTCGATCATGGCGATGGCGGGCAGGAACCGCTGCCGCTGCAGGCCGTCCTTGTACAGGTCTTCGGGGCGCAGATTCGACGTGGCGACGAGCGCGACGCCCCGGCCGAACAGGCTCTCGAAGAGGGCGGAGAGGATCATCGCATCGGCGATGTCGGCGACGAAGAATTCGTCCAGGCAGATCACGCGCGTCCGGGCGGCCACTCGCGCGGCCACGGCGTCGAGCGGCCGCTCGAGCTGCCTGACGGCGGCAAGCTGCGCGTGGACGTCCCTCATGAAATGATAGAAATGGCTGCGCTCGGCCGGCGGGGCGCCCGGAGCGTCGCGCAGCGACGAGAAAAACAAGTCCATGAGCAGCGTCTTGCCGCGGCCGACGCCGCCCCATAGATACACGCCGCGCGGCGTCCGCGCCTTCGCGCGCGCCTCCGAGGAAACCGCTCTGTGCAGCCGATCGAGCACGCCCGGAGGGCGGCCGGTCAGCGCGTTGCGAAGCGCATCCAAGTGCCGCGCGGCGGCCACCTGCGCCGGGTCGTGCTGCAGCCGGCGCGAGGCGACTTCGGCGCGAAGGCGCGCCGCGATCCAGTGCGGACCGGTCGGCGCGGGCTGGTCCACCGCGGCCATCGCGCCTAAAGGTTCTGGTAATTGGGCCCGGAGCCGCCTTCGGGCGTGGTCCAGGTGATGATCTCGTAGGGATCCTTGATGTCGCAGGCCTTGCAGTGAACGCAATTCGCGGCGTTGATCTGCAGGCGCCGGCCGCCCGCGCCGTCGGAAACCATCTCGTAGACGCCGGCGGGACAGAAGTTCTCGCAGGGGTTGCCATACTCCCGGGCGCAGCGGGTCGCGCAGATGGAGGTGTCGGCCACCTTGAGGTGGATGGGCTGCGATTCCTCGTGCGAGTTGCCGGCGAAGAACACGAAGGAAACCCGGTCGCGCGGCGGCAGCGTGCGCTCGGTCCAGTGGCGGTCGGGGGACTCGAACTCGTCGAGCCGTTGCAACCGGGAGAAGTCGGCCGTGTTCTTGAGCGTCCACGGCGACGCGCCGAAGGTGAGCATCTCCCACGCGGCATTGGCGAGGCCGAGCCACATGCCGCGCTTGAAGGCCGGCTTGAAGTTACGGATCTTGCGAAGCTCCCGCCCGCCCTCGGAGGCGCGCCATCTCGCGTCGAACCCGGCGCTCGATCCATGCTCCGCGATGTGCTCGCCGGCGAGCATTCCCGATCGGATGGCCTGGTGCACGCCCTTGATCTTGGCGAAATTCAAGGTGCCGCCCGCATCGCCGACGAGCAGGGCGCCGGGCATTTCCAGCGTGGGCGTGGATTGCCAGCCGCCGGCGGCGATGGTGCGCGCTCCGGCGGACAGAATCTCGCCGCCCTCGAGCAGCGGCTTGACGCTGGGATGGTTCTTGTATTGCTGGAATGCCTCGAAGGGCTTGAGGCGCGGGTCCTGGTAGTCGAGCCCGACGATGTAGCCCACGTAGACACGGTCGTTGTCGAGGTGGTAGAGAAAACTGCCCGCGTAGGTCTTGGAATCGACCGGCCAGCCGAGCGCGTGCTCGATGAGTCCCGGCCGCACCCGGCCTGCCGGGAGCTGCCACAATTCCTTGTAGCCGATGGCGAAGGTTTGCGGGCAATGTCCCTTGGACAGATCGAATTTCTTGATGAGCGTCTTGGAAATCGATCCGCGGCAGCCCTCCGCCAGCACGGTCAAACCGGCGTGGATGTCGGCGCCCGCGGTGTAATTGGGTCCCGGCGTGCCGTCGCGGTTCTGGCCCATGTCTCCGAGGCGCACGCCCCGCACGGCCCCGCTCTCGTCGTACAGAGCCTCTGCGGCGGCAAATCCGGGGAAAACGTCGACGCCGAGGGCCTCGGCCTTCGCGGCAAGCCAGGGTGTGAGCTGGCCCAGCGAGATGATGTAGTTTCCGTGGTTGTTGACCGGCGTGCCGGCGGTCATCGACTTCGGGAGGATCTTCACCAGGAAGTCGGGAATGGGCTTGAACGAGCCCTTGGGCGTGAGAACCCGAAAATCGTCCTCGAGGGCCGGCACCTTCATGCCCGGGTACTCAGTCGCCCATTCGGGCAGCAACTGCTCGAGCGGTCCGGGTTCGAGCACGGCGCCGGACAACGAGTGCGCGCCGATGGCCGCCGCCTTCTCGAGCAGGCACACCGTCTTGTCGGGGGATCGCTGTTTCAGCCGGATGGCGCAGGCGAGGCCGGCGGGACCGCCGCCCACGATCGCCACGTCGTATTCCATCGTGTCACGCTGCATTTCGCTCATGGACGTCACCTACTTCGATGCTCTGCCGCCCTGGAATCAAGGACTCAAGGCGAAAATAGCGGCGTAGTAGACCACAAATGGTCATTCGGCGGCATCCGTCCACCAGGCGGACAGTTGATCACTGAGTAAAAAAACTCCAATGCTCGGACAGCCGATGAGGGGATTCCCGGCTGGTTGTCGCTTTACTGAGCGAGGGAAAGCCATGATGATTGGCCACGGACGCCGGCAACCAGGATGGCCAAGGGACTCTGGGCATGGTTTTGGGCAAGGACGCCCACCCTCGCTGGATTCAGTCGAGCAATTCGACGGCAATGGCCGTGGCTTCGCCGCCCCCGATGCAGAGGCTGGCGATACCGCGCCGCTTACCCCGCGCCTTCAACGCATATAGGAGCGTGGTGAGGATCCTGGCGCCCGTGGCGCCAATCGGATGCCCGAGGGCGCAGGCGCCGCCATTCACGTTGACCGCCGCCGGATCGAGCCCCAAGTCCCGGATGGCCGCCATGGCCACCACCGCAAACGCCTCGTTCACTTCGTACAGGTCGGCGTCCCTGGCGCGCCATTCGAGGCGCTTCAGCAACTTCTCGATGGCGCCGACGGGCGCCACCGTGAACCACTCCGGCTCGCGCGCGAAGCTCGCGTAGCCCAGGATGCGCGCCATGGGCTTCAAGCCGCGCGCCGCGGCGTAGGATTCGCGGGCCAGCACGAGCGCGGCGGCTCCGTCGGAAATGCCGGCGGAACTTGCCGCCGTCACGGTCCCCTCTTTCTTGAACGCGGGCTTCAGCGAGGGGATCTTGGCGACGTCGAGCGTGCCGGGGGTCTCGTCGGTGTCGATCCGAGTCTCGCCCTTGCGCGTCTTCGCCGTGACCTCGGCAATCTCAGCGCGAAACACGCCGGCCTCGACGGCGGCCTGGGCGCGGCGCACCGATTCGCTCGCGAAAGCATCCTGGGCCTGCCGCGAAAAATCGTACTTCGCCGCGGTGGCTTCGGCGAAACAGCCCATGAGTTGCCCGTCCCAGGGACTCTGCAGGCCGTCGAAGAACATGTGGTCCATGACTTCCTGGTGACCCATGCGGTAGCCGGACCGCGCCTTGGGGAGCAGGTAGGGGGCATTCGACATGGATTCGAACCCGCCGGCGACCATGACCTGTGCGCCGCCGGCCAGAATCTGGTCCGACGCCGACATCACGGCGCGCATGGCTGAGCCGCACATCTTGTTCAGAGTGGTCGCCGGGGTTGCCGCAAGCAGCCCCGCTCCAAGCGCCGCCTGGCGGGCTGGCGCCTGGCCGAGGCCGGCCGACAGCACGCAACCCATGATCACTTCGTCGACGTCACCCGGCGCCAATCCGGAGCCGGCCACCGCGGCCCGGATCGCCGCCGCTCCCAATTGCGGAGCGGTCACGCCCGCGAGAACGCCCTGAAAGGCGCCGACGGGAGTTCGCCGGGCGGCGAGAATGACGATGGGATCTTGGGTCATGAGCGGCGCCTGTGGATCTGCGGGGGTGGGGATTATAGCTCGGGCAAGAGCGGCTCGCCGAGCGCACGGGCGATGACTTCCCGGCTGCGGCGGCGGGCATCTGCGGCGTCGGACGCCGCGAATACCTCGAGTATCTCGACGCAGATGGGCCGTCGATACATCATGAGGCCGCCCGGCGGCAACACATCGCGCGTGCCGTGCATGGCCATGGCGACCACCGGCATGCTCGAACGCTCCGCCGTGGTGAAGGCGCCCCTCAGGAACTGGCGGATGCCGCGCCGTTCATCGAAGGTGCCTTCCGGGAAGAAAACCAGCGACTGGCCCATCGCTGCGACGCGCAATACGCGCCTCGCGTCGGAGGCGCCCTCCTGGCGGTTGTAGCGTTCGACGAATTCCGATCCGAGGCGGCGCAGCAGCAAGCTCGCGAGCGGCACCCGCACCATCTCCTTCTTGATGACGAAGGCGAAGTCCGGCGGCAGCGTCGCCATGGCCACGATGCCGTCGATGTAGCTCGCGTGATTGGCGACCACGACGCACGGCCCCGGCGGCAGACGCTCACGCCCGCGGACCGTGAAGGGAATCCTGGCCGCACGGAGGAACCCGCGCGAGAATATTCCCGCGATCCGGCGGCGCCGGCGCGGCCCGGGGATGAAGAGATTCACCATCAAGGTGGTGACCACGAGTCCCGTGAAGACGACGATGCAATGCAGCGCGTACAACCGCTGGACGAGCGACGCCGGCCGCTGACTTGGACGCGGTTTCGCCTCGGAATCTGTGATCTGGTTCTCCTTATGTCAATACTTAATTGATACTGTGAGGCTGCTCACGCCGACCCGCAAGCTCCCCTCGCATACTTCGCTCCACAACGCGTCAACCACAATTGGTGCGATTACCACGCGGGAACATATGGCGACGGCTCTGAAACGAACGGTATATACACGCACCTCGGGCAACGGCGAGTCCGGGGGCCGCGATGTCGCGGATCCGGCCCTGCAGCGCTTTCTCGACGCAGTATGGATGGAGCGGGGACTGTCGGCCAATACGCTCGCCGCGTACCGCGCCGATCTGACCGCGCTCGCGCGCTGGCTCGAGGAGCGTGACAGCGCGTTGCTGCGAGCTACCCGGATGGAATTGCTGGGCTTCATCGCGGCGCGCGTGGAAGGTGGCTCGAGACCGCGGTCGACGGCGCGCCAGCTGTCGAGCTTCCGGCGTTTTTTCCGTTTCATGGTGCGCGAGGGGCTGATCGAGGTCGACCCGACCGCGCAGATCGCGATGCCCAAGATCGGCCGGTCGCTGCCGAAGTCGCTCACCGAGGCCGAAGTCGATTCGCTGCTCGAGGCGCCGACGGTGTCGGATCCGCTGGGGCACCGCGACCGCACCATGCTGGAGGTGCTGTATGCGACCGGGCTGCGGGTCTCCGAGCTCGTGAGCCTCAAGCACAATCAGGTGAATTTGAATCAAGGCGTGATTCGCGTGGTCGGCAAGGGCAATCGCGAGCGCCTGATTCCGCTGGGCGACGAAGCGGTCAAGTGGGTCGAGCAGTTCATGAAGGGTCCGCGCGTCGAAATCCTGCTGGAACGGCAGACCGACTACCTGTTTCCGACGCGGCGCGGAGATCGCATGACCCGGCAGGCGTTCTGGCACATCATCAAACGATATTCGAAGAAGGCCGGCGTCGACAAGGAATTGTCGCCGCACACCCTGAGGCACGCCTTCGCCACCCATCTGCTGAATCACGGCGCGGATCTGCGCGTGGTGCAGATGCTGCTCGGGCACAGCGACTTGTCGACGACGCAGATCTACACGCACGTGGCCCGCGAGCGCCTGAAGGAACTGCACCAGCAGCATCATCCGAGGGGCTGAACCGCCCGCTTCGGGGCCGCCGCGTTGCGCGCCCGCCGGCCTGCCCGCGCCGCGGGCGGCCGACCGATCCTCTGATAGAATCTACTGAACCTCCCGACGACCGCGGGGTCGAATCTTCGTTCATGCCGTTGGAGCGTTCCATGTTGAAGTGTCTGGTGTTCCTTGGGTTGGGTTTCCTGGGCTTGGCCGCGCATGCCGCCGACTCGCCGGAGCCGCCCGTGGATTCCCGCGCAAGCCTGCTGAAGCTGCTGCCGGCCGGGTCGAAGGTCGAGGATCTGCGCCCCTCGCCCATCGCCGGCATCTACGAGTTTTCGCAGGGAGCGGACGTCACCTACCTGACCGCCGACGGCAAGTTCTTCATCGACGGCAACGTCTACGACATGTCCACGCGCGAGAATTTGACGGAGGAGCGGCGCATGAAGGCGCGGCTCGCGCTCATCAACGCGGTCCCCGAGTCGCAGATGGTCATCTTCTCGCCGAGGAATCCGCAGTACACCATCACGGTGTTCACCGACCTGGATTGCCAGTACTGCCGCAAGCTGCACAGCCAGATCGCGGAGATCAACAAGCTCGGAATCCGGGTACGGTACATGTTTTATCCCCGCACCGGACCCAACACCGACAGCTGGCGCAAGGCCGAGGCGGTGTGGTGCTCGGCGGACCGCAACGAAGCGCTCACGCGCGCCAAGGCGGGTGCTGCCGTGGACACGAGCAAGACCTGCGGCCCTACGCCGGTCGCCCGGGAATACGCGCTGGGACAGTCCATCGGCGTGCAGGGCACGCCCACCATCGTCACCGAAACCGGCGATTCGATCAACGGCTACCTGCCGCCCCAGGAATTGGTGAAGGAGCTCAAGGATCACCAGGGAGGCAAGTCCAAGAGCTGACGCGGGGAGAGTTCCAACGGCCGACGCACGGCGGCAACTCCAAGAAGTCGACGCTCCGCAGCCTAGCGCTCCAGCAATTTCAACTTGTCCTTGACGCCTTCCCACTGCTTGGCGTCGGCCGGCGCATCCTTCTTTTCGCTGATCACCGGCCATTTGCGGGCGAGGTCGGCGTTCAGCTTCTTGAAGTCCTCCTGCCCGGAGGGGATTTCCTCCTCGGAGAAGATCGCCTCGACCGGGCATTCGGGCTCGCACAGCGTGCAGTCGATGCACTCGTCCGGATCGATGACGAGAAAATTCGGTCCTTCGTGGAAACAGTCCACGGGGCAGACCTCCACGCAATCCATGTACTTGCACTTGATGCAGTTCTCGGTGACCACGAACGCCATGACTTACCCTTCTGATTTCACGGTTGATTCCGGCCGGTATTCTGCCATAGCTTAAGGCCGCAACGGGCGTGCGAGTTCCGTGATGTGGTAATCCTCGCGGCCGGCGGCCCGGTCGGCGAAGAACTTTTGCAGCGTGAAGACGCCGCTCGGAAACGCAAGATTCTCCCACGGGATCTCGCTCTCGCCGTACAGCCCGACCTCCAGGCTCTCCGCGCCGGGCCCGAATTCCGGCACGAGCAGGCGCGCACGGAACATGACGTGCACCTGATGGGCGTGAGTGACGTCGACCACGGCCAACAGCGAGCCGATCTCGACGGTCGCCAGCGCCTCTTCATGGCATTCGCGCGCCGCCGCATGCTGCAGGGTTTCGCCGTTTTCCATGAAGCCTGCGGGCACGGTCCAGTAGCCCAATCTCGGCTCGATGGCGCGCCGGCACAGCAGGATCTTGTCCTCCCACTCGGGCACGCAGCCGAGAACCAGCAGCGGGTTTTTGTAATGGACCATGCCGCAATTCGAACAGACGAAGCGCGGCAGGTGATCGCCGCGCGGAATCGCGGAAGTAACCCGCGCGCCGCAGTTGCTGCAGAAATTCACTGCCTGTCCATAAGTATAAAAAATTCTGGTGCCCGGAGAGGGAATCGAACCCACACGGTGTCACCACCACCGGATTTTGAGTCCGGCGCGTCTACCAGTTCCGCCATCCGGGCATGCCAGATTCGCCAGTATATGCGATTGCCACACTTGGTAGTATGCAAAGGCACATGCGGCGCACGGATTTTCACTTCGACCTACCGGCTGAACTCATCGCCCAGCGGCCTCCCGCGGAGCGCTCCGGCAGCCGATTGATGGTGCTCCACGGCACGGGCGGCGGCGTCGAGGACCGGCAATTCCGCGATTTTCCGCAGCTGGTCGATGCTCAGGATCTTCTCGTGTTCAACGACACCCGGGTGGTGCCGGCGCGGATTCACGGCGTCAAGGACAGCGGCGGGAAAATCGAATTGCTGCTCGAACGGGCGCTCGACGCCACCACGGCACTGGTCCACGCCCGCGCCAGCAAGGGACTGCGGCCCGGCGCCCGGATCCTTCTGCCCGGCGGCGCCGAAGCGCGCATGCAGGGTCGCGAGGGAGACCTGTACCGGCTCGAGTTCTCCTGCGACGTGCTGCCCTACCTCGAGGCGCACGGCGAGGTGCCGCTGCCCCCCTATGTCGATCGGGCGCCGGACAGCGCCGACCGGGAGCGCTATCAAACGGTCTATGCGCGCGAATCCGGCGCGGTGGCGGCGCCCACCGCGGGCCTGCACTTCGACGAGCGGACCTTCGCCGAGCTCGAGGCGCGCGGCGTCGCGCGGGCGTTCGTCACGCTGCACGTCGGCGCGGGCACCTTCCAGCCGGTGCGGTCGGACGATCTCGAAGACCATGTGATGCACGAGGAGTGGGTGGAGGTGCCGGACAGCACCGCCGCGGCGGTCAATGCCGCGCGCGCCGCCGGCGGGCGGGTGATCGCCATCGGCACGACGGTGGTCCGGAGCCTGGAAACCGCGGCTGCGGCGTCCGGACGCTGCGGCATGGTTGCGGCCTACCGGGGCGTCACCCGCCTGTTCATCAAGCCGGGCTATGAGTTTCGCGCCGTCGATGCCCTGCTGACGAATTTTCATCTCCCCGAATCGACGCTGCTGATGCTGTGCTGCGCCTTCGCGGGACGGGACGCGCTGCTCGCGGCGTACGCCCATGCGATCGCGGAGCGCTACCGTTTTTTCAGCTACGGTGACGCCATGTTCCTCACTCCGCCGCCCGCTCCCGGGAATCTCCCATGACGAGAATGCGCTTCGAACTCCATGCCCAGGATGGACGCGCGCGGCGCGGGCGCCTCGAATTCGCGCGCGGCGCCGTCGAGACGCCGGCCTTCTTGCCGGTCGGCACGTACGGGACGGTCAAGGCGATGACGCCCGAGGACCTCGAGGGCGTCGGCGCGCAGATGATCCTGGGCAACACCTTCCACCTGTACCTGCGCCCCGGCCTCGAGGTGATCGAGGCGCACGCAGGGCTGCACCGTTTCATGCACTGGGAGCGCCCGATACTGACGGACTCGGGCGGCTTCCAGGTGTGGAGCCTCGCGCAGATGCGCAAGATCACGGAGGAGGGCGCGCGCTTTCGATCGCCCATCGACGGCGCGCCGGTGTTTCTCTCGCCCGAGGAGTCGATGCGCATTCAACGCGTGCTGCGATCGGACGTGGCCATGAGCTTCGATGAATGCACGCCGTATCCCGCGACCGAGGCCGAGGCCCGCACGTCCATGGAGCTGTCGATGCGCTGGGCCGCGCGCGGCTTTCGCCGGTATCACGAGAACGAGCCGCCGGGGACGTTGTTCGGCATCGTGCAGGGCGGCGTGCACGCCGGCCTGCGGCTCGAATCGCTCGAGGCGCTGGAGGCCATCGGCTTCGAGGGACTCGCGGTCGGCGGCCTGGCGGTGGGCGAGAGCGAAGAGGAGCGCAACCGGGTACTCGACGGCCTGCTGCCGCAGATGCCGCTCCGCAAGCCTCGGTACCTGATGGGCGTGGGACGGCCCGAGGACATCGTCGAGGCCGTGCGCCGCGGAATCGACATGTTCGACTGCGTCATGCCCACGAGGCACGCGCGCAATGCGCATCTGTTCACGCGCTCGGGTACGATCAACATCCGTAATGCGGTGCATCAGAAGGACACGAACCCGATCGACGAGCACTGCGGCTGCTATACCTGCCGCAACTACAGCCGCAGCTACCTGCGGCACCTCGACCGGTGCAATGAAATCCTGGGGCCGCACCTCAACACCATCCACAACCTGTATTTCTATCAGCAGCTCATGTCGGAGATCCGGGCGGCGATCGAGGCGGGGCGATTCGAAGCCTACGCGGCGCAGTTCCACGCGCGCCGGGAGCCGCGCGAGACGTAGTATCGGCAGCTTGAGGTCATGTTTGCCCCGCTCCTGTATACTTCACGGCTTTGTGTCGCGGCGTCCGCCGCATCGATGGGTGTAACTATATGGATTTCTTCATTAATTCAGCCCATGCGCAAGCCGCCGGCGGCTCGTCCGGTCAAGGGTTCCTCGGCACGATGATGCTGCCGCTCCTGGTGCTGGCGGTGTTTTATTTCCTGATCATCCGCCCCCAGAACAAGCGCGCCAAGGAGCAGCGGGAGATGATCGCCAAGGTCGCCGAGGGCGACGAAGTGACCACCACGGGTGGGATTCTGGGCAAGGTCGTAGAGGTCGGTGAACAGTACCTGACCCTGGAAATCTCGAGCGGCGTGAACATCAAGCTGCAGAAGGTCCAGATCGCGCAGCTGCTTCCGAAGGGCACGGTCAAGAACGCATGATCGCCTATCCGCGATGGAAGATTGCGCTGGTCGCCATCGTCTCGGTGCTGGGAATGCTGTTGGCTCTGCCGAATCTGTTCGGCGAGGAGAACGCGCTGCAGCTCGCCCGGGACCGGGCCGTCGTGACGCCGGCCGACCGGACCTCGATCGAGCAGCTGCTGAAGGACAAGGGCGTGACCCCGGATGGTGCGTTCCTGGATCAGGGGCGCCTGACGTTGCGCTTCGCCGGCAAACAGGACCAGCTGAAGGCACGCGACGTGATCGGCGAGGCGCACCCCAGCGACTTCACCATCGCCCTCTCGCAGGCCTCGCGCGTGCCGGACTGGATGCGCGGCCTCGGCCTCAGCCCGCTGAAGCTCGGCTTGGACCTGCGGGGCGGCGTCTACCTCGTGTACCAGGTGGACATCGCCGGGGCGGTGAAGCAGGATCTCGACCATCACGAGCAGGATTTTCGCGCATCGCTGCGCAATGCCCGCGTCCCGTATCAGGACGTCCAGGCGGATTACCGCGCCAACGTCGTTCGGGTGCTGTTCCGTGACGCCGACAGCCTCGCCAAGGGCAAGGCCGCCATACTCGGCGACAACCGCAATCTCACCCTGGGTGAGGTCACGGTCGATGGCTCGCCGGCGCTTCAGCTGACGCTGACCCCGCAGGAGATCAAGGAACGCCAGGACTACGCGGTCCAGCAGAACATCGTCATTCTGCGCAACCGCCTGAACAGCCCCGAGCTTGCGGTATCCGAACCGCAGGTGGCTCGCGAGGGCATCGACCGCATCGCGATTCAACTGCCGGGCCTGCAGAACTCGGCCGAGGTGAAGAAGATCCTCGGCAAGACGGCGACGCTCGAATTTCGCATGGTCGACGAGAGCAACAATCCGCTCGAAGCCGCCGCCACCGGCCACGTGCCCCTGGGTTCGAAGCTCTATTACACGCGCGAAAAGCAGCCGGTGCTGCTCAAGCGCGAAGTGGTCGTCACCGGCGATCAGCTCACGGACGCCTCCTTCCAGCCCAACACGCAGGACGGGCCTGCCGTGTCGGTCGGGCTCGACAGCCGCGGCGCCGCCAAGATGCTGAGGAACACCCAGGAGAACCTCGGCCACTTGATGGCGGTGGTGTTCATCGACCGCTCGCGCGAGAAGAACGCGCAGGGCGAGGACGTCGACAAGACCACCGAGGAGGTCATCAACCGGGCGACCATCCGCGGCGTGTTCAGCAACACTTTCCAGATCACCGGGGTCAATCCCATCGAAGGCCGCGAGCTCGCGCTGCTGCTGCGCGCCGGCGGCCTGGCGGCGCCCCTGTCCGCCGTCGAAGAGCGGGCGATCGGCCCGACCCTGGGCCAGGACAACATCAACAAGGGTGCGAATGCGATGGTGTTCGGCATGCTCGCGGCGTTCCTGTTCATGGCCGTCTACTACAAGGTGTTCGGATTGATCGCGGACCTCGTGCTCGCGGTGAACGTGGTGATGCTGGTGGCGCTGCTGTCGCTGTTCGGCGCGGCCCTGACGCTGCCCGGCATCGCCGCGGTGGTGCTCACCGTCGGCATGGCGGTCGACGCCAACATCCTGATCTACGAGCGCATCCGCGAGGAGCTGCGCAACGGCGTATCGCCGCGAGCCGCCATCACGGCGGGCTTCGACCGCGCGTTCTCTGCCATCGCCGACTCGAACGTGACGGCGTTGATCGCCGGCCTCGTACTGCTGTTCCTGGGGGCGGGCGCGGTGCGCGGATTCGCGACCGTGCTGGTGTTCGGCATCGCGACCTCGATGTTCACGGCCCTGATGGGCACGCGGGCGTTGGTCCAGATCATCTACGGCGGCAAGCGCAAGGTCGACCGTCTGTCGATCTGACGGACGGATCACCGAAAGGTTCGAAGACATGGAATTTTTTCACAAGGTGACGCGCTTCCCGTTCATGAACACCCGCAAGGTGTGGTACGGGTTGTCCGCCCTGGTCATCGCGGCATCCCTCGGGCTCGTGGCCGTGCGCGGCCTGAACCGGGGCGTCGACTTCACCGGCGGCGTGGTGGTCGAGACGAGTTTTCCCCAGGCTCCGAACATCGAACAGCTGCGGACCGCGCTCGCCAAGTCGGGGGTCGCAGGGGCGCAAGTGCAGGCTTTCGGCAGCTCGCGGGACATCCTCGTCCGCCTGCCGCCGGACCCCAGCGCCAAGGGCGACCAGATCGGCGCGCGCATCCTCGAGGTGTTCGGCGGCGTGGAGCAGGGCGTGAAACTGCAGCGCACCGAGGTGGTCGGTCCCCAGGTCGGCCAGGAACTCTTCGTCAAGGGCGGCTATGCGCTGGTGATGACCTTGATCGGCATTCTCGTGTACGTTCTCCTGCGCTTCACGTTCAAGCTCGCGATGGGCGCCATCCTGGCCGTGCTGCACGACCCGATCTGCGTGCTCGGCTTCTTCGCCGTGACGCAGATGACCTTCGATCTGACGGCCATATCCGCGATACTGGCGGTGATCGGATACTCCCTGAACGACACCGTGATCGTGTTCGACCGGATCCGCGAGCGGGCGCGCATGGCGCGCAAGCTCACCATCGCCCAGGTCATCGACGAGTCGATCAATCAGACGCTGTCGCGGACCTTGATGACCAAGCTGGTGACGCTGCTCGTGGTGGTCGCCTTGCTGGTGTTCGGCGGCGAGACCCTGCGCGGTTTCTCCGCCGCATTGGTGATCGGCATCCTGGCGGGCACTTATTCCTCAATCTACATCTCGGCGGCGCTGGCGCTCGATTTCGGCCTGCGCAGCGACGACTTGATGGAGCGCAAGCTCACGAAGCCGGAAGAGGTCGACGGCCTGCCGTAGAGGTGGATGGGTTCGATGGCGCTGATCGTCGACCCGCAGGCCTGGGCTTCCTTCCTGGCTCTTGCCGTGCTCGAGATCGTTCTCGGCATCGACAACATCCTGTTCCTGATCGTCCTGGTCGGGCGCCTGCCGGCGGCGGAGCGCGCGAGCGCGCGCCTCCTCGGGCTCGGTTTCGCGATGCTCACGCGAATCGCGCTGCTCTACGGCGTCACGCGTCTCGCCGCGCTTCGCCGGCCGCTGTTCGCGGCGTTCGGCCACGGCATCACGGTCCGCGCTCTGGTGCTGTTCGCCGGCGGGGTGTTTCTCGGGCTTCAGAGTCTGGCGGAGATCCGCGAAATGCTGACCGGCGCCCGGCGCGAGCGCACGGCGGGATCGACCATGGGCTTCTGGCTCGTCATCGCGCAGATCGGCTTCCTGGACATCGCCTTCTCGCTCGATTCGGTGTTCACCGCGGTGGGGCTCGCCACTCACATCGAGGTCATGGTGGCGGCGATCGTTGCCTCGGTCCTCGTGATGATGGCGGTATCCCCGGCCGTCGGCCTCTTCATCGATCGCCGTCCCAGCGTCAAGCTTCTCGCCCTGGCGTTCCTCGTCCTGATCGCTGGCTCCCTGGTCGCCGAGTCGCTGGACCGCGAAGTGCCCAAGGGATACCTGTATTTTGCGATGCTGTTCGCATTGGCGGTGGAATGGCTCAATCTGCGGCTGCGCCGGATGCGGCCTTAACGGGCGGGCAGAATGCCGAAATACTTGGATGCCGCGCGGGAAAGCCGCTACAGTCGCCGTCGGATCCAAAGTCCTTGACCGAAGAGGGAGAGACAATGAACTGGCGCATCAAACCGCTCGACGCGATCCTGGCGAGCGCCGAAAAGAAATCCCTGGCCCGGACGCTCGGCGCTTTCCAGCTGACGATGCTGGGCGTGGGCGCGATCATCGGAACCGGTATCTTCGTGCTGACGGCCGAGGCCGCGCAAAAGGCCGGCCCGGGTATGATGCTGTCGTTCGTGCTCGCCGGTGCGGTTTGCGCGGTGACGGCCTTGTGCTACGCCGAGCTCGCCTCCATGGTGCCGGTGTCCGGATCCGCCTATACCTACTCCTACGCCGTGCTGGGGGAACTGATCGCGTGGATCGTCGGATGGGCCCTGATCCTCGAATACACGGTTGCGGCGAGCGCCGTGGCGGTGGGCTGGTCGAACTACTTCGTGCCCTTGGTGGAACACAGCTTCGACATTCACATTCCGATCACGCTGGCCAAGGGCTACTTCGCGGGAGGGTTCATCAACCTGCCGGCGGTCGCGATCTCGACCCTCATCACGGCGCTCCTGGTGCTCGGCACCCGGGAGAGCGCGACCGTGAACGCGGTGCTGGTGTGCATCAAGGTGGCGGCGCTGGTGCTGTTCATCGCCCTGGCGATACCGGTGGTCAAGATGGAGAATTTCCATCCCTTCATGCCGTTGGGGATTCTGGGCGTGGGCGGCGCGGCCGCGTCCATATTCTTCGCCTACGTCGGCTTCGACGCGGTCTCCACCGCGGCCGAGGAGACGAAGAACCCGCAGCGGAACATGCCGATCGGCCTGATCGGAAGCCTCCTAGTCTGCACGGTGTTCTATCTGCTGGTCGCCGCCGGTGCGATCGGCTCCATCGGCGCGCAGCCGGTGATCGATGCGGCCGGGCAGGGGCTCGATCCCGGCTCGATCGAACTGTTCAATGCGTGCAAGGACCCGGCCAAGGCGGTGACGCTGGTTTGCAGCGAGGAGCCGCTCGCCCATGTGCTGCGCCAACTGGGGTGGGACCGGGTATCGCGCCTCATCGGCCTGGCCGCGTTCCTGGCGCTGCCCTCCGTGATTCTCATGATGATCTTCGGGCAGACGCGCATTTTCTTCTGCATGGCGCGCGACCGGCTGCTGCCCGACGTGCTCACCCGGATTCACGTGCGCTTCAATACGCCGCACGTGGTGACCATGATCACCGGCGTCGTCGTGATCTTGGCAGCCGCCTTCTTCCCCGTGGGCAAGCTCGCGGACCTGTCCAACGGCGGCACCCTTGCCGCTTTTTTCGCGGTGGCGCTGGGCGTGATGATCCTGCGGGTGACCAATCCCGCGAGAAAGCGCGCCTTTCGGACGCCGTTCGTATGGGTCGTGGGCCCGCTCGCGCTGGTCGGCTGCGTATTGCTGTTCGCGTTGCTGCCGCTGTTCACGATCCTGGTGTTCTTCGGCTGGGCCCTGTTCGGGCTCGTCGTGTATGCGCTGTACGGATACCGGCGCAGCGCGCTGGCGCCGGAGCGAATTTAAGCGCGCAGGCCTTGCGGCGTGAGTGGACCCAGCGCCTCGACCAGGCCTTCGTAGACCTTCGGATTGCCGGCGAAGATGTTCGGGCCCAGCGCATAGTCGGCGCCGGTCGGCGTGCCGACCCTGCCGCCGGCCTCTTGGATGAGCAGGACGCCCGCCGCCGTGTCCCAGGGCTTGAGGCCGAACTCGAAGAAGCCGTCGGTCCGGCCGGCGGCGACGTAGGCGAGATCGAGCGAGGCGGCTCCCGGACGGCGCACGCCCGCGGCCGTTCCCATGATCACCTTGAGCATGGCGAGATAATGATCGATGTGTTCCTCGGCCATGCGATAGGGGAAGCCGGTGCCGATCAACGAGCCCTCGAGGCCGCGCTGGGTGCTGACGCGGATCCGCTTGCCCTCGACCTGCGCGCCGTCGCCGCGGGAAGCCGTGAAGAACTCCTGGCGCATGGGGTCGTAGACCACGGCGTGTTCCAGGCGCCCCTTGTGCTCGACGGCGATCGACACGGCGAACGTCGGGAAACCGTGCAGGAAATTCGTCGTCCCGTCGAGGGGATCGATGATCCACACGAATTCTCCGTGGCCGCTGCGGCCGGACTCCTCGCCGAGAACGGCGTGGTCCGGATGGGCGCGGCGGATCGTCGCAATGATGTCCGCCTCGGCCTTGCGGTCCACGTCGGTCACGAAATCGTTGCGGCCCTTGGTGTCTATCTTGATCGAATCGAGGCGCGACAAGCTGCGCACGATCAAATCCCCGGCGCGCCGGGCGGCGCGCATCGCGATATTGAGCAGTGGTTGCATAGGGTGGCGCTAGAATAGCAGAGCATGGCCGCCTCCGTTCGCATCGTACTCATCGATCCCAGCCACCCGGGCAACATCGGCTCGGTCGCCCGCGCCATGAAGAACATGGCGATCACGGATCTGGTGATGGTGCGCCCCAGGAATTTTCCCCACCCGGAGTCGACGGCGCTCGCGGCGGGGGCCGACGACATTCTGGCCGGTGCACGCGTCGTTTCGACCGTGTCGGAAGCGGTGGCGGACTGCGGCTTCGTCGCGGGAACCACCTCACGGCCGCGGTCCTACTATTGGGAGTTCACCACGCCGCGCGACGTCGCGGTGCGCATCGCCGCATTGCCGGACGAGAACCGCGCGGCGCTGCTGTTCGGTTCCGAGCGCTACGGCCTCGGCACGGACGCGCTGCAGTTCTGCAACGTGCTGGTGCGCATCCCCGCCAATCCGCAGTATTGCTCGCTGAATCTCGCGATGTCCGTGCAGATCCTCACCTACGAGCTCTTCATGGCGCGCGAGCAGCCGACGTCCCGCACTCAGCTCGAACTGCCCCTGGCGCCGGCCGGCGACGTGGAGCATTTCTACCGCCACCTGAACGAGGTGCTGAACGAGATCGATTTCGAGGATCGGACCGGGCACCTGATGGAGCGGCTGCGGCGCCTGTTCAACCGCGCGCAGATGGACAGCAACGAGCTCAACATCATGCGCGGCATCCTGAGCGCGGTTCAGGGACGGCGCGGCCAATCGGCGCGCCGGCCGCCGCAATGACGGGCGCCGTGCGGTCCGCACCCGCATACCTCGACCATGCGGCCACCACGCCGGTGGATCCCCGCGTCGCGGCGCGGATGGCCGAGTGCCTGACTCAGGAGGGCGCCTTCGGCAACCCCGGCTCCGCCAGCCATGCGTACGGGGATACGGCGGGGGCGCTGGTGGAGGCGGCGAGGGCGCAGGTGGCGGCCGCCGTCGGTGCGGAATGCGGCGACGTGGTGTTCACCTCGGGCGCCACGGAGGCCAACAATCTCGCCGTGCTCGGCGTTGCCCAATACTACCGGGTGCTGGGACGGCATCTGGTGACCGTGCGCACGGAACACAAGTCCCTGCTCGATCCCTGCCGCGAACTCGAGCGCCGCGGCTGGCGCGTGACCTATCTGGTACCCGACCGCGGCGGGCGGGTCGACCCCGACGAGGTGGCCGCGGCGCTGCGGCCCGACACGGTCCTGGTATCGGTCATGCACGTAAACAACGAGATCGGGGTCATCCAGGACGTCGAGGCGATCGCGAAACTCTGCGCCGCGCGGCCCCACGTCCGGCTGCACGTGGATGCCGCGCAGAGTGTCGGCAAGCAGCCGCTGGATTTCTCGGGCGCCGGTTTCGATCTCATGTCCCTGTCGGCCCACAAGGCCTACGGTCCCAAGGGCGTGGGCGCGCTGGTGGTCTCGCGCCGCCGCGGCGTGCAACTGCAGCCGCTGATGTGGGGCGGCGGCCAGGAGGGCGGTCTGCGGCCGGGCACCCTCGCGACGCATCAAGTCGTGGGGATGGGAGAGGCGTTCGCGCTGGCGTCGGCCACGTTGAGCCAGGAAGTCGAGCGCATCGCGCGGCTGCGCGAGCGCCTGTGGTGCGGCCTCGAGGCGCTCGGGGGCGTCCTGCACAATGGCGATGCCGCGCATTCAGTGGCTCACATCCTCAATGTCTCGATCGAGGACGTCGAGGGGGAGAGCCTGCTCGCCGACGTCGGCTCCTCCATCGCCGTGTCGGCCGGGTCGGCCTGCAATTCGGCGCTGCGGGAGCCTTCCTACGTGCTGCGCGCGCTCGGTCGCGACCAGCGCCTCGCCGAAAGCAGTCTGCGCTTCAGCCTGGGCCGCTATTCCACCGAGGCGGATGTCGATGCCGCGGTTGCGGCCGTTGCCCGGGCGGTGACCCGGCTGCGCCGGATCGCGGGCCGCCCGCCGGGCCCCTCCCCGGCAGGCCCCCGGCAGTGCCGGTCCCTCGGCGAGAGGACGGATTAGGATCCGGTGCATTACAACAATTTAACCCAGCGGCATTTCGAGCACCCCCATTGCGCCGGCGAGTTGTCGGGCGCCGCGGTGCGTCGTGGCGCCGCCGGGAGCCCGGCCCAGGGCGCATGGGTGCAATTCGACGTCGACATCGATCCCCGCGATCCCGGGCGCAAAGTCCGCGCCGCGCGATTCCTGGCGTTCGGCTGCCCGCACGTGATTGCGGCGGCCGATTGGGTGGCGCAGGCGGCCGCCGGCCGGGAAGCGACACCCTCCCTGCCCGAGAGCGTTCAGTCGCTGCGCGAGCGGTTCGACGTGCCCATCGAGAAAACCGGCCGCCTCCTGGTCATCGAAGATGCCTGGATAGCGGCGGTATCGCCCCCATGTGGCGACTGAGGCCCGGTGCGAATTGAAAAACTGCGAGCGCGTTCCGTGCGCGGGCAGCCGGTGCGTGTTATGTATAGTCGCGTGGATTTGCACGAGTCATCGAGAGGCTAAGGTATGGCAGTCATGTTGACCGAATCGGCTGCGGAGCGAGTTCGATCTCATCTGCAGACGCGCGGCGCCGGAATCGGCCTGCGTCTCGGCATCAAGAAGACGGGATGCTCCGGTTTTGCGTACGTCGTCAACTACGCCGACGAGGTCGGGCCGGGCGACGCGGTGTTCGAGGCGCGCGGCGTCAAGGTCGTGGTGGATCAAAACAGCCTGCCGCTGATCGACGGCACGCTGGTGGATTTCGTCAAGCAGGGTCTCAACGAGGCATTCAAGTTCCAGAACCCCAAGGCCAAGGGCGAGTGCGGCTGCGGCGAGAGTTTCAACGTCTGATCGCCTCGAACTGAAGGCCCGGACGGGCCGCCGGAGCCCCAGGGGCGCGCGATCCCAAGGCCGCCGCGTGCCGCCCGCGCGGGCGCAGCGCCCCCTAAGAGGACCGGCTTTTTCCAAGCAATACAGTGACTTCGGCCGACTCAACATTGCTTGACCGGCGCCTCTCCAGTACACTTCGCAGTCTTTGTCGGCCCCATTTGGGCCCGAGAATCCCATTCCAAGCCCCGAGGTCATCATGGCAGTTGAGCGCACCCTTTCCATCGTCAAGCCGGACGGCGTCGGCCGTAACCTGATCGGCGAGATCTACCGCCGTTTTGAAGCCGCGGGACTGTCCGTGGTCGCGGCGCGCATGATGCACCTGTCGAACGGCGAGGCCGAGGGTTTCTACGCCGTGCACCGCGAAAGGCCGTTCTTCAAGGATCTCGTGAAGTTCATGACCTCCGGCCCGGTGATGGTCCAGGTGCTCGAGGGCGCGGGCGCCATCGCGAAGAACCGGGATGTCATGGGCGCTACCGACCCGAAGAAGGCCGCGAAGGGCACGATACGCGCCGATCTAGCGACCAGCATCGACGAGAACGTGGTCCATGGCTCGGATGCGCCGGAGACGGCGGCGCGTGAGATTGCGTATTTCTTCCGTGAAATTGAGGTCTGCCCGCGTACGCGCTAGCGTATGCGCCCTTAAGGACTCATCGGGAAGCGAGCACCTAACGTGGCCGACGATCGCGTAAATCTCCTCGGATTGCCGCGTGCCGAACTCGAGGCGTTCGTCGCCGCGCGCTTGGACGCGAAGCCCTTTCGCGCGCGGCAACTGATGAAGTGGATTTACCGGCGGGGCGCCGCGGACTTCGCCGTGATGAGCGACCTGAAGCTGGAGTTTCGCACCCGGCTGTCGGAGGTCGCCACGATAGCGGTGCCGCAGATCGTCACCGAGCAGCGATCCGCGGACGGCACGCGCAAGTGGATGCTGCGCATGGACGAGGTCCAGGGCATCGAGACGGTCTACATCCCGGAGCCCGACCGCGGCACCTTGTGCATCTCCAGCCAGGTGGGCTGCGCGATGGATTGCTCGTTCTGCTCCACGGCGCAGCAGGGTTTCAACCGCAACCTGAGCGTCGCCGAGATCGTGGGCCAAGTCTGGCTGGCCCACCGCGAGCTCGCGGCGGACGAAAATGCCAGGATCACCAACGTCGTGCTGATGGGGATGGGCGAGCCGCTCGCGAACTACCGGAACGTGGTTCCGGCCATGCGGGTGTTCACCGACGACCTGGGGTACGATCTGTCGCGCCGGCGGGTGACGCTGTCCACCTCCGGCCTCGTCCCGCAGATCTACAAGCTCGCCGAGGAATGCAACGTGGCGCTCGCGGTGTCCCTGCACGCCCCGAACGACGAGCTTCGCAACGAACTCGTGCCGATCAACCGCAAGCATCCGATCGGCGAGCTGCTGGAGGCGTGCTGGCACTACATCGACAAGCAGAACGGCCGCAGCGTCACCTTCGAGTACGTCATGCTCGACGGCGTCAACGACAAGCCCGACCATGCGCGGCAGCTGGCGCGCCTGCTGCGCGGGCGGCCGGCGAAGCTCAATCTCATTCCGTTCAACGTGTTTCCCGGAACCGCCTACCGGCGCTCGCCGGCCGGGACGATCGTGCGGTTTCGCGACATCCTGAACGACAACGGCGTCATCGCAACCATCCGGCGGACGCGCGGCGACGACATCGATGCGGCCTGCGGCCAGCTGGCGGGGAAGGTGACCGATCGCACGCTGGTGCGCCTCGGCAGCCGCCTGAATTCCGTTTCGCGCCCGTCGGCGGAGGCTTGATGAAATCAACTGGCGCGATTGCGGTGATGATGCTGCTGGGCGTGTGCCTCTCGGGATGCTCCAGCAGCGGTCAGCTGGGTCCGAAGGCCTCGCCGGAGAAGGCGGCCCAGACCAACGTGCAGCTGGCGATCGAGTACATGAAGCTCAACAAGCTGTCGTCCTCGCGCGATTTCATCGAACGCGCCCTGAAGGAGGACCCGGGCAACGCCAACGTCGAATTCACCGCCGGCCTGGTGTACGAGAGGCTCAAGGAGACGCGGAAGGCCGAAAGGGCCTATTCGAGCGCAGCGCGGATCGGCAAAAACGATCCCAACATCCAGAATGGATATGCGGGATTCCTCTGCCGCACCGGAAAGACCGCGGCCGGGGAGAAGCTGTTCGACGAGGTTGCGCGCGACCCCCTGTACCAGACGCCCGAGGTCGCCCTGGTGAACGCCGGCGTCTGCGTTCGCAGCACCGGGGACATGGTCGACGCGAAGCGGTATTTCAACCGCGCGCTTGCGCTCCGGCCCAACCTGCCCGAAGCGTTGCTGGAACTCGGCAACCTGGCGCTCGACCAGGGCGAAGCGGCCGAGGCGCTCGACTACGTGACGCGCTACCTCGCCGTCAATCAACCCACCCCCGATGTGCTTTGGCTGGGATACCGGACGCAGCGCAAGCTCGGCGACAATACCGCCGCGGCGGCCTACGCCCGCCGGATACAGGCCGAATTTCCGAATTCCGAACAGGCGTTGCTGATGCGGTCCGGCGACGATCGATGAGCGAGACCGCGCAATCCCTCGGCGAGCGGCTGAGGGCCGCCCGCGAAGCCGCGGGCATGACGGCGCAAAAGGCGGCGGACGCGTTGCACCTGGATGCCTGGGTGGTCGAGGCGCTCGAGGGCGGCGATTACTCGCGCGTCGGTCCGTCCGTGTACGTCAAGGGGCATATGAAGCGTTACGCGGGCCTCCTCGGTCTGCCGGCGGACGAGACCGTTGCCCCCGCCGACGTCCGGCCTCCAAGCGCCGCTGCGGCCGCTGCCCCGGCGCAGCCGCCATCCCAGGCGCCGCTGCGCCTGCGGGCCTCGGTGCCGGGACCCGGCCCCCATTGGGTGCGGTTCGCCGCGCTGGCGGTCATCGCGGCGGCCATCGCGGCCGCGTACTGGCGGCCGCGATGGGTTTCGTTCTGGGCGCCCAAGTCCGCCGTCTCGGCAGCGCCGGCAGCGGCCGTCGCGCCGGGCGCCAATGCCGTGCCCGCGACCGGTGGCGGGAGCGCGGGCCCGGGCGACGATGCGGATGCGCCGCCGGCGGCCGCCGACGCCGGCTCCTCCGTGGATCACCCGGGAACCGGCGTGCCGGGGCCGGCGGCCGGCGCGCCGGGCGCAAAGGGCGCCGCCAGCGCATCGGCGGGCGACGGCGATGCGGTCGCGGGGGTCGGAAAGGCCAAGCTGCGCCTGAGCTTCTCGGCCGATTCCTGGGTTTATGTGCGCGATTCGGAAGGGCACCGCTTGTTCGCCGGGAACGGCCGGGCCAACAGCGTGACCACCATCGCGGGGGATGCGCCCATGCGGGTGTACCTCGGCTTCGCGAGCGGCGTGCAGCTCGAAGTGAACAGCCGCGTGGTCGCCATCGGCCCGCAATTCATAGCCGGAGACGTGGCGCGCTTCGAGGCGGGCGCCGACGGTGTGCTGCGCCGTGACCCGCATGTCACCACGGCGGCCAACCCGCATCCTCGCGGCTGAACGGAGCACTCTTGGGAAAGATCATCGAGCCCCTTCGCGGCGTTCACGACGTATTGCCGGCACAGGCTGCGGCGTGGCAGAAGCTCGAGCGCGTCACGCGAGAAGTATTCCGTGCGTACGGGTACGAGGAGTTCCGTGTGCCCGTCATCGAGCAGACGCAGCTCTTCAAGCGTTCGATCGGCGATTTCACCGATATCGTCGAGAAGGAGATGTTCAGCTTCGTCGACCAGGGGGAGGATCACATCACCCTGCGACCCGAGGCCACGGCTGGAATCGTGCGCGCCGTTATCTCGAACGGCCTCCTGCGGGATAACCGGCTGCGAGTCTGGTGCATGGGACCCATGTTCCGGCGGGAACGGCCGCAAGCCGGGCGCTTCCGCCAGTTCCACCAGATCGACGCGGAGGCCTTCGGCTTCCCGGGTCCGGACGTCGACGCCGAAATGATCCTGCTGTCCGCGCGGTTGCTGCGGCGGCTGGGGTTGACCCGGCTCAAGCTGCTGGTCAATTCATTGGGGACGCCGGCCGCGCGTGCCGCCTATCGAGATGAACTCGCGGCCTATTTCGGCGCGCACGAGGCGGAATTGGACGCCGACAGCAGGCGGCGGCTCGCAGGCAATCCACTGCGAATCCTGGACAGCAAGAATCCGCAGATGCAGCACCTCGTGGCCGGCGCCCCGCGGCTGCTCGATTCCCTGGACCCGGAATCGAAGGAACACTTCGAGGCCCTGTGCGCGCACCTCAAGAGCGCGGGCATCGAGTATCATGTCGAGCCGCATCTGGTGCGCGGGCTCGACTACTACACTCGAACCGTCTTCGAATGGACCACCGATGCTCTGGGGTCCCAGAGCGCGGTATGCGCCGGCGGGCGCTATGACGGGCTGGTCGAACAGTTGGGCGGGGCCAGCACCCCCGGGATCGGCTGGGCGATGGGACAGGAGCGGATCGTGCTGCTGCTCGAGAAGCAGGGGCTCGCCGCGCAGCGCGACCGGCCGCAGGTCTACCTGGTGCTGGTGGGTGAGCGTACGGAAATCCCGGGCTTCCAGCTGGCGGAACGGCTGAGGGACGCGTGGCCTTCCCTGAAATTGCAGATCAATCTGGGCGGCGGCAGCTTCAAGACCCAGTTCAAGCGCGCGGACAAGAGCGGCGCCGAGTTTGCGATCGTGCTCGGGGACGAGGAGGTCGAGCGCGGAGTCGCGGCGGTGAAGGATCTGCGCCGCGACGTGGCGCAGGAAGAATGCCCCATTGAGCGAATCAATGAACGCATGGGCACATTGTTGGGTCTCAAGGCTGGGATAGCGGAGCAGGCATGACTGACGAATACATGACCGACGACGAGCAGCTCGAGCAGGTCAAGCGCATCGTCGCGGAGAATTGGCTGTGGGTCGCCGGCGGCATCGCGCTCGGCTTCGCCCTCATCTTCGGCTACCGCTACTATGACGGATACCGCAACGAGCGGGCGCTGCGCGCCGCAGCCCAGTTCGCCGACATGGCCGCGGCGGTCGAGCATAACGACGCGGCGAAGGCGCGGCAGCTCGGCGCAGGCCTCATCCAAACCTATCCGACCTCGCCCTACGCCGATCAGGCGCAATTGGCGCTGGCCCGATTGAGCATCGATGCGGGCAAGCCCGCCGACGCGGTCGCGCCCCTGAGCCAGGTCATGAACAACTCGAAGGACGACGAACTTCGGCGCATCGCGCGGCTGCGCCTCGCGCGGGTCCTGATCGACCAGGGCAAGCCGGACGATGCCATCAAGACGCTGGCCGAGGACAAGCCGGGCACCTTTGCCGCGCAGTTTCACGACGTCCGCGGGGACGCCTTCTACGCCAAGAAGGACATGAAGGACGCGGCGGCTGAATATACCGCGGCGCTCGCGGGCGCCGAGATGGGCGGCGTGAATCCCGGGCTGATCCAGTTGAAAATCGTCGACCTCAACGCGGCAGCCGCAGCGCCCGCGGCAGCATCCACCGGCGCCGCCGCCCCGCCGGCCGCGGCGCCCGTGCCGTCCCCCACGAACAAGGCCAAACCCTGATGCGTCTATTGCCCATCCTCAGTCTCGTCATGCTGGTCGCCGCCGCCGGCTGTTCCAAGGACAAGGACGTGGAGCCGCCCGCGGCGATCATGAAATTCCCGGCCACCCTGCCGGTGAAGAAGATCTGGGGTGACAACGTCGGCGGCGGAACGAAGCAGATCAAGCTGCGGCTGGGCTTGGGGCCCGCGCTCGACAAGGGGACCGTCTTCGCCGCGTCCGACAAGGGGGAAATGCTTGCGGTGGCCGTGGACACCGGCAAGCAGATCTGGGTGAGGAAATTGAAGCTGCCGCTGTCGGCGGGGCCGGCCGCCGGCTTCGGCATGGTCGTGGTCGGAACCAGCAAGGGCGACATCATCGCCCTCGATGCCGAGACCGGCAAGGATCGGTGGCGGGCGCACGTCAACTCCGAATTGCTGTCGGCGCCTGCCGTCGGCGAGAAGGTCGTCGTAATGCGCTCCGTCGACGGCCGGCTGCATGGATTCGATGCCGGAACCGGCAAGGATCTATGGCAGGTCGAGCAGCAGGTTCCGCGCCTGAGCCTGCGCGGGACGGCCGTTCCGGTCATCGCCAAGGAGCTCGCCATCAGCGGATTCGACAACGGCAAGGTGATGGCCGTGTCCCTGGCGAACGGCGATACGGTGTGGGACACGGCGCTTGCGTCCCCTCACGGACGCACGGAGCTCGACCGGCTCGTCGACATCGATTCGGCGGTGCGTGTGGTCGGCGACGACGTGTTCGCCACGGGATTCCAGGGGCGCACGGCCATGCTGGCGCTCGACTCGGGCCAGATTTGGTGGGCGCACGACATGTCGAGCTACCGGGGGCTGTGCGCGGATGCCGACAATCTCTTCGTGACGGAGTCCGACGGCGAGGTGATCGCGCTTCGAGAGCGCGACGGGTCGGAGATCTGGCGCAACTCGAGCATCAGGCGCCGCGCCCTGACCGCGCCGGTCGAAACCACCACGGCGGTCGTGGTGGGGGACTACCAGGGCTATCTGCACTGGCTGGACAAGGGCACGGGCTACCTCGTGGCCCGCGAGCGCGTCTCGAAGTCTCGCGTGAGCAACCAGCCGGTCGTGGACGGCGACACCGTCATCGTCCTGGACGACGGCGGGAGGATGGCCGCCTTTCGCGCCGACCCGGCGAACGCTTTGCCGCCTCATCCCGATCCGGTTCCTCCGCCGCCGAAGCCCGAGAAGAAGAAGAAAGAAAAACCGGCCGCACCTCCGCCGAAATAGCGGCGCCACGTCATGCTGCCCGTAGTCGCTCTGATCGGCCGGCCGAACGTGGGCAAGTCGACGTTGTTCAACGCCATGACCGGGACGAGGGACGCGTTGGTCGCGGATCTGCCGGGGTTGACGCGCGACCGGCAGTACGGGTACGCGCGGCGCACCGACGTTCCCTGCATCGTGGTGGACACGGGCGGTCTCGTCGAGAACGCCGAGGGTCTCGAAGGCCTGATGATTGCGCAAACCGAGCGCGCCATGGCCGAGGCCGATCGATTGATCGTGCTGGTGGACGGGCGCGCGGGCCTGACGCCCCAGGATCAGTTCGTCGCGCAGCTGGCACGGCGCAGCGGCAAGCCCGTGTGGTTGGCCGTGAACAAGACCGAGGGCTTCGACCACGACGTCGCCGTGGCGGAGTTCCATCAGCTGGGTCTGGGCGAGCCGCATCCCATCGCCGCCGCGCACGACCAGGGCGTGATCTCGCTGCTCGAGGCGGCTCTTCATGGACTCACTCCAGATCCGCAGGACGGCCCGGAGACGACCGGCATCAAGGTTGCGGTGATCGGCCGCCCGAACGTCGGCAAGAGCACATTGATCAACCGCCTGCTCGGCGAGAACCGGGTGGTAGCCAGCGATCAGCCGGGCACCACGCGCGATGCGGTGTTGGTGCCGTTCGAGCGCGACGGCGAGCGCTACACCCTGATCGACACCGCCGGCGTGCGTCGCCGCTCGCGCGTCGAGGAGGCGGTCGAGAAGTTCAGCGTCATCAAGACGCTGCAGGCCATCGAGAGCGCTCACGTCGTGATCGTCGTGATGGACGCCCACGACACCGTGGCGGAGCAGGACGCGAGCCTCCTCGGCACCGTGATCGAGCAGGGCCGCGCCCTGGTTCTCGCGGTCAACAAGTGGGACAACATTCCGCCGGAGCAGCGCGAGCTCATCAAGCAGCAGGTGCAGCAGCGGCTGGAGTTCGCCTCGTTCGCACCGCTGCACTTCATCTCGGCGCGGCACGGCAGCGGGGTCGGCGAATTGTTCGGCTCGGTCCGCAAGGTGTACGCGGCCGCCATGCGCGATATGGCGACGCCGGAGCTGACCCGCGTCCTTCAGGCCGCCATGGAAAGCCATCAGCCGCCGCTGGTGAGCGGGCGCCGGATCAAGCTGCGGTACGCTCATCAGGGCGGCCAGAACCCGCCCATCATCGTCATTCACGGCAATCAGACCGATCACGTGCCCGACGCCTATCGGCGTTACCTGGTCAACGTGTACCGCAAGGCCTTCGACCTGTCGGGTACGCCGGTGCGGGTCATCTTCCGGGGAGAGGAAAATCCGTACGCGGGCAAGCGCAATCCCCTGACGCCGCGGCAGGTCCGCAAGCGCAAGCGGCTCATCCAACGCAACAAACGCTGAGCGCAAATTTGCTACCATGGGGCTGGAGACCGACCTTCAGCTTGGCGGCGGATTTGGGATGTTCTGGCGTTGTTTTTCTACAGGAGAAAAGCCTTTCTCGTTCTCTGCGCCGCGGCGGTGCTGACGGGGCTGTACGCCCTGGCGGGCTTCGTGCTCGCGCCCAGACTGATCCGCTCCGCCCTTCTCGAGGACATACCGAAGGCGATCGGCGCGCAGGCCGCGGTGGGCGACATCCGGGTCAACCCGTTCCTCCTGCAGCTCGAGGTCAAGGACTTCTCCCTGGCGGGCGCGGGCGGCGAGAAATTGCTGGGTTTTCAGCGTCTGTTCGTCGATTTCGAGCTGTCCTCGCTCTGGTACCGCGCCTTTTCCTTCGGCCGCATCGACATCGATTCGCCCTACGTCAGCGCCGTCGTGGCGCAGGACGGTGCGCTGAACCTCATGCAGCTGAAGCCGAAGGCGGCGCCTGCGCCCGCGCCGGCCAAGCCGCAGGAGAAGCCGGCCGGGCTGCCGTCCATCCGCATCGGATCCTTCGAGATCTCGCAGGGCCTCCTCACCTATGAGGACCACAGCCAGCCGGACGTGTTTGCGGCACGGCTCGAGCCCATCAACTTCGAACTGCAGGAATTCACGACCGGGGTCGAGGGCGGCAAGTTCACCTTCACCGGATCATCGAAGCTCGGCGAGCGGATCGAATGGCATGGACACCTCTCGGCGCAGCCGATCGAGTCGGACGGGGAGTTCCAAATCAACGGCCTGTTCGCGCACACGCTGTGGGAGTACCTGCAGGACCGCCTGAACTTCGACGTCAATTCGGGCAGCATCGACCTGGCCGCGACCTATCAATTTTCGGCGGGCGACGGCGGCAACCCGGGTAATCTGCGAGTGGACGTGTCCAAGGTGGGACTGAGCCATCTCGCCGTGCGGCCGAAGGGCGCGGACGCGGATTGGATCACGGTCCCCGATCTCGAGGTGACCGGCACCACGGTGGACCTTGCCAAGCGCCAGGCCCATGTCGATCTCGTGGCGTTGACGGGGCTTGGCGTGACGGCTTGGCGCGAGCCCGACGGAACGGTCAACTTGATGAAGCTCGCCGGCGCTCCGGGCGCTGCGGCCGGGGCGGGCGGGAAGCGTACCGCGGCAACGGCAGCCACGCCGCCGGCATCCACGGCGCCGGTGGCGCCCACCCTCGCCACCGCAGCGCCTGCGGCGGATTCGGGACCCCCTTGGCAATTCGATCTGCGCGAGTTCGACCTGCGCGATGCCCGTCTCTCGATGGAGGATCGCAGCACGAGCCCGGCCGTGAAGGTGCTGCTGGCGCCCGTCACGATCAACGTGACCGGCGCGAGCCAGGATCTCAGCAAGCCGGTGCACGTCGCCCTCGACCTGCGCGTCAATGAGAAAGGAGCGGTCAAGTTGAGCGGCGACGTGACGCCGCAACCGGTATCGGCCGACCTCACCCTCGAGATGACCGGCGTCGAGCTCGCGGTGGCTCAACCCTACATTGCCCAGCACGCCTCCATGACGCTGTTGAGCGGCGAGCTGGGCGCCGCCGCGAAGCTGCACTACGGGCCTGGGAAGGGCATGCCGGCCCTGCAATTCGCCGGGAAAGTCGCTGTCGAGAACCTGCATACGGTCGACAACGCACTCCAGGCCGACTTCATCAACTGGGACCGGCTTGAGATCGATGGACTGAAATTTACGCAGGGGCCCGACCGGCTCGACATCGAGCAGATCGTCGCCCGCAAGCCGTATGCGCGGGTGATCATCGAGTCGGATGAGAGCATGAACGTCAAGCGCATCCTGGCGGCGCCGGGCGCCGCGGGAGCGGAATCCGGCCCCGTACCGCAGACCGCGGCCCCGACCCCGGCGGCCGCGGCCTCCCGCCCGGCGAAAAAAGCGGCAGGGGCGCCGGAACCCGCGGTGGCCGCAGCGGCGCCCACGCCCATGCCGATGTCGATCCGCAAGATCCTGGTGCAGGCGGGCCAGGCGAACTTCGCCGATCTGTCCATACGCCCAAATTTCTCGACCGGGATCCAGGGGCTGGAGGGCTCGATCGTCGGGCTCTCGTCCAGGCCGGATTCGCGCGCGAAGATGGATCTGCATGGTTCCGTGGACAAGTATTCGCCGGTCTCCGTCACGGGCGAGTTCAACGTCCTGGGCCCGAAGCTCTACACTGACGTGGCCCTGAATTTCAGCAATATCGAGCTCACCGTATTCAATCCGTATTCGGGGAAGTTCGCCGGTTACAACATTTCCAAGGGCAAGCTGAGCACGGACCTTCACTACAAGGTCGACGGCCGCGCGCTCGATGCGCAGCACCACATCGTCGTCGACCAGCTGGAATTCGGGGACAAGACCGCGAGCAAGGACGCCGTGTCGCTGCCGATCAAGCTCGCGGTGTCCCTGCTCAAGGACCGAAACGGCGTCATCGACCTCAATTTGCCGGTGACCGGAACGTTGGACGACCCGAAATTCCGCCTGGGCCCCATCATCTGGAGGGTCTTCGTCAACCTATTGGAGAAGGCGATCACGGCGCCGTTCGCCTTGCTCGGATCCTTGTTCGGCGGCGGACCGGACATTCAGTTCATCGATTTCCGGCCCGGCCGCAGCGCGCTGGACGCGGCCGCCGCGGACAAGGCCCGGAACGTCGCCAAGGCGCTGATCGAGCGGCCGCAGCTGAAAATCGCAGTCCCGATCGCCGTGGTTCCCCCGATCGACCGGCCCGCGCTCATCGCCGCGCAGTACGGCGCGGAGCTCGCGGACATCCAGGCCGCGAAGGGTTCTGCGAAGAAGGGAGCCGCTGCCCCGCCCACACCGCCCGATTTCGCGCAGCTCGATCCGCGGGCTCAGCTCGACGTGCTGACCCGGCTCTATGCGAAGGATTTGGGCGGGTCTCCCCAATATCCGGAGACCGTGACCGGCTTGAAGTCCAAGGCCGAGATCGTGTCGGCCAAGGTCGACTACCTCGGCACGACCATCCGCGAGCACATCCAGGTCGGGGACGCCGAACTGCTGGCGCTCGGCCAGGAACGCGCCAAGCAGCTGCAACAGGCGCTGCTGGCCGACTCGCAGCTGGGGGCCGATCGGGTGTTCCTGGTGGCGAACGACAAGGCCAAGTCCCAGGATGGGTTGGTGCGCCTCGAGCTCACGCTCCAATGACCGCCGCGCCTCAATTCAATGCATCGTCGGTTGGTGTGCGCGCCCATTCGGTGCAGGGGCGCGGGTTGGACCGCGCCTCTCGTTCCTTAACTCGCTGATAACGCAGCAATCCCATCCGCTGGCACGCAGGGTGCTTGTTGCGCGCCCAGTGCCAACGACCGCGAACTTACGAGGACGGGACCGATGAAGCTCATTACCGCGATAATCAAGCCATTCAAGCTGGACGACGTGCGCAAGGCCGTCAGCGACGTGGGCGTGCACGGCGTCACGGTGACCGAGGTGCGCGGCTTCGGGCGCCAGCGCGGCCATACGGAGATCTACCGCGGTGCCGAGTACGTGGTGGAATTTGTGCCGAAGGCGAAGATCGAGATTGCGGTGGAGGATTCTCTGGCGGAGCAGGTGGTGGAGGCGATAGCGCAGGCGGCGCAGACCGGGAAGGTGGGGGATGGGAAGATCTTCGTGTTCGAGCTGACGCAGGTGGTGCGCATCCGGACGGGCGAGCGGGACGCGAGCGCCATTTGAGCGGGATTCGAATCGAGAGTTTCACAAGGGGATCGTCAGTGAGGAACGTAGCGAAGGGGTGGGTGTTGGTGTGCCTGCTGGCCGCGGGTTCGGCGGCGTGGTCGCAGGAGGGGCCGGCGGCGAGCGCGGCGGCTGCGGCGGGAGCGCCGGTGGCGGCGGGGGCGCCGGAGGCTGCGGCTGGGGCGGCGAGCGTGCCGACGGAGCCGTTCACGGTGGGAGCGGAGAAGATCAGCGGCGGGGACACGGCGTGGATGCTGACCTCGACGGCGCTGGTGCTGATGATGACGATACCGGGATTGGCGCTGTTTTATGGCGGGATGGTGCGCAAGAAGAACGTGCTGGCGACGCTGATGCAGAGTTTTGCGTGCTGTTGCGTGGTGACGCTGCTGTGGTGGGTGATTGGGTATTCGTGGGCGTTCACGCCGGGGAGCGGATTTATCGGCGGGGCGAGCCGGGCGCTGTTTGAGGGGGTGAAGTTTATATCGGCGGATGCGGGCAACAAGCTGACGGTGTCGCACCTGGCGCCGACGATACCGGAGACGGTGTACGCGATGTTTCAGATGACCTTTGCGATCATCACGCCGGCGCTGATTGCGGGGGCGTTTGCGGACCGGATGAAGTTTTCGGCGATGCTGGTATTTTTGTCGGCGTGGTCGTTGCTGGTGTATGCGCCGATTGCGCACATGGTGTGGGAGCCGAGCGGGTGGCTGAACGCGAGCCATGTGTTGGACTACGCGGGTGGCACGGTGGTGCACATCAACGCGGGGATGGCGGGCCTGGCGAGTTGTTTGGTGCTGGGCAAGCGGATTGGGTATGGGCGCGAGGCGATGGCGCCGCATAACCTGACGTACACGCTGATCGGGGCCTCGCTCTTGTGGGTGGGCTGGTTTGGGTTCAACGCCGGCTCTGCGGTGGCGGCGGACGGGCGCGCGGGGATGGCGATGCTGGTGACGCAGATGGCGGCGGCGGCGGCGGCGCTGGGGTGGATGTTTGCGGAGTGGGTGGGCAACGGCAAGCCGAGCGTGCTGGGGATAGCCTCGGGGGCGGTGGCGGGGCTGGTGGCGATCACGCCGGCCTCGGGGTTCGTGGCGCCGACGGCGGCGGTGGTCATTGGCTTGGCGGCCGGGGTGGTGTGTTATTTTGCGGCGACCTCGCTGAAGCGGGCGCTGAAGTACGACGACTCGCTGGACGCCTTCGGGGTGCACGGGATCGGGGGGATCATCGGGGCGCTGTTGACGGGGGTGTTTGCGAGCAAGGAGATCAGCGGGGCGGACGGCTCGCTGCTGATCCAGGCGAAGGGCGTGGCGGTGACGGTGATCTACGGATTTTCGGTGAGTTATGTTCTATTGCTGATCATCGACAAGACGCTGGGGCTGCGGGTCACGGAGGAGCAGGAGCGCGAGGGCCTCGACATCTCCCTGCACGGCGAAAGCCTCGAATAACCGCCGGGCGTCCGGGGCTTGCCAGGAGCCCCGGGCGCGCGATGCAGCCGGGCGGCGAATCTCGCGCTCAAAAGTGAAAGATGGCATCCATAGCCAGCATGGCCTGGGATCGCTTGCCGCCGTTCTGATCGAAGGTCAGCGACCGGCCGCCGCTGCTGAACGTGCACGTCGACACGCCGGGCGCCGCCGGCGCGTAGCAGGGATTGTCGTACGCGTACCCGGTGGCCGCATGGTTGGGCGCCGAAACCTGCCGCTCGAAACGGGCTTCCGGCCGCAGTTCGAGGGCGTCGCCGATCCAGTGGGTGTAGCCGAGATCGAACTCCGCGAAGGCGCCCTTGAATCCGGTGCGCTGGCCGGTGCTGTCGTTCATGTAGTCGGAACGCCAGGTCCAGATGTTGTGCGGATCGCGCTGGTAGTTGACGTAGTTGACGAACGCCCACTCATGCGAGGCGCAGTACACCAGCGCAATGTTGTTGCACTGGGCGCCCGACGGAGCGCCGATGTTGTACTCGGGCGGCGGGAACATCGCGGCGAGAACGGCCGCGCCCTGTGGGTTGCTGACATCCGGCGTGTGATTTTCCCACATGTACCAGATCTCGGTGTCGGTGTGCCAATGATCGTTGATCTTGTGGTACCAGGTGGTCACGGCGTGCTGGATGTTGTTCCATCCGAAGTCCTGGTTGTTCAAGCCGTTCATACAGGGATAGAGCGCGTCGCGTCCCGAATCGGTGGTGTAGATGAGGCACGCCGCCGGCGTGAATTGCCGGAAATGCTTGTCCGTGGGCGAGATGTCGTTACCGCCGGAGATTTCCAGCTGCACCTTCCAGTTGCGGTTGAGCATCGTCGTCGACACGATGCCGTTCTGGGTATAGGGATCGTAGGTGTACAGCAGCGAATGGCTGTAGGTCACGTTGTTCGGGGCGAGCTGCGCCTCGATGTCCGGGATGGAGATGTAGCGGCCGACGCGCACGTTCTCGCCGTCGAAGAAGCGCGGAAAGTAGAAGTCGAGGTAGTACATCACCGGGTCGAAGCCATACAGCTTCTCATCCCTCGTGTACTGGTAGCTCATGATGCCGTTCGAGAAGGTGTACTTGTAGTCCGACCCGTAGAGCAGCGCGACGCGAAATCCCCAATCGTAATGATCCCGCTGGATCTCGTCGGGCGTGCGCTCGAAATACAGGGCGAATTGATCCAGCTGAACCGTGTCGGGCTCGTAGGAATAGGCGGCGGGATAGTTGCCGCCCGTACCCGTGATCTTGTTGAACCCGAGGTTGGACGTACTCACGTCGCCGCCCGGCTCGAGCCAGCCGTAGACCGTGAAGCGGCTTTCCTTCCAGGCGCGGCCGTTCGAGCCGCAGTACAGCGCATCCATCAGCGCATTACTGTACAAGTTCTCGTAGCCGATGATCGGTGTCGCGCCTTCGTTGTAGACCGAGTAAGGCCACGGGGGATTCGTCTCCGGCGGCGGCGGCAAGTCCTTCCGGTAGCCGGCCGCTTCTTCATCGAACGGGGCGTTCGGGTCGGCCGGTGCGGCCGCCACATCGCCGGGAAACAGGTGCTTCTGGTAACTCTCGCTCAAGCGCTTCCAAAAACCCTCGCCTTCCGATCCCTTGGCGCAGCCGTCCATCGGCCCGCTGTCGGCCAACGCCGCCGAACCGAGCAGAGTCAGGACCGCGGAAACCATCGAGGATTTTGCCAGCCGCCACCGGGATCTTGGCGTGTAGCTACGGATGCATAGGTTCATTTCAGACGACATTGATCCTGGATTGTGGCAAGGGCGCGACTCGAAGCGCTCCCACTTTCGCTGGACTAGCATACGGCAACCGAGGGGCTTGTCTTCCGTGAATTTTAATCGGTGTCCGCCAATGCGGCCGATTGTTTGGGAGATCTGATCCTGGTGGGGCGGCGGGATTCGGGCTTCGGTTTCCGTTTCATTTGCGGTGCATCTGCGCGCCGTCGAGCGACGCGCTGCTCGACGTCCGCCCGATTGCAGGTCCGCCGAGCCGGGCTCCGCCGACTGCGTGCGATTTGCCCACTGCGGAGCTTCTCAGGAAGTTCACGCTCGGCCCGGCGGGCCGCAAAGGCGGCTGCCGCAGGGGCAACGCTGCACCCGCCCACTGGCCGGCACCGCGCGGTGACGTAGCGGCCCGGTTGCCAGTGGGGGTATGAGCCGACGCGTTATGGGTTGAATCCCTTACCGCGGGTCCGCGCGCCAGTGCACTTGGCCCCGGGCGGAGCCGTTCGGCTTGACCACGCGTGGATCGGCGCACTTCGCGGTGCGGCGTCGAGGAGCCTGTATTCGCTGAGATGTCCGCGGCGCTTCTGCCCATCGCACCGACCGCCTGTGCGGTACCCGCCTGGATCGATTTGACCGCTCCGCGCGGCTCGGTGACTGAGGATCGAGCAGGGGGGCTGCGAACGGCCGCGGCAGTGACCGTGGAGCCGTCCTCGTATGATGCGCGAGCGCGGGCGTCGATGGTCGGTAAAGCACACGCCAGCACCGCGCACGCGAGGTGGATGGCGGCCTGGCTCGTCCGGCTCCGCACGCGCTTATTCCTCATCGGAATGCGAGAACATCCTGCAGCCCTCCACAGGAACCTCCGCGACTTGAATCGTACCGGTCTCGGCTTCCGTGATGTATAGGCGGCGCCGGTCAGTCCCGCCGTACGCCACATTGGTGCCGAGGACTCCGCGACAAAGGTTCACTCTAAGCGTCGGCTGTCCCTTGCAATCGAACAGCCAAACCGCACCCAACATGGGGTGGGCCACCGCCAGTCCGCCCTCGCTGTCCACGGCGATGCCGTCGGGCCCCCCGCCGCCGCTCAACTGAATGAAATTCAGCACTCGGGATAAGCGTCCATCGGGGAATATCGGGATCTTGATAATTCGGTTGGCCCGGGTCAACGCGACGTAGAGCACGCGGCCGGAGTGATCGAGCGCTATTCCGTAGGGGCTCGGCAATTTGTCGAGCAGGAGGTCCAAGCGGCCGTCGGCCCGCAGCCGGTAGACCCGCCCTGTCGCATTGACAAGATCGGACATGCCTTGGTCGGTAAAATAGAGATCTCCAGCCGGCGAGAAGACCAAGTCGTTCGGGCCTCTGAACGGCTCCAAATCGAACCGTTCCAAGATGTGATCGACCCGCTTGGTCGCCGGGTCGATCACGATGATGCCATGCCGCCGGTCGGCGACGAACAAGCGTCCGTCTCGATGGATCTTCAAGCCGTTCGGTTCGCCATCGTACTGCAAGACGACCTGGAATTGACCTTTCGCGTCCACGCGGAGGATTCGTCCATAACACAGATCGACGCAATATAGATTTCCGAACCGATCAAACGACGGTCCCTCGAGGAATGAATCGAAATCTCCATCGACGAACTTCGACAGCTCGCTGCTCTTGTTCAGAATGCGAAGTTCGTCGGGCAAGGTCGCAAAGACCTCTGTCTCGACGGTTCGCGGTGCGGCAAACATTGCTCGCTCTCCTTTGGATCTCAATTGCCCGCATCGAGCCAGCTCGATCTGCGACGGGCGGCTAAGCTAGGGCACTTCGCCCGGCAGACGGCCGGTGCGAGGTTTGGGGCGCGGCGTACTGGACTTCTCCTCGCGCAGGAACACGAGCTGCAGCGCCGGGACGACCACCAGCAGCATGATGGGTCCCAACAGCATGCCCCCGACAACCACCGTGGCCAGGGGACGCTGCACCTGACTGCCGATGCCGCTCGAGAATGCCGCAGGTACCAGACCGATGCAGGCCGAGAGCGCCGTCATCAGCATCGGCCGCATACGCTTTTCGGCCGCCTGCTCCATGGCTTCGGCAGGGGGCAGCCCAGAGTACCTCAGCTGGTTGAAATAAGTGATGACGAGTATACCGTTCATGACGGAGACCCCGAACAGCGAGATGAAGCCGATTGCCGCCGAGACGCTGAAGGGCAGGCCCGCAACGAACAGCGCAATCAAGCCGCCGCCAATTGCAAAGGGTATTCCAGCCAACGCCAATACGCTATCGCGCACCGAATTGAACAGGCTGTAGAGCAGGATCAAGATCAGCGCCAGGCTCATGGGCACGAACACCGCCAGGCGTTGCTTCGCAAGCTGGAGATCCTCAAACTCTCCGGCCCACTCGAGACGATAACCGCGCGGGAACTTCACGTTGTGAGCGATTCGCTCCTGCACCTCGGCGACGGTACCGCCGAGGTCGCGCCCGCGCACGCTGAACTTGACCGGAATGTCGCGGTCCATGGCCTCGTGATAGATGTAGGCCGGTCCGGTATCGAGCGATATCGCGGCCAATTCACGCAGCGGAATGTATGCGTTTGCTCCCGAACTCGTCTGGTATCCGACCTTGATGTTGCCGATCGCCTCGACGCTCGACCGGTACTGCGGCGCAAGCCGGACGGTGAGGTTGAAGAAGCGGTCGCCCTCGAGCACCTGCGACGCCACTGCACCGCCCATGGCGGCTTGAATCACTGTGTTCACATCGCCGGTATTGAGCCCATAGCGCGCCGTCCTGGTCCGGTCAATCTTGATGTTCAGATTCGGCTGACCGAGCACGTGGAACACGCCCAAATCCTCAACGCCCTTGACCTGGGACATTTGCCCCATGACTTGCCGGGCGAGATCCTCGAGCACCGTCAAATCCGGACCGATAATTTTCACGGAATTGGCGCCCTTGACGCCGGAGATTGCTTCTTCGATGTTGTCCTGGATGTACTGCGAGAAATTGAAGGTGACGCCGGGCAGCGCAGTTTGCATTTCCTTTTCGAGCTGCGCGGTCAGCTTCGGCTTGGTGAGGCCGCTTGGCCAATCGTCGAAGGGCTTCAACGGCACGAACATCTCGACATTGGAGAACGGCGAGGGATCGCTGCCGTTGTCGGGCCGCCCGTGCTGGGAAATGACGGTGACCACCTCGTGATGGCTCAGTAGAATTTCGCGCATCTTGCGCGTGGCCTCGGTACCGGCATCCAAGGTCATGCTCGGAGGCAGGGAAGCACGGATCCAGAAGTTACCCTCTTCGAGGGCCGGCAGGAACTCGCTGCCCAAGAATGGAATGAGAAATCCGGTGAGCACGAGGAACCCGACACCGATTCCCACCACCAGCGCTCGCTGCGCGAGCGCAAAGTTGAGCACGGGTTTGTACACCGTATGCAACGCCCGCACCACGATGGTTTCGACTTCCTTGACGTGTTGGGGCAGCAGGAACGAGGACAATACCGGCGTCACGGTGAAGGTCGCGATCAGCGCCCCGGCCAGGGCATAGCCGTAGGTTCGCGCCATGGGGCCGAAGATCTGTCCCTCGACTCCTTGCATGGTGAACAAGGGGCCGAACGCCGCGATGGTGATTGCGGTGGAAAAGAGGATGGCCTTGTCCACCTGCAGCGCCGAAATGTAAATCAACCGTAGCCGCGTGGTCCAAACCGGACCGATGCGCGTGGGATCGTCGCCGTAAGTTCCCTCGTGCAGGTCCTCGATCATCTCTGTTTGCTGGTTCGCCGGCGCCTGGAGATTGCGGAAAATATTCTCGACCAGAATGACCGCAGCATCGATGATGATGCCGAAGTCGACCGCACCCACCGACAACAGGTTCGCATCCTCGCCCTGCAGCACCAGCAAGATGATGGCGAAGAAAAGGGCAAATGGAATGTTGACGCCGACAATGACGGCGCTGCGCAGATCGCCCAGGAAGATCCATTGAATCAGGAACACCAACAGGCACCCGAAAACCAGATTGTGCAGCACGGTGTGAGTCGTGACGCCGACCAGGGCCATCCGATCGTAAAAAGACACTACCTTGACCCCCGGCGGAAGCGTGCCGTCGTGGTTCATGGCGTCGACCGCATGAGCGATTCGCGGCACCACTTCATTGGTGTGAGAGGTGCGGCTGGTGACGACGATCGCCATCGCCACGTCATCGTCATGGTCCTTGCCCACGATGCCCGTCCGCGGGACGTAGCCCACGTACACCCGGGCCACGTCCTTGACCAACACCGGCGTGCCATTGCTTTGACCGAGCACGACATTCTCGATGTCTGAGACGTCGCTCCCCTTGGTAATATCGTAGGTACCGCCGTCGTCGATGAGCCCGACCCCGCGGATGTTCGCCGACTGCTGGCCGATGGCGACCTCGCGCCCGCCGACGTTGTCGTTGGCATTGCCCAAGGCCGCCATGAGCTGTGGAATCGTTACATTGTAAGCCTGAAGCCTGTCGGGGTCCGTCTCGACCTCTAACTCCTTGGTCGGACCGCCGAAGCTGTTGACTTGGACCACGCCCGGAACCGTATACAGCCTGCGCAGCACCACCCAGTCTTCCACCGTGCGCAGGTTGGTGATCCCGAAATTCTTTGGTCCCGTGACGACGTAGCGATACACCTCTCCGACGAGGCTCGACTGCTGGATCTGGGGCACCTGATTGCCCGGCAGCGAGACGTTCTGCGAAATGCTGTTCAGCGTCTGCGTATAGGCAAAGTAATAATCGACGCCGTACTTGAACGTGACGCTCAAAAAGGACAGGCCATAGAACGACGTGGAGCGGATGTTGACGATGCCCGGGGTCGGATAAATGCCGACTTCCATCGGCTTTGTGTAGTAGCGCTCCATCTCTTCGGCGGAGAGTCCGGGCGCTTGTGCGGTGATCTCGAGGATCACCGGTGCCGGGTTGGGATACGCCTCGATGTTGAGCTTGTAAAAGGCGATCAATCCCCCGCCGATGAACACCAGCAGACCTAAGATGACAATGGCCCGGCGGGTGAGGCCGAACGCTAGAATAGCCTTCAACACTTAACTACTGCTCCAGCACGAAGTGCAGTCCAAACCCGACCATGTGAACGCCGAAGGCGCGCGCCTGAGAGTCAGGATTCACCGCTCGCCAAGATGTCGAGATAGACCGCGCCCTTGGTGACGATGTGCGCGCCCGATCCCACTCCCTCGAGTATCTGGTCATAACCCGCGTTTTGCAGCCCGACCTTGACGGCTTTCTTCGTGAAGTGATGGCCATCGGTGGCGAGCCACACGGTCATGGAGCCATCACCCTCGCGAACGACGCCGTCCGCCGGGACCGCCGAGGCACTGATCGGGTCGCCGGTGACGATAATGAACGAAGCGAACATCCCGGGCAGCAGTTCGTGCTTCGGATCGTCGATCTCGGCGCGAACCAGACCCCGATGCAGCTGCGGATCGACCGTTGAGCCGACCATGAAGATCTCGCCGTCGAACACGCGTCCAGGGAACGCCATGACGCTGACGTGGATTGCCTGCCCCTTGCGTACGAGCGGCATGTCGCTCTCGGTGACGCTCGCATTCATCCAAATCCGCGAGATGTCCGCCACCGAATAGGGCGCCGGCACGTTGCCGGGCTGCACGAAATCGCCGGGGGCCGCGATGCGCGCGGTGACTCGACCCGTGATCGGGCTCGGCACCACCAGGTAGGGGTCGATGGTACGGGTCTGCACCATGCGGTCGATCTCGGTCTGCGACTTGCCGAACACCGCCACGGCGTCGTGCGCCGCCTTGAGCGCGCCTTCGGCGGTCTGCTGATCCGAGATAGCCTGCTGCAAATCCTTCTCCGCGATGCCCTGCACCGCCGACAATTGCTTGGCGCGCTCCAGCGCATGCGTTGTCAGATCCAGTACACCGGCTGCGGCAATCAACGTGGAGTCCGCTTGGATTAGATCGGGACTCTCGATAGTGAGCAGCGGCTGCCCGCGCTTCACGTTGTCGCCCATCATGGCGAACAGCTTCACGATACGGCCCTGGTACGGCGGAAACACCTGCGCGGCCAGGTCTTCGTTGAAATCGATGTTGCCGACGGCCTCGGTCTGAATGGGAAAAGTGTGTTCGGACACGGTGCCGATGCTGATCTCTCCAAGCTGCGCGTCCGAGAGCTCGACGACATCGGTGGGACCCCGCGCCGGGGCGCCGGAGCCGGGTACCGGACCGTCCTTTTCCGACGAGGCTGCCTTGGCGCTGAAATGTGCAACTCCGACGAGAACCGCCAGCAGCACCGCTACGGCAACGGCGGCCGCTCGCCGCTGTTTGCCGGAAGTCAACCAAAGCCATATTGAAGTGTCTCGAACTCGCATTGCCGTTGCTCCAAGAGGTTTCTCGCGTGCCGCGGTGCGCCTAAGACAGCGACCAGGGCACACAATGGCGGCAAGCTGGTCGGGCGGCCACTCGGGATTCACACAGTACCGGCCCTTCGACAAGGCGCGCAGAATTGCTCGAACCTCTTCGCGCAGGAGACGCGGCGCCGCGCGAATCGCGGGAGGCCTCGCTGCCGACGGAGTCGTATATGCCCGGGACTCGCTCAATGGCGCTTGCCGCGCTCGCCTCGACATGGGCGGCATTGGGCGGCTGTGCGGTCGGCCCGCGCTACCACCAACCCGAGGCACCGGCCAATGCGGGCTACGCGCCGGCACCCTTGCCGGAGGCGAGTACATCCTCGCCGATCCACGGCGGCGATGTGCAACGTTTCGTCAGTGGCCGCGACCTGCCGTTCGAGTGGTGGCAGCTGTTCCAATCTCCGGCGCTCAACGCGTTGGTCGAGCGGGCGTTCAAGGCCAATCCGACTGTCAAGGCGGCGCACGCGGCGCTGGCTCAGGCACAAGAACTGGTCCGGGCGCAGCGTGGCTTCTTCTTTCCCACCGTTGCGGCCGGTTTTCAGGCCGAGCGTGTCAAAGTGGCCGGCAACAACACACAAAGTTCATCCCTCGGCATCCAGGCCAACGGCAATAACCTCGGGCAACCCCTGCAGCCGGCTGTGCCCCTCTACTACCAGTTTTTCACGGCGCAGCTCAGCGTTGGATTCGTGCCTGACGTCTTTGGCGCCAATCGGCGCCAAGTGGAGTCGCTGGATGCGCAAACGGACGCCCAGCGCTTCGCACTGGAGGCCACTTACATCACGCTGGCCTCCAATGTCGTCGCTGCCGCCGTCCAGGAAGCGTCCGTGCGCGCCCAAATCGAGGCGACCCGGCAGATCATCGCGGCTGAGGAAAAGGCCTTAGCCATCCTGCGCGATCAATTCCGGCTGGGCTTCGCCATGCGCATCGATGTCGCGGCTCAGGAAGCTGCCCTCGCGCAGGCTGAAACGTTGCTACCCCCGTTGCAAACGCAGCTCGAGCAGACGCGCGATCTGCTTCGTGCCTTGGTGGGCAACCTGCCGAATCAAGAGGTACCCGAGACCTTCGAACTCGACGCACTGCAACTTCCGCCGGAGCTGCCGCTGAGCCTGCCCGCGAAGATCATCGAACAACGGCCCGATGTCCGAGTCGCCGAAGCGCAACTGCACGCCGCCAACGCACAGGTCGGGGTCGCGGTCGCCGCGATGCTGCCGCAATTCTCGATCACCGGAACGCTCGGCGGCAACGCGGACCAAATTCCCTGGATGTTCCGCGGGGGCGGCTCGTTCTGGACGATCGTCGGCGGCGTCACCCAACCCATATTCGAGGGCGGTACGCTGCTGCACACCAAGCGCGCTGCGGACGCGGCCTTGAAGCAGGCAGCAGCCCAATATCAAAGCACGGTGATTACCGCCTACCAGAACGTCGCCGATACCCTGCATGCGTCCCTATCCGATGCCGAGACGCTCGCCGGTGCCGTCGAGGCCGAAAGTGCCGCGAAAGTGACTTACGATCTCACGCGCCGGCAAATGGAAGTGGGTTACGTGAATTATCTGGCCCTGCTGAGCGCCGAGACCGCCTACAACCAGGCGCTGCTCACGCGCGTGCAGGCCCAGGCGACCCGCTACGGCGACAGCATCGCCTTGTTCCAGGCGCTCGGCGGCGGCTGGTGGAATCGAAAGGAATTGGCCGCGAGATGAACTGCGTCCGCACCGCACTGCTCGTGAGCGTTGCGGCATTCGGCGCAGGCTGCGCCGTCGGCCCCCGCTGGCATGCACCGCCCGCGCCCGTTGACGCCGGCTACGCGCCGGCGCCGTTACCCGAGACCAGCGCCTCGGCACCGATTCATGGCGGGGAGGAGCAGCGCCTGGTGAGCGGCCGCGATATCCCCTTCGAATGGTGGGAGCTGTTCAAATCACCGGCGCTCAACGCGCTGGTGGAGCGGGCGTTCAAGGCCAATCCGACGATTGCCTCCGCGCAGGCGGCGTTGGTTCAGGCGCGGGAGATGGTCTACGCGCAGCAGGGCTACTTCTTTCCGACGTTTGATGCGAACTATAATTTCGAGCGCCAGAAAATCTCCGGCAACCTCGCCGTCGACAATGTTCCCGGCGTCGAGGGCGACGGCCACAACGATTTACCGCCCGTACAAAGCCTCGACTCTTACCCCCACACCCACCCGTTCTTCTACGACATGCACACCGCGCAGCTCACGGTGGGTTTCGTGCCTGACGTCTTTGGCGCCAATCGGCGCCAAGTGGAGTCGCTGGCTGCGCAAGCGGACGCCCAGCGCTTCGCGCTGGAGGCCACTTACATCACGCTGGCCTCCAATGTCGTCGCTGCCGCCGTCCAGGAAGCGTCCGTGCGCGCCCAAATCGAGGCGACCCGGCAGATCATCGCGGCTGAGGAAAAGGCCTTAGCCATCCTGCGCGATCAATTCCGGCTGGGCTTCGCCATGCGCATCGATGTCGCGGCTCAGGAAGCTGCCCTCGCGCAGGCTGAAACGTTGCTACCCCCGTTGCAAACGCAGCTCGAGCAGACGCGCGATCTGCTTCGTGCCTTGGTGGGCAACCTGCCGAATCAAGAGGTACCCGAGACCTTCGAACTCGACGCACTGCAACTTCCGCCGGAGCTGCCGCTGAGCCTGCCCGCGAAGATCATCGAACAACGGCCCGATGTCCGAGTCGCCGAAGCGCAACTGCACGCCGCCAACGCACAGGTCGGGGTCGCGGTCGCCGCGATGCTGCCGCAATTCTCGATCACCGGAACGCTCGGCGGCAACGCGGACCAAATTCCCTGGATGTTCCGCGGGGGCGGCTCGTTCTGGACGATCGTCGGCGGCGTCACCCAACCCATATTCGAGGGCGGTACGCTGCTGCACACCAAGCGCGCTGCGGACGCGGCCTTGAAGCAGGCAGCAGCCCAATATCAAAGCACGGTGATTACCGCCTACCAGAACGTCGCCGATACCCTGCATGCGTCCCTATCCGATGCCGAGACGCTCGCCGGTGCCGTCGAGGCCGAAAGTGCCGCGAAAGTGACTTACGATCTCACGCGCCGGCAAATGGAAGTGGGTTACGTGAATTATCTGGCCCTGCTGAGCGCCGAGACCGCCTACAACCAGGCGCTGCTCACGCGCGTGCAGGCCCAGGCGACCCGCTACGGCGACAGCATCGCCTTGTTCCAGGCGCTCGGCGGCGGCTGGTGGAATCGAAAGGAATTGGCCGCGAGATGAACTGCGTCCGCACCGCACTGCTCGTGAGCGTTGCGGCATTCGGCGCAGGCTGCGCCGTCGGCCCCCGCTGGCATGCACCGCCCGCGCCCGTTGACGCCGGCTACGCGCCGGCGCCGTTACCCGAGACCAGCGCCTCGGCACCGATTCATGGCGGGGAGGAGCAGCGCCTGGTGAGCGGCCGCGATATCCCCTTCGAATGGTGGGAGCTGTTCAAATCACCGGCGCTCAACGCGCTGGTGGAGCGGGCGTTCAAGGCCAATCCGACGATTGCCTCCGCGCAGGCGGCGTTGGTTCAGGCGCGGGAGATGGTCTACGCGCAGCAGGGCTACTTCTTTCCGACGTTTGATGCGAACTATAACTTCCAGCGCACGAAAATAGCCGGTAACTTCACCGTTGACGACTCCCCCGGCACCCAGGGCAACGGCGACAACCTCAATCCACCCCTGCTTGACCTGAATCACTTCCCGCACACCGCGCCCCTCTACTACGACTATCACACCGCGCAGCTCAACGTGGGATTCGTGCCCGACGTCTTCGGCGCCAATTGGCGGCAGGTGGAAACTTTGGCCGCGCAGACGGAAGCGCAGCACTTCGCGTTGGAGGCCACTTACATCACACTGGCTTCCAATGTCGTCGCTGCCGCCATCCAAGAAGCGTCTGTGCGCGCCCAAATCGAGGCGACCCGGCAGATCATCGCGGCCAATGAAAAATCCTTGGCCATCCTGCGCGATCAATTCCGGCTGGGCTTTGCCATGCGCGTGGATGTTGCGGCGCAGGAGACCGTGCTGGCGCAGGCCAAGGCGAACCTGCCCCCGCTTCAGAAGCAGTTCGAGCAGACGCGCGATCTGATTCGTGCCTTGGCCGGCAATTTACCGAACCAAGACGTACCCGAGACCTTCGAGCTCGATGCGCTGCAGCTGCCGCCGGAGCTGCCGCTGAGCCTGCCGGTCAAGATCATCGAACAACGTCCGGATGTGCGGGCCGCCGAGGCGCAACTGCACGCCGCCAACGCACAGGTCGGCGTCGCAGTCGCCGCCATGCTGCCGCAATTGTCGATCACGGGCGCGTACGGCGGTAATGCCGACCAATTCGCCTGGATGTTTCGCAAGGGGGGACCGTTTTGGAACTTGGTTGGCAACGTCACCCAGCCGCTATTCGAGGGCGGTACATTGCTGCATCGAAAGCGCGCCGCGGACGACGCGCTGAAGCAGGCCGCAGCCCAATATCAAAGCACGGTGATAACCGCCTACCAGAACGTGGCCGACACGCTGCATGCGTCGCTGTCCGATGCCGATGCGTTGGCCGCCGACGTTCGAGCGGAAAATGCAGCAAAAGTGGCTTACGATCTCACGCGGCGGCAGATGGAAGTCGGCTATGTCAATTATCTGAGCCTGCTAAACGCGGAGACGATTTATCAGCAAGCCGTGATTCTGCGCGTGCAGGCGCAAGCAGCGCGCTACGGCGACACCGTCGCGCTGTTCCAGGCGTTGGGCGGGGGCTGGTGGAATCGCACGCCAAAGCTCAGTCGCCGGCTCGAGGTTCAGCCTCAATGATCAGCCGATGGCTCCTGCCCCGTTTCACTCGCAAGGAGTCCGCACCTGAGCGGCGCGGATGGCGGCCAGCGTCCCCGGGGTGAACAGCACGTGTATGTTTGGCGCGCTCTCCGAGACGTCGATGCCGTTGCCGCGGATACCCTGATGCAATCCGATGACGATGTGCTTCCGTCCGTCGAAATCCCCGTACAGAGGCCCTCCGGATTCGCCGCGGGCTGCCGGTACGGTCGACTCGATGACGGCAGCGGCCGTGTTCGCCCACACGACCCCGGTCAGCCGGCCGTCCGACCCCCACAGATCCTTCAGGTCGAATCGATCTCCGCGCAGCGTCCTGCGATCCGCCGGAAAGCCGGCCAGCGAAAGCGGCCGGTTCCTGGATAGCTGTGAGGAATCGACGGCGGCGATGGTCATCGGCGTGATGCTGCCGTCCACGTTTGCCGCGAGACGAATCAGCGCCCAATCGTTTTCCGGAGTGTGCACGAGGCGATCCACGATGAGGGTGTCTCCATGCGCGACGACGGCCCCGCTCATCAGGAACTTGAGCCCCTGCAGTGCGCCGCGGTTTGCCGTGCCTTCGGTCTGGCCGACGGCAAAGGCCACGGACTTGCCGGTGGGCGGGTTCATCACCACATCGTCCGTATAAACGGCGTGCATGCTGGTGAGCACGTGGCACCGACCGATGAGAAATCCTGTCGAGGCGCTGTACCCCGCGGCTGACCGGTCGACGTCGGCGGGCCAGATGGCGCCGACCGCGTTCAAATACGAACAATCCTCGTGGTTGGGGTTGTTCCCGGGGTGCAACCGGTCCTTGATCACATGACTATCGTTCAGAAAGGGATGCGCCGTGCGCCAGATCCCCTGCGCTGCGTGCGCTCCGCCGACCGGAGCCAGCAGCGCGAGGCTGACGGCCCCCAGCCGGGCCAAGCAGCGGCCCTTGTTCCCCCCCACGGCCGCCCTCAGTCCGCTTTGAGCCGCGACCGCGGGGGAGGGTCCCATGACCGTTGGGCTCCTAGAACTTCACCATGAGGCCGGCGCCTACTACGACTTCGCGAGTGCGAAGATCCGGGAACCAGTCACCTGCCTCGCACTGACCGGTGAGTGGGTTGGAGGGTCCGCCCACACAGCTTGCGGGCGACCCGTTGTTGCCGCCGGGAGGCGTGATGCCGCCCTCTCCCGACCAGTAGGGAACGCTCGAATGCCGGAAGGTCGCCTCCGTCCACCAGGTAATCCAATCGTTCGGCATGTACTGCAAATTGATCTGCGAATCCCATTGGTAGAGCTTTTGACCCGGCTGCTGAGTGAAGTACGGCGAGCCGCTGGCGGCCGTCGCGCCGTTGATCGGCGGTGTCAGAGCCAGATAGCGGCCCGGATTGTTCATGAAGCCGCCGCCGACCGTCACCGCGTACAGGTCGTTATGGAACCACGTGCGGTCGTAGAGCATCACACCGAGAAATTCCTCCTTGTTGGGCCCGTGCGTGCAATGCACGCCGCCGCCGTACTCGCACCCGAAATCCCACGTCAGGCTGAATGCCATCTTGGACACGCCGTTGCCGCCCTGTCCTTGGGCGTCGTAGTACTTCACCAGAAGGCTGTCGTCTTCGTGGACACGCGTCACGTTGGCGTAGTTGACGGGCGGCCCCGCCCCCACGTAGGACCCGGCCGCCGCGCCGGGATTGCCGCCGTTCTGGGGCTGGCAGTTCACGTCCATGGTGCCCTGGCCTACGTTGTTGTTCGCCTGGCAGGGCAGGTTATCCTGTCCGACTCCATAGCTGTTGAACACCATTTTGAGATTGTTGCTCGGAATCCACAGGATCTGGCCGCCAAAACCCGGATGCCGGTTGAACTTGGCATAGGATTGCCAGCCGTTGATGAGCCACGGTTCGATTTTGAGGTCCTGGGTCGGAAACCACTGCACGCGCAGTCCATTGAAGAACCAAGGCGTGTTGGACGACACGTACGAGGGCTGATAAGTCCAGTTATCGAAGTTGTAGTAGCTGAAGAGCCCGATGTACGAGACGAACACGCCCGCATCCACGTTAAGGCCATGACTCACGTCGAAGTGATACCCGGCATTGGCCTCCGAGAAGTACCGGTAGGCTTCCTGAAGCTGCCACTGGCCCACCTGGCCGCTGGCGTCATTGCGCGGCGTGGTGGTCGCGAACATGCCGTACATCGAGAGAAAGCGGGCCTTCACGTCGTTCCAGTGGAAATCGCCTCCGAAGCTCACCTGTTCGATCTGGAACTCGCTGGAGCGGAACACCTCGGTCGAGCCGTCGACCGTATGGTCGACTGGCCGATTGAGGCTTTGCAGGTAGTTGACGTCCAAGCGGATTTCCGGCGTGAAGAACTTCGTGTCGAATATCGGCGACTTCTCGCGCGTGTTGCCGTTCAGCCAGCCGATGTCGCCGTCGTTCGCAAACGGCGTGACGGTATCGACCTCGGGCCCCGGCTCGGGTGCCAGGAGCGCTTCCGGTACGGTCGGCGCCGCCGGCGCTGCGGCGGTCACCTTGCGCGCCGCTTCCTTGGCCGTCGCGGCCAATGCCGGCGCCTCAGCTGCCGGCAGCGCTTCGCGAACGTTCACGACGATGTCGTGCCGGGTCGCCTTGCTCGGCGCAACCGTGATTGCGGGCTCGGCAACCTCCGGGAGCCCTTCGGCCTGCGACGTGATCGACCAGAGCCCGGCAGGCAAGTCGCCGAACGAATACACGCCGTCGCTGCCCGACACCGTCGCGCGAATGGCGCCGCCGTCGACTCGTCGGGCCGTGACGGTCGCATGCGCGATGGGAAGCTTGGCGGCGTTGGTGATGATTCCCACGACGGCCCCGGCCGCCTCGTCGGCTCGAGCCGACGGCGTACCCAGAGCGGCGATGAGGCCGGCCGTTGCAACGGTCAGCAAGGACTTGTGCAGATATCTATAGATGTTCATTGATCCATTCCCTTCACGTCATGATTTCTTCGCAAGCGGATACCACAGACTACCAGTATCGAGGACGATCCGGGTCGCCTGAAGATGAGCGAGCGTGCAATAGAGTGTTAGTGTGTACGGACGTAGTCAGCTACGGGTAGACAGAATCGTGTTAATAAAATCGCCTCGCTGTTCCGATCTCAAAGCGGGATCAAACGTCCGGTAGCTGCTTTAATGAGCGCCTGAGTGCGAGTGGCGACGCCCAGCTTCTTGCGCGCGTTATCCAGGTGAAACTCGACCGTACGCTTGCTCAAGCTGAGAATCTTGCCAATCTCCTCGAAGGTCTTGCCGCGCGCCGCCCAGGTGAGAGTCTCCACCTCGCGCTCCCGCAATTTGACTTGTGCCGGCCAGACTGCGCTTCGCGCAACGCGCTCCAATCGCGCACTGATGCGCGCGGCGAGCACCTCGTAGTCCACGGGCTTGCTGAGATAGTCGTCGGCGCCGAGCTGCCAGCCCCTGAGCTCGCTGTGCCGGTCGCCGAAGGCCGTGAGGAACACGAAGGGAATGCACTCGAAGCGCGGTGCCATCGACGTGAGGCGCTCCAGCAGCTCGAACCCCGACATGCCCGGCATACCGACGTCGGACAACACGAGGTCCGGCGGCTCTTTGAGTATGGAGGCGAGCCCGTCACGACCGTTGTATGCCACCGTAACATCGAATCCGCGATCCGACAGATCCTCGCATATCAAGGACGCGGTGTCGCGGTCGTCCTCTACACAGAGAATTCTCCTGCGCCGCACCTTCATGGCCCACGTACTCCTCTACCGGCAAAAGCAGCCTAGCATCGGCGGTGTTAAAAAAAGATAAAATTTTCTGCGCGCGGAGATTGCGCCTTATCTTGCGCGGACGATGCTGTTAGTCTCAAGCTCGTTGCGGCTGAGCCGCCGACATTTACCGGTCTGCACGAGATGAAATACGACTCATTGAGCCGGGCGCGCTCCATCAGAGTACGGCTGTCGCTGGTGTTTCTGTTTCTCTTCTTATTGGTGGCGGTCCTCGGGGTCGAGGCGTTCTCGAGCTTGAATTACGTCAACGACGCCGCCGCGCAAATTCGCAACCGGTGGCTGCCGAGCACGCGTGCGCTCGGCGATCTCAATAACTTTACGACGGATTTTCCAGCCGCCGACGCGATCTTGCAGCGCGCCGCGAGTTCGAGCGAACGGGCGGGCGTGCTGCAGCAGATGACCGACCTTGACCGCGGCATTGCTGCGGCGCAGCTTGCTTATCGGCAGATTCATCACGACTCGACGGAGGACGCGCTTTGCGGCCTATTCGAGATCAAGTGGAGCGAGTACCGAAGCATCGTCGCCCGCGGCCGAGACCTGCCGGCGGGCGATGCGGCGCGCCTGTTGCAGGAGCAGGCCTCGAAGGCGGCGTACGGTGCCGCGAGCGACCTGCTCGGCATGCTCACGGACCGCAACTTGGCGAGCGTCCGGGAGGCGAGCGAGAACTCCGATCGTGCTTACAGCCGGGCGTGCCGCCGTATCGCGTTGACTGTCCTGCTGGCCGGGCTCTTGGTCGCTGGCGCGATGGTGCATGTCACGCGTTCCATATCCGCGCCGCTGGTGGACCTCGCCGCGCGCATGCACAGGCTGGCCGCCAACGAGATCGACATCGATGTGCATGGAACACCGCGGCCTGACGAGATCGGCGAGATGGCGCGTGCCGTCGTCGTGTTTCGCAACAACGCGATCGATCTGGCGAGAAGCCGGCAGACGCTGGCGGCGCAGGCGGCCATGCTGCAGGAGAAGCTCGCGGAGGAGCAGCAGTTGACCTTGATGCAGAGGAATTTTGTGTCGATGGCATCGCATGAATTCCGTACGCCGCTCGCCATTATCGATGGCCATACGCAACGCCTGATCTCGATGCGCGATCGATTGACGGCGGAGGAGCTGATTCAGCGCGCCCGCAAGGTTCGCACAATGGTCGGACGGATGACGCAGCTGATCGACAACTTGATCGGTTCCGCGCGGCTCATCGATGGCCCCATCGATCTCTATTACCATCCGGGCCAGGTGGACTTGAAGTCGTTGCTGTGCGCGAGCTGCCGCCTGCAGCAGGAATTGACGCCCGACGCTCGGATTCGCGGGCCCGTGGAGACGGCGCGTCGGCTCATGGTCTATGGCGATGCGAGCCTGCTCAGCCAGCTCTTCAGCAATCTCTTGTCCAACGCGGTGAAGTACTCTCCCGAGGGCGGTCTCATCGAAGCCGTCGCTGCCCAGGAGGGCCTGGACATCGTGGTCTCGATACGGGACCATGGAATCGGCATCCCAGGGACGGATCGGGAGCGTGTATTCGAACGTTACTATCGCGGTAGCAACACCTCGGGCATCGGTGGCAGCGGCGTTGGATTGTCGCTGGTGAGGTCGATCGTGGACCTGCACAAAGGCGCCATCATCGTGGAGAGCACGGAGGGCGAAGGCTCGCGATTCACATTGCGATTGCCTGCCGCCTCGCCGGAGCTTCGACGCACGCCTGAGGGGGCGGAGGGTGAGCCGTCGCTCGCACCGCCGGGGCGCGCTCTGGTGAGCGCCGGGTGACTGGTGCCGCGCGTCCGCGGTGAACGCATCATGATCGCGTTGCTGGGTCCGACTGGATGCCCAACCGCGCGGCTTCGGACGTCAGAGCAGGTGCATTGCACAGAAGACGAGGGGACCCGCAGAGAGAGTGAAGACAAACGGGCCCCGAGGCCGTAGGCGAAAGACCCGCAATGGAGCGGAAGCAGAGCGTCAGCTGGCACTGAACCAGGCCTGCACGCTGCGCTCAGTGCGGCGAGCTGCCGGGCGCCGAATTGGAATCGGTGACGAGGCGGTAGCCGATGCCAAGTTCCGTGAGGATATGCTGAGGCCGGCGCGGATCCTCTTCGAGCTTGCGCCGCAAGCTGCCGATGTATACGCGCAGCGAGCGCGAATCATCGCGTTCCGGGCCCCAAACCTCGCGGATCAGCGCGGCATGGGTCACGATCCGTTCGCCGTGCCGCGCCAGTGTCTCCAGAATGCGGTGCTCGAGCGGCGTCAAGCGCACCTCGCGCCCTTGCCGGTCTTGGGCGACGCGCCTACCCATATCAACCGAGATGTCCCCGAGCTGCAGCACACCCATCGGTAGATCGCCTCGGACGTGACGCCGAAGCAGCGCGCGCACCCGCGCCAGGAGCTCAACCGCGCTGAAGGGCTTGATCACGTAGTCGTCCGCGCCGCTCTCGAATGCCGCGACGCGCTGCATTTCGGCGGTACGCGCCGACAAGACGATGATGGGCACCGCAGACCAGGTCCGGATGGCGACCACGACATTGACGCCGTCCCTGTCCGGGAGCCCCAGATCGATCACGACGACGTCGGGCCGATGCAGCTTCGCTGCGTGCTCGCCTCGAGCCGCGGAATCAGCGATCACCACGCGAAATCCGTTCGCCTCAAACAGCATGCGCAAAACACTCTGAATCGATGGATCATCCTCCACCACGAGAATGATGTGCATTGCATCCGTCATGCCGGCGCACCCGGGCAGTCCACCTCCAACGAGGCCGGCCTGTCGTCGAGCATCTGCACCGGCACACGGATCTCGAAGGTCGCGCCGCCCCCGGGCGTGTCTGACGCCCGAATATCACCGCCGTGCAGGCGGGCGGCAGCGCGGCAGATGGCAAGCCCGAGGCCGACTCCTGAGCCATGGCCGTCGGCGTCGCCCCGCTGATACTTCTCGAACAGGCGGTCTGGATCGCCGGCCGGAAGACCGGGTCCATCGTCCGCGACGACGAGCAGCAGGTTGTCACCGGCCACAGCGGCGGAGATCGTGATGGTGGTGCCGGGGGGTGTGTACTTCGCCGAATTCTCCAGCAGGTTGTTGAGTATCTGAACCATGAGCGTCGCGTCGACCAGGATCAGCGGTAGGTCGTCGCACATCTTCACCTCGACGCGCCGCTGCGTCAGGCGGGCCCCGTTCACGCGCAGCGAATGCGCCACCAGCTCGTCGACCGAGTGCCAGTCCGCGCGCAGGGGCCCGGCGCCGAACTCCATCCGGGCCAGCTCGAGCACGTTCGACAGCAGGTGCGACATGTCGTGGGCCTTGCGCTCGATCAGCTGGCCCAGCGTGGCGCGGCGGCCGTCATTGAGGACATAGTCGGGTTGCGCGATCAGGCTGCCCGCGCCGGCGATGGCGGACAGAGGCGTGCGCAGATCATGCGAAACTGAGGAAAGCAGCGTATTGCGCAGCGCGGCGTGCTCGGCGGCTCTGGCCAGCTGCGCTCTCTGCAGGGCCAGCGCCAGCTGGGACGCGAAGGCATCGAGCAGGTTCAACTGCTCGTTGGAGAATGAGTGAAGCGGTGAGTGCGGGTGCACGACCAACACGCCCTTGACGCGGGGGCGGCCCTGCAGGGGCAGATAGACCGCCCCCTCGATATGCCGGGTGCGCCGTTCGATGACGTTGCGAACGACGTCGACGTTGAACGGGGGCGGCGAAACCTTTGGGCGGGAAAGGGGCGACTCCGCGTCGGACAGGGGAGTCAAATTGCCCCGCTCGTCCGTCACGATGACGGCGGTGGCGCCGTGCAGCACCCTGTCGATGTGGCGCTGCGCAACGGCGGCCATGCCCTTGGCATCGGAGGCAACGCACAGTTCACGGCACATGGAATACAAGACGCTGGTGCGCCACTCGCGCGCCTCGGCGGACGCGCCATGGCGGCGGACGGTCACCATCAGCTTGGCGATCATGATCGCGACGATCAGCATCACGCCCAGTGTGAACGCATAGTGCATATCCGCCACGTCGAGGCTGAAGATCGGTGGAATGAAGAAATAGTCGAGGAGGAGAATGTTTACCACCGATGTAAATATGGCGGGTCCGAGGCCTAGACGCAGCGCAACAAACGTAGTGCCCAACAAATACAGCATCGCGACGTTGGTGACGTTGAAGCGCGGATAGATCGGAAACACCACGGCCGTGCAGAGCGCCGGCACCGAAAGCGCGGCCAGGTAATTCCCTGCATGCCGCCGGATGGTCGGCAAAAAAGCATGTTTCCTCGGCATGCGCTTTCCTAAAACCTCCCCTTTGCCGCCACTGCATCGCCGACGCACCGCCGCGGCCAGATTTGGCGTTTTAGCTAAACTACACGGCCGCATAATGCATGTCGACGGCAACGGGGCCGCATTTTTGCAGCGCTGCCGTCTTTGGGTCAGGGTCCGGGGCGACCCCTGATCGCGATGATCCGAGATGATGCATAGACGGCCGCGCGTGCGCCCTCATGGTGCAGATGGTGTCGATGAATTCTTAACGCCGATGCGTATATTCCCTGGTCCGCCGATCCCGTTAGAGTCTGTTAGGGTGGAATGCCTATGAAGCTCATTACCGCGATAATCAAGCCATTCAAGCTGGACGACGTGCGCAAGGCCGTCAGCGACGTGGGCGTGCACGGCGTCACGGTGACCGAGGTGCGCGGCTTCGGGCGCCAGCGCGGCCATA
>Ga0302279_10000076_pt1 | contig 127650 bp, 120 predicted proteins | sample III_Bog_N3_3_FD_194541 | JGI IMG/M metagenome (GOLD analysis project Ga0302279, IMG submission 194541) | Peat permafrost microbial communities from Stordalen Mire near Abisko, Sweden - III_Bog_N3_3 | ecosystem: Environmental > Terrestrial > Soil > Wetlands > Peat | place: Sweden: Abisko... | reverse complement strand
GATGGGTCCCGTGCGCCGAATCGCGGCGAGGTGGCGTCGATCCGCGGCAGCGTCGTGGACATTCGCTTCGACGCGCGCCTGCCCTCCATCTACTCGGTGCTGCGGACCGGCACCGAGCACCAGGTGGTGATCGAAGTCCTCGCGCATCTCGATTCCAATCATGTGCGCGGCATTGCCTTGACTCCGACCCAGGGACTGGCGCGCGGGATGGGCGTCGAAGATACCGGGAAGCCGCTGCAGGTTCCGGTGGGCCGAGGCGTGCTGTCGCGCATGCTCGACGTCTTCGGCCACACCATCGACCGCGACCCGCCGCTGCGCGGCGTCGAGTGGCGCTCCGTGCATCGCGCGCCGCCGCCGCTGTCGCGGCGTTCGACCAAATCCGAGGTCTTCGAGACGGGCATCAAGGTCATCGACGTGCTCGTGCCCTTGGAGCGCGGCGGCAAGGCGGGCCTGTTCGGCGGCGCGGGCGTCGGCAAGACCGTGCTGCTCACGGAAATGATCCACAACGTGGTGCGGCAGCAGTCGGGCGTCAGCATTTTCTGCGGCATCGGCGAGCGCTGCCGCGAAGGCGAGGAGCTGTATCGGGACATGAAGGCGGCGGGCGTGCTGCCGAACACGGTCATGGTGTTCGGCCAGATGAACGAGCCGCCCGGCAGCCGCTTCCGGGTCGGGCATGCGGCGTTGACCATTGCCGAGTATTTCCGCGACGACGAGCACCGCGACGTGCTGCTGCTCATCGACAACATTTACCGGTTCATCCAGGCCGGGATGGAGGTGTCGGCGCTGCTCGGCCGGATGCCGTCGCGTCTCGGCTATCAGCCGACGATGGGCACGGAACTGGCCGCGCTCGAGGAGCGGATCGCCAACACCGACAGCGGCGCCATCACCTCCATTCAGGCGGTGTACGTGCCGGCCGACGACTTCACGGATCCGGCGGCCGTCCATGTCTTCTCCCACCTGTCGGGCTCGATCGTCCTGTCGCGCAAGCGGGCCAGCGAGGGCATGTATCCCGCCATCGACCCGCTGCAGTCGAGCTCCAAAATGGCGACGCCGGGCATCGTGGGCGAGCGGCATTACACGCTCGCGCAGGAGATCCGCCGCACGCTGGCGCAGTATGAGGAGCTCAAGGACATCATCGCCATGCTGGGGTTGGAACAGCTCTCGCCCAAGGATCGGGCGGTGGTCGCGCGTGCGCGCCGGCTGGAGCGTTTCCTCACCCAGCCGTTCTTCACCACCGAGCAGTTCACCGGGCTCAAGGGCAGGCTCGTGACCCTGGAAGATGCGCTCGACGGCTGCGAACGGATCTTGCGCGATGAGTTCAAGGATTACCCCGAAAGCGCCCTGTACATGATCGGCTCGATTGCCGAGGCACGGCTCGGCGGGGGCGGCGAGGCGCAGGTCGCCGGGCCCCATGGAGCTTAAGATCCTGCTGCCGTTCCGGGTGTTCGCCGAGAAGACCGGCGTGTCCCGCATCGTGGTCGAGACCCACGAGGGCTCGTACGGCCTGCTGCCGCACCGGCTCGATTGCGTGACGGGGCTCGCCGCCGGCATTCTGGTGTACCAGGCGGGCACCGCCCCCGAGAGCTATGTCGCCGTGGACGAGGGGGTTATGATCAAGACCGGATCGAACGTTCTGGTCTCCGTGCGGCGCGCGATGGAGGGCAAGGACCTAGGGCGGCTGCGCGCAACCGTGGAGCGCGAGTTCCTGACATTGACCGAGGACGACCGGAACCTGCGCACGGTCCTCACGAAACTCGAGGCGGGCTTCGCGCGGGGTTTCATCAGTTTGCAGCGCAGGTAGGCCCATGGCGGCGCAGAACAAGCCGAGCCTCGGCGAACAGGTGGGCATCCAGGCCGACCGGAAGCTCAAGGCGCGCCGCCTCGGCGACCAGGGCATCTGGTTCGGCGTGAGCTTGATGGGCCTCATCGGCTGGTCGGTGTCGATTCCAACGCTCCTCGGCATCGCGCTCGGCGTGTGGCTCGACAAGCACCACCCCGGACGGCATTCGTGGACGCTGGCGCTGCTCGTGGCCGGTTTGTCCATCGGCTGCCTGATGGCGTGGCACTGGGTGTCGCAGGAATCCGAGACCATGCGCCGGGAACAGGAAGACGATCATGAGTGATCTCGTTGCGCTCACGGCGGCGGCTGGCGCCGGGGCGGCGCTGGGCGCGGCGTTCTTCGCCGGTCTTTGGTGGACCGTGCGCAAGGGCCTCGGCGCGCGGCGCCCGGCCCTGTGGTTCTTCGCCAGTTTGATGCTGCGCTCCGGCCTCGCCGCCGCGGGGTTCTACCTCGTCGGCCGCGGCCACTGGGAGCGCATGGCCGCCTGTCTCGTGGGATTTGCCGCCGCACGCTGGTTCATGGCCGCGCGATTCGGGGAGGGCGCCCATGCGCCTTAGCCCCGACCAATGGATCTTCTGGCAGTACGGCGTCGTCAAGCTGAACGGCACCATCGTCTTCACCTGGGCGCTGATGCTCCTCCTCGCGGGCGGCGCCTGGCTCATCACCCGCAACATCTCGCGGGGCCTGCGGCGCTCGCGCTGGCAGAATCTGCTGGAGGTGCTGATCGAGGGGATCCAGCAGCAGATCGCGGACGTCGGGGTGCGCAACCCGGGTAAGTACCTCGACTTTCTCGCCAGCCTGTTCCTGTTCCTCGCCGCCGCGGCGCTGTGCACGATCTTCCCCTTCTACGAGCCTCCCACCGGGTCGTTGTCGACCACGGCGGCGCTCGCCCTGTGCGTGTTTTTCGCGGTGCCGTTCTACGGCATTGCGGATCAGGGCCTGCGCGGCTATCTCAGGACCTACGTCGAGCCGACGCCGATCATGCTGCCGTTTCACATCATCAGCGAACTGTCGCGCACCCTCGCGCTCGCGGTGCGCCTGTTCGGCAACATGATGAGCGGCGTGATGATCGTCGCGATTCTGATCACCATCACCCCGTTCGTCTTTCCCATCTTCATGACGGTCTTGGGATTGCTCACCGGCATGGTGCAGGCCTACATATTTTCGATTTTGGCCGCGGTGTACATCGCCGCGGCCACTCATGCGCCGACGTCCGCCAGTCCGCGGGCGCGGAAGCCTTAAGGAGCCGAGATGGATCAACTGACGATCATAGGGGTGGCGTCGATTGCCATCGCCGGAATCACCACCGGATTCGGGACCATGGGTCCCGCGCTGGCCGAGGGCAGGGCGGTCGCCACGGCGCTCACGGCTCTCGCGCAGCAGCCGGATGCCTCCTCGACCATCACCCGCACCCTGTTCGTCGGACTCGCCATGATCGAGTCCATGGCGATCTACTGCTTCGTGGTGTCGATGATCCTGATCTTCGCGAATCCATTCTGGAACTACGTCACCCTGCACGCCGCGGGACGCTGACTCCGTGCTGATCGACTGGTTCACCGTCGGCGCGCAAGCGGTCAACTTCGCCATTCTCGCGTGGTTGCTGAAGCGCCTGCTGTACAAGCCCATTCTCGACGCGATCGACGCGCGGGAGAAGCGCGTGGCCAAGGAACTCGCCGACGCCGACGCCGCGAGGGCGGCGGCCCAAGCGGAGCGCGAGGAATTCCGGCGCAAGGGCGCCGAGCTCGAGGCGCAGCGCGCGGCATTGATGTCCAAGGCGATGCAGGAGGCCAAGGCGGAAGGCCAGCGGCTGCTGGATCAGGCGCGCCAGGCGGCCGATGAATTGAGCGCCCGGAGGCGCGAGGCCCTCCTGGCCGATGCGCAGAATCTGGACGGCGAGCTGGGCCGGCGCGCGCAGCGCGAAGTGTTCGCGATCGTGCGCAAGGTGCTCGGTGACCTCGCGACGGCGGGCCTGGAGCAGTCCATGGGCGCCGAGTTCATCCGCCGCTTGCGCGCGCTGCAGGGTCCGGCCCGGGCGGCGCTTGTCGAGGCGCTGGTCAAGGGGGGCGACCCCGTGCTCGTCCGCTCGGCGTTCGAGCTGCCGGCGGCCGAGCTTGGCGACATTCGCAAGGCGCTCGCAGAGCTGGGCGCGCCCCCGGAGCGCCTGCGCTTCGAGACCGCGCCGCAGCTCGTCGGCGGCATCGAGCTCACGACCAACGGACAGAAGCTGGCCTGGAGCATCGCCGAGTACCTGCGCTCGCTCGAGCACAGCGTGGGCGACGTGATCGCCGAACAGCTGAAGGCGCCGCCGGTGGCCGCCGGCGCCGGCGCCGCCGCCGCGCATCCTCCATGAGGAGCCGCCGTGAACACCCGGGCTGACGCGCCGGCAGCGGTCATCGATCGCGCCCTGGGGCGCATGGAGGGCGCGGTTCAGCAATTCGCGCCGCCCTTCGCGCTGCGGGAAATCGGCACGATCACGCGCGTCTCCACGGGAATCGTCGGCGTGTCGGGCTTGGGCGGCATCGGCTTCGAGGAGTTGGTCAAGTTTCCCGGAGGCGAGTTCGGCATCGCGTTCAACGTGGATCCCGGCGAGGTGGGGGTGGTGGTGCTCGGCGACTATTCGCAGCTGCGCGCGGGCACCGAGGTGGAGCGCACCGGCCGGGTGATGGACGTGCCGGTGGGCTTCGGGCTGATCGGACGGGTCGTCGACCCGCTCGGGCGGCCGCTCGACGGCGGCGGACCGGTGACCTCGAGCGGGCGCCTGCCGATCGAACGCCCGGCGGCGGCCATCATGGACCGGGCGCCGGTCACCGAGCCGCTGCAAACCGGCATCAAGGTGATCGATGCGATGATTCCGGTCGGGCATGGCCAGCGCGAGCTGATCCTGGGCGACCGCCGCACCGGCAAGAGCGCGATCGCGATCGACACCATCCTGAACCAGCGCGGCCGGGAGATGATTTGCATCTACTGCGCCATCGGCCAACGGGCCTCGGCGGTGGCGAAGACCGTGGCGGTGCTGCGGGAGCGCGGGGCCATGGAGTACTCGGTCGTGGTCGTGACCGAGGGGAACGACGCCGCCGGTCTCACCTACGTGGCGCCCTACGCGGCAACCAGCATTGCCGAGTACTTCATGGAAGCGGGCCGCGATGTGCTCATCGTGTACGACGACCTGACGCAACACGCCCGCGCCTACCGGGAGCTCTCGCTGCTGCTGCGCCGGCCGCCGGGGCGCGAGGCATTCCCGGGCGACATCTTCTACGTTCATTCGCGGCTCCTGGAGCGGTCGACGCATCTCTGCGCGGAACGCGGCGGCGGCTCGCTGACCGCCCTGCCGATCATCGAGACGGAAGCGCAGGACATGTCGGCCTACATCCCCACCAACCTGATCTCCATCACGGACGGGCAGATCTACCTCTCGCCGTCGCTGTTCGAGCTGGGCGTGCTGCCCGCGGTGGATATCGGCCAATCCGTGTCGAGGGTGGGTGGCAAGGCGCAGCGGCCGGCGTTCCGCGCGGTGGCGGGCGATCTCAAGCTCGCCTATGCGCAGTTCGAGGAGCTCGAGGCCTTCGCCCGCTTCGGCGCGCGCCTCGACGAGAATACCCGCAAGGTCATCGAGCACGGCCGCAGGATCCGCGCCAGCCTCAATCAGGCGGACAGCTCGCCGGTGTCCGTTCCCGGGCAGATCACCTTGTTGCTGGCGTTGACCTCGCATGCGTTCGACGTCGTGCCGATCGACCGGATGCCGGAGGCCTGCCAGGCCGTGATCGAGGCCGCCGCGCGGCTCCCCCTCGAGGTGGCGGCGCGCCTGGAGACCGCGCCTGAGTTGAGCGAGCAGGATCGCACGGCCATTCTCGCCGTGGCGCAGCGCGCCCTCTCGGGCATGCACGCCGCGGCTGCGCCGGCCGGCGCGTCATGAGCAACGCCACCGCAGGCTTGCGGCGCAAGATCGCGAGCGCAGGCGAGCTGCAGTCCGTCGTGCGCACCATGAAGGCGCTCGCGGCCGCCAACATCGGACAATACGAGAATTCGGTGCGGGCGCTCGCCGATTACAGTCGCACGGTGTCGCTCGGACTGGGCGCCTGCTTTCGTCTCGGCGAGGCGTCGCCCGCGCCGCCCGCGGCCGGGGAGCCGCCGCCCGGGGAGATCGGCGCCATCGTCTTCGGGTCCGATCAGGGTCTCGTCGGCCAATTCAACGAGCTGGTGGCCGACTATGCGGTCGCGAAGCTCGTGACACTGCCTGGCAAGCCCCGCGTCTGGACCGTGGGCGAGCGCGCGCAGGCGCCCCTGACCGCGGCGGGCTTCCCGCTCATCGCCTCGTTCGCGGTGCCCAATTCCGTGCAGGGCATTGCGCCGCTGATCGGCCAGCTGCTGGAGGCCATCGAGGCCAATCAGGTGCACGGCACCGTGGCGGAGCTGTATCTTTTCTTCAATCGTGCGCTGCCCGGCGCAGGCTACGGACCCACGGATCTGCGGCTCCTGCCGCTCGATGAGCGGTGGCGGCGCGAGCTCGCCGCGCAGCCCTGGCCGTCGACTCGGCTGCCGGAAGTGCTGTGCAGCGACGCCATCACCTTGCGGGCGCTCATCCGCGAATACCTGTTCATCTCGCTGTTCCGGGCCTGCGCCGAGTCGCTGGCGAGCGAGAACACCAGCCGGCTGGCGTCGATGGAGCGTGCCGACCGCAACATCGAAGAACTGCTCGACAACCTCGAGCACCGCTTTCACCAGCTGCGCCAGAGCGACATCGACGAGGAACTGTTCGACCTGGTGTCGGGCGTGGAGCTTCTCAGGGATTCGCGGACCTGAAGGCGGCCGCGCGGCGGGTCTGCGCTACGGGCCGCCCGGCTTAGGTCCCAGCGCCAGATGCAGCGGCCGGTACATGGACCGCTTCTTGTACTGATGGGCTTCCATCTTGCCGATGATGTCGGCAAGCATTTGCGCGGCTTCGGCGGCGTACGGTCCCTTGTTGAGCATCACGCACTCGGCGCGCATGGACATCGCGGCATCCGTGACTTCCGCCCGCGTGGGCACGCCGGCATGCGCCAGGGTGTCGAGCACCTGGGTCGCCCAGATCACCGGCACGTGGCAGGCTTCGCCGAACCACAGCAGCTCCTCCTGCAATTCGGCGAGGCGTTCGAAGCTGAGTTCCACCGCGAGGTCGCCGCGCGCGATCATCAATCCCACCGGATCATACGTCAGCGCCTCGAGGAGGATCTCCGGCAGGTTCTCGATGCACTGTCGCGTTTCGAGCTTGAGCACCATCGCGAAGCCGGGCTTGCCGGCCGCGCGCAGCGTGTCCGCCACCAGCCGCACGTCCTGCGCCGAATTGACGAAGGACACCTCGACGCCGTCCGCCGTCTGCAGCGCGAACTCGAGCGCCGCATGGTCCTCCGGGCCCATGGCGGGCAGCGACAGGGCGCTGTCGGGGAAGGCAATGCCCTTGCCCGAGCGCAGGCGGGTCGGCGATTTCAAGGTGTGCGTCACCCGGCATTGCAGGCCGCCGGGCGTGAGCGATTCGACCACCGCCGTGATGCGCCCATCGTCCAGGATGACGCGTTCGCCCGCCCGCAGCTTCGCGAGCAGGGCCGGTTCCGCACAGACGATGCCGGCCGACAGCGCGTCGGCGAGCCGGCCGTCGGCGTTCAACAGGAACAGATCGCCCGCGGCGAAGCACAATTCGGTGAGCCGGGCCGGAAATTCGCCCGTCACCCCCCGGGCCTTGATCCGGCCGCGCCGCCGCCACGTGAGCTCGAGGCCCGCGGTGAGGTACAGCGATCGGCCGCATTCCGCCCAGATTCCGGCCGCGCCGGCCTCGCGCACCACGAGCTCGCGCAGCCGGCCGCCCGCATCCACGAATCCGATCCGATCTCCCGTGCCCAGGCCCTGGACCCACGCGAACGGAATGGGCAACTGCGCACCGTCGCGATACTCATCGACGAGCTCGATGCGCGTGGGCTCGATCGTGCGGCCGCGCGCGTCCTTGTGCCGGGGCAGATGCAGCAGCGGGGGCTGCCGGGATCGCAGCTCGGTGCGCAGCTTCGGTCCCGGCAGATCGACGAACACCTTGCAGGACCGCCCGTGCACCAGCGCGCGCGCGCGCAGCGTCGAGACGATGTTCCGCCACTGCGCCGCTGTCTGATGCGCGCCGTTGATCCGCAGCAAGTCGACGCCGGCTTCCAGGATCCCGTCCGCCCAGGATTCCGTGGCCTCCGACTCGTCGGGCGCGGTGGCCATGATGTAGACATGCCGGTCCGCTGGCTTGGGCCCGAACAGCGCGTGCGTGTTCCGGTGCAGAATCGCCTCCGCTCGCGCCGCATCGAGCAGGCCGGGCGTTGCCTGATACGGCTCGCCGGCCAGCCAGCTCGACAGCCGCAGCAGCGTATCCATGACGTGGCCCTCGCACCGGCCGAGCGACGACAAGGCCAGCGACGTGAGCTGACCCTGCAGGCGGCGCACGTCCAGCTTGCGCAGCCCGAGGTAGTGGGCGAGATTCACGGCGCTTTGCCGATGTTGCGGCAGGACCGCCTGGATGTCGCGGCGGCGGCGCGTCGCCTCCTCGATGGCCGCCGCAATCAGCTCGCCGATCCGACCTTTCACTCCGTCGAGCGCGGGCACGGGCGCCGGCGTGTGCGTATGCACATTCTCGGCTGCCGGCCCGTGCGGCGGAGCGGCTGCAGGGGCAGGCGCCGTCACGTGCGCTGCCGCACACACAGGAGCGCTCGGGGTTGGTTGGGCCATGGATACACCATCATGAGCGAGATTAGGCACGCAAACCGGCGCAAATGAAATCCGCGGTTGCCGCACCGGGATCATAGGGGACACAGATGAACTAAATGTGTCATCTCCTCGTCCAGACTCACCGTTTACTGCGTTGCTCCAACCGCTCACGGCGTGAATCTGGCGCACGCGCACGGACACCCGCCGCGCGATGTCTATCCCAACAACGGATGTCCGTCAGGTAATTGATGCGCATACCAGGTCGCGAGCCGATGCCGAATCGTCTTCTCACCGACCTGGTCTTCCGGCATTGGCGAAATGATCTTGTCATGCACGAGCAAGCGATAGACGTATAGCGCTTTGTCGCTCGCCGAGTCGGTCGGCTCGAATTCGACCGCCTTGCGGCTTTCCGCATATTCAACGCCGGCAAGCAACGCCGCTTTGAACAATTCCGCTTCGTGTTTGAGCTTCTTCATATGCCTCACCAATTCTTCACCCAGCGAACAATTCAACCGCGGCAACTATCACGCGGTGCCGGTGTCCCGGACTGGACCCTGACGTGCCGGCTGCAACCGGCGGGATGCCGGTGCCTATTACCTGCTGGCCGGCAATGGGCCAAATTGGCCCATTGCCGGCTGTCGTGAATGGAGGCTTCGACCGCTTGCGAAACGTATCTTCGGGCGCAGAAACTCGCGCGTTTTTGGCGCGGCTCTTCATGGAAAAGTTTATACCATGCTGGAAAGGGAGCGCCCGACCAATCGCGGGCATTCGACTCCCTCACTGCATTTGCCCAAAGCGCAAGGTAACGGGCGTAATATCGCCCGTATTTTGGGGGCTTAAGCAGGTTCTTACGGGCGAATCGCGCGCGCTCAAGCACTCTGGCTTGAGATTGTCGACTCCAACATTCCAAGGGTCCCGACTGGCATCCTGGCTTGTCCTCTTCCTGCTCAAGTTTGTTAAGGGCAAACCGGTCACCAATGCCACACAGCTGGGACAACTTCTTCATTTTGGCCGGCGGCGCGGCCGCGACTTTGATGGGATTGCTATTCGTTGCCGTCACGGTAGGTGGTACTGGCTTCTCCACGGCGACCATAGTGCACGGCGCCCGCGGCTTTTTGACGCCGGCTCTCGTTCATTTCGGTACGGTGCTATTACAGGCATTAGCTGTGCTGGTGCCATGGTCGTCCTCGTGGCCAATCGGAATCATTTTCTGCCTGGGCGGGCTCACGGGGCTGGCCTATCAGATTATCGTAGTCGTCCAGCAGCGCAAGGTCGGTCCAGTGTGGCTCGATTGGCTCGACCGGCTCCCGTACGTGTACGTCCCGGCGCTCGCTTGCGCGACCCTGATCGTCGGGTCGGTCGGATTGATTACGGAGAAATCCTTCGCACCGTACGCCATTGCGGGCGCGACTACACTTTTTCTAGTCGCCGGCGTTTACGGCGCCTGGGACGTCACGCTGTGGATCATCAAAAACCGGGACAAAACGCAGCGACGCGATGACTCCATCTAACCGCGGCGAATCGGCGCCACAATGAGAAACCACTTGATCGCGCTCAGCTTGCGAAATGAGTGTACGTACCTGATGCAGAAATCGATGCCTGAACGAACATTGCAAACTCCATGAAATAATCTCCTGGGCCGCCAGCTCGATCGTCCCGCCGATACAAGATAAACCAATTCGGCATAAGCTCCTTGAGATTCACGCCCTCGGGTAAGTTCCGTTCGTTATCGAGAGTCGCTACTTGCTGCCCGATCAGCTTTGCCCCTTGCGGTGAAAACTGGATACCCTTTATCCAGCCGGGCCCGATGGCTGATGATCCGCCCCATGCAAAGATGAATCTAAACTCCAACCGGAGGCCTGGATCTCCCCATGGCGTACCGGCGCGCTGGCATCGCCGGTACAATGACGGGCTCAGGCCCGAACCACCCTTCGGCCGCGGCCGAAGGAAAAATCGATGGCGAACGAGATGCTCATCTACGCGGCGGCGGCGCCGTTCGAGGCGGCGCGGCAGATCGCCGCTGCGCCCGAGGGGCATCGCTCGCGGCGGCTGCACGGGCACGGCTTCCTCGCGACGGTGTGGGCGCAATTGCCGGAGGGCTGGGCGCGCTTCCCGGGCGCCGAAGTCGACGATCTGCGCTCGCGGCTGGCTGCGGCGGTGAGCCCTCTCGATTACCGGTATCTCAACGAGTGCCTCGAGGATCCTACGGATGAGCATCTGGCGCGCTGGATTCGCGGGCGCATCGACGTGCCCGGGCTCTTCAAGGTCGGGGTGCGCAGTACCGGCGGGGAGGGCGTGGACCTGGATCCGCAGGCGCATGCGCACGTCTGGCGCCGCTACACCCTGCAGGCGGCGCATCGGCTGCCGAACGTCAGGCCCGGTCACAAGTGCGGCCGCATGCACGGCCATGGATTCGCGATCGTCCTGCACGCGGACCGGAATCAGGATCTCCACGATCCGAGCCTGAGCGCCGAGCGTCTCGATGAGTCATGGGCGCCGATCCACGCCGAGCTCGATCATGCCTGCTTGAACGACATCGCGGGCCTCGACAATCCGACCAGTGAGATGCTGTCCGCCTGGATCTGGCGGCGGCTGAAGCCGCAGCTGCCGCAGCTATCCTGGGTCACCGTGTACGAGACGGCGAACTGCGGCGCGCACTTCGATGGGGCCCACTACCGCATCTGGAAGGAGACCAGCCTCGACAGCGCGTCGCGTTCGAGCCGGGCGCCCGGCGGCGATGTTCGGCGCCGCATTCACGGGCATACCTACTCGCTGCGGCTGCACCTGCAGGCGCCGCTCGATCAGGTGCTCGGATGGACCGTGGATTTCGGCGACGTGAGCGAGCTCTTTCAGCCGATTTTCGAGCGGCTGGACCATCGCCCTCTGCATGAGATGCCGGGTCTTGCGGACACGGATGCGGCGAGCCTGGTGCGCTGGATCCGCCAGGAGTGCCGGAACAGCCTGCCGCAGATCGACCGGGTGGATCTCTTCGAGACCCGGGGCTGCGGGGCGATCCTGCAGTGGGGCGAACTCGGGCCGGCGCTGCCGCTCTGAGCGGACTCTGGCGGCCCTGTCCCTCGGGGCCGGCCCTGGAATGCGGGCGCCCAAGCGCGTAAAACTCCGTATTGCCGGCGCGGACGGCAAATGCGAGGCTTGCACGGATGACGGACATCGACATAGGTGCGACAGTCGTGGTCGATACGGGCGGCGTGCAATCCCTGATCGATGCCCTCATTGCGCTCGGGTATCAGGTGCTCGGGCCCGCCGTGCACGACGGCGCCATCGTGTACGCGCCGATCGCGCATACCTCGGAGCTGCCCGCCGGCTGGACCGACCGCCAGGAGGCCGGCCATTATCGATTGGAGAAGCGCGCCGACGGGGCGTGGTTCGGCTACGCCGTGGGTCCGCAATCGTGGAAGAAATTCTTGCATCCTCCGGTCGAGCGGCTGTGGCAGGCCCGCCTCACGGGGGGCACCTTCGTGGTCGATCAGGAGCGCCCCGCGGCGCAGATGGCCTTCCTCGGCGTGCGCGCCTGTGAGTTGCACGCCATCGCCATCCAGGACAAGGTGTTCATGGGCGGGGCTCACACGGACGCCGCCTACGCCGACCGCCGGCGCGACAACTTCATCGTCGCCTTGAATTGCGGCGTGGCCGGGGGGACCTGCTTTTGCGTGTCCATGGGCGCCGGTCCGAAGGCGCAGCGCGGCTTCGATCTCGCGCTGACGGAATTGCTGCAGCCGCGCCACGAGTTCCTGGTCGAGGCGGGCAGTGATCGCGGCGCAGCGCTGCTCGCGCAGATTCCTCATCGCGCGGCCTCGCCTGCGGACGGCGCTGCGGCGGCGGCCGTGGTGGCGGACACGGCGGCCCACATGGGCCGCCAGCTCGACACGCAGGGCATCCGGGAACTGCTGCAGGCGAATCCCGAACACCCGCGCTGGAGCGAGGTGGCCGAGCGGTGTTTGAGCTGTGCGAATTGCACCATGGTGTGCCCCACCTGCTTCTGCACCACGGTGCAGGATCACACGGATCTCGCCAATCAAGTCGCGGTGCGGGAGCGGACCTGGGATTCCTGCTTCACGCTCGATTTCTCCTATCTCCACGGCGGCAGCGTGCGCCGGCAGACGAAATCCCGCTACCGTCAGTGGATGACGCACAAGCTCGCCAACTGGATCGACCAGTTCGGGACCTCGGGCTGCGTGGGATGCGGGCGCTGCATCACCTGGTGCCCCGTCGGCATCGACATCACGGAGGAGGTGGCGGCGATCCGCGCGACCGCGGGCTCCGCCGGAGTGCCACATGGCGGGACTTGAGAACATTCTGCTGCAGCATCCCTTCTTCCGGGGCCTGGAGGCGCAGCTCGGCGTGGCGGTGTCGGGCTGCGGCCGCAACGTGCGCTTCGAGGCGGGGGAGCGCCTGTTTCGCGAAGGCGAGGCCGCCAACGAGTTCTTTCTCCTGCGCGAAGGCCGCATCGCGCTCGAGGTGCATTCCCCGGGACAGCCGCCGGCCGTGTTGCTCACCCTCGGCGCGGGGGAGATCGCGGGCGTCTCGTGGCTGGTGGCCCCCTATCGCTGGGCCTTCGATGGCCGGGCGCTCGAGCGGGTGCATGCGCTCGGGATCGATGCGCGCTGCCTGCGCGCCAAATGCGACGCCGACCACGACCTGGGGTATGAACTGCTGAAGCGCTTTCTGGCGCTGTCGATCCGGCGCCTGCACGACACGCGTCTGCAGCATCTCGACGTCTACGGGCAACCGGGCGCATGAGCGCGGCCGCGCTCGACGCCATGGTGCCCACGCCCAGCCGGGTGGTGGGCCGCACCCGGGAGGTGGCCGGCTCGCTCACCGTGGAGCTCGTCCCGGAGGGCGGCGCGATTCCGGCTTTTCTACCCGGCCAATTCAACATGCTCTATGCCTTCGGCCGGGGCGAGGTCGCGATCAGCCTGAGCGGTGATCCGGCCGATCGCAGCCGCATCGTGCACACCGTGCGCCCGGTCGGCGCCGTGAGCACCGCGATCGCGAACCTCGAGGTGGGCGGCGTCATCGGCGTGCGCGGCCCGTATGGCAGCGCCTGGCCGATGCAGGAGGCGCTGGGGCGCGACGTCGTCGTGGTCGCCGGCGGCCTCGGACTCGCGCCGCTGCGGCCCGCGATCTACCATCTGCTTAGGGTTCGCGAGCACTACGGGCGCGTGATCATCCTGGCGGGCATGCGGCGGCCCGACGAGATTCTCTTCCGCAATGAACTGGAGGGGTGGCGCGGCCGGCTCGACGTCGAGGTCCACGTCACCGTCGATCATGCCGATCCGGGATGGCACGGCAACGTGGGTGTGGTGCCCGCGCTGATACCCCGCGCGAGCTTTGATCCGGCCCGGGCGATCGCCCTGGTCTGCGGTCCCGAGATCATGATGCGCTATGCGGCCGGCACGCTGCAGGATGCGGGCGTCTCCCCGGATCGCATCTACGTGTCCATGGAGCGCAACATGAAATGCGCCATCGGCCTGTGCGGCCATTGCCAGTTCGGGCCCACGTTCGTGTGCAAGGACGGCGCGGTGATGCGGCTGGACCGCATCGCCGGGCTGCTCTCCGTGGCGGAGATCTGACATGACGGAACGGCGTCCGCGGCTTGCGGTGTGGAAATTCGCCTCCTGCGACGGCTGTCAGCTGTCGCTGCTCGATTGCGAGGACGAGCTCCTCGCGGTGGCGGCGGCCATCGACATCGCCTACTTTCCGGAGGCCTCCTCGACCATGGCGCCGGGACCGTACGATCTGTCGCTGGTGGAGGGCTCCATCACCACGGAGCACGACGCCGGGCGCATCGGCGAGATCCGCCGCCAGTCCCGGCATCTGGTGACCATCGGCGCCTGCGCCACGGCGGGCGGCATTCAGGCGCTGCGCAACTTCGCCGACGTGAACGAATACGTCGCCGCCGTCTACGCGACGCCCAAGTACATCAGTACGCTCGCGACCTCGACGCCCATCTCGGCCCACGTGGCCGTCGATTACGAGTTGCACGGCTGCCCGATCGACAAGCGGCAGTTGCTCGAGGTGATCTCGGCCTTCCTGGCCGGACGCAAGCCCTCCATCGCCGCTCACAGCGTCTGCGTGGAGTGCAAGCAACGGGGCACGACTTGCGTCATGGTGGCGCAGGGCACGCCCTGCCTGGGGCCGGTCACGCACGCCGGGTGCGGGGCGCTGTGTCCGGCCTATAACCGGGGCTGCTATGGCTGCTTTGGGCCGATGGAGTCGCCGAACACGGCCTCGCTCGCCCGGCAATGGCAGAGCCTGGGCGCGGGTCGCCGCGAACTGCACCGGGTGTTCCGCAGTTTCAATGCGGCGGCGGAGCCGTTTCGACGGGAGAGCGAGGAGCATGGCGACTAAAACCATTCGGGTCGATCTGATGGCCCGGGTGGAGGGCGAGGGCGCTCTCGATCTGGCCATCCAGGACGGCAAGGTGACGCGCGCGCAGCTCAGGATCTTCGAGCCGCCGCGGCTCTTCGAGGCGTTGCTGCGGGGCCGCGCTTACTCGGAAACCCCCGACATCGTGGCGCGCATCTGCGGGATCTGTCCCATCGCCTATCAGATGGGCGCGGTCCACGCCATCGAGCAGGCCTTCGGCATGTCGGTGAACGGTGCGCTGCGCGACCTGCGCCGGCTGATCTATTGCGGCGAGTGGATCGAGAGCCATGCCTTGCACGTCGTCATGCTGCATGCGCCGGACTTTCTCGGTTACCCGGACGCGATCCGGATGGCGGCCGATCACGGCGAGCGGGTCAAGGCCGGGCTTGCGCTCAAGAAGACCGGCAACGAAATCCTGCGCGTTCTGGGCGGGCGCGAGGTGCACCCGGTCAACGTCAAGGTCGGCGGGTTCTATCGCCTGCCGGAAAGGGCCGACCTCGCGAGGCTCGCCGGCGATCTGGAGCGCGCGCGGGGCCATGCGCAGGACCTCCTCGAATGGGCGAGCGGGTTCGCGTTTCCGGACTTCGAGCGCGATTATGAATTCGTGGCCCTCAGGCATCCGCAGGAGTACCCGATCAACGCGGGCCGCATCGTCTCCAGCCGCGGCCTCGACCTCGCCATCGAGGACTTCCACGACGAGTTCGAGGAGCGCCAGGTCGAGCACTCGACGGCGTTGCAAGCCGTGCTCAAGCGGCGCGGCAGTTACCTCGTGGGGCCGCTGGCGCGCTACAGCCTCAACTTCGATCGCCTGCCGCCGCAGGTGCAGGCCCTGGCGCGCCAGGCGGGCCTCGGTGCGGTCTGCCGCAACCCCTTCAAGAGCATCCTGGTGCGTGCGGTCGAGATGGTCTATGCCTGCGAAGAGGCGCTGCGCCTGATCGCGAGCTACGTGCCGCCGGCAGCGGCGTCGCTGCCGGTGACGGTGCGCGCCGGGGTCGGGCAGGGCTGCACCGAGGCGCCGCGCGGCATCTGCCACCATCGCTATGAGATCGACGCGGACGGCGCCATCGTCAGCGCGCGCATCGTGCCGCCCACCTCGCAGAATCAGCTGAGCATCGAGGAGGACTTGGCCGAGGTGGCCGCGCGCAACCTCGATCTGCCCGACGATGCCCTGCGCGACCGCTGCGAGCAGACCATCCGCAACTACGATCCCTGCATCTCCTGCTCGGCTCACTTCCTCAAATTGTCCGTGCGCAGGGCTTGATGGCGCCGGCGCGTCGCAGCGAGGTCCTGGTGATCGGCGTGGGCAACCCCGACCGCGCCGACGACGGCATCGGTCCGCTGGTCGCCCGGCGCCTCTCGGAGCGGCACTCGAACGGCGCGCGGGTCGTGGTGTGCAGCGGCGATGTCCTGGGATTGATCGACGACTGGGCGGGGGCTGCGGTGGCCATTCTCATCGACGCGGCCGCGCTCCTGTCGCAGCCGGGGGTGGTCCATCGCGTGGATCTGCAGTCGGATGCACTGCCCTGCGAGCTGTCGCGGCCCTCGACGCACGCCTTCGGGATAGCGGAAGCCGTGGCGCTGGCGCGCGCGCTGGGGCGGCTCCCGGAGCGCGTCATCGTGTATGCGGTGGAGTGCGCCTGCTTCGACGCCGGCGGCGCCATGACGGCGGCCGTGGCCGCCGTGGCCGACGAACTCGCGGCCCATATCGCGGCCGAGATCAAGACGATGCAACATCCGGACGAGGCTCGCCATGCATGAGACGGGAATCGTGAAGGATCTGTTGCGCCGGGTCGAGGCGGCGGCGCGGCAGGCCGGCGCGCAGCGCGTGTCGGGCGTGCACGTCTGGCTCGGCGCCCTGACCGCGTTCTCACCCGAGCACTTCCGCGAGCATTTCGCGGAAGAGGCGCAGGGCACCCTGGCCCAAGGCGCGCAGCTCACCATCGAAGTATCCGAGGATGAGGCCGACGCCGGGGCGCAGCAGATCGTGATGCGCAGCATCGACCTCGAAGTATGAATTCCGGGGAAGCCGCTGCGGAGCGGCCCGCGCGCGGCGCCGGGCTCGAGCGGATGCGGCTCGAGGTCGCCGGCGCCGTTCAGGGTGTGGGCTTCCGGCCGTTCGTCTACCGCCTGGCCGAGGCCGAGCGTTTGAGCGGCTTCGTGGCCAACACCGCCGAGGGCGCGACCATCGAGATCGAAGGAGCCGCCGCCCCGGTGGCGCGCTTTTTCGCGCGCCTGACACGCGACCTCGAGCCGCCGGCCGCCATCCATCGCCTGCGGGCCCGGCCCGTCGAACCGCAGGGCGATGCCGATTTCGTCGTGTCGGTGAGCGGTGTGACCGGCACGCCGTCCGCGCTGGTGATGCCGGATCTCGCGACCTGCCCCGATTGTCTGGCGGAGATTGGCGATCCGCAGGACCGGCGCTTCGGCTATCCGTTCACCACCTGCGTTCGCTGCGGTCCCCGCTACAGCATCCTGAGCGCGGTCCCCTACGATCGGGAGCGCACCGTCATGCGCCGCTTCGCGATGTGCGCCGCCTGCCGCGGTGAATACGAGGACCCCGCCTCGCGGCGCTTCCACGCCGAGTCCATCGCCTGCCCGGCCTGCGGCCCGCAGCTCAGCGCTTGGGACACCCGGGGACGTGAGCGAGCCACGGGCGGCGCGGCGCTCGAGGCGGCGGCGCAGGTGCTGCGGGACGGCGGGATCGTCGGGCTCAAGGGCTTAGGGGGGTTCCAGTTGCTGGTGGATGCGACGCGCGAGGAGGCCGTGCAGCGCCTGCGGGACCGCAAGCGCCGGCCGCGCAAACCCTTCGCCCTGCTGTGCGCGACGCTCGAGTCGATCGACGCGATCGCGCACGTGACGGAGCCCGAGCGGGTCCTGCTCGGCTCGCGGGAGGCCCCCATCGTGCTGCTGCGCGCGAAGCACGCCGCCCGGCTCATCGCGCCGGCCGTGGCGCCGGGAAATCCCTGGCTCGGCGTCATGCTGCCCTGCACCCCGCTGCACCATCTGCTGCTGCGCCGCTGCGGCCTGCCGCTGGTGGCGACCAGCGGAAATTTGCGCAATGAGCCCATGGCCATCGACGAACGCGAGGCGGTGCAGCGCTTGGGGAGCCTCGTCGATGCGTTTCTCGTCCACGATCGCCCCATCCTGCGCGCCGTCGACGATTCCGTGGTGCGCGTGATGGCGGGCCGCGAGACGCTGCTGCGGCGTGCCCGCGGCTATGCGCCGCTGCCGATCTCGCACCCGGCGGTGCGCGCGCCGATGCTGGCGCTGGGCGGTCACCAGAAGAATGCCATCGCGACCGGCGCCGACGGGCAGATCGTGCTGGGGCCCCACATCGGCGATCTGTCGGCGCCGCGGGCGCGCGAGGCCTGCGATCGCGCGTCCCGCGAATTGCCGGCGCTGCGCGGCCTGCGCGCGACGCACATCCTCTGCGACGCGCATCCCGACTACTACACCAGCCGCGCCGCCACGCGCACCGGGCTGCCGGTGCTGCGAGTGCCCCATCATCTCGCTCACGTCATGGCGTGCATGGCCGACAACGGCCTGTCGGCGCCGCTCCTCGGCATCGCCTGGGACGGCAGCGGCTGGGGCGGCGACGGCACGGTCTGGGGCGGCGAATTCCTGCGCGTCGAGCAGCGGGGCCACGCCCGGTTGGCTCATCTTTGGCCATTCGCGCTGCCGGGCGGCGAGGCGGCCGTGCGCGAGCCGCGGCGCGCGGCGCTCGGGGTGTTGCACGCGCTGTACGGCGCGCGCGCCTTCGAGATGACGGAGCTTGCTCCCGTCGCCGCCTTCGACCGCGGCGAACGGGCCGTGCTCGCGCGCATGATCGAGCGCGGCTTGAACACGCCGCAGACCTCGAGCGCCGGACGCGTGTTCGACGCGGCCGCGGCGCTCCTCGATTTATGCCAGGCGGCCACCTTCGACGGGGAAGCCGGCATGGCGGTGGAGGCGGCGGCCGAACGCGCGGCGCAGCCTGCGCCGCTGCCGCCCGTGGTGCTGGTCCCGATGGAGGACGGCATCCGGGTCGATTGGCGGCCCATGATGCGTGCGCTGATCGAGAGCCTCGGCGTCCGATCGGCCGAATCGCTCGCCGCGGGATTGCACGAGGGGTTCGCGCAGGCGATGGTGGCGGTGGCCGAGCGCGCCGGCCTCGCGCGCGTGGCGCTCACCGGGGGCTGCTTTCAAAACGCCCGCTTGACGGAACGCGCGGTCGTTCTGCTGCGCGCCGCCGGCTTCGAGCCGCACTGGCATCACCGGATCCCGCCCAACGACGGCGGGCTCGCCGCGGGCCAGATCGCCTATGCGGCCGCGGCGTTCGGGCTCGAGGGGACCGCAAGCCCGAAGGCGAGGGCTGAATAATGTGTCTGGCGATTCCCGGTGAGCTGTTGAGCATCGAGGGCGAGGAGGGGTTGATGCGCGAAGGGCGCGTGGCCTTCGCCGGCATCGTCAAGCGCGTGAACCTCGCCTACGTGCCCGAGGCCGTCGTGGGATGTTACGTGCTGGTGCATGCGGGCTTCGCCATCGCCGTCGTCGATGCAGCCGAGGCGCGCAAGACGCTCGAATACCTGGCGGAGGTCGCGCCGCAGGAGCTGCCATGAAATACGTGGATGAGTTTCGCGATGGCCCGTTGATGCGCCGCTATGCCGAGCGCATCGCCGCCCAGGTGCGCCGGCCCTGGACCCTCATGGAGATCTGCGGCGGACAGACTCACTCGATCGTCCGGCATGGGATAGACCGGCTGCTGCCCGACTGCGTGACGCTGCTGCACGGGCCCGGCTGTCCCGTGTGCGTGACCCCGGCCGAGGCCATCGATGCCGCCATCGCGATCGCGAGCCGGCCCGGCGTGATCCTCTGCTCGTTCGGGGACATGCTCCGGGTGCCGGGCACCGGCGGCAGCCTGCTCGCCGCGAAGGCGCGCGGCGCCAGCGTCCGCACCGTGTATTCACCGCTGGACGCTCTGGCCATTGCCCGGCAGGACCCGCACCGAGAAGTGGTGTTCCTGGCCATCGGTTTCGAGACCACGGCGCCCGCGACGGCCATGGCCGTGGCGCAGGCGGCGCAGGAGCGCCTCGGCAACTTCTCGCTGCTGGTCGCGCATGTGCTCGTGCCGCCGGCGATCCACGCGATCCTGAGCGAACCCGGCAATCGCGTGCAGGCGTTTCTCGCGGCGGGCCATGTCTGCACCATCATGGGCTACCGGGACTACGAGCCCATCGCGCGCCGCCACGCCGTGCCCATCGTGGTGACCGGCTTCGAGCCGGTGGATCTCCTGCAGGGTCTCTATCTCGCACTGCGCCAGCTCGAGGAGGGACGGGCTGAAGTGGAAAACGCCTATGGCCGCATGGTCAAGCGCGAAGGCAATCCGCTCGCCCAGGAACTCATGCAGCGCATTTTCACGGTGCAGCCGCAGCGCTGGCGCGGCATCGGCGAGATCCCCGCGAGCGGCCTCGCGCTCAAGCCCGAGTTCGCGCGCTTCGATGCGCTGCTCAAATTCGGCCAAGCGCCGCCTTCGGACCCGCCCCGGGCCGGCAGTGTGTGCGCGGACGGCAGCGTGTGCGTGGACGGCAGCGCGACCAGGGCCGGCAGCATCAACGGCGACGGCTGCGTGAGCGGCGACATTCTGCGCGGCCGCCTGAAGCCCGCCGCCTGCCCCGCGTTCGCGACCCGCTGCACGCCCGAGCACCCGCTCGGCGCCACCATGGTGTCCTCGGAGGGCGCCTGCGCCGCCTATTACCGCTATCGGCGGCTGCGGGATGCGGACGCCGGGCGCACCGGGGCGGTGGCGCCGTGAGCGAGCGCTTCGCGCTGCAGTGCCCCATGCCGGCCGGCACTGAAGGGCTCATCGAACTCGCGCACGGCGCCGGCGGGCTGCTGACGCAGCGCCTGATCGACGAGGTCTTCCGCCCGGCATTCGGCACCGCGACGGATTTCACGCATGACGGCGCCGTGCTCGAGATCACGGGGCGGCGCCTCGCCTTCACCACCGACTCCTATGTCGTGCAGCCGCTGTTCTTTCCCGGCGGCGACATCGGCTCGCTGGCGGTCAACGGCACGGTCAACGATCTGGCGATGTGCGGCGCCGAGCCGCAGTACCTGAGCGCGGGGTTCATCCTCGAGGAAGGCCTGCCGCTCGATGACCTGCGCCGGGTGGTGCGCTCCATGCAGCTGGCCGCCGCCGCGGCCGGTGTCAGGCTCGTGACCGGCGACACCAAGGTGGTCGAGCGCGGCAAGGGCGACGGTCTCTTCATCAACACGGCGGGCATTGGCCGCCTGCTCCCCGGCCTGGAGCCGGCGCCGCAGCAGGTGCGTGCCGGCGATGCCGTCCTGCTCAGCGGCGACGTTGGCCGGCACGGCATCGCCGTGATGTCTATGCGCGAGGGCTTGAACTTCGAGAGCGCCATCGAGAGCGACAGCGCGCCGCTGGCGGCCACGGTGCAGCGCCTGGCCGCCGCCGGCATCCCGCTGCATTGCCTGCGCGACCCGACTCGCGGCGGCCTCGCGACCGCGCTCGCGGAAATCGCGGCCGCGGGGCGCGTCGACCTGCGCCTCTACGAGCAACGGATCGCGGTATCCGAGCCGGTGCGCGGGGCCTGCGAGGTCCTTGGGCTGGACCCGCTGTACGTGGCCAACGAAGGGCGCCTGGTGGCCTTCGTGCCGGCCGATGCGGCCGAGCAGGCGCTCGAAATCCTGGGCTCCGGGCCCGGCGGCGAATATGCCGCCATCATCGGCCGGGTGGAACGGGGAGAGGGACGCGCCGTGCTCGAGAGCGATCTCGGCGCGAGCCGCGTGCTCGATCTGCTGAGCGGCGATCAGCTGCCGCGCATTTGTTGAGGCGGCGAGCCTGAGCGCGTGCGCGCAATGCGCATCTGCATTCTCGACACGAACATCAGTCGGCAGTCGGCCCGTTTGAGACAATCGACAGCCTTAAATGCCTGCCGGTAACCTGTCATTCACGGTGCGGGGTAAACTCCAACTCCAGGGGTGCAGGCGCACAACGGACGACGGAACTTTCCCAAGAATGACCCAAAATGGGGCTGTTGCCATTCCCATTAAATATAACTACAATAAATCGTGTTGATTACCTTCGACCGGGTCAAGCGCGCCAAAACCCTGGCGGAACGGGGGTTGGATTTTGAGCGGGCCAAGGTGGTGTTCGAGGGAATACATCTGACGCGAATAGACGATCGCCTTGACTACGGCGAGCAGCGCTTCATTACGGCCGGCTGGCTCGATGAACGAATCGTAGTCATCGTCTGGACGCCGCGAGGTCGCGCACGACGCATTATTTCCATGAGGAAGGCCAATGAACGTGAAGTCAAAACGCTCTCGCCGCACTTGGCGTGATCCGGAGGACGCGCCGGAACTCACCGACGAGTGGATCGCCGGCGCGAATCTATACGCTGGCAAGAAACTCGTGCGACGCGGCCGACCAGCCGGCACGGCAAAGAAGACGCAGACGACCGTGAGAATCTCGAACGAAGTGTTGGCCTACTTTCGGTCCTCCGGCCGCGGCTGGCAGACACGTATGGATGCGGCGCTCAAGAAATATGTAGCTTCTCGACAGCGATGATTCAAGGAGTCACCATGCCGATCGATATCGACGAGATGACCGAATCGGAGCTCATTGACCTCAATCACCGCATTGTGGCGCGGCTGCGATTCCTGCGCCAACTCGATGCGCACACGACGATGCTTGAATTCCGAATCGGCGAGCGAGTTACATTTCATCCCGACGGGCGACCAGCGGTGACAGGGATGATCACGCGCTATAACAAAAAGACTGTGAGCATTGTGACCGACGATGGTCACCGCTGGAATGTGGCGCCGCAGTTCCTGGAGCGAGCTGCGCCCGCGGCCATCGCCACGTCCGGCAACAACAACGTGATCGAGATATCGCGCAAAAATAAACATTCCCGTAAGTAACCGAAAACGCCCGAGTTACTGGGCCCGAAGATAGATTTCGCAAATGATTGAATCTTCAATCGCGCGCCAGCGCCAATGCTCGTTTTTGGGAAAGTTTGAGATTTTGGTTCCCTCGAAGCCGCCATTCACGAGAGGCCGCAGAGGGTTACGACGCCCCAATGCGCAACGGCGCGGTACGATGTAAAATACCTCGCCGCGTACCGGCCAGCGGCGCAGACGGCATGAGTGGGCCAGGAGGCACGTGAAAAATGGCGTCCGGAATACAAGATCTCGAATGGTTTGTGCGCGAGTCCTTGTTGAAAGGCCTCGGCAAACCAGAAATTCGCAAGGCGATGCTCGACGCCGGTTGGACTAAGGACCAAATTGGCAACGTGGTGGACGCGTATGCTGATGTGGCTTTCGCAGTCCCAATTCCCAAGCCGCGCCCGCAATTATCCGCTCGGGACGCGTTTCTGTATTTGGTTCTGTTTACGACTCTTTACTTCAGCAGCTATAACCTCGGCAGCCTGCTGTTTGATTTCATCAACAAGGCACTCCCCGATCCGACGGTCGCCAACTACCGCAGTGCCTGGGATGGCATGCGGTGGTCCACTTCGGCACTGATTGTCGCATTCCCGACGTTTCTGTTTCTTGCGTACTACATCAACAAGGACGTGGCGCGAAACCCTGTCAAGCGGCTGTCGCCGATTCGACGATGGCTGACTTATCTCACGCTGTTTGTCGCGTCATGCGTTCTCATCGGCGATGTGACGGCGCTGATTTACAACGCACTGGGAGGCGAACTCACCAGCCGTCTGTTGCTCAAAGTGCTGGTGGTCGGAGCAATCGCGGGCACGGTGTTTGGCCATTACTTGTCGGATTTGCGCCGCGAGGAGCGCGAGTGAATCCTGGCCGATCCATGGTCTTCCCCGCCATCGTAACCTCGGTGGTCGCTGCCACGGTGATTGCCGCGATAGTGATGCTCGGCGCTCCGAGTGTTCAACGTCAGCGCAAAATGGATGAGGTGCGCGTGCAGAATCTCACCGCCATCGCATTGTCCGTAAACGGCTATTTCGCGCGCCACAAAGAACTTCCTGCCGATTTGGACTCGCTCGCCAAGGAACCGGGCTATCACATTCCGCGGAGCGATCCTGACACGGGAAAATCGTACGGATACCAGATTCTTGCCGCGGCATCCTATCGCTTGTGCGCCGACTTTGCGGGCGACTCAGCCACGGCGGATTCGCCGCAATTCTATAACGCGTACGTCAATGTGAACTGGGCCCATGGCCGTGGGCATCAATGCTTCGACCGGAATACGGACAAGATCATCCAGTAGGTGAACCCAACGAGTCCGCGCCCGGCCAGGGTTATCCCCCAGATCCGCCGTTCACGAGCGTCGACTGGGCTAATGATCCGGATTCAGCACGAATCCATGGTCGTGAGGAGGCATCGTGCGGTAGTAGCCCGCGATCTGACCGGCGTCGTTGATTGCGCAAGGTATCGTCTGGACGCTAATACCGGGCACGACGTGCGTGAAATCAATCACGGTGACGCGTCCCTGATCCCATAGGAATCCGGTTGCATAGCCGAGGTGACCGACCACTTGACCTGCGCTGTTGACCCCGGTGAGATAGGTCTGCCGCGGACCGGGGACATCCACATCGATGTAACTTCCTTTCGTCAGCATGAATCCATGGCGAGATGCATAATTGCGCTCAATGTAGTTTCCGACGACCTGGCCTGCATCGTTGATTGCGCTGGCCATGGTCTGCTCTCCGCGAGCGGCGCCGGGAAAATCGACGGGGCTGAAGCGCCCGTTGGCATAGACAAAGCCGTGCCCATATTCGTAGTCATAGGGGTATGGGTGGCCCAAAAGGCGGAAAAGGAGGCCGCCGGCTTCGGATCCCGGAATCCCCGACGGCTCTCGCACCGTGTAGACCCCGACGATCTGGCCGCCATCGTTGATCCCAAGGGCTCGGGTCACAACGGCGTGCGGGCCGTCGATGCGCACGAACCGGCTGCCGCTCAGCAGGAATCCATGACGCCCGCGATCGGCGCCTTGATTGTCCCAGTAGACTCCCACGATCTCCCCCGCGGCGTTGATGCCGTAGGCCTCGGTGCGGCGCCCGCCTCATTGATCCCATAGACGCGGGTCTCATCGGAGCCGGGGAAATCGACGATCGTCGGCACAGCTCTTTCCGCCAGCGCAGCAGGGGAATGCGCCAGTGCGGCCACCAACACGAAGCCCAAGAACCGGAGCGAAAGACGTACGCCTCGCCGCATCAATGTTGCCCGGCAGATGTTCTCGGCGGTGTGGTGGGTAAGTCCTGTTGGTACCTCATGTGCTTTCATCAATCGCGTACGCCAATCCCCCCTCCAATTGGGAAAACTGCTTACACGCCGGATTACGGGTCGATGCCGTGCGCACTTCAAGTTGTCGCTTCCACGTGTTCACACCGCCTGGGTCATCAAGGTCGGTTGTCCCAATGCACCTAAAATGCCAGAATTGCTGGCAGCGTGAGAACCTGCGGACCCCGTGCGTGCCGGACCGCAGTGACCCGGCGGGGCAGCAGCGCTGCCGGAACCCCTAACCCGCTCAGAGGGCATCATGAATACGCTCACCCAACGATACAAGTGCGACCTCACGGCCCTCCTGGCGGCACTGGCGTTTTTTGTCGCGCTGCCCGCACGCGCGGACTTTGCCTTTTCGACCGTCGACTATCCGGGCGTGGATTACTCTGCGGGCGGCTATACGCAGCTGTTTGGCATCAACGACGACGGTTCGGCGGTCGGAATTGCCCAGATCAATGCGTCGAGTTCCGTGATTCCCTTTCGCTATGACATCAAGCGCCATAGGTTCACGCCATTGCCGGACTATGCGGCCGGCGCAACGTCGTACACGCTTGCGAATGGCATCAACAACGGCGGCGCCATCGTCGGCGGCGAGTCACAGGATGAAGGCACCACGGAATTCGCCTTCGTCCTGAAGCAGGGCGCTTTCGCATTGCTCTCCCGGCCGGGTTCTCTTACGTTCACTGAAGCGCGGGCCGTCAATGCCCATGGCCTCATCAGCGGCTATGCGCTTAACGATTCCGACGGCACCTATTCTGGCTTCATCTACGACCCGGTGAGCAACGCGTGGACCGATGTGCTGCCCTCGGCCGTGACGATCGCGCAGGGATTGAATGCGCGCGATGAGCTCGTCGGCAACGTTTACGAGAATGCCGGCATCGTGTGCGCGGCCTGCCAGGCCGGTCCGTATGGTTTTATCCGTGCGCCCAATGGCTTTGTGGCCATATTCACCGTCAATGGCGTACCAACTCACGCGCGCGGCATTACGGACGCCGGCACGATCACCGGTTTTGTCACGGTTGGTAAGAATGATGAGTTTGTTGGTTTCGTGATTCCGGCGCCGCAGCGCGCCGGCTTTCAGACCCTGCACGTGCCTGCGAAAGACCTGGTCCGCTTCCCCGGTGCGGCCGGGACGACTCCAGAGGGAATTTCCGACGATGGAACTCTGGTGGGCAGCTGGACGGATGGTTCCGGCGCAGCTCATGGATTCATCGCTGCGACATGCTCACAGTAGGCCGCAGGACCACCATCGCGACTTTGGATGATGTCAGCGATGGTGCGCCGATGGTCTTGATGCACGGGTTTCCGGCAGACCGGAAACTCTGGTCTGCTCGTGGCTCCCGTCTCGCATCGATGGTCTTGCGGACCGTCGCGGTGATCTTCCTCACGACACCCGCCTCGGCGCAGCAAACAGCGCGGACCGTTCCGCACGCGCCCCTTCCGCATACCTACTCCGCGGCCGCCACCGCGCAAAGCACGGCGCCGTCCGAGAAGGTCGCGCAGCTCTGCTACCCCCTCCTCAGCGACGATACGATCGTCGCCGGGCCCGAGCAGCGCAAGCGCGCCGGCGAGATGGCGCTTCCGCCGCTGACCGATGAGGCTAATGGTTTCGCGTGGCCGGATACGGAACTCGGTGTCATCAAGACCACCCAAGGCTATGCCTTCTTCGCGAGCGACGGCGGCTACCACGGCCGCCAAAACTGGGAGGGTGTGAGCGAGGGCAACAACAAGTACGGCTCCGTCACCCGGACGCTCGGGACCCTCGATAATCCCTTGGGCTCCGAATCTCCCATCGACGTGTCGATCAGACCCAACCCCGATCCGGCGGCCAACCCCTTCTACTCGAGCTACGACTACCTCGGCGGCGGCCCCGTCTATCGCGTCCCCGCCGGCAAAACGGGCGCCGGCAATCTGCTCATGGTCTACCATGCTGAAATCCCGACCGTCACGACCATGAGCTTCTACTCCGTATTGGGTCTCGCATCATCCACCGATGAGGGGTTCACGTGGATCGATTTGGGCGAAATTGTGCGCATCAACCAGGGCTATCGGCCCGACATGGACGGTTACGATATCGGCGACTCGAATCTCGTGGCCTCGCCCGATGGCAGGTATTTCTACCTCTACTTCGCCGACTGGCTGGCCAACGGCACCACGCACTGGCTTGCCAGCATCAATTTCGTCGCCCTGGCCCGCGCTCCCATTGACGCCGTGCTTGCCGCGGCATTTGCCGCCAAGAATCCCCACGCATCCGCCTTCGAAAAACGTTACGACGGCTGGAATGTGGACCAGGGAATGGGTGGCTATTCGCGCGACTTGCGCCCCGACGCGCCCTTTTGGGGACCGCTGCGCGTCAGTTGGAATTCTGATCTCAATCGCTACCAGGCGTTCATCAATAATGGAAGCTTGATCGCTTACGCCGAATCGCCCGATGGACTCCTCTGGTCCATGCCGACGGTGCTCAAGAATTTCAGCGGCGACCCGCACCATCCCGGTTTCTACGTGACCCCGGTGGGCCTCGGAAATGATCCGGACATCCTCGGCAAAAAATTCGATGTCCTATACACCTACTATCCGAACAACGGCCAAGGTTGGGCTGGCGCTTCGGTGCGCCGCTTCACCGTGTCCTGCCAGCAGCCGTAGGTACCGGCGGGTCGGCCGCCGAACCGCCCCACAGCCGGCGCGAGTGCCGGCTCGCGTGGCCGCCAACCCTTGGAAAACGTACGGGTTATATCAAGATTAAGTCGAATTAATCACACTAGATTGATATGTTTTTTATTTGGTGATATAAGTTTTTGGCATGAGCATATATCAATTTTGATCTAAGGCTTCTTGCAGGAAGCCCGACAAGCCTTGGCTGGAGTGCCTCATGACCGCCTTACCGCTCGGCGAATGGATCGAGGGCCTGACTGGCCAGCTCTCGATCGACGCGAACCGGGACATCGGAGCCTTTCTTCGCGCCTACCGCGTCACGCCCGAATCGGTGGAGCCGTGCCTGCTGCTCGACGCCAATCACTACACCCGTTCTTTGTTGTTCGATACGCCGCAGTGGCAATGCGTGCTCATGTGCTGGAACGCCGGGCAGCGGACCCCGGTTCACGACCATGACGGCCATCCCGCCTGGGTTTCGCTGGTGCGCGGACGCCTCGGGGTGCGCAATTTTGTCGTGGCGCCCCAACAGCCGGATCGATCCCTGTTCCGCATCGAAGAATCGGCCAGCTTGGCGCTGGACGACGGCGAGTCCGAATGCCCGGCGCAGGCCGAAGCGAGCGTGCACGAGGTACGCAACGCCAGCTCGGGCTCGCAGTACGCCGTGAGCGTGCACCTGTACGGCCAGCCCATGGCCAGCTGCGGAACCTACGATCCCTGCAGTGGGCGCTATCGGCGCGTGGCGCTCTCGATCGACCGCGATCTGAGCGACCACTTTGCGCCGGCGGCCCGCGAGCTGATCGCGAATCCGCTGCCGAGTTGATTCACCCAGGTGGGCGCAAGTCCTCCGCGTCCCGCGGGAACAGCGCGGCGAGTCCGCGCAGCGCCAGGCGGGCGAGATCCTCGCGCCGCGGCCGTCCGGCGCCGGTGAGCATCTCGAGCCACAAGCCGTGGCACAGCGAGGCGATGATCTTCGCCGCCGCGGGCGCCTCGAGATCCGGGTAATCCCCGGCGGCGATCACCTCGGAGCACAGTTGCTCCAGCGCCTCGTCGTGCAGGCGATCGAACCCCGAGCACACCGCGCGATATTGCGGCCGCGCCTTGACCTCGCCCCAGAACGCGAACCACACGGCGATTTTCTTCTGTTGGCAGAGGGACGGGTCGAAGTAGCAGAGCACGAAGCTGCGCAGCCGTTCGGCCGGGCGCGGCCCGCAGCGCCCGAGCTCCGCTTGCCAGGCAGTCTGGAATTCCTCCGACAGGCGCTCGAGCACCGCGGTGAACAGCGCGTTCTTGCTGCCGAAGTACTGGCTGATCGAACCGGCCGCCATCTGCGCCCGTGCCGCGACCTCCTGCACCGTGGTGTCGCGCAGCCCGAGCGTGCTGATGCAGTGGAGCGCGGCGTCCGTCAGCTGCCGTTCGCGCACCTCGCGCGGCTCCGCGCTGCGTTCCGTGCGGCGATCGGCTGGCGGCCTGACAAGTCCGCTCATGGCCCCATCCAAAAATGAATAGTCATTGGCGCACAATATCTCACTTAAAGTTCGCAAAATCAATGAGATGATGTTGACGCAATGAATGAATGTTCATTCATAAACTTCTTGACTTCACAGACCGCCGCCACTTAACCTCGCGGCAGTTGCTGGAAGAGCGCGGCAGTTGCTGGAAGAGGTGGACATGAGCGTCAGAGGATCATCGATCGCGGGCAGGCCGGGACGCGGCCGCGCCGCGCGCCTGGCGGCGCGGCTCGCGCCGGGGCGCTCGCAGGCAGTGAGGCCGGGGCTTCCGGGCGGCGCCTACCGGCCCCTCAGCGAACAGGACCTCGAGCGGATCAGCGCCACCGCCTTCGCCGTGCTCGCCAACATCGGCTTGAGCGCGGTCACCGACGAGATTCGCGAGATCGCGACCGCCAAGGGCGCGCATTTCAATGCGCACGGGCGGCTGTGCTTCCCCCGGCCGCTGGTCGAGGACATGCTCGCCGTCGCCGCGCAGGAAATCGTCTACCACGGCCGCGACCCGCAACGCACCATCCGCTCGGGCGGCAACCGCGTCTACTTCGCCACCTCCGGCGAGGCGGTGCGCGTCGTCGAACCGGGGACCGGCAACTACCGGCCCTCGACGCTGCTCGACCTCTACGACTTCTTCCGCATGGCCGACTACCTGGAACACATCGATTTCTGCGGCCAGCAGGTCGTCGCGACCGACATCTGCGAGGATGCGCGGCTGCATTCGGTCAACATCGCGTATGCGGGGGCGGCCGGCACCACCAAGCCGTTCAGCATTTCACTGGCCGAAGCCTCCACGGTTCGCGAGGTCGAGCGGCTGTGGGACCTGCTGCTCGGTGCGGAGGGCGCCTTCCGGCGGCAGCCGTTCGCCGCGATCGGCGTGTGCCCGATCGTATCGCCGCTGCGATTCGGACCGGATACGTCCGCGGTGCTGTGCGAGGCGGCGCGCCGGGGCCTGCCGGTATCGGCCTGCACCGCGCCCCAGGCGGGGGCGACGGCGCCCGCCGCGCTCGCGGGCGCGCTCGCGCAGTGCACCGCCGAGGCGCTCGCCATCGTGACCCTGGTCAACCTGATCAATCCGGGCGGCCCCATCGATTTCGGGGCATGGACCTTCGTCTCGGACCTGCGCACCGGCGCGTTCACCGGCGGCGGCGGCGAAGAGGCGGTGCTGCAGGCTGCGGCCGGCCAGATCGCGCGGCACTTCAAGCTCCCGGGCATCGTCGCGGCCGGCATGACCGACGCGAAGCGCCCCGATTACCAGGCCGGCTATGAGAAGGGCATGTCGATCGCCTTGAGCGCGCTCGCGGGGAGCAACATGATCTGCGAATGCGCGGGCATGATGGGAAGCCTCTTCGGCTGCTCGCTGGAGTCGATGGTCATGGACAACGACCTCATCGGGGCCGCGCAGCGAGCGCTGCGCGGCATCGAGGTCACCGACGAGACGCTGTCCTACGACCTGATCGAACAGACGGTGCTCGGTCCCTGCCACTATCTCGGCGCCGACCAGACGCTCGCCCTGATGCACACCGAGTACCACTACCCCAAGATCGCGGACCGCCTGTCGCTGTCGGAATGGGAGTTCCGCGGGTCGCCCGATCTCAACGCCAGCGCGCAGGCGCGCGTGCGCGAGATCCTGTCCTCGCACTACCCGGCGGCGCTCGACGCGTCGCGCGATGCGGCCATTCGCGCCGCCTTCGACATTCGCCTCGACTCCGAGGATATGCGTCCCGGCAACGGCCGCTGGCCGCGCAGCTGAGGCGCGGGCGGCCGCCGCGATGGCAGACCCGCAATCGATGCGTGAAACTCCTAATGCTATCCGCGGCGGCCCGGCCCATACTGCTGCTCCAATCCATTAGGGGAGACTGCCATGAAGTTCTTTTCGGGCCTGGCGCTCACGTTGCTCGCCGGAACCGCGATGGCGACCGATTACACCGTGGGCATCGTGTCTCATGACATCAACAACTACGGGGTCGTCACGGGAACGGCTCTGAACCTCTATTCGATCACCAGCGGCGGCGTGACGCTGGTTCCCGGCAGTCCCTACGTATGGGACAAAAAGGACCCGATGGGGAACAGCTATCTGCCGGCGATCGTGGAGATGGACCCGGCGCACGGCTTCGTATACGTGGAATATGTGGCCACCACCCTGCCGTACATCGTGGGGTTCAAAGTCACCGCGCAGGGTTTGGTGCAGCAATGGGCGGTCGAGGCCGAAGATGCGGGAAATAATTTCGTCAATTGGATGGCGGCGGGACCGGGCTACGTCATCGTGTACTCCACGCCCGCAGGGCTCTGGGCGGAGGTGATCAATCAAGCGGGGCAGCAGGTGTTCAGCGACGGCAGCGGCGAAACCGACAGCCTGGTGGCCTTGCGCCTCGCACCGGATAACCGCTTCTACTACAGCTGCCGGGATATCTCGGGCGTGAGGACCGTGCTGGTGTACAGCACACAGCCGGCGGACCTCGGCAGCGCGACGCTGGTGGCTACATCGACCGACAAGGCGTTCTTCCAGGGCGTGTGCCACAACCTGAGGAACTAGCCGTCTTAGACCCGTCATGGAGGGCGGCCGGACCGATATCCTGGCCGCTCACGGGCTGCGCGCATCGGCTTCGACATGGCTCACGCGCCATATCGAGTTCGATCCATCGTCGGTGATCAACAGCGAACCGTCCGGGGCCGCCGTGACACCCACCGGGCGTCCCCACACATCGCCGTTGGGCAATACGAACCCCGTGACGAAGTCCTCGTATTCCCCGCTCGCCTGGTCGGTTTGATGGCGCGGGATGCGGATCACTTCGTAGCCCGCGCGGACCGCCTTGTTCCACGAGCCGTGTTCCGCGGCGAAGATGTCGCCTGAATAAATTCGCGGGAACTGGCTGCCCTCGTAGAACAGCATCTGCAGCGAGGCATTGTGCGGCTGCAACAGCACATCCGGGACCAGGGTCGTGTCCCGCAGCTCGGGATGTTTGCCCTCGTGCCGCGGGTCCTGATGCGCCCCGATGTACCACCACGGCCAGCCATAGAAGCCTCCTTCGCGGACCGAGGTGATGTAATCGGGCACCAGATTGTCGCCGAGACCGTCCCGTTCGTTCACCGTGCACCACAGCGTGCCGGTGCGGGGGTCGACGGCGATGCCGGAAGGATTGCGGATACCGGAGGCGAAAACGCGCGGGTGCGCGCCGTCGGGGTCGAACGCCAGGATATTGGCGCGCATCGTCTCGCCTGGGTGCGTGTCCGGATCGTCGACGTTCGAGCCCGAGCCGACCGCGACGAACAGCGTCTTGCCGTCCTGCGAGAACGCCAGGTCGCGCGTCCAATGGCCTTGGCCGTGCGGCAAGTCGGCGAGACGCTCGGCGGGTCCCGCGGCTTTGAGCGAGCCGCTGCGATAGGCGAAGCGCACCACCGCATCCGTGTCGCCCACATAGACCCAGCGGGGATCGGGCCCGGCGGGGTAGAACGCGATGCCGTAGGGCCGATTCAAGTGGCCGGCGAAGACCGTGGAGAACTTGGGCTTCCCGTCCTCCATCCCGCGAAACAGCCGGATTTGACCCGCGGCGGATTCGGCCACGAACACATCGCCATTCGGCGCGACGTGGATCACCCGCGGCGTCGACAATCCGGACGCGTAGAGATTGACCCGGAAACCGGGAGGAGCCTTGGGCCATGCGTCGGGCGGCCGCGGCACGAGGCTGGGGCCATTGCCCGCCGATGGGGTCGCAAAGGGCGGCGGCAAGTCGGCGACCGTGATCTTGCGCGAATTGCCCGGCGCCTCGAAGCGAAAATCCGTGAATGGGGCCGCGGGCGCCACCCCCGCGGGCGCTGGCGCTGCCCCTGCCGGTGGGGTTGTCCCCGCCGCAGGCGCGACCGCGATGCACAGCGACGCGGCGGCCCCCCAGGCCTGGCGCAGGACGGTCAGGCGGCGCGGCTGAAGACGATGGTCGGTGGTGCATCGCACCCGGCGGAACATGGATCAGTATGATACCGGGGCCAAACCGGGGGCAATCGCCTTGCCATCCGGCGACCGCGAACTGCGACTCAGCCCAAGCCGGCCGGTCCATTTCGTACTATGATAGGCGTAATGAGAATTATTCGTATCTACGATCTGTTGCGCAGGCTGCTCCCGACCGCACTCTGCGGCCTTCTCGTATCCGTCCCCGCGGCGGCCGGAGACACCCCGGCTGGGGCTCGAGACCCGAATGCGACCGTGCCCCAAACCTGGCAGATGCTGGACTACATGGCCGTCGACTACGCCGGTGCGGTCAACGAGGGCGCCGTCATCAGCCAATCGGAATACGCCGAGGAGCGGGAGTTCGCGGCCACCGCGCGCGCGCGCCTGCAATCCCTGCCGCCGACGGCCGCCACGCCGGCGCTGCTGGCCCAGGCTGACGCGCTGATCGCCCTGGTCGCCGCCAAGGCGGCTCCGGCTCAAGTGGCGCTGCAGGCGCATGCGTTGGCCGACGCGCTGCTGCGGGCCTACCCCGTGGCCACGGCTCCGGAGAGCATGCCCGATCTAGAGCGCGGTGCCGCGCTCTACCACGGACAGTGCGTCGCCTGCCACGGTGCCGGCGGCGCCGGCGATGGACCGGTCGGCATCACGCTGTCCCCGCCGCCGATCAATTTCACCGATCAGGGGCGCGCCGATCAGCGCAGCGTGCTGTCGCTGTACGAAGTGATCAGCCAAGGAGTCGAGGGCACGCCCATGGCGGCCTTCGGCTCGCTCTCGCCGGCGGATCGTTGGGCTCTGGCCTATTTCGTGGGCTCGCTCGCCTACGGGCACGAGGCCGTGGCGGGGCCGGGCCTGTGGCAGCAGGATCCGACCGCCCGGGCCGAAATCGCCAACCTGCGGGACCTGTCGCAGGCGCGCGTCGCGCAACTGGCCCCGACCCTCGGCCTCGGCCGTGCACGGGCCATCATCGGCTATCTGCGCGCCCACCCGGAAGCGGCGCAGCCGCTCAGCGGCATTCCGTTGGCGCGCGCGCGCATCGCCGCGAGTTTGTCCGCCTACCGCGCCGGGTCGCCGGCCGAGGCAACCGAGCTTGCGCTCTCGGCGTACCTGGACGGCGTCGAGCCGGTGGAGCCGGAACTGAACGCCCGCGACGGGGCGTTGCGCGCGCAACTGGAAACCGCGATGGGCGCCTACCGCAGCGCCCTGAGCGAGCGGGCCCCGGCCGATGCGATGACCCGGCAGGCGCGTGACGTGGACGCGCTGCTGGCCAAAGCGCAGACCGTCGCGGCCGAGGCTGCGGGCGGCACCACCTCGATCTTCGTCGGCGCCTTCACCATCCTGGTTCGCGAGGGATTGGAAGCATTGCTGGTCGTGGTCGCCTTGTTGGCCTTCCTGCGCAAGGCCGAGCGGCGCGACGCCGCGCGCTACGTGCATGCCGGATGGGTCGCGGCATTGCTGGCCGGCGGCCTCACCTGGGCCGTGGCGCGTTACGCCATCTCGATCAGCGGCGCCGGGCGCGAACTGACGGAAGGTTTGTCGTCGCTGTTCGCGGCCGCGGTGCTGATCACCGTGGGGTTGTGGATGCACCAGAAGAGCGTCGGCGGCCGATGGCAGGACTACCTGAAGGCCAAGATGTCCGCGGCGCTGAAGCGGCGCTCCGCCTGGTTCCTGTTCGGTCTCGCGTTCATCTCGGTGTACCGCGAGGTGTTCGAGACCATCCTCTTCTATGCCGCGCTGTCGAGCGCCGGCCGGGGTTGGTGGCTGCTCGCCGGCGTCGCGGCCGGCGCCCTCGTGCTCGGCATCATTGCGTGGTTGTTGCTCAGAACCAGCCGGCGCCTGCCGATTGCGACGTTCTTCTCGGCCAGTTCCCTGTTGATTGCGGTGCTCGCCGTCGTGTTGACCGGCAAGGGGATCGCCGCGCTGCAGGAGGCGGGATGGATACCGGTCAGCCTCGCACCGGTGCCGCACGTCGAACTCCTGGGAATTTTCCCGACCTGGCAATCGCTGGCGGCGCAGCTCGCCATCGTCGCGGTATTGATCGTCGGGTTCGCCATGATCCATCGCCGCGAACGTCATCCGCCGGGGGCGGGGAGTTTGCCGCGGCCGCAGAGCTAGCCGCCGTCCCGCCTCAGATCGGGCGCGATCGTCTCATGCCTTGGGCGCGGCCCGGACCCGCCGTCACGCGGGCTTCTTCACGAACCCCACGCAATAGCAGCGCGGGCAGATCTCCGAGTCGCCCGGATAGAGCTTGCACCCATTGATCGCCTGGTCGTTCACCGGCTTGTCTTTATTCGCAATGAAATTGACGCAGACGCTGCATTGCTTGTCGCCGCTCGGTGTCAGCTGATACTTCAGCGCCTGGCGGACGGCGGCGTTTTGCGCGGCCAAGGATCGCGTCGAAAATCCGACGAGAGGAACGGCGACAAGGGCCATCATGCCCGACTGGATCACCGTCCGACGAGAGTGTTTTGTTTGATCGCTCATGGACGTTTCCCTCTGAAGCATAGAAGCATAGGGATCATCGTCAGTGATATTGGGGCTGGTTATCCGATCGCAAGTGCCCAGGACCAAATTGCGAAAGCCATCGTGCACCCCAGGCATGGGGCGGATTCGCTCGGCCACCACCGGGCATTAGCGGGCGCCCCCGCGCTCCTTTAGACTCCGCCCTTCGATTTGCGCCGCCGCAGGGGCTTTGAGGATATGGATAAAGAGGAATTCCGCGCCGCCGCCTCTCTGGCCGCTGTGTTCTCCGTCCGGCTGCTGGGTCTGTTCATGATTTACCCGGTATTTGCCGACTATGCGCGCCATTTGTCGGGCGCCACCCCGTACCTCATCGGCCTCGCGCTGGGTATCTACGGGCTGAGCCAAGCGTTGCTGCAGATTCCCTTCGGCATGCTGTCCGACAAGTTCGGACGCAAGACCCTGATCGTGCTGGGACTCGTGATCTTCGGCGCCGGGAGTGCCGTCGCGGCCCTGTCGACCTCGATCGACGGCGTGATCGCGGGCCGCGTGCTGCAGGGCGCAGGCGCCATCGGTTCCGTGGTGCTGGCATTGGTCGCCGATCTCACCACCGAGGATCACCGCACCCAGGCCATGGCGTTGGTGGGGATCACCATCGGAATTTCCTTCCTGGTGGCGCTGGTGGCCGGACCGCTGCTCGCCGGGGTCGTCGGCGTCCCGGGGATCTTCTGGCTCATGGTGGGTCTCGCCGCCGCGGGCATTGCCATCACGGGATTCGTCGTGCCGCGTCCCCGCCTCTCGCGGTTGCACCGGGACGCCGAAGCGGTGCCCGCCCTGCTGCGCTCGGTGCTGACGAACGGTGAACTGCTGCGGCTGAATTTCGGCATCTTTGCGCTGCACGCGATGCTGACCGCGAGCTTCCTGGTGGTGCCCGCCGCGCTCCACGACCAGCTGCACGTGAACAGCCACAGCCAATGGATGGTCTATTTGCCGGTGCTGCTGATCTCGGTCGTCGCGATGGTGCCGGCGATCATCGTCGCCGAGAAGTATCGCCGCATGAAGGCCGTGTTCGTCGGGGCGGTGGCGGTGCTGGCGGTGAGCCAGTTCATGCTCCTCGCCGGCCAGGACCATGCGTACATCCTGCTCGCCGCCATCACGCTGTTCTTCGCCGCGTTCAACACGATGGAGGCGAGCCTGCCCTCGCTGATCACCAAGGTGGCGCCGCCCGCGGCCAAGGGCACCGCCACGGGAATCTACTCCAGCCTGCAGTTCCTCGGCATCTTCGTCGGCGGCGTGGTGGGCGGCTGGATCAATGGGCGGGCGGGCAGCGGCGCCGTGTTCGCCTGCACCGGGGGGCTCGCGCTGCTGTGGCTGCTGGTCGCGGTGACCATGAAGCCGCCGAGCCATCTGACCACGCGCCTGATTCGAATCGGCGGCGGCGTCGATGCCGCGCAGCTCGTCGCGAGGCTGCGGCAGCTGCCGGGCGTGGCCGAGGCGGTCCTGGTCGCCGAGGAAGAAGTCGCCTATCTCAAGGTGGATTCGCAGATCTTCGACGCCGCCAAGGCGCACTCCATCGTCGCCGCGGCCTAGTGTCCTGAGTCAGAAATTCGCCGGCATTCGACCGCCGCCGCATCCCCGTCCGCGGCGTTGCTCCTCCCTTAAATACCTTCGGGTATTCGCGGTCGTCGCGCCTTGCGGCCGGGGCGCGGCGTCGCTCTCGGTGCACGGCGGACTTCTGACTCAGGACACTAGCATCACGGACCGGGGCGAACTCAAGCGGCCAGCGTGACCACGAAGGCGCCGCGGCCATCCTCGGCCGCCGTGCAGATGGCATCACCCCCGTGGCGGCGCGCGATCTGGCGCACCAGCGCGAGGCCGAGTCCCATGCCCGCGCTGCGGCGCCCGGGGGCCCGGTAAAAGGGCGTGAACAACTGCTCGCGCTCCGCAGGCTCAGGTCCGGGGCCGGCGTCCCAGACGGTCACGACGGCGGCGGCATCGCCGCGCGCGACGCGAACCTGCGTGGGCGGCACGCCATGGCGCTGCGCATTCTCCAGGAGATTGCGCAGCAGCCGGCGCAGCAGCCGGGGATCCCCGTGAATCACCATCGGAGTGCCCTCGAGGTTCACCTGGTCGTAGCGCGCGCATTCCTCGGCCGCGAGGGCCAGCAAGTCGATCTCCTCGTTCACCTCCCGGTGTTTGACCGCCTCGAGCCGGCTGGCCAGCAGAATCTCATCGACCAGGTCGTCCAGCTCGGCGATGTCCGCCTCGAGGCCTGCCTGGGCCTTCGGATCGGCGCCGCCCTTCAGCAGCTCGATGGCGAGCCGGATGCGCGCGAGCGGCGTGCGCAGCTCATGCGAGGCGTTTGCCAGCAGCGATTGGTTCGCCCGCACCAGCTGCTCGATGCGGCCGGCGGCCCGGTTGAAACTCGCGGCCAGGCGCGCGACCTCGTCGTGGCCTTCCACGGCCACCCGCGCCGTGAGATCGCCCTCGCCGAGCAATTCGACGCCCCGCTGCAGCCGTTCGAGACGGCGCGACAGCTGCCGCACGATGGGAAAGGCCGCCACGCCGATCACCGTGGCCAGCAGGATCAGCATGAGGTGCACCGCCCGGCGCGGGCTGGTGAAGCCGAGCGGCACACTGGCCACGAGGACGCGGCCGTCGGCCAGGTGGATGGCCGACACCGTGCCGCCTTCCCAGTGGAAAAAGAACAGGACGCGGTGGCTGCGCGGGGAGGGCGGCGGCAGCGGGCGGCCCACGGCGGCGGCGACCGAGCCGTCCGGGCCGAACAGGGTCACGTCGCCGTTCAGTCCCGCCGCCAGCCGGCGCAGCGCCTCCTGCTGTTCTGCGGGCGGCGCCTGCGCCGCCGGCAGGACGTTCTGCACCAATCGTCCCAGCGAGACGCCGACGTTTTCCATGGGGCCGCCGGACACGTGCCACAGCACCGCGATCGTCATGCCGAACAGCACCAGGCTCGCGAGCAGCGCCAGGTAGAAGCGCAGGTACAGGCGCAACATCAGTCCTGCGCCTTGGCGAACACGTAGCCGGCGGCGCGCACGGTGAGAAGGCGCCGCGGCTTCTTCGGATCGTCTTCGATGGCCGCCCGGATGCGCGACACGTGCACGTCGATGGAGCGATCGAAGGACTCGAGCTCCGCGCCCTTCGCCTGGTCCATGAGGAACTCGCGCGACAGCACGCGGCCGGCGTGCCGGGCGAACACGGCCAGCAAGTCGAACTGATAGCCGGTCAGCTCGCAGGGCGCGCCGTCGAGGCGCACGGCCCGCGCCGCCGTGTCGATTTCCAGGCGGCCGAAGATGAGCGGCCGGGCGGCCTGGTCCGCGCTCGTCCCGCGGTCGCGCACTCCGCGCCTCAGGATGGCGCGCAGGCGCGCCAGCAATTCACGGGGCTCGAAGGGCTTGGGCAGGTAGTCGTCGGCGCCGATCTCGAGGCCGACGATCCGGTCGACGGCATCGCCGCGCGCGGTGAGCATCAGCACCGGCGTGTCGTCCCGGGCGCGTAGCCGGCGGCACACCTCCAGCCCGTCCATGTCGGGGAGCATCAGGTCGAGCACGACCGCGTCGAAGCGGTTCTGCGACAGGCGGGCGAGCGCGGTGGCGCCGAGCGCGGCGACGGTCACGCCGTAGCCCGCCTGACCGAGATACTCCGACAGCATCTCGGCCAGGCGGGCATCGTCTTCGACCAACAGAATGCGCTCCGCCATCCACCGCGACTCTACGGGCGGCGCAGCGCTTTGGCCAGCGGCCTCAGGCGCCGAGGCCGTGCAGCTTCTTCAGGTGATCGGCGAGCGCGGTGCGCTGCTGCGGCGTCAGCACGTCGCCCACGTCGGCCACCAGTTGCACGAAGCGCTTGGAGGCCTGGTCGGCGAGCTGCAGATGAGCCTGGCGGGCCGTTTCCAAGGCGGCGCGATCGACGCTGGGCTGGGTCAGGCCCTGCAGGGCCTGCGTGCGCGCCGCCTGCAATTGCGCGTGCAGGGGCAGCAGATCGGTCACCGCTTGCTGCACCAGCGGACCGATCTGCGCCTTCTGCGCGTCGGTGGCGTCGATTTCGACGTACAGGTGCTTCAGCATGTGGTCGACGTGGGCCGAGACCTCGGCAGGGCTCGGGTTGCCGCTCATCAGGGCGCCGTGGCCCCAGCCGCACGCGGAGCTGCCGTGCGCGAGCGCGGCGACGCCGCCGGCGAGCGCGATGCCCGCGATGAACGCGATCAAGATCCGGGGATTGAAGCGGGAGCGCGAGCGGCAGCGCGCGGGCGCCGCCGGGGTCGAGGGGTCAGGGGTGCTCATGAGAGGGTCCTTGCATTGAGGGGGAACACGGTGCCCAGGTTGCACGCCCTCTGTGAGCGGTGTTTGTCGGCCGTGTAAAGATTCATGAAGCCGCGCCGGCGGCGGCTCATCGCCCGGCGGTCAGTCAACGTCCGGCGGTCAGGAAGGGTTCGCGCGCGAATTCCGCGACGTCCTGGAGCAGAGCCGCCGCGGCGCTGTCGATCAGGCGGGCGCCCTTGTCGGGCGATGCCAGCAAGGGATCGGAGCCGATCCGGCCGTCGGGAAACCGGGCGCGGTAATCCATCGCCTCGCGGATGGGCCCGCTGGACGCGATGCGCGGCTCGCACGCAGCCTGCTTGATGTGGTCGGGATAGGCGCTCTGCGTGATGGCGATTTCCGACGGCGTGGCGTGTGATCCGTGGCCGACCGGGAACAGCTCCTCGGCCAGGCGGGTGAGGCCCGGCAATTGCCACCAGCAGCGCAGTTTCAGCATGAAGGGACAGGCCTTGCCGCTGAAGGAATAGCGCGCATAGCCTTCCGAGAAGGCCGCCTCGATCGACGCGATGTTGCCGCCGTGACCGTTGAAGAAATAAAGGCGCTCGAAGCCATGGCGGCTCAAGGAGTCCACCCAATCCAAGATGGCCGCCTGGAACGTCGAGGGACGCAGCGAGATCGTGCCCGGAAAGCCCAGATGATGCTGCGCCATCCCGATGTTGAACGTCGGGGCCACCAGCAGGTCCCCGCGCCGCTGCGCCTCGTGGGCGATGATTTCCGGGCACAGCCAGTCCGTGCCGAGCAGCCCCGTGGGCCCATGCTGCTCGTTCGAGCCGATGGGTATCACCACCGTCGTGGATCGCTTCAGCCAGGCGTCGATTTCGGGCCAGCTGGATAGGGCAAGGAGCATGGGAAACCTCCGGGCTTGTTCGCCGCACTCGAGTTTAGGGCATGTCGTCGTCGGCCCGCACCCCGGCGGCGCCGAACCCGTGCAAAATAGCGCCGTGACCCCCGTCCGTGGATTCATCCTGCAGGCCAGCTACCGCGTCGTGTCCCGGCCGCGGGGGCAGCGCGTGCCCATCATTCATCTCTATGGGCGCTTGGAATCGGGCGGCACCTTTCTGGTGCGCGATGATCGGCCGCGGCCGCGTTTCTTCATCCGCGCGGCGGACGCCGATCGAGCGCGCGCCTTGGGCGCTCCGCAGCCCCAACCCACCGGCCAGCGCACCTTCGACGGCGCGGCGGTCTGTTCGATCGGCGTCGAGACGCCGCCCGAGGTCCCCGGCGTGCGGGACCTCCTGCAGGCGGCGGGTCTCGAGACCTTCGAGGCGGACCTGCGTTTTGCGACGCGCTACCTGATCGACCGCGGGATCAAGGGTGGCTGCGAGATCGACGGCGAGGGCGTGGCTGGGAGCGGCATCGAGCGGGTGTTCGACAATCCGGCGCTGCGGCCGGCGGATGTCAGAATCGAGCCGCGCGTCCTGTCCTTCGACATCGAAACCCACGGCAAGAACGATCGTCTGCTGGCGATTTCACTGTACGCCCCCGGGATCGACGAAGTGCTCATCGTGGACGGCAGCGACCGCCCGATGCCGCCGCACGCGGTCCGGTGCTTGACCGAGCGCGCCGCGCTGCAGGCCTTCTGCGAGCGCGTCCGGCGCTTCGATCCGGACGTGCTGACCGGCTGGAACATCATCGACTTCGACCTCTCGGTCCTGCAGCGCATCGCCTTGCGCGTCCGCCATTCGTTGGCGCTGGGCCGCGATTCGGGGTCGATCCGCATCCGCCCGCCCAAGGGCTATTTCGGCAGCGGCCACGCGAGCGTTCCGGGCCGCCTGGTGCTCGATGGGATCGATCTGCTGCGGGGCGCGTTCATCCGCATGGACGATTATTCGCTCGATGCGGTGGCGCGCGAGATTCTGGGCGAGGGCAAGGCCCTGGCCGGCGACGTGCGCGACCGCATCGCCGAGATCGCCCACAACTACCGCCATGACCTGGCCGCATTCGCCTTATATGCGCGCACCGATGCCCGGCTTGCCTTCGAGATCGTGCGCAAGCTCGATCTGGTGCGCCTCGCGTTCGAGCGCAGCGGGCTCGCCGGCATGACGCCGGATCGCGTGGCGGCCAGCATCGCCTCGTTCGATTTTCTCTATCTCACGGAACTCGAGAAGCGGCGCATCGTCGCGCCCACCGTGCAATCCGCCGACTCGAGCGTGCACGACGCCCAGCGGGGAGGGCACGTTCTCGAACCGGTCGCGGGCCTGCACCGCGACGTCTGGGTGTTCGACTTCAAGAGCCTGTATCCGAGCCTCATCCGCACCTTCAACATCGATCCGCTGTCGTACGTGGCGGACCCCGCCGCGGACGCCGACCTGATCCGCACGCCGGGAGGCGCCTTCCGGCGCGAGCCCGCGATTCTGCCGCGCATGCTCGATGCGCTGTTTCCCCGGCGCGAGGCCGCGCAGCGCAGCGGCGACGACGTGGCCGCGAACGCCGTCAAGATCCTGATGAACTCCTTTTATGGAGTGCTCGGCACGCCGGCCTGCCGCTTCTTCAACCCGGCGCTGGCCAACTCCATCACCGGGATGGGGCGCGAGGTGCTGCTGTGGTCGAAGGCGTGGTTCGAGACGGCGGGTTTCGCGGTGCTGTACGGCGACACCGACAGCCTGTTCGTCGCCTCGCACGGCGGGGATCCGCAGGAGACGCGGGAACGCGGACTGGAACTCGCGGCCGCCTTGACCGGGGATCTGTCCCGCCACGTCGCCGCGCGCTGGCGGGTGCCGAGCCGTCTGCAGCTCAAGTTCGAGAAGCTGTACCTGAAGTTGTTCCTGCCGCATGCCCGCCACAGCCTGCGCGGCGCCAGCAAGCGCTACGCCGGCCTGCGCCAGGGAGCGGTCGATCGCGTGGAATTCGTGGGCATGGAGGTCGTGCGTCGCGACTGGACGCAGCTCGCCAAACAGGTCCAGCGCGAGCTCTATCGGCGCCTGTTCACCGACCAGGCCGTGGTTGCGTACCTCGCCGAGGTGGTGCGGCAGGTCAGGAGCGGCGAGCTCGACGCGGCCCTCGTGTATCGCAAGAACCTGCGCAAGGACGCCGGCGAGTACACCGCCACCACGCCCCCGCACGTCGCGGCCGCCCGTAAGTCCACGCAGCCGGCGGGTCGATTGGTAAGCTATGTCATGACCAGCGCCGGACCCGAACCCATGGACAATTTGCAGCACCCCATCGACCGCGAGCACTACGTGCAGAAACAGGTGAAACCCGTGGCCGAGCCCGTGCTCGAGGCCCTCGGGCTCGAATTCGAGCACGTCATCGGCGACCGCCGGCAGATCGACCTGTACTCGCTGCTCGACCAGGCGTGACGCGCGGCGTGGCACGATCCCGGGCGAAATGGTTTGGCGTGGCGCGTGCCACCTGGCTTCGCTGGATGGTCGCGCTCGCCCTGGTGGGCGCGCTGCTCGCGGCAGCGGTCGGCGTCTGGGTGGTGCACCTGGACCGCGTGGTGACCCGCGAGTTTCAGGGCCGGCACTGGTCGGTGCCGGCCCGGGTCTTTGCGGCGCCCCTCGAGCTCTACGTGGGCGCTCCGGTCGCGGCCGGCGATCTCGAGGAGGAGCTGCGGCGTCTTCATTACCGCTCCGGGGATCCCGCGGCCGGCCCGGGAATCTACCGGCGGCGCGGCAACTCCTTCGACCTGCAGGCGCGCCGCGTGCGCTTCAGCGACGAATCGCGTGAACCGCTGACGCTCTCGATCGGCGCGGACTCGACCTCGATCACCGCCCTCAAGAATGCCGATGGCACCGACCTGCCGGTGTTCCGGCTCGATCCACCGGTGATCGGCAGCGTCTTTCCGATTCACGGCGAGGACCGGCTGGTCCTGGCTCCCGACGACGTGCCGCCGCTGCTGCGCGCCGGGATCAAGCTGATCGAGGACCGGCGGTTCGACGAACATCACGGCGTCGACCTGCACGGCATCGCCCGCGCCATGTGGGCCAATCTGCGCGCCGGCCATGTGGTGCAGGGCGGCAGCACCCTGACGCAGCAGCTGGTCAAGAATTACTTTCTGTCGGAGGAGCAGACGCTCGGCCGCAAGGTCACCGAGGCGGTCATGGCGCTGCGCCTGGAAGCGCATTTCTCGAAGGAGGAAATCCTCGTGGCCTATCTCAACGAGGTGTACCTGGGCCAGGACGGTTCACGCGCGATCCATGGTTTCGGGCTCGGCAGCGAGTACTACTTCGCGAAGCCCCTGGACGAGCTCGACGTGGGCGAGCTCGCGGTGCTGATCGGGCTCGTCAAGGGTCCCTCCTATTACGACCCGCGCCGGCACCCGGACCGGGCCCGCATCCGGCGCAATCTCGTGCTCCAGGAAATGCTCGCCGCGCAGCTGATCGGCGAGGCCGCCGCCAAGCGGGCCGAGGCGGCTCCTCTGGTGCTCAAGGCGCCGAGCGGCAGCTACGTGCCCGCCTATCTCGACCTGGTCCGGCGCCACCTGAAGCGCGACTACGCGGAGGCCGATCTCGCGGCCGCGGGACTCTCCGTGTACACCAGCCTCGATCCGCGGGCGCAAGCGGCCGCGGAGCGCGCCCTCACCGCGAATCTGAAACGCCTCGACGCCGCGCGGCCGGCGCGCGGCGACCGCCTGGAAGGAGCCGTGATCGTGGCCGAGCCGAACAGCGGCGACGTGGTCGCGGTGGTGGGTGGCCGCGACGTCGGCAACGATGGCTTCAACCGCGCGCTCGACGCGCGCCGGCCGATCGGTTCGCTGGTCAAGCCCGCGGTCTACCTGACTGCGCTCGAGACCGGCCGCTACGACGCGGCGACCGTGATCGAGGATGCGCCGCTCGAGCTCAAGCTGGGCGACGGCAGCGTCTGGGCGCCGCAAAATTTCGAGCACGAGTTCTACGGACGGGTGCCGCTGGCGCGCGCGCTGGCCGAGTCGATGAACGTGGCCACGGTCCGGCTCGGGCTCGACCTCGGGCTGGCGAAGGTGGTCGAGACCCTGAAATCGCTGGGTCTGGAAACGCCGCCGGCGCTCAATCCCTCGCTGCTGCTCGGCGCCGTGGAAATGACGCCGCTCGAGGTCATGGAGGTTTACGCCTCGCTCGCGAACGGCGGCTTTCGCGCGCGCTTGCGCGCCGTGCACGCGGTCGTCGATGAAAAAGGCCGGCCGCTGCGGCGTTTCAAAGTGCAGGTGGAGGAGGTCGCGCCGGCGGCCGCGGTCTACCAGCTCGACCGGATGCTGACGCTGGTGACCACGCGCGGTACGGCGCGCGAGGCGGTGGCCCACCTGCCGCGCGGCACGGTGGTGGCGGGCAAGACCGGCACGTCCCAGGATACCCGCGACAGCTGGTTTGCGGGATTCACCGGCGCCTATGCGGCCGTCGCCTGGGTGGGATACGACGATAATCGGCCGACCGGGCTCACCGGTGCGGCCGGTGCGATGCCGGTGTGGGCCGATACCATGGCGAAGCTCAAGTCGGCCTCGTTCGCACCCGTTGCGCCCGAATCGGTCGAAGACCGCTGGGTCGGGTACTACGATGGGCTGGCGACCTCGCCGGGCTGCGGGGCCGACGCCGTGCTCATCTCGGTGCCGCGGGGGACCGTCATTCCGGCGAAACCCGATTGCGCCGCCGCCCAGCGCGGCGGGGCTGCGGGCGCGCCGCCCGCCCAGGCCTCGCCAAGCGGCACGGTGGGTGACAAGATCAAGACATGGCTGAAAAATATCACGCATTGAAGGCGGCGCTTGGCGCCGCGGCCGCGGCGGCGTGGCTCGGCGGCTGCTCGTTGCTGGGGCCTCGTCCGGAGGCGCCGCCGGCGCCCGCTCCGGTGCCGCAATCCCAAGGCCCGGCCGCTGCCCCGCCCATCGCACCCACGTTGCCGCCGCCGGCAACGCCGCCGCCGGCGCCGACTTCGCCCCCGCCGCCGCCCCGCGAGAATCAGTTCTCGCCCGCGACCCGCTCGCTGGTGAATCAGGCCCATGTTCTGATGTCGCACGGCGATCTGGATGGCGCCTCCTCAACGCTGGATCGCGCCCTGCGCATCGAGCCCAACAATCCGCTGGTGTGGATCGAGGTGGGCCGGCTGCGGCTCGCCGACAACGACGCGCATCAGGCGGAAGGCTGCGCGCGCAAGGCGCTCGCGCTCGCGAGCGGCGACCGGGCCGCTCAGGCTCAGGCCGGCAAAGTGCTGGCCGACGCGCTGCGCAGCCAGGGGCGCAATCAGGAGGCCGTGGACATCGAGCGCCGGCCGTTCATGCACTAATATGCCGGGTATTTCCCGCATGCCGCCAGCGGCCTCGACTTCACGCTGAGTCGGGCTTTCGACCCGGCGCGGGGGCGTCGATTCCGCTACAATGCGCTGGAATAACCGGACAGGATGCCATTTCATGCTACGAGCGATCGTGTCGGGATTGATCATCCTGTGCGCTTCGGCCTGCGCTGTCTCATCGGTCGAGCCGCTGACCATACCGCTGGTGTACACGCCCACGCCGAACCCCGAAGCGGTTCTCGCGGCGCCGGCCTGCAAGGCTGCCATCCGCATTCACGTCGACGACAAGCGCACCGAGAAACTTCTCGGCGTGCGCATCCATGAAAGCAAGCCGCTGCGTGCGGACGTCTCCGCGGGCGGCGACCCGGCGGCGTGGGCGCGCGACGGGGTGGAGCACTTCATGGCGCAGAGCGGCGTCGTGGCGCAAAACGGCGAGTCGCCGGGGGCGGGCGCCGCCGTGCTCAACCTCGATTTGGACGCCATGCGGACATCGGAAAACATCTGGCACCGCTCCGGCTATGACGCGCGAATCGTGTTTGCCGCTTCGCTGCAAACGGCCTCCGGGAAGACCTGTTGGCAGGAGTCGGTGGACGGCAAGGCGGGCAACTACGGCTATTCCGGAAGTGTGCTGAACTATCAGGAGACGCTCAACGGTGCATTGGACGCCGCGAGTCTGCACATGTTGAACTCGGCAGCCTTCGAGAGCGCGCTGTGCCACTGCGGCGACTCCGGCGCGTCGGACAACTAAGAACCCGCCTGGGTATTCTGCGCGAGCCCGCGTCGCCAGCGCCGCGAAGCGGCCCTGCCCGTGGGCAGCGAGCGCCTGGCGCTCACCGCATCGCTCACTTCACGGGGCTCGCGGCCACCTGTTCGGTCACGTAGCGCCCGGGCGCCGGCTCGATGAGGCGGTACTTCCCGCCGCCCAGGGATGCGCGTGCCGCCACCTCGTCTCCGGCCCGCAGCTTGAGCCACGTCGCCCAATGCGGCCACCAGCTGCCGGGCACGCTCTGCGCGCTCGCGAACCAGGCCTCGGCGTCCGCATCGGCGTGGGCGCCCCCGGCGGCGTGAGCATCCGCGGCAGTACCAGCGCCCGCGGCAGTACCAGCGCCCGCGGTCCAATAATTGCGCTTGTTGCCCGACGCCGGGTTGATCACGCCGGCGATGTGGCCGCTCGCGCCCAGCACGAAGGTGGTCTCGCCGCCCAATATCCGCGTCGAGGCGTAGGCCGTCTTCCACGGCACGATGTGATCCTCGCGCGAGGCGTAGAGGTAGGCCGGTGCCTTCACCTGGGACAGGTCCACGGGCACGCCGCATTGCCGCGTCTTGCCGGGCTCCTTGAGATCGTTCTCGAGGTATGTGTGGCGCAGATACCAGCAGAACATCGGTCCCGGCAGGTTGGTGCCGTCGGAATTCCAGTACAGTAAATCGAACGCCGGCGCTTCCTGGCCCTTGAGGTAGCGGCTGACGACGTAGGGCCAGATGAGATCGTTGGCGCGCAGCGAGGAGAACACGAAGGCGAGCTCCTTGCCGTCCACCACGCCGCCGCGGCCGATGGTCGCCTCCCGCAGGGCGACGCTCTGCTCCGAGACCAGCAGTCCGATTTCGCCGGTATCGGAGAAATCGAGCAGCGCGGTGAGCAGCGTCAGGCTCGCCAGCTTGTCCTGTTGCCGGGCGTTGAGGACCGCCGCCGCGCAGGCCAGCAGCGTGCCGCCGACGCAGAACCCCAGCGCATTGATCCGATCCGCGCCGGTGACCTCGAGGGCCACGTCGATCGCCTGCACGACGCCCTTCTCCACGTAGTCGTCCCAGGTCAGCGACCCGAGCGCCGGGCTGATGTTGCGCCACGAGACCAGGAAAACCGTATGGCCTTGCTCCACGGCAAAGGCCACCAGCGAGTTCTTCGGCTGCAGGTCGAGGATGTAGAACTTGTTGATGGCGGGCGGAATGATCAGCAGCGGCCGCGCGCATACCCGTGCCGTGCGCGGCGCATACTGGATCACCTGCATCAGGTCGTTCTCGAAAATCACCGCGCCCGGCGTGACGGCGAGGTTCTTGCCCACCTGGAAGGCGGTCTCGTCGGTCATCGACACGCGGCCCTTGGCCAGGTCCTCGAAGAACTTGACCATGCCCTCGGCGACGCTCTTGCCGCCGGTCTGCATCGCGAGCTGCATCGCCTCCGGGTTGGTGGCGAAGAAATTGGCGGGACTCAAGGCATCGTTGAACTGCCGCACGGCAAAACGCATCTGGCCCTTGGTCTTCTCGTCCACCGGCGCGGCTTCGACGCAGTCGCGCAGCGCCCCCGCATACGCGAGGTAGGTGTTCTTGATCAGGTCGAACCCCGGCATGCTGCGCCAGGCCTCGCCGGCGAACCGCTTGTCGTCCGCCTTGGGAGCTGCCGTTCCCGTGCCCGCCGCACCGCCCGGGGCCGTCGGAGCGAGCATCGCGGTCCACAGCTGGGTCATCTGTTGCAGGTAACCGGCTTGCATCTCCGCCACGTTGTTCATCGCGGCCATGAACCAGGCCGTGGGATCGGGGCCGGAGGGCTGCGCCGTCCCGGGCGCGCCGGCGGCGATTTTCTGCATCAATTCCTGGCTGGTCGCGAACAGCTTCGCCAGGTATTGCGCGGGATCGGGTTGATTCGACATGCGACTCTCCTACGGCGCGCGCGCCAGCACGATGAGCGCGAGACCGCCCAGAAAACAGGCGAACATCGCCGCCAGCAGCCTCGACGTGCCGGCCGGGGCCGTGCGAAATTCCTTCCAAACGAATACGCCCCAGCAGGCGGCCACCATGGTGGCGCCCTGGCCGAGCCCATAGGAAATGGCGAAGCCGGCGCGCCCCGAGGCGATCAAATTGCAGGACATGCCCACCCCCCAGATCACGCCGCCCAGCACGCCGGTCAAATGCGTGCCGAGACCGCCCGCGAAGTAGTCGCGCAAGCCCACCGGCGGTCCGGCCAGCGGCTTCCTCATCGCCAAGGTATTCCAAATGAAGCTGCTGAGAAAGATGCCCACGGCGAGCACGAACACGGCCGCGTAGGGGCCCAGCTTGCCGCTCTGGGCCCGGGCCGGGTCCGCATACATCGCCGCGGCGACGAAACGGTAGAACAGACCCATGAACACGCCGCAGGCCAGGGCGAGGAACAGCCCCCGCGAGCTGCTGCGGCCGCCGGCTCCGGGGCCGGGCAGTCGGCGGTAGGCCACGGCATCGAGGATGATCGCCACCGTGACCAGGAGCACTCCCGCGCCCAGCAAGGCGGCATTGCCCACCGGCGCCGCGAGGTAGTTCACGACGACGCCGATGAGGAGCGCGAGCCCGATTCCGACGGGAAAGGCGACCGCCATGCCCGCAATGTCGATCGCCGCCACCAACAGCAGGTTCGCCAGATTGAAAATCGCCCCGCCCGCCAGGGCCGACAGCAGCGAAGCGCCCGAGGCCTGCGACAGGTCGGGCAGGAAGGCGCGCCCTTCCGTGCCTGTGCTGCCGAGCGTGAGCCCGAGCAGCAGGGTCAGGAGCAGCACGCCCAGCGTGTAGTCCCAGTAGAACAGCTCGAACCGCCAATCCGGCCGCGCCAGCTTCCGGGTCGTCGCCCACGACCCCCAGCCCAGCATGGTGATCACGCAAAACACGACGGCGAGCGGATAGCTATGAACGACGTACATGGGATGGCCTTGGGTTTTTATGGGAGTCCGGCGCTGCGGCGCGCCCATTCGGTCTCGAAATCGGCGCGCCCCGGGAACGATTTCTGCGTTCCGACCCGCGTGGTCGAGAGCGCCGCATACAGGTTCGCGCGCCGCACGGCGGCGTGTTCCGGCGCGCCCTCGGCGAGAAACACCGCGAAGCTGCCGATGAAGGCATCGCCCGCGCCCGAGGTGTCGATGGCCGGCACCGGGAACGGCGCCACGCGCGTGTAGCCGCTCGCGTCGGCCAGGAGGCTGCCGCGGGCGCCCAAGGTGATCACCACCCGCCGGAACCCCTGAGCCAGGAGGGCGGCGGCGCACACGCCCACTTCGGCATCCGAGTGCACGGGAAGCCCCGTGATTTGCTGCGCTTCGGTCTCGTTCGGGATGAGGTAGTCCGCGGCGCTCAGCTCCTCGAGGCGGGCCGGCAGCGCCGGTGCCGGGTTGACGATGCAGCGGATGCCGTGGGTCCTGGCGAAGCGCAGGGTGTGATAGACCGTCTCCAGCGGGATCTCGAACTGCAGGATGAGGGCGTCCATGCGGCGCAAGTCCGCCGCGGCCGCGTCGACGTCCGCCGGCGTCAGCCAGTCGTTGGCGCCCTTGACCACGATGATGCGGTTCTGGCCCTGGGGTTCGATGAAGATCGGCGCCACGCCGGTGGGGGCGTCCTCGACGATGCGCACATGCGTCGTGTCGATGCCGAAGCCGCGAAAATTCTCGACGGTCGCCGGTCCGAACAGGTCGCGCCCGACCTTGGCCACCATGAGCACGTCGGCGCCGCAGAGCCGGGCCGCGACGGCCTGGTTGGCGCCCTTGCCGCCGAAGCCGAGATCGAAGTTCTTGCCGAATACGGTCTCGCCCGGGCGCGGGAACACATCGGTGAACGTCGTCAGGTCGGTGTTGGCGCTGCCGATGACGGCGATGCGGGGAACGTTCGGCATGTGATTCCTCTTGGGGGTGCGCTCGAATTCCGTTCAATCCGCCGCGGCGGCCAGCAAATCCTCGAACAGCGCGGACGCACCGATGCGGAAATTGGCGGCCGTGGCGCTGCCCGCTCCGAACCGGCCGTCCCACAGCCCCAGGTAACCTTCCGCATCGCCGATCGAGCGGATGCCGCCGGACGCCTTGAACCCCACCGCGATGCCGCGCAGCGCCGCCGCCGCGATCACCTCGAGCATCACCCTCGCGGCGCCGGGCGTCGCTCCCGGCTGGGTCTTGCCGGTCGAGGTCTTGAGGAACTGCGCGCCGCCGTCGACGGCGATCTGCGCCGCGCGGCGTATCGAGTCTGCGCTCGACAGCTGACCGGTTTCCAGGATCACCTTCAACAGCGCCCGCCCGCCGCAGGCCTCCCGGCAGGCGCGCACCAGGTCGAGGCCCGCGCGCGAGTCCCCGTCGAGCAGCGCCCGGTAGGGGAACACCACATCCACCTCGGCGGCGCCCGCCTCGATGGCGGCGCAGGTCTCGGCCGCGGCGGCGGCCGCCCCCGCCGCGCCGCCGGGAAAATTCGCCACCGCGCACACGGCGATGCCGGTGTCGCGCAGCACGCTGTGGGCGGCGGAGATGCAGCGCGCCCACAGGCACACGGCGGCGGGCTTGACCGGGCCCGACAGGGCGAGCCGCGCGAGGGCGCGCGTCGAGGACTCATCGTCCGACTCGTTCAAGCGGGTCAGGTCCGTGAGCGAGATCAGGCGCCGCGCCAGGCTGGCCCGTGATCCGCCCGCCGCGGTTGGAATCATTGTGAACCCTACTCTCCGTCGCTTCGCAGGATTCGTCAATGGGGCGGTTCAGCCGGCCGCGGCGGCCGCGCGACGGCTGAGGATCCACAGCGCCGCCGGCAGCGCCGTGAAATCGGCGATCAGCGCCAGCACGAACGCCGAGGCGGACACGATGCCGAACTGGCGCATGGGCGGCAGGTCGGACAGCGCGAGCGCGAGGAAGCCGCTCGCATTGATGAGCGTGGCGAAGAGTATCGGGCGTCCCGCGGTCAGCAGCGCATAGCGCAGCGAGGCCTCGGTCGAGCCGGTCCGGCGCCCTTCCTGCAGGTGATAGAAAAAATGCACCTGGTCGTTCTCGGTGGCTCCGAGCACCGTGGAGCCGATGAGGATGGTGGCGATGTTGAGCGGGATGCCCGTTGCGCGCATGACGATGAACACGGAGAGAATCGCGAAGAACGAGGGAATCATGGTCATGAGCCGCGCGGAGGGGCTGCGAAACACCACCAGAAACGCCAGGAAGATCACCGTGGCGGTGAGCAGGAAGCTCTGCGTCAGCGTGGGCAGCAGCCGCTCGGTGATCTCTCCGGCGAGGACTCCGTTGCCCGCGAGCTGGCCGCGCACGTCGTGGAAGGCGGGATTGCCGGCCCGGGCCGCGGCCCAGGTGGCTTCGACGTAGCGGCGCATGGCGCCCGCCGGACCGAAGGCGTCGCCGCGTCCGCGGATGCTGATGCGCACGCTGTTGAGATTCGTGACGTCGACGAAACTGCGCGCGCCGGGCTGCGTGAGGAGGATGTTCTCCAGATCCGCGGCGAGCTTGGGCCAGTCGGCCGGGGAGAGCGATAACTGATCCGATCCCGACTCGATGTACTTCGCCCAGCGCAGCACCGAGGTCGGGCCGTCCACTGCGTCCACGCCGGGGTGCTGCTCGAACGTGCGGGTCAGCGACTCCACCGCGCGCAGGAATTCGGGGTCCAGCGCGCGGCCGGGCGGCGTTTGCAGCCACAAGTCGAGGACGTCGAGGCCGTTGGACTCCTCGAAGCGGCGCGTGTCCTGCGCCACCCGCACGCGCGGGTCGACGTAGGTGAGCGCGTCGGTCTCGAGCTTCAGGGCGGGGAGCTTGCCGGGAACGCCGAACAACGCCACCGCGCCGCAGCCCATCATGAGGAGCGCGCCGGCCACCAGAGGCCAGCGGTAGCGGCGGGTTGCGGGCACCAGCACGTCGACGAAGGCGCTGAAGCGCCGGCCGGTGCCCGCCGCCGCGGAGCGCTTCGGGCAGCGCAGCAGCGATTGCAGCGCCGGAAACAGCGTGAAGCAGCTGAACCACGCCACGATCAATCCGCAGGCGGTCCACAGGCCCATCTCGCGCACGGGGCGGATGTCGGAGACGGCGAGCGCGGCGAATCCGACCGCGGTGGCGAACATCGACGCCGTGCAGGGCAGGAACTTGTTGGCCAGCGCGCGCGCGTGGTCCTCGCGCGGCTCGGTCCCGGGCTCCATGTACCTCGAATGAATGTAGACCAGGGTCGCGGTGGTGGTCACCATCACCGTGAGCGGGACCAGCGTCGAGACCATGCTGTTCGACCAGCCGATCAGGTCGCCCAAACCCATCGCCATCGCGACCACGGCGCCCAGGGTCAGGACGATCGCCGCCAGGGCGCGCCACGAGCGGTACACCAGGAACACCAGGCTGATGAGAAAGACCCCGAACAGCGGCATGAAATTCTTCGTGGACTCGCCGGTCTGGCGCTCGAGCCACGCATCGAGCCAGGGCGTGCCGACGCGCCGGATGACCGTGAAGGGCGCGCCGGCCTTCTCGAGCGGCAGCACCAGGGCATCGATGGCGGCCAATGCACGGTCGCGCGCCTCCGGAGACTTGACCTCGAGTTCCAGCCCGATGCCCAGGAAGTGATCGCCCACCAGACCCGCGCGGCGGAACAGCGAGGTGCCCGTGGCGAAGGCGCGCAGCCGCTGCGCATCGGCGGCGCCGATCGCGGCGGGCGCGCCCGCGTGAAAATACAGCGTGAGCAGGCTGTGCGCCTGGACCTGCGGAATGCGATCGAGCGCCCGCTCGAGCCCGGCCGCGCCCTCGAGAGCCGGCTGGCTCAACGGGTCCGGCGCTTCGAGCACGATCAGCGCCTGTTCGCCCTCCGGGAACACCCGCTCGAACTCGGTCGTGGCCTGCGCGATGGGATCGCCGGCCACCACCAGGCGATCGATGGCCGAATCGGTGGGTATGCGCAGGGCGCCGTAGACGCCGGCCGCGGCGAGCATCGCGAACATCGCGGCCAGGGCCACGCGCGCTCGAAGCACGCCGAGGAAGATCGCCACGAGACGGGGCGAGACGAACAGGATCATGGCAACGCGCCCTTAAGGTCGGTCAGGTGGTGTCTCAGCGCGGCGTAATGATAGCCTATGGCCATGAGCGCACTCTTGATGGCGGCGGCCGCGACACTCGTGTTTTGCGCGCCGGGATACCCCGGCGGAGCCGGCGACGCCCAGCCCTTCGTCGACCAGTTCGCCAAGGCGGCGGTGACCTCCGCTGGCTGGAGTCCCGCGACGCTCGCAGCCACCTACGATCCCACCGAGGAGGGAGGGCTGCAGAAGCTCAAGAGCGCGGATTCGGTGCTCGCCTTCGTCCCGTATGCCTTCTACGTGCAGTATGGGGCGGAGCTGCATTTGACGCCGCTGGCGCAGGCGGACGTGACGGATGTCGGGACGCAGGAGCGCTGGACGCTGGTGGGCAACGCCGGCGGACCCGCCGGTCCCGAAGCGCTGGCCGGCTACACCATCCTGAGCGTCGCGGGATATGCGCCCGAATTCGTGCGGCACGCGGCGCTCGCGGCTTGGGCGCTGCCCGCGGACGTCAAGATCGAGACCACCGGCCAGATCTTGAGCGCGCTACGGCGGGTGGCGGCCGGCGACAAGGTCGTCGCCCTGCTCGACCAGACCCAGGCGGCCGCGCTGCCGACCCTGCCGTTCGCGGCCTCCCTCAAGACGCTGCTGCAGTCGCCGCCGCTGCCGGTGGCGCTGCTGGCCGTGGTCGACTCGCGCGTGCCGGCGCCCCGCGCCAAGGCGTTTCAGGCGGCGCTGCTCAAGATGAGCTCGATCCCCGGCGATACGGATACGCTGGCATCGCTGCATCTGAAGGGCTTCATTGCGCCGCAATCCCTAACCCGCACCGACCGGCCGTGAAGCGCTGCCTGGGCCTCGGTGTCGGCGCGCTGTTACTGGCCGCGTGCCAAGCGCCGCTGCGGCCGCCGCTGCCCGCGGCGCAGGCGCCCACGCCCGGGGCTGCCACGCAAGCGCCCGCTGCGGCGCAATCGGTCGCGGATCTCGCCGCCGCGGTGCAGGCGGATGCGCGCCGCGCCGATCGCGAAAGCGACGCCAATGCCCGCACCCGCCTGGCCGACGCCGCCGGCCGCGATGCGGATGCGTGCCTCGCTCGAGCCCCGCAGGCCGGCGCCTGTCTCTACTCCCGGGCGCTCGCCCTGGGGCTGGCCGCGCGGACCCACCCGGTCCAGGCCGGCGAGCTATTGAAGCGCATGCTCGAGGCCCTGTCCGCCGCCGATGCCGCCGATCCTGAGTACGATGACGCGGGTCCCGCCCGGGTGCGGGCGCTGGTGCTCACCCGCTCGCCGGGATGGCCGCTGGGTCCGGGCGATCCGCAGGCGGCCGTCACGGCCGCGCGGCGCGCCGTGTCGCTGCGGCCGCAGTTTCCGCCGAATGCCCTGGCGCTGGGCGAGGCCCTGGCCAAGAGCGGCGATGCACCCGCCGCCGCAGACTCCTTCGCGCGTGCGCGCGATCTCGTGCTGGCGCTGCCGGCGTCGGACGATCGGGACGATTGGCTGCGCGACGCGCAGCGCGGATTACTCAAGGAGCATGCTCAATGAAAATCGGACTGCAGGTTCCCAACTTCACGTGGCCGGGAGGGCCGGCACAGATCGCCTCGACACTCGCGCACATCGCGCGCGCGGCCGATGAGGCCGGATTCCACAGCCTGTGGGTGATGGATCACTTCTTTCAGATCAGCATGATCGGCCCGCATGAGCACGACATGCTGGAGGGCTACACCACTCTCGGGTACCTCGCGGCCCTCACGAGCAGGGTGAAGCTCGGCACCCTGGCGACCGGCGTGATCTACCGCTATCCCGGCCTGCTGGTGAAGACCGTGACCACGCTCGACGTGCTCTCCGGCGGCCGCGCGTACTTCTGTATCGGCGCGGCTTGGAACGAGACGGAGGCGCGGGGCTTGGGCACCCCGTTCCCGCCGCTCGGCGTGCGCTTCGAACAGCTGGAGGAGACGCTGCAGATCGCCCTGCAGATGTGGTCGCCCAACAACGGCTCCTACCACGGCAAGCACAACCACCTCGAGGAAACCCTGTGCGTCCCGCAGCCGCTGTCGCGGCCCCACCCGCCCATTCTCGTCGCCGGCGGCGGCGAGAAGAAGACGCTGCGCCTGGTGGCGCAGTACGCGGACGCCTGCAACCTGTTCGGCGCCCCGCAGGCGGTGGCCGCCAAGCTCGCGATTCTCGAGCAGCATTGCGCGGCGCTCGGACGCGACTACGGCGCCATCGAGAAGACCACCCTGGGAACCGTGGACCTGCGGCCCGGTGCGATGACCGTGAGCGGCGTGATCGCGCATTGCCAGGCCCTGGCCGCCGCCGGCGTGCAGCACGCGATATTCAACATGCCGAACGTTCAGGACATCGCGCCGCTCACGGTCTTCGGCCGCGAGATCATCCCCGCCGTGGCCGGGTTCTGACGCCGCCGCGGTCCCTCAGGCCGGCCTGAGCACCACGACCGGAATCTGCCGGTCGGTCAGGGTCTGATACTTCGCGTACGGGCCGTAGATGCCCACCATCATCGGCCACAGCCGGGCCCGCTCCGCGGCGTCGGCCGTGTGCGCCCGCGCCTTGAATTTCTCGGCTTTCACCTGCAGGCGCACCTCCGGGTTGGCCTGCAGGTTCAAGTACCAGGCCGGGTGCATGGGCGCGCCGCCCTTGGAGGCGACCACCACGTAGTCCGAAGCGGAGCGTCCGAAGATCAGGGGCAGCGTGAGTTCCCGTCCCGATTTGCGGCCCGTTGTCGTGAGCAACAGGATGGGGCACAGGCCCGTACCGCCGCCGAGGCTGGCATCCCACAGGTAGCCGTCCTCGCCGTCGGTGGCGAGATACCGCGCCAGATGGTCGGCGATCCACTTGGGAAGTTCCTGGGGCAGTTCCTGAGCCTTGGGCGTCTGGGTCATGGCGTTCTCCTTGAGGTGCCTGCGGGTCGCGTGAAGGTCCACGCAATGGTGTTCTGCGGAACGATGTGCTAAAAAGCGCGAGGTACGGTCCCTAATTATTATAACGGTTATATTAAAAGGTCGGGAGATCAGCCCATGCGTCGAGGAAATTTCATCCTGCCCCTGTTGAGTCTGGCGGCGTCGGCTGCGGCGCTGTACGGCACGGCCGCTCGTGCCGTGGATGCCGCCGGGGCGTCGGCCGCGGACGCCGAGACCCTCGAGACCATCACGGTCACGGCGCGCAAGCGCGACGAGTCGCTGGCCCAGGTGCCCATCAGCATCACCGCCTTCACGTCCCAGTCCCTGGAACAGTACAACATCCAGTCGTTCGACGACTATGCGACCAAGACGCCGAACATCTCCTTCGCCTATGGCGGCGGCCCGACCGGCATTTCCGACGCGCGCACCGTCGCAATCCGCGGCATCACCGGCCAGAACCTGTTCGGCACGGCCGGTGCGACCGGCTTCTACATCGACGACACGCCGGTGCCGGGCTCGGTGGATCCGCGGGTGCTCGACATCGACAACATCGAGGTGCTGAAGGGGCCCCAGGGCACGCTGTTCGGCGAGAGTTCCCTCGGCGGCAACGTCCGCCTCATCACCAAGAAGCCCAATCTCACGCAGGACGACATCGGCTACATGCTCCAGGCCGGCGCGACCTCCGGCGGCGGCAGCATCGACGGGGGCACCGGCGTCATCGGCAACATCGTGCTGAGCCCCGACCGGGTGGCGGTGCGCGTGGTGCTGTTCGCCAATCACGATGCGGGCTATCTGACGCGCACCTTTCCGACGGATCCCACGAGCCCCGGGACCTACGATCCCTATCTGAACGTGCCGCGCACCAGCGTCGGCAACCAGGGCGCGCAGATGACCTACGGCGGTTCGGTCGCCGCGCTGTTCAAGCTGAGCGACAGCTTCGATGCGCGCCTGCGCGTCATGTACCAGGACACGGACTACCATGGATTCCCGTCCACGTTCGCACCGCTCCCCGGCTTCGAGCCCGATTACATCATCAATCGCGCGTTCGACGTGCAGCCGGACGCGATGGACCGGTGGGTCATGCCCTCGCTGGAATTGAACTACCACGGCGACGGCTACAACGTGGTGTCGTCCACCAGCTACTTCTACCGGCACAACCATGACCTCGAGGACTCGACCTACGGCACCCAGCAGATCCTCGCGGGCCCCTACTACGGCGTGTCGACGCCGCCCCTCCCGGGGCAGCCGTACATGTGGGACGGGGAGCATTACCACAATCAGGTCACGGAGGAGCTGCGCGTGTCCTTCGATCCCTGGCACAACCTCAGCGGGACCGTCGGTGCGTTCTACTCGAACACGCGCTCGCTGTTCGGGATTCCGTACACCTATGCCAGCGGTCTGACGAACGTCACCGTGGGCAACGCCATCGCGGGCACGGCGGCCAACGACATCATCTGGACCCAGGAAAACCCGGGCAGGCAGCAGGACATGTCGCTGTTCGGCGAGTTGTACTACAAATTCCTGGACCGCTTCACCGCCACGCTGGGCCTGCGCCAGTACTCGCTCAAGCAGACCACCGACTACACGGCCTTCGGCTACTTGAACTACGGGCCGACGCCGAGCAGCCCGCAGGAGAACAAGGAAACGGGAACCGACCCGAAGTTCGCGCTGTCGTATCAGGCCAACGAGGCGACCATGGTCTATGCCTCCGCCTCGAAGGGCTTCCGGGCCGGCGGCGCGCAGGCGAATCTGCCGGCCTGCCAGCTGGCAGGGCTGCCGCTGGACGACATCCTGCACGTCAAGTCGGATACTCTGTGGAGCTACGAGGCGGGGACCAAGGTTCAGCTGCCGAATCCCGCGATCCTGATCTCCGCCGCGGCCTTCCACATCGACTGGAAGAACCTGCAGCAGCAGGCCGCCCTGCCGTGCGGCTTCTACCTGCAGTTGAACGGCGGCGAAGCCAAGATCAACGGCGCGGAATTCGAGATCAACGGCAAGCTCACCTCCGCGCTCCAGGTCCGGCTCGGCGTCGGCTTCGAGCACACCGACATCAACGATCCGGGCGCGTTGAGCTACGTGGGCGTGCTGCCCGGGTCGCCGATTCTGGAGACGCCGTCGTGGACCGCCTCGATGGGAGGCGTCTACACGCGGCCGCTCACCACCAGCCTGGACGGTTTCGTCGCCGCCGACTACAGCTACACCGGGAACAGCATTTCGCTGCTCAACGGCGGCAGCGGCCTCGTCGGCGAGCGCCCGCCGTACTCGCTGGTCAATCTGCGCTTCGGCGTGCAGCACGAGAAGCAGGAGCTGTCGCTCAACCTGCACAACGTCACGAACGCGAAGCCGAACCTCGGCGACATCGGCTATATCGGCTACGCCCAGTTCAGCGCGGCCGGCGTGGTCATGCCGCAGGTGGCGACGCTGCAGCCGTTCACGGTGATCCTGCAGTACAAGAACAACTTCTAAGGGAACGCGGCGCATCCCCGGGTGCGCCGCTCTCCGTCTTGGGAGCGCCGCGCGCTGTCTTAGATGCGCCGCGCCCTGTCCGTGAGCGCCCCCGGTCTTAGGCGCGCCGCGCTCACTGGCCGGTCTTGATCCGCGTCCACGCGCGCGTGCGCAGCCGGTCGTAATCGGCGCTCGGCTCCGCCGGCAGGTACAGCCGCGCGCGGATCGCGGGCGGCGGATTGACCACCGGATCCCTCTGGATCTCCGGGCGGACGAACGGCCGCGCCGCCAGGTTGTCGCTGCCGTAGCGCAGGTCGTTGGTGATCTCCGCGATGATCTTGGGATCCAGGATGAAATTCAGGAACTCGTGCGCGGCCTGCGGGTGGGGCGCGTCCGCCGGAATCAGCAGCGCGTTGTACGTGATGTTGGATCCCTCCTTGGGAAGGGTGAAGGCGAGATGCGCGCCGGTGCCGTCCTCCAGCGCACGCTGCTTCGCGACCAGATAGTCGCTGGACCAGGCGATGGCCACGCACGATTCGTTGGACGCGAGCTGATGCCAATAATCGATGGAATCGAAGTTCCGGATGTAGGGCCGCACCGCCATGACCAGCTTTTCCGCGGACGCGAGGTCCTGCGGCGTCTGGGAATTCGGATCGAGGCCGAGGTACGCGAGGGCCATCTGAATGACATCCTCGGGTGAGTCGAGGAAGGTGACGCCGCAATCGGCGAGCTTCGCCATGACGGCGGGGTCGAAGATCAAGGCCAGGCTGTCGATGGGCGCGTTCGGCACGCGCGCCTTCACCTGGTCCACGTTGTAGGCGATGCCGTTCATGGCGTGCAGGTACGGGACGGCAAAGCGGTTGCCGGGGTCGACGTTGCCCTGCACCGCGAGCACCGCCGGATCCAGGTTCTTCCAGTTCGGCAACTGCGCCTTGTCGAGGGGCAGGTACGCCCCAGCCTTGATCTGACGTCCGTAATAGCCGGTCGTGGTGCTGACGATGTCGTAGCCGGTGTGGCCGGCCAGCAGCTTGGCTTCCAGTTCCTGGTTCGAGTCGTAGGTCGCGTACACCACTTTGATGTGGGTTCGCGCCTCGAATTCCGCGATCGTGTCGTGGCCGATGTAGTCCGCCCAGTTGTACACGTTGAGCGTCGGCGCGCCCGTGCCCGCGCCCGTCCCCGGCCCGGCCGGAGCGGCGGCGCCGCAGCCGCCGAGCGCCAGCAGCAGGGCCGGGACCGCGAGGCGTCCCACCCGCGGGCCGGCGGGCCGCTCAGGCCCGCGACAATTCAAGGTCGACCCATTCATGAAACTTTTTGACGAGGTACTCCTCGGGCATGACCACGCCCGCGGCATGCGGCGCGGCGTGGAGTCCGCGCTGATTGAGCTCGCACACCCCGGCATCCTCCGACATGACGGTGTCGGTGAAGTCCACGATGCGGCGCATGTCGAAGCCCGGGCTCGCCAGGGTGTCGGCCGAGAACAGATATTCGACCCGCAGCTCCGTTTGTTCCGGCCCCGTCGGGCGCACCCGCACCACGCGTACATAGTCCAGATGGCCGACGATGAAGACCGACGGCACGCACGTGACATAGGTGGCGCCGCGCCGGCGCTGCTCCGCGGACAATCCCTCGAAAGGCAGACCGGCGAGCCCGCCGTCCGACGACCAGGTGCCGGCGCCGGCGCGCAGGCCCCCCTTGTACTTCGGATCGGGATCGGCGGCGGTTCGCGCCCAGTTGGGGTCATCGCCTTCCCGGATGATTCCCCGTCCGTAGATGGGCACGAGCTGGCACAAGCTGGGGTGAACGCCCGGACAGTGCAGGCATTCGTTGAAATTCTCCCAGAAGATCTTCCAGTTGCACTGGATGGTCTTCGTGAGCACGTGGCCCACCGCGAGATCCTCGAGCGGCCAGGCGTCGAGCCGATCGAGCGGCGGATCGAAGTTGCGCTCGAAGGGGGGCGGGTCTTCCAGGGCCACGAAGACGAAGCCGCGGGTTTCGCGCACCCGGATCTTGTACAGAGAGTAGTCCGCGACGTCGAACCCCTCGCCATGCCGCTTGGACGACGTGCGCAGCAGCTCCCCCTGCAGGTTGTATACCCAGGCGTGATACGGGCAGATGAGGGCCCCGGACCGCAGCACCCCTTCGCTCTCGCGGCACAGGGCCGCGCCCCGGTGCCGGCAGGTGTTGTAGAAACCCTGCAGCACACCGTCGTCGTCCCGCACCAGCAGCACCCGCTGATCGCCGAGTTCGAAGCTGCGAAACGACCGCGGTTTTGCCACCTCCGTCGACCGGCTGACATAGATCCAGTTCCGCTGCCAGATCCGCCGCAGTTCCTGATCGTAGCGCCGGGGATCGAAGTAGGCCTCCGCCGGCAGGCCCTCGGCCATGCCGGTCAGCCCGTTGTACTGGTTCGGCGGCGGTTCGCGGGTGATCGCCATGGTCTCTCCTCGTGTGATCCGAAACATTAATACAAAACGCCGATGGGTACCGGATCATCGATGAGCTCAATCAGGAGCGCAAGCTCGATCCGCAGCCGTTTCCGGCGATTGCGGCAGCACACGGCGGCCCGCGACCCAGAATGAATCGCGATGGAGTTGCAGCCGGCCTGCGTCAGTGTCCGAGGCGATTGGCCTCGGTCAGCGCGGCGAGGGCGGCATGCTTGAAGGGCGCGAATCGATCCGCGACTTCGAGCGCCGCGCGGCGCACCAGCGCGGCCAGGGGCCGCGGGTCGGTGTAGAGGCGGACGATGGCGTTGGTGGCGAGGTACAGCGGCCGCGCGTGGCGCCGGTGCAGGCTCTCGTAGCGCAGCAACCCGTCCGCCGCTCCGATGTCGCCGCCGCGGGCGGCGGCGCGCCGCAGGCTCTCCGCCAAGGTGTCCTGGCTGCGCAATCCGAGATTGAATCCATGCGCGGTGACGGGGTGCATGCCGACCGCGGCATCGCCGACCAGCGCGAAGCGCGGCCCGACGAAGCGCCGTGCAAAGGTGGCCACCAGCGGATACACGTGTCGCGTGCTCGACAGGCGCATGCTTCCCAGGCGCGCCTGGAATTTCGCCTCGATGTCGGCCGAGAAGTCGGCGGGCTCCATGTCCTGCAGGCGGCGGCCCTCGGCGGCGGTGACCGTGACGACCAGCGAGGACTCGTTGCCGTTCAAGGGAAGCGAGGCGACGGTGCAGTGCTCGAAGAAGCACTCGCGTGCCGTCTCATCGTGCGCGCGCTCGTGCTGCATGCGGCACACCAGCATGCACTTGCCGAAGTCCACCATGTCCGCCGCAATGCCGACGCCGCGTCGCGTATCGGAGAAGCGGCTGTCCGCCGCGACCAGCAGCGCGGCCCGCCATGCCTGGCCGCCGCCCGAGCGGACGGTCACCGCATCGCGATCCGTGCGCACCGAGGCCACCTCCTGCCCGGCGAACAGGCTGATGGCGGGCTCCTCCGCCGCCGCCTCGTAGGCGGCCCGGCGAATGGCGTGATTGGGGACCAGGTAGCCGAGGGCGGCGCAGGCCGTGTCGCGATGGTCGAAGCGCAGTCGCTTGGGCGACGTCCCCGTCGATACGTCCGCGCGCTTGATCGGCGAGACGTCGCCGGCGGCGATCCGCTGCCAGACGCTCAGGCCCCGCAATATCTGCAGCGACCGATGCGTGAGGGCGATTTCGCGGCCGTCGAAAGCCGGATCGGCGAGCGCCGCCTGCGGCTGCCGCTCCACGAGGGCGACGCGCAAGCCGGACTGCGCCAGCCCCTTGGCGCAGCACAGGCCGGCGGGACCGGCGCCGATCACGATGACGTCGAAGTCCTTCGGGTCACTCACCGAGGCACACCCGCCGCAGTTCCGCCGGCTGCAGCAGCTGGACGCGCTTGGCGCGCACGGCGATCAAACCCCGGCGTCCCAGTTCCGTGAAGCATCGGCTGACGGTCTCGCTGCGCAGGCCGAGATACCCCGCGATGTCGTCGCGGTTCATGCATAGCTTGAATTCACGCCCGCGAACGCCGCGGATCTGCAGCCGGCTCGAGAGGTTCAGCAGGAATCCGGCGACGCGCTCGACGGCTTCGCGGTCGCGGATCAGGGTCAGCAGGTCGCGTGCGGGAGTCCAGGCCTTGGCGATCAGCCGGATGAACTCGGCGGCCACCCGCGGCGATTCGGCGCACAGCCGGTTGAAGGCCGCCCACGGAACGGAGCAGACGAACGAGGGCACTACGGCGATGCTCGTCGTGGTGCTGCGCGTCTTGCCCAGGCTCTGCAAGCTCAACATCTCTCCCGGCAGCGCGAAATTGATCACGGAACCCCGGCGGCCGGCCGACTCGTCCACTTCCTTGATGCATCCGCTGCGGATCATGTAGAAGCATTCAACCTCGTCCCCGGCGCGGTACAGCGCCTTGCCGCGGGCGAACTTGAGCTTGCGGATCCGCACGCGCCGCGCCAGGCGCCCGCCCGATGCCGCCAGGCGGCCGCCTGACGCGGCCATGCGGCCGGGAAAGCAGATCCGCCACAGCCCGCAGGATTCGCACTCTCCGCTCTTCGCCTTGGCCACTCGGATCCTTCGTCTGCCGGAATGGCAGAGATGCGGCGTTCCCTCGCGGACTCCACTCCCTGCGCGCAGCTTATGTGCGCGCGCCGCGCGAGGCCCATCCGGGGATTCCGCTAGCGGCGTACGTGAATACACCGGCCGCCACGGGCGAGAGGTCAATCCGGAAACGTGACCCAGCAGTTGCGCTCATAGTCGTACAACTGGCAGGCGCGGATGCACTCGAGGTAATGGCGCAGGCTCACGCGCGTGGAGATGAACACGGCGCCCATGTCGCGCAGCCGCTGCTGGGCGGCCTTCAGGTGATACAAGGGAATGGTCGAGATGAGGTGATGCGCGGGGTGTTCCATGATGTGGTGCATCCCCGTGCCCAACAGCCGCGGAAAGATCATGTGAATCGTGCCGGAGACCTGCGTGGCGTCGCGCAGCCATTCCCGCTTGTCCGCATACCAGCGCACTTTCGGGTGGGTGTGATGCAGGTAGACCACCAGGCCCATGGTCCAGTTCCACAGCAGGAACGGCAGCACGAACGCCGTCAGCACGGCGGGCCACACCGGCGCCGCATGCGCGAGGGCGTATGCGCATACGATCCCGATCCACAGGGCTGCGAACGCCGCGACCAGCGCCGAGTCCACGATGAACTCCGTCCGCGACGTCGGCATGTTCCGCCGATTGGGAAAGAACAGCTTTTTCCACCAGATCTCGACGAAGTAGTACAGCGCCGGCCCGGACGCGCCGCGGTAGATCCGCTCGACGACCCGGCGCCATGGCGGCAGCGCGCGGTACTCGGCGGGATCCTTCGGTTCCCAGACGAAATCCCGGCCGCGCAGGTTGTTGTAGCCGTGATGCACCACGTTGTGGCCCACCCGCCACAGCGAATAGGGCGTCAGGTTGGCCAGAAACGCGATGCGTCCGACGGCGTGATTCAACCGTGCGCTGCTGGTGAAGGCCTGGTGGCAGGCGTCGTGGCCGATGATGAACAGGCGCACGATGGCCGCCCAGGTGACGAGCACTCCGAGCCCGCGCAGCGCCACGTGGGATGCCGCCACCGCGAGCCATTGTCCCGCCGCGAACACGCACAGGTCGACCACGAGCAGCACGATCGCGTAGGCGTCGCGCTTGGCGCAGAACGGCATCAGCACGCTGCGCATTTGCGTGATTGTCGGCGATGACGGTTTCGCCGTAGCCGCGCCGCTCGGCAATGGTGGGGGGTGGCCGGTCACTTCAGAAGTATAGTTGAGCATGGGTCCGTTGATCTTGAGGGATGTCAGTTTCCGGAGCGGTGATCCCGCGCGGGGTCACGCAGGCTCGGGCGATTCGCATGGGGGCTCCGCTGCAATTCGGATGGGTCTTCAAAAAAAACACCGAATATATCAGCAGCCGCGGAAGAGTGCGCTGTTCGTTGGCAGATCCGCCCTCAGTCCGGCGGGGCGCGGTACTTGAGCACGGGAAGCCAGCGCGCCAGCCCCTTGAGCGCCCCATGCTCGTTCATCCACAACGCATACGCGACATACTGCGGATCGCGGCTCAGGTGGCGCTCCTCGGTCCGGGCCCGCAGCAGGTAAACCCCGTTCAGCAGGAGGAGGAGCGCGCAATGCTGCGCGGCCGCGGCGATCGACGGGCTGGGAACGAACGGCACCGCAATGAGCCACCAGCTCAGGTTCTTCGCCAAATAGGCCGGGTGCTTGCTGAAGCGGTAGGGTCCGGTGGTGATGATGCCGCGGTGGGTGAGGTTCGAAAAGCGCAGGCCGAACGCGACGGTGGACAGTGCATAGGTGAACACGCACAGGATGATCACCACTCCCCACAGGTCCCGGACGTGCGGCCAATCGCCGAGCCATTGGCCCCAGTAGTAGCCCGACTCATATTTGAGGTACATGGAGCCGACGATCGCGTAGAACGGCTGATAACAGATGAGCGCGGCGCCCCAGCCGAGGGCCGTGGGCTCGACGCTGCGAATCTGCGAGTCGAACAGCCTCAGCGTGGCGGTGTACCCGACGACGCAGAACAAGAGATCGATGCCGTAGGACAGGTGAAACCATAAATCGTAGTTCTGCCACGAGTCGCCGGTGGCGTTGCGAAATGCGCTGCACAGGTACTGCATTTCCTGGCTCAGGTACACCGTCATCAGCGGCGTGAAGAAACCCTTGACGGTCCAGCCCATGAAGTGGCGCCGGATGAGCGCGTAATTCACCGCGCGGGTCTGGCCGGTGAGCAGCAATCCGAATTCCAGCAATTCGTCCCGCGGCTCGCGCAGGCGCCTGTCGCTCCACGCGAGGTACAGGGGAATCAGCGGGGCCGCGTACGCGATGGTCCGCAGGAACTTCCAGAACGGGGCGTAGAAGTCTCCCTGATACTCGGGAAAAATCGCGTAGGCGGCGCCGACTATCGCGAGGGTCGCGGCCAAGGCCAGCAGCCGCAGCAGCGGCCGCCGCCAATCGAGCGCGCGCAGAGGGCGGGGGGCCAACTCGGTCAATTCGCGCCCGCGGCGCCATCGGCGCAGCATTTGTCCCGCCGCGACGCTGGCGAACACCACCGCACAGGGAACGATGGCGGGGTACTCGATGACCTCGGCGAGGCGCTGCAGCCGGTTGTCCCCGGCAATCCACCCGATGCTGGCGATGCCCGCCGCCAGCGCGGCCAGGTTAATGAGGAAGGACTCTTCCGGCCCCACGCCCGGTTCGGGCGCGGACCCGGGTGTCGCCGGCGCGGATCCGGGTGTCGTCGGGGCGGCTCCGGGCGCGCGCATGCGATTCGACTCCATGGTCTGCTGGGTGCCGCGCGTCACCGGCGCATTCTAGCCCGGTCGCCGGGATTTGGGTGATTTCGGCCCGGGCAAAATCCCGTTCCGGCTCGAGCTCCCATAAAAAAGGCGTCCCGCGCTCGCGCACGGGACGCCTTCAAAGGCCTAAGCCGGATCGAATCTACTTGGCGGACTTGAGCAGCAACGGCACGTAAGGCACACCCAAGCCCGTCACGTCATTGTAGCCTGCCGGCGTATTGCCGTACGCGGACAACGACGTGAAGTTGAACACATCGTCGATGCCCTCACACAGGTCGGCGCCGCAGACCTCGAGCGCAAACGGCGTCGTGGTGGAGATGAGGAACGGCACGGAGCTGATGGTCACGACCCTCGCCAGGTTCAGATCCGCCGCGTAACCGCGCAGCACCGACACGGGAGTCGTGGGGGCCACGATTTGGTTGATCGGCGCCGTGTTGAGCCCCGCGCCGCTTCCGCCGCTTCCCAGACTGTAGAGCAGCGGGTTGGCCAATCCGAGCATCGGCTGCTTCGTCGCAGCGCGGCTCTGGTCGATCACCGCCAACACGCCGGCCATCAGCGGCGAGGCGAGGCTGGTGCCTCCGATGGCGTTCTCGCAGTATTCCTCGGTGGAGGAAATCGGCGTGCAGCCATGATCGCTGATCGGGTTGCCCGCGATGGTGAAGGTCTCGCCGAACAAGTACCCGGTGTAGGGATCCGCATCCATCGCGACGTCGGGGCTCACGCGGTGCGGCGTCGGGAGCGGCTCGGTGTAGCCGCTGGCCAGATTCAGCGTCCCGGACAGCGCCGCGGGCACGGCGGATGCCTGGTAGGACGGCTGCAATTCCAGAACACTGACACCGCCGCCGGCGCCGGCATAAAAGGCGAAATCATCGAAGGTGTAGCCGTAGGCCGTCGTGGTCGCGAGCCCGGTCGTCTCGACGTTACTCTGGCTCTTGACCGTGACGTTGTCGAGGTAGTCGCGATAGTTGCCCCAGCCGTACTCGGCCTTGGACCCGCCTCCTTCGTAGAAGAGCGACGTGCCGCCGACGCCGGTCACCCAGGGGCTGGTAGCGGGCCACGCGCCCGATGCCACGCCGTTGACCTGGGACAGGTCGCCATCGTCGCCCGAGCTGAACACCACCGTCATGCCGAGCGCAGCGCCCGCCGCAAAAGCCTGGTCGTCCGCAGCCTGTTGTCCGGCCGCGATCGATTCGCCGTTGTAGCCGTAGCTGTTGGTGAGCACGTCGGCCCGGTGGCTGTAGATCGTGTCTTGCAGGGCCGTGTCGAGCGACGTGTTGCAGTCGAGCGAGCCGACAAAGATGATCGTGGCCCCGGGCGCGGCGCCGTGCACGGCCGCCACGTCGAGCGACTGCTCTTCCCACCAGCCGTAAGGACCGCAGGGGTCATCGGGACTGACGTGGTAGATCCCGGCGGGAACGATTTCGTGAAAATTCCTGCCGCGAACCAGGGCGGGCAAACCGTGATTCGCCGCATATCGATTGGCGTCGTCCAGCAGCGTCGGCGAGGCATAGGCGTCGAGGATGGCCACGCGAATGCCGGATCCATCGTAATTCGGGGCCTTGTTCAGGCCGTAGGCGTCCTGAATCTGCTGCGGCGTGTATCCGCAAACCAGCCAGGGAATCTCGCTGCCGTACGGGCCGGCGGCGGTGCTCAACGTGGCGGTGTGAATTTCGCTGCCGTAATTCTCGTTGCAGTACGGCGACGGGTTGCCGGCAGCGACCGGCGGCGGGGTGACGGCTTTCGCGGCGGCATTCGCCGCGGCCGTCGGCGCAACCAAATCGCGCATGACCGCCGAGTGATGGTACGGGTGCCGGAGCAATGCCGAATCATCCAGACCTTCGACGAAAAGCACCTTTCCGGTCAGGGCGCCCGGCAGCGTGGGCTCTTCCTTGTTGGCGCGCAGCGTCTTGCCGCCATAGGAGTACAGGTTCTGGCTCACGTGGAAGGTGCGGCGCAGCTGGTCGACGGTCGCGGTAGCGGACACGTAGGCGCCCAGCGGACCGACCTGTACGTGCGACATGCCCGCCCCTTCGAGCAGAGCCTTGACGGCGGCGACGTCGGCGGCCGCCGGTGCATACCGGCCCGCGAGTTCATCGCTCGTCAGGTAGTGGCCGTATTGGGCGTTGTCCGGGGTCGAAACCGCCGTCGCCAGCGACTTCAGCTCCGCGGCATTCGACAGCGCCAGGTGCACGGCGATCACCACGGATGTGTTGCCGGCAGCGCTGCCCACCGTGGGCGCGGTCTTGGCCCAGGCAGCGACGTTCGACGGTCCCGCGGCTACGGCCGTGGCCAGGGTCGCCGTGCAGGCGATCGCGGCCGCCAGCAAGCCGCTCAAGATGAATCGATTCTTCGATTTGTACAGCACGAGTTATCCCCTCAAGGTTGTTTTGGACGAATTAAATAGCGTGCACTCCAGATCCCTCCGCGGACCCCATCGCTCCGCGCATGCACAGTCCTGAACACGGCACATGCGAACAGTTCACGCTTCCTGTGCTTGTAATTGAACATAGTGACTGCTGGTCTGCAAGTTAAGAACGGACCGCAGAGGCCGTTGCTCGCGCGCGGATTGATTCCGCCCGCACGCGGGCCGAACTGATCCGGTATTATGTTGAATTCGAGAAGGATCGTTTCATGTATTTCCTCATCAAGGCGACGCTGCGCACCCTGGTCCTGCCGCCGGCGGGTCCGCTGATCCTCGCGATTGCGGGCGCATGGCTGCTCCGGCGGCGGCCGCGGCTGGGCGGATTCCTGCTGGCCTTCGGGCTCGCGTCGCTGTGGCTGCTCTCCCTGCCGATCGTCGCGGACGCCGTCACGCGCCTGGCGGAACGCTGCCCGCCGCTGGACTTGTCGAAACCCACCGGGGCCCAGGCCATCGTCATCCTGGCCGGCGGCGGACAGCGGATGTTCGCGCCGGAGTTTCAGGGCCCGGAGGCGGATTATCAATTGCTGGAGCGCTTGAGCTACGGCGCTTACGTGGCGCGCACGACGGGATTGCCCGTCCTGGTGTCGGGCACGCCCAACGAGACCACCGCCATGCGCGTGACCTTGGCGCGCGACTTCGGCGTGTCGACGCGCTGGATCGAAGGCGAGTCGCGGGACACCTACGAGAACGCGCGATTCTCGGCGGTCCTTTTACGGACCACGGGGATCAAGCGCATCATTCTGATCACCAGCAGCACGCATCTCTACCGCGCCGCGCAGGAATATCGAGAGGCCGGCTTCGACGTCGTTCCTGCGCCGGCCGGTGTATGGGCGCCGCGCGAAGACAGGGTCTTTCGCTGGTTGCCGCAGCCCGACCCGCTGCTGCGCTCCCATCTTGCCCTCTACGAATTGATCGGCGAGCCCATGCGCCGGCTTCAGGCCGCTCTGGGGGTGCGGGAGCGCTTCGACCGGAAAGCCGCGGGCGGGACGGTGAATTAGCATCAACCACACTTGAGGAGGAGATTCCATGCGCGAAATGAGCGGCGGCTGCCTGTGCGGCCAGGTCAAATATTCGGCCAATGCGGATCCGGCATTCGTCGGGGTGTGCCACTGCAAGAACTGCCAGAGGACCTCGGGCACCGCGTTTTCGGTGGTGGTGGCCGTTCCCAAGGCGGCGCTGTCGGTCACGGGCCGCCTCCAGGCCTATCGCGACAAGGGCGACAGCGGCCAGGAGCTGATGCGCAGTTTCTGCCCGGATTGCGGTTCCTCCCTGTTTAGCGACGCGGCCGCCATGCCGGCGCTCACGATGATCAAGGCCGGCACGCTCGACGACACGAGCTGGCTCGATCCGAAGATGCACGTCTATTGTTCCAGCGCGCAGCGCTGGACGCCCATTCCGGAGGGCAGCCAGACGTTCGCGAAGATGCCCGGGTGATCGCCGCGCGGTGACCGGAGACCTTGGAGTCAGAAGAACGCGATCGATTCGGGAGCGGCGTTGAAGATGCCGATGCACTGGTCGGCGAGCGTCGACACCAGCCAGTTGTGCCCGATGAAAGTCGCTTGAGAAACCTTGTCTCCCGGAGGCAGGAACCGGTAGAGGGTGCGCATCGCGCGAAAATCGAGCCAGTAGAGCTTGATCGGCTTGTCGCTGCGGTTGACGAAGGTCATGCCGGTCCGGTCTCGCGACGGGATGGACGCGAAATTCATCTCCTCGGTGCAGTTCCTCGCGGACGGCAGCTCGGTGCATTCGCGAACAGCGGACGAGGAGTGGATGGAGCAGGCCACCGCATAGCCGGCGGGGCCGAGGGTATCGGCTTGCAACCGCCCTCCTTGCGGTAGGAGCATCGCCAACAGCAGCGCGGCTGCGACACCAATTGGCCTCAAATGGGTCCTATGTTCGGTGATCATGGAGTCCATCCCGGTCGGCTGCTCGCCGAGGCGAGCTCGAGTCCGGGACCATTCCAGCAAATGGAGGCGAGGGCCGCTGCGATCCGCGTCACGGCGGCGCGCCGGCAATCGCATCCGCGGCGCGATTACGCCACGATCTGTTCAATCACGTCGCGGTCCACCGCTCCGTCGCGGCGCTTCGGGGGCTCGATCCTCAGCCAGAGTGGCGCCTCCGGTCCGCAACCCCCGTTCTGGGTGAACGGAGCCCTCCAGGCGCTCTCATGCGCGCGCTCCGTCTTCGGTCGTGCGGCGCCCGCGAATACCCCGGCGTAGTGATCCACGACGGCGTCGAACAGCCGATTCTGGGCGCCCAAGATCGCGTCGCAGCCGGGCGAGTCCGCCGCGGCGTCGAGCGACTTGAGGACGGCATCCAGATCGGCCCGCAGGGCCGCCAGATGCTCCGGCCGGAGCATCGATCTCCAGCGGGCCGAATCGCAGGCGTCGAGCAGCAGCACGAGCTCCAGCCGGAACATCTCGAGCCGGACGTCAACCCCGTCCCAGGCGCCCGCGCCCGAGGACTCGTTCAAGGACCCGCACCATGCCTCGAGTTCCAGCCACAGGCGGCTGTACAGGTGGATGGTGGCGGCAGCACGTGCCGCTATCGGCTGATCGGGGATTGCGTTCATGCCGGTACTCCGCTGTTCGATCCGCACGCCATGATGGTTGGGCCCGATGACCGGGTGAAGTCAGCTACGTGTCGGATTCGCAACGTTAGAGGTCGGATTCGCAACGTCCGCCAATCCGCCGGGCGGTTATGCTCATCCTAGGGAGCCGCCAGGTCGGTGCCGCCAGGCCGGTGAAGTTTCGCACCGGCTCGCGTATCGTTGGCGCCCGGCGCCGCTATCGGGCACCCAGAACTTTACCGTCACTTGAGTCAAGGGGAATCCAAAGTGCCATCTGATATCGAGATCGCCCAAAAAGCGACCATGAAGCCCATTGTCGAGGTAGCCGCCCGCCTGGGAATTCCGGCCGCCAGCATCGAAAACTACGGTCATTACAAGGCCAAGATCTCGATGGACTTCATCGAGAGCCTGAAGGACAAGCCCGACGGCAAACTCATACTGGTCACCGCCCTGAGCCCGACGCCCGCCGGCGAGGGTAAGACCACGACCACGGTCGGTCTGGGGGATGCGCTCAACAAGATCGGCAAGAAGGCCGTCATATGCCTGCGCGAGCCGAGCCTGGGTCCGGTGTTCGGCATGAAGGGCGGAGCGGCGGGCGGCGGCTATGCTCAGGTTGTTCCGATGGAGGACATCAACCTGCACTTCACCGGCGACTTCAGCGCCATCGCGCTCGCGAACAACCTGCTCGCGGCGCTCATCGACAACCACATCTATCACGGCAACGAGCTGGGCCTGGACGTCCGTCGCATCAGTTGGAAGCGCGTGGTCGACATGAACGATCGCGCACTGCGCAACATCACGGTCGGCCTCGGCGGACCCGGCAACGGTTACCCGCGGCAGGACGGCTTCGACATCGTGGTCGCCTCGGAGGTCATGGCGATCTTCTGCCTGGCGACCAGCCTCGCGGATCTGAAGACCCGTCTCGGCAACATCGTGGTGGGCTACCGCCGCGACCTCACGCCGGTGCGCGCCCGGGATCTGAACGCGCACGGCGCGATGACCGTGCTGCTCAAGGAGGCGCTGAAGCCGAATCTCGTCCAGACGCTCGAGAACAATCCGGCGTTCATTCACGGCGGACCGTTCGCGAACATCGCGCACGGCTGCAATTCCGTGCTCGCGACGCAGACCGCCCTCAAGCTGGCGGACTATGTGGTCACGGAGGCGGGCTTCGGTGCCGACCTCGGCGCCGAGAAGTTCGTGGATATCAAGTGCCGCAAATCCGGGCTGCGCCCGTCGATTGTCGTGATCGTCGCCACCATCCGCGCCCTCAAGTACCACGGCGGCGTCGATCTGAAACAGATCAACGAGGAGAACCTGGGTGCTCTGGAGAAGGGCATCGCGAACCTCGAGCGCCACGTCAACAACGTCACGCAGCAATATGGCCTGCCCTGCGTGGTGTCGGTGAATCACTTCACCGCCGATACCGCCGCGGAGCACGAGCTGCTGGCCCGCAAGATGAAGGCCCTGAACGTGCCGCTGGTGCTCGCGCGCCATTGGGCGGAAGGCGGCGCCGGCGCGGCGGATCTCGCCCGCAAGGTCGTCGAGCTGATCGAGCAGGGATCCCAGAAGGCGTCGGGCTTCAAGTTCGTCTACGACGATCAACAGACGCTGTGGGACAAGATCAAGAGCATCGCCACGAAGATCTACGGCGCCACGGACATCTCCGCCGACTCCGCGGTCAAGAAACAGCTCGACAAGCTGCAGGAAGACGGCTACGGCCATTACCCGGTGTGCATCGCCAAGACGCAGTACTCCTTCTCGACCGATCCCAGCAAGCGGGCGGCGCCGAGCGGCCACGTGGTCAACGTGCGTGAAGTGCGGCTCGCCGCGGGCGCCGAGTTCATCGTCGTGGTATGCGGCGACATCATGACCATGCCGGGCCTGCCGAAGGTGCCGTCCTCCGAAAAAATCGACGTCGATGCGGACGGCCGGGTGATCGGCGTGTTCTGATCGCGGGCGACGGGCGACGGGCGACGGGCGACGGGCGACGGGCGGCGGGTGGCGGCCAACGCCGGGGCGGGGCTGGCCGCAAAGGTCGGCCCCGCCGCCGGCCTGCACGATCCAGGCCGGCGGTCTTGAGGAGACATTCCCAGGCAGAATATGCTTGCCGCGAACCGAACCTTCGAATCTTACGACGACCTGACTTGCATGCCCTCGATGAAATGAGGAGTTCACATGCCGATGATGAGCAACTCGCGCCGCGCCGCATTCTCTGTTCTGATTCTTCTCCAGGGAAGCGGGGCCATCGTGGCACGGGCGGCGGCGCCCAATTCCTGCAGCTTTGTTACGCCGGCCGCCTGGTCGGCCGTACTCTCCCGTCCCGTTACCGGGGGAGCCACGTCCACCGTCAATGATCCCTCTTCGACGGCGTCTTCCTGTTTATACCAGGCTGGGACGATGTTCATCACGGTCCAAGTGAACCAATTGGCCACGGACACAGCTGCACGAAAGGAATACGCGGATCAGTTGGACAACAGCCGCGGCCGCGACGACCGGGAGAGCCAACGGACGACGGTGGAGGCGGGTATTGGGGATGGAGCTTTTTCTTCGGCGTTCGCCGACGGCTCCGAGGTGGAGTTCACCGCCGTACACGGGTCGCGAATCGTGACCTTCGGATTGGTCGGCAGCGGCGCCTCCGCGGTATCGCACGATCGTCTGCGAACCCTGATGCAATCCGCACTCAGCCATTAGCGCAATAGCAGATCGTTGCGCGGCGCAGGTTCGACGGACGCCGCACACCTCCCATTGACCGCTCTGTGACACCTGCGGGCATCGCCCGAGCTAGGGTGGCGAAGCAGCCAATCCTGCTTCCAATAGATCCAAGAGCTTCTTGTATTCATCCGCTCCGGCAACCTGTTGCACGCCGCCAACCATTCCATAGTCCGTGGAATGCATCCCGCCGCCGGTGGCTTGATATCGTTGCCAACCACCGGTCAACATGACGCGAATCTGCGTTGATTTTGGGCCTGTGCTTTTGAAGAGGATGGAGCCTTCCTCGGAAATATTCGCGCCACTTTGAGTGGGGTCGGTCCATTGTTGATAAAAGGCGATGAATCCGAGCTGCCCGTCTGCGCCGCGTACGACGTAGCCGTTATCGAACAGGATTTCGATGGCCCTTGGAAGAATGGCATCGACGGGCGTGGCGATAACTCTGGTTTGAACGTCGCGCGTCTGCGCGACCTGCTGGGCGGAGGGTGTCGGCGCAGAATGAAGCTCCACGGGTTGCATCACGCAGCCTCCTGAAGCACAGAGGGTGACCACTCCAAAATAAACCTTCATAGGTGTACTCCTTACGATTCGACCGAGCCGCGGACCTGAGTCCGCATCCTACTCCCCTCAAAATGCCTCGATCGGCTCGTCACCCGCCGCAGCGGCCCCGTTGAATCTGCCGGGCCGATGAGGCCAAATGCGCATGGGCCGACAAACATTAGAGATACCTATGGCATACGCGATCAAAGCCGAGGTTGCCGATCCGCGGGCAAGGACTTTCACGTTCACCGCTCAGAAGACGATGTATGGCGGAAAACGGATCGCCGAAGGTGACGCGGTGTTCGTGTTCGCGAGCGAGAACGAGGGCGGTCAAGGCCTCATCGCGCGGGGTGTGGTCACTCGCGCCGAAGCCATCCGGAGGAAGCCTGGAATAGCGCGCCAAACGCCGCGCGTCAGCGTGACCATCAAACGAACGGCGCTCGCGAAGCGGCCGATGGGGCGCCGCGAACTCAGGCATCTCACCGACTGGAATGACGGCCGGCCCGGGACTGAGCTCAATTTCAAATTCTATCGGCAGGCAACCAACAAAATCGTCGGCATCTCCGCTGCAGCGCTGTCGTTCCTGATGAAGTGCTTCTAGCGCCGCCCAGGCCGGGTTCAAGCAATCGTCCATCTGCTGCCGGAAAGCCGCTGGCCACCACCGGGAGGAGTGGGTCACAACTCGCCCGACCATCCACAACTCGGCATCTTAGACCGATATGAACCCGGCGAGCCTTTGGGCTCTGCTATCGAACGTTGCCGTCGCGCGACAGCCCAGCCTGCGATGGCGCGCGTCGATCAGGCAATCTGCAAAATCGGCCGCGGATTCTTTCCAGGAATAAACCGCGGTCTCAACCGACGGCTCATCCTCGACGGTCAGATCGGCGGTGTCCAACATTGCGGAGAAAACCGCAAGTATGTCTCCCTTCGCCATTTCGTATCGGCTTCGCAGCACCCATTCCGTCTCCAGTAAGACCGGCAGACTCACCAAAACAGGCTCGCCCTTGGCTGCCGCGCGATCAATCAATCGACGTGCCTTCTCATATCGCGGCTGATCGTCGCGGGTCAGATACCGCACAAGAACATGGGTGTCGACGCCGAGCATCAACGGGACAGGCGCTCGATAAGTATGGGTTTCCTGCCCTTCTTGTGCAGTAGCCCCGCGAGTTCGGACACGCGCTTGTTTTTTACTCGCATGACCACAATACCGTCCTGCATTAGCGTGAAGCTCATCCTGTCACCGGCCTTCATGCCTAGACTGTCTCGAATTGGCTTGGGGATTGTCGTCTGACCCTTGCTGGTCAGCGTGGCTTCTGAATTCATGGCTGGCTCCGGAATCCTTACTAAGATCAGTATGGTAAGGGCTTGATACCCGAGCACGTTTGCGGCGATCAGGACGCTTCGGCTAAATCGCCGTGTTCCGTGGGATTCTTTGGTTGCCATGAAGCGGCCGGGCCCCTCATGTTGCAACGCTGTTAAACTTCGCGGAACGGCAGGTCTGGAGCGGGACGTGCGGCGGTAGACGGCCTGTTCGGCCATCGAAGTGGTGCGAATGGGAAGAACTCCGGTCGATAGGGTAATGGCTTCATGGCTCGAGACATCATCTTCACGACCAAAGCGGCAAAGCCGCCGGCCAGCTATAGCCAGGCGGTCAGAGCCGCCGGACTGATCTTCTTGTCCGGGACTGCGCCGCATGATCCGTGGACCGGAATTGTGGTCGGGTCGACTATTCAGGAGCAGACGCGCCAATGCCTGAAGAACATTCAGGCCATTTTGGAGGCCGCCGGAAGCTCATTGGATAAAGTTGTGAGCGTCACCGTCGTACTGGCGGATGAGGATGATTTCCCGGGCATGAATGAAGAGTGGTTGAAGTGGTTTCCTTCGAATCCGCCGGCGCGCCAGGGAGCGAAGATGCCGGTAAGGGCGCCGGGATTGAGGGTATCGATTGCTGCGATCGCGGAGGCCTAGCCATCGTCCTTCCGCGCCAGCCGATAAGTCATCCAGCACAGCAGGCCCACGGCGGCCAGCAGCACGCCCCACAGCGAAGACCGCTGCGTCAGCGCCAGCCTGGATTGCTGCAGCCGGTCCGCACCGCCCAACACCGCTTGCTCGCCCAGCTTGGCAGATGCAATCTCGACGCCCGCGGGCACCGGGCTCAAATCGGATTCGGCGCCGCCGGCGTTCGAATTGCCGTACGCGAGCAGGAACGGCCCCGGTCCGCGGGCGAGGAAGGTTATCTCGTTGGGCTCCCACTCGACGCGCAATCGCAGCGGCGCCTGCGGCACGCCGCCGCGGACGATCCGGGCGCGCCAGTACCGGTCGCGATCCAGGCTCAAGGTGACGGGCGCATTCTGCCGTTCGCCGTCCGGGGCCTTGAGCCGATAGAAGCCGCCCTGAGCGACGATGCGCCACGGTTCGGTGGCCGCGCGGCGCGATGCCAGTTCGATGGTGTTGATCGTGTTGGTTTCGGGGAGCATCACATTCACCCGCGTCACGGGCAGGTGTGCTCCGAGGTCGAACAGCGCGGCATCCGGCTCGGAAGAACGGCTGGTGCCGGCCACCTCGAGGCTGTCGCGCGGCGACTCCACCGGCGCATCGGCGCGCTCCGCCAGCACCGACGTCAACTCGAACGGCGGCGCCGGGCCCACCCAGGACACGCGCCAGTATTTCGCGCGAGCGGGGGCGAAGCTCACGCGATTTTCGATCAGAGCCTGTCCGTTCGCGTGCAGATTGGCCGTCGGCGCCGCCGTCACGAGGGTCTGCCAGATTCCCAGATCGTCGCTGCTCTCGATTCTCACGCGTCCCGAGTAGTCCGCCGCCGTGTCGGGCCAGTTGAGGCGCAAGGCCGAGACCGCCTGCGGAATGGCGCGGCCGTCGAGAATGTACTGGTTGACCGCGAGGCTGGGACCGCTTCCCTGGGCCTGCACATTGATGGCGGTTGCCGGCGTGTCGATGCTGAGGCGCACTCCGTCGATGACCACCCGGGCGTTGCCGCGCAGCGGAAAGAGCGGCAGCGGACCCGGCGCCTCATGAACGGGCGACGGCGGCGCGGGCCGGAACAGCGCATAGGGCACCGCCTCGCCTGCCGCGTTGAACAGGCGCAGGTCGCCGAGATCGTCGCGCGCGGTATTCCGATACACGGCGAGCGGCACCGTGAAGCGATACACCGCCGCTCCCGTCGGGGCGATCACGGGCTGACCGAAGGCAAAATCCCGCGGCGACAGATCGGCGGCGGCGGCCACCTGCCAAGCCGCGGCGAGGCCGAGAATCCATCGGTAGCGGCGCATCATGGGGCCGCCCTTGCCGCCGGCGGAATCGGCGAGAAATATCCCACGATGAGCATGAGCATCCCGACGCCCAGGAACGACACGATGCGCTCGATCGATCCGATGCTCGAGAGGTCCAGCACGAACAGCTTGGCGACGGTGAGGCCGAGCAGTGCGGCACCCGCAAGCCAGGACGCGCGCTGCCGGGTTCGGGTCGCGAACACCATCGTGGTGAGCGCCAGCATGGCCCAAAATATGGACAGCGCCGTCTGCGCCAGCGTCGATTCCAGAATTCCACGGACGCTCAGCGGCATCCCAAACCATTCATGCAGCGTCCGCAGCAGCACGGCATTCAGCCATAGGAACGCGAGCGCGCTCAGCACCGGCAGGGGCGCCCGCGCGTCGATACGCGCAAATCTCGCCGAGGGTTCATTCTTCAGGAAACGCCAATACCGGTAGAGCACGATCAGCGTGAAAGCCTGGCCGAGATCGAGCGGATTGAGAACGGGCCAATACGGCAGAGGCGAGGAGTCGCCGCGCCCCGCCAGGTCGCTCCCCAGGCTCCACAGCGCGAGGTAGATCGCCATTCCCACGCCGGCGATGAACAGATAAGCCTCGCGATTGCGCCTAAACGGCCACTGGACCCGCGCGACCAGCGACGGCAGGAGATACAGCCACAGCAGGGGGAAGAGGGCCCAGGCGGCGAAGCGCCAGGACTGACCGCTGCCCATCGACCGGACGGTCGCCCACGCGGCTTCCCAGTTCACCACGGACGCCAGCAGCCACGAGGACGCGCAGTGGAGCAGGTTCGAGAGCGTGGCGCCTGCCGGCCCCTCGTGACGGAACATCACCCAGTACAGTCCCGCGAAGGCCCACGGCCAGGCCCACCATCCACCGTGGGCAAAGGGATGGGCGCTGCCGCTCAACTCGGCCGCCGCGAGGAATAGGACCATCGCGGGCAGCTGCAACCGCGCCGCGACTTCCGCGGCGGTCAAGGGGACGCGGCGGTGAACGGCGCTGCAAAGCAGGGCCGTCAGGGTGACGAACGACAACGCGGCCGCGGCAGGGACGTCCGGCACATAGCGCGCGATCACGGCGAGGCCGCCGGCCACCCACCACAGCAGAGCCCAGCCGAACGCCACATCCGGCAGGGCTCTCTCGATCTCCCGGAGACGATCCCGATGCACGTACAAGGTTCGGGCCGCGAACACGGCCGCGGCGCTCTCCGTCAACACCCCCAGGTACGCATCGAGAGACAGGGTGACGCCGCCCGCGGATAGATCGAACTGCTGCGCCAGGATCCAGCCCGATGCGATCAACAGCAGAATTCCCGCCGCGCGCGCCAGCGCCCGCTGCTGGCGGCAGCCCGCCCAGATGGCGGCCGCGCCCTCGAGCGCCCAGGTCGCGGCATTCCAGCGCGCATCGAGCGCCAGCGGTACGGCCAGGGTGAAGAACACTACGGCCAGGGCGATGAATGCCTCGATCATGAGCGACTGCTGCTCATCGCGCCGCTTCAGCAGCCACGCGGCCGCCAAGTACGCCGCGCCCAAGGCGATGGCGCTGTAGGCGAGCGCCATCGGCCGGTCGCGCAGCATGGCTGCCTGCAGCGCAAAGGCCGCGATGGGCGTGCCGAAGATCAGCGTGGCGTCGATGTAGCCCGTGAGCTTCGCCGGTTGGCGGAGCGTGAACAGGACGGCGATCCCGAGGTAAAAGAGAAAAAAGGCGGCCAGGAACGGTTCGGTGGTCGAGAAGTCTTCGGGACGGTATTTCAGGACTCCCCAGGCCGTCCCGATGGCGAACGTGAACAAGAATCCCGCGATGTTCAAGGGACGCCAGGCCTTGAACCAGGAGATCAGGAGAATGCCTGCGTTGAGCACCGCGTAGTAGCTGAACAGCACCACGTGATCGCCCTGGCCGCTCGATGCCAGCACGGGTGCGAGAAATCCGCCGGTGATCCCGAGCAAGGCGAACGACAGCGAGTTCTGCAGCACCGCGAGCGCCGCCGACAGCGCGGCCACCAGGGCCAGAACCGGGAAGGCGACGGCCGGGCTCAACAGGCCATAGAGCCGCAGCGCCGAGAATACGGTCAAGTACAGAATGCCGACGCCGCCGCCCTGTATCGCGAGGGCATATTCCGGCCGCGATTGGCGCAAGTGCCAACCGAACGCGAGCAGCGCCAGTCCGCCCAGGGCAATGGCTGACAACCGGAATTCGATGGGGATGTGAGAGTGCTCGGCCAGGTAGCGCAGCAAGAAGGCCACGCCGAAGAAGAGGACGACGACGCCGATGCGGACCAAGGTGTTGCCGCCGGCAAAAAAGCGGCGCAGCGTCGCGGCCAAGGCGGCCCACTCCGGTACGGGCGCCAGGGAGGCGGCGTCCGAAGGCCCCTCCGAATCCGCCGGAATGACCGCCGGGTCCAGAGCATCGGCGTCCCGCCAGGGACTCTCGTCCGGAAGCGGTGCGCCGGGCGCCGGTGCGGGCGAGAGTGCTGCCGCTGTCGCCGCTGTCGCCGCTGTCGCTGCGGGCGCTGGCGTGGACGCCGGCCCCGATGCGGGTGCGGACGCTGGCGTACCGCGCTCGCGTCCCAGGTCGGATCGCAGCCGCGTGATTTCACGGTCGAGCGCGGCCAGCCGCGTGCGTAGTACCGCCAACTCGCCCACGGCGAACCCGGCCACGCCGCCGATCAGGAAGTCGAAGAACCGGATGCCGGGGCCGGCGAAGCCGGCGCCCAAGAGCGCACCCAAGATCGCCAGCACAAATCGCATTGTCGGGTCCATTGACGGGCTCACCTGCGGTCAGCACGGACTGTAGCACAGCGCCCCACGGCCCCTTCGGCGCGCTGTTCAAGTCGCGAGCCGTCCAGGGGGCGGTCCGTGATAACTTGCGCAACTTGCAAACCAAAGGGGATGACATGCGCAAGCACAGCTCGAGTCTCTGGGTTCGGATCGGCGCGCCCGCGGCGCTGCTCGCCTTGCCGCTCGCCGCGTCCGGTGCGCAGCCGGATTATCCTGCCCGGGTCGAGCGCGTGCTCGCGGCCACGCCTCTGGTCGATGGGCACAACGATCTGGCCTGGGAGATCCGCGACCGCTTCAAGAGCGATCTCGATGCCGTCGACTTGAAGTCCGACACCTCGCGGCTGCCGTTCCCCGCGGATGGCGCGCCGCTGATGACCGACATTCCGCGGCTGCGCGCGGGCCGGGTCGGCGGTCAATTCTGGTCGGTGTGGGTGCCGGTGGATTTGAAGGGTTACGAGGCGGTGCAGGTGACGCTCGAGCAGATCGATCTCGTGAAGCGCATGTGCGCCCGCTACGGCGACGATTTCGCGATGGCCTACGCCGCCGCCGACGTGCGGCGCATTCACCAGGGTCACCGGATCGCCTGCCTGATAGGCATCGAGGGCGGTCACCAGATCAACGATTCCCTGGCCGTGCTGCGGCAGATGTACGCCGCCGGCGCCCGCTACATGACGCTCACGCACACGAGCAACACCGATTGGGCCGACTCGGCCACCGATGCGCCGGCGCATCACGGCCTCACGCCGTTCGGGGAGGACGTGGTGCGTGAAATGAACCGGCTCGGCATGCTGGTGGATCTGAGCCACGTGTCGCCGGAGACCATGAAGGCGGCGCTCGCGGTGAGCGCGGCGCCGGTGATCTTTTCGCATTCCTCGGCGCGCGCCGTGGTCGATCATCCGCGCAACGTGCCCGACGACGTCCTGAGGCGGGTGGCGGCGAACGGCGGCGTGGTCATGGCGAACTTCGCGCCGGGGTACGTCTCCGATGTCCGCCGGCGCTGGGATGCCGACGACGCGGCGGAGAAGACGCGATTCAACAGCCCGCCTTACGTCGGCCTGTACATCGGGCAACCCGAGGCGGCCAAGGCGGCGCTCGATGCCTGGGAGAAGGAGCATCCGATGCCCACGGCGACGCTCGCGCAGGTTGCCGATCACATCGATCATCTTCGCGCCGTGGCCGGCGTCGATCATGTGGGCCTGGGCTCCGACTTCGACGGCATCGAGGACGCACCGGTCGGGCTCGAGGGCGTGAATTGCTATCCCGCCTTGCTCGCCGAACTCATGCGCCGTGGATGGACGGACGCCGATATCGCGAAGCTCGCCGGCGGGAACGTGCTGCGGGTCATGGCGGATGTCGAGCGCGTGGCGGCAACGCTGCATGACCGGCCGCCGTCCGCAGCGGTGTGGACCGCCAGCCCCGCGGCGCTGAAGTGATGGAGGCGTGCGCTGGAATGAATGCCGCCGCGCGCCGGGCCTTCGGTCTCGGCCTGTGCCTGGTCCTGTCGGCGCAGGCCTGGGCTGCCGCCACCCCAGGCGCTCCCGCCGCTGGCGTAGCCGCCACGGCAAAGCCGCTCTTGATGTTGATCTCGGTGGACGGCCTGAAGCCCGAAGCCGTTCTCGAGGCCGCAGGCCATGGGCTCGAGGTCCCGAATCTGCGGGCGTTCCTCACCGAGGGCGCATACGCGACCGGCGTGCGCGGCGTCCTGCCCACGGTCACGTATCCCAGTCACTCCACGCTCCTGACGGGCGCTTCGCCGGCCCGGCACGGAATCTACGCCAACACCACCTTCGACCCGTTGAATCGCAACCAGCGCGGCTGGTACTGGTATGCCGAGGATGTGCGGGTGCGCACCTTGTGGTCGGCCGCGGCGGCGGCGGGACTGGCGGTGGCGAATGTCTACTGGCCCACCAGCGTGGGCGCGCCCATCCGGTTCAATTTGCCGCAAATTTGGCGCACCGGCACCGATGATGATCTGAAGCTGCAGCGCGCCCTGAGCACGCCGGGCCTCGAGCAATCGCTCGCCGCAAACCTCGGCCGGTATCCCGGCGGGATGGACGAAACGGTGGACGCCGACGAGATGCGCGCGCGATTTGCCGTCAAGCTGGTCGAACTCGACCGGCCGGACTTCATCACGGTGTACCTCACGGGTCTCGATACCGAACAGCATGCATCGGGACCTTTCAGCCCCGCGGCCAACGCCGTGCTGGAGCGCCTCGACGCCGTGGTCGGAACCTTGCGGGCGGCGGCGCAGCGGGCCGCGCCGGGCAACGCGACGGTGTGCGTGGTGTCGGATCACGGCTTTGCGGCCGTGGAACACGACGTCAATTTGAACGCGGCGTTCCGCCAGGCCGGTCTCCTCTCCGTCGCCGAGGCGCAGGGTGACGCTCCCCTCCGGGTCACCGGTTGGAAGGCTGCGGTGTGGCCGGCCGGCGGTAGCGCGGCGGTGATGCTGGCGAACCCCGGGGACGCCTCAGTGCGCGCCGCGGTCGAGGCTTTGCTTAATCAGCTCGCGCGCGATCCGGCCAATGGGATCGACCGGATCGTGGGCCACGAGGAACTCGTGCGCGGCGGCGGCTTTCCCGATGCGGCGTTTCTGGTCGCGTTCAGGATCGGCTATGAAATCGGCTCCGCCTTCGACGGGCCGCTGGTCTCCGCGCCGTCGAATCGCGGCATGCACGGGTACCTGCCCGACCGGCCCGAGATGCGTTCCGTGTTCTTCATGGCCGGTCCGGGGGTGCACGCCGGCAAGTCGCTGGGCGAGTTCGACATGCGGCAGATCGCCCCCACCGTCGCGGCGGTCCTGGGAATTCCGCTGCCCGAGGCAGAGCTCGCGCCCCTCCGAGTCGAATGACGGCGGGGCGCCGCGATGCACCCCGGCGGCGCGCTCGACGCATGCGTCTATGGAGGGGTGCGTCCCAGCACCAGTTGCGCAGCGGCCAGATCCTCGATGGCGCTGCCCACGCTCTTGAACAGCGTGATCTCCTCGGGCGAGCGCCGGCCGGGAACGAGACCGCGGGCCAGCGTGGCCAGATCCCCGCATAGGCTTTCGGCGGTGATGTGGCCTCCGGCGATCGCCTGCACCAGTTCGCCGCTTTCGGCCAGGGCGCCCTCCACTGTGTCGACGTAGATGCGCGCGCGCACCAGCGCCGCGTCGTCGGCCTCCCGCATCTCGGGGGTGAAGGCGCCGATGAGATCGAGATGCTGGCCGGAACGAAGCCACGCTCCCTGCACCAGGGGTCGGGTCGACAGAGTCGCGCAGCTGATGATGTCGGCCCAGCGCACGGCGGCCTCGAGATCGTCGACCGCCTCGATATCCACGCCCCTTCCGGCGAAGCCTCGCGCCACCGCCTGCGCGCGTTCGAGGTGCCGGCCCCATACGCGCACCGCGGCGATGGGACGCGCCGTGATGTAGGTGTCGATGATGTGCGGCGCCAGCGAGCCCGAGCCCACCATGAGCAGCCGGCTCGCGTCCGGCCGCGCGAGATAGCGTGCCGCGAGCGCGGAAGCGGCCGCCGTGCGGCGCCGGGTCAATTCGGTGCCGTCCAGCACCGCCAGCGGGCGGCCGTCGGCGGCATCGAGCAGCGCATACATCGCGTGCACCGCCGAGCGGCCCTGGGCCGAGTTGCCGGGAAACACGGTGACCAGCTTGACGCCGATGCATCCCCCCGCCTGCCACGCGGGCATCGTGAGCAGCAGGTTCTTGCCGGAGTCGCCGACGGCGTAGTGCTGCCGCGCCGGCGCGTGAATGTCGGCGCGAAAGGCGCGCTCCAGCGCGTCGATCAGCGCCACGCGACCGAGCCTTGCCGCCACCTCACCGCCATCGAGATTCAACATGGAGCAATTCCTCGCGGCGCATCGATGTGACATGATGCCACGCGCACGCGTGCCTACGCATCGGCGTGCAAATCGACCTTCGAGGATGTTTCCGACCATGATGCTTCCCGATGGCTACAGCGACGTCCCCGCCGGCAAATTGGCCTCGGTGGTGACCTGTCTCGAAATGCTCGCCAGGCCGCCGCTGCGGCCCGACCCCGCCGACGCGGCATGGCGGCTGCGGCGCGTCGAACATCCCGAACCCGCGTGGTATCGCGACCTCTTCCGGCGCATCGGCCTGGACTGGCTATGGTATTCGCGTCTCGTCATGCCGCTCGCCGACCTCGAGGCCATCCTCGGCAGCGCCGACGTCGAGGTCTACACCCTTGCGGCGGAGGGCCGCGACGAGGGATTGTTGGAACTCGATTTCCGGGAGGCTGGCCAGTGCGAACTGGCGTTCTACGGGGTCAGTGGCGCCGTTCAGGGACGGGGCGCCGGCCGATGGCTGATGAACCGCGCCATCGAACACGCCTGGTCCCGTCCCATCGGGCGCTTCTGGGTGCATACCTGCACCCTCGATCATCCGGACGCGTTGGCGTTCTACCTGCGATCGGGATTTCGCGCCTATGCGCGGCGCATCGAGGTGGCCGACGATCCGCGGCTCACCGGGCTCGCGCCGCGCAGCGCGGCAAAGCACGTCCCGATCGTGGACGCGCGCGGCGCCTCGCCCGGGACCGTGCCCCTCGCCGATTGAGAGTTAAGGAGCCCGATAATCCGGTAGGGTTGGCGCATGATGAAAACCACGACTCGCCATCGCGTGCTGGTGATCGACGTCGGCGGCAGCCACGTCAAGATGCGGGTATCGAATCGCCGCGGCATCCGGCAGTTCGTCTCGGGTCCCGGCCTGACTCCGGCCCGGCTGGTGCGCAAGGTTCATGAACTCGTGGGCGATTGGACTTACACCGCCGTTTCCATGGGCTATCCGGGCGTCGTCATCCACGGGAAGATCATGGTCGAGCCGCACAATCTCGGCCGCGGCTGGGCCGGGTTCGACTTCCAAAAGGCGTTCGGCCGCCCGACGCGCATCATCAACGATGCCGCGATGCAGGCCATCGGCAGCTACGAAGGCGGCCGCATGCTGTTTCTAGGATTGGGCACGGGCGTGGGAAGCGCAATGGTCGTCGACGGAGTGGTGGAGCCCATGGAACTGGCCCACATGCAGTACAAGAAGGGCAAGACCTACGAGGACTACATCGGCGCCCGCGGCCGCCGCCGCCTCGGACCCAAGAAGTGGGGCCGCACGGTCGAGGACGTCGTCGAGCAGTTGCGCGCGGCATTGGAGGCGGATTACGTCGTACTGGGCGGCGGAAACGCGCGCAAGCTGAAGAAGATGCCCAAAGGCGCCCGGCTCGGAAACAATGATTTTGCGTTCATCGGCGGCTTTCGTCTGTGGCGCCCGGGCAAAAGGATCGCCGGCGCCGGCGCGTCCCCCGATCCGGAACGCGCCTAGGACGTCGTGCCGCGACCGGGCGGTTTGCCGGCGGCGCTGTCGCCGTCGGCAGGCTGGGCGTCTTCGCCGGCGGCGTCGGTCTCGCGCATCGGCGCCGGCTGCCCCGCCGCCTCCCGGTGATAGGGAAGCCAGGAGTAGATTTCCGGCGACGTCTGCGGATACGCGAGGAACTCTTCGCGCGATGCGCCCGGCATTCCGAGCTTGCGCCGGCCCACGCGCCAGATCGCGAACAGCGTGAAAACCAGCGTCAGCGCGATGACGTACACGAAAAATGCCCGTGGCGTGGTCAACTGAATCGCGAACGTGCCCGTGGTGGGTCCGATGGCCGCGCCCAATGCCCAGACGAACAGCAGCGTCGACGACAGGCCCACGTAGTCCGAGACCACGGCTCGGTCGTTGGCATGGGCCACGCCCACCGCATACAGGCTTTCACCGAGGCCGCCGAAGATCGCGAACAGCGCCGCCAGCAGGATGAACGGCGTCCGATTGTTCACCATGACCAGCGCGGCCGCGACCGCCAGGATTCCCGCCCCTAACCCGACCAAGGCGTAACCCCGGTCGACCTTGTCGGAAAAATGCCCAATCGGATACTGCAGGAACAATCCGCCCAGGGACACGCAGGCCATCAGCATGATGATGTGCGGTTGATCGAGGCCGATGCGCTCGCCGAACAGGGGGCCGATGGTCGTGAATGCGGTGAGGATCAACCCGTTCAACAGGCACGCGAGCACGCTCACCGGCGACGTGCGCAACGCCTTGACGATCTCCAGCTTCACTCCGTGCGGGAGCGCCGGCGCGCGCACGTCGATGGCGACCATGGGCACGAGGGCGAGCGTGGTGGCGATGCCCGCCATGATGAGCATCTCCGGGCCCCGCACGTTGAGGTTCTGTCCCAGCAGCTGACCGGTGCCGAAGAACAGTCCGTACACCAGCACGTAGATGGTCAGCACGCGGCCGCGCTGCTCGTTGGGCACCAGTGCGTTCAGCCAGCTCTCGACGATGACGGCGAGGCCGGCCGCATTCAAGCCGATCATAAATCTGAGCGGCACGATGGCCGGCACGCTGTCCGCAAAGTGCAATCCGAGAATGGCCACCGCCTTCATGCCGGCGAAGGCGGCATAGGCGCGCTCCAGTCCGACGGGCGCGATGATCCGGTGGGCGTATAGACAGCCCGCCAGGAATCCCAGGGCCTCGGCCGTCGCGAACAGGCCGATCACGCCGGGCGAATAGCCCATGGCGGAGTATCGCAGCGGGAGCAGCGATCCCATAACCCCGGCGCCCACCATGATGAGCGCGGTGCTGACGAGCGGAGGCACCACGCGCCAGGGAATTGCGGCGGCGTCGGCGCGGGCCGCGGTGAGGCGCGTGGAGGTCATCCAGCGATTATAGGATGTTTGGGCCGCTGCGCCCGGTGCATTCAGAGCCGGGGATTCTCCTGATAGCAAAGATGCACCAGCTCCGGCCCGAAGCGCTGGCGCACCGCGGGGGGGACGGCCGCTTCCGTCAGTTCCCGAAACTCGAAATGAATGGGATCCGCATCCTTCGCGCCCGGCGGGCTCACCGCCGCCAGCAGATACCCATACACATGGGTTCGCGCCAGCCCGGCGCGCCACGCGTCGGGCGGCAGCGGGTAGCGCACGGCGCCCGCCGTGCCGACGATCCAGCCCGGCAGGACGCCGCCGTGTTCCTGCCAGTAGGGCGTGTTGTATACGTTCTCCATGACGAAATGCGAATGCGAGGCGAGCACGTACACCGGCTTGGCCTTGCGCAGATCGAGCAGCGCCTCATAGGCGATCACGCCCGTGGTTTCCGCCGCCGGTGCATCGCTCATGCTGTGGCCGCGCGCGATTCCTTCCGGCAGCGCTTCGTGCATCCCGACCACCACCGCCCGTATGCCGTGTTCCTGCCGGTCGCTTCGCAGCACTCTCTTCAGCCAGGCGAGCTGCGTCGCATCGAATTGGTCCGTGGTGGCATTGTCCAAGGTGATGAAATCGATGCCGTCGCGTATCCAATGGTAATAGGGGCGCAGTGCATGGTCGTGCGGGTCGTCCTTCAAGCGCTGCTCGCGAATCGCCGGCGCATCGAGCCAGTCGGCAAAGGTGAGCGTGAATTCCTCGCGCGTCTTCGGCCGGATGGTTTCATGGTTTCCGATGGCGAGAAAGAACGGCATCTCGCCGAACGGCTCGATCTGGCCGGTCTGAAAGTCGAGCCACGCCTCCGCCAGATAGTCCTGCGCCGACGCTTGGGGATGCAGCGCCCGGAAATCCTCGTCGACCTGACTGATGGCGCGCAAATCGCCGAGATGCCAGTAGAACGCGGCGTCCAGGCCGCGCGCATCCGCCGCAATCGACGGCATCACCACGTCGCCGCAGTTGCGCGAGTCGCCCGAAACCGCGAAATTCCAGCCAGCCCCAGCCCCAGCCCCAGGCTCGGCGCCCGCGGCGATGCGGGCCAGCAGCAGCGCCAGCACGCCGATCGATCTCATGCTCAAAGTCGTCTCCAGTCGCCTACGTGAGTTCCCGCATGGGGGTCCGGCCGTGCCACCCATTTACACGGCGGTGATCCCGCCATCCACCGCGAAGATCTGGCCGGTGATGTGTCGCGCGGCGGCGCTCGCCAGCAACACCACGATGCCCTTCATGTCGTCGTCGACGCCGAGCTGCTGCAGCGGCGTCGCCGCGATGACCGATGGGCCGATGGATTGCAGCACTCCCCGGCTCATCTTCGAGGGGATGAAACCGGGACATATTGCGTTCACGACGATGCCGTGAGCGCCCCATTCACCCGCGAGCGCGCGCGTGAGGCTCACCAGCCCGCCCTTGCTGGCGTTGTAGGCGACGGCCGTGAAATCGCCCGTGGATCCTCGCAGGGCCGCGATGGACGCGATGTTGATGATCCGCCCGTAGCGGCGCGGAATCATGCAGGCGGAGGCCACCAGGCGCGTCAGCTCCCAGGTTCCCGTGAGATTCAGGTCGAGCACCTTCCTCCAGGCGTCCAGCGGATAATCCGCCGCGGGCGCCCCCCAGCTCGTGCCCGCATTGTTGACCAGGATGTCGATGGGCCCGACGCCCGACACGATCTCGTCCACCAGCGCGCGGGTCTGGTCGGTTCGGCTCAGGTCGCCCACGAACGTCGCGACGTCGTAGCCGATCTGGCGCAGGTGCCGCTGCGCCTCCGCGAGCTCCTCCGGTTTGCGCGCGACGATGACGACGTGCGCGCCCATTTCCGACAGCGCGCCGGCCATGGCCAGGCCCAACCCGCGGGAGCCTCCTGTCACGACCGCCACGCGTCCCGACAAATCGAACAGCTCCTGCACCTTCATGACTCTTCCCTTCCGCCGCGCCAGTCATCGGCTACGGTAATTCAATCGGACTTCAAAGGGAAATTGACCGGGGCATATCCGACGCGTGACTCCGGGCCTCGAGGCATGAGCGTGACTCCGGGCCTCAAGGTCTTGGGAGCGCGTGCTCGGCCACGTCGATGACTCAGGCAGGGTGCTGGACGGGCCGGGGAGATTTGGTGGGCATCCGCGGGACGTGAACAGATCGATAACGGGACGAGAGAGTGGTCAACCGGATTCGCTCGCGGCCCGCGGGGCCCTGGCGCCACCTTACCGGTTCCCCGAAACGGCGCCAGCGCGCCGTGATCATACTGTGATGGCCTTCCGGCGAGCGCCTGCGATATGACCAATTCGGCGGGGGTGGCTCCGCACCGTGCAGCGCCGCCCCGCAACGGCCGATTCGGGCGTCACGCCGCGCCCTCCGCGCTGTAGCGGGCGAGCAGCCCCGTGCGCACGGCGTGACGGTACACCCGCGCGTAGAAGTACTCGGCCAGCAGCAATTCGGCCGCGGCGATCAGCGCGCCCTGCGCGAGCAGCATCCCCGGAAAGCCGTGCCCGTTCAGCACCGAGCGCATGCCCTCGAACACGTAGGGCGCCGGCAGCGCATGTGCCACCCATTGCATCCACGGCGGCAGCACCGACAGCGGATAGAACACCGCGGCGAACGGCGACAGCAAGGCCGGCAGCGGCCACAGCAGCCATTCGGAGGCCGGGCCGTAGCGCAGCACGATGGCGCTGCCGAAAATGCCCAGGGTGATGCCGAACACGAACAGCACCAACAGGAACGCCGCCAGCGGCGCTCCCATGGAGAAGAACGGCAGATGGAACAGCATCGTGGCGAGGCTCAACATCACGAGGAGGCCCACGCAGCTCGTCAGGACGCTGGTGAGCACCAATCCTAGGATGTACTCGGAGATCGACAGCGGCGAGGCGAACAGATTGAGGAAGTTGCGCGACCAGACGTCCTCGAGAAACGCCGTGCTCACACCCTGCATGATGCGGGTGCAAAAGTCCCAGAGCAGCACGCCGCCCAGCAGCGTGGGCACGAAGTTCACGCCGCTGCCGCTCACGGAGTTGAGGTATCGCGTGATGAATCCCCACAGAACGATGTCGATCGCCACCCAGGTCACCATGGGGAACACGCGCACCGGGCTCCCCCGCAGGAGGTAGAACTGCCGAAGCACGATGCCGGCGACGGGGCGAAGCTTCATGGGACCTCGGCCGGGCGCGGTTCGGTGAGCCGTTCCCTCGCCACGCGGATGAACAACTCTTCCAGCGTGGACGATCCATGCGCCTCGGGGAGTGTCCTGGGATCGCCTTCCAGCAGCATCTGGCCATGCGATAGGAACAGCACGCGGTTGCACACCGCCTCGACTTCGTACATGTTGTGCGAGGTCCACAGGATGCCGCAATTCTCCTGGTCCGCCAGCGCCTTGATCCGCGCCCGGATCAGCTGTGCCGCGGAGGGGTCGAGCGAGGCCGTCGGCTCATCGAGCAGCAACAGCTGCGGCCTGTTGAGCAAGGCTTTCGCGAGGGCCGCCCGCGTCTGCTCGCCCGAAGAGAGCAATCCGCACTTGGTGTCGCGCAACCTTACGAGATCGAAGGTGTCGAGCATTTCATCGACGCGCCGGCGCAGTGCGGTGATGCCGTACAGCAATCCGAAGAACATGAGATTCTCGCGCACCGTCAAATTGCCGGGCAGCGCGGCATAAACGGCCGCGAAATTCGTTCGCTCCAGCGCCTGGGCGCGGCGCCGGCCCAGGTCGAAGTCGCCGATTTGCACGGACCCCGCGCTGGGTTCCAGCACGCCCAGGATCATGTTGATGGTGGTGGTCTTGCCGGCGCCATTCGGTCCGAGGAGCCCCACGATCTCGCCGGGCAGGATGGCGAAGGACAGGTCCTGGAGCGCGATCATGGCGCCGTATGCTTTGCGCAGCCCGCGGACGCGCAGCGCCGGCCGTGTCGTCGAACCGTCGTGTGAAGAATCGATTGCAGCGGCGGCCGCCCGGTCGGCAGAAGGGGGACTCATGGATCGATTATGCAATGCGGCGATTGATTCCGCAGCGAGCCTGGGGAAATAATTCGATCCCGCGGAGCGGCGCCCACTGGACCAGCGGCGGTGGCGGCCGCGTTTCTCGCTCGGATTCAATCCATGAGGGACTCTCGCCTTGCGCCCGCAGGCGCCCCGCTCAACTTCAGCGGGCGCCGGCGAAACTCCTCGGCCCGGGCGGGACGGGAGCATGCACGCGGCCGCTTTCCGCGTAGCCCAGCAATTCCACGCCGTCCCGGACTTCGGCACCGACATCAGGAACAGGGGCGACCGGGCATGGAAGCGCGCCGTCTCGGGGCCGATCAGCCAGCCGCCGCGCCAGTCGAGAAAGTGCCGCAGCATCGACGACAGATCGTCGCCTTCGCGCGGCACCAGCACATAGGCCGACGTCTCCTCCCGCGCAGCGTCGGGAGCCGGAACCGCGGGCACCTCCGCCAGTGCTTCGACCTGGACGTCGGCCGGCAGCTGGGCCCGGACGAAGTCCGCCAGCGACACGGCCTTCACGCTGCCCCGCAGGATGCGCACCACCCTGGCGCCATCGCGGACGGCGCCAGCGATTGCGCCGATCAAGCTATGCGGCTCCAGTTCGACGAAGTGGAGGCTTCGGGTTGGGGCTGTTCATGGGATCTGCAACCCCGGGCGGGCTGATGCCGGCTCATGATACTCCGGCGCCGAAGTGCTCGCCGCCTCAGTCGGACCTTGCACGGCTCAGCTCCGCATCGTAGGACCGGATGTGGCTCAGCAGCCAGTCGTAGAGAAACCGGATGCCGAGGGCGAGACTGCGCTCATCGACATGGGCCGCGAGACTGCGGGCGGTCTGGAGCGCGCGCGCATGGTCGGCCAGGTGCGCTGCCGCACCGGCGTAAGGATGCGCCGCCATGTGAGCCCCCTCGGTCGCGAAGTGTGCCTCCAGCTCGCGCGTCATCTCCGACATCCCGTGCAGCAGCGTTGCGCGATTCTGGTGCGCCTTCAGCGCCTCCCAAAGAGCTCCCATCCTGTTGACCAGGTCCTCGTGCTGCCGGTCGATCTCATCGATACCGATCCGGTACTTGGTTGACCAGGCAATGCGGGACTGGATGCGCTCGCTTGCGCTCGCGGCATCCGCAAAGGAGTGGCGATTTCCGCCGCGACTCTTGGCGTCGTACATTGCGCCATCGGCGCACGCCAGCAGCTGCTCGGCATCGGACCCGTCGTCGGGAAAAATCGCGATACCGACGCTGACGCCGAGGCGCAGACCGTGCACGGCGAGCGGCGCGGTGACGGTCTGTATGATCCGCTCGGCGACTCGACGCGCTTCCGTGCGGACGCCGACGCCGGTCAAAAGCACGACGAACTCATCTCCACCGAGACGGGCTACGGTGTCGACCGTGCGGGCGGCAACCTGGAGGCGTCGTGCGGCCTCGTGCAGCACGAGATCGCCGGTTGCATGGCCGTGGGTGTCGTTGATCGGCTTGAAGCGGTCGAGATCGATGAGCAGGATCGCGAAGCTGCCTCCATTCCGGCGTGCCGCTGCAATGGCTTGCTCGATGCGGTCATACAAGAGCGCCCGGTTGGCGAGCCCGGTCAGGGTGTCCATGAATGCCAGCCGTTGCAACCGGGCGTGGCCCTTCATCCAGGCACTGACGTCGCTCACCAGCATCACCGTACGTGGACCGCCGGCCGTCTGGATCGTTGCCGCGTCGATCGCCGCGTAGGCCTCTGCGCGATGGGCGCCGCACAGGGCGCAAATGTCGCGGTGCCGAGCGCCGGCGTTCCCGAGTTGCGCGAAGATCCGCTTGCAGTCCTCGTCGCTGAAGATCTCGGCCAGGTCGGCAGGCGCCGTAGCGCCCGCCGACTCCCACCCGGCGAGCGCGAGGAACGACGGCGAGGCGTAAGTGATCTTCGATCCATCGAGCACCAAATAGGCCGCCAGGCCGCTGGCGACCAGAAGATCCAGCGCCCAAGGCGGCGCCGGGTCCCGGGCCGCCGTTTCCGCGGCCGCCGGTGCGGACCCGGAAGGGATCGAGCCATGGGCAACGTTCGGTAGGGCCATGAGTAGTCTCATTCGACAGGTATGGGAGATTTTGTCGGTACCGCCATTTAATGTAATTAAAAAGAAACCGTTGCGGGACCAGCAATGCGAGGTCTCCAGGGCGGTTGGTCGGGCCGATCGGGAGGGCGGGCCGTCGCGGGACCGCCGGTGCCTATCCCGCCAATAGGTACACTTACGGATATTCGCCGCCACCGGAGAAGCGGCATTGTGTCCTCAAGTATGGATAGCAGCGAACGTGTCGGTCGAGTGATGACTGAAGCCGTCTTGTCGATCGACCTCGAGGAGCCGGCCGGTTCCGTGCTGCGCTTGTTCGCGGGTTACCCGATCCATCATTTGCCGGTGCTGAGCGGACCGAGAGTGGTCGGCATGCTCAGCTCCGCCGACGTCATGAAGCTTCATGCGTATCTGCCCAAGAACGGCGCGCCGCCCGATGAATTCCTCGATCGGCACCTGAGCGTGGACAAGATGATGAGCAAGCCGGCGATCACGGTCCAGCCGCACCAGTCGGTGAGGGATGCCGCTGAATTGATGGCCTCGCACGGGGTTCATGCGCTGCCGGTCGTGGATGGGCAGGATCGCCTGCTCGGAATGATCACCACCACGGATATCATGCACGCGGCGCTGAAGCTGACGCCCCCGGTCGTCGACGCGCCCGCCGCCGGCGGTGGGCCGCCGCGCGACCTTAGGCTCACCGAAGCGGCGTTCGATCGGGCGCTCACCGGCGCCAAGGCCGCGGTCGACGGCGGCCATGATCGTAGCGGCATGGGAGCCGCAGTTCTCTTTTTGCAGCAGCGCCTCGTGGCGCTCGAGCGCGTCATGCAGCTTGCAGATCGGTACGTGTCCGCCGGAGAGGATCAGTCGGTGCATGCGGCCTTGGTAAAGGCCATCGAGAAGGCCAAGAGCAACGCGCCGGGCGGCGGCGCGCCGCCGCTGGGGCTGTAGCGAGTGAAGCCCGCGGGGCAAGAATCGTTTCTCTGCATAGCCGTCAATTAATTTCGTTTAAGTTCCCGCCGCTCAATCTCAAACTCCTTGTCACGCGAGCCGAGACTCTTCGTCGACGCCGCGATTCACAACGTCAAGGAGCAGTCATGAACAGTTTCACCGTGATGGCCGTGGGTAATCTCGCCAAGGACCCGGAGTTGGCCGTGAAGGGCGACACCGCCTATACGCGATTTTGCCTCGTGGGGAATGATTACGCGGGGAAGGACGACAACGGCAACGCTCGGGAGTCCGTCACCAGCATCTATTTCGTCGCGTTCGAGAGCCTGGGGGAGGCGATCGCCAAGAACGCGAGGAAGGGGGATCAACTCATCGTCCAAGCGCAAATCCGCGCGAACAATTGGATGGACAAGGGGGGCGAGAAGCAATACGACCTGTCCTTCGTGGTCCAGAACTTTCGATTCGGCGCCCCGGGAAAGGCCAAGCGCGAGCAGCGGGCGGGGCGCCGGGAGGAACGGGACCTGGGAGCCCTGCACGCCGCAGTCTGAATTCGGCGCCCCGCACGATCGTTGATTCACGGAAAAGGATTTCCGCCATGCATCACCCTCCCGCTCGGCGCCCTGCCGCAGCCTGTCTCGCGCTGATCTCATCGTTCGGCGCCATGACGATCCTGATTCCAGGACTGGCGGCGGCCCAGGCGTCGCCGTTCATGACGGGCGCCACGGCCCTACAGACCAACATTCTGGCGTGGCTGACGCCCATCGCAATCATTCTCGTCATGATCCTGGGCGGCATGGCGATGGCAAATCGCGTGTCGTGGGGGTGGTGCATCGGCGCGATTTTGGGCATTGCGATTGCGTTCGGCGCCCCGCAGATCGTGACGTGGATTCGCGGCATGTTCGGTGTTTAGGAGGCGGCATGGTCGACGCGGTTCCCGGGCTGACGACGGATCCCCTCTTCGTGGGGGCCACCCGGCCGCCCATGCGATGGGGGGTTACCTACTCGGCGCTGCTCTTCAATCTGGTGTTCACGCTGGAGGCGTTTCTATTGACGAAGAACCTTCTCACGCTGCTCGTCTGCGGCCCGATTCACGGAGTTTGCCTTCTGCTGTGCGCACGCGACGAGCGGTTCTTCGATCTCGTGCTGTTGTGGGCCCGCACTCGGCTACCGGCCCTGTTCGCGAATTACGGGTTCTGGCAGGCGAGCGCCTACAGCCCTCTCTCGCTGGATCTGCCCGATGATCGAGGGCGCCGCGGCGAAGACGCGATCCGCGCCGAATTGCCCTGCCGGAAACTTCGATGATGCGAGCGCGATCTCCGTCCATGGCGTTGCGCCGCGAGGCGATGGCGGCGGACCGCATTCCCTATGGCGCTCACGTCGCGCCCCAGGTCATTCGAACGACGTTCGGCGACTATTTGCAGGCGTTTCGTCTGGGCGGCGCGGGTTTCGAGACTCGCGACGATGAGGAACTCAACAACTGGCACGAGCGCTTGAACGTGCTGTGGCGAAACATCGCCGGCCCCAGCGTGTCCCTTTGGACTCACGTCATACGGCGTCGAGTTCGAATCGGCGGCGGCGGGGTATCCCCATCCGGTCGCGGCTTCGCCGCCCGGCTGCAGGACCGCTATTTGCACCGCATCTGCGACGAGACGCTGATGCAGAACGAGCTCTACCTGAGCGTTCTCTACCGTCCGTCGGCCGGAATGGCGGCCGGACTCGTCGCACGCGCCCTGGCGAGGACCGAGCCCGAGGGTTTGCGGCAGGAACTCGCGGGGGGTCTCGACGCCTGTGACAAATTGTCGCAGACATTGACGGCGTCGCTCGTGCGCTATGAGCCGGAGGCTCTTGGCTGCTACTGGAACTCCAAGGCCTGGTGTTCGTCCCTGCTGGAATTCCTGGGCCTGTTGATCAACGGCGAGTGGCAGCGAATGCCGCTCGCGCGCTCACCGCTCAACGCGGTGCTGGCCTGCACGCGGGTGATGTTCGGCAGCGAAACCATCGAATATCGGTCCGCAACGGAAACCCGCGTCGGCGCCATGTTGGGCATCAAGGAGTACCCGACGCCGACGGCCGTCGGCATGTACAACGAGCTGCTGTCGGCCCCCATTTCCTTCGTGCTCACGCAATCCTTCACCTTTCTCGGCAAGCCCGCGAGTCAGTCCCTGCTGCAGCGTCAATTCAACCGGATGGCGAATGCCGGGGATTTCGCCGTGTCCCAGGCTGCGGAACTCAAGGACGCGCTCGACGCGTTGACCAGCAATGACTTCGTCATGGGGGACCATCATTTCACCCTGCAGGTGGTGGCCGGCATTGACGAGGCCGGCAGCGCCGGCGCCGCGAATCGGCTGAAGAATCTCAATGACGGCGTGGCGCTCGCGCGGGCGCTGCTGGCCGACACCGGAATGCTGGTCGCGCGCGAGGATCTGGCCCTGGAGGCCGCGTACTGGGCGCAGCTGCCGGGCAATTTCCCGCTTCGTCCCCGCAAATCCCCCATCACGTCGCGCAACTTCGCGGCCATGGCGCCGTTTCATAATTATCCGTTGGGCCGTGCCCACGGCAATCATTGGGGCGATGCCCTGTCGGTCCTGGTCACGAGTTCCAGGTCGCCTTATTACTTTTCGCTTCATGCCAGCGACCCGGCCGATCCGGATGGAGGAAGCCGGAAGGATACGGGCCATACTCTGATTTGCGGGCCCACGGGATCGGGCAAGACCGTATTCATCGGATTCCTGATCACCTCGTTGGTCCGGCAGAACGCCACGCAGGTCATTTTCGACAAGGATCGCGGGCTCGAAATCCTGGTGCGCGCGTTGGGCGGAGACTACTTTGCCCTCGGCAACGGCAGGACCACGGGCTTCAATCCACTGCAGCTCCCGGAGACGCCGTCGAACGTCGAGTTCCTGAGAGCGTGGCTGCGGATGCTCTGCACGGCGCATTTCCCGGGACCGGCTCATGGCGCATCCGTTCGCGAACTCGCGGACCTCGACCAGGCGCTGCGCGGGACGTTGGCGCTCGAAATGCCCGCGCGGCGGCTGTCGCGGCTGGTGGAGTTCCTGGACCCTACCGACCCCGAAGGCGTGCACGCGCGTCTTTCCCGTTGGTGCGAAGCCTGCCGCGGCGAGTACGCCTGGGTGTTCGACAGCCCCGTGGATACGCTGGCTTCGCGCATGTCGGATCACTCGGTCATCGGATTCGACGTCACGGAGTTCCTCGACAATCCGCAGACGCGAACGCCCATCACGGCCTATCTGTTCCATCTGGTGCGCCAGATGCTCGATGGGCGCCGGCTGGTTTGCTGGATGGACGAGTTTTGGCGGCTGCTCGCGGACCCGGCTTTCGAGAAATTCGCCAAAGACGGGCCCAAGACCTGGCGCAAGTTGAATGCGGTGATGTGCCTGGCCACGCAAAGCGCCAGCGACGTTCTCGAGAGCCCCATCAGCCGGACCCTGGTGGAACAGACGCCGACCAAGGTCTTCTTCCCGAGCGCTGACGCGAATCGCCGGGAGTACATGGAGGGTCTCGGCCTCACCGGACAGGAATTCGGTCTGTTGAAACATCGGCTCGAGCCCGGCTCGCGGATGTTTCTGGTGAAGCAGGCCCGCCACAGCGTCGTGTGCCAGCTCGACCTCAAGGGATTTGACGCCGAACTGGCGGTGATATCGGGCAGGGCCGCCGAGATCTCCCGGATGAACGACATCATATCCGGCTGCGGCCCGGATCCCGACCAATGGCTGCCCACATTCATGTCCACGCACTGAAGGAGACATTCATGACCATTCGCATGTTCCCGCTCTTCATGATGATTTCCGCATTGTCGATCGCGGCGGGTCCGGCTCGTGCCCAATTGGCGGTCATCGACGTTCCGGCGGTGGCGCAACTCATCCAGGAGGTCCAAACGATGGAGCAAGAAGTTCGGACGGCGGAGGATCAGTTGGCGCAGGCCAGGCAGGCCCTGCAAACCATGACCGGCAATCGTGGAATGGAATTGCTGCTCGCCGGCACGGCCCGGAACTACCTGCCCTCCACGTGGCTGCAGCTGACGAATGCAACCGAGCGCGGAAGCGGAAGCTTTCCCGGCCTGTCCTCGGACGTTCAGGGCGCCATAATCGGGAATGCGATCCTGACGCAGCCCCAATTGTCGCTCTTGTCGGCAACGAGCCAGCAACAGATTCTCGCCCGCCGCGAGACGAGCGCGCTTCGCCAGGCCCTGGCGCAGGAAGCTCTCGCCAACGCGAGCGGCCGGTTTGCGTCCATTCAAACGCTGATCGGCGCGATTTCCGCCGCCGTCGACCAGAAAGGCATCCTCGATCTGCAGGCGCGGATCGCCGCCGAGCTCGGCATGATCCAGAACGAGCAAACCAAGCTGCAGATCCTGCATCAGGCCACCGAGGCCCGGGATGCGGCGGATCGTCAGCGGGAGCGGGAGCTGGTCGTTGCCGGACACGGCAGTTTCGCGACGCGTTTCCAACCGGCGCCGTGAATCGGCAGGGATGCGCAACACATGGGATTCTTCGCCACATTCTGGAGCTGGCTCAACGGCCAACTCACGGCCTACATTGGGGACAACACCGCGCGCTTGGCCGAGGTCCTCGAGCCCGCGGTGGTCACGCTGGCGACCGTCTACGTGATGGCGTGGGGTTACCTTCATCTCGTCGGCACGATCGAGGAGCCGCTGGTGACGGGCTTGAAGCGAATCGCCATGCTGGCGCTCGTGCTCGGCGCCGGCTTGCACCTGTGGATGTACAACTCGTTGATTGTGGATACGTTCTACAACGCGCCCGCGGAGCTCGCGACCGGCGTGATCGGCAGCACCGACCCGGTGGCCACCATCGATGAGATCTGGGAGCGGGGCGGCGCCGTGGCCGGAAACCTGTGGAACAAGGGCGGCGTAATGACGGGCGACTTCGGCTACTACCTCGCCGGGGCGGTGGTTTGGACCCTCATAGGCCTCCTGTGCGTGTACGCGATGTTCCTGATCTCGTTGTCGAGCATTGCGCTGGCCGTGTTGCTCGCACTGGGCCCGCTGTTCATCGCCTCGCTGCTGTTCGGGGCGACCAGGCGATTCTTCTCGGCGTGGATCGCCCAACTCGCCAATTTCGGCCTCATCACGCTATTGACGGTGATGATTGCGGCGCTGCTTCTGCGGGTGGTCGAAACCTACGCCGCCCAGACGGCGGCGCGCGGTGCGGCCATCTTGACGGTGGATGCGCTGAACATGGTGCTGATCTCCGTGCTCGTGTTCCTCATCCTGCGCCAGGTGATGCCGATCGCATCGGGCCTCTCCGGCGGATTGGCGCTCAGTACTTTCGCACTGGTGAGCCGGTCGGCCAGGTTCGGGATTGGCAGGGGCGCAGCCGCCCTGGTGCCGGGCGCGGCATACGTCGCGCCGCTGACAGCTGCCGCCGTTGCGGGCGGTGGAGCGACGGTCGTGATGGCAGCCGCGAGATCGGGCCGTTACGTGTATGGCAAGGCCAGCGAGCGGCTCGGCGCACTCGCCAAGGGATGGCGGAGCCGCCCTTGACCTTAAGCGCATTTCACCAAGGAGGGTCATGCATGCGCGTCATTTGCTGTCTTTTGCTCATGTTGCCGGGATGTGCGACGCAGGCCGTGCGCTGCGACGGCCGCTTGCAGCCCATCAATGTCGGCGCGCCTGCGGGCCGAGCGGACCCAAATTCCGGCAGCGCGATTTCCCCGTTGCTGCGGAGCACGCCGTGACGTCGTGTGCCGTTCCGACCGAGTATTTTCGCGAGGCCGCATCCTGGGATTCGGACAGATCCGCACGATACCGGCGCAGTGCAACCGTCGCCTGGTGGGCGGCCGGGGCGGGGTGGGCGAGCGCCGTCGGGAACGCCGTAGCCCTGGTCGCCCTGATGCCGCTGAAGCAGGTCGAACCTTTCGTCGTGCGTGTTGACAACACCACGGGGATCGTCGATGTCGTTCCGGTCTACGCCGGTGGGGCGCCCCTGGATCAGACCGTCACCCGCTATTTTCTTGCCCACTATCTGACGGTATGCGAGCGGTTCAACTTTGCGACGGCAGAAAGCGACTACGAGGAGTGCGGGGCCTTCCACTCTGCCCGACGCAATCAACTCTGGTACGCCCAATGGGCTGCGACCAACCCGGCTTCGCCGCTCAACCTCTACAAGGACGGCAGCACGGTGCGAGTTCAGGTCGAGTCAGTGAGCTTCTTCACGCGGGAGAGCGGGCTCGCGGATCTGGCGCAGGTTCGGTATCTGAAGGCCATACGCCCGGGCGGCGGAGCTGAGGAGAAGTTCACTCATTGGGTGGCGACCCTCGAATACGCCTACGCCGAGCCGCCCAAGGATCCGCGGACGCGTCGCTGGAATCCCCTCGGTTTCAAGGTGGTCGATTTCAAATCGGAGCCGGAGGCGATCATCGACGCCGCGGGCGACAAGGGGTCCGGTCATGCGCCGTAGTGTCCGATGCCGTCCAGCCATGACGGCCATTTGCCTGTGCATTCTGCTGCAGCAATCGGTCGGGTCGCCATCGGCGCGCGCCGAGATCGTGCCGGCGCGCGGGTCGTTGGACGGCCGCATTCGCTCGGCGGCCTACGATGGCGATCAGGTTTATCGCCTGCGGGGCTTCGTCGGGTACCAGATCGATCTGGAGTTCGAACCGGGGGAGACGTTCGTCGGCCTCGGGGCGGGGGACATGGAGGGGCTGGCGTATTTCGGCCAGGGCAATCATCTCTTCCTGAAGCCCAAGGCCGCCGGCGTGGCGACCAACCTTACCGTGCTCACCAATCGGCGGCATTATCAATTCGACTATGCCGTGCTGCCCCAGCATCCGGTCGCCGGCGATCCGAATGTGATCTACGCCCTGCGCTTCACGTACCCGGAAGCTCCGTCGCGAGCCCTCCAGGATGCCGCCGAACGGCAAATCGACTCGGAGCTGCTCAATGCGTCGTCCCAGCGACGCCAGAACTTCGACTATTGGTACTGCGGCGACCCGACGCTGCGGCCGGTATTGGCGTCGGACGACGGCGTCCAGACTCGAATGCGCTTTGCCGCGAACTCCGACATGCCGGCGATTTTCGTGCGCGGCGACGACGACTCGGAATCCTTGCTCAACTACAGCATGGAGAACGGGGACGTCATCATTCATCGGGTCGCGCGTCGATTCATCGTCCGGCGCGGGAATCTGGTGGGTTGCGTGGCCAACAAGGGCTTCGGCGGCGGCGGCTTGCGGCTCGATTCCGGAACCGTCGATCCGGGCGTCGAGCGCCGATTGCAGGGCAGCCCGCCATGAGCGATGCCGATCCGGGGGATCGCCATGTGCAAGGCGAGCGCGACAGGGTTCTCGGCCTGCGAGCCCCCGCCCAATCGCGCGTCGGCAATGCGCTGGCCATCGGCCTCATGAGCGCCTTGGGATTGGGGTCGCTCGTCTGGTATTACGCGAGCGCCATGATGCGGACGGGACGCGCCAAGGAACATGCGCAGGCGGTGGCTGCCCAGCGCGCTCAGGGGGACTTGCCGCTGCCGAGCTTGGGACGCATTGGCGCGCCTCCCCTCCCCGATGCTTTCGACCCGGTTTCCCCCGGAGGCGGCCCGGCGCCGGCGGCTCGGACACTGGCGGAGATTCCCTTGGCGCCGACGGGTGCTGAAATGGCGGGTGCTCCGCCGCCCAAGACACCGGAGCAATTAGCGCAGGAGCGGGAACTGTCCGGCAGCGTGTTTTCGGCGCGCGACGCCATGCCATCGCCCGTACCGGCGGCGCCCATGCCGTCCATTCCGGAGGCTCTGACGCCGGGCGGGGGCGCCCGTGGCGACGGGGATCTCGGAAGCCTGCTTCGTCCCAGCGCAACGGCATCCGCGCGCGCGCGAATGCTGCCCGCGCAGAGGCTGCTGATGCCCAAGGGCGCCTTCATCGACTGCACCCTGGAAAGCGCCATCGATTCCTCATTGCCCGGGATGACGACCTGCGTAACGGCGACCGACACGTTTGGAGTGGACGGGAAGGTGGTCCTGATGGAGCGAGGCACCAAGCTGACCGGAGAAACGCGAGGCCAGGTTCAACAGGGCGCATCGCGCCTATTCGTTCTGTGGACCGAGGCGCGCACTCCCGCGGGCGTCGTCGTGCCGCTAGACTCGCCCGGAGCGGACGCGCTGGGACGTTCCGGATTGCCCGGAGAGGTCGACCGGCACTTTTGGCAGCGTTTCGGCGCGGCGATCCTGGTGTCCGTGATCGACGGGGCCGTCCAAGCCGCCGCGCAATCCCCGCGCGGCGAAAGCGGGGCGGTCATCGTGAATCCATCGGCGTCGCAAGACGTTCTCACCGAGATTCTCAAGAACACGATCAGCATTCCGCCGACGGTGGTGAAGAAGAACGGCGACCGGATCCAAGTCCTGGTCGCCCGGGATCTGGATTTCAGGCCGGTCTATGAACTCCGCTCGCGCGAATCCGCTCGCTGACCCGGCCGAGTCCACCGCGCTGGCGTTGACCCTGCGCTCGCTGCGGCCGCTGTTGTCCCGTCCGGGGACCATGGAGCTGTGCATCAACCGGCCGCTGGAAGCGTATCTCGAGACACCCGACGGTTGGCGCTGCGAGCCGCTGCCGTGGGCCGACTTCGAATGGTGCCGGCGGCTCGCCAAGCTCGTCGCCAACTCAACCCAGCAGCGGGTCGACTCTACCTCGCCATTGCTGTCCGCCTCCTTGCCGACCGGCGAGCGCATCCAGGTCGTCATGCCGCCGGCCACCACCGCGGGATGCGTCGCCATCGCAATCCGCCGCCCTGCCGGTGAAGTGTGGAGCATCGACGACCTGGCGGCGCGCGGAATTTTTCGCAGGACGCGCCGCGCCGACCACCTGCTCGACGACACGGAGCGGGAGCTGCTGCGTCTGCTGTCGGTGGGCGGCTACCCAGGCTTCATGCGCCTGGCCGTGAAGTCCCGGAAGAACATTCTGGTGTCCGGCCCCACGGGTTCGGGGAAGACCACGTGGACCAAGGCCTTGATCCGGGAGATTCCCGGGGAAGAGCGGCTAGTCACCATCGAGGACGCCCAGGAACTGGTGCTCGACCGCCATCCCAACCATGTGCGCCTGTATTACTCCAAGGACGATCAAGGCACGGCCCGGGTGACGCCGAAGCAGCTGCTCGAGTCATGTCTTCGAATGAAGCCCGACCGGATCCTGCTGGCCGAACTGCGCGCGGAGGAGGCGTTCGACTATTTGCGCAACGTGAATTCCGGACATCCGGGCTCGATCACCAGCGTGCATGCGGCCAGCGCCGAACTGGCATTCGAGCAACTGGTGCTCCTGGTCAAGCAGAACCGGGGCGGGCGCGATCTGGCGCGCGCGGACATCAAGAGTCTCCTCCACCTCCTCATAGACGTGGTCATTCAGTTCGGCGTGGATCGTCACGAGCGGTTCATCAAGGAGATTTGGTACGACCCGGCGCGCAAGCATGCGCTCGCCGAGGCCGCGGGGGTCGGCTCCTCATGAATCCCCTGTTCGCCCATGGCTGGGCCGGCCTCGCCCTGGCCTATGCCTGTGTCCAGGGACCCCTGGTGGCGGGGCTCATCCGCGGAGGCGCCGAGGTCCGCAAGATCCTGACATCGCCTATTCTGGCCGTGCCGCTGACGGCTGCCGCGGGAGTGGGCGCCGCGGCGTCGAGCGCGGTGCTCGCCGGTTCCGGGTGGGCGGCCCACGGGGCGGTTCAGGCAGCCCTGGGCGTCGCCGTCAGCGCAGCCATCGGATATTCGGGCGGCCGCGCGGCCGCCGGCCGCCGCGGCGAGTCCGGGGTGCACCAGCGCGGCGCCGTCGTGGCGGACAGCGCGCCGAATCCGGCCGCCTCGAGTGCGGCACGGCAGGTTCAATGCTCGCACGCGCGACAGCGCCCGCTGACGCTGGCCGGCATCCCGATACCGATTACCGATGAAACCAAGCACTTCAAGTTCATCGGTACCACGGGCACGGGCAAGAGCACGGCAATTCAAGAGATTCTCGGGTCGGCGCTGGCGCGCGGCGACCGTGCGGTCATTGCGGACCCGGATGGCGGTTACCTCAAGCGCTTCTACGACCGTGGGCGCGGCGACGTCGTCCTCAACCCCTTCGACGAGCGATCCGTGAAATGGGACCTGTTCGCCGAGATCAAGAACGCATACGACGTCGACCAGCTCGCGCGCTCCCTGATCCCCGACCAGGACGCCGCCGAGCGCAGCTGGCGCGGCTATGCACGCACCTTCTTCAGCGCCGTGACCCGTCAGGCCCACGAGGGTGGAATCAGCGATCTCGGTGAGCTGTACCGCCTGCTGGTGGTCGCCGACGCCGCGGAGCTGCGGACACTGGTGAAAGGCACGCCGGCCCAACCGTTCTTGGAGGACCACAACAGCCGCATGTTCGAATCCATCCGTTCGGTCACGAGCTCGGCGGTCGCCGCCCTCGATTACGTCGGACAGCAGACGGGCCGCGGATTTTCGATACGCGACTGGGTGAACGACGAATCCGCAGGCGTACTGTTCATTCCGTACAAGGCGGGTCAGATCGCGGCGTTGCGCTCGACGATTTCCGCCTGGATGCGGCTCGCGATATTCGAGACCATGAACCGGGACGAGCCCGAAGGCGTCCCCCGCGAAGCGGAGTCGGGGAGAACGCGCCTGTGGTTCGTGGTGGATGAGCTCGATGCGCTCGGGCAGATCGACGGGCTCAAGGATGCCCTGGCGCGCCTGCGAAAATTCGACGGCCGATGCGTTTTGGGTTTCCAGTCGATCGCCCAGGTGTCCGGCACGTACGGCCATGGCGAAGCCCACACCATTGTGGAAAATTGCGGCAACACGCTCATCCTGCGCTGCTCCGCCAGTGAGGGTGGCGGCACGGCGCGCTTCGCCTCCCAGCTCATCGGCGAGCGTGAGGTCAAGCGCACCACGATATCGAAGAGCCGGCGCCAAACGGAGTTCCTGGGCTCCATCTCCCGCACCGAACACTACAGCCTGGAACCTGCCGTGCTTCCCTCCCAGATCGAGCAGCTGCCCGATCTCGCAGGGTATCTCAAGCACGCGTCGGATCCGCAATGGCGCCGGGTGCGGCTCGACGCCGTTCGTCAATGGAACGCGCACCGCGAGGGAAGGCCGGCGGCGGGCGATGCCGCGGCCCGCGGCGAAGCCGGCCGCCGCGGCCCGGGGGAGAACACGCGTGACTGAGCGCGATCAGGCCCTCGGCGAGGACACGATGCGACTCGGCCTGCTGATGGAGTCCGCGCAGGCGCACCAAAGATTGGCGGAGACGCATCTGGCGAGGCTCCGCGCGCACACCGAGGATCTGGACGCCGTCGTGCGCGACGAGATCCGGCGGACGCTCGTCGATGAATTCAAGTCCTTGAGCGCGGAGACCGAGCGCGCGGCCGGAGCGCTGCGGAAAATGAAACACGCCGCGAATCTGCGCGGGCTCCTGTGGAATTTCGGCACGGCGGTCCTGTGCATGGCCATGGCCGGCGGCGTCGCCCGCTGGGTGCTGCCCTCGAAATCGGAGATAGACGCGCTGCGAATCGAGCGCGACGCCCTGGCGCTGAATCTCTCGCGGCTGCAACAGCTGGGAGGGCGGGTCGACTGGCACCACTGCGGCGATGAGGCCCGGCTCTGCGTGCGCGTCGATCGCAAGGCGCCGGTGTACGGCGACCAGTCCGACTTCTTCGTCGTCAAGGGCTACTGACCGTGGAAGGGCACGCGCTGTGGTTGGCGATGCAGTCGGAGCGAACGCTGTACGCCGTTGCACTGTTCGCGATAGCGGCGGTCATGGGGGGGCGCCTCCTGAAAGGGCGCTCATCCGAGGTCCACAAGCGCGGGGTCGTGCTGGAGGAGAGGGATCGGCGCCAGCCAGTCAGGCGTCCGGCGCCCGCACGGTGCGGAACTCTCGTTTTGGCGGGCCAGGAATTGCCGTTCATCGACGAGACGAAGCACTTCAAGATCATCGGAACGACGGGAACCGGCAAGTCGACCGCAATCCGGGAATTGCTGGGAGCCGCCCTCGCGCGCGGCGATCGGGCGATCATCGCGGATCCCGACGGAGGCTACCGCAGCCGCTTTTTCCGGCGTGGCCGCGCCGACGTGATTCTCAATCCCTTCGAATTGGATTCGGTGAAGTGGGATCCCTTTTCCGAGATCGAGGACCCCTATGACGCCGACCACCTGGCCGCGGGCCTCGTTCCGTCGACCGGCGATGCCGCATCCAACGAATGGCGGGCCTATGCCCGCACATTCCTGACTTCGGTCCTGCGGCGCTGCCGGGGCGGTGCGCGCCGTAGCGTGGGCGAGCTATGGCGTCTCCTCGCCATCGCGTCGACCGAGGAACTGCGCTCCGTCGTGGCCGATACGCCGGCACAGCCCTTTCTCGATCCGGAGAACGCACGGATGTTCGGCTCCATCCGATCGGTTGCCGTATCGGCGATTTCCGCTCTCGAGTACATCCAGCAGCAGCGCTCGGTGCCGTTTTCGGTGCGCGGCTGGGTGCGCGGGCCGGGGGCGCCGGGGGCGCTCTTCATCACGTATAAGTCCGCCCAGGTGGCGGCGCTGCGCTCCATGATCGCAACCTGGATGCGCCTGGCGATCTTCGAGGCCATGAACGGCAGCGAGAACCATGACCAGCGCCTTTGGTTCGTGGTGGACGAACTGGATGCCTTGGGAATGATCGAAGGGTTGAAGGACGCGCTCGCGCGCCTGCGAAAATTCGGCGGCCGTTGCGTTCTGGGGTTCCAGTCGATCGCGCAGGTTTCCGGCACTTACGGCGCCGCTGAGGCGCAAACGATCGTCGAAAACTGTGCCAATACGCTGATTCTGCGCTGTTCGGGCAGCGAGAGCGGCGGCACCTCGCAGTTCGCCTCGAGGCTGATCGGCGAACGCGAGATCATCCGCCGGCAGGTGGCGCGCGGCAGCGACCGGGAGGGCCTGTTCGCGGTGCGCGGCTCGCGCAAGTCGAAGAACGTCAGCGAACAGCACGTGACGGAGCTGGCCGTGATGGCCTCGCAGATCGAGCAGCTTCCGGATCTTTGCGGTTATTTCAAGTCCGCCTCCTCGCCGGCATGGCGGAAGGTGGTCTTGAACGCGGGGTCCCGGCATGCGTGACGACGTCAACATCCGCTCGCCGCGTTTCCTCCTCGCCAGAACCATCGGGATCTGCCGGCACTGCCTGTCGCCGACCCCGCTGGTCGGACTGGCGCTGCCGCCGGGCCACATGGTGCTGGAGCTGGATCACGAAGCCCATGACGACGCGGAGGCGATCGATGCCTGGCGCATCGCGTCCGGCAGCGCATTCATCTTCGAAGTCGAGTTCATTCCGGCCGCGGTGCAGAGCCGGATCCAGCAGATCACGCGACTGTTCAGGCGCAGCGCCGCGGCGGCTGCGGATGCCTGCTGGACCAACCACTGCGAACGGTGCGCTGGGTCGCTGGACGATCGCGACTTGTTCTGCGAACCCGATGGGGCATTTCTTCCCACGAACGATGCCAATGCCAGCTTGATTCAGTTGGTGTCCGTCGACGAGGCCTTCGAGGCGGTCGCCGCGGGCTACGCCTACGAGCCCGCGTATTTCGGCGCCATGCGCTAGAGCCGGAGGATGCATGGCCCACTATTACTTGAATCTCAAGACATTCGGGCGCTCGGGCGGGAGCAGTGCGGTCAGCGCAGCGGCATACCGCGCCGGCGAGCGGATTCGCGACGAGCGGGCGGGCAGGACGTACGATCACACCGATCGCCGCGACGTCCTTCACAGGGAGATTCTCCTGCCCGGCGACCCCAACGGATCGGACCTTGACTGGGCCAAGGACCGGTCGGTGCTGTGGAATGCGGCGGAGGCCGCGGAGACTCGCAAGAACGCCCGGGTGGCGCGCGAGTACCTCGTCGCGCTGCCGGCGGAACTCGATCCCGAGCGGCGGCTCCGGCTGGCGCGCGCCTTCTCGCAGGAACTCGTCAACCGGTACCGCTTCGCGCTGGATCTGACCGTGCATTCCCCGCGCGATTTTCCGGGCAGCGATCCCCGGAATTTTCACGCCCACCTGCTTGCGACCACGCGGGAAGTCACGGCCGTCGGGCTGTCCGCCAAGACCACTCTGGAACTGAACGACTCGCGGCGGCGCGAGTTGGGATTGCCGCCGTCGGTCAACGAGCTTCTGTTCGCTCGTGAGCGGTGGGCCACCGTCACCAACGAGGCGCTGCGCGACGCCCACATCGACGCCCGGGTCGATCATCGCACGCTGGCTGCGCAGGGCATCGATCGCGAGCCCCATCCGTGGATTCCGCGGATTCCCTACGAAATGGAGAGGCGCGGCTACCGCAGCGTGGTGGCCGAGCGGCTGCGGATGGAATATGCGGCCCGCGTGCAGCCCGGACTGCAGAGTCCGGCGATTCGGGAGTCCGCCGCGTCGCTCGCGTCCACGCCGGAGCCTCGCGCCGACTCTGAGGCGGCGAAGCCGCGGACGTTGGAGGAGATTCGGCGCCAGGCCCGGGAGGACTGGCTTCGGCTGCGCCAGGACGCGGCGAAGCAGGGGGCGGCGCAGCCCTCGGTGCGGAGCGAGCGCGCTCATGACGACCATCTGTCGCGATGAGTCGAGTTCGATGGGAGAGCCGGCGCCGTGATCCACTCGCTGCCTTTCGCCTCCTGCTATGTCTATTCGCCCCGCGGCGCGGGTACCGCGAGCCGGCTCTCGCGCCAGCTGCGCGCGCTGCTCAAGTCCGGCGACGCGGATTTCATGCGCATGTACGCCGTCCGCGTGAGACAGCAGGTGGCGGATACGTCGCCTCTGCTGGGATACCTGAGCGGCAGCCAGGTTTTGGTTCCCATCCCGGGAAATGCCCCTCGCGTCCCGGGATCCCTGCAGGTGTCGGAGCGGCTTGCCGAGGCGCTGATCCACGCCGGATTGGGTCAACGCGTCTGGAGCGGCCTGCGGCGCGTCCGCTCCGTGGGTCGCTCCGCCGCCGCCGCGCCCGGGTTGAGGCCCACCGTCGGAAACCATTTCGATTCCTTTGCAGTGGATGCGGCTGGACCCCTCCCGCTGCGCATCGTGCTCATCGACGATGTGATCACCAAGGGAAGAACTCTGCTCGCGGCGGCGGCCCGCGTCCGCGAGGCGTGTCCGAGTGCCGAGATTCGGGCCTTTGCGCTGATGCGCACCATGGCGTTCCTCCCCCGAGTCGAGCGGCTGCTCGATCCCTGCGTCGGCGAGATCCGGTGGCGGGCGGGGGACGCGCGACGGCTGCCTTGACGCACGGGAGATCGCCGCCGGCGGTTGCGGTAACATGCGCCCTAGAGCGAGCTGCCTGAGGCGCGCCGTCCTGAAATCCCTGAACGCCAAAACTCCGCCCGGTTCCCGTCCCCTGCGGGACCTGGAGCCGACCGAGATCGCCACGCGCTTCGAGCGGGCGCTGGGCTGTGCCGATGGCGCGACCGGCGCTCATTGCGTGCACGAGCTGTGGATGCGGGGGGTGCTGGGCGCCGACATCGAGCGCTGCCTCGCGCGCCTGTGGTCCCGATCGGCGGATTCCATTCCGGACTGGCTGCCGATGCGCTACGTCGAATGGCTGCCGAATCTCTACGACATTGCTTCGAGGTTTCGCGCCGGCGTCAGGGGCCGCTCCAACATCTATCTGGTGCTGCTGGATTACAGCGATAGCCGTCCCGAGCCCTATGGCCTCTATGTCGGCATGAGCCGGTACAGCCCGATGCAGCGCTTCGATCAGCACAAGGCGGGCATCCGGGCGGCGGGGAGCGTGCTGAAGCGCGGTCTGGAGGCGCTCACCGGTCCGACCCTGCATCTGCAGCGCATCCAGCGTGCCGAGGCTGAGCGGATTGAAGTTCAGATGGCGGAGGTTCTCGCGGCCTCGGGTCTCTTCGTGAAAGGAGGACATTGAATGATCCTGATCGGCATGTTCGATTCACCGTTCGTTCGGCGTGTCGCGGTCTCCATGCACCTGCTGGACCTTCCGTTCGAGCACCGGAACTGGTCGGTAGGCAAGGACTTCGACCAGATTCGCCGCTACAACCCGCTGGGCCGCGTACCCACGCTGGTGTTGGACGACGGCGAATCCCTGATCGAGTCGGCGGCGATACTCGATTACCTCGATGAACTCGCCGGACCGCAGCGTGCCCTTCTACCCCGTTCCGGCAGCGCGCGGCGCGATGCGCTGCACCTCATGTCGATTGCCGTCGGCGCGGCGGAAAAGGGCGTCCTGCAGTTGTACGAAAGGGCCTTCCGCCCGCCGGACAAGCGCCACCCACCCTGGGTGGGTCGCTGCAGGCTCCAGATGCATGCTGGGCTCGAGGAACTGGAACATCTATCCGCTGAGCGCGGGGAGGGCCGTTGGCTGACCGATGACCACCTGACCCAGGCGGACGTGACGGTGAATTGCGTCTTCAGTTTTCTGTGCCAGGCCCTCGACGCCGAGGCCGGCGCGCCCCGCGAATTTGCGCACCTGCGGGCACTCAACCGCCGCTGCGAGGCCCTGCCGGCATTTCAAGCGGCCCGCTTGGATTTCGTGGCGCCGACGGGCTGATGCCGCTGCCGGCGGAATGTTTTACAGGTGGCGCATCACCAAGTCCACCTGATCGGCGGCGCCCAGGATCACCGGCGTGCGCTGGTGAATCGCCGTGGGCATGACGTCCATCACCGCTTGATCGGGCGCCGCCCAAGCCTTGCCGCCGGCCTGTTCGATGATCATGGCCATGGGATTCGCCTCGTACATGAGCCGCAGCTTGCCCTCCGGCGACTTCTGCGTGGGCGGGTACAAAAATACACCGCCTTTCAATAAGATACGATGCACGTCACCGACCATCGCGCCGGTGTAGCGGCTGGAGTAGCCGCTGCTCTGGGCCCAATCGAGATAGCGTTGATAGCCCTCGGGGAAGCTCTTGCGGTTGCCCTCGTTCACGGAATAGGTCTTGTTGCCGGCGGGTACTCTGAGGTTGCGTTCCACGCGCATGAAGGCGCCGATGCTGGGATCGAGGACGAAGAGATCGACTCCCTTCCCGATGGTGAGCACGAACACGGTGGAGGATCCGTACAGCACGTAACCCGCGGCCACCTGTCGCGTGCCCGGCTGCAGGAGCGAGTCCTGCGCACGGGCCGCCTGGCCGTTGTACTCCAGAATGCTGAAAATCGTGCCGACGCCGCCGCAGATGTCGAGATTCGACGAGCCGTCCAGCGGATCGAACAGGACGCAGTAGCGGGGCGCGCCGGTTCCGTCCTCACGCAGGATCACGGGCTCCTCGTTTTCCTCCGAGGCGACGATGGCGACCCCCTCACGGCCGCCCAAGGTGGCCAGCAGCACGTCGTTCGCGAGCACGTCGAGCTTTTGCTGGACCTCGCCTTGCACGTTCTCGGCGCCGGCGCTGCCGAGGACGTTCTCCAGCCGGGCGCGCCGCACCTTGTCGGCGATGATCTTCGCCGAGATCGACAGGGCCGACAGGATCCAGGAAAAGGTGCCGGAGGCATGCGGATGATGGGCCTGCTGTTCGAGGATGTGCGCCTGCAGGGTGGTTATTCGCAGCTCGTCGCGGGTGGTTTTGACGGGAAGCTCGACGGATTCATTCATGGTTCATGGGTCCTGTTCTGAGGTCAATATCCTAAGCTGATGGTCCGATTCGATGAGCTACAATGAAGCATGGTATCAGTGTGCCATCCCGATGGCCCGTGCCGTGCGCGCGGCCCGACGACCGATCGCGAATAACGAAAAGGGGGAGTTCATGTCCTGGTCAAACAATGCAAAGACGATGGCGGCAGGGGTCTTGTTGGCCGCACTCGCGGCCTGCGGCGGCGAGCCGGTGCCGGTGGTGCAGGCGCCCAAGCCGCCTTCGCAGGCCAGCCACGAGTGGCAGGCCCTGGCAAGCGGCTTCATCGAGGACTACATGCAGGCCCAGCCGGCGTTCGCCGCCCAATCCGGCCGGCACGAGTTCGACGGCAAGCTTCCGGAGGTGACGTCGCATGGAATACGCAGCGAGATCTCGCGGCTCCATGACGAGCGGGCGCAGCTCGCCGCCGTGAAGGCGGACGATCTCGAGCCCCGGGAGCGATTCGATCGCCAGTACCTGCTCGCCGTCGCCGATCGCGACCTGTTCTGGCTCGAGAAGGCCCAGCTTCCGACCACCAACCCCTATTGGTATCAGGGCATCATCGATCCGGACATGTATTTGAGCCGCAATTACGCGGCGCCCGACGTGCGCATGAAGGCCTATATCAAATACGCGCTGGCCATCCCGAAGATGGTCGCCGACATTCAGACCAATCTCAAAGGGCCGCTGCCCAGGACCTTCGTCGAGCTCGGAATTGCCGACTTCGGCGGTATGGCGGACTTCTACTCCAAGGACGTCGCGCCGGTCTTCGCGTCGGTGAACGATCCCGATCTGCAGAAGCAGCTGAAGGATGCGAACACGAACGCGGCGAACGCCATGGGCAACCTGAAGAATTACCTGATCGGCCTGCGCGCCACGGCGACCGACAAGTTTGCGCTGGGCAAGGACCTGTTCGCGCAAATGGTCAAGGACACGGAAGGCGTGGACATTCCCGTGGATCAGATCGAGGCCGCAGGCCGCCACGATCTCGATCGAAACACCCAGGCGCTGAAGGCCGAGTGCGCCACATATCTGCCGAAGGGCACGGTCGCCGCCTGCGTGGCCAAGGTGATGGCGGACAAGCCGAAGGACGGTGCGCTGGTCGCCGCGCGGGCGCAGCTCGTGGAGCTGAAGAAATACGTGCAGGACCACGCTGTCGTGAGCATCCCCACCAACGAGGACGCGCTGGTTGCGGAGGCTCCGGTCTACAGCCGGTCCAATGCGGCGTATATCCAGGTCCCGGGTCCTTACGACAAGGGTGTCGCATCGACCTACAACATCGCGCCGCCCGACCCGAAGTGGTCGAGGGCGGAGCAGCTGGCCTACATTCCGAGCGAGGCGACGCTGCTGTACACGTCCGTGCACGAGGTGTGGCCGGGACATTTCCTGCAGTTCCTGCATTCGAACGCCAATCCCTCCAAGCTCGAGGGCCTGTGGGTGGGCTACGGGTTCGCCGAAGGCTGGGCGCACTACTGCGAGGAGATGATGTACGAGATGGGCCTGGGCAAGGACGATCCGGCGAAGCACATCGGGCAGATCGTGGACGCGCTGCTGCGCGACGTGCGGTTGCTGTCGGCCATCGGCCTGCATACCGAAGGCATGACGGTGGCGCAGTCGGAGAAGATGTTCCGCGAGATGGCGTTTCAGGACCCCGGCAATGCGCGCCAGCAAGCCGCCCGCGGCACGTACGATCCCGCCTACCTCAATTACACGCTGGGCAAGCTGATGATCCGCAAGCTGCGCGCCGACTGGATCGAGAAGAAGTACCCGGGCACCGCCGCGGACGATCACTCGAAGTGGCATGAATTCCACGATGCGTTCCTGTCGTTCGGAGGGCCGCCGATTCCGCTGGTGCGCGAGCAGATGGTGGGCGCGGGCGGCAGCCTGCTGTAGGCGCGCGCCGGCACGCATGGATGAGGCGGCCGCGCAACTGCGGGAGGCTCGGGAGCTCGGCCGCCGGGGCCGGCTCGCCGAGGCGATCGAGGCCTATTGCGGCGTGCTCGCGCGGTGGCCGCAGCTGGCCAATGCCTGGTACAACCTGGCCAAGCTGCAGCGCAGGAATCGCCAATTCACCGATGCGCTCGCCTCGTACCAGCAGGCCATCGATCGGGGCGCCGCGGAACCGGAGGAAATTCACCTCAACCGCGGCGTCATCTTTGCCGATGACCTGCGGCGGGACGATGCTGCGGAACGCGAACTCGATGCGGCCCTCGCGCTGAATCCCGGCTATGTGCCGGCGCTGTTCAATCTCGCCAATCTGCACGAGGACCGGGGCCGGCGCGAGGCCGCACTCGAGCTCTACCGCTCCATCCTCGAACGCGATCCGCGCAATGTCGAGGCGCTCGCGCGCTGGGCCAACGCCACGCTCATCGACCATCCCGCGCACGAGCTGATCGGCCGGCTGCGGGGCGCGATTGCCGACCCGGACACCTCCGTCTCCGGCCGGGCCAGCTTGGGCTTCGCGCTCGGGCAGGCATTGGACCGTTGCGGTCAGCACGAAGAAGCCTTCGAGGCGTACCGGAGCGCGAACCGCTGCAGCCGCGACAGCGCGCCATCCGGCGCCGCGCGCTACGACGGTGAGGCGCAGGAGCGGCTCACGAACCAACTGATGCGCGTGTTTTCGACGGCCGCTCCCCGCGCCGCGGCGCCCCCGGCGGCGGCGTCGCCGATCTTCATTTGCGGCATGTTCCGCTCCGGGTCGACGCTCACGGAACAGATTCTGGCCGGGCACCCGCGCGTGACGACGGGCGGCGAGCTTGACCTCCTGCCGCACTTGGTGGAGACCGGGCTGCAGCCGTTTCCCAATGCGATGTCGCGCGAGACGCCCGCGAGCGTGGCCCGGCTCGCGCAGCGCTATCTCACGGCGCTGGCAGGCTTGTTTCCCGGCGCCGAATGGGTCACGGACAAGCGGTGCGAGAATTTTCTGCTCATCGGCCTCATCAAGACGCTGTTTCCCGCGGCGAAAATCGTGCACACCAGCCGCGATGCGCTCGACAACTGCCTGTCGATCTATTTCCTGCATCTCGACCAGCGCTTCAGCTATGCCCTGGACCTGATGCACATCGGGCACTACTACCGGCAGTACCTGCGCCTCATGGCGCATTGGAAAACGCTGTATGGGGACGATCTCGTCGAGGTCGACTACGATGCGCTCGTCCGGGATCCGCGGAGCGTCGCCGCGCGTGCTCTCGAAGCCCTCGGGTTCGAGTGGGATGAGCGGTGCCTCGGGCCCCTGCCGGCGGACCGCGCGATCAAGACGGCGAGCGTGTGGCAGGCCCGGGAGCCCATCCACCGAGGCTCCTCGGGGCGATCGCGGCATTATCAGCGCCAGCTCGCGCCCTTGCGCGCCTACCTGGACGGGACCCGGGTATAATCGGACGCTTAGGCTTGCAACGCTAGGATGGGCGATGTTCCTTCAGATCGAAGATTTTTTCACGCCCGGCGAAGTGAAGACGCTGGCGGACCTCGCCTTGCAGACCAAGTTCATCGAGGGCAGGCGCTCCAATCCGCACAACGTCACGAAGAACAACCTCATCAACGACCCCGCCGACCCGGTGGGGCAGCGGGCGGGGCAAATCGCGCTGGCGGCCTTCCAGCGCAGCGAGCCCGCGCGAAACTTCGCGTTTCCGCGCCGGATCGCGATTCCGCAGTTCGGGCGCTACGAGGTGGGCATGACCTATGGGCCGCACATCGATTCGGCCTTCCTGCCCATCGATCAAATGCCGCTGCGGTCGGACGTGTCGTGCACCATGTTCATCAACGATCCGGCCACCTATCAAGGCGGCGAACTCGTGGTGTACCTCGGCACGCAGGAGGTGCGCATCAAGGGCAGGCCCGGCGAGGCGGTCTTCTATCCTTCGACCACCCTGCATCAAGTGGCGCCGGTGACCGCGGGCCAGCGCCTGGTCATGATCACGTTCATCGAGAGCCAGATCGCGGATCCGATGCAGCGCGAGCTCTTGTACACGCTCGGCGAGGTAAAGGCGCTCGAAGGGCTCAACATGGACTGGCGCAACCGCACCCGGCTCGAGTACGTGGTCGCGAACCTGCAGCGCATGTGGGGAACCTGACGAGCGCGGCGCGCGCCTCGAGCTCCGCGGCGCCAGCCGATCGCTACTTGCCGCTGCACCCGGTGCAGGTGTGGTTGGTCAACTGATCCTTGGTGGTCTGGCGCCGCTCGAGCGTCAGCCCGACCTGTTCCTCATTGAGGCATTTCTTGGTCTTGAAGTGGGAGCCGATTTCCGCCGTCTCCTCGCAGAATACCGTGGTTCCATTGTGGACCTCGGTCTTGAATCCGGCCGCACGAGCCTTGCGCAGCAGGTCGGGGGAAGGCCCGGTCGACGTGGTGGTCTGGGCGGCGGCGCTCTCGGTGGCCGTGGCGCCCTGGGGGGCTGCCGGCGGGTCGGCGAAAGCCGCGCCGCCCAGCACGAGCATCGAACCACTGAAACTCAACGCGCTCAATCGCAAAGCCATCCTGTTCATGACACTTCTCCGGCCGCGGCGCGGCATCTTGATGGCTTACCAGTCTATACTTCCCGGAAGCCAGATATAAGAGTTGACCCGCGCCCACGATGTTTCCTTGGACCGAAGACGATCGGGCCACGCTCAATGCCGTGCTTTCCGCGGCGCAGAGCGGCGACCATGCCGAGGCCGCGCGCCTGGCGGAGCGGGCGCTGGCCCGGGGGCTCGAGCATCCCCTGCTGCTCAATGTGGCGGCGCTGCGCTTGGAACAGGCGGGCCGGCTCGCCGACGCCGAAGAGTTGTTGCGCCGGGCGGTGGTCATGGCGCCGGACGACCTGGGTTCCATCAATGCCCTGGGACTGTGCCTGTTGCGCCTGGAGCGGCCGGCCGACGCGCTGGAGCAATTCGACGCGCTGATTGCGCTCAATCCCAATCTGCCGTTTGCCCATGTGAGCCGCGGCAACTCGCTGCGCGCCATGGGCACCGTTCGCGACGCGGAAGCGAGCTACCAGCGGGCGCTCGCGCTCGATCCCAACCAGGGCCTGGCCATGGCGGGACTGGCGCAGATCGCCGCCAACCGCGGCATGTATCACCGGGCGCGCCGGTGGGCCGGCAAGGCGCTCGAGCTCATGCCGGGATTCCCGGACGCCATCATGAGTCTCGCCTCCGCGGAACTCGGCGATGGGCAGCCGCTGCCCGCGGAAGCCAGGATTCGCGCGCTGCTCGGCGACGAGCGGCTCACGCCGCTGGAGCGGGCGTATGCGAATGGTTTGCTCGGTGACATTCTGGATGCGTTGGACCGTCCGCCCGATGCCATGGCCGCGTACCGGGAGTGCAATCAAGAGCTGCAGCGCGTCTATGGCGATCGATTCGCGGGTTCGAAGGCTCTGGAACACGTTCGCGGGATGATCCGCTACTTCCAATCGGCGCCGGCCGCCGCATGGCGGATCGCATCGCACGCGCCTTCCAATCATGGCGGGGCGGCCGGACACGTGTTCTTGCTGGGGTTCCCCCGGTCGGGCACGACGCTTCTCGAGGTGATCCTGGAGGGTCACCCGAACATCGTCAGCTTGGAGGAGAAGGAATCGCTGATCGATGGCGTGTACGCATTCCTGAGCCGCCCAGAGGACCTGGCCGGTCTGGCCCAGGCCCGCCCCGCCGAGCTGGAACCGCTGCGCCACTCGTACTGGCGGCAGGTTCGCGCCGCCGGCGTCGACGTGGCCGGCAAGCTCTTCGTCGACAAGCATCCCCTCAACACCTTGAAACTGCCGCTGATTGCCAAGCTGTTTCCGGATGCGAAAATCCTCTTCGCCTGCCGCGACCCGCGCGACATCGTGCTGTCCTGTTTCCGGCATCGATTCCAGATGAGCGCGCCCATCTATGAGCTGCTGACCCTGGAGGGCGCAGCCCGCTACTACGATGCCGTCATGCAGTTCCTGGTGCAGATGACCAGCCTGCTGCCTCTCGCCACCTGCCTGGTGCGCCACGAGGACGTGGTGATGGAGTTCGCGCGCGAGATGAAGCGCATCTGCGCCTTCCTGGGCGTCGATTGGGCGCCGGGCATGAAGGATTTCGCGGCCCGCACCCACGACCGGGCTTCGCTCACGCCCAGCACGGCCCAGTTGGTGCGCGGCCTGAGCACGGAGGGACTGGGCCAGTGGCGGCGTTACCGCAATCACCTGTTCGCCGTGCTGTCGACGCTCGAACCCTGGGTGAACCGCTTCTATTACGATCCTTGAGCGAACGCTTAGACCGTGCCCGGAGGATCCGGCAGGGTGAACCAGCAGTTGAAGGCGATGGTGATGCGTTCACCGGGCCCTTCGTAGGGTTTGACGTCGTGCAGGACCCAGGACGGGAACAGCACCAGCTGTCCGGCCTCGAGCGCCAGGCTCGCGACCTGGTGGCCGTAGGGAAGCTTCATGTTGGAGATGCCCGCATCCATGTGCATGGCGCTCGTGATCGTCGGATTGACGAAGGAGAGTAGCCCGCTGTCCCTCTTGCCGGGATCGTGCTGTCCCGGATCGACGCAATACACGCCGCTCCACGAGGCATTGGGGTGATTGTGGAGGCCGAAGAATCCGCCGCGCCGCGTGATGTGGAACCAGCAGTCGTTGTAGATCTGCAGACGATGCAGCGTGGGCAGATCGTAGCCGTTCAGCCGGCCGATCGCGGCCAGCAGCTGATCCCAGCAGAAGGTTTTCAGTTCCTGCACGGCGGCATCGGGTTCCCGGAACAGGTTGAAATGGCTCTCGAACAGCGCGGTGTTGCGCTGGGTCTGCGGCCGCGGGTTCGCCGCCCCGCCGCTGCGCTCCATGGCGGACAGGAAGGGCTTCAACCCGGCGTTGAGCCGGCCGCTCTCGGGATGGCGGCTGAAGAAGAACGGCACGGCAAACATATTGACGAGTTCCGGCGACATCGATTCATCCTCCCGCGGACAGGCATCCCTCCGGGGATTGTAGCCGCGGCGGACCCGGGCAGCCTCGCGGTATACTCGCAATATGAATGCGACAACTACTGATCCGGGCCGGGCGTCCGAAGAACAGAAGGTCGTCGCGCTCATGGCCGGCGTCGAACGCCTGGTGGCTGAGCGGCGCGACGCCGAGGCCCTGCGGCTGCTGGGCGAGGCCGCCGCCATCCTTCCCGATCATCCCCTGGTGCTGCACGAGCGGGCCCGGCGATTGAGCCTGGCGGGCGATCCGGCGGCCGCGCTGGCGATCCTCGAACGGGTGGTCTCGCTGGCGCCCAAGCACGTGCCGTTCCGCCTGAGTCAGGCGGCGGTGCTGCGCGCGATGGGCCGGCGCGAGGACGAACTGGCCGTGCTCGAGCAAGCGCTCACCGTCGAACCCCGGCATCTGGTGGCGCTGCTGCAGAAGGGCGCATTGCTCGACTTCATGCAGAAGCCCCGGGCCGCGGCGGTGGTTTACGGGCGGGCGCTGCAGGCCTTGGGGCCGGGTACCCGGTTGCCGGCCCCCATCGAGGCCCATGTGGCGCATGCCAGGAAACGCGTGGCGGACAATGCCGCGGAGGTGGCAGCCTGGCTGGACGCGCGCCTGCGGGCCATTCGCGGCGCCGGCGCGGGCGGCGAGGCGCGGCAGCGGGTCGACCGTTGTCTCGAGCGGATGCTGGGCCGCAACCGCATCTACACGCCCGAGCCGACGGGCATGCTCTTTCCGTTTCTGGTGAACTTCGAGTACTACTCGCGGGAATACTTTCCGTGGCTCGAGACGCTGGAGACCGCCACCGCCGCGATACGCGAGGAATTGATCGGCGTCTTGAATTCGGACCAGGCCGGTATCCGGCCCTATGTGTCCTATCCCCACGGCCTGCCGCTCGACCAGTGGCGCGAATTGAATAATTCTCGGCGCTGGGGCGCGTACTTCCTGTGGAACGAGGGACACCGTGAGGAGGATCACATGGCCCGCTGCCCGCGCGCCGTGGCCGCTCTGGAGTCGATCCCGAGAGTCGACATACCCGGCCGAGGCCCCACCGCATTTTTCTCGGTGCTGGACTCGCACACCCGGATCCCGCCGCACACGGGCGTGACCAATACGCGTCTGACCGTGCATCTGCCGCTGATCGTGCCGCCGGGTTGCCAATTCCGGGTGGGCGGCGAGACCCGCGACTGGCGCGAGGGCACGGCCTGGGTGTTCGATGATTCGATCGAACATGAGGCGTGGAACGACTCCGACGTGCCGCGCGGCATTTTGATCTTCGACGTGTGGAATCCCCAGCTCACGCCCCTGGAGCGCGATCTGGTGCGCGAGGCGACGGTGGTATTCGCGCAGTACAATGAGGCGGAAGGCAACGTGCCCGGCCTCGGCGTCTGAGGGCAACGAGCGTGGAGCGGCGTGGAATGAGAACGAGATGGACGGTCGCTTGCGTTTTCGCATGCCTGGCGACGGCCGGCTATGCGGCTGCGCCGCTCAACGGGCTGTTGGCGTGCCGCGATATTGCCGACGCCCAGGCGCGGCTGGCCTGCTTCGATCGGGAAGCGGCGGCGCTCGCCGCGCCGACGCGGGTTGCCGAGCCGCCCCCGCCGCCTGCGCCCCCCGCCGCACCCGCAGCCGCCGTGCGTCCAGCCATTGCCGCTGCGCCCGCCGTCACGCCCCCCGCCGCGGCCGCGCCTCCCGCCGCGCCTACGGCCGCGCCGCTCAACTCGGAGCAGCAATTCGGCCTGCCGGAGCGCGCCGTCGCGGCGAAAGAAGTCGCGGCGGGCACGCGTGCGTCCGATGTCCCGGCCATCGAGGCACGCCTCGTCAGCGTTGCGGCGGCGCCCGACGGCCGCATGATCTTCACGCTCGACAATGGTCAGGCGTGGCGGCAACTGCAGGCCGAGGGGGACCTCCTGGCCAAGCCGGGCGACGCGGTGGTGGTGTCGCGCGCCCTGTTGGGCTCGTTCTGGATGCGGGTGCCGTCGGGACGCGGCTGCAAGGTCACGCGCCTACGCTGATCGGCGGCCGTGCCCGCGTCCCCCGGTGCGGGATCAATCGCAGGAGATTCCCGCCGCCTCCAGCCGCGCCCGCACCGGCGCGAGTTGCGCCGCGTGGTGCTTCCAGGCCTCGAGCGATGAATCATAGAGCGGGTGGCGCACCTGCACCGAACTCGTCGTGATGACCGGCGACTCATTCAAGTGGAATTCGAGGCAGGCCTCCTCGAACGGCAACCCGACGTACTCGAGCAGCCGCCGTGTGGCGGGTTCCTGCGCCGTGACCACGTCCTCATAGGCGAGATCGAGGATCCGCCCGGGAAGCACGCGGCGCCAATGCGCCATCACCCGCCGGTACCCGATGTAGAAATCCGCGATTTCGTCCAAGCTGTACGCGAACGGGTAGGTGCCGTTGAAGCGGGTTCTGTAGATGGCGTAGCAGGCGGCGAGGGGATGCCGCGTGAGGTGGACGATGGATGCATTGGGGAAAGCCCGGAAGATCAACGGGCACGACAGGATATTCGTCAGCTGCTTGTCGGTGAACCGCGGCCGCTCGCCGCGCCGCGTGCGGACTCGCTCGAGGTAGACGCCGGCAATGGCGGCGCCCTCGAGGCCGCCCAGCAGGGCGGCGTGGCCGCGCCATTCGGGGGAGTCGGGGCCGGAGCTGCGCCGGACGAGAATGTCGATGGTCTCGGGCATGGCCGTCAATTCGCCGGCGGAATGCACCTGAGAGTGGCTGCCCAGGATCCGGTCGACCAGGGTGGTTCCGGTGCGCGGCACGCCCACGATGAAAATCGGGCGCTCGCCCGTGGCGTCCGGGCGGACGGCCTCGAGATCAGGGAATGCGGCGATCAGGGTGTCCATGACGGCGCGGTCCGTTTGCGGATCGTACTGCAGCCGTGCACGCTCGATGGCGTTGCCGGCGGCGAGGTGGCGCCAATTCGCCGTGTGATCGCCCATGTCTTCGTAGGATTTCGCGAGGCCGAAGTGCAGTATTGCGGCGTCGACGGAGCCTTCAGGCGCCGCCGCCAGCGCCCCCTGCATGGCCGCCACCGAGTTCCGCTCGCGGGTTTGCCGATGCAGTTCGGCGAGGCCTTTGAGCGCCTTGGCCGACGTGGGCAGTTCCGCCAGGACCGCGCGGTAGTCGCTCGCCGAGTGATCCAGGTGGCCGAGAAAGCGGTGCACGACGGCCCGCTTGATCCGGATGTTGGGCTCGCGCGGCGTCGCGGCGACGGCCCGATCGTAAACCGCGAGCGCACGGCGATAGTCGCCGGCCTCGCCGCAGAACTCGCCGATCGAATCGAGGACGACGGGCACATCGGGCGCGCTGGCGGCCGCCTCGTCGGCGGCGGCGAACGCCTTCTCGCGGTCCCCAAGCGCCAGCAGGCACTCGGCCTTCTGCACCAGGCATTGGACATCGTGCGGATCGATGCGCAAGCGCTCTTCCACCAGGTCGAGCGCGGATTGCTTGTCATCCGCCAGCAGCGCCGTGATGCTGCCCAGCAGCCAGCCCGCCGGGTGGGAGGGCCACGCGGCGCGGCAGCCGGCCGCCGCGGCCGCGGCGCCCGCCAGGTCGCCCCGGTTCATGCGCTGGCCGATTTCCCGTTCGAATTGAGGCACGGAAGGGATGCTCATGGTGGATTCCGCTGGCCCAAACAGCGCGCATGATGGGGTTCGACTTCGGCGCCGTCCAGTCGCGCAGGATCTCGCCCCCCGTTGCGAGCGAACAACAGGGGGACTTTTCGCCGCGCCGGCTCGGGCCGCGACGTGCGGCACGGCGCTGCCAGATGTTCCAGGGAATCTGCAGCTGATATACCAGCGTCCCACGCGCTGTCGACGCTCGGCGCCTGCGTTTCCACCGTCCTCGCGTGCTCGTGCGTGATGTTGCGTCGCTCCGACACTGTGTTATTCTCCCCCCATCGGTACGTAAAAATACTTAGAGACGGGAACGTCCGGGGATGTACGCGAGTCGAGGCGGAGCCGTGAACTTGAGGCCGGTGAAAGGCCCTTTGGTTCACGAGGCCGCCATTCCCCGCCGCAGACTTTCTCTAAGTGCTTCTTAAACCAATTAATTTCGGCAAGTTCGCCTAGGGAGCCTTGCAATGCCTCAAGAAAATTTCGGAAACCCGCGACTGCGGACGGCCGTACGCGTCGCGCTGACCGGCGGCTCGGTGGCTGCCACCTTCGGTGTCGCCCATGCCCAAACCCCGCCTCCGCCGACTGCCGACACGACGCTCAGCGAAGTGGTGGTGACGGGCTCGCGCATCGCAGTTCCGAATGAGACCTCCATCAGCCCGGTGACCTTCGTCCCGGCGCTGGAAATTCAGGAAATGGGCGCGACCCGCATCGAGGACGTGCTCAACCAGTTGCCGCAGGTCTTCGCGGACCAGGGTTCGAACGTGTCCAACGGCTCGAACGGCACGTCGACGGTGAACCTGCGCGGCCTCAACACCAAGCGCACGCTGGTACTGGTCAACGGCGACCGCCTGGGATATGGCGACCCACGAACCGGCGGCGCCGGCTCCGACATCAACATGATCCCGACGGAGCTGGTGGACAGCATCGAAGTGGAAACCGGCGGCGCAGCCTCGATCTACGGCGCGGACGCCGTCGCGGGCGTGGTGAACTTCAAGATCAACGATCATTTCGAGGGCGTGAAGCTGGTGGCGGACGCCGGCATCTACAACCACAGCAATGGCAACGCCTCCAACGTCCAATCCGACTTCAATTATTTCAATACGGGCACCGGCAACGACTTCACCCCGGCGCCCTCGACGTACACCGGCGGCGCGCAGAAGCAGCTGACGTTCATCGCGGGCCTGAACTCGGCCGACGGCAACGGCAACGCGACCTTCTACGCGACCTACCGCAACATCGCCCCGGTGACGCAAGCCCAGTACTCGGAAAGCGCCTGTACGTTCGGATCCGGATACATCGGCTACAGCACACCCGGCCAGAGGAACGGCAATCTCGGCTGTTCGGGTTCCTCCACCGCGAATCCGGGCCGCTTCTACAAGCTGACCGGCGGCACGACCACCAGCGACGCCACCCTCGGGCCCGGCGGCACGCTGGTTCCCTTCACGGACGGCGCGCGCTTCAACTACGGCCCGCTGAACTACTATCAGCGCCCGGACGAGCAGTACACCGCCGGCACGTTCCTGCACTACGAGTTCAACGAGCATGCCATCGTCTATGCGAACACCATGTTCATGGACGACCGCACCATTGCGCAGATCGCGCCCTCCGGCGCCTTCTTCGGCAATCCGTATCCGGTCAATTGCGCGAATCCATTCCTGAATGCCACTCAGCTTACGGCTTGGTGCGGCGGATCCACCGCGGGATTCACCTATAGCGGCACCACCCCGGGCAACAACCTGTACATCGGCCGCCGCAACGTCGAAGGCGGCAACCGGCAGGACGACATCGAGCACGAGGATTTTCGCCTGGTCACGGGCGTGCGGGGCAAGATGGCCGAGGGCTGGGATTACGATGCCAGCTTCCAGTACGGCATCGTGAACCTGTCGGACACCTACCTGAACGACGTGTCGACCACCAAGATCGGCTACGCCCTCGACGTCATCGACGTCGCCGGCGTTCCGACCTGCCAAGTGGTGGCCAACGGCGTGCAGAGCGGTCTCGGACTCGGCTGCGTGCCCTGGAACATCTTCACTCCGGGCGCCGTCAGCAAGGCGGCCACCAATTACATCGATACTCCGGGCGACATCCGCGGCAAGATCACCCAGACCATCGTCAACGCGAACTTCACCGGCGACCTCGGCCAGTACGGGCTGCAGCTGCCCTCCGCGAGTTCCGGCCTGAAGATCAACTTCGGCGCCGAGTATCGCGACGAGAAATCCTTCAGCCAGCCCGATGCCGAGTTCGTCACGGGCGATCTCGCCGGTCAGGGCGGCCCGCAACCGGCCATCTCCGGCGGCGTGGTGTCGCGCGATGCCTTCCTGGAAGCGCGCATGCCGTTCGCGGAGGAGAAGTTCCTGGCGAAGGAGTTGAGCGCCGACGTCTCCTACCGGTACTCGAGTTACTCCCTGGGCTTCAACACCAACACCTTCTCGCTGGGGCTCGACTGGCAGCCCGTTCAGGACGTGCGCTTGCGCGGCAGCTTCGCCCGCGCGGTGCGTGCGCCGAACATCGTCGAACTGTACAACCCCAATTCGGTGGCTCTGGACGGCACGATCGATCCGTGCGCGGGAGCCGCGCCTGCCGCGAGCGCCGCACAGTGCGCGCGGTCGGGGGTCACCGGCGCCGAATACGGCCACGTCCTCGCCAACTCCGCGGCGCAGTACAACGGCCTCACCGGCGGCAACACGGGCCTGGCGCCGGAAACCGCACTCACCTCCTCGATCGGCATCGGGTTCACGCCGTCGTTCGTGCCCAATTTCCGGGCGCAGTTCGACTACTACGACATCAAGATCGAGAACGTCATCGAGACCATCGGTGCGAACACGATCATCACCGAGTGCGTCAACGCGGATCTGTTCTGCAACGACGTGCATCGCAACGCCATCGGGTCGCTGTGGATCGGCAATACCGGCTACATCATCGATTCGCTGGCCAATGTGGGTCAGCTGCACGAACGGGGCATCGATGCCGACGTTTCCTATGCCTTGGATGTCGGTGCCGCGGGCAAGGTTCGCCTGAACATGGTGGGTACGTACCTCGATCTGTACGACGTCACTCCGATCGAGGCCCTCAGCGCCAAGACCTCTTACAATTGCGCCGGTCTGTACGGACCTGCCTGCAGCAGCACGACGGAAGGCGCGGGAACCCCGGTGTTCCGCTGGCGCCATACCTTCCGGGCCACCTGGGAGACGCCGTGGCAGGGACTCGACGTGTCGTTCGCGTGGCGCTACTACTCGGGCGTGAAGCTCGAACAGTTGAGCGCGAATCCCAATCTGGCGGGCGAAGTGGCGGCGGGTTCGACGATTGCCAACGGTGGAATATCCAACACCGATGCGTACATCTCCTCCTACAACTACTTCGACATCACGGCCTCGATGAACCTCACGGACAAGATCACCTTCCGTCTGGGCGTGAACAACATCCTGGACAAGGATCCGCCGATCATCGGAACCACGAACCTGCCGGGCACGTCGGGCAACGGCAACACCTTCCCGCAGACCTACGATGCGCTGGGCCGGTTCGTCTTCGCGCAGTTGAGCGCGAAGTTCTAACCGGACTCCATTTGGAGAATCCACGGCGGGCCACTGGCCCGCCGTTTTTTTGTGCGCCCGGCAGGGCGCACTCATTGGGGTGGGCGCTTGCTAGGAGCCGCGCAGACGCAGAACGCCGCGGACCAGCGCATGCCGTTCGGCGAGCGACTCGAGCCAGGCCATTCCGCGCTTGATTTCCGCCGAGTGCTCCCACTCGGCGGACGCCAGCACGTCGCGCCGCAGCGCCGCGTCATAGGCATGTTCGGGCGCCTTGGAATATCGGAGCATCAGCGGCCCCGTCACGAGCGCTTCGACGTCGCGCGCCGGAACGCGGGCGCCCAGGGCGGCGAAAATCTGCGCGAGCACCGGCGCCGGCGTCTTCAGGAATTCGTCGAAATTCACCCACAGCACCTGAGCGGCGCAGGCCTCCCACGCCCGGTGCAGCGTGGTCATTTCGCATAGCCAGCTCATGGCGATCACCTCGCCCTCGGTGCGGGGATGCCATGCATCGCCGGTGCCGGGGAGCCGTTGCTGCAGGCGGCGCAGGCGGCCCGACGCCAGCGCCCGGGACTCCACGCGCGAGTTCGGACCGGCCAGGATGCTGCGCAAGTACGCGAGCGCGTCCACGAACATGAAAATGGCCGCCGGGCGATCTTCGCCGCCCAGAATGAGCGGGGCCATCTCGCTGGCGATGCTGGTGGCCTTGACCACGGCGCGCTGGCCGGGGCGCCAGGTGCGGCCCAGTAGCGGGAGCACAACATCCAGGGGCAGCGCCGCGGCCGGCGGCGGTCCGGGCGGCGCCTCGCCCGGCGGCCGAGCGGCGGCGTCGGCCAGCGCGCGCAAAAGCTGCGGTTCGCGCACCGACAGGCACTGCTCGTGGGCGCCGATGAGCCGCGCGATCAGCGTGGAACCCGCGTGACCGATGTGGAAAATATACTGCGGCGTGGCCTTGAGCGATTGCGCAGCCTGCACCAGCGTCGCGGTGGGGCAGAACACCTCTTCGTATCCGCGAGCCAGCAACCGCAAATCGAGAAAGCTCTCGGTCCGGTAGTCGGCCTCCGTGAGTTCGACCAGGGCCATCCCGGCCCCGGCTTCCACGGAAGCGCCCGCTGCGCCTCCGCCGGTCATTCGCAGCGGAAACCATAGCGGCGAACCGGCGATGGTCCCTTGATCCAGCATGGCCCACTGTACAAAAAAAAGCCCCCGTGAGGGGGCTTGTAAACAGTTGGCGGTACCTTAAGTTCCGATGGGACTCCGATGCATCGGGCTCATTGCGCCAAGCCGGCGACCTCGATGTCGACGCGGCGGTCCGGCTGCAGGCAGGCAATGGTCGCCTTCGATCGCTTCGCGCCGCACTCGCCCG
>Ga0302279_10000074_pt1 | contig 128994 bp, 107 predicted proteins | sample III_Bog_N3_3_FD_194541 | JGI IMG/M metagenome (GOLD analysis project Ga0302279, IMG submission 194541) | Peat permafrost microbial communities from Stordalen Mire near Abisko, Sweden - III_Bog_N3_3 | ecosystem: Environmental > Terrestrial > Soil > Wetlands > Peat | place: Sweden: Abisko... | reverse complement strand
ACGTGCGCACGTGGGCAGCGGCGCCGCTGCACGTCGCGGTGTGCTTTGCCGGTGCGCGCGCGCTTGCCGACGCATGTTGCGCAGGCGTGGCGCCGGACGCCTCGACGACTTCCTGGTTCGTCGACTGCGCAGCGGCAGCCGACTGATTCACTTTCGATCCGCATGTCCCTCGCCAAGCCCTTGCCCGACTACATCCCGGAAACCGAATTCGGCGACTGGTTCCTGCAGACCCGCACCTGGGACGTGCACGTGCTGGAAGTCGCGCTGCGCGACCTCGCGCGGCTGGATCCGGCGCCGCGCGCGAACTATCCCGTGGTGATCGACGTCGGCTGCGGCTGGGGCGGATCGCTGCGCAAGCTGAGCGATCGCTTCAGGCCGGAGCGCCTGGTCGGCTTCGACATCGCGCCCAAGATGGTGGCGGCCGCGACGCTCGAGGCCGCGCGGGTGCGCACGGCCGGCGGCGGCACGGCCGAGGTCGTGCAGGCCAGCAGCGCCGCGCTGCCGTTGCCGGGTGCCAGCGTCGACCTGCTGTTCTGCCACCAGACCTTCCATCACCTCGTCGACCAGGATGCGGCGATCGGCGAGTTCTTCCGCGTGCTCAAGCCCGGTGGCAAGTTGTTGTTCGCCGAATCGACGCGGCGCTACATCCATTCGTGGATCATCCGGCTGCTGTTCCGCCATCCGATGGACGTGCAGAAGACCGCGCCCGAGTACCTCGCGCTGGTGCGCGCCGCGGGCTTCGTGGTGCCGGATGCGCAGGTCTCGTATCCGTTCCTGTGGTGGAGCCGCGAGGACCTCGGGCTAGTGGAGCGCGTGCTGCGCATCCAGCCGGCGAAGGTGCGGGAGGAGACGTTGATCAACCTGGTGGCGACTCGTCCCTAGGCGGGGGGATGTCGTCGGTCGGAGACGCTCCGGCTCCGCCATCGGAGGGAATGACGACGCGGCCGGCGACGTTCACAGTCTCCATACCCCGTTCGCCCAACTTGCGCGACGCGCAGGCATCGGGCACGGGCTTTGCCTCCCTGTTACAAAGCTATCGTCCAAAGCCGGTACGATTTCCCCATGACCACGAGCACCGCCACCGCCATCATCTTCGACGAACGCCCGCAGACGCTGGGCGAGGAGATCGCCAACGCCATCAGCCATGGGCTGGGCTTCCTGCTGGCGATCGCATCGCTGCCCATCCTCGTCGTGATGGCGATGCGCCACGGCACCGCACTCAACATCGTCGCGGTGAGCGTGTTCTCGGTGACGATGATGTTGCTCTACCTGTCGTCGACGCTGTACCACGCGATCCCCGATGGCCGGGTCAAGAACTTCCTGGCCCGCCTCGACCATGCGGCCATCTACCTGTTCATCGCCGGCAGCTATACGCCGTTCGCGCTCGGCGTGCTGCACGGCGCCACCGGCTGGACGCTGTTCGGCGCGGTGTGGGCCATGGCGGCCGCCGGCATCGCCGTCAAGCTGATGGACATGCTCAAGCATCCGCTTTGGTCCACCGGCCTGTACGTGGCGATGGGGTGGTCGGCGCTGCTCGCGGCCGGTCCGCTGATCCACGCGATGCCGGCCACCGGCCTGTTGTGGCTGCTGGCCGGCGGCGTCGCCTATACGCTGGGCGCCATCGTCTTCATCTTCGACTCGCGCGCCAAGTACATGCACTTCGCCTGGCACCTGTTCGTGCTGGCCGGCACCACCTGCCATTTCTTCGCGGCGCTCTGGTACGCCACGCCGGCCAAGCTGGCCTGACTCCCCTGCGCGCCACGCGGATTTCGCGCCGCACCTGAATCTGCGCCCGCGCGGTCCCCGTATTCCTCGAATCGCCGTCATGCCCGGCCGGGCCGCGGCATGGCGTCGCCCAGGGAGTTCCATGTCCGGTTTCATCGAGATCCACCATGACGAGTGGGTGTCCGCCGCGCCGGATGAGGTGCGCGCGAGCTACGTCGACCTGCACCATCGCCAGGTGGCGCGCGTCTACCCGCACGAGCGCATCCGCCAACTGGCGCCCGGTCCGACCGGGCCTCGCTTCGAATGCATGGCGCGGCAGGGCTGGCGCACCACGCGGGATGTCTACGAACGCCACGAACGCGCGGACGGCAGCGTGCTCGACCAGTGCGTGGCAGGCTCGAATTGGGGCCGCTCGGTGGTCGCCCGTTTCTGGCGCACCAACGAAGGCGCCGCCAGCGGCACGCTGGTCGAGCTGACCATGACGCAGCCGTTGCGTCCCCTCGTCGGTCGTCTGGCCGGCCGCTGGATCCGCCGCCGCCTCGAGGCAGAGCTGCGCGTGTTCGCGGCCGGGCTCAAGGCCGATGTCGAGCGCAGCGGCAAGGCGGCGCGCAAGCTGCGCGCGGCCTGAGTTCAGAGCGGATCGTGCGCGCGCAGCCGCGCGGGCAGGGCGCGCACGTCTGGCGCGAGCGCGGCGGTCGACAGGGACGGAAGGTCGCCGGCGAGGGCGCCGCGCACCAGGCGGTCCAGCGTCTGCGCGTGCGGCAGCAGCGGCCCGAAGAACAGCACCTGGTCGCCGCGGGCGAGCAGCAGGGTGGGGAAGTCCTCGATGTCGAGGTCGCCGACGAGTTCGGATTCGTCCTCGATGTCGACCCACACGAAGCGCATCGGCGAGCCGGGGTGGAGCGTGTCGCGTGCTTGAAGCAAGGTGTCGCGGTAGCTGTCGCAGGTGCGGCACCATTGGGCGCACAGGCAGGCTACCAGCAGCGGCTGCGCGGTGGGGATCGAGGCGTCGGTCATCGCCCGGCAGTGTGCCTGCAAAAAAGGAAAAGGGAGCGAGACGCCGTCCCGCTCCCCTCACCCGCCAGGGCCCGTCAACCCTGGCGTCCCGTCACGCCCTTGCACAGGCGCAGCGCCAGTCTCGGCGCGGTGGCGGGGCGGCGCAACGAAGCAAAGAGCATTTGCTTGTGCGGCCGCGGCGGATCACTTGTTGGGTTGCGGCGTGATGCGCAAGTACGGGCGCACCGGATCCCAGCCCTTGGGGAACTTGGCCTTGAGCACTTCGGGATCCTGCAGCGAGGGCACGATCACCACCGGCTCGCCGTCCTTCCAGTTGGCGGGCGTGGCCACGCTGTGCGAGTCGGTCAGCTGCAGCGAGTCGATCACGCGCAGGATCTCGTCGAAGTTTCGGCCGGTGCTGGCCGGGTAGGTGATGGTCAGGCGGATCTTCTTGTTCGGATCGATCACGAAGACCGACCGCACCGTGGCCGTGGCGCTGGCGTTCGGGTGGATGAGGTCGTAGAGCAGGCTGACCTTGCGGTCGGCGTCCGCGATGATGGGGAAGTTGACGATGGTCTTCTGCGTATCGTTGATGTCGGCGATCCACTTGTGATGCTGCTCGACCGGATCGACCGACAGCGCGATGACCTTGACGTTGCGCTTCTTGAACTCGCCGCCCAGCTTGGCCGTGAAGCCCAGTTCGGTGGTGCACACCGGCGTGAAGTCGGCCGGGTGCGAATACAGCACGCCCCAGCTGTCGCCCAGCCACTGGTGGAAGTGGATGGGGCCGTCGCTGGATTGCTGCTCGAAGTCGGGGGCGGTGTCGCCGAGACGAAGGGTCATGACGGTTCTCCTTGGATGGATCCGGTGAGGGCCGCGCGATTGCACGGCGGCGGAGCTGGGAAGTCTAGCCAGCGCGCATGACCCCTTCAAGGTCGCGATGCGCATGACCATCCACGCAAAACGATGCGGGGAAGGTTGAAGGCTCGCAGCCGATAGTCGCATCCTCGCCCTGGCGGCCAGCTAAAATGCTGGTTTTCCCCAAATTCAGCTTCGGCGCATGTCTTCGCCGGACAGCGTCGTCTTCCAGGAGCGTTTTCTTATGGCCGGGCACTCGAAATGGGCCAACATCCAGCATCGCAAGGGCCGCCAGGACGAGAAGCGCGGCAAGGAATGGACGCGCGTCATCCGTGAAATCATGGTGGCGGCCCGCACCGCCGGCGGCGACCCGGCCATGAACCCGCGGCTGCGCCTGGCCATCGAGAAGGCCAAGGCGGTCAACCTGCCGGCCGACACCGTCAAGCGCAACATCGACAAGGCCACCGGCAACCTCGAAGGCGTGACCTACGAGGAGATCCGCTACGAAGGCCGCGGCATCGGCGGCGCGGCCATCATCATCGACACGATGACCGACAACAAGGTGCGCACGGTGGCCGAGGTGCGCCACGCGTTCTCCAAGTGGGGCGGCACCATGGGAACCGAAGGCTCGGTCGCGTTCCAGTTCAAGCACGTCGGCCAGTTCATCTACGCGCCCGGCGCGTCCGAGGACAAGCTGATGGAAGTGGCGCTGGAGGCCGGCGCCGACGACGTCGTCACGCATGACGACGGCTCGATCGAGGTGCTGACCGCGCCGTCCGAGTTCGAGGCGGTGCACAAAGCGCTCGAGGCTGCGGGTCTGAAGCCCGACGGCGCCGAAGTGACGATGCGACCCGAAAGCAACGTCGAACTGGCGGGCGACGACAGCGCGCGCATGCAGAAACTGCTGGACGTCATCGAGGACCTCGATGACGTCCAGGACGTCTATCACAACGCGGTACTTTCCGAATGAAGATCCTCGTCATCGGCGGCGGCGGGCGCGAGCACGCGCTGGCCTGGAAGCTCGCCCAGAGCGAACGTGTGCAGCGCGTCTACGTGGCGCCCGGCAACGGCGGCACGGCGGCGGACAAGCGCCTGGTCAACGTCGCCATCACCAACCCCGAGGCGCTGGCGCAGTTCGCGCTCGCCGAGAAGATCACGCTGGCGGTCGTCGGTCCCGAGGGCCCGCTGTCGCAAGGCGTGGTGGACGTGTTCCGCGCGCACGGCCTGCGCATCTTCGGCCCGACCAAGGCCGCGGCGCAGCTGGAAAGCTCCAAGGCGTTCTCCAAGAACTTCATGAAGCGCCACGGCATTCCCACCGCGGCCTACGAGACCTTCACCGACATCGCCGCCGCGCACGCCTACGTCGACAAGCTGGGTGCGCCCATCGTCGTCAAGGCCGACGGCCTGGCGGCCGGCAAGGGCGTGGTCGTGGCGACCAGCGTCGACGAGGCGCATGCCGCGGTCGACTGGATGCTCAAGCCCGAGGGCGGCCTGGCCGTCCAGCACAACGACGCGCCGCGCGTGGTCATCGAGGAATTCCTGGCCGGCGAGGAAGCCAGCTTCATCGTGATGGTCGACGGCAAGAACGTGGTGGCCTTGGCCTCCAGCCAGGACCACAAGCGCCTGGGCGATGCCGACACCGGCCCCAACACCGGCGGCATGGGCGCCTACTCGCCCGCGCCGGTGGTCACGCCCAACGTGCACCAGCGCGTGATGCACGAGATCATCCTGCCCACCGTCGAAGGCATGGCCAAGGACGGCATCGTCTTCACCGGCTTCCTGTATGCCGGCCTGATGATCGACGCGCAAGGCCATCCCAAGACGCTCGAGTTCAACACCCGCATGGGCGACCCCGAGACGCAGCCCATCATGATGCGCCTCAAGAGCGACCTGGCCGAGGTGCTGATGCACGCGACCGACGGCACGCTGGACCAGGTCGAGTTGCAGTGGGATCGCCGCGTCGCGCTGGGCGTGGTGATGGCTGCGGCGGGCTATCCCGAGAACCCGCGCAAGGGCGATGCGATCACCGGCCTGCCGGCGGACACCGACGACGCCGTCGTGTTCCACGCGGGCACCGCACTGCAAGGCGACGTCACCAGCGTCACCGGCGGCCGCGTGCTGTGCGTCACCGCGCTGGGCGACTCCACGCGGGCCGCGCAGCAGCGCGCGTACGAGGCGCTGCGCGGCGTGCATTTCGACGGCGCGCAGCATCGCACCGACATCGGCTACCGTGCCATCCACAAGCGCTGAAGTGACGACCGGGCTCGCATCCGCTCGCCGCCCCCGAGGGGCTCAGCCGGCCCGCTTCGGGTGGCCGGGCGCGGGCCGGCCGGACACGCTGTCTGCGGCTTGACATGAATGCAGTCGTCGACGTCACGGCGGTGCGGGCGTACCTGCTCGACCTCCAATCGCGCATCGTCGCCGCGCTGGAGGCAGCCGACGGCGGCGTCTTCGTCAGCGATGGCTGGGTGCGTCCGGCCGACGGCAAGCTGACCGGCGACGGCCTGACGCGGCTGATCGAGAACGGCGCGCTGATCGAGCGCGGCGGCTGCAACTTCAGCCACGTGACGGGGCAGACGCTGCCGCCGTCGGCCACCGCCGCGCGGCCCGGGCTGGCCGGTGCCGCGTTCGAGGCGCTGGGCGTGTCGCTGGTGATCCACCCGCGCAATCCGTACGTGCCGACGGTGCACATGAACGTGCGCATGTTCTGCGCGTTCCCCAAGGAATCGGAGCCGGTGTTCTGGTTCGGCGGCGGCATGGACCTGACGCCGTACTACGGCTTCGAGGACGATGCGCGCCACTTCCACGCCACTTGCCGCGACGCGCTCCAGCCTTTCGGCGACGCGCTGTACCCGCGCTTCAAGGCGTGGTGCGACGAGTACTTCTTCCTCAAGCACCGCGGCGAGCCGCGCGGCATCGGCGGCATCTTCTTCGACGACGTCGCCGAGCTCGGCTTCGAGCAGGGCCTGGCGATGCTGCGCTCGGTGGGCGACGCGTTCCTCGCAGCCTACCTGCCCATCGTCGAGCGCCGCCGCGCGCTGCCCTACGGCGAGCGTGAGCGCGACTTCCAGGCCTACCGGCGCGGCCGCTACGTCGAGTTCAACCTCGTGTGGGACCGCGGCACGCTGTTCGGCCTGCAGTCGGGTGGGCGCACCGAGGCCATCCTGATGTCGATGCCGCCGCTGGCGACCTGGCGCTACCAATGGTCGCCCGAGGACGGCACGCCCGAGGCCACCCTCTACGCCGACTTCCTGCGTCCACGCGACTGGATCACGCCCTGACCGAATTCACGCGCTCCGTCGGCCTGTTCGGCGGCAGCTTCGACCCGCCGCACCTCGCGCATCGTGCGCTGGCGGACGCCGCGCTCGCGCAGCTGTCGCTGGACGAGCTCGTCTGGCTACCGGCGCGCCAGTCGCCGCACAAGGCCGGCCAGGCGCCGGCACCGGCCACCGACCGCCTCGCGATGCTGCGATGCGCCACGGACGGCGAGCCGCGCTTCGCGATCGACCCCCGCGAGCTCGACCGTGCCGGGCCCAGCTTCACCGTCGACACGCTGCGCGAGCTGCACGCCGAGCAGCCCGCCACGTGCTTCTGGCTGGTCATCGGCCAGGACCAGTACGCGCGCTTGGACACCTGGCACGAGTGGCGCGAGATCCTCGCGCTGGCCGGGCTGGCCGTGGCCGCGCGCGACGGCGACGCCGTCCGCGCCGCGCCCGGGCTGTCCGGCGTCAATCACGCGCTGCGCATCGTCCAGATGCCGGCGCTTTCCCATTCCGCCTCCACGGTGCGCACGCGCGCCGCGGCCGGGCTGGACGTCACGGCGCTGGTCGGCACGCCGGTAGCACGCTATATTGCCGACCACCACCTGTACAGAGTCGTCCCGGAATGAGGCCGCAAGCCAGCCGGAACCTCCCGACTCGAAAGAAGCAAGAAGAATCAATGGACATCCGCAAACTGCAACGCGCCATCGTCGATGGCCTGGAAGACGTCAAGGCCCAGGACATCCAGGTCTTCAACACCGAGCACCTGTCGCCGCTGTTCGAACGCGTGATCGTCGCGGCCGGCGCCAGCAACCGGCAGACCAAGGCCCTGGCGGTCAGCGTGCGCGACGCGGTGCGCGCGGCCGGCATGGACGTGCTGCGCACCGAAGGCGAAGAGAACGGCGAGTGGATCATCGTCGACTGCGGCGCGGCCGTCGCGCATATCATGCAGCCGTCGATCCGCGACTACTACCGGCTCGAGGAGATCTGGGGCGGCAAGCCGGTGTCCATCAAGCTCAACACGAAGTCGGCTGGCCTGGTGAAGGCCTCCGAGCCGGACGACGAGGAAGACGAGACACCCAAGCCCAAGAAGCGCGCGAAGGCCGCCAAGCCGGTCGATGCCGACGAGCAGACGCCCGCAAAGAAGGCGGCGCTCAAGAAGCCCGCTGCCAAGAAGGCCGCGCCGCTGCCGCGCGCCAAGACGCCGGCGGAGCGCTCGTCGTCCACGCGCGGCCCGGCCCGCAAGACGACGGCGCTGACCGCGCGTGAAGCGGCCGCCACCAAGCCAGCCGGCTCGCAGGCGGGTCGTGCCAAGCCGGCGCCCAAGACCGCCGCCGGCAAGCTCGCCGCCGCGGCCAAGACGCGCGCCGGCTCGACCGCGGCACGCGACGGCAAGGCGCCGGCCAAGGCCGCCTCGGTCAAGAAGGTCGTCGTGCCGGCCAACAGCTCGCGCAACGCCGCCACCGCGTCGAAGAAGACGGCTACCAAGAAGGCCGAGACCAGGTCGGCCGGCGCCAAGAAGGTCGCGGCGCGGCGCGGTTGATGCGCGCTCGCGTTTGCGCTGACGGCGACTTCGGTCGCCGTTTTCACGTTTGCTTTTCCTCACCGCCATGCGCCTGATCATCGCCTCCGTCGGCCAGAAGCCGCCCGCCTGGGCCGAGGCGGCGTACGAGGAATTCGAGCGTCGCTTCCCGCCCGAGATGCGGCTGGAGTTGAAGGCCGTCAAGGCCGAGCCGCGCACCGGCGGCAAGCCGGCCGCGCAGATGATGCAGGCCGAGGCCAGGCGGCTCGAGGGCGTGCTGCCGGCTGGCGTGCGCCGCGTCGTGCTGGACGAGCGCGGCACGCGCTGGACGACGCGCGCGCTGGCAGACCGGCTCGAGTTCTGGCGCGGCGATGGCCGCGACGTCGCCTTCCTGATCGGCGGCCCCGACGGGCTCGACCCGGACCTGAAGGCGACGGCCGACGAGACGGCGAGGCTGTCCGACCTCACGCTGCCGCACGCGTTCGTGCGGCCCTTGCTGGCCGAGGCGCTGTACCGCGCGTGGTCGTTGTCGACCAATCATCCGTACCATCGCGAATGAGCGATGTTGGCAGCTTGATGCGCAAGGGGTCAGGCATTGCCTCGCATCGCGATTGGCGTTGCCGCTTCGGGTGACGATGCGGCGCAATTCGAGGAGATGCCCGACCCCTGGGCATGCCGATCGGCACGCCCAGATCCACTGCAGCGAAACTCCATGAAGAAACACCCATTCCTCTACCTCGCCTCGCAAAGCCCGCGCCGCCGCCAGCTGCTCGACCAACTGGGCGTGCGCCACGAGCTGCTGCTTGCCTCGCCCGACGAAGACGCCGAGGCACTCGAAGAACACATCGCCGGCGAGACGCCCGCCGTCTATTGCGAGCGCGTCACGCAACTGAAGCTGGATGCCGCCGTCGCGCGGATGAAAAAGCGCGGCCTGCCGCCGGCGCCCGTGCTGTGCGCCGACACCACCGTCGCGCTGGGACGCCGCATCTTCGGCAAGCCGGTCGATGCCGACGACGCGATCGCAACGCTGCAACGGCTGTCCTGCCGCACGCATCGCGTGATGACGGCGGTGGCGCTGGCGTCGGGCCGTGCGCGCACGTCCGCACTCAGCGTGTCGACGGTGCGCTTCGCGGCGATGCCGCCGCAGGCCATCGAACGCTACGTGGCCAGCGGCGAGCCGTTCGGCAAGGCCGGGGCCTACGCGATCCAGAGCCGCATCGCCGCCTGGATCGAACGCATCGGCGGGAGCTACTCCGGTATCATGGGTTTGCCCCTGCACGAGACCGCGCAGCTGCTGCTGCAGGCAGGGGTCGAGCTGCAAGAATAAGAGAACCCTGGACCGTATCGCCATGCACGACATCCTGGTCAACTGGTCGCCCCAAGAAACGCGGGTTGCGATCATCGAGAACGGCGCGATCCAGGAACTGCATCTCGAGCGTTCGCTCGAACGCGGGCTCGTCGGCAACGTCTACCTGGGCAAGGTGGCGCGCGTGCTGCCCGGCATGCAGTCGGCCTTCATCGACATCGGCCTGGAGCGCGCGGCCTTCCTGCACGTGGCCGACCTGCACGGCCATCCGTCGACCAAGCTCGAAGGCACGCCGGCGGCCATCGAGAAGCTCGTCTTCGAAGGCCAGACGCTCACCGTGCAGGTGGTCAAGGATCCGATCGGCACCAAGGGCGCGCGCCTGACCACGCAGGTGAGCATCGCGGGCCGGCTGCTGGTCTACCTGCCGCACGACAACCACATCGGCATCTCGCAGCGCATCGGCTCGCACGAGCTGCGCGAGCAGCTGCGTGCGCGCATGGTCGCGCTCGCGGGCCGGCCCGAGGACGGCGGCGGCGGCTTCATCCTGCGCACCAACGCCGAGGAGGCGAGCGACCAGGAGTTGGCCGACGACATCGACTACCTGCGCAAGACCTGGAACCGCATCCGCGAACGCGCGATGTCGCGCCCGGCCGGTTCGCTGCTGCACCAGGACCTGAGCCTGGCCGAGCGCGTGCTGCGCGACATCGCCAGCGAAGGCACGCAGACCATCCGCATCGACTCCAAGCTGCAGTACGAATCGCTGCGCGCCTTCGGCGAGATCTACGCGTCGAGCTCGGTGGGCCGGCTCGAGCACTACAAGGGCGAGCGGCCGATCTTCGACCTCTACAGCATCGAGGAGGAGATCGCCCGCGCGCTCGCGCGCCGCGTCGACTTGAAGAGCGGCGGCTACCTGATCATCGACCAGACCGAGGCCCTGACCACCATCGACGTCAACACCGGCGGCTTCGTCGGCGCGCGCAACTTCGACGAGACGATCTTCAAGACCAACCTCGAGGCCGCCGGCGCCATCGCACGCCAGCTGCGGCTGCGCAACCTGGGCGGCATCATCATCGTCGACTTCATCGACATGACGCGCGAGGACCACCAGCAGGGCGTGCTGGCCGAGTTCCGCAAGCAGCTGAGCAAGGACCGCACGAAGGTCACCGTCAGCGGCTTCACCGGGCTGGGCCTGGTGGAGATGACGCGCAAGCGCACGCGCGAGTCGCTGGCCCACATGCTGTGCGAGCCGTGCCCCACCTGCGCCGGCCGCGGCCAGGTCAAGACGGCGCGCAGCGTCTGCTACGAGGTGCTGCGCGAGATCCTGCGCGAAGCGCGCCAGTTCGATCCCAAGGAGTTCCGCGTCATCGCCAGCGCCTCGGTGGTGGAGATGCTGCTCGACGAGGAGAGCGCGCACCTGGCCGACCTGTCGGCCTTCATCGGCAAGCCGATCTCGCTGAGCGCCGAGCCGACGATGAACCCGGAGCAGTACGACATCGTGCTGCTGTAGGTCCTGGCGCGCTGCCTTCAGGCGCCGCGGAACTGCATCGCATGCAGCCGCGCATACAGGCCGCCGGCGGCGAGCAGATCCGCGTGCGAGCCTTGTTCGACGATGCGGCCGTGCTCCATCGCGACCACGCGGTCCGCATGCTCGATGGTCGACAGCCGGTGCGCGATGACCAGCGTCGTGCGGCCCTTCATCAGCACCTCCAGCGCGGCCTGCACCGCGCGCTCCGATTCGGAATCGAGCGCCGACGTGGCTTCGTCCAGGATCAGGATGGGCGCGTCCTTGTAGATCGCCCGCGCGATCGCCAGCCGCTGGCGCTGGCCGCCGGACAGCTGCGAGCCGTTGTGGCCGATGCGTGCGTCCAGGCCCCCTGGCATCGTCATCACGAACTCCAGCAGGTTCGCGCCCGCCAGCGCGTCACGCACGCGCGCGGGGTCGACCTTGTCGCCGAGCGCCACATTCGCGGCCACGCTGTCGTTGAACAGCACCACGTCCTGGCTCACCAGCGCGAACTGGCCGCGCAGCGCCGCGATGTCGTAGTCGGCGATGGACACGCCGTCGATCAGCACCTGTCCGCCGCTGGGTTCCACGAAGCGCGGCAGCAAGTTCACCAGCGAGGTCTTGCCGGCGCCCGACGGGCCGACGAACGCGACGCTCTCGCCGGCGCGGATGGACAGCGTGATGTCGGACAGCGCCGCGGCCGGGGTCTCGCCGGCCGGCGCGGAAGGGTCGCGGGAGTCGTAGTGCAGCGCGACGCCGCGGAACTCGATGTCGCCCTTGACGCGGCCCGGCGCGACCATTCCGCCGGTCTCGATTGGAAAGGCCTCCATCATGTCCAGGCCGCGCTCGATGGCGACGGTGCCGCGGGTGAGCGGCGACATCACGTCGGACAGTTGCTTGGACGGCTGGATCAGCAGCACCATCGACGTGACGAAGGCCACGAAGTCGCCGGCCGTCCCGCCGTGTCCGTGCACGCTCTGGTCGAGCGCCATCCACAGCACGGTGGCCAGCGCGAACGACGCCAGCACCTGCGTGACGGGCGACATCAGCGAGCCCGCCACCTGCTGCTTGATGTTGAGGCTGCGCATGAGCCCCGAGCTCTTCTCGAAGCGGCGCTGCTCCTGCTCGGCCGCGCCGTGCAGGCGCACGATGCGCCAGGCGAGCACGTTCTCCTCGACCACGTAGGCGAGATCGTCGGTGGCGTTCTGGCCGGCCACGTTGAGCCGGTGCAGCCGCCTGCTCACGATGCGCACCAGGTAGCCGGTGATCGGGAACAGCACCACCACGAGCAGCGTCAGCCGCCAGTTCAGCCAGAGCAGGTAGCCCGTGAAGCCCACCACCTGCAGCGAACTGCGAATGAGCACCTGCAGCGCGTTCATCAGCAGGTTGGCGCCCTGCTGGATCTCGTAGACGATGTTGTTGGTGATGCTGCTGGCCGTGTTGCGCGCGAACAGCGCGGGGCCGGCGCGCAGCATGCGCTCGAACAGGTGGCTGCGCATCGCGAGCACCGCGTTCTGCGCCGCCTTGACCAGGCCGTAGCTCGAGACCCACCACGAGGCCGCGCGGATCATGAACAGCAGCACGATCCCCGCCGGGATCAGCCAGATGAGCCGGCCTGCGGCCTGCTGGAATCCGCGGTCGAGGATCACCTTCATGATCGCGGGGAGCACCGGCTCGGTGGCTGCAGCCACCACGTTGCCGACCGCCGCCAGCATCAGGGCCGAGCGGCTGTTCTCGCGGAAATAGGGAACCACGCGCGCCAGGCGCTGCTTGAGGGTGCTCATCGACGATGGGGAAGGGCGCCGCTCGAGCCGCCCGGATGCCTGGGAGCCCGCATTATCCGGCCGCGAGCCGGACGCGACCTTGGCCTACAAGCGGGTCCCGCGCTTGCTGCCTACAATGCGCGTGCTGAACAGCACGCCGCTTGACCGGAACTTTTCCGCCAGAACAGGACTCGCTGACTATTCCATGTGGCCTAGAAGACATGCCCTGCGCGCCCTCGGCGCCTCCCTCGCGCTGCCGGCACTGAGCCCGGCGTTCGCCCAATTCCGCGTCGAGATCTCCGGCGTCGGCGCCACGCAGATCCCGATCGTGCTGGGCCGTTTCCGCGACGAGGATCGCCAGCCGCAGTCGATTTCCGCGATCGTGCGGGCCGACCTGGAGCGCAGCGGCGTCTTCAAGATCGTCGACGGCCCGGCGCCGGCCGACGAAAACGGCCTGCCGGACTACAACACCCTGCGCGCGCGCGGCGCCGACGCGGTCGTCGCCGGCTCGGCCTCGCGCCTGGCCGACGGCCGGATCGACGTGCGCTTCCGGCTGTGGGACGTTGTCAAGGGCGCCGACCAGGGCGGCCAGAGCGAGCCTTCGCAGCCGGCGGACCTGCGCATGTCGGCCCACCACGTGGCCGACCAGATCTACCAGAAGCTGACCGGCGAGCGCGGCATCTTCTCGACCCGCATCGCCTACGTCACCAAGGGCGGCGGCAAGTACACGCTGCGCATCGCCGACGCGGACGGCGCCAGCATCGTGCCGGCGCTGATCGACAACGAACCCATCATCTCGCCGGCGTGGTCGCCGGACGGCGTCGAGCTGGCGTTCGTCACCTTCCATGACAAGAAGGCCAAGGTGGTGATCCGCAACGTCCACACCGGCGCCAGCCGCGAGGTGGCGGCGTTCCGCGGCTCCAACAGCGCGCCCGCGTTCTCGCCGGACGGCCGCACGTTGGCGGTGACGCTGTCCAAGGAAGGCGGCTCGCACGTGTTCCTGATGGACCGCAGCGGCGCCAACGTGCGCCGCTTCACCGACAGCACCGGCATCGACACCGAGGCCAAGTTCTCGCCGGACGGCTCGCAGATCTTCTTTGTCAGCGACCGCGGCGGCGGCCCGCAGATCTATCGCCAGCCTGTCGGCGGCGGCAGCGCCACGCGCGTTACCTTCAATGGTGCCTACAACATCAGCCCCGCGCTGAGCCCCGACGGCAAGCTTCTTGCGTACATTTCGCGCTCTTCGGGCTTCAAGCTGATGGTGATGGACCTGGGCACCAACGAAGTGCGCAGCGTCAGCGACACCAACGACGACGAGAGCCCGAGCTTCGCCCCGAACGGCCGCTACATCATCTATGCGACCAAGGCCGGCGGCCGCGACGTGCTGATGGTGACCACGACCGATGGCAAATTCAAGTCGACCCTGGTGGAATCGGGTCTCGACATCCGCGAACCTGTCTGGGGCCCGTACGGCCGCTGATTGTGGGGAAATGCCGTGGCGCAGGGGCGCACACGGCCATGTTCATAGTGCTGGTAGGAGAAAATACATGATGATCAATTCCGGGAAGATGTTGCTGGCGCTGGCAAGCTGGACAAGCCGGCCGAGGTCGAGAAAAAGGACGTCGCCACGACGACCACGACCACCACCCCGCCGGCGGCGCAGGCCACGGTGGCGACCACCGACCAGAGCAGCAAGATCGTCGCGCCGATCACGCTCGACCGCGTCATCTACTTCGACTTCGACAGCTATGCGGTCAAGGACGAGTTCCGCCCGATCGTCGAGGCGCACGCCAACCTGCTCAAGGCCAACCCGTCGGCCAAGGAAGTCGCCGAAGGCCACACCGACGAGCGCGGTGGCAGCGAATACAACCTGGCGCTGGGCCAGAAGCGCGCCGAAGCCGTCGTCAAGCAGATGGAAGTACTGGGCGTGGGCGAGTCCCAGCTCGAGGCGGTCAGCTACGGCAAGGAACGTCCGGCGGTGGACGGCCATGACGAGTCGGCATGGGCGAAGAATCGCCGCGTCGAACTGCGCAGCAAGTGATGTCGGCGGTCGGAGAGCTTGGCGCGGGCCGCGGCTCGCGCGACGCCGGCGCGGCGATGGTCGGGACGCGCGCGTCCCGCCGTCCGCGCGCGTTCGCGGCCGTGCGCCGCGCCTGTGCCGTGGCCGCCTTGCTGGCTTGCGGCACGAGCGCCCATGCCGGGTTGTTCGACGACGACGAGGCGCGCCGCGCGATCATCGACCTGCGCACCCGGATCTCGCAGCTGGAAGACAGCTCGAAGGCCCAGACGGCGCAGACCGCGCAGCAGCTGCAGCAGCTGCAAAACGCGCTGCTCGACCTGACCAACCAGAACGAGCAGTTGCGCCAGCAGATCGCGCAGCTTCGCGGCTCCAACGAGCAGCTCGCCAAGGACCTGTCGGACGTGCAGCGCCAGCAGAAGAACATCGTCCAGGGCGTCGACGACCGCCTGAAGAAGGTGGAGCCCCAGCAGGTCAACCTCGACGGCAAGACCTTCAACGCCGACCCCGACGAGATCTCTTCGTACGAGGCCGCCACGGCCACGCTGCGCAGCGGCGACTTCGACAAGGCGCAGCTTGCGCTGGGCAACTTCCTGCGGCGCTATCCGGCCAGCGGCTACGCCGACCTGGCGCGCTACTGGATGGGCAACGCGCAGTACGGCAACCGCGACTTCAAGGGCGCCATCGCCACGTTCAAGACTTTCATCGCCGGGGCGCCGGATCATCCGCGCGCGCCGGAAGCCGAGCTGGCGATCGCCAATTGCCAGATCGAGCTGAAGGACCTCAAGGCCGCCAGGGCGACCCTCAACGACCTGATGAAGACGTATCCGAAGTCGGAAGCGGCCGTCGCTGCCCGCGAACGCCTGACGTCGCTGAAGTGATCCGCGCGAGGACGCCACGGTGAGCGCGACTGTCGCCGTGGCGGACGACGCCGACCTGGAACGTCGCTTCGGCGGCCTCAAGCGCCTGTACGGCGCGCGCGGGTACGCGCGAGTTCGCCAGGCGCGCGTGGCCGTCGTCGGCCTGGGCGGCGTGGGCTCGTGGGCCGTCGAGGCGCTGGCCCGCAGCGGCGTCGCGCAGCTGGTGCTGATCGACCTCGACCACGTCTCCGAGTCCAACGTCAACCGCCAGATCCAGGCGCTGGGCGCCACGCTGGGCCTGTCCAAGGCCCAGGCGCTGGCGCGCCGCATCGCCGACATCCATCCCGGCTGCGTCGTCCACTGCATCGAGGAGTTCGCCGACTCGGACAACTGGCCCGGCCTGTTGCCGATCGAGATCGATGCCGTCATCGACGCCTGCGACCAGAGCAAGGCCAAGCTGGCGCTCGCCGCGTGGGCGCGCCGCGCGGGCGTCGCCTTCGTCACCTGCGGCGCCGCCGGCGGCAAGCGGCGCGCGGAAATGCTCGAGGTCGACGACCTGCAGGCCGCCACCCATGACCCGCTGCTGGCCAGCCTGCGCCAGCGCCTGCGCTCGCAGCACGGCGCACCGCGCACCGGCCGGATCGGCGTGCGCTGCGTGTTCTCGCGCGAGAGCGTGGCGCCGCCGGAGCCTGACGAGGCCGCTTGCGAGATCGGGCATGACGGCACGGCGGTCGACCCGCGCCGCGACAACACGCTCAATTGCCACGGCTACGGCTCCACCGTGGTCGTCACGGCCAGCTTCGGCATGGCCGCCGCGGGCGAGGTCATCGCGCAGCTGTTGAAGTGACGCCGGCCTTGTCGGCGCTTGCCGCGCTATGCTATGATTTGGGGCTCTGCCGGAATCGGGGTTGTTAGCTCAGCTGGTAGAGCAGCGGACTTTTAATCCGTAGGTCGTGGGTTCGAGTCCCGCACAACCCACCACCCGATCCGCGCGACGCGGCGCAAGAGCGCGTCGTCTTGCGGCGACGGTACTTCCGGACGATCAAGAAGTTTTTGCTTGCAGGTGAAGCAGAACTCGAAGTAGAATGTTTGGCTGCAGTAATCGCTGACCCAAGCGATGGCGGCAGCCGAATTTTCGGGCTCTTAGCTCAGTTGGTAGAGCAGCGGACTCTTAATCCGTAGGTCGAGTGTTCGAGTCACTCAGGGCCCACCAAAATTAAGAACGAATCAAGCACCTGGCGCACATCAGCGCCAGGTGCTTTTTTCTTGGCTTTGCCATGCCCTGGTCGAAGGCTGCTGAAGCTGCCATGCGTCTCGCATTCTCGAGCCGAGGTCGGCTGGTGGATCGGGCACACCGCTACAGTTGCCTGTCCGCCGCAACCACCCCGACAACCCATGTCCGCCCTCGCAACCGACCCCATCCGCCTGACGACGTTCTCCCACGGCGGCGGCTGCGGCTGCAAGATCGCCCCGGGGGTGCTGGCTGACATCCTGAAGTCCAGCGCGCCGGGCTTCCTGCCGCCGCAGCTGATGGTGGGCATCGAGACGGCCGACGATGCGGCGGTGTGGCGCCTGAACGACCAGCAGGCGCTGATCGCGACCACCGATTTCTTCATGCCCATCGTCGACGACCCGTTCGACTTCGGGCGCATCGCGGCGACCAACGCCATCAGCGACGTCTATGCGATGGGCGGCACGCCCATCATGGCGCTGGCCATCGTCGCGATGCCGATCGCGCAGTTGCCGGTGGAGGTCATCGGCCGCGTGCTCGCGGGCGGCAACGCCGTCTGTGCCGAGGCCGGCATTCCGATCGCGGGCGGCCACACGATCGACTCCGTCGAGCCGATCTACGGCCTGGTCGTGATGGGTCTCGTCCATCCCGATCGCGTGCGTCGCAACGCGGACGCGCGTGCGGGCGACGTGCTGGTTCTGGGCAAGCCGCTGGGCGTGGGCGTGCTGTCGGCCGCGTTGAAGAAGGGTGCGCTCGACGACGCGGGCTACGCGCGTCTGATCGCCACCACCACGCGCCTGAACAAGCCGGGCGCGCCACTGGCCGAATTGCCGGGCGTGCATGCGATCACCGACGTCACCGGGTTCGGCCTGGCCGGCCACGCGCTGGAGATGGCGCGCGGGGCGAAGCTGCGTGCGCTGATCGACTGGCCGTCGGTACCGCTCATCGCTGCGGTGGACGCGCTGGCGAGCGACGGCTTCGTCACCGGCGCGTCGGGCCGCAACTGGGCCAGCTATGGCGCCCAGGTGCGACTGGACGACGCGCTGCCGAAGACCGCACGCGATCTTCTTTGCGACCCGCAGACCTCGGGCGGACTGCTCGTGTCCTGCAGTCCCGACTGCGTCGACGCGGTGCTGGAATGCTTTCGCAGCGGCGGCTTCGCCGAGGCCGCCGTCATCGGGCGCATGGCGGCGGGTGAAGCGGGCCTGGATGTGAACGCCTGAGGCCGTTCGCGATCCGGTCGCCGATTCACTTGCGCCGCACCAGCAGCTCGGCGATCCAGCCGCGGCTGCGCGCATCCGTCCAGTCGCATTCGCCCATCATCACGAAGCGTACTCTTCCATCCACGCCGATCGCGACGGTGCTGGGAAAGGCGTGGACGTCGAACGCCTTGGCCGCGGCGCCATCGCTATCCAGCGCGACGGGCAGCGGCAGCGGATTCGCCGCCAGGAAGCGGTCGACGACATCCCGGGTTTCGCGGTAGTCGATCGCGACGACGCGCAGGCCGGCGGCGTGCTCGCGGTCCGCCAGCCGCGCCAGCGCGGGCATTTCTTCGCGGCACGGCTCGCACCAGCTGGCCCAGAAATTGAGCAGCAGGGCATGGCCGCGTTGCTTCTCGAGCGACCAGGTCGATCCGTCGAGCAGGGGCAGGCGCACGGGTGGCGTCGGCTTGCGGGCCGGCCAGTCCGTTCGCAAGACCTGCGCGGCAGGGGCGGCGCGGGCGACCAATGTGGCTGCACTGGCGACAAGGAATCGGCGGCGGAGCGGGCAAGGGTGCATGGGGCGCGAGGGAAAGGTTGGTTCGCCCCGGCTCGCAGGGGCGATTGGCGGCAAAATGGCGGGTGGCGCTCGCTGGCCGGAGCGCACGCCTTGTCCGATCCTAGGCCAAGCCTCGAACCCGCCCGCCGGCGGCTCCGCTGCGCGGCCGGCCGCAGCCTTCGCCACCCCGGGGCACGTCGCCTCGAACTCATCCGACAACCATGAACATTCCCGTCTCCCGCCGCCGCCTCGTCCAGGCCGCCTCCGCCTCGCTTCTCGCGGCCGGCGTTCCCGCGCTGCGCGCCCAGGAGGCGGTTCGCCACTTCGATCCCAAGCCTTCGGACTGGCGCCGCTTCGACGTCGTCACCACCGTGCAGCTGGCGGATCCGGCCGGGCCGTCCACGCTCTGGCTGCCGGTGCCGTCGCTCGACACGCCGTGGCAGCGCACGCAGGACATCAGCTGGAGCAGCAACGGCGGCGAAGTGCGCCTGGCCAGCGACGGCGATACCGGCGCCAAGATGCTGGTCGCCCGCTTCGACCCCGGCGTCGCGCAGCCCCGGCTGACCTTGACCACGCGCGTGGAGACCCGCAACCGCGGCGTTGACTGGAGCGCGCGCGACGCTGCCGCCGCCGATCCCGCCGATCCCGCCGAGCTGCGCCGCTGGCTGCAGCCCAGCCAACTCATCACCACCGACGGCATCGTGCGCCAGGTGGCGCAGCAGATCGTCGACGGCGCCAGCGGCGACCGCGAGAAGGTGCAGCGCATCTACGACTGGGTCATCGTCAGCACCTACCGCGAGCCCAAGGTGCGCGGCTGCGGCGTGGGCGACATCCGCACCATGCTGGAGACCGGCAACCTCGCCGGCAAGTGCGCCGACATCAACGCGCTGTTCGTCGGCCTGTGCCGCGCCGCCGGCGTCCCGGCGCGCGACATCTACGGCGTGCGGCTGGTGCCCAGCGCGTTCGGCTATCGCGAGCTGGGCGGCAACCCGGCCAGCCTGAAGGGCGCGCAGCATTGCCGCGCCGAGGTCTACCTCAAGGGGCATGGCTGGGTGGCGATGGATCCGGCCGACGTCACCAAGGTCATGCGCCAGGAGACCGCCGAGTGGATCAAGGATGCCGGCCATCCCATCGTGGCGCCGGTGCGCCGCGCGCTGTTCGGCAGCTGGGAAGGCAACTGGATGGGCTACAACACCGCCAGCGACGTGGCGCTGCCGGGCGCCAGCCAAGGCAGGCTGGGTTTCTTCATGTACCCACAAGCTGAGACCGCGGCGGGTCCGCGCGACCCGTACGCCCCGGATACCTTCGCGTACCAGATCACGGCGCGCGAGATCGGCGCCTGAGGTCATCGATGCCGATGCCGGCCGCTTCTTCTCAGCGCGAGCCGCAACCCGCGGCCGGCAGCGCGCCCGCGCTGACCGTGGCGGGGATCGCGGCGATCCTCGCCTCCGGTTGCTGCGTGGTGCCTTTGCTGCTCGCGCTGGCCGGCATTTCGGGCACGTGGATCAGCCAGTTGCGCCGCATCGAGCCGTATTCGCCGTGGCTGCTGGGCCTGTCGTTCGCCGCGCTGGGCACGGCGGCCTGGCGGCTGTTCCGCCGGCCGTCGCAGGCCGCTGCCTGCGCGTCCGATGGCATCGACTGCCGACAGATGAACGGCGTGGCGCGGCGCTGGTTCTGGGTCGTCGCCTTCCTGGCGATCGTCCCGTTGGCGGTGCCGCTGGTGGCGCCCTGGTTCTATTGATAGTCCGCCATCGAGCATGCCCATGCCGGCCATCCATCGCCTCTTTCTGCTGATCGCCCTCGTGGTGCCGAACGCGTTCGCGGCGCAGAAGCAGGTGACGCTGACGGTGCCCACGATGGACTGCGCCACCTGCCCGGTCACCATCAAGGTCGCCTTGATGAAGGTGCCGGGCGTGAGCAAGGCCGTCGTCAGCTACAAGCGCCGCACGGCGCAGGTCACGTTCGACGACGCGAAGGCCGACGTGGCCGCGCTGACGCGTGCCACCGACGCCGCGGGCTATCCGTCGTTCCTGGCCGATTCCAGGTAGGCCGCTGCGGAGTCCGCGCGGGTCACGGCGTCGAGGATGCGTCGCGCCAGGCCCTCGATGCCGTCTGGCGACAGGTCATCCGTGGCGACCGTGATCGCGTCGGGCAGCGCGCGCAGGTCGCGGGCCTGCGAACGCCGGTACATCGGGTCGTAGTGCTTGTCCATGAGATCGGCGAACAGCAGCGGCAGCATGCCCTCCCGTGCCCAGGCCTGCCACTGCGCCAGCAATTGCCTGGACAGCACCTCGCGCAGCATCCCCAGCCGTTGCGCGAGACGCTCGCCATCCTCGCCCAGCCAGGCGTAGTCGGTCAGCAGGTAGGCCAGCCGTGCCTCATGCGATGCCTCGATCTCGACGACGGCGCTGGCGCGCATGCGCTGCAGCAGCGGCTCGGGGATGGTGATGCGGCCGATGCGCCGGCTCTCGGCTTCCATCCACACGGTGCGCGACACGTCCAGGCCTGCCAGCCGCTGCGCGAGCAGGGTCTCGAATCCCTTCTGGGTGGGCTGCGACCGGCCCGGAATCTCGCCCAGCACCGAGCCGCGATGCGCGGCGAGATCCTCCAGGTCGAGCACCTGTTCGCCAAGTCGATGGAGCGCGTGCAGCACGCGGGTCTTGGCACTGCCGGTGGGGCCGCAGACCAGGCGGATCCGCAGGCGCGGCGCGCGCTCGGCGATGAGCGCGATGACGTGCGCGCGCCAGCTCTTGTAGCCGCCCTGGAGCTGCTGCGCGTCCCATCCGACCATGCGCAGCCAGGTCACGAAGCTGCCGCTGCGCAGGCCGCCGCGCCAGCAGTAGACGAGCGGACGCCAGTCGCGCGGCTTGTCGCGGAACAGCGCGTCGAGGTGCGAGGCGATGTTGCGGGCCACCATCGCGCCGCCGATCTTGCGCGCCTCGAACGCGGACACCTGCACGTAGGTGGTGCCGACGATGCGGCGTTCGTCGTCGTCCAGCACGGGGCAGTTGATGGCGCCGGGGACGTGATCGGCCGCGTACTCCGCGGGCGAGCGGGCATCGATCAACTCAGAGAAGGCGCCGAGATCCGCGACGGTGGTGGGCTTGAAGCTCATGGAGTGGCGGCCGGCTCGGCTGGAAGGCGTGGATGGTAGCGCGCGGCGTCGGCACTCAAGCCAGCCAGCGCCGGCTCAGCCGCCTGAACGTCAAGCCCTGCACCAGGACTGCGAACGCGACGACGCAATAGGTCATGGCGACCAGCGCCTGCCGATGGTGGTCCGGGGGGATGCTCAAGGCCAGCGCGATCGAGATGCCGCCGCGCAGGCCGCCCCAGGTGAGGACGCTGGCCGCGCCGCGCGGCAGGCGCGTCGACCGGCCGAAGGCCAGCACGGGCAATCCGACCGTCGCCCAGCGCGCGCCTAGCGTCACCGCGATGACGATCGCCGCGAGGGCGACCGCGGCGAGACCGGTCACCGGAAACTGGATCGCGATCACCTGCAGTCCGACCAGCACGAACAGAACGGCGTTGACGATGTCGTCCAGCAGTTCCCAGAAGGAGTCGACGTGGCGGCGACTGGCCGCGTCCGGCGCGCCACCGATCATCAAGCCTGCGACGACCATCGCGAGCGGCCCCGACACCTGGAGGTGGTTGGCCAGCGCATAGCCGCCGAGCACGGCCGCGAGCGTGAGCAGCGTCTCGACCTGGCCGCGGCCAACCGTGCGCAGCAGGTAGCGCAGGCCGAACCCGAGGACGGCGCCGAACACCAGTCCGCCGCCGGCCTGCCGGAGCAGCAGCGTCGCGACATGTCCGGCCTCGGGCGCCGTGCCCTGTGTCGCGACGCCCAGCAGCAGCGCGAAGATCACCACGCCCACGCCATCGTTGAACAGGCTTTCGCCGGCGATTACCGTCGACAGATCCTCGGGCGCGCCCGCGGACTTGAGCATGGCGATCACCGCGATCGGATCGGTCGGCGAGATCAGCGCGCCGAACAGCAGGCAGTCGATCAAGGGCAGCGCCAGGCCGAGCCGGGGCAGCAGCCACCACAGCAGCGCGCCCACCACGAACGTCGAGACCGTCGTTCCCGCGAATGCGAGCAGCCCGACCTGCCATCGATGGCGGCGCAGGCGCGCGACATCCACATGCAGTGCACCGGCAAAGAGCAGCACGGACAGCATGCCCTGCATGAGGACGGCCGGGAAGTCGATGGATGCCACGAACGCCTGTTCGCGCAGTCGCAGGCCGGGCGCGAGACCCAGCGCATCCAGGCCCGCCAGCGCCAGCGACAGCAGCATCGCGCAAGCCATGACCCCGATCGTCAGGGGCAGTTTCAGGAAGCGCGCGTTCAGGTAGGCGAGAAGCGCAGTGACGACCAGGACGGTGACGGCGATGTCGAACATGGAGCAGGGTGAGTCTTCGTTCGAATGTACCTGCCGGTGCGGGTCGCGCCGCTGCGCGAATGCGTCGAACGCATCGAATGTTCGATTTAATATTTGTACAATAGCAATTCCAGATGTCCGCAGACACGCACCCCCATCGCGACCAGCCCGACGTCGCCGCCACGCTGCGCGGCGAGCTGGCGGACTGGCGCCAATGGCTGGTACGCCTCGTCGTGCTGGGTCACGCCGCGCTCGCCGGGCTCGCGGTCGTCGCGTTCAACCGCTTGTGCGACTTCGCGGGCCGTGGCTTCGCGGCCGTGCAGTCGCTGCATCCGCTGTCGCCGCTCGTGTGGACGCCCGCGCTGACGGCGCTGCTCGTGTGGCTGACGCGGCGCTACGCGCCCGGCACCGTCGGATCCGGCATCCCGCAGGTGATGGCCGCGCTGCAGACGGGCGGTGCGCGCCGGCGGCGCCTGGTGTCGCTGCGCGTCTCGCTGGCCAAGATGGGACTGACGGCCGGCAGCATGTTGGCGGGCCTGGCGATGGGGCGCGAAGGGCCTTCGGTCCAGATCGCCGCGGGCGTCATGCTGCACGCGCGCGGTTGGCTGCCGCGCCAGCGCGGCCTGAGCACGCAAGGGCTGCTGGTCGCGGGCGGCGCCGCGGGGATCGCGGCGACCTTCAATGCGCCGCTGGCGGGCGTCATGTTCGCGATCGAGGAACTCTCGCGCCGGCTCGAGCAGCGCAGCAGCGGGCTGCTCATCGCTGCCATCGTCCTGGCCGGCCTGATGGGCGTCACCTTCTTTGGCAACGTCACGTATTTCGGCGTCATCCATGCGCCGGGGCTACCGCTGGACCTGATCGGCCGGGCGCTGCTGGTGACGATCACCGCCGGCGTGCTGGGCGGCGGATTCGCGCGGCTGCTGCATGCGTCGCTCACGGGCCGCCACGAGCGATTGGCGCGCTGGCGTGCGCGGCATCCGGTGGCTTTCGCGGCGGCCTGCGGGCTGGCGGCCGCGGCGATCGGCTGCGCGAGCCATGGCGCGGGCTTCGGCAGCGGCTACGAATACACGCGCGAACTGCTGACGGGGCATGCCGATACCCCGCTCCTGTATGTGACGCTGCGCGTCGTCGCCACCTGGCTGGCCGTGTGGTCCGGCGTGCCGGGCGGCATCTTCGCGCCGTGCCTGGCCATCGGCGCGGGCATCGGCCACAACGTGGCCTTGCTGGGCGGCGCGGACGCGGGGTCGGCCGCACTCATCGCGCTGGGCATGGCCGCCTTCCTGGCCGCGGTGACGCAGGCGCCGATGACCGCGTTCATCATCGTGATGGAGATGGTCGACGGCCATGCCATGGTGCTCAGCCTGATGGCCTCGGCGCTCATCGCCAGCCTGGTCTCGCGGCTGATCTCGCGGCCGTTGTATGGCTTGTTGATGCTGTCGATGCTCGATCCGGGAACGGAGGCGACGCCGCAGCAGCCGCCTGCCACTCCTGGCATGTAGGCAACGGTGGGTCGCTTGCCGCGACGCACCTGCTCAGGCGGCTCATGGGCCACTAAGAACTTATCCGTAAATAGTACAATGCCCATCCGAGTCGCAGAATGTGCGGCGTCGGAGGGCGACGGTGACACGCAAGCGAGTCGAATCGTGGGTGGTGACGGATGATTTCTGGCAGCGAGTCGAAGCGCTGATTCCGGAGCGTGCACCGCAACCGGACAAGGCCTACCTTCGCAAGCCTGGTGCAGGTCGGCCGCCGAAGCCGGCGCGCCAGGTGTTCGAGGCCATCGTGTACGTGCTGCGCACGGGCTGCCAGTGGAAGGCGTTGCCCAAGGTGCGTTTCGGCAGCGCAAGCGCCGTGCACAAGCGCTTCCTCGAATGGGAGCGTGCGGGCTTTTTCGAGTCGTTGTGGAAGGCCGGGCTGGCCGAGTACGACGAGATGGCCGGCATCGTTTGGCGATGGCAGAGCGTAGATGGGGCAATGATGAAGGCACTACTCGCGCAAGAAGCCGTCGGACCCAACCCCACGGACCGGAGAAAAAAAGGGAAGCAAGCGACACCTGTTGGTGGACGGTCGTGGCGTCCCGTTGTCGCTCATCGTGACCGGAGCCAACGTCAATGACGGCAAGCGATTGGACGAGGTGCTTGAGGCCATCGCCGTCAAACGCGAACGGCCACCGGTTCGCCGAAGCAGGCACCTATGCGCCGATGCAGGCCTTCGCAGCGCGGAGATCCGCGTAACGCCATTGGTTATGCGATGCGGTTCCCAGGGGCAAGGCCAAGGTTTGCCACAGCTGGTTCAATCGCTTCCGCAAACTGCTGGTGCGATACGAAAAGCTGGAGCGCAGCTTCGTCGCGCTCAACCACCTGGCTGCTGCGATCATTGCCTTCCGGCACGTGCCGCTTGCCGTCAACATAATTACGGATAGGCTTCCAGCACTTCGTGCGTGCACGCGTCGTCGGGCTTCCCCACCCCTCGGGAACAGGCTTGTAGTTTCCCAAACCTTTCAATCGCGATGGATACCCCTGGCTGACCTACAGCGTCCCCGCGCCAAACCAGCAGGAAAACCGCTCAGTGGTGTGATCGAGCCGGCTGATTGGGACGCGTGGCTGCGGCCCCTTTGGACGAGAACCGGGCACTGCTCCGGCTGTCGGCCGTCGAAACATTCGACTCGAGGCCTCAAGGTTCGTCTTGACGAGCCAAACTGGCCCGCCGCCACTATTCATCCACATGAATCCCCACCCGCGCCTGCGACGGCGAACACCCAAACCTTCGCCGATACGCCCGCGAAAAGTTCGACGTATCGATGAACCCATTGCGAAACGCGATCTCCGCGATGGACAGGTGCCGGCACTCCCGTGCTCGCAATTGAACCTGGCACCGCATCAGCCGCTTGTCCCACACCCACTGGATGATGGTCTGAGGTTCGTCGCGCATGAGGCGGTGCAGGTGCGCGCGGGAGATGCCGACGGCGGCGGCGATGCGGGTGGCATCCAGCTGGTGGTCGTGCAGGTGCTCCAGCGCGTATTGGCGTGCGCGTGCCAGGTGGTGGCGCGACAGGTCGTCGCGGGCCGCGTCGTGGCCCACCATCCCGCGCGTCATCGACAGGATCCCCTGGAATATCGTTTCCTGGAGTGCGCGCTGCAGGCCGGGGTTGGACGCGTCGGCGTGGCAGGCGGCGTCCGCCAGGTGCGTCAGGAGCCTGGCGCGCGGGTCGGTGCGGCGCACCGTGACGGCGGTGCCGCGCTTGAGGAAATCGGACGGGATCGGGACCGACTGGCGTGGAATCATCAGCACCGTCTGGCTGAATTCCGAGTCGAAGGCGAGTTCGTACGGGCGTTCGCTCGAATAGATCGCCAGGTCGCCTTCCTCGAGAAAGGCCTCGCGGTCGGATTGCCGCAGCCGGCTGTTGCCCTGGCGCTGGATGTTGACGAGCAGCACGTCGCGGTTCGATCGGCTCAGGATGCGCGGCGTGCGGCGCACCACCTGGCCGCCGGCATGGATCTGGGCGACTTCCATTTCGGGCAGGTCGAACTTGGCGATGCGCCCATGGAACGAACCGGGATCCTGCATGCTGATGCAATCGACCTCGACCAGGTGCGCGCACACGAGGTCGCTCCAGAAATCGGCCTTCTGCCCGCTCGGAACGGCGTCCGTCGAAATCTGCATGTCAGCTCCCGTCGATCGACATTGACTGTCGCCGGGATGCAAGCAATGTCCGGGCCGATGGCGCCTTCACGATCCACTCGTGCCTTCGCTGCCGGGTCTTCGATGGGCCGGCAGCCGCGCGATGAGCGACAGCAACTGCATCTGCCGGCTCGTGCCGGTCTTGGCCAGGCTGCTCGAGATGTGCGAACGCACCGTGCTGATGCGCACGCCGCGCGATTGCGCGATCTGGAGCGGGGATTGGCCGTGGCCCAGCAGGCGGACGGTCTCGACCTCGCAGGGCGTGAGCCCGAACCGCGTCGCGATCTGCGCGATGGCGTCGTGGACGGGGCGGCGCTTGACCATGCAGATGGCAAACACCGGCTGGGTGTACGCATCGTCGTCCTGGGCGACGTGGACCCTGCGGATCGCCAACTCCTGGTCGCTGCCGTCGGTGCCGGCGAGCTGCACCGTCAGCGACGGGTCGGCTTGCGAAAACAGCGGATCCAGCGCCGTCGACAGGTCGCGCCAGCCGTCGGCCAGGTGCACCGACAGTGTGACAGGGCGCGACTCCAGACCCGGTGACGCGGCGATCGCGGCCTGGCCGGCATCCGCCCGCAGGTAGGCCTGGCCGGCGGCATTGGCCTCCAGCAGCCGACCCTGCGCGGTGACGTAGAACATTGGCGAGTCGGCTTGCTGGAACAGCTCGCGCAGGCTGTTTCCCAGGGCGAATTGAGGCGCCAGCCGCATGTGCAGGCGCATGGCGCGCCGGCAGTGCGGGACGAGCAGGCGGATCAGCGACTTCGCCGGCGCGTCGAACAGGCCTCGTTCGCGACGCCGGTGGAACGAGAGCACCATGGCCGAGTCGTGATGCTCGTCGACCACTTCCAGGAAGCCACTGAGCACGTCGTGCAATCCCTGCGGCCCGAGGAATTCGCGACCGAAGTAGGTGGCGGCCAGCTGGACCGGCGGCACCAGTTCGTGGCCGCAGCACCAGCGTCCCGTGGTGACGTTCGCGTCGATGGCCGCCTTGACCCAGACGTCGTAGCGGAAGAAGTGCGTCTGGTATTCCACCATGGCGCGCTGGCTCACGCCGTCGACCAGGTAGTGCGCGGGCTCGCGGCTGCCCGGCGCGGGCAGCGAGAACAGGACGAAGGTGCTGGCGCCGAGCGCCTCGCGCACCCGCGACAACGCGGACTTCATCTGGCTCGGCGAGCCGACCGCGTCGTAAAGGCCGGCCGCCAGGCTCTCCACGACGCGCGGCCACTCCTGGAAATTCTCAAGCACGCCTGTCACCTCCCACTGCGACAGCCCCCCGACTGACTCCGAAACCTTAGTCGAAATCGCCGAAGCCATCCATGGCGACGCGACCTAACTGAAGTCAAGCTGACATTGGCGTGGCATGTCGATGACGGCGATCCAGGGCGTTTCGAGGATCCTTCATTTGAAGGATGCGGCCAGGTGCCCGCGACGATCAAATGGCGTCGTCGCCTCGAGTCCGCCGCATTGCACAGGCGCTGTGCGGATGCCTGCACTCGGCAAGCCGGGCACGCCACCGCGCATGCGACTCGACGACAAGCGGCATGCGCCTCACGGCCTAACGCCTCGATACGAGAGCCGGCAAACTCGGCACCAGGCGCAGGAAGTTTCCATCGTCGGGCTCGGGCGGACGTCCGTCCCGGCGAACAATCATCGAAACCCAGGGGGATCATCATGAGTCAGAGAGCATCGTTCGGACAGCCGTTCACGTTCGGGCATCGCGCGGGACGCGGCCTGGGCATGGCCGCGACCCTCGCCAGCCTGGCCGCATTGGCGGCGCTGGCCAGTTGCGGCGGCGGTGGCAGCGGCGGTTCTTCGGGCAGCGGCGGGTCGACGACGCCGACCACCCTGACGCTGACCGGCGTGGTCGCCAGCGGCCAGGCGATGGCCGGCGCCGCGGTGAGCGTCAAGTGCACTGGCGGCAGCGCGACGGCCACGACCTCGTCCACCGGCGCCTATTCCGCCTCGATCTCGGGCGGCTCGCTGCCCTGCATGGCGCGCGCCACCAGCAGCGACGGCACCAAGGTGTATCACTCCGCCCTGAACGCCGGCGCCACCTCGACCGTCATCAACATCACGCCCCTGACTGAGCTGATCCTGGCGCTCGCCATCGGCGATCCCTCGCAGGTGGACGCCACGTTCGCGAACAACACGACGCTGCCCAGCGCCGTCGCGAGCCAACTGGCCACCGCCAAGACCGCCCTGGCCACCGCGCTCGCCGGTGCCGGCATCAGCATTGGCAGCATCGACCCCGTCTCGACGGCGCTGACCGCGTCGACCTCCACCAGCGCTCCCGGCGACAGCCAGGACCAGGCCATCGACACCGTGATGGCGAACCTGGCCGCCAACGGATCTGGGCTGCTCGAGCTCGCCGCGGCGTTGACCAGTCCGGTGACCACCGCGCAGGGCCAGCAGCAAGCCGACGCGCTGCTGGCGGCGGCGCCGGCCGTGAGCCAGTGCCCCAGCGCGCGGGCCGGCACCTACTGGTGGGTGAACCACAACGGCAGCCTGGCCACCATCGCGCTGAACAGCGCGCTCACCTCGGTGACGATCACCGCCACCAGCGGCAGCACCTCCGAGACGGACGCGCTTACCTGGGGCGCCGGCTGCCAGGCCAGCTTCACGCAGCAGGACACCTCCGTGCAGCAAGTGACATTCGCCAGCGGCGGCGAATTCGCCGCGGGCAACGCCTCCAACGCCAATGTCTCCAGCAGCTTCCACATCGCGATCCCGCAGCAGAAGGTGGCCCTGGCCGACCTGGCCGGGAACTGGAACTCGATCGAGTACGACTCGCGCGAGAACACCGGAACGAATGCCAGCGAGACCTCCGTGAACACACTGACGATCGATGCGCAAGGCCACCTTACGTGCACCGCGGCGGAGGTGGCGATTGGCTGCACCAACCCGACCTTGACGCCGAACGCCGATGGCAGCTTCACTGCCACGGGGTCCGGTGGCAATACCACCCCGGTGCTCGTGTTCCGCGGCGCCAACGGCGCGCTGAACTTCATCGCCTTGCAGGACTATCCCAACGGCGGCGGCCTGATCTTCGGCGCGCAGGCGGCGACCCTCAGCCTGCCAGCCAGCGGTACCAGCACCACCTATGTCCAATACCAGTTCTCCGGTATCCCGGCCACGGGGTCGACGGCCAACTGGGGCAAGTTCGACATCGACACGTTCACGTACACGGTCTCGGCCGTGGACACAGCCAACGACGCCCTCACGCGAACCTATTCGACCGAGGACGGCGCGGCCTACGACCTCGTCGATGTCGTCGACTACAACCAGCCCTCGACGGGTTTCCGGACACGACCCGCATTGAGCTTCACCGATTCCGCGGGGACGACCTACAACAAGCAGACCAGCTACAACCTGTCGCTCGGCACCGGGATGAGCGTCTTCGCGGATGGCGTGTCCGGCGGCGTGGAGGGAGTGCTGTCGACCAGCACGTCCGCCCCGTTCTTCGGTCTGTCGATCACCTTGCACTGATCTCGGCCGCCCGATGGCCACGCCCTCTCCTGGACGGTGACGCGCGTGACCGTCTCGGCGAGGAAGTTCGTCCGATGGCAGGACGTGGCCGCAAGTCCATCCGGTTCAGGGATGGCGAATCAACCGCAATGTCGGCAGGCGCCCTCCCTGCCGCGATGAACGCTCATGAACGCAACCTGCGCCAACACGATTCTCGGATTCGCGGCCAAGGCCGCTGCCATCTCGGCCTGCGCGCTGTATTGCAGCGGCCCTTGTGCCCAGGACATCGGGGCCTCCGCCAAGACGGCACCCGAAGACTTCCGCGATATCGGCTTCTCCTATTTCCTGGGCTTCGGCGGCCAGACCGCCAGCTACCGCGAGTACAGCGATTCGCAGCCGGTACGGAGCAAGGCCACGACGACCAGCCCGCTGATCGTCACCGGCGCGCTCTACGCCATCAACCGCGACATCCTGTTCTCGCTCGGCAACGAGACCACGTTCGCCCCCGGCAGCGCCACCGAGACCTGGACGGCCACGTCCTCGGCGATCAATGGCCATGTCCTGACCAGCCCCGTCGTGCAACGCAACGGCTTCAGCCTCAGCCAGAACACGACGCAATTGATGGGGCTCTACCGCGTCGCCGGCGACTGGTTCGCCGTCGCCGGCCCGTCGCTGCACACGCAGACCTTCAAGCGCTACTCGTTCGCGGAAGGCACCGATGCCGTGGTGACGCTGCCCACTGACAAGACCATCGAGGAGTCAACGGACGAGGTGCTGGCCAACGTCGGCGTCGCGCTGGACTCCGCGCGCGTGCGCGGGCAGGACTGGCACTACGGCGTGCGTGCCGTGCTCGCGCTGCCGGTCTGGAGCCGCACCAGCAACACCGAATATCCGGGCGTGAACTTCAAGTCCCAGTCCGGCTACGACCTGTCGCTCGAGGGCCGCTGCAGCTGGGCCATCTTCCGCGACATCCACGCCGGCCTCTGGGGCCAGTGGATGACGTCCGACCGCCATCGCTCGATCCTCGGCAGCGGCAGCGGCACGCTCGAATTGCCCGAGAATCGGCTGACGACGCTCAGCTACGGCATCGAGCTGCTCTGGAAACTCTGAGCCCAGCGCTCGTGCGCGACCTCCCGGCACCGTCCATCCATTCGTCCTTTCCATCATCCTGAACCTCTGGAGCATCCACTTGTCGACACTTCGCATGCCCTTGGCGCTTGCCGCCACCGTCCTCGCTGTTGCCTGCCTGCCGGCTCGTGCCGACGACGCGCCTTCGCAGCCGAACACCCCCGACGCGCATTCCGCGGGCCCGTTCGACTTTGGCGTGGCCGCGGGAACTGCGGGCATCGGCGCCCAGGTGTCGCTGCAGGTGATTCCGGGGGCGCTGGCGATCCGTGCCGTCGCCAATACCCTGAGCTTCACCCACAGCACGACCTCCGACGACGTCGACTACAAGGGCAAGCTCAAGCTGAACAACCAGTGGCTGCTGCTCGACTGGGCGCCGTTCTCGGGCCACTTCCGCTTCAGCGGCGGCCTGGTGCTCAATCACAACTCGCTGCACCTGGATGGCACGCCCAGCAATTCGAACGGCGGCTACGTCGTCAACGGCAACACCTATCAGCTCAGCGACCTGACGGCGCAGGTCAACTTCCGCAAGACCGCCCCCTACGTCGGCTTGGGCTGGGGCAGCACGGAAGCGGGCGGGCTGCATTTCATCGGCGACATCGGCGCCATCGCGCAGGGCAAGGCCACGGTGAAATTGACGGCCACGGGGCAGGACGCCATGGCGGCGCAGGGCGACCTGCAGAAGTCCCAGGCCGACCTGCAGAGCGACATGAACTCTTTCCGCTGGTATCCGGTCGTCCAGCTGGGCCTGGGCTATCGCTTCTGACGCGTGCCGCGCAGGCGCGGCTGCGCGTCGCGCCGCTTTCGCCTGACGGGTGGGCCGCGGCGATGACGATATGTCACGTCGTGATATTATTTCGGCTTTCCCCAGGAACAGCCGACGAATGCCCACGCCCAAGCCGTCCAAGCACAAGCCCCTGACCAAGACCGAGTTCGAGGCGCTCTCGGACTTCCGCTTCCGCATCCGCTGCTTCGAGCGCTTTTCCGAGGACGTCGTGCAGGCGGCCGGCGTCACGCCGCTGCAGTACCTGCTGCTGCTGCACATCAAGGGCTTTCCGGGCCGTTCGTTCGCCACCGTGGGCGAGCTCGCCCATCGCCTGCAGGCCAAGCCCAACGGCGTGGTCGCGCTGGTCAAGCGCTGCGAGGAGCATGGCCTCATCGAGCGGCGCACCGGCCAGGAGGATCGGCGCCGCGTCGAGATCCACCTGCTGCCCGATGGCGAGCACCTGCTCGAACACCTGGCCGCGCTGCACCGCACCGAGCTCAAGACGCTGGGCGACGTGTTCTCCGTTCCCAGCATCAACCGGTGAGCGCGCCCATGCCCGTGGACGGCACGCCGCCGCGCGATCCCCTGCGCGCGCACGAGGAGCGGCGCGACTTCGCCGCCGCCGACCGGCTGCCCGCGATCGCGGCGATCGCCGCCGCGGTGGGACTGGTCAGCACGCTGGCCGCGTGGGCGCTGCTGCACCTGATCCGGCTGTTCACCAACCTGTTCTTTTTCCAGGTGCTGTCCGATCGCGCCGCGTCGCCCGCGACCAATACGCTGGGCGCGGCCGTCATCGCGGTGCCGGCCATCGGCGGCCTGGTGATCGGTCTGATGGCGCGCTACGGCTCCGACAAGATCCGCGGCCACGGCATCCCCGAGGCGATCGAGGCCATCCTGTTCAACAAGAGCCGGATGTCGCCCAAGGTGGCGGTGCTCAAGCCGATCTCGTCGGGCATCGCGATCGGCAGCGGCGGCCCGTTCGGCGCGGAGGGCCCGATCATCATGACGGGCGGTGCGCTCGGTTCGCTGGTGGGGCAGTTCCTCCACATCACCGGCGGCGAACGCAAGACGCTGCTGGTGGCCGGTGCGGTCGCGGGCATGACGGCGGTGTTCGGCACGCCCATCGCGGCCGTGATGCTGGCGGTCGAACTGCTGCTGTTCGAGCTGCGCCCGCGCAGCCTGTTGCCGGTGGCCGTCGCGTGTTGCGTGGCTGCTGCCGCGCGCCCCTTGATCCTCGACGGCGGCGCGCTGTTCCCGATGCGCGGCGCCACGCCCGAACTGGCAACGCTCGCGTCCTGCGTCGCCGCGGGACTGGCGGCGGGCGCGCTGTCGTGGACGGTGTCGACCAGCCTCTACAAGGTCGAGGACCTGTTCCTGCGGCTGCCGATCCACTGGATGTGGTGGCCCGCGCTGGGCGGCCTGGTCGTCGGCCTGGGCGGCTGGCTGGAGCCGCGCGCGCTGGGCGTGGGCTACGACGTCATCGGCGACCTGCTGGCCAACCGGCTCGCACTGGACGCCGTGCTCGCGCTGATCCTGTGCAAGGCCGTGATGTGGGTCGTCGCGCTGGGCTCGGGCACCTCGGGCGGCGTGCTCGCGCCGCTGCTGATGATGGGCGCGGCGCTGGGCGTGCTGGTCGGGCCGTGGCTGCCCGGCAGCCAGCCCTCGCTGTGGCCGCTGGTGTTCATGGCCGCGACGCTGGGCGGCATGATGCGCGCGCCGGTGATGTCGGTGATGTTCGCGCTGGAGCTGACGCACGACATCGACGCGCTGCTGCCGCTGCTGATCGCCTCGGCCATCGCCTACGGCTTCACGGTGGTGACGATGCCGCGCTCGATCCTGACCGAGAAGATCGCGCGCCGCGGCCGCCACATCTACCGCGAATACGGCATCGATCCGCTCGAACGCCACGTCGTGGCCGACGTCATGTCCACGCAGGTCGAGACCATGGATGGCGAATCGACGCCGGCTGGCGCGCTGGAGCGACACTTCGGCAGCACGCAGCGCCATCGCGCCTATCCGGTGCTGGTCGACGGCCGCTTCATCGGCATGATCGACCGCGAAGCCCTGCTGGCCGGCATGCAACGCCCCGGCGTCGCGCGCGTGGCCGACTTGTTCGGCGCCAACGTTCCCCCGATGGCGCTGCCCGACGAGAACTGCCGCATCATCGCCACGCGCCTGGCCGTGCACGGCCTGGAACGCCTGCCGGTGGTCACGGACGCGGCGTCGCGGCGGCTCGTCGGCCTGATCGCGCGCAGCGACCTGATCAAGCCGTCGCTGACGCTGCGCGATGAGGAAGGCCGGCCCGAACGATTCTTCGGCCTGGCGCCGCGCGCCGCACGCACCCGGTTCGACGCGTTGACCGGTTCGGCCGAAGACGGAGGCCGCAATGCATGAGGCCGGCGAGCAAGGGCTCGCGCAATGGTTGGCCACGTTCATCCCGGCGCCGATGAACGTCTCGCGCCGCGAGAGGCTTCTGGGCTGCCTGGGCGCGCTGCTGGGCCTGCTCGCCGCGGCCTGGCTGAGCCACCGGATGCTGGCCGGCTTCGACCCCTGGTTCATCGCGCCGATGGGCGCGTCCGCCGTGCTGCTGTTCGCCGTGCCGGCCAGCCCGCTGGCGCAACCCTGGTCGCTGGTCGGCGGCAACCTGGTCGCGGCCGTGATCGGCGTCTTCTGCGCGGCGCACATCCCCGACCTCGCGCTCGCGTCGGCCGTCGCCGGCGCGCTGGCCATCGGCTGCATGTTCCAGCTGCGCTGCCTGCATCCCCCGAGCGGCGCGGTCGCTCTGACCGCGGTGCTGGGCGGCCCGGCGATCAAGGCGTTGGGCTACACCTTCGTGCTGTGGCCCGTGGCCTTCGACTCGTTCCTGCTGCTGATGGCGGCGCTGCTGTTCAACGTGTCGGCCCGGCGCCGCTATCCGCATCGTCCCTCGGCGCCGGTGGTCACGCACGCCACCGCCGATGCCGCGCCCAGCGCGCGCGTCGGCCTGACGCTGGAGGATCTGGATGCCGCCTTGCGCGCCCGCGGCGAGCTGCTGGACATCAGCCAGGACGACCTGCAGGAGCTGTTCGTCCAGGCCGAGCAGATGGCCTGGCGGCGCCGCTTCGGCAGCCTGCGCTGTGCCCAGATCATGTCGCACGACGTCGTCACCGTGCTGCCTTCGACGCCGACTCGCCAGGCCTGGCAACGGATGATCGAGCATGCGGTCAAGGCCTTGCCCGTGGTCGACGTCGAGGGCAGGTTGCAGGGCATCGTCACGCTGCACGACTTCTTCGTCGGCCACGAGATGGCCGCGGGCGATGCCGGCGACGCGGCGTGGCTGGTGGGCGACGTGATGACGCGCGACGTGCTCACCACCAGCCCGCGCCAGGAACTGGTCGAGCTGGTGTCCGCGTTTTCGGATGGCGGACGCCACCACCTGCCCGTCGTCGAGGCGGATGGGCGCCTGGTGGGCATGTTGACGCAGTCCGACGTCGTGGCGGCGCTGTTCAGGGCGGGGATCGAGAGGCCGTTGGCGGTCCCTTCCTGATTTCGAGGGCGCCAAGGCGCCACCGTCGACGACTGCGTCAAGCCGCCGCCAGCGGACGACTGTGCCGCGTGTACAGGAAGTCCAGCACCGCCTTGCGGCAATGCATGTACTGCGCGTCGTCCGCCAGCGCGACGCGGTCGCGCGGGCGCGGCAGCGTCACCGGAACGATGTCGCCGATCGTCGCGGCCGGCCCGTTGGTCATCATCACGATGCGGTCGGACAGCAGCACCGCCTCGTCCACGTCGTGCGTGACCATCACCACGGTGCACTGCATGCGCTCGACGATCTTGAGCAGCTCGTCCTGCAGGTGCGCGCGCGTGAGCGCGTCCAGCGCGCCGAAGGGCTCGTCCAGCAGCAGCACCTTGGGCTCCATCGCGAGCGCGCGCGCGATGCCCACGCGCTGCTTCATGCCGCCCGAGATCTCGTGCGGACGCTTGTGGACCGCGTGGCTCATGCCTACCAGCGCGAGCGTGTCCAGCACGCGTTGCTTGAGCTGCGCCGGGCTCTCGGTCGCGCCGAACACGCGCTCGACGGCCAGGTGCACGTTCTCGAAGCAGGTCAGCCAGGGCAGCAGCGAATGGTTCTGGAACACGACGGCGCGCTCGGGGCCGGGCGCGGCGATCTCGCGGCCGTCGCAGATGAGCGCGCCGCTGGTAGGCCGCGTCAGGCCGGCGACCAGGTTCAGCAGCGTGGACTTGCCGCAGCCCGAGTGACCGATCAGCGTGACGAACTCGCCCTTGGCGACCTTCAGGTCGATCTCGCGCAGCGCGTGGAACGGCGCGCGCCTGGTCTTGAAGACCATCTCGGCGCCCTGGACGAGGATGAATTCGGAATCGTCTCGCATGGCTGGGCCTTTACTCGTCGAAGCTGAAACGTCGCGCCACGGCCATCAGCGCCTGTTCGAGCAGCAGCCCGACGATGCCGATGACGAAGATCGCGATGAGGATGTGCGGCACGTTCAGGTTGTTCCACTCGTCCCACACCCAGAAGCCGATGCCCACGCCGCCGGTGAGCATCTCCGCGGCGACGATCACCAGCCACGTGGTGCCCACCGACAGGCGCACGCCGGTCAGCAGGTAGGGCAGCACGGCCGGGAACAGGATGCGCGTGATGACCTTCCACTCCGACAGGTTCAGCACCCGCGCCACGTTCAGGTAGTCCTGCGGCACGCGCTGCACGCCGATCGCGGTGTTGACCACCATGGGCCAGATCGAGCAGATGAAGATGGTCCAGATCGCCGCCGGGTTGGCCGACTTGAGCACCAGCAGCCCGATCGGCAGCCAGGCCAGCGGCGACACCGGCCGCAGCAGGCTGATCAGCGGCGAGGCCATGCGGTCGAGCAGCGGGAAGCGGCCGATCAGGAAGCCCAGCGGGATGCCCACCAGCGCCGCCAGCCCGAAGCCGACGCCCACGCGCCCCAGCGAGGCGAGGATGTTCCAGCCGATGCCCTGGTCGTTGGGCGTCTTGCGGTAGAACGGATCGGCGAACAGCTCGCGCGCCGAGTCCCAGGTCGCGCCCGGCGTCGGGAACGCGCCGCCCTTGATCGTGCACAAGGCCCAGATGCCGATCAGCAGCGCGATGCCCGCGATCGGCGGCAGCACGGCCAGCGCGATTGCGCGGCCGTCGATTCGTTCGCGCCAGGGCCGCCTGGGCACGGCGGGCTGTGGCGCCGCAACTTTGACAGGCGCCTCGGGCGTGGCGAGAGGCGTCACGGCGCGCCGGGTCTCGGGATCGAACGGGGTGTGGAAGACTGCGCTGACCATGGGTGTTCCTCGAGTTGGAATCGGCGCCGCGTCAGGCGTGGATCTTGAAGCCGTCGGCATACCTGGCCGGGTTGCTGCCGTCCCACGTGATGCCGTCCAGCAGCTTGCTGGCACGCATCGGACTGGCCGGCACCGCCACGTTCAGGGCGCTCGCCGCCTGCTTGTAGAGGTCGACGCGGTTGATCTGCCTGGCCACGGCCAGGTAGTCCGGATGCGACTTGAGCAGGCCCCAGCGCTTTTGCTGCGTGAGGAACCACATGCCGTCCGACAGGTACGGGTAGTTGACGGCGCCGTCGTCGAAGAACTTCATGTGGTTCGGGTCGTCCCAGGTCTTGCCCAGGCCGTTCTGGTAGCGGCCCAGGATGCGCTGGTTGATCGCGTCGACGCCGGTGTTGACGTAGGACTTGTCGGCGATGGTCTCGGCCATCTTCAGCTTGTTCTGCAGGCTGGCGTCGATCCAGCGGCTGGCCTCCAGCACGGCCATCATCACGGCGCGGCAGGTGTTGGGGTTCTTCGCGGCGAAGTCGGCGGTGGTGCCCAGCACCTTTTCCGGATGGTCCTTCCAGATGTCCTGCGTGGTGACCGCGGTGATGCCGATGTTGTCCATGATGGCGCGGTGGCCCCAGGGCTCGCCCACGCAGAAGCCGTCCATGTTGCCCACGCGCATGTTGGCTACCATCTGCGGCGGCGGCACGGTGATGACCTTGGCGTCCTTCATCGGGTCGATGCCGGCCGACGCGAGCCAGTAGTACAGCCACATCGCGTGCGTGCCGGTGGGGAAGGTCTGCGCGAACGTGTACTCGCGCTTGTTGGCCGCCATCACCTTGGCCAGCGAGGCGCCGTCGACCGCGCCCTTGCCGGCCAGGTCCTTGGACAGCGTGATGGCCTGGCCGTTGCGGTTGATCGTCATCAGCACGGCCATGTCCTTCCTGGGCCCGGCCACGCCCAGGTGCACGCCGTAGACCAGGCCGTACAGCACGTGGGCCATGTCGAGCTCGCCGTTGACCAGCTTGTCGCGCACGCCGGCCCACGAAGCCTCCTTGGACGGGATGATCTTGACGCCGTACTTCTTGTCGAACCCCAGCACCGAGGCCATCACCACCGAGGCGCAGTCGGTCAGCGGGATGAAGCCGATGCGCACTTCTTCCTTCTCGGGCTTGTCCGAGCCCGCGGCATGGACCACGGCGCGCAGCGCCGGAGGGATCACCAGCGCGGACGCGGCGGCGGCCTGCAGCAGCTGGCGCCGGGTCGGCAGCGGAGCGGTCTTGGGCGGGTGGCGGGAGTCGGTCATGGAGTCGATGGCCTTTCGAGGCGTGCAAGTCAGGTGCGACGGAAACGAAAAGGCGTCCTTGTCCGCCCGAGGAGATGGCTGCGCGCTGCGCAACGCTCCGTCGGGCGATCAAGGACGCCTTTGTCTTTGAAGGAGGGCCGCATCCGCCGTTGGATGCCGCTTTCCTGGAATCAGTGACCGTCGCTGGTCACGCCTTCCTACGCACGAGCCGTGCCAGCCTCGTGGCGAGGCCTGCTCCCCGGGAGAGCTGCCAACTCCGGCGTCCGGCGGCACCAAGACACGGCATCGCCGTTGTGCAGCGCACCATCGCGGCGCGACGTTCAGCGCGAGGGCGACGGCGGCGGCGGCGCCAGGAAGTCCGACATCGCCAGCACCGACTCGGCCACGTCGATCAGCCGGCGGTTCTGGTTCATGGCGGTCTGGCGCAGCATCTTGTGCGCCTCGGCCTCGGTCAGGCGCCGATGCGCCATCAGCAGGCCCTTGGCGCGCTCGACCACCTTGCGTTCGGACAGGGTGGCCCGCACGGCCTGCAGCTCGTCGCCCATGGCCTGCAGGCGCTGCGACTGCTCCTGCACCATGTCCAGCACCGAGCGCTCCAGCTGTGGCCCGATGGGCATGGCCGCCACCGCGGCGACGTCCAGCAGCTGCGCGGCGTCGAAGAACGCGCCCGCGGGCAAGCTGGCCGCGTCGCTCAGCAAGGCCGCATGCGCAGCGAGCTCGGTCTCCGCGTCGGCGATGCGCCGGCGGCACAGCGCCAGCAGTTCGTCGGCGAGCGCGGCCTCCACCTCGTGCATCGCGTCGATGCGCCGGGTGCAGGCGTCGAACCATTCGCGGCTGCGCGAGGCGGGCAGGGCCGACTCCGCCGCCGCGTCCGCCGCGAGCGCGCGCAGCTGCCCGAGCGTGCCCGCGCGCGCGGCCGACTCCAACTCACGCCAGCGCGAGACCGCGTCCGCGGCCGCGCTGGCGAACTCCACGAACACGGCGAAGCAGCGCTCCTGCGAATCGATCAGGTGCAGCCAGTGCTGGTGCGCGGCCGCGTCCAGACGCCCGCTCGCGAAGGCCGCGGCCACCGTCGCCCGCTCCTGTCCCGCCAGCTCCTTGCCCTGCAGGAAATGGAACATCGCCACCAGCCGGCGCGAGATGCCCGGCTCGGTGGCCGTGTCGGCCGCCTCGAACACGACGGCCAGCAGCGCCGCGATCAGCTTGATGAAGGCGCGGGTGCTGGCGTCGGTCCGGATGCGGCGCGCCAGCACCTCGGCGCGCAGCCCGGCCAACGCGTCCAGGCCCTGCAATGCATAGGCGATGCGGCTGTAGAGTCGCGCGCCGTTGCCGACGCGGCCGGCGCTGGTGTCCAGGCCGTCCAGCGCGGAACGCAGCGCCGACTCGCGTTCCCGCGTCTCGCCGACCTGGGCCCGCAGCGCGTCCCCGAACTCGTCACCCGCACCCAGCCACAGGTTGGACAGGCCGCGTTCGCGTTGCAGGGCATGCACGCATTCGCCGGCGCGCCTGACCAGCGCGCTCGTGCGCGTCAGCTGCTGCAGCTCGTGGATCTCGCATTGGCGGGCGGCGATCAGGAAGGCGGTGCCGGATCTCATGAGGGATTGTCTCGCAAGGCGTATGCCAGTGCGCGTCGGGTGGGGCGAGCAGGCGGGTGGCGGCCTTCGGCGGGAAGCGGGGGTGGATTATTGGGGGCGGCGAGGCTGTAATCGCTGCAAAGCCGCCGTCGTGCGGTGGGCCAGGTTTGACGTTCCTTGCGCTGCCCATCGTCGGCAATCTGCGTCCAGCGCAGAGCGAGCCTCGACCGCCAGCGCGAGTACCTCGACGGCATCGAGCGCAGCGGGTAGGCGTTGCTGGAACTGGTCGAGCGGATGCCGCAGGTGGTCAAATGGGACGCTCGAGGGTACTCAGCGCAATCCCAGCCGCGTTAGCTTCTTGATCAGCCCCACGCGCGAAACTCCCAGCCGGCGTGCCGCCTCCGACTGGTTGCCTCCCGCCGCCGCCATCGCGTCGCGCACCAGCCGCAGCTCCAGCTCGTTAAGCGCCGCGTCGAGCGGCCCAGCCGACGGGTCGACGTGGCCCGCGGGCACCGTGGCGCCGTCGTCGGACGGGTCGCCGCTGGCCAGGCGCAGCAGCTCGGCGTCGACCTCGGTCTCGCCGGGCAGGATCAGCGCGCCGGCCGACTCCACCACCGCCTTCAGCTCGCGCACGTTGCCGGGCCATTCGCGCGCCGCGAGCCACGCGTGCGCATCCGCACTGAAGCCCGCGCGCGGCGCGACGCGGCGCAGGAAGCGCGCGGCCAGCAGCGGCACATCGGCGGGCCGTTCGGCCAGCGCAGGGGTGCGCAGCACCACGCCCTTGAGGCGGTAGAACAGGTCCTCGCGGAACGCGCCCTCGCGCACCATCGCCTCGAGGTCGCGGTGCGTGGCCGCCACCACGCGCGCGTCGGCACGCTTCTGCACGCGGCCACCGACGGCCACGAACGTGCCCTCCTGCAGGAAGCGCAGCAGCTTGACCTGCATCGCCGGCGGCATCTCGCCCACCTCGTCGAGGAACAGCGTGCCGCCGTCGCGGCTTCCACCAGGCCCGGCTGGTCGCGGTAGGCGCCGGTAAAGCTGCCCTTCATGTGGCCGAACAGCTCGCTCTCGAGCAGCTCGGCCGACAGCGCGCCGCAGTGGATCGCGACGAACGGCCCGGTACTGCGCGGGCTGCAGCCGTGCAGCGCGCGGGCGACGAGCTCCTTGCCGGTGCCCGTGGGCCCTAGCACCAGCACGCTCACCGAGGTCTGCCCCACGCGCCGCACCATGCCGCGCAGCTGCGTCATCGCGATCGCCTGCCCGACCAGGCCGAGGTCGTCGGTGGCAGTGACCGCGCGCAGCGTCGCCACCTCGGCGTCCAGCCGCGCCTTGCGCAGCGCGCGGGCGACGACGAAGCGCAGCATGTCGGGGTCGATCGGCTTGGTGAGGAAGTCCCACGCGCCGAGCTCGGTCGCGCGCAGCGCCAGCTCGTGCTCGCCGTGGCCGGTGGTGACGATGACCGGTACGCCGGGAAAGCGCGGGATCAGCTCGAGTCCGATCTCCGGATCCATGTGCGGCGGCATCGCGAGATCGAGCAGCACGAGTTCGGGCCGCTGCTGCTCAAAGGACGCCAGCGCCCGCTCGCCGTCCCCGGCCAGCGTCACTACGTGGCCCAGGTCGCGCAGGAAGTTGCCGCCCAGGCGCTGGAAGGCGGGCTCGTCGTCGACGAGCAGCACGCGGCCGGTCTCTGCGGGTTCGTCGTTCATGGGGTCGGGAAGGTGAGGGTGAAGCAGGTGCGCCACGGCGCGCGCTCGGTCAGCGCCACCGAGCCTCCGTGCGCGGCCATGATGCGCGCGACGATGGCCAGGCCCAGGCCGGTGCCGCCGGGGCTGCGCGAGGCGAAGGGCTCGAACAGGCGGTCGCGGATGTCTTCCGGAACTCCGGGGCCGTTGTCGCAGACGTGCAGCCGCAGCGCGCCCCTCGCCGTCTCGGCCTCGACGTGCACGCGGCCCGCCCCGGCGCCGGCCGTGGCCGCGACGCGCGCGTTCTCGAACAGGTTCGTGAGCGCCTGCTCGACGCGGCGCGCGTCGGCGTCCAGCGGCAGCTCGGCGTCCAGGCTCGTGCCCAGGCTCACGTCGGGCAGGCGCATCGCCGCGCGCCGCACTTGCGCGGCGAGGTCGATGCGCGCGGGTGCGAGCTTCCACGGCTTGGCGTAGTCCAGCAGGTCCGTGGCGAGGTTGGCGATGCGCGCCACCTGGTCGGCCACCTCGCGGCGCGTGTCCGCGGGCGCACTGGCGACGGCCATCGAGATGATGTTGAGCGGGTTGCGGATGTCGTGCGCCACGGTCGCGGCCAGCGAGCCGAGCTCGGCCAGGCGCGCCTGCAACTGGCGCTCGCGCTCGCGCGCGGCGATCTGCTGCGCCTGCTCGACGCGCGCCGCGGCCTCGGCCACCACCGAGCCGAACAGCTCCGCCACGTGGCGCGGGCCGGGTGGCGCGGCGTCCCAGCCGGCGAACTCGGCCACCCACGCGTCGGGGCCGCGGGTGACACACAGCGACGGTGCCTGCGCATCGGCCGGCACGGCGTCGCCGATCGCCACGACGACGCGCGTGCCGATGCGGCGGCTGAGGACGTCCGAGGCCTGCTGCGCGAGCGTCTCCGGCGTCTCGGCCGTCTGCAGGGCCTGGCGCCAGGCCTGCACGTCGCCCGCGCTGACTGTGCCGCCCGGATAGACCAGGCGTTCGGCAACGCGGCGGATCGGGCCATTGAGCGCGAGGCAGCTCCCGGCCACCGCGAGGCCGCCGATCCAGCGCGATTCGAAGGGCAGCAGCGGCGTCAACGCGACGACCGCGGCGCCGAGCGCCAGCAGTAACGTCCACACCAGCGCGCGCCGCGCCCACGCGTTGGCCACGAACACGCCGTAGCGCAGGATGCCGTAGACCAGGATCACCGGGTACACCGGCAGGCCCAGCAGCGGGAACGGGTAGACGGGCAGGTCCAGCACCGCCATGCCGTAGCCGGTGAGGCACACGAAGCCCCACAGGCACGACGCGGCGACGGCGGCGATCTGGTTGAATGCCGGCCGCTTGGCGCGGGCGAGCGAGGTCAGCAGCACCACGATGCCCGCCCCGCCGAGGATCACCCAGGCCGTCGATGCAATCCAGCCGGCCCGGTAGGGCAGCGCGATCCAGCCGATGTAGCGGTTGTGCACGAGGTAGGCGGGCAACAGGAATTCCGAGGCCAGCGTCGATAGCCCGCCCAGCGCGTAGCCACCCGCGATCACCGTGCGCGGGAGGCGCACGCCGCAGAACACGACGACGAAGTGGAAGAAGAACGCGGACGTGAAAGGTGCGGTGGCCAACAGCGCCATCGACGCGTGTTCCATCGGCGGCCCGAACCAGTTGGGCAACTCGTTGCCCACCGTCCAGACAGCGATGCCGACGAGGAACGCGGCCAGCAGGCGTGCGCCCGCCACGCGGTCGGCCCAGGCGAGCAGCACGCCGGCGAGCGCGAGCGTCTCGAACAACGAGAAGGCGAGGGCGATGTGGATCAGCATGCGGGCCGGGCCTGTATACGGCGTTGACGGCCGCCGTTCCCGGCACTGTATCCGAAGTATGCAGGCCGGAAAACAAACTTCAATTGAATCAACGACTTACGATCTTTGCGAGGCCTGGCCCGGTTTTCGCGAAGAGGGGGTATCCGAGACGCACTTTCCACCCCGCCATGACCATCCTGCTCACCTCCGTCCTGCCCGCCCGCGAAGACGTCCGTCCGGTACTCGACCTCGCTGCGCTTGTCGGCCCCGCCGGCTGGGCCCGGCTGCCGGCCGCGGTGCGCCGCCGCTTTGGCGTCGGCCACGGCGAAGCCACCTACGTCGGCCGCATGGCGCTGCGCTGCTCGCCGGCGGGGCGCGTGTTCGCGCTGCTGGCCCGGGCCTTCGGCAGCCCGCTGTCCGCTGCCACGGCCACGGATGTCTCGACCTCGGTGCGCGTGGCCGACGACGGCCGCGGCGGCATGGTCTGGGCGCGCAGCTTCCACACGCACGGCGCGGACGCGGCCCACGTCGTGCGCTCGACCAAGCAGCTCGACGCGCGCGGCCGGCTCGAGGAGCGCACCGACGGCGGCCTGACGATGGACCTGCGCGCGTTCGAGGAAGCCGGCACACTGGTCTTCGAGAGCCGATGCTTCCACCTCTGCCTCGGCCGGCTGCGCTTGCACGTACCGGCGCTGCTGACGCCCGGCACCTGCCGCGTCGTGCACACCGACCTCGGCGGCGGCTTGTTCCGCTTCGACCTCGACATGTTGCACCCGCTGTGGGGCCGCACCTTCCATCAATCGGGCGTCTTCGTCGACCCGACGAACGACGCCGTCCACCAAGAAGGGAGCGCGCAATGACCGCCGTCTTCGTCATCCTGGCCGCGCAGGCGCTGCTCGGCGGCTTCGACAACCTCTGGCACCACGAGCTGCACGCGAAGCTGCCGCAGCGCACGTCGGCGCGCCACGAGCTCGCGCTGCACGCGGCTCGTGAGGCCATCTACTCGGTGGTCTTCATCGGCCTTGCGTGGGCCGAGTGGCGCGGTCTGCTCGCGTGGCTGTTCGGTGCGCTGCTGCTGGTGGAGGTAGGCATCACGCTGGCCGACTTCCTCGAGGAGGACCGCAGCCGCCGCCTGCCGCCGTTCGAGCGCGTGTTGCACACGGTGCTCGCGGTGGCCTACGGCCTGTTCCTCGCGACGCTGGCGCCGCACCTCGTGGCGTGGGCCGCACTGCCGACCGGCCTCGCGTGGACGCCGCACGGCGTCGTGTCGTGGGCGTTTACGGTGTGCGGCGTCGGGGTCGCCGCGTGGAGCGTGCGCAACACGATCGCCGTGCGCGCGCTTGACCGCGCCGCGCGCGACGCCGCGGTCGAGGCCCCGGTCGTCGCGGCGTACGACGGCGTGCGCCTGCGTCCCGCGGTGCTGGTGACGGGTGCGACGGGCTTCGTCGGCTCGGCGCTCGTCGAGCAGCTGCGCCGCGACGGCCGCCGCGTGATCGTGCTGGCACGCGACCTCGTGCAGGCGCGCGCGAGCTTCGGTCCCGGTACGTGGGTGGTCGACACGCTGGACGCGATCCCGTCGGAGACCGCCATCGACGCGGTGGTCAACCTGGCCGGCGCACGCGTGCTCGGCATGCCCTGGACGTTGGCGCGCCGCCGCACGCTGCTGGCCAGCCGCACGGGCGTCACGGCCGCCATCGTCGCGCTGATGCGCCGGCTGCAGCAGCGTCCGCGCGTGCTGGTGAGCGCGTCGGCCGTGGGCTTCTACGGCGCGCAGCTTGCGGGCGAGGTCGAGCCGCTGGACGAGTGCGCGCCGGCGCGGCCGGGCCAGTTCCAGTCCGACCTGTGCGCAGCGATCGAGCACGAGGCGCGGCGCGCCGAGGCGCTGGGCGTGCGCGTGGTGCGGATGCGCTTCGGTGTCGTACTGGGCCGCGGCGACGGCGCCTACCCCATGCTGGCGCTGTCCGCGCGGCTGGGCTTGGGCGCGGTGCTGGGCTCGGGCCGGCAGCCGGCGCCGTGGATCCATCTCGACGACGCGGTCGGCCTGGTCCGCTTCGCGCTCGACGACGCCGCGCTGTCGGGCGCGGTCAACGCGGTCGCGCCCGACACGCCCGCGCAGGCCGCGTTCATCGCCGCGCTCGCGGCCTCGTTCGGCCGCAGCGCGCGCCTGCGCGTGCCGCACGCGCCGATGCGCGCGGCGCTCGGCGAGATGGCCGCGCTGCTGCTCGAAGGCCAGAACGTGGTGCCGGCCGCTGCGCTGACCGCAGGCTATCGGTTTCTTCATCCGACCTTGCCCGACGCGCTGGCGCAATTGGCCGGGATTGACGAGGCGCCCACGGCGATCGCCTGCGCCGATTTAGGCGCGACCGTCGTCCCTCCGGAACTGCCTCGTCTTTAGATTTCCGCTTTGCAGGGTGCAGCCGTCGGCCAGATAGTGCTGGGCGGCTGCTGCCGCTGCATACCTGACATCAACGCTCAGTAGTACGTCAAAGTGACAGCGATTGCATCCGAATACGCGCCGGGAGCGGTCGTGGATTGCGCGCCGAAGACGCGTCCGTAGACCGGGAAGTTCACTGTCGCGGTGCCAAGCGCGGTGAGCGTGATCGATGCACTGGCGTCGACGGTGCTGCTGCTGCCGTCGCCAAACACCATCGAATAGCCGCTGTCCTGGTAGAGGTTGTACGAGAGCTTGTTGGCACCGTACGCCATCGAGCGCGCGGCGAAGCTTGTGCCGCTGCCCTTGCTGATGTCGACCTGCAGCGGGATCAGCAGGCCTGCGACGCCGCCGCAGGTCACGCTCACGCCGCCGGCGGAGTCGGTGTTGGCCAGCGACAGCGGATTGATCGCGCCGAAGACGACGTTGGTCGTGCTGACGGCGCAGCTGCAGGTGACCGTGCAGAGCGCGCTCGCCGGCGAGGACAGCAGCGCCAGCAGCACCGCGACGGTGGCCGCGAGGGCGCTCCTGAGTCGGGCGGCGAGGCGATTCATCGGCATCTCAGCGTGCCGAGATCCGGCAGGTCGTCAGCGTCGCCGGGGGGCACCGCGATGACGAGGTGGCAGTCGACGGAGGCACCGTGCGCGCGCACGACAGTGCGGCCGGTCAAGCTCGCGATGAAGCTGCGGCCGTCGAAGCCCACGGGATAGGTCGCGTCGCGCCCGGCCACAATCAGCTGCGTGCCGGCCGCAAGCGGGGCGCCGTTTTCGTCGACGACACGGAACGTGGCGGAGCGGCTGCGCTTGATCGGCATGCGCAGCACGACGCCAGCGCGCTGCGGCGGCACGAAGTCGAGATCGAGCGCGTCCACCGACGCGTCGAACGGCAGGTCGGCCGGCTCGACGCCAATCCGGTTGGCCTCGTAGCCGCGAAGGCCGCTGACGAGCGCGCGCCCATCGCGGTCCGTGCGCGCGACCTCGTGATGGTCGCGCAGCACCGCGACATCTGCGTAGTCGCCCACCTCGACCACGGCGAAGCTGCCGTCAATGCGCCGTGTCGCGAAAGCGCTGCCGTCCATCCAGGCCAATGCGCCGGTGGCCCCGACCCGTGCGGCGGTTTCGTTGTCGCTGCGCGAGACACCAGCGTTGAGGTCGGCCCAGTGCGTACGACCAAAGACCTGGCCGATTATTGGCCTGGACGGCCCGTCGCTGGCCGACAGCTGGAGCCCGAGTCCCTGGTCCTCGGGCATCGTGCGCTGGGCCTGCAGCTGACTGGTGGAGTGGTCGCTGTCGCTGCTGCGCGTCGACGAAAGCGCGACGCTGGAGCGTCCATCGAGCGCCACGCTCAGGCCCAGCGACAGCGTGGTCGACGAGGTCGTGAAATCGCGCAGTGCGAAGAAGGCCAGCGAGCCGAAGCGGCCCAGGCTGTGCGCGAGGTTGAACGACAACAGCCGTGTCGGCGTGCCGGCGAACGGCGCCTGCAGGATGTAGCTGAGGCCCACCGGCGAATTGGCGATCGTGCCGCCGAGCGCCACGGACGCTTGCATCCGCGCGGCGCTGCTGGTCTGCCCGGCCTGCACGAAGTTGGCGCTGTTCTCGCGGACCTGCACGCTGCCGTTCCAGTTGACGCCCTGGCGCTCGAACGACGCGATCAGGGCGCCGCCGGCCTGGCCGTGGGCGACGCTGGCAACGGCACCGACGGAGGCGAGGCCCAGCGCGGGCAGCAGCCAGATGCCGGTCGCGCCCGCGGCCGCATGGCCCGGCTGGGCCTCGGCGCGCAGCTCGCGCGTGAAGCGGTCGGTGATGCCGAGGCGGTCGGTGGCGGACGCGATCAGGCTCCCGTAGTGATCGCTGGCCAAGCCGTAGTCCTCGCGCACGGCGCCGACCTCGTAGGAGTACGCGTCCAGCCCCGGCTTGAGCAGCGACGGGCTGACGTAGTACGGCTGGGTGATGACTTGCTCTCGCCCGAGGGCGTCGCGCACGACGAGCCGCACCTCGCCGCTGCCGGTCACGATGGGCAGCTCGGTGAGATCGAATGGTCCGGGCTGCACGTCGCCCTGCAGCCGGCGGCTGTTGTTGATGTAGACGTCCACGGTCGACGGCAGCGCAGCCTCGCCTTTGACCGAGGGCAGCGGGAAGGTCAGCAGGCCGGGCTGCAGGGTGAAATCGGTCGCCCATTGAACGCCCGCGAAGCGGATCGCGTTGCCCCACGCGCCGGGACGATTCACCGCATCGCCGATACGCAGGCTCGACAAGTGGTCGGGCCGGTTGCGCGTCCAGGTCGAATCGAGCCGCACGGCGCGGACGCCGTTGCCGGTGTCGAGCAACAGGCCGGTCGTGCTGACCGATCCGTCGCCAAAGCCGAACGCGCCGGCCTCGAGGAGCGCCGAGGCCGTCTGGTTCCGGCTCGGGCCCCTGCCTGCGACGCCGCGCTCCACCTCGACGTCGTAGTTGACGTAGGCGCCGGGCGAGGCCGGGACGGACGCAGCGGTCGGGGAGGTGTCCAGGCGCAGCGTGGTGCCGCCGAACGCGGCGGCAGAGGCCTCGATCACCAGCGTCTGCGACGGGTCGTCGATGCGCCAGCGCAGCCCGGGCAGGTCGAGCGCGATGTAGTCCTGGCCGTCAACGCGGCGTACCTGGCCCGTCGCGGCGCGCAGGTGCAGCGCGCCCCAGTCGGTCGAGCTCAGGAAGACTTGCGCGCCGGCGCGCAGCACGCGCACGGTGTCGTCGCGATCCACGCCGTTGACGCGCACGGCCAGCAGCAGGCTGTCGTCGGCGGCGGCCGGCGTCAAGGGCGCCGGCGGCATGGCCAGCGTCGGCGTGAGCATGCTCTGCGCGGTGCCGGCGGCCGTCGCGACGCTGACGTTGCTGCCGCTGCCGGCAGGAACCGCGCCGACCCGCGCCACCGACAGCATGCCGAGCGCCAGCGTGCCGACGACGCCGGGGCGCGCGAGGCGAGCCATGGCACCGACGCGACGACGCGCACGGACGTCCCCGGCCGTGCGCGTGCCCGATCGCTGCCGCCTACTTCTGCGCGATCTCGATGGGCACATGCTGGAGGCCGCTGTCGGTCTGCACTTCGAGCGTCAGCGGCTTGCCCGCAGCGCCCTGCACCGGCGCGCGCAGCACGAAGCTGCGGGCCTCGCCCGGCATCACCACCGACTGCGGGCCCTCGGCGCGCACCGTCGCCGACGCGTCCTCGGACGCCAGGCGCAGAGAGCCGACCTTGTAGTGGACGTTGCCGCTGTTCGTGACGGCCGCGACGAGCCGGCCCGACGCGTCATAGCTTGCGGCCCAGTGCTCCTGGCGCCGCACCACGTTCGGCGCCACGTAGACGGGAACGCGTACCGCGACCAGCACGCGCACCTGGCCCTGCAGCGTCTCGCTGCCGGCTTCCGCCGACGGCACCTCGCGCAGCACCATCCGGTACGTCGACTCATTCTCGGCCGCGCTGTTGCGGCGCAACCCGACGCGCACGATTTGAGTCTGGCCGGGCGCGACCGTGAAGACAGGCGGGTTGACGATGAGGTCGCTGGTGGACGTGTCCCGGTCGACACCGGCCTCGCGCTCCCAGCCGATCGCGTCGGCCTGCAGGATGACGGCGTCCTTGCCCTGGTTGGTCACGCGCACGGTCGAACGATCGTGCTGCGCGTCCAGCTGCACGGCCACGGGCATGATGCTGAGATCGGCGCCGAAGGCGGATGCGGCGCCCGCAAGCGCGAGCGCCGCGACGAGATGTCGAAGCGTGGCCATGCCCCGTCCTCAGTAGGTGATGGTGACGGTGACGGTGTCGCTGTACGAGCCCGGCACCGTGCCGGCCAGCGACGGTACGCTGCCGTAGATCGTCAGCGACTGCGTGCTGCCCGTGCCGGTGCCCGACGAGGTGCTCGAAGACGCGGTGCCGTCGCCCCAGACCTGCGAATGCGCGCTGTCCAGATAGAGCTGGTAGCCCAGCGAATTGCTGCCGTTCTTCATCGCCCGTGCCGCGAAGTTCGACGCGCCGCCGGCGTTGGAGCCCGCGTTGAGCGATACCGCATAGGGTGTCGTGTTCGTGCACTGCACCGTCAGCGTCGACGAGGCGTAGAGCGGAACCGACGCCGACAGCGGGTTGATGGCGCTGCCGAAATTCAGCAGCGCGCCGGAGACGGTGCAGGCGCTGATGACGGTCGCCGTGACCTGGAAGGTTCCCGAAGCGGTCGTGGCTTGCGCGTTGACCGCCGCAAACGCGGAGGCAGCGAGCAGGGTGGCGGCGAGAAGGCGGTTCGTACGGTGCATGGCGGCAATCCCTCGGTGCTGGATCGTGGCCGTGAAGTCGGCGCAACTCGTGTCCAGGTACTCGTGTCTTCGGTTGCGGCTTGCCGATGTAGAGAAGGGAACTCTCCCCGTGCCCGTCGAGAACGCCCCACCGCACTGTACGCAATACCCTACAGAATCGATGACTCCCCACAGGGCGACCAACGAACTCCCTACAACTGCGCGCCGCCGGCCTTCGATTGATTCTGCGGGCCGTTCCACGCGAAGGACTCGCGAGGCGCCGAGCTTCTACCGGATCCGGGGGCAGCAATGCCCTAACATCCGGCCTGACGTTCACGAGCTCCGCTGCTGAGGCGTTGGAGGCTCGGAAGTCGAGTCGACTGGGAGTGCTCTCATGAACAGTGCGTCCGAGACGCCGTGGCGGATTTCCAAGAGATCGTGGCATCCGAATGGCATCCGCGCACGCGTGGCACTGGCCAGCGGGCTGGCCGGCATCCTGTTCGGACTCATACTGTTCGGCGTGGTACAGGCTCGCTCCGAAAGGCGCGAAACGGCTGCTTTGCAGCAGTCTCTCGACCGTACCGCGCGCCGCATTGCTGACCGCTTGTCCGGCGACCTGGTTGCGCGTCAGAACGAGCTCATCCTCATCGCGGACTTGCTTAGGGTTCGAGCTGTCGAACATCCTCAAGACTTGCGCGAGACGCTTGATGAGCTGGTTCGCCGTGAGCCGTCTTACGCCTGGATCGGCTTCGCAGACTTGAATGGACGGGTACTGGCCGCCAGCCAGGGGGTGCTGCAGGGAAGAGACGTTTCCCAACGGCCATGGTTCTCCGGCGCGATCAAGGCACCTTATTTCGGCGATCCTCACGAAGCCGTTTTGCTCGCCAAAGAGCTTCCCGCGCAGCCCGGCGGCGAGCCACTGCGCTTTGTCGATGTCGCACTGGCGGTGCGCGACCAGCCGGGGTCACTGCTAGGCGTCCTCGGAGGGCACCTCTACTGGCATTGGGTCAACGACGTCATCAGCGCGTCTTTGGCGGAAGAACACCGTGACTTTCCCCTCGAGGTGATGATCGCCGACCGCGACGGTCGCTGGCTCGTCAAGCCTGCAGGCGAGCCTTCCAGCGACGTCTCGACATCGATCACGATTGCGCGCGACAACTTCGTCGCGACTGCGCATAGCGATGCCTCGCCACCTGCGCAAGGCCTGGGTTGGACTGTCCTGGTACGGGCACCGAAATCCCAGGTCTTGGCCAAGATGCGCGGCGACCGCGAGCTGCTCTTGGCCGTCTCCTTGGCCATGTCGGCGATCTTTTCGTGGCTGTCCTGGCTACTGGCCGGTCGTCTGGCTCGGCCAGTGGAAGAACTGGCCGCGGAAGCGACCGCGTTGCGCGAGGATCCGCTTCGCGCGCCCCGATTCGACGTTGGCGTACAGGCTCGAGAGACCGCGGCCCTCGCATCGGTGATGACCGATGTTGTTGTCGACCTTCAGACGCGCACCGCGCAGCTCGCGTTATTTCTCGAACACGCGCCCGCAGCGCTCGCGATGTTCGATCGCGATTTGCGATTCCTCACCGTCAGCCTGCGCTGGCTCGCGGATTTCCATATCCAACGCGCTGACGTGGTCGGCGAGTCGTTGCACGAAGTATTGCCCAATCTTCCCGAACGGTGGGGAGAGCGCATCGAAAGAGCGCTGCAAGGATCTTACGAAGGCATTGAAGAAGAGCTGATGGTGCTGGCTGACGGTTCACAACGATGGATCCGATGGGAACTTCGACCCTGGTACCGCGCCGACCGCAGCGTGGGCGGCTTGATGCAATTCGTCGACGATATCTCTGCCGCCAAGGCGGTTCAAGATCGCATCGCCGCGTTGAATGTGGAACTTTCTGCGCAGGTCGCGGAGCAAACGGCGGAGTTGAACCGAGCCAAGACTGCGGCCGAGGACGCCACACGCGCCAAGAGTCACTTTTTGGCGGCCATGAGCCACGAGATTCGCACGCCTCTGAACGGCGTCATAGGGCTCACCCACCTGTTGCAGCAGACGAGTCTCGATCCACGCCAATCCGACTATTCGAGAAAGATCATCGCCTCGGGACAGCACCTGCTGCGCATCGTCAACAACATCCTCGACCTGTCGAAAATTGAGGCCGACAAGCTCGTCTTGGAGGAGCGTTCCTTCGACATCGAGGAGGTCCTTGGAAGCCTCGTGGCGATGTTTTCGCAAGAAGCCTCGAGCAAGGGATTGGAACTGGTGGTCGACATCAAGTCTGACGTGCCGCCGCGCGTTGTCGGAGACCCGCTACGTTTGGGGCAGATCCTCATCAACTACGTCTCCAATGCGCTCAAGTTCACCGAGGCGGGCGAGGTCGTCATCTCGCTGTCTACGGTGCGTTCGGGCTCCTCGTCGCAACTGCGATTCGAGGTGCGCGATACCGGCCCCGGGATGACACCGGAACAGGCTGGTCGGCTTTTCAACAATTTCGAGCAGGTCGATGAATCCGCGGCACGCCGACCCGGCGGCACCGGCCTGGGGTTGGCCATCTCGCGCAGGCTGGCCCAACTCATGGGTGGCGATGTCGGTGTCGACAGCACGCCAGGCGTGGGCACCACGTTTCGAGCCGATTTGCCGCTGGCAGCATCGACTGAAATCTGTCTGACGACTGCCCCGTCCAACGTACCCCGTCACGTGCTGTTGCTCGAAGATCGGTCGTCGACGCGGAGCGCCGTGCAAGGCATGCTGGAGGCGCAGGGGCAGATCGTCCTCTTGGCTGAGGCGATTCAGGCGGCGCGGCGCGTGATAGACGCGGCGCTTGAGCCCCACACCGTGCTCGTCGACGAGAGATTCCTGGCCGGATCCCGTCGCGAGTTCGCGTCCTGGAAGCGATCGGCGAGAACCGAGCTCATGATGTATCTGATATCAGCCGACCCCGAGCGTGTCGGTCTGCGGAGAGAGGCGAATGCCGCGGGCTTCATCGACGTCATTGCCAAGCCGCTGCTTCCCGGCGCCATACGAGCGCTGCTTCACCAAGAGCGGCTTCGACAACCTGAGCCATTCGCGTATCAAGACAAGTTTTCTACCTTGCAGTCGCAGAAGACCGCACCAGCCAGAGCCGGCGCCCGCGTGCTTCTCGCCGAGGACAATCCGATCAACCGGCTGGTCGCGTCAGAAATGCTCAAGATGCTGGGATGCGACGTCGATACGGCCGAAAACGGCCGACAGGCTGCGGATATGCTCGTCGACCGCAAGTACGACATCGTCTTTATGGACGTTCAGATGCCAGTGCTCGACGGTATCGCGGCGACGCGTGAGATTCGTGCGGACGATCGCTTTGCCGACGTGCCGATCATCGCGATGACGGCCAACGCCTTCGATTCGGACAAGGCGGACTGCTTGGCCGCGGGCATGAACGATTTCATTTCGAAGCCGATCCAGCCGAGCGATCTGGAGCAGAGAATTCGCCGATGGCTCCCGCAATTTGGCTTGTAGGTACCAACAACTCGGCCTGCCAGCAGAGGCAGTGCGCTACCTCAGCGAGGCGTACTTCGAAGCCGACCGTCGGGTCGAATCGGCTCACTCCGTCGTGATCGTCGACAGCTCGCTGCTGGCGGCCTGAGCGGCCGCACTTCGTCTTTCTGCAATGCGCGCTACCGAACTTCCGCAATGCAGCGGCAGCAGCCGCTCGCAATTTGAAGACGCGTGACTGCAACGCAGTCGAGTCTGCGATGTCCGATCGACATGTCGCCGCCGAGACAGCGTGCCTTCGACGCTTGTGCGCGACCGACGGGCAGGTCGGCATGCCATCCGCGGCCGCTGTCCAGAAATGAACTGTCGACCTCGCAGGTGAGCTTGCGCCGCGGGCTTCGATTGCCCGACCAGGGCCGCCGATCGTCGCGGCAAGGAGACTGTCGGTTCGCCGCGCGCAATGTGGCCGGCAATGCCGTTGCATCTTGTGGCAGCGACCCGGAGCGCGACGGCTAACATCCGCCAAAAGCCCGGCAGGAGCGCATGTCGCGCCTCTTGCGTTTCAGGGAACCCCACGATGTCGCAGTCGACTTTCACCGGCGCCCGCTCGCCGCGGTTGCAACGCCTTGCTTGCGCGTTCGCGGCAGTCGCCCTGACATCTTGCGGCGGGGGCGGCGGCGGTGCCACGCCGGCCCCCACGCCTGCACCCCCTGCGCCGACGCCGTCGACAACCCCCACGCCGCCGGCCCCGACGCCTGCATCGCCAACGCCGGCGCCTACGACGCCTGCGCCCGCCCCGACGCCCGCGCAGCCCGGCTATCAGATCGGCTACTCGACCTGCCCCACGCCCGCCTCCGGCGGCAAGACGTACACGATCGGTCTCCTCGACAGCTCGAGCAACCCGTCGGGCCCGCAGACGATCGCGAGCTTCACGGGCTGGAACACGCTGGCGGCGGGCGACGTCGTCTGCATCTACGGCAAGAGCACCCCGTACGCCGAGCGGCTCGTGCTCACGCGGTCGGGCAGCGACAGCGCCCATCCCATCCGCATCGTGGGCGTCGTGCAGAACGGCCTCGAACCGGTGCTCACCGGCAAGAACGCCACCACCGCCGCGGCGTTCAACTACGGCGCGAACATCGCCCAGAACTACGAGGGCGGCGAGGTCTCGATCACCGGCCTCTCGTTCGGCGTGCCGGTGTCGTACCTGAGCGTCGAAGGTCTCACCATCCAGGGCGCCACCACGGCCGAGGTGGGCGGCACGGCAGCCAATCCGACGTACTCGGTCAATTCGTATTCCGACCCGAGCATCAACGGCAACACGCCTGGCGCGTGGGGCTGCGGCGCCGCGGGCGTGAACATCATCCGTGCCGACCACGTGTCGCTGATCCACGACCGGATCAAGGACAACGACAACGGCATCTTCGTCAATTCGAACAACGGCAACACGTCGTCCAACATCCTCGTCTCGTACAGCCACATCTACGGCAACGGCGTGTACGGCGAGCAGCAGGGCGCCTGGAACCCCGGCCAATGCACGAGGGATTCCCACGGCGTGTATTCGGAAGCGGAGAACATCGCGTATGTCGGAAACCGCTTCGGCGGCCCGCGGCAGGGGGAGCCGACCAACCTGCTGAAGGACCGCTCGTCCGGCCTGTCGATCTCCTACAACGAGTTCCAGCCGGACGGCGTGCTCGAGACCACGCTCGGCGACGGCGCGCTGGTCGGCGCCACCGCGCAGCCGTTCGGCCACATCCTCGACCTGGTCGAGTCCTACGACAGCGGGGTCGGCTTCAATACGCTGGGCGCCGCCTACCTGAACGTGAGCGTGTTCGGCAACGTCTTCTTCGACGACAGCGCAGGTGCCAATGCCGACCGCGGCACCACCGTGCCCCTGCATTTCGGCGGCGACCAGGGCAACCCGGCGCTGTACCGCACGAAGCTGCACTTCTACAACAACACGGTCGTCACGCGGCGCGACTCGTCGTCCAGCGACGACACGCTGGGCTGGTTCGAGCTCGAGACGGGGACGACCGCCGACGCGTGGAACAACATCTTCTACGCGTCCGCCGACACGACGCAGACCGCCGGCGCCTTCACGCTGCTCAATACCTATTGCTACAGCACGCCCTGCGGCACGCTGAGCGATGCCGCGCAGAACTGGGTGAGCCCGATCTTCGGCACGACGGGTGTCAACGGCAGCGCGACCAATCCGTCGTTCGTGAACCTGGCCGGCAACGACGTGCACATCGGCACCAGCAACGCGACGATCGTGGGCAACGGCCAGGCCGGCAATCCTGCCTACCCGGCGACCTCGGCGACGATCCCGCTGCAGTACGTCGACTTCCTGGCGTCGACGGCGCGGCCGTTCTCGGCGGCCAGGATCGACCTGGGGGCGCTGGGCTACCAGCCTTAGTCGGGCGCATGGGTCGGGGCCCATCCCTCGTCGTCCGCGTTCTCGTTTCGCAAGGCGATCAGACGCGGGCATCTGCGTGGGCGAGGTCGTGGCGGGTGTGGATCCGCCTTGTGCCGACGCACCACAAGCCGTCCGGACTGGCGCCGCACGCGCGACGCGCGCGACCTACTCGTCGCTCGGCTCGCGCAACACGTCGAACAGGTGCCCCATGCGATGCGCCTTGGTATCGAGGTACGCGCCGTTCCTGCGGTTGCGTCCCACCTGCAGCGGCACGCGTTCCGCGATCGGGATGCCGTGCGCCTGCAGGCTGTCGATCTTGCTCGGGTTGTTGGTCATCAGCCGGATCTGGCCCGCGCCCAGCTCGCGCAGCATCGCGGCAGCGACGCCGTAGTCGCGGGCGTCGGCCGGCAGGCCCAGCAGGCGATTGGCGTCCAGCGTGTCGGCGCCTTGCTCCTGCAGCGCGTAGGCGCGGATCTTGTTCAGCAGGCCGATGCCGCGGCCCTCCTGGCGCAGGTACAGCACGATGCCGCGGCCTTCCTTGGCGATGGCCTGCAGCGCGCCGCGCAGCTGCGGGCCGCAGTCGCAATGGCAGCTGCCGAAGGCGTCGCCGGTCAGGCACTCGGAGTGCATGCGCGTGAGCACGGGCGGCGGCGAGGCCACGTCGCCCAGGCAAAGGGCCGCGTGCTCGAGTCCGGATGCAAGATCCTTGAACCCGTGCAGCTGGAAGTCGCCGTAGGCGGTGTTGAGTCGGCAGGAAGCGCGTTCGAGGGAGAAGGACATGCGGGCCCGTTGTTGAGCCCCGATTTTAGTTCGCCGGGCAATCCCCCGCGCGCGGCCTGCCGGCGGGCGTCCTCCGCTCGATATGCGACAGTAGCGCAATCCCACTTTCTTCATCGCCTGCGCGCCCGCGTGACGCGCGCGCGAGCCCCGCACCATGTCCCACGACGACCTCATTGCCGACATCTTCGCGGCCTTCTCGACGGAGAGCACCGCCTTTCCCGCCATGACGCTGCGCGGCGGCGACGCGCTGGAACTGGACAAGCCGGCCCCGCCGTTCGACGTGGTGGCCGACGCCGTCGACGACGAGTACCTGGAGGCCCATCCCTGGGGCAGCGGCTACCTGGACGCGACCTCGTGGCGCCACTACCTGCCGTTCATGATGTCGTACGCGCTGCGCCACGTCGCCGAGCGCAGCGACGTCACCGATGCCCTGTTGACCTCGCTGCGCCCGCCCGAGCGCACGCCGCCGCGCCTCGGGTCGTTGTCCAAGACGCAGGAGACGGCGGTGCTGCGCTTCCTGGACGTGCTGGCCTACAGCGAGGAATCGGCCAGCATGGACCTGGCCACGCTGGTGCTGTCGGAGTGGTGGACGCCTGGGGCGATTCCGAAGAATCTGGACGATTGATGCGCGTTTTCCTCGACGACGAACGCGCCACGCCCGAGGGTTGGATGCGCGCGTGGTGGCCCGACGAGGCCATTGCGCTGCTCGAAAGCGGCGACGTCCCCGAGCTGACCTGGACCACGACCTTGGCGACGATGCTCGGGGCACGGGCGACGACGTGGTGCCGTGGATCGAGGAGGCGGTCGCCACGCGTAGCTTCAAGCCGCCGCGCATCGTCGTGCATTCGGCCAATTCGTCGGCGCGGATGAAGGAGATGCCAGACCCCTTGCCGATCAGCGCGCCGCCAAGGACTCTGGCCGACCGGCGACCTTACGGCTTGGGCGCGCTGGCGGCCGGCGCTCGTGGCACCAGCCCGACGTCCATGCCGTCATAGACGCCGATGTGCAGCTTGCGCGCGAGCGCCTCGAGTTCGATGTCGCGCGCGTAGAGCGATTGCGGCGTATGCCGCTCGACTCGTTCGACGTGCAGGCGGAACATGTCGCGGCCGTCGATCGGCGCGATGTCGACGACGTGATAGCCCTGGTCGCTCAACGCCGCTGCCGCGGCTTCGAGCTTGGCGTGATCCGCGTCGAGGAAGAAGTAGCCCCAGAGCAGCGGCCCGTCGACGTTCCAGCGGGTCTGCGCGCGCATGTTGTCGAACATGATCTGGATCTTGTCGAGCGGAATCTTCGGCGCGACCTGCGCGTTGGCGCTGGCTGCCATTCCGGCCAAGCCGAGCGCGAGCAGGGCGGCGAGGAGAGTCTTCTTCGAGTCGAGCATGAACGTCAGCGGCCGGTTTAGGAGTGAAGCCCGCATTATCGATGATGCTCAGGGCGCGGTCGAGGCGACTTGAGCCGCGGCATTTTCGTTCCAGTCTCCGCCCAGCGACTTGTAGAGCGCCACCAGGTCCGTCGCCGCCGTGACGTTGCTCTGCAAGGCCTGCTGCTCGGCCTGATGCACCGTGCGCTGCGCGTCCAGCACCTCGATCATCGAGACAAAGCCGTTCTGGTAGCGCGAGCGCATCAGCTGGACGCTGCGGCGCGCGTCGGCGAGCGCGCGGGCCAGCGCCGCGGCGTGACGCTGTTCGTCGGCGTAGGCCTGCAGCGCGTTGTCGGCGTCGTGGTAGGCGGACAGCACAGTGCTGCGCCAGGCCAGCGCGGCCTCCTTCAGCTGCGCGTCGGCCGTCCGGATCTGCGCCTTGAGCTTGCCGCCCTCGAAGATCGGGATCGAGATCTCGGCACCGCCGACCCAGAAGCGCGAGGCCCAGTCGGTCAGGCTGCCGGCGTGGATGGACTGCAGGCCGGCCGTGCCGCCCAGCGTGATCGACGGGAACAGCTGCGCCTTGGCCTGGCCGACCTTGGCGGTGGCGGCGTGCAGGTCGGCCTCGCTCTTGAGGATGTCGGGACGCCGCCGCAGCAGGTCGCCGGGCAGGCCCACGGGCACCTCGGGCGGCAACGCGACGTCCGTCTGCGGCAGCGGGCCGAGCCGGTCCGCCAACGCGCCCGGCGGCAGCGCGAGCAGCAGCGCCAGCCGGTTCATCGCCTGCGCGATGTTCTGGTCGATCGGCGGCAACTGGGCCTCGGCGCTCGACAGCTGCGCCTGCTGCTGCACCGCGTCGGCCTGGGAGGCGAAGCCGCTCCGCGCGCGCGAGTCGGCCAGCTTGACCAGGGCGCGCTGGTCGTCGATGTCGGCCAGCGCGATGGCGCGCTGGCGTTGCGCGCCGCGCAGCGACAGGTAGGTTCGCGCCACCTCGGCGGTCAGCGAGATCTGCGCGTCGCCGCGTGCCTGCTCGGCCGAGACGATGTTGGCGTCGGCGGCCTCGACGCCGCGTCGCGCCTTGCCCCACAGGTCGAGTTCCCAGGTCGCGTCGAAGCCGACGTCGAACAGGTCGGAGTAGGGCGATGGCGGCGCGGCGGCCGATCCACCCGAAGAGCCGCCGGACGACGACGCACCCTGTTGCGACGCGCCGCCCGTCAACGCGCTCGCCAGCCCGTTCTTGCTGGCGCGCTGGCGCCCGCCGATGCCGCTGCCGCTGACCGACGGCCGGCCCTCGGCGGCGGCCGAGCCGCGTTGTGCGCGGGCTTCCTCGATGCGCAGCGCCGCGGTCTGCAGGTCGAGGTTCTGGCGCACGGCTTCGGCCACCAGGCCATCGAGGATGGGATCCTTGAACACCGACCACCACAGCCGCCCGTCGTAGGCGCGCGCGACGGGCTTGCTGGGCAGGTCGGTGGGCGCCGAGGCCGCGCTGGCCCAAGCCGCGGGTGGCGCCGTCGTCGGGCGCGTGAAGTTCGGTCCCATCGTGCAGCCGGCCAGCAGCGTGGCCATCAGCGTGGCTGCGCGCACGGGCGTCACGCGCAGGCGCGGGCGCGGGCGAGCGGGTTCAGTGTCCATGGGCCTCTCCGGGCGCGGGTGTCTTCAGGAAGAACGCGATCGGCGTGACCACCAGCGCCATGATCCCGAAGGCGTAGAAGATGTCCAGGTAGCTGAGCACCTGCGCCTGTCCGTTGACCACCTGCTGCGCGGCGGCCAGTCCATGCTGCGTCAGCTGCTGGCCGCGCGCGCCTATCGTCGACACCTGCTCGCCGATGCGCTCGTGGTGGAACTGGATGCGCCAGGCCAGCATCGTGGTGGCCGTGGCCACGCCGATGGAGCCGCCCAGGTTGCGCGACAGGTTGATGATGGCCGAGGCCTCGTTGTTGCGGTCGGGCGGGATGCCCACATAGGCCGCCGTCGTCAGCGACACGAACAGGAAGGGCAGGGCCACGCTCTGGTAAACGCGCGTCAGCGACAGGTCGATGAAGCCGATGTCGCCGTTCAGGGTCGACGTGTGGATCAGCGCCAGCCCGGTGCACAGCAGCCCGAAGCCCACCAGCAGCTTGGGCGGCAGCTTGCCCGCCGCGATGCCGGCGAACGGCATCGTCAGCGCCGCGGCCATGCCGCCCAGCGCGAGCGTCTGCCCTGCGGCGAGCGCGTCGTACTGCAGCAGGTTCTGCGCGAACTGCGGGATCAGCTGCGTGGTGCTGAACAGCGTGAAGCCCACCAGCAGCATCACGATGTTGGCCGCGCCGAACGAGCCCACCTTGAACAGCTTGACGTCGAATACCGGCTGCGGATGGATGCGCTCCCACAGCACCAGCGCGACCGCCGAGCACACGAACACGATGAAGAACGCGACGATGAAGTTCGACGAGAAGCCGTCGTCCTCGTTGAACTTGTCCAGCACCACCTGCAGGCAGCCGAAGGTGGACGCGACCAGGACGAAGCCCAGCCAGTCGGGAATGAAGTTCTTGCGGAACTGCGCGGTGTCGTCCCTGACGGCCTGCGGCTCGTCGACCAGGAACCAGATCAGCATCAGCGCGGCGCAGCCCACCGGAAGGTTGATCAGGAAGATCCAGTGCCACGAGAAGCTGTCGGTGAGCCAGCCGCCCAGCAGCGGCCCGATGGCCGGCGCCACGATCACGGTGACGCCGTAGAACGCGAACGCCTTGGCGCGTTCGGCGGGCGGGAAGGTGTCGGCGAAGATCGACTGCTCGGTCGGCGCCAGGCCACCGCCGCCGATGCCTTGCAGCACGCGAAAGAAGATCATCGTGGCCAGGTTGGGCGACAGCGCGCACATGAACGAGCTGAAGGTGAACAGCCCCACGCAGATCATGTAGAACTTCTTGCGGCCGATCAGCGTGGCCAGCCAGCCGCTCACCGGCAGGATGATGGCGTTGGAGATCAGGTAGCTGGTCAGGATCCACGTGGCCTCGTCCTGGCTGGCGCCCAGGCCGCCGGCAATGTGGCGCAGCGAGACGTTGGCGATGGTGGTGTCCAGCACCTCCATGAAGGTGGCCAGCGACACGACGATCGCGATCAGCCACGGGTTGTGCTCGCCGGCCGCGGAGCGCGGCAACGAGGCGGAGCTGCTCGCCACGCGCCGCCCCTCACTCGACCGCGACGCTGGGCTTGACCGACATGCCCGGGCCGACGTTGTACTTTTGCAGCTCCTCGGGATGGTCGAACACGATCTTGACCGGCACGCGCTGCGTCACCTTCACGTAGTTGCCGGTGGCGTTCTCGGACGGCAGCGCGCTGAAGTAGCTGCCCGCGGCGCGCTGGAAGCTCTGCACGCGGCCCTCGAACTTGACGTCGGGCACGGCGTCGATCTTGATCGCGACCTGCTGGTTCACGCGCATCTTCCTGAGCTGCGTTTCCTTGTAGTTGGCCGTGACCCACAGGTTGTCGCTGACGATGGCCAGGATGGGCTGGCCGATGGCGATCACGTTGCCGACGTCGACCGCGCGCTTGGTGACGCGGCCGTCGATGGGCGCGACCACGTGCGTGTAGCCGTGCTGGATGTCGGCTGTCTGCAGGTCGGCCAGCGCGGTGGCGACCTGCGCGCGCGCCACGGCCACGCTCGCCAGCGCCGCCTTGACCTGCGCCTGCGCCGTGCGTTCGGTGGCGTGCGCCGCGTCGACCTTGGCCTTGGCCGCGCGCGCCTGCGCCACCGCCTGGTCATATTGCTGGCGCGACACCGCGTCCGGATCGACGCCCTTGAAGCGCGCCAGGTCCTGCTGCGCGTTGGTGGACTCGGCCTCGGCCTGGCGTGCGTTGGCCGACGCCTGCGCCGCGTTGGCCTTCTGCCCCTCGACCTGCGCCTCGGCCTGCTCGGCCTGGCTCCGGGCCGTGAGCACGCCGGCCTTGGCCTGGTCGACCTTGGCGTCCACGTCGGCGGCGTCGATGTCCACCAGCGGATCGCCGCGATGCACGACCTGGTTGTCGTTGACATACAGATGCGTGACGCGGCCGGCCGCCTGCGCGGCGATCTGGCTGGCGTTGCCGTCGATGAAGGCGTCGTCGGTGGTTTCGTGGCGGCGCGAGTCGATCAGCGCGATGGTGCCGATCACGATCAAGGCGATCACGACGACGATGGCGACGAGCACGAACAGCGGGCGCTTCCACAGCGGCGGCTTGCCGTCGTCCTGCTTGTCCTTGTCGGCGTCCTTGCCGTCGGCCTTGTCGCCATCTTTCTTGCCTTCGGGGCCGTCATCCTTCTTGTCGCCGTCCTTCTTGTCATCGGACTTGGCGTCCTTGTCCTTGCTGGCCTCGTGCACCTTGTCGGCCGCTTCGAAGCCATCGCTGAACCCGGTGCGGTATCCGGTGCGAAAGGCGGATTGGCGTGCGCCTTCCTCGGCGTCCTCGGGCAGGAGTTCGGTCATGAAGGTCCCGTGCTTCAGCGCAGCGATTGAGCCAGCCGGCGCAGCTCGCCGCGCGGGTCGTCGACGATGGGCTCGCCGTGCGAGACGAGGATGCGGCGCAGGTCGCCGATCTCGCTCCATTCGAGCAGCTGGTCGGCCAGCGCGTTGCAGTCCTTGACCATGGCGAGCCGGCGCACGCCGGGGATGTTGGGCTCGTCGCCGGCAAAACCCATCAGGCGCAAGAGCCAGCCGCTCAAGCCGTGCTCGTGGCGGATGTTGGCGATCAGGTCGTTGACGACGAGCGTCGTGCCCTGCGCGCCGCGCACCACCAGCGCGGCCTCGTGCCCGCGCGTGCCGGGCACGGTGACCCACTGCACGTCGGGGTCGCCGAAGTCGGGCGAGGTCGATTCCACGGGCACCACCTCCAGCGCCTTCTCGCGCGCACCTGCAGGCGCCGCGACCCAGGTGGTCGGATAGCGATGCAGCCAGATCTTCGCGTCCAGCCGATGGTCGTCGCCGGGAATCACCAGCCACGCCACGCGGCCGAAGCCGTCGATGCGCGCCATCTCGGGCTCGTCGAGCGCGATGGCGCTGTAGACGACCAGGCCGCCGTCGCGCAGCCGCACGACCGTCATGCGGCGTTCGAAGTCGCCGATGGGCATCCGGATGGTGCCGGTGACCGTCCATACGTTGTCGTCGACGGCCGTCAACGGGCCGTGCGGCAAGACTTTCCAGGACTCGAGTGGCGCGGACATCGCACGCTCCGGTTCGGCCGCGCGCAGCGCGGAGGGAAGGGCGGAACGCGGCGCGGCGACGGTCGGGTTCCGAAGAACCGAACCGTCGGCAAGCGTCATGCCGAGGCCGCGCGCGAACGGTCCTGGGCCGACGGCTTGTCGGTCTTCTTGAACGGATGGGTCTCCGGCGCCTCGGCGTGATGCGCGAAGCCGACGAGCTGGCGAACGATGCGGTTGAACACCGGCTGGCGATGGCGCAGCCACACCTGCAGGTCCTGCGGCTTCGCGCCCAGTCGCGCCTTGGGCTCGAGCGCGGTGCGGCCGAACGACAGCGAGGCGGCGCGCAGCGCGATCGCATCCGCGATGCTCGCATGCAGCAGGCGCAGGTACAGCGGCAGGCCTTGCGCATCGTCCTGCGCGAAACCGATGTGATAGGCGAGCGCCTCGTCGGCATCGGCCAGTGTGACGATGAAGCCGCGCAAGGCTTCGGGCGTGTCGTCGGGGCCGGCGAACAGGCCCGCGAAGCGCGAACGTTCACCGGCCGTCGCGGCCAGTTCCGCGAAGTAGTCGGGATGCAGCGTGAACGGACGCAGGCCCGCGTTCGCGTGCACGCCCAGGTACAGCGCATGCGTGCGCGCCGCGAGCTCGGCGGTGGGCGTGTACGCGCGGATCTGCAGGTCGGCCTGCTCGATCGGCTGCAGGATCTGGTTCTTGACCGCGCTGCGGTACTTGGAGGTCAGGCTGGCGAGGTAGTCGGCATGCGACTTCCACGCTGGATCGAGGATGAGCACCATGTTCGGCTCGGTCTCCACGCCGCGGTAGCCCAGGCCTTCCAGCTGCGCCACGCCGGTGTTGCTCGCCAGCGGGATGTCCTTGATCAGCACGAAGCCCGCCTGGCCCGCGAGCTTCTCGGCCCGGCGCACGCGGTAGAGCACCTCGGCCACCGCCGGCCAGACGGTGTCGGGCTCCACGTCCGGCGCGACCGCCACCGCGTGCTGACCGTAGGTCAGCAGGTTGCCGCAGACGAGCACGCGCTCGCGCAACCGGTTCGCGAAGGCCGCGCGCGCGGGGCGCGAGAGCTTGTCGACCAGGCGTCGCAGCGGATTCAGCTCGTCGTCGCCCGTCTTGGGCAGCGGCCGCAGCCGCGTGCCGTCCACCTCCGCCCACTGCAGCACGATGGCGGCGACCGGGCCTTGCGCGTCGGAGACCAGCGCATAGCGCGCCTCGACGACCGCAGGCGGCACGCGCTCCAGCATGGCCAGGTAGTCGCGACTGAAGAACCAGGACTGGCCGTCGACGACCTCGTCCCATTGCTTGCGATCGAGTTGATCGATGCTGTCGGCGATCGCGATGCGAAAGCCGGACGGACGGCGCAGCGTGCGTCGCGCCGCATGCCGGCGCGCGAGGCGAGCGCGCACGCGCTGGCCGGGAAGTCGGAGCGGCATGGCGTCGCTGTCGAGTTGCTGGAGCGCGCATCGTAGCGCGCGGTTCGCTTACCTTCCGACCAGGTCCGCCACCAGCAGCACCAGCTCGCTCACGTCAAAGGGCTTGGCCAGGTGCGCCTGGAAGCCGGCCAGCAGCGCGCGCTTGCGATCCTCGCCGCGCGCAAAGGCCGTCAACGCGAGCGCGGGGATGCGCGAGTCGCGCCCCTCGCCGGCGCGCAGCGTGCGCATCAGCTGGTAGCCGTCCATGCCGGGCATGCCGACGTCGCTGACGATCACGCCGGGCCGCGAACTCTTGAGCGCCGTCAACGCGGCGTCCGCCGACGCGAAGGCGGTGACCACAGCGCCCTGGTGCTCGAGCACGCGCTTGAGCAGCTCGCGCGCGTCCGGCTCGTCGTCGACGATGAAGGCGTGCACGCCGTCCAGCTTGGGCAGTGGCGTGGTGTCGATCGAGTCGATCTCCACGGACGGATGCTCGCGCCCTTCGTCGAGCTGCATCAGCGAGACCGGCAATTCGACGTGGAAGGTGGCGCCCTGGCCTTCTCCGGGGCTCGCGGCGCGGATGGTGCCGCCATGCAGCTCGACCAGCTGCTTGCAGATCGCCAGCCCCAGGCCGAGGCCGCCGTGGACGCGGGTGCTGGAGCTGTCGCGCTGCGAGAAGCGGTCGAACACCTGCGACAGGAAGCTGGCCGGGATGCCCACCCCGGTATCGGCCACGCTCAGCTCGATGTGCGAGTTCACGCGCTGCACCAGCACCTGCACCTGGCCGCCGCGCGGCGTGAACTTGATGGCGTTGGTCAGCAGGTTCCACACCACCTGCTGCAGGCGTCCGCTGTCGGCGCTGACCAGCGTGCGCGACGGATCGAGCAGGCTGCGCAGGCGGATCTGCTTGGCCGCCGCGAGCGGCATCGCCGAATCGACGGCCGCCTGCACGATCTCGGGCATCGAGACCTGCTGCAGGTCGAGCCGGATCTTGCCGGCCATGATGCGGCTCAGGTCCAGCAGGTCGTCGATCAGCTGCACCTGCGCGCGGGCGTTGCGGTCGATCACCTCGATCGCGCGGCGCTGATCCACCGCGCTGCTGGCCTGGCCCTTGAGCAGGATCTGCGTCCAGCCGAGGATGGCGCTGAGCGGCGTGCGCAGCTCGTGCGACAGCGTGGCCAGGAATTCGTCCTTGACGCGCGTGGCGCGCTGGGCCGCCATGCGCGCGCTGCGTTCGGCGTCGAGCAGCTGCTCGCGCTCCACGTTGGCAAGTTCCATCGCCGCGACGCGCCTGCTCTCGGTGAGATCGCGCGTGAGCTTGGCGTAGCCCAGCAGGCGGCCTGCGGCGTCGCGCAAGGCGGTGATGGTGACGTTGGCCCACAGCCGCGTGCCGTCCTTGCGCACGCGCCAGCCGTTGTCGACGAAGCTGCCCTTCTCGGCGGCCTGCTTCAGTTCGTAGTCGGGCCAGCCGCTGTCGGCGACGTCGGGCGGGTAGAAGACGGACAGGTGCCGGCCGATGATCTCGTCGGCGGTGTAACCCTTGATGCGCTGCGCGCCCACGTTCCAGGTGGCGATCTTGCCATTGGTGTCCAGCATGAAGATGGCGTATTCGCTGACGCCTTCGACCAGCAGCCGGAACCGTTCCTCGCTCAGGCGCAGCGCTTCCTCGTGGCCGCGGCGTTGGGTGAGATCGCGCGTGACCTTGGCAAAGCCGATCAGCGTGCCCGTCTCGTCGCGCATTGCCGTGATGACGACGTTGGCCCAGAACAGCGAGCCGTCCTTGCGCACGCGCCAGCCTTCGTCCTCGAACGAGCCGACCTGCGCGGCCACTTCCAGTTCGTGGGCCGGCAGGCCGCGCGCGAGCGCTTCTGGCGGATAGAAGCGCGAGAAGTGGCTGCCGATGATCTCGTCGGCCTGGTAGCCCTTGAAGCGTTGCGCGCCGGCATTCCAGGTCAGCACGTGCCCGCCGGCATCGAGCATGAAGATCGCGTAGTCGCGCACGCTCTCCACGAGCAGGCGGAAACGCTCCTCGCTCTGGCGCAGGTGCTCGGCCCCGCGCGGCGGTGCTGCTTGCTCGATGGTCATCGGGATGTCTTGGCTGTCGGGATCTCGGCCACCCAACACCTCGAATGAGCGGTCCGACCCCGATCGGACGTCGCAGCATAAGGCGTGCCCGGCCCCGGAATCGCCGCGGCGCGCGACAATCGCCGCATGACCACCCTGTACGGCATTCCCAACTGCGACACCGTCAAGCGCGCCCGCGACTGGCTCGCCACGCACGGTGTCGCCCACGAGTTCCACGACTTCAAGAAGTCCGGCGTGCCCGCCGACCGCCTCGCCGCCTGGGTGGCCGCGGCCGGCTGGGAGCGCGTGCTCAATCGCAAGGGCACGACCTGGCGCAAGCTGGACCCGGCGCAGCAGGCCTCGGTGACCGATGCCGCGACGGCACAGGCGCTGATGCGCGAGCAGGCCAGCGTGATCAAGCGGCCGGTGGTCGAGTGGGACGACGGGCGCATCACGGTCGGCTTCGACGCCGACGACTGGGCCACGCGCGCCTGACGCCCCGCCGCCGCGCGCGGGCACTCGCGAGCGGCGACAATCGATCGCTTCTGCTTTCAGGAAAGGCCACGCCATGTTCACCGGCATCGTCCAGGCCGTCGCCACCGTCTCCGTGCTCGTCGACAAGCCCGGCCTGCGCAGCTTCACGCTCGCATTCCCGGCCGGCTTCTGCGACGGGCTGGAAATCGGCGCCAGCGTGGCGGTCGATGGCGTGTGCCTGACCGTCACCGAACGCATAGGCGACGACGCCGCCAACTTCGACGTCATGCAGCAAAGCCTGGCGCTGACCACGCTGGACACGCTCAAGGTGGGCAGCCGCATCAACGTCGAGCGCGCGGCGCGCGACGGTGCGGAGATCGGCGGACATCCGTTGTCGGGCCACGTCGACTTCCAGGCGGTGCTCGCGTCTGTTCGCCAGCCCGAGAACAACCACGTGCTGCGCATCGCGGTGCCCGCGCCGTGGATGCGCTACGTGTTCGCCAAGGGCTACATCGCGGTCAACGGCGCCAGCCTGACCGTGGCCGACGCGAACAAGGCCGAGGGCTGGTTCGAGGTCTGGCTGATCCCCGAGACGCTGCGCATGACCAACTTCGCCGACAAGGCGGCCGGCGACGCGCTCAACATCGAGATCGAGCGCGGCACGCAGGTGATGGTCGACACCGTGCGCGCCGCTGTCCAGGAGCGCCTCGGCCCGCTGCTGGCGCCGCTGACCGAGTTGCTGCGCGAGCGCGGCGTCGACGTCGAGACGCTGCTGATCGAGCGGTGAGCGCGCCGCGCAGCGTTCCCGACGGCGACGCCTATCGCCCGCCGCCCGACGTCGGCCTGGAAGTGCTGCACGTCGAGCCCGCGCTGGTCGTGCTGGTCAAGCCGCCGGGCCTGCTCTCCGAACCCGGCCGCGGCCCCGGCAAGCGCGACAGCCTGCTGGTGCGAACGCAGGCCGTCTACCCCGATGCCCGCATCGTGCACCGCCTCGACATGATGACCAGCGGCGTCATCGTTCTCGCGCGCGCGGCGGGCGCGCACGCGGCGCTCAGCCAGGCGTTCCGCGAGCGCGCGGTCGACAAGCGCTACGAGGCGCTGGTGCACGGCCGGCCGGCGAGCGACGAGGGCGACATCGCGCTGCCGCTGGCGGTCGACTGGCCCAACCGGCCGCGCCAGGTCGTCTGCCACGAGACGGGCAAGCCGTCGCTGACGCACTATCGCGTCGTCGGTACGACGCAGGTCGACGGGGTCGGCGCGTTGACGCGCGTCGCGCTCGCGCCGGTCACCGGCCGTACGCACCAGCTGCGCGTGCACCTGGCCGCGCTCGGCTGCCCGATCGCGGGCGATCCGTTCTATGGCGTCGAGGGCGACACGGCGCCGCGCATGATGCTGCATGCGCACCGGCTGACGTTCGCGCATCCGCTGACGGGCGAGCCGTTGGCGTTCGAGAGCGCCGTTCCGTTCTAGGCCGATGGGTGCGCGCGTAAGATCGGCGGGCACACCAGGAACGCGCATGCCCCAAGCAGTCATCACCGGCACCGGCCTGTACCAGCCGCCGCACGTCGTCACCAACGCCGAGCTCGTCGAGGCGTTCAACGCCTACGCCCAGGCGCACAACACGGCGCACGCCGAGGCCATCGCGCGCGGCGACGAGATGGCGATGGCGGGTTCCAGCGTCGAGTTCATCGAGAAGGCCTCGGGCATCAAGCAGCGCTACGTCATCGAGAAGGCTGGCGTGCTCGATCCGGCGCGCATGCGTCCGAAGTTCGCCGAGCGTGGCGACGACGAGCTCTCGCTGATGGCCGAGATCGGCGCCGACGCGTGCCGCAAGGCGCTGGCCGCGGCCGGCCGCACGGGCGCCGACGTCGACGCGATCTTCTGCGCCGCGTCCAACATGCAGCGCGCGTATCCGGCGATGGCCGTCGAGATCCAGCAGGCGATCGGCGCCGGCGGCTACGGCTTCGACATGAACGTGGCGTGCTCGTCGGCCACCTTCGCCATCGAGCAGGCGGTCAACGCGGTCAAGTCCGGCAGCGCCAGGTGCGTGCTGGTGGTCAACCCGGAGATCACGTCCGCGCACATCGAGTGGAAGGATCGCGACTGCCACTTCATCTTCGGCGACGTGTGTACCGCCACCTTGATCGAGAGCGCCGACACGGCGGTCGCGACCGACCAATGGGAAGTGCTGGGCACCCGGCTCGTCACGCAGTTCTCCAACGCGATCCGCAACAACTTCGGCTTCATCAACCGCAGCGAGGACGCCGACCCCCTCGCGCGCGACAAGACCTTCCGCCAGGAGGGCCGCAAGGTGTTCAAGGAAGTGGTGCCGCTGGCCGCTGCGCACATCGAGGGGCATCTGGCCGCGCTGGGCCTCGAACCGTCGCAGATGCGCCGCTTCTGGCTGCACCAGGCCAACCTGGGCATGAACCAGCTGATCCTCAAGAAGCTGGTCGGTGCCGAGGCGGGCGGCGACATCGCGCCGCTGGTGCTCGACACGTACGCCAACACCGCGTCCGCGGGCTCGGTGCTGGCGTTCCACGCGTACCGCGCCGACCTCGAGCGCGGCGACCTCGGCGTGATCTGCTCGTTCGGGGCGGGGTATTCGATCGGCAGCGTGGTGGTGCGCAAGAAGTGACGCGGGGCCCCGGCGGGCCGAGATCGAAGAGACTGTTGGCAAGGAGCGGACGACATGCGAGACGGCGGGAAGACAGCGCGAACGGCGCGATGGTTGGGGAGCGTGGCCGCGGCGATGGCCGTGCTGCTCGCAGGCGCTCCCGCGTCCGCTGCGCAACTGCTGCAGCTTCCAACTCGCCCCGGCGTCACGCAAGGCATCTTTCTCGACTCAAAGGCCGCATCGCCGGCCTGGGTCGTGTTGCTCTTTGCGGGAGACGACGGCAACGTTTCAGTCTCGAGCATCGGGCCGACGCGCATGCAGGGCAACTTCGTTGTGCGAACCGCGTCGTACTGGACGGACCACGGCGATGCCTACGCGATCTTTGACGCGCCTTCGGACAATGCCGGCGGCATGCCCGACGCCTTTCGCCTGGGCGCGGATGCCGCGACGGACGTTGCCGGTGCGGTGTCGGAGCTTCGCAAGCGCTACCCCGCTGCCAGGATCGCCTTGATGGGCACGAGCCGGGGAACGATCACCGTCGGCAACGTGCTCAAGCGCCATCCCGAAGTGGCCGACGCGTTCGTGCTGACTTCTCCGGTGACGCAGGCCAATCACGGGCAAGCGGGTCTGTCCGGTCTCGGCTGGAGCGGCAACAAGGCGCGCGTGCTGGTGCTGTCCAACGAACACGATGGCTGCCAGGTCTCGCCGCCTGGCGCCGCGAAACAGCTTGCGCAGGACAACGGCTTCGACTTCGTGTCGGTATCCAGTTCGATGGGCGGCGGCGACCGCAAGTCCGACTGCAAGGCCCAGTCGCCGCACGGATTCCTGGGCATCGAGACGACGGTGCTCGACAGCGTCGCCGGCTGGTTGAACAAGACTCCGTAGCGCGTGGCCAAGCCGCCTTAGGTGCCGGCCTTCAGCCGTGCACGCTCGCTGCGCCGATACCGCCCCGGCGTCATCCCCGCATGCCGCGCGAACGCGCGATTGAACGCCGCCTCGGAACGGTAGCCGACGGCTTCGCCGATGCTGGCGCTGTCCTGCTCGCCCCGTGCCAGCAGGCGCGATGCGAGTTCCATGCGCAGCGAGGTCAGCAGTTCCAGCGGCCCGGTGCGCGCGTGCTGCGCGAACAAGCGCGCGAACGCGGCGCGCGACAGATGGCAGCGCGTGGCGAGCGTGGCCACCGTCCACGGCCGCTCGGGTGAATCCAGCATCGCGGCAAGCGCAGGCGCCAGGCGCGGGTTGGCCATCACGCCCAGCACGCCGGCGTGCACGGGTTGAGTCTCGAGGTGCGCGCGCACGGCCAAGGTGAATACGGCGCCCGACAGCTCGGCGACGATCGCCGACGCGCCCGCGCCCTGGTGCGCGATCTCGTGCGCCATCATGCGCAGCAGTCCCTGCAGCCAGCCGAACTCGGGGCGTTCGGCGAATTCGACGACCAGGCAGTCGGGCAGCGCCTCCAGCAGCGCGCTGCGCCGCCGGCCGCGGAATTCGAACTCGCCGCACAGGATCTCGATGTCTGCCTGGGCCGGATGGCGCACGTTGGTCTTGATGTCGACCAGATCGCCCGCGCGCGTGCGGATGCGCGCCGCGTCGCCCGCGCGTCCCGTGCGCAGCGTGTGCGCGCTGCCGCGCGGCAGCACCAGCAGGCTGCCGGGGCGCAGCGTGATCGTGCGATCGCCTTCGGGCAGCCACAGCTCGCACTCGCCGCGCAGCACGACGTGGAAGGGTGCATGCCAGGCCCCGATCTGGTCGTGCGGCGCGGCGAACGCCGCCCCGAACAGGCAGCGCAGTTCCATGCGGCCGCGCGGCTCGAGCAGGGTGACGAGGTGGCTCAGGGGATCCATGGAATACAGGCGCGAACGCTAGCTCGTCATCCTGCGCGCAGTCGCAGATCCCCATGATGCCGCGACGCTGGATCCCGTGGACGCGCGCAGCACAGGGAGAGACGATGGAGCAATGTTTGTGGATTGATCAGCATTAAAAATCTCGATTCTGACTCTCACAATGGATTCTGTCGATCACCTTTGCCGAAGTCCCACCATGACCGCCTCCCGCACACCGATTCCCGTCTCGTTCTTCAGCGTCGCCGTCGGCCTGCTGGCGTTCGCCAACACCTGGCGCGTGGGCGTGCGACTGTGGCATCTGCCCGGCGAAGTGGGCCAGGGGCTGTCGGTGGCCGGCCTCGCGGTCTGGGCGGTGCTGCTGGTGCTGTACGCACGCAAGTGGGCAACGCAGCGGGCGGACGCCATCGCCGAGCTGCAACATCCGCTGCAGTCGGCATTCGCGGCGCTGTTGCCGGTGAGCAGCCTGCTGGCCGCGATCGCGCTGATGCCGTTCTCGCGCGACGCGGCCATCGCGGTGTTCGGCGTCGCGGTCGTGGCGCAGTTGGCGCTGGGCGTGTGGTTCAACGGCCGGATGTGGATGGGCGGCCGGCCGCCCGAACTGGTCACGCCGGCCACCTACCTGCCCAGCGTCGCGCAGAGTTTCGTCGCGGCCGCGGCGTCGGTCGCGTTCGGCTGGACGCAGCTGGCCATGCTGCTGTTCGGCGTCGGCGTGTTCGAGTGGATCGTGCTCGAATCGATGATCCTGCAGCGCGCGTCGACCGGCTCGCCGTTGCCCGTGTCGCTGCGTCCGCTGCTGGGCGTGCAACTCGCGCCGGCCGTCGTTGGCGGCGGCAGCTACCTGTCGCTGACCAGTGGCGCGCCCGACCTGTTCGCGTGGATGCTGCTGGGCTACGGCCTGTACCAGGCGCTGCTGCTGCTGCGACTGCTGCCGTGGATCCGGGAACAGGCCTTCGTGCCGGGCTACTGGGCGTTCAGCTTCGGGGTGGCGGCACTGCCCGCGATGGCGATGCGCATGGCCGAGCGCATCGGCACGGGCATGATCAGCCAGCTGTCCCTGGTGCTGTTCGTCGCGGCCAACGTGGTGTTCGCGTTCCTCATCGTCGATACCCTGCAGCTGCTGGCCCGTGGCAAGCTGCTGCCCGCGGTCGCGCCGGTCGTGCGGCCGCAGGCCTGAATCCGGCGGGTGTTCTTGCGGAACCGGGAAGTCGCGCGCAGCAGCCCGAGAAGACCGAAAATGCCGGAAAAGGCGCATGCCGCCGCCCAGCACGAGAAGGTATCTTCCCTCCATGACCGCATTCAGCTTCTTCTGGCACGACTACGAGACCTTCGGCCGCGTGCCGCGGCGCGACCGCCCGGCGCAGTTCGCCGGCATCCGCACCGATGCCGAGCTGAACGAGGTGGGACAGGCCATCATGCACTACTGCCGGCCGTCGCCCGACTCGCTGCCCGACCCCGAGTCCTGCCTGCTCACCGGCATCGTGCCGCAGACCTGCCTGGAACAAGGCCTGCCCGAGCACGCCTTCGCCGCCGAGATCGAAGGCGCGCTGGCGCAGCCGGGCACCATCGGCGTGGGCTACAACACGATCCGCTTCGACGACGAGGTCACCCGCCATCTTTTCTGGCGCAACCTGATCGACCCGTACGCGCGCGAGTGGCAGAACGAATGCGGGCGCTGGGATTTGCTGGACGTGGTGCGCGCGACCTGGGCGTTGCGTCCCGAGGGCATCGAGTGGCCGCGCCACGAGGACGGCCGGCCCTCGTTCAAGCTCGAACACCTGACCCAGGCCAACGGCATCGCGCACGAGGCGGCGCACGACGCCTTGTCCGACGTCCGGGCCACCATCGCGCTGGCGCGCCTGGTCAAGACGCGCCAGCCGCGCCTGTGGGAGTTCTGCCTCAAGCTGCGCCGCAAGGAGGCCGTGTGGGCCGAGATCGGCGCGCAGCGGCCGTTCCTGCACATCTCGGGCATGTTCGGCGTGGACAACGGCTGCACGGCCATCGTCTATCCGCTGGCGCCGCACCCCACCAACAAGAACGAGCTGCTGGTGTGGGACCTCGCGCACGACCCGCAGGAACTCGCCGGGCTCGATTCGGAGACGCTGCGCCAGCGCATCTTCACGCGCAGCGCCGACCTGCCCGAAGGCGTGATGCGGCTGCCGATCAAGAGCATCCATGCCAACAAGTCGCCCATTGTCGTCGGCAACCTCAAGACGCTCAGCGCCGAGGCCGCGGCGCGCCACTCGATCGACGTCGAGCGCGCCTGGCGCCATGCGCAGGCCGCGCCGGACATCGCCGCGCTGATGCAGGGCGCCTGGCGCGAGGTCTACGCGCGGCCGGCGGCAACAGTGGCCGTCGACGTCGACGAAGACCTGTACGGCGGCTTCGTCGGCAACGACGACCGGCGCAAGCTGGAGCGCTTGCGCGGGCTGTCGGGCGAGCAACTGGCCAGCCAGCGCGTCGTGTTCGACGATGCGCGGCTGGAGGAGATCCTGTTCCGCTACCGCGCGCGCAACTTTGCCGACACGCTCAGCGCCCAGGAAAGCGAACGCTGGATCGACCACTGCAGCGCGCGCCTGCACGAGGGTGCCGGCGGATCGACCACGCTGTCCGAATTCTTCGAGCGCATCGACCAGTTGAACGAAGAGGCTGACGAACGCGGCCAGGAGATCCTGGGCGCGTTGTACGACTATGCCGAGCAGATCGCGCCGCCGCTGCGCGAGGGCGCGTGAGCGCGCCGGCGCGTGACGCGCACGCGGGTGCGGGTGCGGGGCCGCGCGTGGCGGTCGTCGGCGCCGGCGCGGTCGGGTGCTACTACGGCGGCATGCTGGCGCGTGCAGGCGTGCCGGTGACGATGGTCGGCCGGCAGGCGCACGTCGAGGCCATGAAGCGCGATGGGCTTCGCCTGAGCAGCGCCACGTTCGACGAACACGTCGCGGTCGACGCCAGCACCGACGTGGCGGCCGTCGCCGACGCGGCCTTGGTGCTGGTGTGCGTCAAGTCCACCGACACGGTATCCACCGGCCTCGAGCTGGCGCCGCACCTGGCGCCCGCGACGTGCGTATTGAGCCTGCAGAACGGCGTCGACAACGCGTCGCGGCTGCAGGCGGCGCTGGGGTGCGACGTGGCGCCCGCGGTGGTCTACGTCGCTTGCGAGATGGGCGGCGCGGGCCACGTGCGTCATCTCGGCCGCGGCGAACTGGTCATTCCAGCGGACATCGGCCACGCATCCGGCATGGATTCGAGCGACATCGTCTCGCTGTTCGCCCGCGCTGACGTGCCCGTCGAACAGTCCGACAACGTCGCCGGTGCGCTGTGGAGCAAGCTGCTGCTCAATTGCGGCTACAACGCGATCTCGGCGATCACCGACCTGCCTTACGGGCGCATGGCGGCGTTGCCGGACATCGCGCGGACGGTGCGCGACGTGGTGGTCGAATGCCTGGCGGTTGCCCGGGCGCTGCAGGTGACGATTCCGGGCGACGTCTTCGCCGCGGTCGACCGCATCGCCACCTCGATGCCCGGCCAGGTGTCGTCCACCTGCCAGGACCTGCGCCGCGGCAAGCCCACCGAGATCGATCACCTGAACGGCCATGTCGTGCGGGAGGGCGAGCGGCTGGGCGTGGCCGCGCCGCTCAACCGAACCCTGCACGCGCTGGTGAAGGCGCTGGAAGCGAAGACGGCCGCGTGAGAGGGCGGCCGTCGTGCCGCGAGGGGGGGTATCGCCGGCTAACGCAGTTGCGGCGGCATGTGCTGGTAGGGCTCCTGCTCGGGCGCCGAAGCCGATGATCGCGACTGAAGGCGCTGGATCGGCAGCGACTGCGCGGGCGGCGGCGGAGGCACCGGCTGCAGCAGGATCGCGTCCGGGCTGGACGGTGTCAGCGTCGTGCCGGCGCTGCCCTGCGGTTCCGACGCCGCCTCGCGCGGCGCGCCGGCCACCTGCACCGACGGCGGGTTGCCCGGATCCATTCCCAGGTACGAGATGTAGCCGCCGCCGGCGAACTCGTCGTAGAGCCAGTCGCCCTGCACCTGCTGCACGCCCGGCGGCGGCTGCAGCTCGGCCACCGGCTCGGATTTGACGGCCTGCTTCATGTAGTCGATCCAGATCGGCAGTGCCAGCGTGGCGCCGAACTCGCGCGCGCCAAGGCTGGTGTTGTCGTCGCGGCCCATCCAGACCACCGTGGTGATCTTCGGCTGGAAGCCGGCGAACCAGGTGTCGACGGCGTCGTTGGTGGTGCCGGTCTTGCCGTAGATGTCCGGACGCTTCAGGGTCGCCTGTGCCTTTGCGCCGGTGCCGGTGCGCGCCACCTCGTTGAGCAGGCTGGCCATCACGAAGGCGTTGCGGGCCGGGATGATGCGCGCGTCCTCGCTGGGCGCGTCGGGCAGCTTGGGCGCCTCGAACAGCACCTTGCCGTGCGCGTCGGTGATCTTCTCGATGAAGCGCGGCATCACCGCGTAGCCGCCGTTGGCAAAGCTCGCGTAGGCGCGCGCCATCTGCATCGGCGTGACGCTGCCGGCGCCCAGCGCCAGCGTCAGGTTGTCGGGCTGCTTGTCCTGCGCCAGGCCGAACTGCGCGGCCCAGCTGCGCACCGTGTTGATTCCCAGGTTCTGCACCACGCGGATGCTGACCAGGTTCTTGGACTTGGCGAGTGCCTCGCGCAGGCTGATCGGGCCCATGAGCGGCTCGTCGTCGTCCTTGGGATCCCAGTGCTTGCCGCCGGTCAGCGAATCGTCGATGTTGATCGGCGCGTCCATGATCTGCGTGGCGGGCTGGATGCCGTGCTCGAGCGCCGCCGAGTAGATGATGGGCTTGAAGCTGGAGCCTGGCTGGCGCCACGCGCTGGTCACGTGGTTGAACTGGCCGTGCGAGAAGTCGAAGCCGCCCACCAGCGCCCGCACCTGGCCAGTGTTGGAGTCGATAGACACCAGCGCGCCCTGCACGTCGGGCCACTGCGTGACGCGCCACGGGCTCTTGTAGCTCGCGTCGCCGGCGGTGCGCGCCACGCGGATGATGGCGCCGCGTTCGATGGCGATGTCTTCGGCCGCCTTGGGCTTCAGGCCGGCCTGCACGCCGCGCAGCGCGTCGCCGGTCAGGTGCAACGTCTCGCCGCTGGCCAGGATCGCGACGACTTCCTTCGGGCTCGCGTGCGTGACCACGGCCACGTGCAGGTCGTCATCGTCGGGATGGTCGTGCAGCGCGGTGGCCGCGGCGGCGTCGATGTCGGCGTCGGTGTCGGGCAGGTCCTCGTTGTCCTCGGGGCCGCGGTAGGCCTGGCGGCGGTCGAAGTCGATCACGCCCTTGCGCACGGCTGCCTGCGCGGCGGCCTGGTCGGCCGAGATGAGCGAGGTCGTCACCTTGAGCCCCTGCGAGTACGCCGCCTCGCCGAAGCGCTGCACGACCTGCTGGCGCACCATCTCCGCGAGGAATTCAGCGCTGACCGGCGGCGCCCAGTGGCCGGTGATCTTCAGCGGCTGCTTCTTGGCGGCGTCCCACTCGGCGTCGGTGATCACGCCGGTCTCGTGCATGCGCAGCAGCACCACCAGCTGGCGCGCCTTGGCTTTGTCGAAGTGCTCGGTCGGATCGGCGCCGCCGGGGTTCTTGGGCAGGCCCGCCAGCATCGCGGCCTCGGCCACGGTGAGCTGCTTCGAAGGCTTGCCGAAGTAGGTGAGCGAGGCCGCCTCGAATCCGTACGCGTGCTGGCCCAGGTAGATCTGGTTCATGTACAGCTCGAGGATCTGGTCCTTGGTCAGCGCGCGCTCGATCTTCAGCGCCAGCAGCGCCTCGGCGAACTTGCGCGAGTACGACTGCTTGCGGCTCAGGAAGAAATTGCGCGCCACCTGCTGCGTGATCGTCGAGGCGCCTTCGCGGCGGTGGTGCACCAGGTTGGCGAAGAAGGCTCGCGTGATGCCCTTGAGGCTGACGCCGCCGTGGGTGCGGAAGTCGGCGTCCTCGGTGGCGATCAGCGCGTTCTTGAGCACGTCGGGAAATTCACCCACCGGCATGAAGCGCCGTCGCTCGGGGCCAAACTGCGCCAGCTCGATGCCTTCGCGCGTGACGATCTCGAGCGGCTGGCGCGGCTGGTAGTGGGTGATCTCGTCGAGCTCGGGCAACTGCTCTGACACCACGACGATCGCCGCGATGAGCGCGACGAGGATCGCGCAGGCGATGAAGCCGCAGACCCACGCGACGACGATCCACTGTTCCCGGGAAGGCTTCTTGAGCACGGTGCAGGCCGCCGCGGCGGCAAAGCAGACAAGGTGCCGACTTTAAGCGACGGCAGCGGCGCGGCGTGACCGCATCTTGCGTGTTGTCGCGCTGCGTGAGAAGTATCGCGCGGCGCGCCCAGCGGACGCGCGCGCCGCCTCCGCAACCGTGGCTTCGGCTGGCCGACTGTCGTGCTGGCGCACGCGCTGCGCGCTTGCGATGTCATCGGGCAGCCGCGTTGCGGCGCAGCGTCGGCAAGCCCACGCCCGCCGCGTCGAAGCCGCCGTCCACCGCAAGGAACTGCCCGTTGATGAAGCTGGCGTCCGCGCTGCACAGGAAGCCGACGGTGCTCGCCATTTCCTGCGGCGTGCCGTAGCGGCCCAGCGGGATTGCGTCGAGGTAGTCGGAGCGGATCGCCACGCTGTGCACGAGCTTGGCCATCTCCGTCTCGACCGGCCCCGGGCAGATCGCGTTGACGCGGATGCCGACGTCGCCCAGCTCCACCGCCAGCTGCTTGGTCAGGTGCAGCAGCGCCGCCTTGCTGGTGCCGTAGGCCACGCGCAGCGTGCTCGCGCGCAGGCCCGAGATCGACGCGATGTTGACGATGGCGCCGCCGCCGGCCTTGACCATCTTGGGCACGCAGGCCTGCGTGCACAGGAAGGCGCCGTCCAGGTTGGTGGCCAGCACGTCGCGGAACTCGGCGTAGCTGGTCTGCATCACCGGCTTGAAGACGGCGATGCCGGCGTTGTTGACGAGCTTGTCGATGCGGCCGAACTTCGCGGCGACGTCGGCGATGGCCGCGCCGACCTGCGCGGGGTCGCGCACGTCGGCGTGCACGGCCAGCACGGCGTCGGGACGGTTCAGCGTGGCGGCGGTGCGCTGCAGCGTCGCCGCGTCGATGTCCAGCAGCGCGACGCGATGGCCGTGCGCCAGGAACCATTGGCCAATGGCCAGGCCGATGCCGCGCGCGCCGCCGGTGACGACGGCCACGGGCGAACCGCCGGCTGGGGAACCGCTGTTCATGTCCTTCTCCTGCAGCGCGATGCGGCGCGGGCCGCGACCCGCGGCGTTGTCAATGCGACGCCGCTGGCGCCGGCGCGGGGGCGGCCTCGCGCATGGCCTGCATCATGCGCGGCATCAGGGTCTGCATCTGCGACTGCACCATCTGCATGGAGTGCTGCATCAGCAGCGGCATCTTCGCGAGGAAGGCCTGGCCGGCCGGGCTGAGATAGAACGCGTTCAAGCCGTCGATCTCGTCCTGGCTGAACGTGTCCTCGTACAGCTTGACGTACTGCGGCTTCATCTTTTCCCACGTGAACTCCTCGCGCAGCACGCCCACGCCCTTCTGGATCGCGCGGTCCTGGGCGGCCTGCTGTTCCGGCGTCAGCGGCGTGTTGCCGCGCGCCTGGGCGGCCATCTGGCGCATGTTGGCCTCGAGCGGGGCCATCATCTGCTGGATGATCTGGTCGGCGTGCGTGATCTCCAGCATCTTCTCGACCGAGGCCTGGCTGGCGGGAGCGGCTTGAACCTGCACAGAACAGGCAAGGATCAGGCCGAGGACGGTGAGGCGAGGCAGTCGGAACATGAAGGCTCTTTCGAGTGGCGAGGGCCGCAGTGTCGCTCATTGCGCATCGCCGCCGCCGGACTTGGCGCGTCCTCGATTGTGGGAATCCACAGACTTGGGGAAGACGAGGCAATCCGCGCCGGCCCGAGCGCCGACAATCGCGCGGCGAACGCTGCGTGCGTGGCTTGCAGGATGACGCGCCGCGCACACGACACCCCAGCCAACGACGGAGACAACGACATGCAACTCAACCGCCGCCAGATCCTCGCAGGCGCCGCCAGCACGCTGGCCGTGCCCACGATGGGCGCCTTCGCGCAGAAGGCCGAGTTCACGTACAAGTACGCGAACAACCTGCCTGTCACGCATCCGATGAACGTCCGTGCCAAGGAGATGGCCGATGCGATTCGCGCCGAGACCAAGGGCCGTGTCGAGATACTGATCTATCCGAACAACCAGCTGGGCTCCGACACGGACACGCTGAGCCAGTTGCGCTCGGGCGGCGTCGAGTTCTTCACGCTGTCGGGCCTGATCCTGGGCCAGCTGGTGCCGGCCTCCCAGATCAGCGGCCTGGGCTTCGCGTTCCCCGACTACGCCACGGTGTGGAAGGCGATGGACGGCGAGCTGGGCGCGTGGATCCGCGCGCAGATCCTCAAGAAGGACATCGTTGCGATGGACCGCATCTGGGACAACGGCTTTCGCCAGACCACCTCGTCGACCAAGCCGATCGCCACGCCTGAAGACTTCAAGGGCTTCAAGATCCGCGTGCCGGTGTCGCCGATGTGGACGTCGATGTTCAAGGCCTTCGACGCGGCGCCGGCGTCGATCAACTTCGCCGAGGTGTACTCGTCGCTGCAGACCAGGGTCGTCGAGGGCGAGGAAAACCCGCTGGCCGTCATCTCGACGGCCAAGCTCTACGAGGTGCAGAAGTACTGCTCGTTGACCAACCACATGTGGGACGGCTTCTGGTTCCTCGCCAACAAGAAGGCCTGGGACAAGCTGCCGGCCGACCTGCAGGCCATCGTCGCCAGGCACATCAACGCGGCCGGCCTCAAGGAGCGCGCCGACGTCGCCGAGCTCAACGCGAGCCTGCAGAAGGACCTGGCCGCCAAGGGCATGGTCTTCAACGCGACCAACGCCGCGCTGTTCCGCGACCACCTGCGCAAGGCCGGCTTCTACAGCGACTGGAAGGCCAAGTTCGGCGAGGAAGGCTGGGCGGTGCTGGAACGCGGCGTGGGCAAGCTGTCGTAGTCCGTGGATCCGGTGCGACTCGGCGAGCTGCCGCTCGCCCGCCGCGACGCGGCCGACGGCGCGATGGTGGCGCAGGCCCTGCCGCGCAGCTGGCTCGCGCGCATCGAGGCGGCATTGGGCTGGCCGGTGGAGGTGCTGGCGGCGGTGCTGGTGGTGGCCGACATCGCGGTGCTGCTGACCGGCGTCGTCGCGCGCTTCGCGCTGCACGACCCGATCGTCTGGTCGGACGAGCTCGCGTCCATCCTGTTCCTGTGGCTGGCCATGCTTGGCTCGGTCATCGCGCTGCGACGCGGCGAGCACATGCGCATGACCGCGATCGTCGCGCGGCTTGGCCCCGGCAGCCGTGCGCTGATGGAAGCCGTGGCCACCTGCGCCTGCCTCGCGTTCCTGGCGATGGTGCTGTGGCCCGCGTGGCAGCATGCCTCTGACGAGGGCGACATCACCACGCCGGCGCTCGAGATCTCCAACCTGTGGCGCGAGATCGCGATGCCGATCGGCATCGCGTTGATGAGCCTGTTCGCCATCCTGCGCCTGCTGCGCGAAGCGCGTGCCCGGCATCTGCTTGCGGCGCTGGCCATCGTCGGCGGGCTGTGCGCGACGTTCTGGTTCGGGCGCGCCGCGTTCGAGGATCTGGGGCGCCTGAACCTGCTGGTCTTTCTCGTCGGCGTGGCGGCGGGCAGCGTGCTCGCGGGCATCCCGATCGCGTTCGCGTTCGGCCTGGGCACCTTCGGCTATCTCGCGCTGGGCACCGGCACGCCGCTGCCGGTGATCGTCGGCCGCATGGACGAGGGCATGTCGCACCTGATCCTGCTGGCGGTGCCGCTGTTCGTGTTCCTGGGGCAGTTGCTCGAGGCCACCGGCATGGCGCGCGCCATGGTGGCGTTCCTGGCCGGACTGCTGGGCCATGTGCGCGGCGGCCTGTCGTACGTGCTGGTCGGCGCGATGTACCTCGTGTCGGGCATCTCCGGCGCGAAGGCCGCCGACATGGCCGCCGTCGCACCTGCGCTATTTCCCGAGATGAAGGCGCGCGGCGCCGATGAAGCCGAGCTCGTCGCGCTGCTCGCAGCCACGGGCGCGCAGACCGAGACGGTGCCGCCCAGCCTGGTGCTGATCACCATCGGGTCGGTCACCGGCGTGTCGATCGCGGCGCTGTTCACCGGCGGCCTGCTGCCGGCGCTGGTGCTGGGCATCCTGCTGTGCGCGGTGGTGGGCTGGCGCAGCCGCGGTGAAGACTTGAGCCGCGTTCCTCGCTCGCCGTGGCGCGACAACCTCAAGCGGTTCGGCTTCGCGTTGCCGGCGCTGGCGCTGCCGTTCCTGATCCGCGCGGCGGTGGTCGAGGGCGTGGCCACGGCCACCGAAGTCTCCACCCTCGGCATCGTCTATGCACTGGCGGTGGGGGCGCTCGTCTATCGCCAGATGAAGTGGCGCGAACTGGGCAGCATGCTGGTGGGCACCGCGGCGTTGTCGGGGGCGATCCTGCTGATCATCGGCACGGCCACCGCGATGGCCTGGGGCCTGACGCAGTCGGGCTTCTCGGGCTGGCTCGCGAGCAGCATGGCCGCGTTGCCGGGCGGCGCGCCGATGTTCCTGGCCGTCTCTATCGTCGCCTTCGTGATCCTGGGTTCCGTGCTCGAAGGCATTCCGGCGATGGTGCTGTTGGGCCCGCTGCTGTTTCCGATCGCGCGGCAGCTGGGCATCCACGAGGTGCATTACGCGATGGTCGCCACGCTGGCGATGGGCCTGGGATTGTTCGCGCCGCCGCTCGGCGTGGGCTACTACGCGGCTTGCGCGATCGCGCGCGTGAACCCGGATCGCGGCATCCGGCCGATGTTGCGGTACATGGCGGCGCTGTTGGTCGGCATCATCGTGATCGCGGTGGTGCCGTGGTTGTCGGTCGGGTTTCTGTAGCGACAACGCCGCAGGCACACCGCACCAGCAACCAGAGACGCCATTCGCAAGCAGGCCAGGCCAGGCCAGGTCACGGCAGGTTCGACACCACCACCTCCTTGGCCGCCGTCACCGAGTGCGAGATGCTCACGCGCCGCGTTCCCTGCGCAGGAACCTCCAGCGTCCAGGCCGCCACGCCCGTCACCTTGTTCCAGTCCGTCGTCGTCGGTGCAGGCTCGTACTTGTGGATCACCGTGATCGCCTCGTTGCGCGAGACCGGCGCCGCATCCAGCATCTCCACGGTGACCGCCTCGGAATGGCGGTTGACGATCGAATACGTCGCCGTCGACGTGCGTTCCACGCTGCCGCCGAACACGCCGCGGGCCTGCGTGAACGAGCCCGGCGTCTCGATGTCCGCGCGCATGAGGTCGTCCGGCCCCATCGCGATGTCGAACTTCTCGCCGGCCATGGGCTGCCAGTCGATGCGGCCCACGAGGTTGCCGTCCTGGTATGCGTTCAACGGCCCGGCGGGCCAGAAGCCCGCAGGACGCGCCGCCTCAGCCAACAGGTAGACGCTGGTGTCGGTACGCGGCGTCGTGCGGCGCTTCAGCGTCGCGGGCATGGACTGGCTGGCGATCTGCAGCGTGTGGGACTCGCCGTCGGACGGCAGCGTGATCGGCTGCGCGATCGTGAACTCGGTCGCGGCATCGTCGTGCGACATCTGCGTCGCCCAAGGTGGCGGCGCGACCGGCTCGCGCGGCGCGAACACCGGTGACGGGACCTGGCGCCATTCGTCCTGCCGGTCGGCCAATCCCGCCGTGATCTTCTGCGGCGCCGGCGCCGGTGCCGCGGCGCTGAAGCCGACCAATCTGGCGACGGTCGTGACGATGTCCAGCCACCAGGTCGTCGGCGTCGCGGCCTCGGGCGACCGCTCGGCACTCCGTGTGGACAGCTTCACGCGCACGTCGCTCCAGTCCTCGCCACTGGCCTGCACGATCTCGGCCTGGCGGTCGATGCGCAGCGTGTTGCGGCCGACATCCAGCGACGCACGATACGTCGGTCGCCAGTACGTGCCGGTGACGCTGTAGCGAACGCGAAGCGTGGCTGCGGCCGGCGTCCACACGTCAAAGCGCAGCGTACGCCAGCCCGACTTGCCTTCGGTGGCAGGCTGGTCGTCGGCGACGCGTGTCGCGGCCAGCGCCCGCGCCGCCAGCTCGCGCTTGATGCGCGCCTGGTCGCCCAGCAGTTCGAACGCGCTGCGCCGCAGTTCGCTCGCGGTCGCGCCCGGGCGCGTCACGCCCGCGGGCGCGTTGCCGTGCGCGGGCGCGCCGGCGGGGGTGTCCGCGTCGGCATGCGCGCTGCCGGTCCAGTGCTTCAGGAACGTGAACGCGAGCTCGTTGGCATCGCGCTGCGATTCGAGCGTCGCGCGCTGCAGCGCGATCGCGTCCAGGCGTGCGAGCGCCGGCGCCGGGGCGCATTCGTCGCTGCGCGACTCCGGCAGTTCAGTGGCATGCACGTCGCCCATGCGCGCGTCGGCGTCGCCGTCGACCTGCAGCGTGCTCACGTCCACGGCCCCGGGCACGCAGGCGATGGTGACGTGCCGCGTGCCGCCCGGCACGTGCAGCTCGCGCGCGACGCTGGCGCTGTCCGGATACACGGTGGCCGCGACGATGCGCGTCGTCTCCTGCGCGTGGATCGACGTTGCGCCCAGGCACAGGATCGCGGCCACGGCCGTCGCTTCCCGCGCGTGCGGCGTGCCGGATCGCCCGTGGGCGAGCGTTCGATTCTTCATCGCGACTCCTCGTTCGTTGCCGTCCGCTGCATGCGGCCCGGATGGCGGTTGAACGGAAGTCCACGCGAAACGGGGTGAATCGGTTTGCAGGGCTATCGCCGATGTGTGCGCCGAAATTGACGCTGCCGATGCGGTGCTGGAAAGCGTCAACGGCTCAGTACGGCACGTCGCCTTCGATCGTCGTGCGATTGAGCCGACGCCGCAGGTGGTCGGGCGTGCCGCCGGCCAGATGCATCAGCGAGCGGTTGTCCCAGAACACCATGTCGCCAGGTTGCCATCGGTGACGATAGACGAACTCGTCGCGCGTCGAATGCGTGAACAGCTCCGCGAGCAGGGCGCGGCTTTCGTCCTCGGGCAGGTCGAGCACGCGCGTCATGAAATGCTCGCTGACGAACAGCGCCTGGCGGCCGGTCTCGGGATGGGTGCGCACGATGGGTTGCGCGGCCGGCGGCACGGCGTCGATCTGGGCCTGCGTCAGGTCCGGGCGCCACGGGCTGCGCTGCTGCAGCTCGGCGTACTTGCACAGGTACCAGTGCTCTGCGCGGCGGCCGGTGACGGCCTTCTTCAGCGCGGCGGGCAGGGCGTCCCAGGCGCGATGCTGGTTCGCGAACAAGGTGTCGCCGCCCTCGGCTGGCAACTCCTGCGCGTGCAGCATCGAGCCCAGGCTGGGGCGCGGCATGTACGACAGGTCGGAGTGCCAGTACGCGCCCGCGTCGCCCAGGCCGATTGGCTTGCCGCCTTCCTTGATGTTGGATATCACCAGCACTTCCGGCTGGCCAGGCAGCGCGAAGTTGCTGAGCACGTGCCGCTGCAAGGGCCCGAAGCGGCGGCTGAACGCGACCTGCTCCGCGGGCGTGATGGCCATGTCGCGGAACACCAGCACATGGTGGTCGAGGTGCGCGCGGTGGATGCGCGCGAAGTCCGCATCCGCCAGCGGTCGCGTCAGATCGAGGCCGATCACTTCGGCGCCGCAGGGCGCGTCCAAGGGGTGGATCGTGATGGCGGAGGTGACGGCGCGAATCGTGGTGGGCATGGCTGCATCACCATAGCGCGGGTCGCATGGCCCTGCACGTGACCAGATTGCATATCGACAGGCGCCGCGCAAGCAAACGCTGCGGCAGTGCCTACCATGCGCCGGCGTTGGCCAGGATGTCTGCCAGATCAGCGGGCCAGACCGTGTCGGATGTCCGGCGCAACTCGTCGGCCGTCCACCAGCGGTGATCGACCATCACCTCGCGTTCGAGCGCGGTCCACCCGCCGCGCGACAGCTCGCATGGCGGCGCGTGCAGGAGGAACAGCCGCTCGTCGGCCAGCACCGGCTCGCCGTCGGGCATCGTCATCGTGAAGCTGCGGCTGGCCACGGGTGCGTCGATGCGGTCGACGACGATCCCGGTCTCCTCGCGAAGTTCGCGCAGCGCAGCCTGCTCGAAGCTCTCGCCCGGATCGAGGGCGCCGCCGGGCGTGGCCCAGAAGGCCTGGCCCGAAGCCTTCGGCACGAAGCGGAACAGCAGGACGCGGCGTTCGTCGTCCAGCAGAAGCAGGCGGGCTGAGGGTCGGCGGCGCATGGCCCCAGTGTCGCCGCAATGAAAGGCGTTCTCCAGATGCACGGCGCGCGCGCGTTCAGGCGGACGCTTCGCCGGCGCGCTGCAGTCGATCGGCGACGCCCGCGAGGAACTGCGCGAAATCCAGCGGCTTGGTCCAGTAGTCGGCGGCGCCGCGGCTGCGCGCCTGGGCGATCTCGTCGGTCATCGCGCTGGCCGACAACACGACGACAGGGGTGTCGCGCAGCGCGGCGTGCGCGCGCAGGCGCGCCAGAACGTCCAGGCCGTCCAGGTCGGGCAGCTGCAGGTCCAGCAGCACCAGCGTCGGCCGCAGCGAGATCGCCATCTGCAGGCCGGTCGCGCCGTCCATCGCTGCGACGAAGCGCACGTCGGGCCAGCGCGCGAGCAGCTGTTCCACCAGCAGGGTGTTGACGGGGTTGTCCTCGATGTAGAGGACGGTGCCGCGCGGCGATGCACCGGCCGGCATCGCGGCGGCCGACGTGGCGCCGGCAGTGGTTGCCGCGGCTTCGGCAGCGGGCAGCGTCAGCACGATGCGGGTGCCGCGGCCTTCCTCGCTGGTGACGGTCACATCGCCGTGCATCAGCTGCATCAGCTGGCGGGTCAGCGCCAGGCCGATCCCGGTGCCCTCGAAGCCCTGGCGCTCGCGGCCAAGGCGGTTGAACGGCTCGAACAGGTGCGCGAGCTGCTGCGCGTTCATGCCCAGGCCCGTATCGACGACCGCGATCGAGGCGCGGCCGTCCTGCTGCGACACCGACACCCGCACCGTGCCGTCGACGCGGTTGTAATTGATGGCGTTGGACAGCAGGTTGAGCACCGCCTGCCGCAGCCGCGTGGGATCTGCCTGCGCCCAGACCGGCGCCGTGTCGCGGTAGCCGGATACCAGCGTGACGTGCTCCGCACCCGCCTGCGGCTGGCTCATCTGGATCGCCTCGTCGATCAGCGGCGCGAGTTCGACGGCGCGCACATCGACACCGAACTGTCCGGCTTCGATGCGCGACAGGTCGAGCACGTCGTTGATCAGCCGCGACAGGTGCCAGCCGGCCTGCTGCACGTGATCGAGCTGCTCGAGCTGCCGCGGCGACAGGCGCTCGGCGGCCTCGTGGCGCAGCAGCGACGAGAAGCCCAGCACGGCGTTCAGCGGCGTGCGCAGCTCGTGGCTCATGCTGGACAGGAACCGGGTCTTCGCGTTGCTGGCGGCCTGCGCTTCCATCAACGCCTGGCGCGCTTCCTCGGCGGCGTGCATGTCGGTGATGTCCAGGCTCATGAAGATCACGCAGGGCCTGCCCAGGTAGTCGATCGGCTCGGCGTTCGTGAGCACGACATGCGAACGGCCGTCGTCGCTGCGCATGCGCATCACCAGGTTGCGGATGCGGCCCTCGCTGCGCAAGGCGTCGTAGAAGCGCAGGCGGTCCTCGGGGATCGAGCGCAGCGAGAGCTCGTCGGTCGTGCGGCCGATCAGGTTCTCGCGCCCGGTGCGGTGCAGCGCGCAGATGGCATCGTTGACGTCGACCACGCGGCGATCCTCGATCGAGATGATGGCCGCGGCGATCGGCGCGGTCTGGAACAGGCGCTCGAAGCGCGCCAGCCCGGCTTCCACCTGGCGCACCGACTCGATGTGGCGCGCCTCGCGCTCGATGTTGTCTAGCGCGAACGAGATGTCCTCGGTCATCTCGTCGAGCAGCCGCACGAGCGCATCGTCGAAGATCCCGGCCTCGCCAGCGGCCACCATCAGCGTGGCCACGGTGCGCGAGGCGCGGCGCAGCGGCAGGAACGCGATCGCGCGGAACTCGTGCTGTCTGGCCAGATGCAGCCAGGGCGCGGCGAGCGGATCGTTCTGGTAGTCGTTGCTCACCAGGCGCCGGCCGTCCAGGATCGCCCGCACCATGTAGGACTTCTGGCCCTCGGCCGAGGTCATGTCCCAGGGGTTCGGATAGCCCTCGAGGATCTGCCCCGTGCGGCTGAACGAGGCGACGCGGTGCGCGAAATGGTCGATCGCGTCGGCCTCGTACACGCAGGCCATCTTCGCCTGCGCGGACTCCACGCAGATGCGGCAGACCTCCTGGTACAGCGCGACCGGGTTGCGGGTGCGCAGCAGCGCCTGGTTCGTGCGCGACAGCGCCGCGTAGTAGTCGGACATGCGCTGCGCGTGCGCCTGCGCGAGGCGGCTGTCGCGGCTCTTGCGCATCAGGCTGACCACGAGCACCACAACGCCGAAGCCGATGGCCGCACCGGGGAAATCGTGGTTCAGGTGCGGCCCCGGCCCGCGCAGCGGACCCAGCAGCGCCGCGCACGGGCCGATCATCGGCGCGATGGCCAGCACCTCGTGGCCGGCACCGGGTTCGCGCCGGGCGCCGATGAGGCAGAGCAGGGTCATGCCGAAGTCGGACCACAGCAGCGGCAGCACCGTGGGGATGCCGGTGTCCAGCTCGCCGGCGAGGATCACCAGCGCGATCACCGCGGCCGGCAGCACGAGCGCGGCGATGGCGATCGCCCGGTCGCGGCGGGTGATGCGGAAATACGCCGTCAGACCGAACGCGAACAGGCCGCGCACCGCATACATCGTCAACAGCGCGCCCGGGCTCGGCGCCACGCCGGGCAGCGAGACCGCGCCGTTCGCGATGACCAGGCCGGTGCTGAGGAACGAGCCCGCCGCGAACCACAGCATCCCGGGTTCGCGCTGGCGATACCAGACGCCCGCCTGCGTCAGCGCGATGAGGCCGATCGAGAAAGCAACGATGTCGCTGGCTGATCGCGGGTCGGCGAGAAGGCTTGGCATGGCGGCGCGTTCGGGGCGGATACCGGCCACCGGTATCGATGCCCCAGGTCATCGGCTCTGCGGTCGAAGTCCCGATGATGCGCTGTCCTGGAGCGCTTTTCTACCGTCGGGCTTGGTGGGAAACCCGATGGCAGCCTGCGCCGCACCCACGAAAAAGGGGCCGGTTGCCCGGCCCCTGGTCATGTCGGCGGGCGCAACGCTCAGGCCGTCACGGCCTTGGCCTTGTCCGCGAATTCCTCGATCCGGTCGAAGTTCATGTAGCGGTAGATCTTCGCGCCGTCGGCGTTCACCACGCCCATGTCGGCGTGGTATTCGGCGACGGTGGGGATGCGGCCCAGCTTGGACGCGATCGCCGCGAGCTCGGCCGAGGCCAGGAACACGTTGGAGTTCTTGCCCAGGCGGTTCGGGAAGTTGCGGGTGGAGGTGGAGACCACCGTCGCGCCTTCGCGCACCTGCGCCTGGTTGCCCATGCACAGCGAGCAGCCGGGCATCTCGGTGCGCGCGCCCGCGGTGCCGAACGTGGCGTAGTGGCCTTCCTTGGTCAGCTCCGACGCATCCATCTTGGTGGGCGGCGCGATCCACAGCTTGACGGGGATGTCACGCTTGCCTTCGAGCAGCTTGGACGCCGCGCGGAAGTGGCCGATGTTGGTCATGCACGAGCCGATGAACACTTCGTCGATCTTGGTGCCGGCCACGTCGGACAGGACCTTGGCATCGTCCGGATCGTTCGGGCAGCACAGGATCGGCTCCTTGATGTCGGCCAGGTCGATCTCGATGACCTCGGCGTACTCGGCGTCCGCGTCGGCCTTGAGCAGCTGCGGGTCGGCGATCCAGGCTTCCATCGCCTTGATGCGGCGTTCCAGCGTGCGCTTGTCGGCGTAGCCGTCGGCGATCATGTTCTTCATGAGCACGATGTTGGAGGTCATGTACTCGATGATCGGTTCCTTGTTCAGGTAGACCGTGCAGCCGGCGGCCGAGCGTTCGGCCGACGCGTCGGAGAGCTCGAACGCCTGTTCCACCTTCATGTCGGGCAGGCCTTCGATCTCCAGGATGCGGCCCGAGAACGCGTTGATCTTGCCGGCCTTGGCCACGGTCAGCAGGCCGCGCTTGATGGCGTACAGCGGGATCGCGTGCACCAGGTCGCGCAGCGTCACGCCCGGCTGCATCTGGCCCTTGAAGCGCACGAGGATGGACTCGGGCATGTCCAGCGGCATCACGCCGGTGGCGGCGCCGAAGGCGACCAGGCCGGAGCCGGCCGGGAAGCTGATGCCGATAGGGAACCGGGTATGGCTGTCGCCGCCGGTGCCCACGGTGTCGGGCAGCAGCAGGCGGTTGAGCCAGCTGTGGATGATGCCGTCGCCCGGACGCAGCGCGACGCCGCCGCGGTTGGAGATGAACGCCGGCAGCTCGTGGTGCATCTTGACGTCGACCGGCTTGGGGTATGCCGCGGTGTGGCAGAACGACTGCATCACCATGTCGGCCGAGAAGCCCAGGCAGGCCAGGTCCTTGAGCTCGTCGCGCGTCATCGGGCCGGTGGTGTCCTGGCTGCCGACGGTGGTCATCCTGGGCTCGCAGTAGGTGCCCGGACGCACGCCCTGGCCCTCGGGGAAGCCGCAGGCGCGGCCGACCATCTTCTGCGCCAGCGTGAAGCCGGCCTTCGATTCGGCCGGCGCGGCGGGCAGGCGGAACGCATTGGACGCGGGCAGGTTCAGGAACTCGCGCGCCTTGGCGGTGAGCGAGCGACCGATGATCAGGTTGATGCGGCCGCCGGCGCGCACTTCGTCGAACTGCACGTCGCTCTTCAACTTGAACTCGGCGACGGTGGTACCGGCCTTCTCGATGCGGCCTTCGTACGGGTAGATGTCGATGACGTCGCCCATGTCCAGCTTGGACACGTCGACCTCGATCGGCAGCGAACCCGAGTCTTCCTGCGTGTTGAAGAAGATCGGCGCGATCTTGCCGCCCAGCGTGACGCCGCCGAAGCGCTTGTTCGGCACGAACGGGATGTCCTCGCCGGTCGCCCACACCACGCTGTTGGTGGCGCTCTTGCGGCTGGAGCCGGTGCCCACGACGTCGCCGACGTAGGCCACCAGGTGGCCCTTCTTCTTGAGATCCTCGATGAACTGCATCGGGCCGCGCTTGCCGTCTTCTTCCGGCGTGATGCCCGGGCGCGCGTTCTTGAGCATGGCCAGGTAGTGCAGCGGGATGTCGGGGCGGCTCCAGGCGTCCGGCGCCGGCGACAGGTCGTCGGTGTTGGTCTCGCCGGTGACCTTGAACACGGTGACCGTGATCTTGCTGGGTACTTCGGGACGCGTGGTGAACCACTCGGCCTTGGACCAGCTGTCGACGACTTCGGACGCGAACTTGTTGCCGGCCGTGGCCTTCTCGGCGACGTCGTGGAAGAAGTCGAACATCAGCAGCGTCTTCTTGAGCGCATTGCAGGCTTCGCGCGCGACGTCGGCCGAATCGAGCAGGTCGATCAGCGGCTTGACGTTGTAGCCGCCCACCATCGTGCCCAGCAGCTCGGTGGCCCGGGCCTTGGAGATCAGCGCGACCTCGACGTCGCCGTGCGCGACGGCCGACAGGAAGCTCGCCTTGACCTTGGCGGCATCGTCCACGCCCGGCGGCACGCGGTGCGTCAGCAGGTCCAGCAGGAACGCGTCCTCGCCGGCCGGCGGCGACTTGATCAGCTCGATGACCTCGGCGGTCTGCTGCGCGGTCAGCGGCAGCGGCGGGATGCCGAGGGCGGCGCGTTCGGCCACGTGTTGGCGATAGGCTTCAAGCATGGGGATCTCCTGGATGGGCGAGGGTGGGTGTGTCTGGAGGGAAAACTGAAAGCGGGCGTCAGGTCTTCGGCGTGATGACCTTGAGGCCTTTGAAGTAGTCACGAAAGAAACCGGCGTCGCGCGTGATCAGGCCATTGCACTGGAGCAGGGCGTGCGCGCCGACGAGGAAATCGGGCATGGTGCGCGGCGTGGCCACGACCTGGCCGGCCGCGCGGGCGCGCTGCATGTACTTGCGCTGCATCTCGCCGGCGCGGACCGCGGAGCGTTGTTCGATGGACGAGAAGGTTAGCCCCATGTCGTCGAGCGCGTCCATCACTTCCGCGCCATGTCCGAGTCCGGCGGTCACCTCGCTGGCCACCACGTCGCAGACGACGACCGGGCCGCTGCCCAGCGCGAGCCGCAGGCAGGCCTCGGCGGCATCGGCGCCGGCGCCGTCGCCCAGCAGGTCGATCAGCACGGAGGTGTCGATGGCGATCACCGCGCGGCCGCTCCGGGACAGCGCGAGGACAGGAGCGGGCGACGTGGCGTCATTAGAATTCCGGCGTCGCGTCGGGGGTGCGGCCGCGCAGTTCCTGCATGACGTCGTCGGTGGAGACGCCGTCGGGCAGCTTGAAACGGCCGCGCACGCGCGAGATGGCGTCGCTGACGTCCTTGCGCAGGATGATGCGGCCGCCGTCCAGCTCGACCTTCAACACCGTGCCCTTGGCCAGGCCGAGCGCATCGCGCACCGCCTTGGGGAGCGTGATCTGTCCGCGTTCGGCGACGGTGGCTTCCATGTTCGACCTCGGTTTGAAAGTACGATGCGGACTTTTTCGGTATGCATATTCTATACGTACTGAAATCGTCGGCAGGGTTATCACTGACTGATTTGCCAGACTTTAGGCACGCCGGAACCATTCCGTTCTTCACGTATCCTGACCCCATGCCCCAATTTCGCCCGATATCGCCGTCGATCCTGCTGGCGTCCGCCGGCCTCGCCTTCCTGTGCAGCTGCGCGACGGTGCCTGGCACCGAGACGTCGTCCGGGCCGGAGGCCGCGAGCGAGCCGGCGCCGGCCGCCGCCGTTGCCGCCTCTGCGCCGGCGAGCAGCGCCAGCCAGGCCGCGGTGACGCGCTCGGCCATCCGTCCGGCCGCCCCGAGCGGACCGCCGCTGCCGCCTTTCGCCACGGTGACGCAGGGCGCGCGTCGCATCGAAGGCATGCTCGCGATGTGGCAGAAGGAAGACAAGGTCTGGCTGGAGCTCAGGCCCGAGGACTTCAACAAGCCGATGTTCTTCTCGCCCAAGGTCTCGCAAGGCATCGGCGAGAGCGGCCTGTTCGGCGGCACGATGCTCAGCGTCTACATGCCCTGGGGCGGCCCGCGGATCGTCGAGTTCCGCAAGATCCACAACCTGGTGCAGCTCGTCGCGCTGAACGAGGAGTTCCGCGCCGAGCCCGGCACGCCGCAGGCGCGCGCGGTGGACGCGGGCTATTCCGTCAGCCTGATCGGCAGCACGCCATTGGCCAGCCAGCCCGACGGCGCCTCGCAGGGCCTGCTGATCGAGGCCAACAACCTGTTCCTGGTCGACACGCTGGGCATGGCCATCCACCTGCAGCAGATGTTCCGCCAGGGCTACGGCTTCGATCCGCGCAACTCATACTTCGACAAGGTGCGCGGCAATGCCGACGAGGTGATGTTCGACGTCGCGGCGCACTACTACGCGCAGTCGATCGCCAACTCCTTCCCGAACGCACCGCCCGGTGCGCCGCAGCCGACGATCCCCAGCTTCGTGCCGGACGCGCGCAGCCTGTTCCTGGGCCTGCACTACTCGCTGGCGCGGCTGCCCGAGAAGCCGATGGCCACGCGCCCGGCCGATCCGCGCGTGGGCTACTTCACGACCGGGGCGGCCGATTTCACCGACGACCAGTCGCGCAGCCCCCGCGAACGCTTCGTCAACCACTGGCGCCTGGACAAGAAGGATCCGGCGGCGGCGATGTCGGAACCCGTCAAGCCGATCACCTACTGGCTGGACCGCACGATCCCGTTGAAGTACCGCGACGCGATCACCCGCGGCATCCTGGCGTGGAACAAGGCCTTCGAGCGCATCGGCTTCAAGAACGCCATCGTGGTGAAGGTGCAGCCGGACGACGCCACGTTCGACACGCTCGACGTCGGCGTCACCTCCGTGCGCTGGACGGTCAACGCCGATCCGTCCTACGGCGCGATCGGGCCGTCGCACGTCGATCCGCGCACCGGCGAGATCCTCGACGCGGCGATCTCCATCGAGAGCCTGTCCTCGCGCGTCCTGCGCGCGGATCGCGCGCAGGTGCTCGATCGCTCGAGCGGCGCGAGCCTCGCGGCGCTGCTGCAGGCGCCCGAATCCGAACTCGCGCCGGCGAGCGGCGCGCCGGCCGCGCCGCTGGCCTTCGGTGCGGCCGCGCAGGCCTGCGTGGCCGGCGACTACGAAGCCGAGCAGGTGGACTACGGCCTGGACGTGCTGGCCGCGCGCGGCGACATCGACCCAGACAGCCCCGAGGCCGACGCCTTCGTGCAGGCCTACCTGACCAACGTGACGATGCACGAGGTCGGCCACACGCTGGGCCTGCGCCACAACTTCCGCGCGTCGCGCATGAACACCGACCAGCAGTTGTCCGACCCCGAATTCGCGAAGACGCATGCGCTGCTCGCCTCGGTGATGGACTATCCGCCCATCAACCTGGCGCGGCCCGGCGAGCCCGTCGTCAAGGCATTCGACGACACGCTGGGCCCGTACGACTACTGGGCCATCGAATATGCCTACAAGCCGATGCCGGCCGGCACGACGCCGGCGCAGGAGAAGGCCGAGCTGCTCAAGATCGCGTCGCGCAACGCCGAGCCGGGCCTGGAGTACGGCACCGACGAGGACAACTATCTGGGCGTCGATCCGGCCTCGCTGCAGGGCGACCTCGGCTCCGACCCGGTGGCCTACGCGAAGAAGCGCTATGCCATCGCGCGCGACCTGTTCGCACGCCAGGAGTCGCGCACGCTCAAGCCCGACCAGGACTACGCCGTGCTGCGCCGCTCGGTCAACTATGCGCTGCGCGACGCGGTGCGCGCCTCGGGCATCCTGCTGCGCCAGCTCGGCGGCGTGCAGACGCTGCGCGACTTCCCCGGTTCCGGCGGCGACCCGTTGCAACCGGTGCCGGCCGCGCAGCAGCGCGCGGCGCTCGACACCCTGGTCGGCGGCGTGCTGGCAGCCGACAGCTTCCACGTCTCGCCGGCGCTGCAGCGTCGTCTCGCGCCCGATTTCCTCGAGCGCGGCGACGTCTGGGCCGGCGGCAATCCCGTCTCCACCGATTTCCCCGTGGAGTCGGTGATGCTGGACTTCCAGCGCCAGCTGCTGTTCGCGCTGATGAGCGACGGCCTCGCGCAGCGCCTCGAGGACAGCGCGCCCAAGCTGGACCACCCGGAACAGGCGCTGACGCCGTCCGAGGTCTACGGCCGCATCACGCGCGCGCTGTGGTCGGACGCGGGCAACTTCGGCGCCGACGGCAAGGGCGACATCCCGGCGCGCCGCCGCGAGCTGCAGCGCGACCACGTCAACCGGCTGGCAATCGTGCTGCTGCGCACGCCCGGCGGCGTGCGCGTGGACCTGCGCGCCACGCTGCGCGCCGAGGCCGTAGCGCTGCTGCCGCGCATCCAGGCGGCGCAGCATCGCTCTGGGCTGAGCGAAGCGTCGCGCCTGCACCTGGCCGACTGCGCCGAGACGCTGCGCGTAGCCTTGAACGCCCCGATGCAGCGCGCCGGGTTCTGACGGCCGCGGGCCGCGCCGGGCCCGTTCGACCCTCGCGATCCGTCGCCCATCGCACCGGCGCCCCGGGGCGCTGGGCGGACCCGGCGCGGCGCGCTATCGTGGCGGCATGTCTTCCCCCGTTCCCGTCGTGACGCCTGGTGCGGTCGCCGAACAGGCGCCGCGCTCGCGCTGGGCGCGCTTCCTGCGGGCGCTGTCGCCGCGCACGATCGGGCTGACGCTGGCGTTGTCGCTGGCGGTGGCCATCGTCATGAATCCGATCTTCGAGCTGCCGTTCACGGTGCTGCTGGGGCGCACCTTGTTCGTCGGCTTCGTCACGCTGGTGGCGCGTTGCGGGGCGCTGGTGTGGCGCCAGCGCGTGGTGCCGCCGTGGGTGCTGCAGTCCGCCAGCGTCTTCATCGCCGCGACGCTGGCGACGTTGGCCGTCTACCTGCTGGCCACCAACGGCGACTTCAGCGCGGTCGTCAAGCACGAAGGCCGAATCCAGGGCTTCGTGCTGATCTCGGGCACCGGCACCATCGTCGGCCTGATGCTGGCGCTGGGCGCGCTCGAACGCCAGCGCGATTCCGAGGCCAAGGCGATGGCCCTGGAACTGGCGCTGCAGCGCTCGCGCCTCGAACGTCATGCCGCCGATGCGCGGCTGGCCGTCCTCACTGCGCAGGTGCAGCCGCACTTCCTGTTCAACACGCTGGCCAACGTGCAGGCGCTGGTGGAGACCGGCTCGCCGCGCGCGCCCGCCGTGCTGCGCAGCCTGATCGCCTACCTGAAGGCGGCGATGCCGCGCCTGGACGACGGCGACGCGCGGCTGGGCAGCGAGATCGCGCTGGTGCGCAGCTACCTCGAGCTGATGCACCTGCGCATGCCCGACCGGTTGAAATACACGGTCGACGGCGACCCCGCGCTGCAAGGCTTTCCATGTCCGCCGATGCTGCTGTTGACGCTGGTGGAGAACGCCGTGCGCCATGGCGTCGATCCGTCCGAGACCGGCGGCAGCATCGCGGTGACGGCCGCACGCGAGGGCGACCGCGTGCGCCTGGCCGTGCGCGACGACGGCGTCGGCATGGGCGAGTCGGCCGTGCCGGGCACCGGGCTGGTCAACCTGCGCGAACGGCTGGCTGCGTTCTACGGCGGCGCCGCGCGGCTGGAACTCACCGAGCTGGCGCCGCACGGCCTGCTCGCCGAGATCCTGATCGATGTGCGTGCCGACGGTGCGCCGGGCGTGTCCCCATGAACAGGCATGCCGCGCCGCCTTCGGGCCACGTCGATGACGGCGACGAGCCGCGGACGCGCATGACGCGCGCGACCGGCGCCGTACGCGCGTTGATCGCCGACGACGAGCCGCTGCTGCGCACGCATCTGGCGCACCACCTCGCCCGGCTGTGGCCCGAGCTCGAGATCGCCGGCGAGGCGCGCAACGGCCGCGAGGCGGTCGACCTCGCCGAACGCCTGCGGCCCGACATCGTCTTCCTGGACGTGCACATGCCCGGCATGAACGGCGTCGAGGCCGCGCGGATGATCGGGCGCGACGTGCTGGTCGTCTTCGTCACTGCCTACGAGCAGTACGCGGTCGCGGCGTTCGAGCAGGGCGCCGTCGACTACCTCGTCAAGCCGTTCGACGTCGAACGACTGGGCGAGAGCGTCGCGCGCCTGCAGCAGCGCATCGCCGAGCGGCGCGCGCAAGGCGGGTTGGGGCAGGTGACCAGCGTCGCGAGCGACCGTGCCGAGGGCGACGACGCGGCTTCGACAGGCAAGCTGCCCGCGGGCGATCTCGAAGCGGTGCTGGCGGCGCTGGCCGGCGAACTGCGCCGCCGCCTGCCCGCGGCGGACCGGCTGCAATGGATCCGCGCGTCGGTCGGCCAGATGATCAAGCTGATCCCCGTCGACGAGGTGCTGTACTTCCGCTCCGACGAGAAGTACACCCTGGTCGTCTGGCTGGGCGGACAGGCGCTGATCCGCAAGTCCATCCGCGAACTGCTGGACGGCCTCGACCCCGAGTCCTTCATCCAGATCCACCGCTCCACCATCGTCAACCTGCGCTTCGTGGCGCAGGTGGTCAAGGGGCCGAACGAGACGGCCGAGGTGCACTTGAAGGGGCGGGGTGAGACGCTGAGCGTCAGCCGCAACCATGTGCACTGGTTCAGGCAGTACTGAGGGCGGCAGGTTCCGGCGTGATGCAACGCCGGTCCACGTTTCGAACTGGGCGTCCCGCTATGATCCGGCCATCGATGAACCTGGTTCGTCCTGCGACGCCCACGAACATGAGGAAAGCAACGTGAGACACGCTCTTCGAATTGCATCGCTCCTTCTGTGCGGACTCGCGCTGGCGGCCACCGTGCTTGCGCAGACCGTGTACAAGTCCATCGGCCCGGACGGGAAAGTCGTCTACAGCGATCGAGCGCCGGTCAACGGGCACCTCGAGAAGACGATGAAGTTCGACTTGCCCAGCAGCGCGCTGCCGGCATCGGCCGCCTCCGTCATGGAGCAGTTTCGGCGCACGCATCCCGGCGACGCGGGCGCTGCCGCGCCGATCGCCGACGGCGCGGTCACGCTGTATTCCGCGACCTGGTGCGGCTACTGCAAGCAGGCCAAGGCATGGCTGGCCGCCCGAGGCGTGGCCTACCAGGACATCGACGTCGATACACCCAGCGGTATCGCCGCGCTGGCCCAGGTGACGGGCGGCAAGGGCGGCATCCCGGTGCTGGTGGCCAAGGGTCAGAAGACCAGCGGATTCTCGAGCGCGGCGTACGACGCGATATTTCCCGCCGGCAAGTAGGGCGGCTTACGCCTGCTGCTAACCCGGCCTACCTGGCAACGTCCCATGCCAATAGGTTTCCTCGGAAATCTCGGCAACGACGCACTCATCGACGAGCTGAAATTCGACGTAGCCCGCGTGCTCCGAAAAAACCGCGGCCTCGCCTGTGTTTGGGCGGACGACAGCGAAGGCGAAAGAAAAGCGATGGGTCACGCCCGGAAAGCGGATCTCGACAGAACGAGACGCAGAAAAGTCCGAGGCACCCAGTCCGCGGGCAAGCAGTTCCTCTGCCGAACGCTGGAGCTTCAGTGCAACTTCCGATGCCCAGTCCCTGAGCACCTCCTTTGGTGGGCGCCGTGGCTTCATACGCGAGTGATTTTGCTGATGAGCTCGCGCTGGCGAGGGTCGATCCGCCCGTCAGCAGAGCTCATGTCTCAGCCCGCCAACCCTGCATACACGTTCTGCACATCATCGTTCTGGTCGATTGCCGCCAGGAACCCGTGTACCTCGTCCAGCGCCTCGGCGCTGAGCGTGGACGGGTCGACCGGGTTCTTGGACTTGTAGCCCAGCTTGGCGGACAGCACGGTGAAGCCGTGGTCGGGCAGGGCCTTGGCGACGACGTCCAGGTCGGCGGCGTCGGTGTAGAACAGCGTCGTGCCTTCCTCGTCGCCGGCTTCCAGGTCCTGCGCGCCGGCCTCGATGGCGGCGTTCTCGGGGTCGGCGCCCGGCTTCGCGGGCTCGGCCTCGATGATGCCCAGGTGGTCGAAGTCCCAGGTGACCGAGCCGGGCGTGCCCAGCTGGCCCTTGCGGAACAGGCCGCGCACTTCCGAGGCGGTGCGGTTGACGTTGTCGGTCAGGCACTCCACCACCACCGGCACGCGGTGCGGCGAGAAGCCTTCGTAGACCACGCTGGTGTAGTTGATCGTCTCGCCCGTCAGCCCCGCGCCCTTCTTGATCGCGCGATCCAGCGTGTCCTTGGGCATCGAGACCTTGCGGGCCTGTTCGACGACCATGCGCAGCCTGGCGTTGTCCTTCGGGTCGGCGCCGGCGCGCGCGGCGATCATGATGTCCTTGACGAGCTTGCCGAACAGCTTGCCCTTGGCATCGGCGGCCAGCGCCTTGCCTTTTTCCTTCCACTGCGCGCCCATGGCGGTCTCCGTGACGTTGATTGCTCGCCCGCAGGCGGGTTGTCGATGTAGCGCGATGCGCCGAGCCGCCATTGTCGCCGCCTCCGGCGACGCGTCCAAACCGACCCGCGCGCCCGCGAGCATGCACGCATGACGCGCGTGCCCGCGTCAGCCCGCGAACGGCTCGGTGCGCTTGAGCAGCCAGTCCCTGGCCTCGCCATCCACCAGCGGCAGCAGGCGCTCGCGCACCGTCGCGTGGTAGGCGTTGAGCCAGGCGACATCGGTGGCGCCGAGCATGCCCGGCTCGATGCAGCGCGTGTCGATCGGGCACAGCGTCAGCGTCTCGAACTCCAGGAAGTCGCCGAACTCGTTGGCGCCGATCGCGATGTTGGCCACCAGGTTCTCGATGCGGATGCCCCACTGGCCAGGCCGGTACAGCCCGGGCTCGACCGACGTGATCATGCCGGGCTCCATGCCATGGGCCGCCTCGGTCATCGCCTTGCTGATGCTTTGCGGGCCTTCGTGCACGTTGAGGAAATAGCCGACGCCGTGACCCGTGCCGTGGCCGTAGTCGAGCTTGGCGGCCCACAAGGGCGCGCGCGCCAGCGCGTCCAGCATCGGCGACAGCGTGCCGCGCGGAAAGCGCGCCTGGCTCAGCGCCAGCGTGCCCTGCAGCACGCGCGTGTAGTCCTGGCGATGCTGCTGCGTGATGTGGCCCACGGGCCAGACGCGCGTGATGTCGGTGGTGCCGCCCAGGTACTGGCCGCCGGAGTCGATCAGCAGCAGGCCGTCGCCTTCGATGGTGGCGTGCGACTCCGCGCTGGCGCGGTAGTGCGGCATCGCGCCGTTGGCGTTCCAGCCGGCGATGACCGGAAAGCTCAGGCCGACGAAGCCGGGCCGCTTGCGGCGTTCGCCCGACAGCTTCTCGTCGATGGTCACTTCCGTGATCGGACCGAAGGGACGCGAGGGCGCGGTGGCCTGGTCGAACCAGGCGTAGAACGCGCACATCGCCGCGCCGTCCTGCGCCATGGCCTCGCGCACGAAGGCGAGTTCCTCGGCCGACTTGCGGCTCTTGGCCAGCGTGCTCGGGTTGATGGACTCGACCACCCGCACGCCATCGGCCACCTGTTCGCGGAAGCCCAGGGTGACGCGGCGCGGGTCGACCAGCAGCACGGCGTCGCACGGCAAGGCGGCGAGCGCGGCGCCGGCGGCGGCGTAGTCGGCCAGTTGGATCCCGTCGGCGGCGAGCGCGGCCGCCAGCGCGGCGTCGACCTTGCCGGCGCCCACGAACAGCGTGGCCGAGTCGGCCGCGACCAGCAGGTGGGCCAGGAAGACCGGGTTGTAGTCGACGTCGGCGCCGCGCAGGTTGGTGATCCACGCGATGTCGTCGACGGTGGAGACGAAGTGGTGCGTGGCGCCGAGTGCCGTCATCGCGGCGCGCACCTGGGCCAGCTTGGCCGCGCGCGGCAACGGCGCCTGCGGCGCGGCGTGCTCGTACACGCGCGCCTGCGGCAGGGCGGCGCGGTCGTCCCAGGCGTCGGCCAGCACGTCGGTGTCGGTCTGCAGCGCCATGCCGGCCGCGGACAGCCTGGCGCGCAGTTGCTGCGAGGCGGCCAGGCCCAGCACGTCGCCGTCGACGGCCACCACGCCGCCGGGACGCACCTCGGCGGCCAGCCAGTCGAGGTGGTGCACGGCCGCGCCGGTGGGAATCTTGACCAGCGCGATGCCGCTACCCTGCAGCTCGGCTTCGGCCTGCGTCCAGTAGCGGCTGTCGGCGAACAACGCCGCCTTGTCGGTGGCCACCACCAGCGTGCCCATCGAGCCGGTGAACCCGGAGAAGTGCTGCCGGCCCTGCCAGCGCTCGGGCAGGTACTCGGACAGGTGCGGATCGCTGGATGGCACCAGCACTGCGTCGATCCCTCGCTGGTGCATCACCTCGCGCAGGCGGGCGATGCGGGCGCGGGCGGGGGAGGTGCGGGTGTCCATGGGATGTCTTTCGCGTTGGCGGCGCCTGGGCGACCGGATGGGCGGCCAAGGCTGAAATGGGACGCCGTGGCCCGGCCCGGATAGGGCGGGGCGGCGGTGTGCCGTTCGGATCATCCATTCTAGGCACGCGGCAGCGCGGATGCCGCGCAGGCGCCGAGGTTTATCGGTGTCTTGGCGCGCGGCAGCCCGGTCGATTCCGCGCAGCACCGGACAGGACGCCAGGAATCGCGCAAGAGTCCGGGTCGAATCCGATTGTGGACAGCGACCGTGCCGGCGACGATCGGGCACGAAACGAGCCGACCTGGAGGCTGACCGCTGCTGCTGACGGGCGCGGCGCCAACTCGCACTGAACATCCGACGCCCCTGCAACTTGGCCGTGTGCTCCAGGCCATCAACCCGCACGAAACTCCATGATGAAAACTGGATCGAGATTCTTCCTGCGCGTCTTGCTGGCGCTGTGGCTGGGCATGGCGGCATCGTCCATCTGGGGCGCGACTCCGGTGGAAACACACGGTGCGCTCGCGGTCAAGGGCAACCAGATCGTCGACAAGGCCGGCGAGCCCGTCGCGTTTTCCGGCCCCAGCTTCTTCTGGAGCAACACGGGGATGCTGCAGGAAAAGTACTACAACGCCGACATGGTGCGTTACTACAAGCGAGAGTGGCATGCCACTGTCGTGCGCGCTGCCCTGGGTGTCGATGCGAAAGGCGGCTACCTGGAGGATCCTCAAGGGAACAGGCGCCGTGTGTTCGCGGTCGTCGATGCCGCGATCGCCGAAGGCCTCTATGTGATCGTCGATTGGCACTCGCACCATGCCGAGGATCATCCCGACCAGGCCATCCGCTTCTTCCAGGACGTGGCCCGCAAATACGGCAAGAAGCCCAACCTCATCTACGAGATCTACAACGAGCCGCTGCGCACCGCCGACTGGACGTCCGTCGTCAAGCCGTATGCCGAAAGCGTGGTCCCCGCGATCCGCGCCATCGATCCGGACAATTTGATCATCGTGGGAACGCCGTCCTGGTCGCAGGATGTCGACGTGGCGGCCGCGGATCCGCTGAAAAATGTCAGGAACGTCGCCTATACCCTGCATTTCTATGCCGGCACCCACAAGCAGTTCCTGCGCGACAAGGCGCAGATCGCGCTGGACAAGGGCCTGGCCTTGATGGTGACCGAATGGGGCGCCGTCAACGCGGATGGCGACGGCGGGATCGACAAGGAGGAAACCCTCAAGTGGTTTGCCTTCATGAAGCAGCACCACCTGACCAACTGCAACTGGGCCGTGAGCGACAAGGCCGAGGCGTCGTCGCACTTCAAGCCGGGTACGCCCGCCGACGGCAAGATCGACGACGACCAGCTGACCGCATCGGGCAAGTTCGTCCGGGCGCTGGTGCGCGAATGGGACAAGCCGACGGCGCAATAGCCGCGGCGGCCGCGCCGATTCGCCGGCTCACTGGTACTGCGAGGTCTCCGTCGGCGGCTTGGGCGCGGGCGCGTCGCCCTCGACCGTCTGGCTGGCGCGCACCACGGTGACGGTGCACAGCGATTCCGCGACCACCGTCGACGACACGCTGCCCAGGTAGCGCCGCAGCAGCGAATTGCCGCGCGCGCCCATCACGATGTGGTCGACCTGGTTGCGGCGCGCGAAGTCCACCAGAGCGTCCGCCGGATCGGGCGCCTCGAGCACGTGGAAGGTCAGGCGCCCGTCCTCCAGGTTGAGCGACTTGCTGATGGGCCGCGCCCAATGCTTCAGGCCGACCAGCTGCTTGACGTGCAGGCTCGTGCCGGTGTGGTCGGTCAGCGCGTCGGTGCCGATGCGCGCGGTGCGCATCACGCTGACGCAGGCCAGGCGCGCGCCGGGCTCGGTGAGCACGATGCGGCGGACGGTCTCGCGCAGCTGGTCGAGCAGTTCCGCCGAGGCGTTGTCGACGTCGACCGCCGCCATCACGATGCTGCTGCGATTGAGCACCTCGGTGGCGGTGGGCGCGGCCTCCTGCGGCTCGGCGCCGAGCGCGAAGAACCAGCGCTTGAGCCGCGTCCACTGGCTCGAGCGCACCATGCGTTCCGAACGCCGCGTCAGCACGATCTGGTCGGGCTGCTGCAGGTCCAGCGCGAGCTGCGCGGCGGTCTGGTAGCGCTTGTCGGGCTGCACCTCGAGGCACTTGAGGATGACCTCCTGCAGCCACGGCGGGCAGTCGGGGCGCAGCGCGCGCGGGGGCACCGGGTCGATCCACAGGCGCTTGCGCAGGCCGCGCACCGAGTTCGGCGCACCGAACGGGCGCTCGCCGGTGGTGAAGTGGTACAGCATCACGCCCAGCGCGAACAGGTCGCTGCGCGGATCGTTGCGGATGAACTGCACCTGCTCGGGCGACATGTACGGGCCGGTACCCATCGGCAGCGAGAACTCCTCTTCCAGCAGGTCGGGCAGGTGCTCGTGGCGCGACAGGCCGTAGTCGACCAGCACGGCCGCGCCGTCGGTGCGGAACATGATGTTGCTGGGCTTGATGTCCAGGTGCACGACGTGCTGGCGATGCAGGTCGTGCAGCGCGGTGGCCACGCGCACGCCGATCTCGGCGACCTCGTCGAGTGCCAGCGGCGCCTCGGCCAGGCGCGGACGCAGCGTCTCGCCGGCGATGTGTTCCATCACGATGAAGGGCTGGCGCGTGAAGTCGCCGCGCGCCACGTAGCGCGGCACGTGCTGGCCTGTGAGCGCCGGCATGATCATCTGCTCGACTTCGTAGCCGACGATCGTGGCCGGATCCTCGCCGCCCTTGATGCGCGGCACCTTCATGATCAGTGGCGGTTCGCCTTCGACGGGCGCCGGCTGGCCGTCGGCGTCGACGCGGCTGACGCGCCACATGCTGGCCATGCCGCCCTGGTGCAGGCGCTTCTCGAGCAGGAAGCCGTCGACGATCGCGCCCTTCTCGAGCGGCGGCCCCATGCTGCCGATGTCGTACCAGTCGCGGCCGCCGCGCGTGCCGCCGCCGGCACCGGAATTGAAGGCGCCGCTGGATCGCACCGTGCCGGAGCGTTGTGGAATCTTGGGCTTCTTGGGCGGTTGGTTCACGAGGCTAGACCCCTTCGCCGAGTCGCGCCGCCAGCCGCTCGGGCAGGCCCGCCGCGCGGATCTTCGCGGCAGCGCTCTCGTGGTCGTAGGGTACACGGTGATAGGTGATGCGTTGCGCCCCTGGCTCGAACATCGCGTAGCACGCGGCGGGATTGCCGTCGCGCGGCTGGCCCGCCGAGCCGGGGATCACGAGCCACTGCCGATAGCCGGGCAGCGGGATCGACACCTCCGGCGTCGGCTTGAAGTCGCCGGCCTTGCCGGTGGCCCCCAGGTGATAGAGCGCCGGCTCGTGCACGTGGCCGCAGAAGGTGTAGTGGCAGCTGGTGGCGTGGATCGAGCGCACCGCGTCGGCGCGGCCCTGCACGTATTCCCACTGGCTGGGCGCGAACGCGTTGGCGTGCACGTAGAGACGATCCTCGCGCTGCACCTGGAACGGCAGGGCGGCCAGGAAGTCGAGCTGGCCGGGGTCCAGCTGCGCGCGCGTCCAGTCGATCACCAGCCGAGCCTCGGCGCGCATCTGCGGCGTGCCGCCGATCACCGCGGCCTCGTCGTGGTTGCCGCAGACGGCGGCGGCGCCGGCGTCCACCATCTCGCGCACCTGGTCGACCACCCAGGCCGGATCGGCGCCGTAGCCGACGAAATCGCCCAGGAACGCCCACTCCGTGGCGCCCTGTGCGCGGGCGTGGGCGAAGACGGCCTCGACGGCTTCCCGGTTGGCGTGCAGGTCGGTCACGACCGCGATCTTGGTCATCTTGGGTTCATGGTGTCGGGCACGGGCCGCGGCGGCACCGTCCGGAATCCGGCGCCTCGGTCGTCCAGCCTCCCTGCATGTTGCCAGCAGTCGCCGACAGCCTCCGTACGGGATTACGCAAGCCCCGGCCGATCGATGGCCTGGAAACCCCGCATTCCGTTACGCCTTCAGCCGACCGGCGCGGCATTCACGGCGAGAATCCCGCCCATCATCCTTCACCTGCGGCCACGAGAATCCCCATGTCCCGACAATTGATCCTCAAACCGTTGGCCGCCGCGCTCGTCGCGGCCATTTTCGCGACGGGTACCGCCGCATCGTGGGCCAGGTCGCTGGGCATCTCCGGCATCGTCATGGGCGCGGATGGCAAGGTCTATGCGCATGCCAAGGTCTGCGTCGACCACAACGGCAACGCGCGCTGCGACGCCAACGAAGCGTCGGTGTTTTCGGGCCCGGATGGAAAGTTCACGCTGTTCGGCCAGGGCGTGGTTGTGGCCGAGGTCGGCAAGGGCGCATTCCTCGTCGACGAGGCCGCGCACACCAAGGTGGCCGTGGCGCGGGCGCTCGTGCTGCGGGCGCCGGTGAGTGGCATCGACGGGACGCGCGCCGTCGGGCCGCTGTCGACCGAGATCCAGGCGATCCTGGATTCGTTCAGCCCGGACGAGACGAAGGCGTTCGTTGCAGCCGCCGGGCCGGGCGTGAAGCGGGCGCCGTTGATGGAAGCGGAGCAGCGCTTCCAGCGCCGCCTGGGCTTCTCTTTCGATGACAGCGACCACTACAGCATCAACACCGTCGACCAGATGCAGGAAGGCGATCCGGCCAAGCGCGCTGCGCTGCTGGCCGAGCAGAACGCCATGCTCGACCGCATCGCCGCAACTGTCGCCGACACCGGCAGGAAGGACGACCTCGCCGCCGCGCTCGCCAGCCGGCTCGACCTGGACCGCATCGCCAACATCGTCGTGATCTACGCCGAGAACCGCAGCTTCAACAACCTGTTCGCCAACTTCCCCGGCGCAGTGGGCGTGGCCTCGGTCCGCGAAGCGAAGAGGAAGGGCGCCGCGCCCGCATTCACGCCGCAGAAGGATCGCGACGGCACCGTGCTGGCCAAGCTGCCGCCGGCCTGGGGCGGCCTGACCGCGGCCGGGCAGGCGGTGTCGGTGACGCAGGCGCAGACCACCAACGTGCTGCCCAACGCGCCGTTCCAGATCGATTCGGCCACGCCGGCCTGGGGCGCGCCGGCCTTGCCCAACAGCATCGTCACGCGCGACCTGTACCACCGCTACTACGAGAACCAGATGCAGATCGACGGCGGCCTGAACGACAAGTTCGCCGCCTGGGGCGACTCCGGCGGCCTGGTGATGGGCTGGTTCGACGGCAGCCGCACGGCGATGTGGAAGATCGCGCGCGAGTACACGCTGGCCGACCGCTTCTTCCAGGGCGCGTTCGGCGGCTCGTACCTCAACCACCAGTACCTGATCTGCGCCTGCATGCCGGTGTACCCGGACGCCGACAAGAGCCCGGCGCATCCGTCGATCACGATCCTCAAGACCGACGCCGACGGCAAGTTCACGCCCGAACTGGCGCTGGCCGACAACTCGCCTGCGTCCGCGCTCGCGGGGCCGCCGGTGTTCAAGAAGAGCGGCAACCTGACGCCCAAGGACTACCTGGGCGACGGCACCTTCCACAGCATCAACACGATGCAGCCGCCGTTCCAGCCCAGCTACAACCCGCCGACGCCCGACGACACCGCGGGGCTCTACGCCAACCCGCTGGAGCCCGCCACGCTGCCGGCGCAGACGCAGACCACCATCGGCGACCTGCTGAGCGGCAAGGGCGTCGCCTGGGCCTGGTATTCGGGCGGCTGGAACGCTGCGGTGGCCGATCGCACCAAGGTCTACGAGCCCACCTCGGGCAATTTCCAGTCGCACCACCAGCCGTTCAACTACTACGCCGCGCTCGACCCGAAGACGCACGCGGCCGAGCGCGCCGCGCACCTGAAGGACGAGGCCGACCTGCTGGCCGACGCCGCCGCCGGCAAGCTGCCGCCGGTCGCGTTCTACAAGCCCATCGGCAAGGACAACGAGCACCCCGGCTACGCCAGCCTGGCCGAAGGCGACGCGCACATCGCCGATCTGGTCGCCAAGCTGCAGGCGAGCCCGCAGTGGGCGCACATGGTGGTGGTGGTGACCTACGACGAGAACGGCGGCCAGTGGGACGAGGTGGCGCCGCCCAGGGGCGACCTCGCCGGCCCGGGCACGCGCATCCCGGCGGTGATCATCTCGCCGTTCGCCAAGCGCGGCTTCGTCGACCACACGCCGTACGACACCGGCTCGATCGCGCGCTTGATCACGCATCGCTTCGCGTTGCCGGAGCTGCCGGGGCTGCAGTTGCGCGATGCGTCGCTGGAGTCGCATGGCCTGCCGGCCATGGGCGACCTCACCGCCGCGCTGGACCTGCGCGCGCGCCCGTGACGCCAGCGGGCGTGTGATGCGGCAAGCGCGCGCGGCGGCCGTCGCGGCGTTGCTGGCGTCGGCGGCGGCGCTCGCGGCCGGGCCAGCGCCAAGAGCCTATGGCGATCGCCCCAGCGTCGAGCAACTGACGGCGCTGGGCCGCGCGATGTTTTCCGACCCGGGGCTGTCGGCCGGCGGCCGCCTGGCCTGCGCGAGCTGCCACGACCCGGCCGCGGCCTTCGGCCCGAACGCGCGCACGCCCAGCCCGTTCGCCGACGCCGACCCCGCGCATGCCGGCACGCGCGCGATCCCGTCCTTGCGCTACGCGCAGTTCGCCGGGCGCTTCACCGAACACACGGTCGACGACGAGGAGACCCACGGCGTGGACGGCGGCCCCACCGGCGGCCTGACCTGGGACGGCCGCGCCGACACGGCGCGCGAGCAGGCGCTGATCCCGTTGTTCGATGCGCGCGAGATGGGCAACGCCGACGCGGCCGCGCTGGCCCGCCGCGTCGCGGCCGCGCCGTACGCGCAGCAGTTCCGCCAGGCCTTCAGCGCGCCAGGCCGCGACGTCTTGTCCGACCCCAGGCAGGTCGTTGCGTGGATGGCGCTGGCGTTCGAGGTGTTCGAGCAGGCGCCCGAGTTCGCGCCCTTCGACAGCCGTTACGACCGCTTCCTGGCAGGTCGCGCGACGCTGTCGCCGGCCGAGTTGCGCGGCCTGGCGTCGTTCCGCGACCCGGCCAAGGGTAACTGCGACAGCTGCCATCCGAGTCAGCGCAGCGCGGGCGGACATGCGCCGTTGTTCACCGATGCCGGCTTCATCTCGGTGGGTGTGCCGCGGCGGACGGACTTGCCACCGCTGGCGGCGACGGCCAGCGTGGCATCACGAGCACGCGGTGCCGAAGCCGACCTGGGGCTCTGTCGATCCGGCCGCGCCGGCCTCACGGACGATCCCGGCTTCTGCGGCCGCTTTCGCACGCCCACGCTGCGCAACGTCGCGCTGCGCCTCAGCTTCTTCCACAACGGTGCGATGCATTCGCTGCGCGACGCCGTCGCGTTCTATGGCACGCGCGACACCGATCCGGCGCGCTGGTACGCGCGCAATCCCGACGGCAGCGTCCATGTCTACGATGACTTGCCCGCTGAAGCGGCGGCGTTCGTCAACCGTGAAGTGCCGTTCCAGCCGCTGCCCGATGGCAATCCGCGGCTGGACGACCAGGACATCGACGACATCGTCGCGTTCCTGCGGACCCTGACCGACGCGGATGCCGAGACCCGCATCAACGACATCACCGGGCGCGCGGCCCGGTGATGCCTTGTCGGGCCGGCTGCGTCAGGACGTCAATTGCTCGACGCCTTGACGGTGCTGGACGTGCCCACGGCCACAAACGACCCGTTGCCGAAGGTCACCCCGTCCAGAACCGCCACGCCCGAGGCGTTGCGTGCGACCCAGGTGCTGCCGTCGGTGCTCGTCTCGATGCCGTTGTCGCCGACGACGACAATCGTGCCTGAACTGGACACCGCCACCGAGCGCAGCGCGCCGGTGATCGCCGAGGTCTTGAGCGCCGACCAGGTCGTGCCGTCCGGACTGGTGCTGATCGCGGCGCTGTCGCCGACCGCGACGAACTGCGAACCCGTCCAGGTGATGCCGTGCATGTCGACGCCGACGCCGCCGATGGCGATCACCTGGCCAGAGGCCCAGGCGACGCCGTCGCCGCTCTCGATGATGTAGCCGTTGTCGCCGATGCCCACGTAGTGGCTGTCGCCGTAGGCGCCTGCGTTCAAGTTGCCGGCGACGCCGCTCACGGTGCTCGCCGTCCAGGTCGTGCCGTTGGTGCTGGAGTACAGATGGCCGCCTTCACCGAGGGCGATCAGGCGCGTGCCCGCGATCATTCCGTGGATCGGCGTCGCGCCGGTGGGCAGCGTGCCCATCGTCCAGGTCGCGCCGTCGGTGCTGCTGGCCACCGCGCCCAGGGACGTCGTGTACGGCGTGGACGAGATGGCCCCCGCGGCGACCAGCGTCGTGCCCAGGTGGCCGACCGTGTAGGCCTTCAAATGGTCCGTCGTCACGTTCGACGTGAGCGGCGTGACCGACGCCCAGGTGGCGCCGTCCGTGCTCGTGATTGCCGTGCCGGTGTCGGAAACCGCCACGAAGTGGTTATCCGCGTAGTCGATGCCGACCAGGTTGCCGGCACCCGTCACCGCGACGGTGTTCCAGGTCGTCCCCGCGGTCGTGGGTGTCGGGGCGGGAGCCGGTGTGGGCGTCGGTGCGGGCGCGGGTGCCGGTGCCGGTGCGGGAGTCGGTGAACCGCCACCACCGCCGCCGCCGCCGCAGGCGGCCAGCGTGAGGGGCAGCACGGCCACCGCCGCATACAGTTTCAGCCACGACGTATCGGAGCTCGCGACGGAGCCGGTGTTCCTGGACATGGAAAGTTCCTTTGTTTCGGAGCTCGCCAATGAGCTCATCCGGGCGAGTTGATGGCATTCGCCGTGCCCGACCGCGTCGACCCCGGGTATGCCGGCCACCGTTGCACGGCGGATCTGCAGATGCATCGCGCAAGCCCTCGACGCGGCGCGCCAGGCGCCTGCCAAGCGGCCCTGCAATCGCGACGGCAATAGTTGCCAGCGGCTTCACGACCATCGCAAGCGCCGTCGCCCGCGCACGTGGCGCGATTGCGAGCGGCGTGCCGGCACGAGCGAGCGGACGCGATTCCGGTATCGTTCGGGGCATGAGCGAGATCTACATCAGCACCGACGTCGAGACCGACGGCCCGATCCCCGGGCCGCACTCGATGCTGAGCCTGGGCTCGGCCGCGTACACCGCCGACAAGCGATTGCTGTCGACCTTCTCGGCCAATCTCGAGACGCTGCCCGGCGCCTCGGCGCATCCGCAGACGGCCGCGTGGTGGGCCACGCAGCCGCAAGCCTGGGCCGCTTGCCGCAGCGACCTCGAGGCACCCGAGGCCGTGATCAAGCGCTACGTCGCCTGGCTGGACGCGATCAGCGACAAGCCGGTCTTCGTCGCCTATCCCGCGGGCTTCGACTTCCTGTTCGTCTACTGGTACCTGATGTGCTTTGCCGGCCGCAGCCCGTTCAGCCATTCCGCGCTCGACATGAAGACCTTCGCGATGGCGGTGATGCGCACCGACTACCGAGCAAGCTCCAAGGCCAACATGCCCAAGCACTGGTTCGACGATTTGCCGCATTCGCACGTCGCACTCGACGATGCGATCGAGCAGGGCGCCTTGTTCTGCAACATGCTCAAGGACAACCGCGGGTGAAGTGGTATCTCCTGCTGGTGGCGACGCTCATCGCCGCGATGCTCGGCTACCAGGTCGTCGAGATGGCGCGATGGACGCCGTCGGTCGCTTCGCTGGGCCATACCTTCCAGGTCGAGGCGCCCGCGCAGCTCGGCGTCGTGCGCCCCGGCGGGCGCATCAGCAGCCACCAGCCGTTGCTGTTGCAGGGGCACGTGATCAACTGCGGCATCGAACAGCCCTGCGACACGGTCTTCCGGGGGCTTCGTGAAGACGAGCCGATCGCCGCGACGCTGGTGGACGTTCCCGACGGGCGCGGAGGTCGCTGGATCGCGATGCGGATGGTCAGGCGGTCCAACGGAGACAGCTTCACGAATTCGCCGGAGCGCATCGTGAGCGAATGGAGGAAGACGGCTTGGGCCAACATGCTCCTGAGCGTGTTCGCGCTCGTCTTTTTTCCGCTCGTGTTCCCGGCATTGGTCAGTCCTGTCTTCAGGGTGGCCTGGTGGGCGACGGTGGCGCCGCAAACCGAGCCGAGGGTCGTCGAGACCTCTTGAAGCGAGCGCTTTGGGCGGCGCTCTTCAGCGCTCCGTCCGGTCCTTTGACCTGGAGCGCGGGCCAAGGTCTGCCCGATTCGACCGAGCCTGGAGGAAACGCCCCGGCGTGACGCCGTGCTGGCGCCGGAACATCGCGATGAAGGCGCTGACGTTGTCGTAGCCCAGCGACAGCGCGATCGTGGTGACTGGCGTGCCGGCAGCCAGCATTTCCACCGCGCGCATCAGCCGCGCGCGCTGGCGCCAGTCGGCGAACGTCAAGCCGGTCTCGGCGAGGAAACGCCGCGACAGCGTGCGCGGCGAGATCGCGCCATGCGCGGCCCACTCGACCAGCCCGCGTGGATCGCCCAGGTCGTCCAGCAGGGCGCGCACGATGCGCATCAGCCGAGCATCGGCGGGCAGCGGCAGGCCCGGCGTGGCGCGCGGTGCGGCGCGGATCTCGTCGAGGATCACGTCCACGATGCGCTCGCGCGCGGCGTCCGCGGGAGCGTCGCTCCAACGGGCGGCGCGCGCGATCGCTTCGCGCAGCAGCCCGTCGCACGGGATCGCGCAGGCTTCGTGCGGCAGGTCGGCGCAGGATTGCTCGGCCACGTAGACGCTGCAGCCGTCGAACGCCCCGTGCGAGCGCAGCGAGTGCCGATGGTGCGGTGGCACCCACACGGCGTGGCTCGCCGGCAGCACCCACAGGCCGGCATCGATGCCCACTGTCAGCACGCCGCGCGTGGCGCCGAACAACTGGCCTTCGGGATGCTGGTGCGGCGGGGTGACCCGCGTCGTCCGCTCGACGCCGGCGCGCGCCACGAGGCGCATTCCGGCGTCGCCGCGGCGAAAGCGGGCGAGGACGTCGGCAAGGATGGGAGGCGAGGCAGGCATGGCCGGATCACGGTATCGGATGGCCAGTTTGCCTGACATGAGCCATGGCCGATGCCTAAAGTGGGCTTGGACAATTCATCGAAAGGACCGTCATGCGCGCCGACCAGATTCTTCCCGACGACGCCAGCCACGGCGAGTTCCGCGGCGTCACCGTCCGCAAGGGCACCGTCGCGGCCTTCCTCGCGAACGCGCGCACCTGGGCGGACGCGCGCGCGGGCGCGGACGAGCGCGCGCAGGCGCAGGCGCAGATCGTGGCCGACATGCCGGCGCTGCGCGCCCTGGGGCTGTTCGAGGTGCTGGAGATCCGCGACCAAGCGCTGCGGGCCTTGGTCGATGGCTGCTAGCCTATGCGGCCCAGCAGCAGGTACTCCATGAGTGCCTTCTGCACGTGCAGGCGGTTCTCGGCCTCGTCCCACACCACCGACTGCGGCCCGTCGATGACCTCGGCGGCCACCTCCTCGCCGCGGTGCGCGGGCAGGCAGTGCATGAACAGCGCCTCGGGCCTGGCGGCGGCCATCATCCTGGCGTCGACGCACCACTTGGCGAAGTCGGCCTGGCGGCGCTCGTTCTCGGCTTCGTAGCCCATGCTGGTCCAGACGTCGGTGGTCACGAGGTCGGCGCCGCGGCAGGCCTCCAGCGGATCCTCGAACACCTTGACGCAGGCCGTGTTCTTGACGCCGGCCACGGCCGTGTCGAGCTCATAGCCGCTGGGGGTGCTGACGTGCAGCGTGAAGCCCAGGATGTCGGCCGCCTGCAGCCAGGTGTTGGCCATGTTGTTGCCGTCGCCGACCCACGCCACCGTCTTGCCGGCGATCGCGCCGCGGTGCTCGATGAAGGTGAACAGGTCGGCCAGGATCTGGCACGGATGGAACTCGTTGGTCAGGCCGTTGATGACCGGCACGCGCGAATGCGCCGCGAACTTCTCGATCTTGGTCTGCTCGTAGGTGCGGATCATCACGATGTCGACCATGCGGCTGATCACGCGGGCCGAGTCCTCGATCGGCTCGGCGCGGCCCAGCTGGCTGTCGCCGGTGGTCAGGTTCACCACCGAGCCGCCCATCTGGTACATGCCGGCCTCGAAGCTCACGCGCGTGCGCGTGGAGGCCTTCTCGAAGATCATCGCCAGCGTGCGGTCCACCAGCGGCTGGTATTTCTCGTAGTTCTTGAAGCGCTTCTTGATCTCGCGGGCGCGCTCGAACAGGTAGGCGTACTCCTGGGCGCGCAGGTCCTTGAACTGCAGGTAGTGCTTCATCAGCGTGTCGCCCGGCTTCATGCCTGTTCCGCCAGGAAGGCCTGGATCAGCGGCACCAGCTTGGCGACCGCCTCGTCGGCCTCGGCCGTGGTGAAGATCAGCGGCGGCACCAGGCGCACCACGGTGTCGGCCGTGACGCTCAGCAGCAGGCCGGCCTCGGCGGCGCGCGTGAGGATCACGCCGCAGGGCCTGGCCAGCTCGATGCCGATCATCAGCCCTTCGCCGCGCACCTCGACCACGCCGTCGGTGCCGGCGAGCTCGCGCCGCAGCGCGCCGCGCAGGTGCTCGCCGACGGTCGCCGCGTTCTGCATCAGGCCTTCGGACTCGATCAGCCGCAGCGTCTCGACCGCCGCGCGCATCGCCAGCGGGTTGCCGCCGAAGGTGGTGCCGTGGTTGCCGGGCTGGAACACGTCCTTGGCGCGCTCGCCCACCACCAGCGCGCCCACCGGCACGCCCGAGCCCAGGCCCTTGGCCAGGCTCATCACGTCGGGCTGGATGCCGGCCCATTGGTACGCGAACCACTTGCCGGTGCGCGCGACGCCGCACTGCACCTCGTCGACCATCAGCAGCCAGCCCTGCTCGTCGCAGACCGCGCGCAGCTCGCGCAGGTAGTCGTTGCGCGCCGGGTTGATGCCGCCTTCGCCCTGCACCGGCTCCAGCATCACGGCGACGACGTTCCTGTGGGTCTTGGCGATGTCACGCACGGCGCCGGCGTCGTTGAACGGCACGCGCACGAAGCCCTCCACCAGCGGGCCGAAGCCGGCCTGGATCTTCGGGTTGCCGGTAGCCGACAGCGTGGCCAGCGAGCGGCCGTGGAAGGCGCGCTCGCAGACGATGATCTCGGGCTGCGTGACGCCCTTGTCGTGGCCGAACTTGCGCGCGATCTTGATCGCGGCCTCGTTGGCCTCCAGGCCGGTCGAGCAGAAGAACGCCGAGGCCAGCCCCGAGCGCTCGCACAGCATCGCGGCGAGCGTCTCCTGCAGCGGCACCTGGTAGTAGTTGGACGAGTGAATCAGCTTGCCGGCCTGGTCGGCGATGGCCGCCACCAGCTGCGGGTGCGCGTGACCCAGCGTGTTGACGGCGATGCCGCCCAGGGCGTCCAGGTACTCGCGGCCGTCGGTGTCCCAGACTCGGCTGCCTCGGCCGTGCGACAACGCGAACGGCAGGCGGCCGTAGGTGTTCATCACATGGGGCATGGCGGCGGTCTGGGTCATCGCGGGTCGCTCCTGTCGGGGACGGGGAAGAAGAATGGCCGGCGGCCGGGTTGCGACTGGCGCCCCCGACGATTGCCGGCCAAAGGGACAAGCATTCTAAAGGGCTGAAGATTGCATGGCGGTGACCCGAGCAGGTAACCCTGTTGTTTGCTGCTGTGCAACAGCGCAAGGCACAATACGTGGCTTCCCGTCCCCCCGACCTCAATGAACCCGGCTCAACCCCGTCAATTCTTCATCCAGGGCCAGACCCTGGACGGGCGTGCGTTTCGCCCGAGCGACTGGGCGGAGCGGCTCGCTGGAGCGATGTCGTGCTTCCGCCCCGGCGGCGCCAAGGGCGGGATCGGTTCGTTCATCGGCTATTCGCCGTACTGCGTTCCTCGGTTGATCGACAACGTCAAGAACGTGATCGTCGACGAGCGGCTGAAGGCGCTGGAGCCGATGGCGTGGGATTTCGTCATGAACTTCGCGCGCGACAACAAGCTGCAGGTCGTCGAGGGCACGCTGCTGCCCGATGGCAGCTTCCAGGCGACGCCCAAGCCGGCGGCGTGAGGCTGCGCAGGGGTCTGGCAATGCCTGACCCCTTGCAATGCGATTTGGCTGCGCCAACAAAAAAGGCCTCACCGAGACCATTTCACTTTGGCTTCGCCAAGTAAAAAGGCCTCACCGAGACCATTTTTACTTTGGCTTCGCCAAGTAAAAAGGCCTCACCGAGACCATTTCACTTTGGCTTCGCCAAGTAAAAAAGGCCCCCGAAGGAGCCTCTCTTACTTTCCACCCGGAAATCCGCTTCAGGCGGCGGCAGGAGCAGCCAGGGCCTTGACCTTGGCAGCCAGGCGGCTCTTGTGGCGAGCAGCCTTGTTCTTGTGGAACAGGCCCTTGTCGGCGATCGAGTCGATCGTCTTCTGGGCGGTCTTGAACAGATCGGCGGCCTTGGCGGTATCACCGGCGGCGACGGCCTTCTGGACGTTCTTGATGACGGTGCGGAACTTGGAGCGCAGCGACGAATTGTGCGCGTTCAGCTTCACGTCCTGACGAGCGCGCTTGCGGCCCGAGGCGAGACGGACGGTGCGCTTCTTAGCTTTGGAGGAGGTTGCCATTTGGTATTAGTGCTCCGGGTGGGGAGAAAAGTCTTCGATCATACCATGTGCCGGGGCAAAAAGCACGTGCCGGGCGCGAAATCAACTGGACGGGCAGACAGTGGCAACGTCCGCCCGCCAGGATCGGCCGGTCGACAGGGCCGTCATCGTCGCGAAACCGGCCCGCAAAGGCCCGCATCCGGTGCCGCCGTGGCGGCAACTGCCGTCAATTCATGTCGATGCGTCCGTACAGGCCATGCGCCTCCGAGCCCGGGCCGGCGGTGTAGAACAGCGTGTTGGCCGGCTGGCTGTCCATGCCGTTGCCGAACTGCAGCGCCCACAGGCCCGGCACCACGATGGCCGAGCCGTCGTTGTTGCTGAGCGTGCCCGCCATCGTGCCGGTCGTCGGATCGTAGACGTTGATCTTGCCGTCGCCGAAGTTGCCGACGAGCAGCATGCCGGAGAACTTGCCGAAGTTCGACGGCGCCATCGCCAGGCCCCACGGCGCGTTCAGCGCGCCGCCAACGGGGATCAGGTGCGACAGCAGGTTGCCCTGCTTGTCGAACACGTCGACCAGGCCCAGGCCGGCGCCGATCTTCTCGTGCGTGGTCGGGTCGGGCTGCGCGTAGGTCACGTAGATCTTGTCGCCGATCTGCTGGATGCCGAACGGTGCATAGCCCGAAGGCAGCGTGGCATCGGCGAACCCGCCGGCCGTGGTGACCGGCGCGAAGGTGCCGCTGAACACGTCGACGCTGCCCTTGAGGAAGTCGGCCGCGTAAATCATGTCGCCACCGGTGCCGGTATCGATCGCCAAGCCCGTGTAGACCGCGCCCGATGCGCTGTTGTCGACGATGTTGAACGCGTGCGTGCCGTCGACGGCGGGCGACCAGGCTGCGATCTGGCCCTGCAGCGTCGCGAAGATGAACGGCGCGGCACCGCTGACGCCGGCTTCGGTGATCGAGAAATCGGTCGTGCCGTTGAACACGATGCCCGACGGCTTGCTGCCTGCGGGCAGGGTCACGACCAGCGACTGCGCGACGCCGGTGCCGTCATACAGCGTGGACGTGCCGGTGCCCGCGTTGGCGATCCACGAGAAGGCCTGCGGGTTGAACGCCAGGCCCCACGCGTTGACGAGGTTGGCGTCGTGGTGCAGCGCGTTGGTGGCGCTGGTGTCGCTGACCAGCGCGTTGGCCACGTAGTTGCCGCCGCCGGCGCCGCCGAAGGTGGTGCCGGTGGGAATGCAGGTCTGCGTGCCGTAGATGTCGGTCATGCAGGTCTGTCCGGGCGTGCCCGACGCCGGCGTCGTCGGCGTGCCGCCGCCGGCGTAGCTCATGCCGCTGCCGCCACCGCCGCCGCAGGCAGCGAGCAGCGCGCCGGTGACGAGCGCAAGGGCAAAGGGCAACGGTCGTGCGGTCTTGGAAATGGACATGGTCTCGAGCTCCTGATGAGGATTGCGACGCGATGGCAGCGCCTGCGAGTGGATGCCGATGTCCTTGACGCCGGTTCAAGCGAACCGCGGCGCTTTCAGCAAGCAGTCAGAAGGCGACGCTGGCGCCGAGGATCCATGCCGGTCGGCGCTGGCGCGCGCTGATGTCGCCGCGCGGATTGCCGGCGACGAGGCCGTCGCGCGCGAGGTGCAAGTCCCATCTCGAGAGCGTGAGTCCGATACCCACCAAGGTATCTGTGCGATCGGCTGGCTGCGACTGGTAGTACGGCACCTGGCCGTAGTGCAGCCAGCCGGCATGCGCGAACGCGCGCCAGTGCTCGTCGAACGAGTGGCTCGCGTTCAGTTCGGTATAGAACGTGTGCGTGCCGCTGCCGAAGTAGTGCGGCGCATACCAGCTGCGCAGCGACCAGTCGGGTGCCAGCAGGCCCAGCATGGCCTCCGAGAAATCGTAGCGCGCACTTTCGCCGTAGTGCGTGCGATGGACGGCGGCGTCCCAGCCCCAGCCGGGCGCGAGCGCGCCGAGCCCGGGCAGTGCATCGAGCCGGCCGCTCCAGCCGGCGATCGCATCCACGCTCGCGAGTCCGCCGTCGCGGGTGCGCCAGAGGCCGGCCACGCCGCCGTATGCGCCGACGGCGGAGTCGGCCATCGCGCTGGCGCGTGCGACGGGCCCAACGTCGTCGGTGCCCATCCCGCGATAGCGGTTGACGCTGTCGATGCCCAGCGTGCCGACCAACTGCGCGTGCACGGCGCACGGCAAGGCGAGCACGGCTGCGGCGAGCGCGCAAGGCGCCGCTCGGCGCCACGCGCCGGCCATCGCCTTGCTGCGAGCCCGGGCGGTCAATCGCGGGCGTCCTTCAGCAACTCTTCATGGCGAGCGGCCCGATGCGATGGCTGCGCCCGACGTGGCGAGCACGGCGCGACAGCCCGGCGCCGCCGCCGGGCGCGCCGGCGGGAACGCAGCGGCGTGCAGCAGCGACGCGCAGGCATCGATGCCGCCGCCCGGCAGGCGCACGAGCCGCCGCGCCGGTGCGGCGGCGTGTCCGTCGGATTCGGCCTGCGCCTGGTCCATCACCGCCAGCAGCCCGGAGACCTGGCCGGCCGCGAACGACGTGCCCGAGACCATGCGCCAGCCGCCGCCGGGCACGGTCGTCGGCAGGTCGCGTGCCGGCGCCGACCACGCATCGGCCAGGCTGCCGACGACCGCCTCGGATTGCGCGTCGGCCACCGCGATCACGCCCGCGTGCGCGGCCGGAAAGCCGCCGCCCGCGACCTGTTCGTCGACCGCCGCGACGACCTGCTGCCGATGCGCGAGCGCGACGTCGATCAGCCGGCCCAGCAGCAGGTCGTCCGGCCCCGACAGGCTCATGTTGATCACTTCGGCACGACGCTCGATCGCGAAGTTCAGCGCCTTGGCCAGGCTCAGCGAGTTGCACAGCGTGCGGCTGGCGCTGACCTCCCAGCAAGCGCGCAGCGCATACAGCTTCGCGTCGGGCGCGATGCCCACGATGCCGATGCCGTTGTCGGCGCGCGCGGCGACCAGGCCGGCCACGGCCGTGCCGTGCAGCTCCGCCACCCAGGGCCGGCCGTCGACGAAGTTGGCGTGCGCCTGCACGGCGCCGGCGAGGTCGGGATGCGTCTCGTCGACGCCGCTGTCGATGACGGCCACGTGCACGTGGCGGCCGGTGGCCAGGGCGTGCAGGTCGTCCAGGTGCCACTGCGCCGCGGCCGGTTGCAGCGCGAACAGCGGGTCGGCGTGGCCCTGCGCATGAAACTCGTTCATCGGCTGCGCCCAGGCGACCTCGGCGTGCGCCTGCAGCGCGGCGATGCTGGCGTCCAGGCGGGCGTCGGGCGGCAGGGCGAGCACGACGCAGTCCATGCCCAGCGCCGGCATCGCCCACAGGGTGACCACGGTCAGGCCGTGCTCGGCCGCCAGGCGCGCGCCGAGGCGCGCCTGCGACTGCGCGCGCGCGGCGTCGCCATAGCCCGTCGCGCCGTAGCTGCCGTCGACGCGGGCGTGCGCCGGCGGCGAGCGCAGCATCACCAGCACCTGCCGCGGCGCCGCGCTCGCGATTTGCGCGCCTGGCGCGGACGCGGCATCGTCGCCGGCCGCCGACGCGCAAATGGCCGCGCAGCCCAGCGCGAACGCGAGCAAGAGGCGCCGCGATGCGTCTTGCGCTGTCATGACGAACCGCTCTCCAGCGCCTCGACGAGCGTCACGCCTGGCGCCTTGCGCAGCTTGTCCAGCGCCGCGGCATAGTGCTCGCGCGGCAGCCGCACCACGTAGGCGTCGCTGACGGTGGGCCCGTCGACGAGCCGTGCGCCGCTGTCCTTGAGGCTGCGGCGGATCTGCGCCTCGGTGGCGTCGGGACGGAAGCGGATGACCGCCGTGGCGCCGGCCTCGGGCGTTGCGGCCAGCGCGTGATAGTCGCCCGGCGCGGGCGGGGAACGCATCGTGAAGACGATCGCCACGGCCAGCGCGACCGACAGCAGCCCTGGCGCCGCCCACGCGCGCGCGGGCAGGCGAGCGCCTGCGTGCAAGGGCGGCGGCAGCCAGGCGCGGCGGCGCGGCGCCGCGGCGCCCGTCGAGGGCAGGACGACGTTGCCACCCAGCCGCGCGCGCATCCGCGCCCAGCCGTCCTCGACGTCCACCTGCGCGCCATGGCCGGGCTGCAGCAACTGCCACTGGCGCTCGGTCTCGAGCTCTGCGCGGCACTCGGGGCACTGCGCGAGATGGGCTTCCACCGCGTCGTGCTCCGGCGTCTCGAGCCGGCCTGTGAGATACCAGGGCAGCAGCCGCTGCACGGCCGCGTGGGGATCGGGTTCGAGGTGCAGGATCTGACCGCTCATGCCAGTCTCCAGGTGGAAGGGTTTGCGAACGGGATCATCGGCCATTTCGGCGCGGCGTGCTTCATAGCCAGTCGTCCAGCTGGCCGCCGATGGCCGCCTTCAGGCGCTTGCGGGCGTGGAACATGCGCGTCTTGACGGTGTCGGTGGGGCAGTCGACGATCTGCGCGATCTCGGGGTAGCTGAAGCCGTGGAAATAGGTCAGCTCGACGGCGGCGCGCTGGTCGGCCGACAGCGCGCGCAGGGCCGTGTCGATCGCCGCGCGCGCCTGCGCCAGGCTCATTCGGACCTCGGGCTGCTCGCTGGCGTCGGCGGCCGGCTGGTCGTCCTCGGCGGCGTCCGGCAGCGGCTCATCGTGGCGCGACAGCGCCTTGAGCGCCTTGCGGTAGGCGATCGCGAAGATCCAGGTCGACACCTTGCTGCTGCCGTTGAAGCGCTCGGCCTGGTTCCAGACGACGTACAGCGTGTCGTCGAGCACTTCCTCGACCAGATGCTCGGGCCGCAGCATCCGGTGCAGGAACCGGCACAGCCGCGGGTGGTAGCGCCGGTACAGCGCCTCGAACGCCGCCAGCTCGTGGGCGACGACGCAGGCGACGAGGCGTCTATCCTCGGCGTCGTCGTGCAGGCCGCCGGGCGGGGCGGCGAGGCGGGGCGATGGCTTGGGGGCGGGTGTCATGGCGCGAGGCGGGTGTCGTCTACCGTGCATGCCCGAAGCCGGCGCGGCGGTTCAACGGCGCGCACGGCGGCGGCGCCTGGCGTGATTTGTGGCACGAAGCCCGGTCGTGCGCGAGCTCCGGGCGATCAACGGCGGCTGGTCATGGCCAGGCGGTCGGGCCAGCGGTTTGCGGCCTCAGTTCCAGTGCCAGGTGTAGATCGCGTCGAGCGACTTGGACTGCGTGCCCGGGTTCAAGGCCGTGGTCGTCGTCGGGTCCACGCCGGCCTGGGCGCGTATCGTCAGGCGCTGCGCGATGCGGTAGATCAGCTGCCAGTTGCCGCCCGTCGCATTGGCGCTGCGCTCGTAGCCGAAGTAGATGCGCTTGGACAGCTGCCGCCCGAGCGAGACCACGGTGCGCTTGACGTTGTCGGCGTCCGCCTTCTGGCCGACCGCGAAGTCGGTGAGTCCCAGGCGCTTGAGCACCTGGTCGCTGGGCGCCTCGCCCTCGCCGGCCAGCAGGGCCATGGCGGCCTGCTGCAGCAGCGCGGTGTCGGCGCCGCCCACGGTGTCGGGCGCGCGGCCCAGCATCAGCCACGCGAGCTTGTCGCTGTCGCTCATCTCGGGCTCGCTCATCAGGCGCACGTGGGGCGCGAGCGCGGTGCCGGTGATGGCCACGCCGACCGTGACGTCGAGGTTGGGCCGCACGGCCAGGATGTCCAGGCGCGGATCGGCCAGCGGCCCCGTGAAGAAGATCTCGCCGCGCGTGATGTCCAGCTTCTGACCGTAGGCGACGTACTGGCCGCCTGCCGTGCGCACGTCGCCGCGCACTGTCAGCAAGCCGCCGGGCGAGGTGATCTGCAGGTCACCCTCGAGCGTGGTGTCGATGCCGCGGCCGCGCAGCTTGAGGTTGTTGCCCAGGCTCACCGCCAGGTCCAGCTGCGTGCTGCGGCTGGGCTTGGGAACCGCGGCTGCCGCGTCGCCGCCGTCCGCGGCCGCGCCGGCATCGAGCACCTCGACATCGCTGTCCAGCGACGGCGCGTTGCCGTTGCTCAGATCGAACAGGCCCTCGTCGATGCCGAGCTTGCCGTCGACCTTGATGGCGTCGTCGCTCAGCTGCAGCGCGAGATTGCCGCTGGCGACGATCTTGCGGTCGATGCGGCCCAGCAGCTGGAACTGCCTGGCCTGCAATTGCAACTTGGCCAGCGGCGCCGCGCCCAGGCTGGCGCTGCCGGTGAGGTCGAGCGTGCCGCTGCCGCCGACCAGGTGGAAGCGCTCGATCCGCGCCTGGTCGCCGGTCAGCCGGATCGCTGCCTGGCCGTCATGGCCGTAGACGCCTTCCAGCGCGTTGCGGATCGCGAGCTTGCTGGCGCTGACGTCGCCGGTCAGTTGCGGATCGCCCCAGCGGCCCGACAGCGCGAGCTCGGTGCGCAGCTCGCCGCCCAACCGCCAGCCGGGCGGCAGCCAGGCGCCCCACACGTTGAGGTCGGCGACGTGCGCGTTGATGTCGCCGTGCAGCGGCGAGGTCGGCGTGGGCAAGGACGCGGGCGAAGGCGCCTCGGCGGTCCAGTGGCCCGTCAGCTCGCCCAGGCGGGTGCCGGCCACGTCGGCGTCGGCCGACCAGTTGGCGCCCTCGGCCTTGACGCTGGCCGTGGCGCGCGTCAGGCCCAGCGCGCTCTTGGCCGAGGTCGGATCCTGCACGAGGTCGGACACGCTCAGGTCGCCGCTGCTGCGCGCCAGTTGCGCGGCCACGTGCCACTGGCCGTCGAAGGCCGCGTGCACCTGGGCGGTCATCTGCAGGTCCCCGTGCCAGCCCAGGTCGGGCTGCGCGCGTGCCATCACCTGCGCCACCGAGAACGGCGCCAGCGCCGCGTCGACGGCCCAGTGCGGGCTCGCGCCGCGGCTGGCAGGCGCGGTCCAGAACGAGGGCTGCCAGTTGAGCGTCAGTCCGGCGAACTCCGCGCCGCCGGCCGTCACGCGCAGCGTCTGCCAGTCGCCGGCGGCGTCGCGCGACAGGCTCAGGTCGAACGGCTTGACGCGCACCCAGTTCGGATTGACGACGGTCGCCATGGCGGCGGCCGACGCTGCCGATGCGGCCCCTGCCGGCGACGCCGCCTTCGGATCGTTGGTGGCGTGCAGGTCGAATTGCGCGAGGTGCGCCTGCCATGCCGGCGTGCCGACGGCATCGGGCTGCCAGCGCCCCTGCAGCAGCGCATCGAGCCGCGTGGCGTTCGCGTTGCCGATGTTGGCCAGGTGCGCGAGCCATGCCGGCGGGCTGACCGGCGCTTCGGCATCGATCTGCAACTGGTGCTGGGCCAGCGTGCCGCCCAGCGTCGCCTGCACGTGCGCAATGCGCGCGACGCCCATCTGCCCATCGACCAGCGTGATCGACGCGTCCAGCGGCGCCTGCGGGTCGCTGCTGCCGTATCCGTTCCATTGCAGCTTGGCGAGCTTGAATTGCGGCCCGCTCCAGTCGCTCAATTCGCCCTGCGTGACGATGCGCAGCGGCGCGGCGCTGCGCGAACCGGCCAGGGCGCCATCGGCGATCGCCAACCGGCCGCCGGTGATCTGCACGTCCAGCCTGGCCGAGCCGCGCGTGACCCAGTTGCCGTGGCGGGCCGCGGTGGCAGACGCCTGCGCGGCCGACGCGGCCGAAGCCGCGACCGCCGGCACCAGCGCCTTCGCGTCGTCCGTCTTGCCGCCGCTGGCCACCGTGGTGGCGGCCTTGGCGATCAGCTCGCCGGGAATCGTCCTGGTCTGCGCCAGCGCGGCGACGCCCGAGGCCGCGGCGACGGCCGGCGATGCGGCGGATGTCCTGGCGGGCGGCGGCGCCAGCAACTGCAGCTGCGGCGCATCGACGCTCAGGTGCAGCTGGTCGATCACCGCCAGCGCATCGGCCCCGGCACGGCCCGGGCTGATCGCACCATCGAGATGGGCCTGGTTGCCGCCGCTGTGCACCTGCGCGGACACGGCCCAGGGCGCGCCGAGCGCGTCGACGCTGGCCTTGCCGTCGATCGCGACGCCGGCCAGCAGGCTGTCAGCCAGAACGAGATCGGCCTTGGCGTGCACGCCGGCCAGACCTTGCCATTGCGCCGGCGCGTTGGCCAGGTGCAGCGACAGCGATCCGTTGAGCAAGTTCGTGCCGTCGCGCAGCGGCCCGGACTCGGCCAGCCGCCACCACGCGCCAGGATCGAGCTGCGCCCATTGCGCTCGCGCATCGCCTTGCCAGGTGCCGGCCTTGCCGCGGTCGAGCGCGCCGCTGGCCGACAGGCTGGCCGCGCCGGCCTTGAGGTCGAACTGCTTGAGCTGCAGCGCGTCGGCGCGCAGCAGCGCGTCCAGCTGCAGCGACATCGGCGGCGGCAAGACGGCGTTCTTGGCCGACGGCATCGGCGCGGTGCCGGCGAGCCGGCCGGTCAGACGCGCGTTCCAGCCGTCGAACGCCGTCGTGGTCGTCGAACCCGAAGCCGCGCCCGCGGGGGCGGACGCGGCGCCGCCGCCCCACAGCGATGCCGGCGCCGGCAGGTGGTCGAACTCCACGCGCAGCGGCCCGGCGATGCGCCAGGCGCCCAGGCGCGCGTCCAGCCGCGCCGGTTGCACCTGGTCCAGGTCGAGCTCCAACTGCGCCTTGTCGCCCTCCCAACGCCCTTGCGCGCGCAATTCGCCGCCCGCGCCCTTGTCGTCGGCCAGCACCAGGCGCAGCGACGGGATCGCGATGAAGCGGCCGTTCCACGGCGCCTCCAGATGCGTGGTCAGCGATGCGAACGGCAGGCCGCCGGCCGACCACGCGGCGGGCGCGAGGTTGCGCAGGTCGGCGTCCAGTGCCGCCGGTTGCGTCGTGGCGATGCGCAGGTGGCCTTGGAGGCGCGTGGCGGGCGCGCTGTCGGACAGCGCGCGCAGGTCGAGCTCGGTGGTGTCCAGCAGCACGGCGCTGACCGGCAGCGCGGCGAACGGCGTCACGTGCGCGCTGGCGCTGGCGCGCGGCGCCGCGCGGCCCGCGCGCGCGCCGCCCTGCAACTGCGCCGCGACGTCGAAGCCTGCGAGCGGCCCGCGCAATGTCGCGCTGGCGGACCAGTGCGGCAGCGGCGCGGCCGAAGCGGCCGAATCGGCTGCAGCGGCCGACGGCAGGTCGTGCGCGGCGAGCGTCACGTCCAGTTGCAGCGGTGCGTCTGTCTGCGCGATCGCGCTGGCCTCGGCCTGCAGGCGTTCCCAGCCGAAGCGCAGGTGATCGATGCGATGCAGCCTGCCGCCTTCGGCGCCGATGGCCAGCGCGGCCTGCACGTCGCGCAGCGGCGCCGCGCCGGCGATCGTGAGCGCGACTATGCGCAGGCTGGCGACGTCCAGCGAGATCGGGCTGCGCAGCGAGGTCGGGGCGGCCGCCGGGGCGGCCGGCGTGGTCGAGGGCAGTGGCGTGATGCGCACCGCGTCGGCCATCCACGCGGTGAACGAGGCGCCGATCCAGGTGCCGGGGTGCGGATGCCAGTGCAGGTCCAGGCCGGTCACGCGCAGGTTCGTGACGTCCACCTGCACGCTGGCCTGCGTCGCACGCAGCGAGCCGATGCGCAGGTCGCCGCTGCCAAGCGAGCCCTGCACGTCGACGACGGTCAGGCCCGGCGCGTGTTGCAGCAGCCAGCGCGTGCCGCCCTGGCTGCGCCACAGCGCGCCGCCGATCGCGACGCAGGCGATGACGGTGGCCGCCGCGGCGGCCGCGAACATCGAGGCGATGCGGCCCGCGTGCTGCCAGCCGGCGCGGCGCGGAACAGGTTGGTCGTCGGTGGGCGTCGTCATCGCGTGTTCAGAAGGCGACGCCCACGCTCAGGTCCAGGCGCGGCTTGCGGATGTCGTCGGGAAAGGCCACGTCGATGTTGAGCGGGCCCACCGGGCTGCGCCAGCGCAGGCCCACGCCGTAGCCCAGGGCCATCTTCAGCGCACTGAAGCGCGACGCGGCGGTGCCGGTGTCGACGAACGTCGCCCACCAGACCGACGGCAGCGATGCGGTGAACGGGTGTGCCACTTCGATGCTGCCGGTCACCAGCGAGTTGCCGCCGACGACGTAGCCCAGGCTGTCGTGCGGGGCCAGCGAGCGCCACTCGTAGCCGCGCACGGAATCCTCGCCGCCGGCACGCCATTGCTCGGCGTCGGGCATCTGCACGTGGTTCTTCACCAGGATCTGGCCCATCTCGACGCGGCCCTGCAGGTAGAACGAATCGGGCAGCGACCAGTACTGCGTGAGTCGACCGTACAGGCGCGCGTAGGGGCCGTAGGTCGCATGGAGGTCGTCCACCGAGGGCGGGCCGCCGGCGTAGCCCACGCCCACCTGCCCGGACAGCGAATACCCGTCGGTGGGCAGGATCACGCTGTCGACGTTGCGCCAGACATTGCCCTGGTTCAGCGACAGCGCGCGCGCCTGGACGCAATCGTAGATGCGTCCATAGCCCGGATCGTCCTGTGGCCGCTGGAACGGCCCCACGAAGCGTTGAATGGGCGTGCACTGGGTCGAGCGCTCGAGCTGCGCGTAGGTCGTGCGGTCCAGCGCGTTGCTGGCCTGCGTGCGGCCGAAACGCACCGCGCCGGCGCGCACGAGATCGCTGGTCGATTCGATGCTGCTGACGCTGATGCCGGTGATCCAGCTGTGGAAGCTCTCGGCCGGATGGGTGGCCAGCGAGATGTCCCACGACTGCACGTCCTTGCCCCACTGCAGCTTGTTGCTGAGCGTCGCGGGCAGCCCCAGGATCTTGCGGTCGACGTGTTCGAGCGTGACGCGCGGGCCGGTGAGCGAGTTGACGCCCAGCGCCACCGAGGCCTGCTGCAGCGACTGCTCGTGAACGTGCACCGTGACCTTGGCGTGCGCGGCCTGCGCCGGATCGGGGTCGTAGATGACGGCGACCTGGTCGAACAGGCCGGTCTTCTGCAGGCGGTCCTGGTAGTCCAGCAGGCGCTGCTGCGTCAGCGGCGTGCCGGGGCCGAAGCCGGCCAGCAGGCGCACGTTGCGCTCGGGCTGTCGTTCCAGGCCTTCGACGACGAAGTCGCCGGCGAGAAAGCGCGGACCGGTGTCGACGACCAGGTAGAGCCGCGCCTTGTCGGTCGCCGGATCGACCTGCGACGTGGTGGCGGTCCATTGCGCGGCGGCGTAGCCTTCGCTCCGCAGCGACGCGAGCGTCTGCGCCTTCGCGCTGCTCCAGTTGCCGTTGCGAAAGACCTGGCCCGGCTGCAGTTGCCACTCGGTGCGCAGGCGCGACTCGAGGTCCATCGCCTTGGTGTCGCCGCTCTCGGCCTGGCGCGCGAGCTCGCCGTCGAAATCCAGCGTGAGGCGGCCGACGGTGGCGGGCTCGCCGGGCACCAGCTTGATGACGATGCGGTGCGCGTCGGACGGGTCGGCCTGGACGGTGACTTCGGCGTGGAAGTAGCCCTCGGTCTGCGCCAGCGCGCGGCCCTGCGCGGGCGCGGCGGCGACGAGGCGCGCCCATTCGGTGTCGTCGGGGCTGTCGTCCTCGGGCAGGCCGGCGGCGCGCTCGATGTCCAGGTATTTCTCGAGCAAGGCCTTGAACGGCGAGGGCGCCTCGACCGCCAGCTCGCGCGTGCCCGCGTGCGCGCTCGTGACGCACGCCAGCGCGAGCGCGAGCCAGGTGCATGGCCCGGGAGCCAGCGGTCGCCGGTGGAACCGGCGCGAGACGCCCGCTGCCGTCATTTCGTCAGGAGACGCATCGCGCCTTCCAACCCTTGCAGGGTCAGCGGGAACATGCGGTGGCTGACGAGCTGCTCGATCAGCGAGATGCTTTGCCGGTACTGCCAGACGCCTTGCGGCTCGGGGTTGATCCAGCAGTGCTTGGGGAACGCGTGCGTGAGGCGCTGCAGCCACTGGGCGCCGGCCTCGGCGTTGTTGTATTCGACGCTGCCGCCCGGCTGCAGGATCTCGTACGGGCTCATCGTGGCATCGCCGATGAAGATCAGCCGGTAGTCCTTGTTGTATTTGCGGATCACGTCCCAGGTGGCGTGCTTCTCGGCGAAACGGCGGCGGTTGTTCTTCCACACGAAGTCGTAGACGCAGTTGTGGAAGTAGTAGAACTCCAGGTGCTTGAACTCGCCCTTGGCGGCGGAGAACAGCTCCTCGACGCGGTGGATGTGCTCGTCCATCGTGCCGCCGACGTCCATCAGCAGCAGCACCTTGACCTTGTTGTGGCGCTCGGGCCGCATCTTGATGTCGAGCATGCCGGCGGCCGCGGCCGTCGCGTGGATCGTGTCGTCCAGTGCGAGCTCCTCGGCCGCGCCCTCGCGCGCGAAGCGGCGCAGCCGGCGCAGCGCGACCTTGATGTTGCGCGTGCCCAGCTCGCGCGTGTCGTCGTAGTCGCGATAGGCGCGCTGCTCCCAAACCTTGACCGCGCTCTTGTTCTTGCCCGCGCCGCCGATGCGCACGCCCTGCGGGTTGTAGCCGCCGTGCCCGAATGGCGAGGTGCCGCCGGTGCCGATCCACTTGCTGCCGCCCTCGTGCCGGCCCTTCTGCTCGTCCAGGCGTTGCTGCAGCGTCTTCATCAGCTCGTCCCAGTCCATCGCGGCGACCGCGGCCTTCTGCTCGGGCGTGAGTTCGCGCTCGATGAGCTGGCGCAGCCAGTCTTGCGGAATTTCCTTGGCAGCAGTCAGCCTGGCCACGCCGTCGAAGAACGCCGTGAAGGCCTGGTCGAAGCGGTCGAAGTGCGCCTCGTCCTTGACGAGCGTGGTGCGGGCCAGGAAGTAGAAGTCGTCGATCGACGGCCCGATCACGCCGGCCTTCATGGCCTCCACCAGCGTGAGGTATTCCTTGACCGAGACGGGCAGCCTGGCGTCGCGCAACGTGTAGAAAAACGGGATCAACATGGCCAAGGACGAGCTGGATGCGGCCGGCGCGCGCAGCGGCTTTCGCGACAGGGGAATACCTGGTTGGTGAAGGGTATCACCGTTGGATGCGGTGGGCTGCGAGTCGGAGTCGTCGGGCGGGTTGGCCGCAGGCGTACCCCCCATTCGTC